>Ga0209330_1000004_pt1 | contig 173201 bp, 132 predicted proteins | sample JacPinW_OM2H0_O3_FD_187969 | JGI IMG/M metagenome (GOLD analysis project Ga0209330, IMG submission 187969) | Forest soil microbial communities from Algoma, Ontario, Canada - Jack Pine, Ontario site 1_JW_OM2H0_O3 (SPAdes) (version 2) | ecosystem: Environmental > Terrestrial > Soil > Boreal... | reverse complement strand
TCGCGCGCTGGTGGACGGCCTTTCGCCCACAGACCAAGTCGCCGTCGTCGATTTTTCCGCCCACACTTACCTGCAGCTTCCCTTTTCAAATGATTGGGGCCTCATCCGGCAGGCCATCTCGCGCATCGATGTTCGCGAACTTTTCGGCGATACCGGCGGCTCGAACATTTATCAGTCAGTCTTTCTCGCCGCGAGCCAGCTCTTCGCCGGACGCACCGGCCGCAAAGCCATCGTGCTCTTGACGGACGGCCAGGACAGCGGCCTCGGCTTGACCTTGGATCCTACAACCGCATCGCCGCGTCCCGGGTCTCCAAGTAATCGTCTGACTTTCGACGATGTCGCCCATACTCTCGCCGCCGCGGACATCCAGCTCTTCGCCGTCTCCACGCAGAGCAGGCCAAAAATCATGACTGCGGTCTGGCTCACCTCGCATTCCACCGAAACATTGCTCGCGTCCGATGCCCGCAAACTGGAAATCCCCGCTTACACCTTGTACCTCGCCGAACTCGTCCGCCGCGTCGGAGGCCAACTGTATTTCCTGCGCGAAACAAAAACCCTCGCCGACACATTCCGCGAGATCGCCCACACAATTCGCGCAGAGTACACACTCGGCTTCGCGCCCGCGCAGGATGCCCGTTCGGCCAGTCGCCCAGCCTGGCACACACTACGCGTGGAAGTGGTGGGACACACGGGTCTCACGGTCGTCCATCGCGCCGGCTATTATGCGTCCACCCAGGAGTGATTTGTCCTTCCGCTGCCTGAATTAAACGATTCCTGTGTTTTAATCAGTGCCATGTTTCGTCGCCGAAAATTCAAGCTGCGCTTGCCGTCGCGCACCCTAGTGCTCGGCGAACGCACGCTTGTGATGGGCGTGCTCAACGTAACGCCCGACAGCTTTTCCGACGGTGGCCTTTTTCTCGACGCCGAAGCCGCCGCCACCCGCGCGCTCCAGATGGAAAAAGCCGGCGCGGACATACTCGATATCGGCGGCGAATCCACGCGTCCCGGTTCGCAGAGCATTTCTGCTGAAGAAGAGCTTCGCCGCATCCTTCCGGTGCTCGAAAAACTTCGTGGCAAAATAAAAATCGCAATTTCAGTGGACACCAGTAAATCCGAAGTAGCCGAGGCAGCCGCCGCAGCCGGTGCGGAAATTCTGAACGATGTCACCGCCTTGCGGAACGATGCCCGCGTCGCGGGAGTAGCGCGCCGCCGGAAGCTTCCGTTAATCCTGATGCACATGCGTGGCGAGCCGCGCACGATGCAAAAAGGCCCATTCGCGAAAGATGTTGTTCGCGACGTCCTCGTGGGCTTGCGCAGCGCGATTGCAATCGCGCGCCGCGCTGGCGTCTCAAAGTCGCAAATCATCATCGATCCTGGTATCGGCTTCGGCAAAAGCTACTCGCAGAATTTCGAGTTGCTCGCCCGCTTACCAGAACTCGCAAAGCTCGGCTTCCCGATCTTGATCGGTACATCGCGAAAAAGCTTCATTGGCCGTGCATTAGAAGGAAGCCCGCGCGCTACCGGCGCAAACGCCGAGCGCATCTGGGGCACCGCAGCAACCGTCGCCGCGAGTATTTGGCGAGGCGCTCACATCGTCCGCGTGCACGACGTCGCTGAAATGGCCGAAGTCGCCCGCGTCACCGATGTGTTAGCATCTCACGCGAAATGACTCGCGAAAGCCAGCCATGAACTTTTTCGGGCACTTTCGCGGCCTCACATCCACTCAACGCAACACCTTCATCGCCTGCTTTCTCGGTTGGTCGCTCGACGCATTCGATTTCTTCATCCTGGTGTTCTGCGTCAGCGCTCTCGCAACGGAATTCCATACAAAGCCCTCGGTAATCCTTGAAGCAAATTTCCTTACGCTTGCCATGCGCCCCGTTGGCGCATTCTTGTTCGGATTCCTGGCCGATCGTTACGGCCGTCGTCCCGCGTTGATGATCGACATCATCTGTTTCTCGATTTTCGAGCTTGGCTCCGCGTTCGCTCCTTCGTTCCACTGGTTTCTCGTAATGCGCGCCTTTTTCGGCATCGCCATGGGAGGCGAATGGGGAGTCGGCGCTGCGCTAGCGTTCGAAACGCTGCCCGCGAAAGGCCGCGGTTTTTTTTCGGGTCTCTTGCAGGAAGGCTACCCCGTCGGCTATCTCCTCGCAGCCGTCGTCTACGGGACTCTGTTTCGCTTCATCGGTTGGCGCGGAATGTTTGTTGTCGGTGCGCTTCCCGCTTTTCTGGTGATCTACATCCGCACCAAAGTCGATGAGTCGCCCGCCTGGCTCCAAGGCCGCGTGGCGAAACAAGCAGACAGACACCTCGGCCAAAACATTCGCGTCTATCTCAGCAGTTTTCTTTTCCTGATCTTGCTGATGTTCGCCTTCAATTCCTTCAGCCACGGCACCCAGGACGTCTATCCCACATTTCTTCGCGAGAACCATGGATTCTCGCCGGGCATCGTGGGCGCCATCGCCATCATTTACAACATCGGCGCTCTCCTGGGTGGAGTCACTTTTGGCGCCTGGTCTGAGCGCCTCGGCCGGAGGCGAGCTATCTTAATCGCTGCGCTCTTAGCGATACCCGTAATTCCGCTCTGGGCCTTTTCTCATACCGCTCCGATGCTGGCGTTGGGCGGCTTCCTGATGCAATTCATGGTGCAGGGTGCTTGGGGAGTAATCCCCGCGCACTTGAACGAGCTTTCTCCTCCCGCTGTGCGCGCGACGTTCCCCGGTCTGGCCTATCAGCTCGGCAATCTACTGTCGTCACGTAATTCCGTGATTCAGGCGAAGTTCGCCGAACAGCACTACGGCGGGAATTACGCTCCGGTTCTAGCATGGACAGTAGCGCTGGTTGCGACTCTCGTCGTCGCCATCTCTCTAAGCGGAAAAGAAGTAAAGGGAGCAGACCTATCGACGACAGCAGACATTGCGCTGTCGCAGGAATAACCTGGGAAAGAGTGCCCGACCCGCACTCTTCAATTCGAAGGGTATCCGCGTCGACAAATTTGAAACTGTTGATCAGTAGTGGAAGCCCAGAAGGTTCCAATAAATCAAGAAGGGGATGAAGCAAACGGCGGCAAACGCCGCTAAAGAATAAAAGTTGCGCGCGAGCGAACCGCCGGAGCGAGTTTGCCAGACGCGAAAAGTTTGCCAAAGAATTACAGGCACCGCGGCTGTAGTGACCAGCGGAATGCACAACAAAAGCGCGATGTACCACGGCAGCCCATAAGCCAACTCGCCCTTATTCAGGAACGCCAGACACATCCCGCCGAGGAAAAACAGATTTCCCGCAGCGGCTCCCGCAATCCAGTAACGCAATCTGGCCAGACTTCTATCATTTGCGACGTGCGATGGCGTGCCCGCCTTTCTATTTTTCGCCCAGATTATTAAAGTCGCGAAAATCGCGAGTCCGAAAACGCAGCTGAAAAATGCGAACAGGCTTTTCTGCACTATCGCGGTTTCATACCACGGAAGCTTCTCCAAGACATATCTGTCGAGCGCGAGGCGAGTGATCCGTCCGTTTTCGTCCTGACGAAATGCTATCTCGTCCTCTGCTCCCTCTCTCCGAAACAGCAACGGACCAGCCGGGACGTAATTTGCCGGCCCGATATTCGGATTCAGAAGAACGATTCCTCCTTTGTCCGCAGCAAACACCTCCCATTCGTGCAGCAGGGTGCCAAGCTTCTCGAACGTCCCGTGCGCGTAGCGATTCAAGCGATAACTTCCCGCAAAACGGTTCGATGGCTCGGGCGACTGAACCGCAACAGCTGCCTTAAGTTTTTCTCGGTTCGCAGGGTAGTAGCGATCCATGAATTGGCGGAGAAGATCGTCAATCAATCTCTGGTCTCCAGCATTGCAAGCGATGAAAATGCCCACTCCCTCTGCGGGCAAAAAATAAACCGTGCTGACTGCGCCCATCCAGTCGCCATCCTGCCGGACGATGCGAGTTCCGTTCGGGTACTGTTCCCAATAGGCGAACGCGGTGCCGGCGATGCGCGGATCGTTTGCGTATTGCCGCTCGAACATGCGCTTCGCCGAATCCTCGGTCAAAATTCTCTGCGATTTGTATTGTCCTAGTTGCAGCTCTGCGATCATGAAATGAGTCATGTCGCGCGCGGTGGAAACCAGCGAAGCCGCTGGAACCACGTTGGGATAATCGAGCGGGACGGGTACGAATCGGCCCTTTTTGTAATCGTATCCAACCGCGAGATTGCGGGCGAGCTCCGGCGTAATGACGAAACCGCTTTGGCTCATATCAAGCGGCTTGAAGATTTGCTCATTTATGTACTGGGCAAACGGCGCGCCGGATGTCGCTTCTACGATATATCCCGCGAGAGAGAAACCCCTGTTCGAGTAGCTGTATTGGTCGCCAGGGAGCGTCACGCGCGGTCCCAAGCGCCGCTCTAAATAAATTCCCAAAGGAATCTGCTCCGCCTCACTGCGCGCAGTGATCCCGATTCCGCCGTCGTCGAACCCAGCGGTATGAGTCAACAGATTCTGCAGTGTGACCGGACGCGGATAATTTTCCTCGAACTGGAAGAGACGCAGATAGTGATTTACGTTTTCGTCCAGACGCAATTTTCCTTGTTCCACGAGTTGCAACACGGCGATGGCGGTAAAGGGTTTTGAAACAGAGGCGAGGCGGAAAACAGTGCGGTCGGGATCCACCGGGATTTTTTGCTCTACATTCGCGCAACCGTAGCCTTTGATGGCGATAACCTCGCCGTCTTTCACTACCGCAATCGCCGCTCCCGGAACGTGAAACTTTTCAAGATTCTCGGCGAAGTATTTGTCCAGGAAAGCGCCAAGATCTTGCGAGCTCAGCGGTTCGGGAGGGGCAGGAATTTGCGACCACCCAGCGCTAGCCAAAATTGCCAGCCCAATCAGAATGGCGGCCAAGCGGAAACCTATTCTGGAAGTTGAAGGCCCCTTTAATTCCGCAGTTTGGCGATTTAATCCCGCAAAGTGGCGCAAAGAAATAAGTTCAGTCAAGGAGGGAAACTTCGAGGATTGTCGTTTCGGCCCTTCTTGCTGCGGGCCCCGATGCCGTTTTAATTTGATCACGCGCGACGCTAGCACGCCATTCACCTGATTTCAAGGATCAGGTGATGCGGCAAGCACATCGATGCAAATGCTACTGTCGAACGGTTTGGCTCACGTCGTATCATGCGCGATGGGGTTTTGAGCGTTACATCGGGTCGAGTTGCTAACCCGACCGTGTTGCTTTGTCCAGGGCACTCCCTTGAGAGTAGAGTTCAGAACATGTCTATAAGTCGGCGAAGACTGTTGAAGTTGGCGGCAAGCGGAGTGGCGGCCAGCTATGTGCCAACGCCGACGTTCGCTTCGATTCCGGACCCGCAGTTCCCCCAGCAAGTCGAGACCGGCGCCAAGAAAATCATTCGTTTGGACCGCAACGAGAATGCATACGGGCCCTCGCCCAAAGCTGTTGCAGAGATTGTGAAAAACGCTGGCTCCGTCAACCGATTCCCCGATTCCACCGATGCGCTTGTGTCCGCTCTCGCCAGCCATCACAAGGTGAAGCCGGAAGAGATCCTCCTTGGGGCCGGATCGACCGCGATCATAAAGATGGCAATGGATATTTTTCTGCGGAACGGTCGCAAGTTGATCGTCGCTTATCCGACTTTCGAATTGATTGAACGCTACGCCGTCTCGATCCGCGCAAAAATAATCTCTGCGAATTTGCGGCATGACTATGGCCACAATCTGGAATCGATGCTTGCTGCCGTTAATTCTGAGACCGGACTCATCTATATCTGCAACCCCAATAACCCGACGGGCACTTTGACCGACAGGAAGGAGATTGACCGGTTTCTGGAAAAACTCCCCGCGCGGGCTCCCGTTATCATTGACGAGGCTTATCACGAATACGCGGGGGGTTCTGGTGCTTATGTCTCGTTTCTTGAACGACCCTCGCACCATCCCGGCGTAATCGTCACACGCACCTTTTCCGAAGTTTACGGACTGGCCGGCTTGCGCCTCGGCTACGCATTCGCCCAGCCGAAGATCCTCAATGCGCTGGCCAGGGAAAAACTGGAATTGGAAATAGGGTCCTTAGCTCTTTCCGCCGGACTCGCCGCTTTGGCCGACACTGAATTCACAACAACCTGCGTGCAGCGAAACGAGAACGCTCGGCAGGAATTTGTGAACCAGGTAAATGCCCGGATGCTGCGAGTCCTCGATTCGCACACCAACTTTGCCTGCTTGAATGTAATGCGCCCAGCCAAAGAAGTCATCTCACACTATGAGAGAAATAATGTCCTTCTGGGTCCCGAGGTTCCAGGCATGCCAAACTACGCGCGAGTCTCCTTCGGCACTCCCGAAGAAATGAGGGAATTCTGGAAGGTATGGGGTAGCCTCGGCGAGCACCGGATGGCGATGTGAACCGTGTGCACTAGACCGGTTTCGGGGTGTTTTCGACGCTGCCGGCGGCCCTGGTGGGGTCAACTTTGTGGCTATAATCTTCCACTATTTAGCACTCAATTGCCCGATTTCTGCGCTGCCCCATTGTAAACAAAGAGTTTGGCAAGGCTATTAAATTGCGATAGGTTACTGATACGTGAACCCTGTGTGTGCTCCATCAACGGGATTTAGCCGAGGATGGGACAAAGAAGCTGCACAGCATGGTTCTGGGAGGCTTTGGTTATGCTGTATTCGTCCCCAGCCGCTCGCTTACGGGATAACACCGCGCCAAGCGACAAACGCTCTGTAAACCAGAGATGTGGCTCCCGCGGATTAAGGCACGCGCGCCCGGCCTACGCCCTGATTGCGCTGATGGTTCTGCTGCTCCCATGCGCGGGTGGTGTCTACGGCCAGGCAAATGTCCAAGGGCAGTGGCAAACCGTTCCGACCACCATGCCTATCAATCCCATTCACGTAAGCTTGATGCATAACGGGAAGATACTAGTCGTCGCAGGCTCCGGAAACTACCCTCCAAACACGAGTTATCAGGCAGCGATCTGGGACCCCTCGAACAATTCGGTCGCCGTACAGACACTCAACTGGGACATGTTTTGCAGCGGCATGATTACACTGCCCGACGGTCGCGAGATGATTTTCGGCGGAACCTTGAAATATGACCCATTCCACGGCTGGCAGCGCACCGCCATCTACGATCCGGTTACCGGCCAGTTTGCCGACATGCAGGACATGGCGCACGGGCGCTGGTATCCCACTGCCACCGAGTTGAGCGATGGAAGGCTCATGGTTTTTTCCGGACTCGACGAAAATGGGGACACGAACCCGGAAGTAGAGATATATAAGGTTCAGACAGGCTGGAGCTCTCCGTTCACTGCGCCCTGGACCCCTCCCCTTTATCCTCGAATGCACCTTCTTCCGAACGGCAACATTTTCTATTCAGGCTGGACTACGCAATCTCAGTATTTCTTTCCATCCTCCAACACTTGGTCGGGAACAATCGCCACGACGAACTACGGTGGAAACCGTACCTATGGCTCGTCTGTACTGCTTCCCTTGACCCCAGCGAATGGATACGCGCCAAAAGTAATGATCTTCGGCGGAGGCAATCCCGCCACTGCCACGACTGAAATTATCGATCTCTCTGTTGCGTCTCCTGCCTGGGTCGATGGCCCTTCAATGTCGAATCCCCGCATCGAGATGAACGCAACAATGTTGCCGAACGGCAATATCTTGACCCTTGGCGGTTCGTTGAACGATGAAGATGTAAATACGGCGAGCTTGGGCGCTGACCTCTTTGAGACCAACGGCACTATCACCGTTGGCCCCGCAGGAACGGAAGCCTTCGAACGGCTCTATCACTCCGTCTCGCTTCTTCTTCCAGACGGGACCGTATGGGTCGCTGGCGGCAATCCGGTCCGTGGCAATTATGAGCCACACGTAGAGATTTATTCGCCACCTTACCTGTTCAATGCGGATGGTTCTGCCGCCACCCGTCCGACCATCTCGAGCGTTTCGCCTGGAGTCATCGGGTACGGATCCTCTTTTCAGGTGGGGACCCCCAATGCCGCCAACATTTCATCGGTAGTTCTAATGAAGCTGTCGTCAACTACCCACGCTTTCAATATGGACCAGCGCTTGGTGGGCTTGAGTTTCACCCCTGGTGCCGGAGCGCTCACAGTCACCGGTCCGCCAAACGGCAATATCGCGCCTCCCGGTTACTACATGCTCTTTCTCCTCAACACGGCGGGCGTGCCTTCCATAGCCCAATTTGTCCAGGTATCTGCGACTCCTACGGACATTCCGCCGACCGCTTCGATCACCACTCCAGCGGCGAATGTTGTGATCGAACCCGGCCAGTCAGTCACTTTTGCTGGCACGGGTACCGCTTCAAGCGGAGCGATTGCGTCCTATAATTGGTCTCTTCGCGGAGGAACGCCGAATTCAAGTTCCCTCGCGAGCCCTGGGACAGTTACGTATTCCACTCCTGGAACGTACACCGCTTCGCTCACTGTGGTCGATTCGGCTGGAAATTGGAGCCAAAGCCCGGCAACTCGTACCATTCAAGTGCGACAGCCGGCTCCTGTTGTTTCCAGCGTGGTTCCGAATTCTGCTAGCCAGGGCCAAAGCAACCTCGTCGCCACGATTACAGGCAGCAATTTTCAATTCGGACTCACCTGCAGCTTCGGGCCCAGTATCACCGTTTCGTCCTGCACGGATGTTTCCACCACTCAGGCCACTGCAAACATTTCAGTTCAGTTCAACGCTCCGCTGGGTGCCACCAGTGTGACCGTGGTAAATCCGGATGGAGGATCGGGCACTTTGGCGAACTCCTTCACCGTCACCACGGGAGTACCTGGCCCACCGCCCACTCTCACAGCTGTGAGTCCGAGTTCGGGTGAACAAAATTCCAGCCAACTTACCTTCAGCCTCGCAGGCAGTAACTTCATCCCTAACCCCACTTGTACTTTTGGCGAAGGAATAATTGTTAATAGCTGCGTATACATTTCCTCAACTCTGATTACCGCCAATATTTCGATTCCGATTAACACATTTATCGCACCAAGCAATGTGACCGTAACAAATGCGGACGGACAAAGTTCTACCTTGGTCAACGGATTCACCATCGTTTCCAGCCCTAACGGCTTTACCCCCATCCTTCTGCGCGGAGGTGCCACTGCAGCGTACACCGACGACCAGAACATCGTCTGGAGCGCAGATAGCGGCGCAGTGGGAGGCAAGGCCGATTCTGTAACTCACGCGATTGCGAACGCTCCTGACCCTGTTGTTTACGAGTCTGAGCGTTATGGAAATTTTACTTACCAGTTCGCGGTTCCGACTGGCTCGTACAACGTGACCCTGAAATTCTCGGAGAACTACTGGAGTTCTCCCGGCCAACGCGTGTTCAACGTGGCTATCAATGGAACCCAGGTTCTCAAGAACTTCGATATCATCGCGGCCGCTGGAGCTCCGTTTACCGCCGTTGACAAACAGTTTGGTGCTACGGCGACCAATGGAACGCTTAGCATCCAGTTCACAACCGGCACTGCCGATCAGCCCAAAATCTCTGCCATCCAAATCACCAGCTCCTCCGGCATTTCCGTACAACTTAGCCCGCCCACCGCGAGTTTGTCCGCCTCCCAGACTCAACAGTTTTCGGCGGCAGTGACCGGAACTAGTTTGACGGGAGTCACATGGGCGGTCAGTCCGCAGCTGGGAGCCGTCTCGAATACCGGTCTCTATACTGCGCCCACATCGATCACCGCTCCCGCAAAAACGATCAACGTCGTGGCCACTAGCGTTGCCGATCCGACGCAATCCGCAACGTCCGTGGTCACTCTTGTGCCACCCGCGGGTTCAACTGCGCCTATCCTGATTAACTCGGGCGGCGCTTCCTACATTGATTCCATGGATAATGTTTGGGCTGCCGACACCGACTCCATCGGCGGTGAGACTTCTTCCACCACGCACGCTATCTTCAACACGCCCGATCCAACCCTTTACCAGACCGATCGCTACGGCGCTTTCAGCTATCAGTTCACAGTACCCAACGGTGCCTACGCCGTCACACTGAAGTTCGCCGAAATCTACTGGACCGCTGTGGGACAACGCGCCTTCAACGTAGCGATCAACGGCACACCGGTGTTGACCAACTTTGACATCGTGGCAGCCGCGGGCGCTCCCAACACGGCCATCGATGAAACGTTCCCCGTCGAAGTCACCGGCGGTTCGATCACGATTACATTCTCCGATGGCTCGGCGAATTTGCCCAAGGTCAGCGCCGTCGAGGTCAGTTCTACTTCCAACGTCTCTGTTCAGATGAGTCCCACGACTGTGAGTTTGAGTGCTTCACAGCCACAGCAGTTCACAGCCACTGTGACTGGAAGCTCCAATACTGCCGTGAACTGGACTTTCAGTCCTCAAGTCGGCACGTTGACCGCGAGCGGCCTTTACACCGCGCCGGCTACTATTACCACCGCGCAAACTGTCACCGTGACCGCAACCAGCCAGGCGGCTACCACGCAATCGGCGGTTGCAACCATCAATCTTTTGCCGCCCTTGGGTTCCTTCTCTCCGATCTTCGTCAGCTCAGGAGGCGCTGCCTACACGGATACCTTGGGCAATCATTGGGCCGCTGACAATAGCTTCAACGGTGGTAAGACTTCCGCCAGCACAAACTCTATTGCCAACACACCCGATCCAACCCTTTACCAGACCGATCGCTACAGTGATTTCAACTATCAATTCGCAGTGCCCAACGGGTCTTATACCGTCACTCTGAAGTTCGCCGAAACCTACTGGCTCAATCCCGGGCAACGCGTCTTCAACGTCGCGATCAACGGCACGCCGGTGCTTACGAACTTTGACATCATCGCGGCCGCGGGTGCTCCGAACACGGCTATCGACGAAACGTTCCCCGTCACCGTCACCGGAAACGCGATCACAATTCTGTTCACCACAGGCACGGCCGATTTGCCCAAGGTCAATGCCGTCGAAATCAAACCGGCTTCCGGCGTGTTTGTCCAGATGAGTCCCACCACGGCGAGCTTGAACGCTTCGCAGTCACAACAATTCACAGCCACCGTCACGGGAAGCTCCAATACCGCCGTCACCTGGACCTACAGTCCACAAGTTGGCACGCTGACGGCGAACGGCCTGTACACCGCCCCGGCTTCCATCGCCGCCGCGCAGACTGTCACCATAACCGCCACCAGCCAAGCAGCTACTACGCAATCGGCGGTCGCAACCGTCAATCTCTTGCCGCCTGCAGGCTCGTTCTCTCCGATCTTTGTGCACGCGGGCGGACCTGCCCTCACCGACACGCAGGGCAATTCCTGGGCTGCTGACAATGGCTTCGCCGGCGGACAGACTTCCGTCACCACGCACGCTATTGCCAACACACCCAATCCCGCTCTTTACCAGACTGAGCGTTACGGTGATTTCAGTTATCAATTCGCAGCTCCCAACGGGAACTACACCGTCACGCTGAAGTTTTCCGAAAATTACTGGAGCAATCCGGGACAGCGCGTTTTCAACGTGTCGATCAACGGAACGCAAGTTCTCGATGATTTTGATATCATCGCGGCCGCTGGCGCTCCATTTACGGCTATCGACGAAACGTTCCCCGTCACCGTTACCGGCAGTTCGATCAATATTCAATTCACTTCGGGCCCGGCCGACATGCCCAAGATCGACGCCCTCGAGATCAAACCCGCTTCTGGCGTCGGCATTCAGATCAACCCCACGAACGCACCCCTTCTCGGTGGGCAAAGCCAACAATTTACCGCGACCGTCACCGGCACGAGCAACTTGGGCGTCACTTGGACCTACAGCCCCACGGTTGGAACTCTTGTCACTTCCGGCGCAACGGCTGGTCTCTACACCGCTCCAGCATCCATCACTACGGCGCAGAAAGTTTCGGTTACTGCTACGAGTGTGGCGGACCCCACTCAATTTGCCACCGGCACCGTATCGCTAGTGCCTCCGTTCAGCCCCATCTTCGTTCATGCGGGCGGCGCGGCTTACACCGACTCCCTCGGCCAGCACTGGAGCGCGGACGAGGATTTCGTTAGCGGGACCACGGACACCGGAACAAAAGCTATTGCCAATACGCCCGATCCCACTCTTTATCAGAGCGAGCGTTACGGCGATTTCTCCTATCAGTTCGCCGTGGTGAACGGCAATTACAACGTGGTCCTGAAGTTTGCGGAAATCTATTGGACCGCCGCAGGTCAGCGCATCTTCAACGTCTCCATCAACGGCACGCCCGTGCTCACGAACTTCGACATCGTCGCGGCCGCCGGCGCTCCTGAGACGGCGATCGACAAGACTTTTCCGATCACCGTCACCAATAACCAGGTCACCATTCAATTTACGACCGGGTCCAAGGACTTACCGAAGATCAGCGCCATCGAGATTCACTAGACGATCTGCGTTCCAAGGGCCGTTGGCCTTTGTAGCGGCCGCCTCCAGCAAGGGAGTGCGTTTGCAAACGTAGGCCCGCACTGTTCGATGGAAGTTGTCTTACATTGCATGCGGTTTCGTCGCTCTGATGAAGGCGCTTATGAACTTGCCTTCCACTTCAGTTGCAATCGAATCCGCGTCAATCCCCTGAGCGCTTAGGAACTGCCGTGCGTCCGCAACTTTATAAACTCGCGTCGGTTCAATCGTCACCTGTTCAAATCCGGCTGCCCTCAACTTGGATATGTACTCAGAATCCTTCAGAGCGCCTGCGACGCAACCAACCCAAAGTTCGATATTTCTTCTGATCTCGGCGGGAACGTCGCCGCGCACGACAACATCAGAAACGGCAAACCTCCCGCCCGGCCGCAGCACGCGAAACGCTTCGGCCAGCACTCTGTCCTTGTCCGCCGATAGATTGATCACACAATTCGAGATCACCACGTCCACCGCATTCTCCGGCAATGGAATATTCTCTATCTCGCCTTTCAAGAACTCGACGTTGTTCACGCCCGACTTTTTCTGGTTGTCCCGCGCGAGAGCCAGCATCTCGTCCGTCATATCCAAGCCGTAAGCCTTTCCGCCCGGACTCACGCGCTTCGCGGACAGCAACACATCGATGCCTCCGCCGGAACCCAGGTCCAGCACAATTTCGCCCGCTTTCAACTCCGCAAGGGCTGTCGGGTTTCCGCATCCCAGCGAAGCCAGCACCGCTTGCTCCGGTATGCCGGCGGTCTCCTCTGATTGATAGAGGTTTGCCGTAATCGGATCGCCGCCGCAGCACGCGGAAGATGGCGAACATCCGCACGATGCTGCGCCGCCGGAGGAAACTCGGCTGGCAGCTTCACCGTACTTTTCTTTCACTGCCTCTCTGATGCTGTTTGGCTCACTCATCTTCTTCCCCTTGAATTGAAAAGCGAAGCATATTATATTCGCTTAGACGAATATAGTTCATGGCCAAACCAACTGTCAATCTCATGTTCCGCGCTTTCTCCGATCCCACCAGGCTACGCATCTTGCACCTGCTCTTGAAAGGCGAAATGTGCGTCTGCGATATTGTCAGCATCGTGCGCGTTCCGCAGCCCAAAGCTTCCCGCCACCTGGCTTACTTGCTCAGGGCTGGTCTGATAGTGAAAAGAAAACAAGGCCTTTGGGCTTACTACCGGCTTACTTCCGCCGCTTCGCCGTTCCATCGAAGTCTCATCACGTGTCTGAAGGAATGTTTTCGTGACGTACCCGAGCTCGCTTCCGACGCGAAACGCGCAGCGCGAACCTGCTGTCAGCCTGGAAGATGCAGTTGACGTCTATGGCGAATCACTACAACGTTCTCTTTCTTTGCGCTGGCAATTCGGCCAGATCCATCATGGCCGAAGCCATTCTCAACCACAAAGGCAAGCCCGCGTTCACCGCCTACAGCGCCGGAAGTTATCCGACGGGTGTCGTGCGCCCCGAAGCCCTGAAGCAATTGGAACTCGCGCATCTGCCGACAGACGGCGCTCGCAGCAAAAGTTGGAACGAATTCGCAAAGCCGGACGCCCCGCGCATGGACTTCGTATTTACCGTCTGCGACAACGCCGCAAAGGAAGCTTGCCCCATCTGGCCGGGACAGCCCATGACTGCCCATTGGGGCGTTCCGGATCCCGCCGCCGTAAACGGACTGCCGGACGCGATCGAGCGCGCCTTCCGCGACGCTTTCATGACGCTCGATCGCAGAATCAGTTTGTTTCTCTGCCTGCCCCTGGCAAGCCTCGATGCGCTCGCCATCAAAAACGAAGTCGACCACATCGGCCGGCAATGACATCCACACTCTTGCGCCGAACTGTCTCCGAATTTCTAGGTACCGGATTTCTCGTCGCCGCCGTGGTCGGTTCCGGCATCATGGGTGAACGCTTGGCCGCCGGAAACGTCGCAATCGCTCTTCTCGCCAACACGATTGCAACCGGCGCCGCGCTCGTTGCTTTGATTCTTACCTTCGGCCCCATCTCAGGCGCTCATTTCAATCCCGCCGTGACTTTCGTCGACGCAATCGAAAATGGCGTGTCCTGGAAAGACGCAGCCTGTTACCTGCCAGCTCAATGTCTCGGAGGAATCGGTGGCGCCGTCGCTGCCCACATGATGTTTCAGCTGCCCGCTATTTCCGTTTCACATCACGCCCGAGCCGGCTCCGCTCAGGTTTTCAGCGAATTCGTCTCTACCTTTGGCTTGCTGTCCGTAATCTGGGGATGCTCGCGGCTGCGCTCCGAAATGGTCGCCTTCGCCGTCGGAGCCTACATCACCGCCGCCTACTGGTTCACAGCTTCTACTTCGTTCGCCAACCCCGCCGTGACAATCGCACGCAGCCTCAGCGACACCTTCGCCGGCATCCGCCCCAGCGACGTTCCTTGGTTCATCATCGCCCAGCTCCTTGGAGCCATTGCGGCCACAATCCTCTTCCGCTGGCTCGTCCCCAACTTGAACATTCGAGCCAAGCAGCTCCTCGTCGCTCACAGCTCGGAACAGCATCGCTAACCAAGCATCAAAAGGTGCATCACGTCGCGCTGTGATATCGCTTCATCCACAGTCTTGCAGTCCTTGAATCCCTCCAATCAAGGAAGTGTTGCCCCAATTCGTCCCCTAATCTCTTGCGCCACTTCACCCGCTCAAGGCTCGCTTTATAGTTAGGGCAACTCACTACTCAACTATCGATGTGCTACGATTCGCCATGCCGTCATGTTGGCCTGCAAAATCGCCGAGCCCTAAGGATTTGCGTCGCATCTTCTTTGTCTTCTTGTCTCTCGGGATTGCGATTTGTCTAAGCGCGCAGCCGCGTTCGTCGCCTCGACCGCCGACAGGCAAACCGCATCTCCAAGAAATACGGATGGAGAAGCTCGCCACATTTATTCTGTCGTTAGATATCGCCAATGGCTCTGATTTGGCTGCATCAGCCTTGGCTGACAGAAAAATCCGAGTTTGGAAGCTAAGCTCCGGAGAAGTGATACACGAATTTTCCTTCCCTTCGCCTGAGACCGACGAAAACCTAAAGTTCCCGGGAGCAACTGAACCAATTTCTGTCCGCTTTTCGCCCGATGCGAAATACTTGGCCATAAGTTTTCTTAGCCGAATCTATTTGTACGATGTTGTCACTTGGACGGAAAGGATGAGTTTGGGTGTGCCGGGAGAAGATCAGCACCGTCCCGACCTAAAGATCACGCCAGAAACACCACGATTAGAAAGACGGTCTGCCGATCAAGTTCAAGCAGACAAGAACAAGCCGCCTTCAACCTTGAGTGAGTCCATAAGAACTCGCGAGTACGCGAGGGAGCGAGGAGACGGTCGGACACGAATAACCGATTTCGCATTCGCAAAAGACGGCTCCTCCATTGTCGCTGCTTACTGCCGGGGAGGTTGCTATACCAGTCCGTCCGTTCGTACGGCTGCTTTTCCGACGGGAAACGACCCGGTAAGACTTTGGGATATTGTCTCGGCGCACCTGATTTGGGAACACGTGTACGACGAGAAGGGCTTAGTAAAACGAATTGTCCCGTCGCCTGATAGCAATCGATTCGCCGTTGTCCTCGCGCATCCAGGCGCTTGTGCAGTTGGGATGAACAACTTCCGCGACGGAACGCCGTTGTGGTCACATCCTTTTGGTGCGTGTCCCGACCCACCACCCGTCGGCTTTTACCGAGACGGCCAGTCCTTCATTACAAACCGGATTGAAGAAGGCAACCGCGAAAATAAACTATGGCGGGACATTGCAACGTATGAAACAAGTTCGGGCAAAATGATTGGTGATTTTTCAAAAAGAGATACAGTACGCGATTTTGACGTATCCTTTGATGGCCGCTGGCTTGCCTCTACAACGTGGAGTGGGTTGCGCTTTCAGATTTGGGATTTTTCGTCAAAAAAAGCAATCATGATGGAAACCCCCGAAGAATGGAGGTGGCGAGGACCCCGAATCAACCGAATACGTTTCAGCCCCGATGGGCGTTGGCTTGTCGTCGGCAACAACCAAGTTGGGGACTTGGTGATTTATCAGTTCGGCGCGAGTTCGCGCGAATAGATTTAGGACGGCGAACCGCGCGTCCACAGCCTCCGAGTCCTTGAATGTCGCCAACCAAAGTGCTAGCGTAAATTGTGTTTATTTTTGACAAATTTGGCGACGGGAAGGCGGAGCGAAATCGCACCGTCCTCGTTTGCCCGGCGACTGTTGCAATGGACGACGTGGGCTTACTCCATTCGCGCGGACTCATCCCTTCAGCCCTTCGCCTTCAGCGTCCAAGGAACGTTTCTAATCGAGAACTCGATTTATTAGGACGACGTCTAAGTCACTGCAAACAAAGGACGGCGACCGTTTCTAATCGAGAACTTTCGACCGTTCGCACCTTGGCCGCTCCGTCGGCTTTAACGCGCGATAGGATTGCGATTTCGCTTCGCGAGACACGGAGCGCGGGTCGCGGAACACGTTCTCCCGCCCCATTTCTAACCGGTTCTGCACCACAAACAGAATTCGTCGTAACTCATTCAAAACAAACCACCGTCGAATTTCTAACCGGGGCCAGAACAGCGATTAAGGATGCGCAATTTCGCGCCGAATTTAGGACCGAATTACAGGCTCGGCGCAAGAAAGAATCTCGTTCTCGCGATGCCGCCGAACAGGGTAAAATCCCGCTGAACATAGGAATCGAAAAGGAGCTTTTATGAGCGCCACTCCCTCTGTAGGACCATCCGCCGCCACCGTCGCAGCCGTAAAGGAACATGCTCGCCTGCTGGCCATTTACTCCATGATGTCCACCACCGCCGCCGGCTCAGGACATCCCACTTCCTGCATGTCCGCCGCGGAACTAGTCGCCGGAGTTTATTTCTATGCCATGAAGTTTGATCCCAAGAACGCAAATTCGAACGATGGCGATCGCTTCGTCCTCTCCAAAGGCCACGCTGCCCCGCTTCTATATTCCGCGCTGGCCGAAGCCGGAGTCTTTCCCGTATCGCGTGTGATGACGCTGCGCCAGTTTTCCAGCGAACTCGAAGGCCATCCGACTCCGCGCATTCACGGCGTAGACGCTGCAACAGGCTCGCTGGGCCAAGGCCTCTCCGTGGGCAGCGGCCTTGCAATCGGCGCGCGAATGGATAAAAGCGACACGCGCGTGTACGTCCTCACAGGCGATGGCGAATTAGCCGAAGGACAAATCTGGGAAGCGGCAGCCTTCGCCGCCCATTACAAACTCGAGAATCTCACCGTAATCACCGACATCAATGCGCTGGGCCAGAGCGACTACACCATGTACAAGCACGACATGGAGGTGTATCGCCGCAAATTCGAGTCCGAAGGTTTTGCCACTGAAGTAATCGACGGGCACGACGTCCCGGCCATCCTCGCCGCGCTCGACCGCGCAAAAGCCACCAAGGGACGCCCGCAAGCCATCATCGCCCGCACCATCAAAGGCCACGGATTTAGTTTGGTTGCCGGAAAAGAAGGCTGGCACGGCAAAGCCTTCTCAAAGGAACAACTCGCTGAGGCCATCAAAGAACGCGGCGGCACACCTCCTGTAGTTCCTCCGGACCCTGGAAAATCGTACGCCCGAACTTCGCTGCCCACGCCTCCAGATTTCCCTGCGCCGCCCGCTCCTGATTACGCGGCGGACGCGCAGGTTGCCACCCGCGAAGCCTACGGTTTCGCCCTGAAACGCTTAGGCGCAGTGAACCCGCACGTAGTCGCGTTGTCAGGTGACGTAATGAATTCCACGTTCTCGGAAATTTTCGACAAGGCTTATCCCGATCATTTCTTTCAGGGCTACATCGCGGAACAAAACCTCGTCAGCTGCGCAGTAGGACTCGCCGCTCGAGGCAAGGTCCCTTTCGCAGACACGTTCGCGTGTTTCTTGTCACGCGCATACGACAACGTGCGCATGGCCGCGATCAGCCGTGCAAATATCAATCTGTGCGGCTCGCATTGCGGCGTCTCCATTGGCGAAGATGGCCCCTCGCAGATGGCGCTCGAAGATATTTCCATGTTTCGCGCAATCAACGGTTCGGAAGTTTTTTACCCCAGCGATGCCGTATGCACGGAGCGCTTGACCGAGCACATGGCACGACGCGCCGGCATCAATTATTTGCGGACTTCGCGTCCCAAGATGCCCATCCTTTATTCCAAGGATGAAAAGTTCCCGATCCCTGGTTTTAAAGTCTTGAGACAAAGCGCGCAGGACAAGGCCACCGTAATCGGCGCGGGAGTAACGCTCCACGAGGCCCTAAAGGCGTTCGATCAGTTGAAATCGCAAGGGATCGCAATCAGGGTGATCGACCTCTACTGCGTAAAACCGGTCGACGGAAAAGCTATAGCCGAGCAGATCAAGGCAACCGGCGGCGCGTTGGTAACTGCGGAAGATCACTGGCCGGAAGGCGGCCTTGGCGAGGCTGTGATCACCGCGCTAGCGCAAGTGGGAACGGCGCCGGCGAAGTTCAAGCTTCTGGCCGTGACGGGCATGCCGCATTCAGGAAAGCCCGAGGAATTGGTGGACGCGTTTGGAATTTCCGCGCGCCACATTATCGAAGCCGTTCGCGCCATCGCGTAAAGGCCGTCGAAAATACCGAACCATGCGGAGAGGATAACTGAGTGGCTGAAAAGTTAGTGATGGTTGGAGTGCTGCCCGAAGTGGTCGTGCTGGATCCCGGCGAACAGGTGGAGTGGTTTTCGAACGCCGGGAACATCAAAATCGAGTTCGATCCGCAACGCTGTCCGTTCTCCTCGAACGTCTTCCAAGCCCCCCCAGGCATGCGCCTGCTGAGCGGCACCGCTCGCTCCGGCCTGAATCCGGGGTCCTATCGATATAAGCTGTCGCTGAATGATGCGGTAGTGGCGAACGGTGAGGTACTGGTCCGCGAGAAATAAACGCCCGAAATTGACCAGGCCTAATTGTTTAGAGGCCAGGCGATGTGGAAGAGCTTGTTCCGCTCCCGCGAATTAGTCCCCGGCTGCGGCGAAAACAGGTCGCTCTTGCGAAACCGAGTCAGCCAGGATGCGGCGTACCGGAGCCAGCAGCGAGGCCGGTACAGGACGCTCGCGCTGGACGCCCAGCTCCGCAACTTTCCTGGGGAACTCCCGCCGGCGATCCAGCCACAAGCCGAACTCCCGAAGCAAGTCTCCGGCGACGTTGGGGTCGTCCGAACGCTCCACCCCCCAGAACCGCAAGCGCTCTTCATTTTTCTGCAGCAACTGCAGCGCTTCCTCGAGCTTCTTCATGGCTGCATTGAAGGACGATGCGAGGAAATAGACCGGTAAGGACCAGCCATCGTGTCCGAAGACCGCACGCACCCGCACGTTGTACTTCCCGTTCTGATTCTTCTCGATGGCGCAGATGTATTCGTTTCCCGATGACGTAGATTTGGTAGACACTGCGCTCCTCAGTTTTTCAGCGGTAACTGCAAATTCAACCGTCCGTGATTCTAGCCGCCGTTTTTTATCCGCTGACGCCGACGTTGCCAGCCTGTCTGCCTTCGACCGCTTTTCCCGCATAGGAATGCTCCTTTGATAAAGCATTTTGTATTCCTCGCCAGGCGCGGAAGGCTGGAGAAGGGCGCCCTCAAGTCGGTCCCCGCTGGCGACGGGGCAGGCTCTGCGGATAAGGCTATTTTATAGAAGGCGAGGCAACGGAGCAAGAGCCGGTTTCTAGAATTAAGTCATGTGTTTACAGTCAGTTGTGGCGGATCTGGATTATTCGGCGTCGAGGCGGCGGCGCGAAATTGGAGGTTAGCTGGAGCGAGTCAGGCGCTTCATCGCGTCCGCGTTGATGGTCAATTTACCTTCGTGCTTCAGGCGATCTTCGAGCGCGAGACGAAATGCTTCGAAGGCAGCTGCTTGTTTGCCCTGCAGCAACTGCTGCTTGATCTGGTCAGATTGTTTGGCCAGGTCATCAGGGTTGGGTGCGTCGTGGGTCGTCACTCGGTAGACCAGCCAGTTGCCGCTGATCTGTGTTGCGGGGCTTGCCTGGCCAATCTTCATCCCAAACGCAGGCTCCAACAGCTTAGCCGCGCCGAGATTCTGAACCGAACCAGTTCTGGCAAAAGGCTCGGAAGTCACTAGAGTGAGACCTAGAGCTTTGGCAGCCTGATCAAACGACTCGCCGCCTTGGACGCGCTTGGCGAGATCCTCGGCTTTGGTTCGAGCGAGCTCGATGGACTTCTCCTGTTGGTAGTCGGCTAAGACGCGATCGCGGACTTCCGCCAGCGTTCCTTGATGCGCGGGCTGGATGTCTTTCGGCGTCAAAATTACAAAGCCCTGAGGAATCTGGAGCGGCTGGCTGAGCTCACCCGGGCGGAGTTGAAAAAGCGCCTGATGAAGCTCTGGGGTATTCCCGAGGTTGCCGACAGGTTCGGTGATTGAAACTACCGGCGTTTCACCCAGCTGAAGATTGAATTTCTTGGCGAGATCGTCCAACGACTGGCGGTTCGACTGGCGAACGGCGCTGGCCATCTGCGCGGAGATATTGTTCGCGTCTTGAGCGGCTTTTTCTTCTGCAACTATCGGGACAATCGAGCCGCGTACTTCTTCAAAACTTTTGGTGTGCGCCGTTTCGCGATCCAGGACTTTGATGATGTGGAATCCGTATTGTGTCTTTACCAAGTCCGAAATCTGGCCCTTGGGAAGGCTGAAAGCAGCCTGTTCGAATTCCGGCACCGTCTGTTTTTCGACTATCCAACCGAGGTCGCCGCCCTTGGCTTTGGTACCGTCATCTTCTGAGAATTTCTTCGCGAGGTCTTCGATGTTCGCTCCGCTCCGAGCCTTTTTCAAAACATCTTCAGCTTTTTGACGGATTTCGGCTATCTCGGCGTCGGTCTTTCCAACCGTCTTGAAGAGTATGTGTTCGACGTGCGCGCGGTTTTCCACTTTGTATTGATCGATGTGCGAGTTGTAGTAGGCGCGCAGGACATCGTCGTTCATAGGGATGCTTTCGCGCAATTTCGCGAGGTCCAGCAGCGCGTAACGCGCGGACCGCTTCTCCGCAATTTGATAACGCGCAGCATTCTTGGTGTAAAAGGCGGAGAGCTCTGAATCGCTGGGGTGAATGGAGGAAGCCAATTCCTCGGGTTTTACGAGGGCGTATTCAATCTGCACTTTTTCATTTCGCCGGCGAAATTCATCCTGTATCTCAGAAGGGCTGATGCTGATGGAATCCGTAACCAGCTGATGGAATTTTTCCTTCAGCATGTCGTCGCGCAGAAAGCTCTCGAAGTCAGGCACCGACATGCCCGTACGATTCTGCACTTCGGCGACGTAGCGGTCCTTGGCCCATGTTCCACCTTCCCATGCGGAAGGCAGCAATTGTTTGATTCGCTCGGATTCTTCCTGGGGCGTTACGCTGATACCGAGCCTCTGCGCTTCCACTGCCAGCGCGCGGGTAAGAATCATCTGATCGAGAACTTGCTTGGCGTAAAGACCCTTGAGCATTTCCGGAACATTTTGGCCATGCGTGACGGTATTCAACTCGCGTTGCACATCGAGGATGGAGATATCCTGTCCGCCGACGGATGCGACGGTATCAGGAGTGCTCGACATAGCTCCGCCCATGCCCGGGATGAGGTAGGTAAGCATACTCAGACAAATGAATGCCAAAAGAATGCTCATGGAAATCTTGACCCAGCGGTTATGCTTCGCGTCTCGCTGCTGAATGCTTTTCAACATATGTCTTGCTGCTCCTGTAGCTACTGCGAACCCCCAATTATAAAGGAGTTTGCCACGCAGGCACAATCATTCGTCGGGCGGGGATGGGGTCGGCTTGCGACTAAACGAAGTATTCCGGCCTCACGCGAATCGTAGGTTCAATCGAAATCTTCCGGAAACGTAGAAAATCGCTACAGGAATTATTGGTGGCGCCAAGTTTGGCCATCGTCAGACGTGATCCAGAGTTCACCCGCGGAAGTTGCGATCCTGCCGTGTTGCGAATCGGAAAACTCTATGCTGACGATGTCTCCGGTCAGCGTGGCAGCGGATGAGGACGGAAGTACGCGTGTCCAATGAGTTCCGGAGTCCGCTGAATGGTAGAGCATCGCTGATGAACCACCTGCCCAAACCTCGGAGTCCCAGGCTGACACGGCGCGGAACACCGGGCTCGGCCTAGCCTCAACTTTTTTCTTCTTATTCTCCGGCCCGGAGGTGCTCGCGGCGGTGGCCGACATGTTTGAGCGGCCGGACAACAGCTCCGAGCTTACATTCACATCCACCCAAGTTTTGCCCGCGTCGAATGAGCGCTGCAAGACGCCGTCCGTGCTGATGCTCCACCGCGGAGTCGCAACGTTCGGAGTAGCAGGCGCTGGCGTGAAAGCGCTGCTGGGCGCGACTTGTGCAGTAGCGGGGTTCTTGGCTTCGTTTGCCCCTGATTTTATAGAGTATTGATACTGCGTGGCTTGATCCTTTTGTTTCTTAGCGAGCTGATCCGAGGCCTGGCTTTGCGCAGCTTCCCTGGGCGATGCGGGCTGCGATTCCACTTGAACCGTCTGTGAAGAAGAAGGAGCTTGGACGCCTTGGCCGACGCTGGGATTCGGAGCCGTCTTTGCAGTCTCCGGGGGCGCCACCTTCTTTGAGCCCCCAGAAACGGCGAGAGAGTTGCGCGGAGAGGAGAGCGCAGCTCTGGGGGCTGCCCCGCCAGCCGCACCGACCCGGGCACTGCCACCTGTAACGCTTCTCGAAGGCGCAGCACGCATGCCGCTAGCCGCAGTCGGATTTACCGGACGAACTAGCCTTTGCAGGGCCAAATTATCTGCTGCTTGGTTTGAGAGCGCCTTATTTTTCAACTGCGCCTGCTTTTCCTTCTCAGTCTGCGGAGGGCTTCCTTGGGGTTCAGACGCCGGTGGAGATGGCGGAAGAGCTTGCTCCGTCGGCGTCGTTTCATTGCGCGGCGTGAGATTGGCAATCAAAATATTGCTCTCCTGGCGCTGTCTGTATTGCTCGATTCCGATCGAGGTGATGGCAATCATTCCCGCGACTGCGACACTCCATCGAAGAACCGGCCAACTTAACCAACCTGCGCGAGCAGGATTGTTCGAAGTAGTTACGACGACAGTCTCAGTGGGAGGCAAAGCGAGCGCGACGACCTCGCGGCAGTCGCTACAACGGGCAAGATGCTCCATCACGTGGGCGCGCTCGGATTTTACGAGTGACTGCTCGGCGAAAGCCGTGAGGAGATTCGCGTCCGGATGAATTCCTGCAGCCTGCGTTTCCTGCAAGCGCTTCAGCACGATTTTGGGAACGTCTTGCATCTTTTGTTTCCAGCGTCTCCTTTCACCGTCTAGCTTTCCTGTTCCTTCTAACTCTTGGCCCGCGGTGCAATCTTTTGTTGAAAGTTCACAGTATCCTCCTTCTCTAAGAACGCCGCTGGCGGAGATTCTTGCCCCAAACTGCGACGAATATTCACTTTCAGATCGCGTACGTCCACTTCTAACCTCTCTTCCGCTTCGCGGCGGTCGATCCCTTGCCGAATCATTTCCGCCAGGATTTTCTTGCGCAACGACTTGGCCAGTTTGTCGAGCTTGCGGCTGATGGTGGACTCGTGAACACCGAGAAAGCGAGCGACCTCAGCTAGCGTGCGTCCATCGAGATAATACGCAGCCAGTACTAAACGATCTTCGCTGGAAAGCGCGGCCAAGGCCGTGTCGACGAATGATTCCAGGAGCGGATCCGCAGAAGATGTTGGCTCCTGTTCGGGCGCTGCAAACTGAGCGCCGTCTTCGATCTCTTCGTCCAGACTCACCAGGCGCTTGGTCCGGCGGTAGCGATTCACAAATTCCTGGGCGAGCACAGTCCGGAGCCAGCCTTCGAGCGAACCGCGTCCGGTGAACGACGCGAGCTTCGAAACGCGTTCCCCGTCGCGTGTGGTAGTGCCGAACAGTTCGGCGTACAGACTGTCGGCGAGCTCGCGTCCGGCTGAATCCTCGCGCGCGATGCGCAGTGCAGCCTGATAAAGTTTTTCACGGTAGCGGATGAGGAAAATCTCCCAAGCCGAGTTGTCGCCGGCGGCACAGGCCCGGGCGAGAGCAAGTTCCTCTATACGCAGGGTCAGCAAAAAACTGCAGGCCTCGGATTCGCTAACTTCCGCAGGGAGACACTTCGTGGTCACAGAACCCAAGATCGCAGCGAAATTGTCAGAGGTAAGGCCGAACTTTTCGCACCCACTTTTCGCGTACAACTCCCCCAGCAGCTCGGTGACCGCCGATTGGACTCGAGCGGAAATGGGTATAGTAACGCTCATACAGTAGAACAAGAGATCAAGACGCCCCACTGGTCTGGATGCTATCAATTCATCGGATGCGCGCAACGATAATTTTGTCTGCAAGGTCCCCCGTTCTCTTCGTTCTTCTCCCAAGTCGAGTTGAGCGGCGCGGAGGTTTCGCGGCGCCAGGGGTCTAACTCCTGACGTCTCGACGTCCCAGTTCGCCAAGAGGAGGGATAGCTATGGGTGCGAGATTATTTGTCGTTCTTATTGCGACGGTGGTAGTGGCCGGTCTGTTCTGGCCGAAGCCCGGCCTGGTTCGCGCTGGACAAGAGGAGCTTTCTGCATCCAGCTACAAAGTGCTAGAGCCGATTCGGAACGGAAGTTTGACGGTGTTTCCGGTAGTCGCGTCTAAATCCTATGCTACGGGAGAGTTTCTTACGCTGGACGAGGGGTTGCGGTCCGGAGAGGTGATGGTCACGGAGTATGGAAATGTACGCGGACTGGTGCGGCGGCCCAATTCGCCGTCGATCCAGCGTGACGGCGCCGAGGTGAACCGGCTTGTGCTGGTAAACAACTCGAAGCGTCCATTGCTGCTTCTCGCCGGTGAGATTGTTGCTGGAGGCAAACAGGACCGCGTGATCGGCATGGATCGCATCGTTCCATCGGAAAGCGATCCTATCGACCTGAATGTGTTCTGCGTGGAGCCAGGACGTTGGGTCGCGACGAGCGATCGTTTCGGAACGTCGGGGGCGACGTACGGATCAGCAGCCGGGGGAGTCGCAGGCGGCGGCAGCGCCAAGGCAAGCGCTGGGACACTCATGGCTCAGCCTTCTGTGCGTGCCAAAGCGATGGGTGACAAGGACCAGGGCCAGGTTTGGGCAGAGGTGAGGAAGCAACAGGAGTCGATGGCGCTCAAAGTAGAGGGGGCATCGCCAGCGGCGCCGAACGCCGCACCGTTGCGCGCTACGAGTTCGTACGCCGTGGTGATGGAGAACAAGGACGTGAAGGAGAAAGTGGACGAGATGGCCAAGCCGATTGAGCAGAATTATCAGAGTCTGATCAAGCAACTGCGAGATCGCAAGGCGGTCGGAGTGGTGGTGGCGGTGAACGGGCGGGTCATCTGGTCCGACGTTTTTGCCAGCACGGAATTGCTAGAAAAATATTGGCCGAAGCTGGTGCGCTCGTATGCATCGGAAGCGGTAGCGACGCGCGTAAAAGGCGGAGAGGCGACCTTGGCCCAGGCAGAGTCCTTCCTAACAGATATGCAAGGCCGCAGGGAAACGATTGAGAGCGAACCCGGAGTATTTCGTCACACCGAGGTCAAGGGCGACGGGTTCAAGGCGTTCGAGCTGACGTCGCTGTTGCCGAAGACGGGCTTTGATGTACATGTAGCGAAGATGGCCGAGTGAAGAAACAATGGATAGTGGCCAAATGGATCTGTCCTTATTGTGCTGATCTCGGATTACTTATTTTTATTGTCGAGAATTATAGATGCCTCAAATGCGCGGCTGTGGGACGGTCCGTACAGCGGAACTATTCGAAGATGTTTATTGGATTACGATTTGAGCACTATTCATATCGCAGCGCGACTATGGGATCGACACGCATGGCGCGGCGCGCGGGAATGTAGCAAGCCGCCAGCGCCACGCCAGTCAGGGTTAGCGCCACCGCTGTAAAGGTCAGCGGATCAGTCGCACTGACGCCGTAGAGCACGCTGGTCATCAATCGGGTGAGTCCTATCGCGGCGACGAGCCCCACGCCAACACCGACCAGCGCCATTTTCGCGCCGTCGCCGAGCACGAGCCGCATCACGTCACCGCGTTGCGCACCCAGAGCAATCCGTATCCCAATTTCGCGTGTTTGTTGTCCCACAAGGTAGGACACCACTCCATAGATCCCAAGGCTCGAAAGCAGCAGCGCGAGGAGCGCGAAAGAACCCAGAAGAATCATGGAGAACCGTTGACTGGCGATAGAACTTGAAATGATCTCGTCCATCGTCTGCGCCCCGGCAACAACCTGCTCGCTGTTTACCTGCTGCACGGAGTGGCGAATCGAATCGAAGAGGCCCGGCACGGGCCCTCGTGAACGCACCACAGCTCCCATGCCCATCGGCGAAAGCGCCATCAAGGCATCCGGCAATTGCATGAACGGAAAGTAGAGCTGCGCCCGAAGCGGCTCGGTGTCGTCCGTATCCAGTCCCCATTGCTTTACATGGCCGACGACTCCGATGATCTCCGCCGTCATATCCTGCTGGCCCCCAATTTCCAAAAACAAACGTTTGCCGATCGGATTTTCATTTCCGAAATATTTCTTGGCAAGCACTTCATCCACAACCACAACCTTAGGCGCATTCTCATCGTCCTGCGCGGTGAAGAAGCGGCCGCTACGTAGCGGCGTTCGCATGATATTCAAATAGTCGGGATCAACCACGTACTCGATCGCCCAGTTCATTTCGTTACGCGTCGTCGGTTTCGGTTGTCCGTCCAACCAGAAGAGCCACTCATCATCGCCGCTCATTGGAAACGCTCCCCAGCTTATTGACACCGCTTGCACACCGGGAGTGGCGGCAATCGCAGCGTCTGCATTGCGAAAACCGGCGCGAACTGCGGCTGGAGTTGTCCTCAAAGTGGCCGGCGAAAGAGAAAGACCAAAGAACATCACGTTATGCGGATTGAAGCCTGGATTCACGTTCCATAGCTGAACCAGACTGCGCAGCGTGAGCCCCGCGCCGATCAGCAGAACCAGGGCTAGCGCGATTTCCACGACTACCAATACCCCGTGAGCGCCTTTTCGCGCTCCGCTCGCTCCTCGGCCACCTTCCTTCAGATTGTCCTGCACGTTCGTGCTCGAGATTTTCAACGCGGGTACAAGGCCGAAAAGAATTCCAGCCAGCAATGCGATCGATATAGTGAAAAGCAGCACGCGCGAGTCGATGCCGACTTCGCCGGCTCGCGGCAAAGCCTCAGGCAGCGCTTTTAGAGCCGCGTGCGTTCCCCAACCTGCGAGGAGCAAGCCAAAAGCGCCGCCCAGAATTCCCAGCAATACACTTTCGGTCAAAAGCTGGCGGATAAGACGCGCTTTGCCCGCACCTAGCGCAGTGCGAACCGCAAATTCGCGTGCTCGTCCGCTGGCCCGCGCCAACAATAGATTTGCGATATTGGCACAAGCAATCAGCAGCACGAAGCCCACGGCACAGAACAGCACCAGCAGGATGGGTTTCACATCCCCAAGCATGCGCTGCTTGAATGGAATCAACGCGGCGCCGATGCCTTTATTCACCTCGGGATACGCGGCCGCAAGATTTTTGGTCACTCCGATAAAATCCGCGCGCGCCTGACCAAGCGAAGTCTCGGGCTTCAATCTTCCAATTCCGTGGAAGCCGAGGCCGGCGCCGCGATCGAAGAGTAGACTGTTATTCCACTGGACCACGGGAGCGTACACATCGCTGGCGCTGAAGCTGTCGATCTTCAGGTCGAAGTCTGACGGAACGACGCCGATGATGGTGTATTCCTTGCCGTCAAGGGTGAGGTTCTTGCCGACCACGTCCGGCGTCCCGCTAAGTCTTCGCTTCCAGAGTCCCGCGCTAATCAGCGCGACCGGAGCCGCACCAATCTGGTCGTCGCTTCCGACGAAATTTCGCCCCGTTACCAGCTTCACTCCGAGGATGGGGAAAAAGTCGGGAGTAACAAATTGCCCCTGAATCTGTTCCGCCTCGCCGAGTTTCGTCAAGCTGAAGGAATAGCTGCGCGAAACTGCCATGGACGACAACGTGTGATTTTCCTTCTGCCAATCCAGGAAATTCGGATATGAAATGGAGCCGGTGTTGAAATTCGGCTTGCTCTCATGCAGCGTCACAAGCTGATCGGGATGAGGATACGGCAGCGGATTCAGCAGCACGCCATTCACAACGGAAAACAGCGCCGTATTCGCGCCGATGCCGAGAGCCAGCGTGAGCACAGCCACGGTGGTAAAGCCGGGAGACTTGCGCAGCGCGCGGAAAGCGTAGCGAACGTCCTGCGCCAGCGTTTCGAAAAACCTCACTCCGCGAGCGTCGCGGCATTCTTCTTTGATTTTGTCTGCTCCGCCAAATTCCAGCCGTGCCTGCCGCCTGGCCTCTTGCCGCGGCAGTCCCGCTTGCACGTATTTCTCGACTTGCTGCTCGAAATGAAATCGCAGTTCGTCGTCGAGTTCGCTCTCTACGGCTTCGCGACGAAACAACGCGCGCAGTCGAATCAAAATGTCGCTGAACATTTCCCACTCCGTGTCTGATTTCGCATCGAAAATTCCCTAGGCCGTCTCCAGCACCTGCGCGACCGCCGCGGCCAACTTCTTCCAGTCGCTTTTCTCCGTTTCCAGTTGTTTCCGCCCGGTTGCGGTCAGTTCGTAGAATTTCGCACGGCGGTTGTTCTCCGACGCTCCCCATCGCGCTTTAATCCAGCCACGACGCTCCAGCCGGTGCAGCGCCGGATACAGCGATCCTTGCTGCACCTGTAAAACTTTGCTGGAAACTTGGTGAATACGCTCGGAAATGGCCCAGCCGTGCTCCGGGCGCAGCGCCAGCGTCCTTAGTATCAGCAGGTCCAACGTCCCTTGCGGAAGATCGATTCTTTGCTCCGCCATGTGCTCCCCCTATCGCTTCTACAGGGATACGATACAAATTCTCCTGTCGAAGCGCAAGAGGAAAATTGCACGCTAGCAGTTTGAACACTTCGGATAGGTGGGGCGTCATTGTTCGGCGAACGCTTGAGGCGGCCTTTGCCGCCTGCGTGCTGCTTCCGATAAACCGCGCATTCCAAAACGATTCCCGCGTGTGTGTGTTTGGATTCCAGGCGGAGCGAGTACATTAAAGAAATGCCTTACGAAGGAAATTACAAAAATGCTGTTAGCCGCCGTATTTCCATGGCGAGTCATTAACGACGAGGGGCACTACCGTGCCTTGATTCGCAGCTTCCACGACTTCCAGAATTACGATGGCGTGGTCGCCGTAATCTTCACAGACATCGACAAGCTTACACTCGAGATACGCGGGAAGGTTTTTCAAAACCGGGGCGAAAGTCTTGCCTTCGAAGAAGGGCTCGCCGTTCAGGAGGCCGTCGGATTCCTTTGTGGTGGAAAAAAACTTTTGCGCGAGATCCTGCTGGTCGCTTCCAACGACATGCAAAACTGCCACGCCGCTTGCGCGGAGGCAACGAAAGACATTGCCGTCTTTTCTTAGGGCGACCATTACGAGCGGAGGCTGAAAGGATACTTGAGAGACCCAGGTAACCGTGGCTGCTCCGTAGTCGCCACCGTTCCGGGATGTTAGGACGTAGATCCCGTTTGTGATCAGGCGCAGAGTGTCTTTTTTGGCTTTTGCGTCCATATTTCTTGTGCATCTTACTCCAGGGCACAAGACTCTGTGGTTTCAATTTCTGCGCTTCTACCGGTACCCACCGATCCGAGTGCGGCATGTGATGGGGCTATTCGCTCCTGCGGCTTTGCGGGAATTGGAAGATTCGATAGTAGGGCGTTCACGAGGCGACGCATGCGAGAGTAGCCTTTGAAAATCGCGGCTGCTCGTTTGCCCGCTGCACTCTTGGCACAAGTTCGGCTCGACGAACGCGTTCATCGCTGGAAGAGTTTATTGAATTTGGATGGCGCTGATTTTCGGGTAATCAATAGATCCCAGAATGAACTGGATCGTGACTGTGCCGTTCGAGACTGTAACCGGGAACGTTTTATCGATGGCGGTCACAGGGGCTCCGGCTGCAGCGACGATATCAAAGTTCGTGAGCACCTGGGTGCCATTGATGGAGACATTGAAGATGCGCTGTCCGGCGCTACTCCAATAGGTTTCGGCAAACTTTAAGGTTACGGTGTGAGCTCCGTTTGGCACAGCGAATTGATAAGTGATACTGCCGTAGCGCTCGCTCTGGTAAAGGGTGGGATCGGGAGTACTCTTGATGGCCTTGGTAGTGGTATCGGTTAGGCCTCCGGTGAAGTCAGCGTCGGCGCTCCAGCTCTGCCCGAGGGAATCTGTATAGGCCGCTCCTCCTGCGTGAACTCTAATCGCGGTGGTTGTTGAACTGAGGGTCCAAGTCTTGATGTTCTGGATTGCCAGGAAGCCGCCGGTTCCACCCGTGAAGCCGACGAAGGCGGTGGTTCCGCCAATGGTCTGCGGAATATTCACCGGCCAACTGGTGCTGAACGTTTTGTTTATCGTAGTGTCAGTGATGGTCATGGCCAGAGTCGTGCCGTTGTACGTGATTTGCACGGCCATGTTGTCCCCGCTGGTTAGAACCACTCCGGAGGACGTCATATCCGTTGACGGCGTGGTGGGCGAAGCGCCGTTGGTGTACAGGCCAGTAGAGTCCGTTCCTTCCCCGGAGTTGTTGTATAGATCGAATTTCACGGCCACGCTGTTTGAAATTCCCGGAGTACCGCCGGGAGCATCCGGGCCATAGCCGAGTCCGCCACCGCTGGGACCAACGGCAGTCGCGCCCGCTGCAGAGTTCTGAATAGTGAAGGTAAAGCCGTCGGCCACTGCGCTGGTCAACTGGAATGTGAAATTTGTGGTGAAGTTGCTGATGTTTATCGGCGTGTTGAAGAACACGCTTCCGGCCTCGTGCTGCGCAGAAGTGTTGGTTAGTTGAAGTTGGCTGGAAACCAGGGCCGCCGAGCCGTTGAATTGCAGGCCGGTAGAAGTAGTGAAACCTGAAGCGAAGTTAATGTTGGGCGCACTGGCACCGATTGTGTAGGCTGCGCTCACGACCGGACTGTCGGCAAGTCCGGGCGAAGATGCGATAGCCTTGATCGTAGTAGTAGAAGTAACCGGGATACCGGCCGTGTATTTTGTTGAGCTGTGGGTCGGTGTGGTTCCGTTGGTCGTGTAATAGATAGTCGGAGTTGGCGAAGCATCCGAAAGTTGAACGGTTTGAGACGAGGTATAAGTTCCCGCCGCTGGCGAGAAAGTGGGCGACGCAGTGGGGGTGATCGTATAAGTCGCTGTTGCAACCGCGCTCTGAGCGAAGCCTGAGCTGATGGCGATGGCATTAAATGTTGTGGTGGCAGCGATGATCACTGGGCCGGAATACAGAGTAGAGGAACTCGTCGGAGTGGTGCCATTGGTGGTGTAGTGGATCGCAGCGCCGGTGGTGGTATCAGAAATTGTAATGGCTTGAGTCGTCGGTATGGTGCCAGCCGTAGGACTGAAGACTGGGGTCGCGGCTGCTTGCTGAGTGTAAGTTGCCGTGGCCATTGGGCTGTTGGTATCGCCCGAGGCCGTGGCTATGGCATGCAAAGTGGTGGTGGACGTGAACACCAGCGCGGTAGTGTATTGCTTGGTGGTTCCTGCACCGGGGACTGGGGTGCTGCCGTCGGTTGTGTAATAGATTGCGGATCCGCTGGTCGCGTCGGTGATCGAAACTGTAGCGCTTCCGCTGAAAGTCTCAGAAGCGGGGCTGAATATCGGCGCCAACACTTGTGTTTGCGTTGATGGGGTCGAAGCGAACGTCCACGTTTCAATTTTCTGACTGGCTGTCTCGCCACCAGTCCCGCCGGTAAATCCGACGAATGCGGTGTTTCCGCCAATCGTCTGAGGAATATTGATCGGCCAGCTAGTTGAGAACGTTTTGTTCACGGTGCTGTCGGTAATGGTCATCGCCAGGGTTGCGCCGTTGTAGGTGATGTGGACGGACATGGTGTCGCCGTTATTTAGAATCACCCCGGACGAAGTCATATCCGTGGCCGGTGTAGTGGGCGAAGCACCGTTTGTGTACAGCCCGGTGGAGTCCTCACCTTCTCCATTGTTGTTGTACAAATCGTATTTCACGGCCACGCTATTCGAAATTCCGCCAGTTCCGCCCACTGTATCCGGACCATAACCCAGCCCGCCGCCAGTCGGTCCAAGAGCTGATGCGCCTGCCGCTGAATTTTGGATCGTGAAGGTGATGCCGTCGGCCATTGCATCGGAAAGCTGAAAGGTAAAGTCAGTCGTGAAATTAGTAATGTTCGTCGGCGTGGTACAGAAAGCGCTTCCGGCTTGGTTCTCTCCTCCATTCGTCAATTGCAGACGACTATCGTCAAGGTCGGTTGTGCCGTTGAATTTCATGCAGCCTTGCGCTGCAAAACCCATGCCGAAGTTTATGGTCGTCGCGTTCGGATTGATCGTGAATGTCGTGGCCACGGCCGGACTGTCATTCAGGCCCGGTGAGGAAGCAATCGCCGTAATCGTAGTAGTGGCAGTGACGGAAATTGGAGCCGTGTATTTTGTGGAGCTATGAGTCGGCACGGTGCCGTTGGTCGTGTAATAGATCGTGGGAGTTGGAGAAGTATCGGAAAGCTGAACAGTCTGAGCCGAAGTGTAAGTTCCGGCGGCGGGCGACACATCGGGTGGCGCGGTCTGGTCCTGAATCGTATAAGTCGCTGACGAGACCGTGCTCTGAAGGAAGCCTTCGCTTATCGCGATGGCATTGATCGTAGTGGTATCGGTTACCGTCACTGGTCCGGAGTACAGAGTTGAGCCGCTCGTAGGATTGCTGCCATCGGTGGTGTAGAAAATGGAAGCGCCGGGAGTCCCGCTGGTGATCGTTACTTGAACGCCGGCGCTGTAGGCGCCAGCCGCTGGACTGAAGACAGGAGCTACGGCTTGGGTTTCTCCAGCTAACAGCCCGAATACATCCACTTCTTTCTGCGCGCCTACGTACACTTTCCCGTTCGTGACCACCGGTACAACGAACTTCACTGCCGGTCCTAACGTGTCTCGGCCATTCGTCAGGTTGGAGGCGTATAGAAGGTCGGAAACATTTGCCGCGTTATATGCGCGAAGGATCGCAGGGCCGCTGGAAGTGTATGCATCCGTTTCTACGGCCCATACAATTCCATTGCTTGTGCCGTTAGACGACACGACCGGAGTGGAACCTGGGAAACTGCTCGACTCCGCCGACTTGGAGGTGGGAGATTGGGAAAGTGTCCCATTCGTGAGGGAATAGGCTTCCAGATTTCCGCCATTTCCCCAGAGATAAATCTGGCTGTTCCAATAGGCCGGGATGCTCCAGAGTCCGGCACCGCTGGATATCGACTGGATAATTTCCGGATCGCTGGTGCAGCCATTGCAGTAGTGGCTGCCATCGCTCGTCATCTTGTCGCGATTTAGCACATAAATCTCGCCCTGTTTTCCACTCTGGACCAGAATATGTGGAAAGGTCCCGGGCTGATCGGGCAGTACAAGCACTCCGCCAGCGGCGAGGTCGGTATCAGAGCTATCCAGCGAGGCTTGGTTCCAGGGAGTGAAGTAATCAGTTGGAACGGGAACCCCATTTGTCACGCTCAGCCGAACGATGCTATCGCCGTAGTCGATCGTTGTAGACGGAGGAGGAGCTGGAGTCGCGACTGTATCGTCGCCGTTGCCGGTCGCGACATAAATGTTTCCGGAGGCATCGGCGGCAATTCCCGCACCGGATTGCCAGATCCCGTTGCCTTTTCCATTTGGCGAAGTGCACCACACACCGCTCTGAGCCAAAGTGGTTTTGTTATAAGCGAGAATCCAACCATGCCAAGGTCCGTTGTCGCCATGCGCTGCAAAACCGATATAAACGAAGCCGTTGAGCAGAAGAAGGCCGGGGCGCTGATTCTCCCACTGTCCGTTGAAGGGGACAGTAGTTCCGTTGCCATCCGGGGCAGTGCCGGGCGCGGAAGCAGTCATCAACGCAGGGCCGCCAAATTTCTCGGCGCCTGTGGTGATATCGATGGCGTGCAGACGATAAATAATGGCACCGGCTTCTTTGGTGTTCACAACCACGTAGAGCGTGTTCGTAGTGGAATCTATTGTGGGTGTGCCGGTGATTCCGATTTCAGGATTTATGTCCTGGGTGTTGCCCACATCGGTGGTTGAAAGGGTGGTTGCGCCGTTAATTAGAAAGGAGTCTTTCCACAGCTGAGTTCCTCTGTCGGCGTCGAAGGCGTACAGACTGTCATGCTCGGTGGCGACATACAAAACATTGTGGGTCCCGTTGCTCGGAATCGCGACAGCGGGTACATACAACGGCTGCGCATAAACGTACCCATCAACGGGCAGTGATAATAATTTTCCGAACAACGTAGAGTTAACATTCGAGGGAGTCAGCAAGGTCTCCGTCATATTCTGCCCCGTTCGGGCGGTGTCGTAATGCTGCGTGAGAATGCTTGTTGGCGTGGACACCTGCTGGCCTGATTGCAATTCGCGTATCGCAATCCATCCGACAATGAACCTTCCGGCATTGGTCGAGTTGCCAGTCGGTGCGGTAGTTGAAACCGTGTTCAGTGCGTCAACGGATGCGTAGAACGAGGCGGTGTTCAGGTTTCCGTATGGCGCGCTGATGGAATCTGGCGCTCCAGTATTCGTGCTCATACCCTGCACGATTACGTCATTCGTTCCGGTCAAACCGGAAGGAGCGGCCCAAGCAAATGGATTTGTAACCGTGCCTGAATTCAGGAATTGTCCTGCGTTGTCGAATGCGACCGAAGATCCAGTGTAGGAATACTCCCTGAAATCAAAACGGGCACCTTCGTTGGTCAGTAAATCCCAACCTACCGTGATCGAGGTAACACCTGCTGGGAGTGTGAGGTTGTAAGCGCATCCGATAGTTCCGACAAAATCTCCATCGGAAGTGAAATAACACCCTTGTCCGCTCGTCGTGGAGGGCTGAATCCAAGTGCCGCCCATATTGTCTGTGATGGAGATTATGTGGGTTGGAGTTGTGGATTGAGACTCCACTGCGATGGTCAGAATGCCAAAGTGCCCGACTCCCGTCGCAGTAACCGGCAACGTGCAGGTCGTCGTCGTCGTCCCGCCGAAAGTACCGCATTGCGTACTAGTCGTCGCCGGATGCTGAACTTCGGTGATCGTGGCGTGAGCCGAGAACGGGACACACAGGAGAGCGGTGAAAATCAGAAGGAGTTTTCTCATTTTATTGTCTGCTCACATTCCGGTGGAAGCCAGGATTTTTTCGAGCGAAGCCGATGTGAGGAACGCGGCCAGAAATGCAAGACTTGCAAATCGAATAATTGACAAGATGGGGCGCAATGGCAAAGCGCCGGAACAAGATTGCAGACCGCTACAAAAGGTTAGAATCATCTGTTTCGCCTGGAACAAGCAGAGTGGACTGGGTGAGCAAAGTTACCGGAGATCGTGCGAAATTTCACCATAAATCTCATTAATATTTAGCTTCGGGGTTCCAGTACTGTTAGTGCGCCGGTCTGGGACATGTTTGAAGTTGAACGTCCAAAGGCTGTATTCTTTTCAGCAACACGAAGACTTGATCCGGTGGGATTTCCTGAGGAAATGCTTAGTTCCACTAATGGAGCTGCGCGGATGACGAAAGATCGGCCTCTGTGGACCGGCTTTATGCGGTCTGCAGAAATGTTCCCTGATCGTCCCTCGCTAGTCGCGGAGGGGAAGACACTCACATATAAAGAGTTGCGAGACAGGGCCTGTCGAATAGCGGCGACCATTCAAGCACACCGAGGTGCTTCGAGCCTAGCTCTGACGGCCGTGTTCGGATATCGCAGCTCGACCGCGTTCGCCGGGGTTCTCGGGTCATTGCTGGCGGGGAACGGCTATGTACCTTTGAACCGGACCTTCCCGATAGACCGAACGCAGGCGATGTTTACAAGATCCGAATGTGGTTCGATCATTGTCGACATGGGGTCATTGCCCCAGTTAGACAAACTTCTCGGGGAATCTCAGAGGGCACTACTAGTTTTGTTACCTGATGTGGAGAATGTCAAGCCGCTCAGGGAGCGATGGCCGGAACATACTTTTGCGGGCTCGGATGATCTTTCTCCCTCGCGCGATTGGCAAGAACCTGAGACGAATCCGAACGCGATAGCGTATCTGCTTTTCACTTCAGGCAGCACCGGGGTTCCGAAAGGTGTGATGGTCGCGCACCGGAACGTAACCGCTTTCTTGGACTACATGGTAGACCGCTACGAGGTGACAGAAAAAGACCGGCTGTCCCAGATGTTTGATATGACGTTTGACTTGTCAGTCTTTGACATGTTTGTGGCTTGGGAGCGCGGCGCCTGCGTCTGCTGTCCTTCCCCAAAATCTTTGATCAAACCGGGCAATTTCATTCAGGATATGGAACTGACGATCTGGTTTTCCGTGCCGTCCACGGCCGTTTTTATGAAGCAGTTGGGAATGTTGAAGCCGGGCCGATACCCTTCGCTGAGATTTAGCCTGTTTTGCGGCGAACCGTTGCCCGTGGCGTCGGCGTCGGCTTGGTTGGAGGCTGCTTCAAACTCCGTTCTGGAAAATTTATACGGCCCAACCGAACTGACGATTGCCTGCACTCTTTATCGCTGGGAGCCCGCTCGATCATCCCAGGAAGCAGAGCTCGGGATTGTCCCGATCGGGTATCCTTATCCGGAGATGGGAGTCTTGGTCGCGGATGAGAGTTTGAAAGAAGTAGGTCGTGGAGAAGAGGGCGAACTACTTATGAATGGTCCTCAGGTTTCCCTTGGTTACTGGAAAGACCGGGAAAAAACGGCCGCGGCATTTGTCGTTCCTCCGGGTAAGCAGGACATTTATTACCGCACAGGAGATCGGGTACGTCGCCCTCTTGGAAACGGTCCGCTAACCCACCTTGGACGCATCGATTTTCAGGTTAAGATACTGGGTCACCGGGTTGAGCTGGGAGAAATAGAGGCAGTTGTTCGTAAGGTTTGCGGATCAGACGGGGTAGTTGCAGTAGGTTGGCCCGCAACGCCGAGCGGCTTTGGAGGCGTCGAGGTGTTCGTCGAAGGCGAAACGAAGAACTTGGACAGGCTCCGCGGCCAAGTCGCGTCCGAACTCCCGGACTACATGGTTCCCAGGAGGTTCCATTTCATGGGCAGCTTGCCCCGTAACGTGAATAACAAGTTCGACCGCAAGGCTATGGTCAAATTGTTGGAAGAGGGCCTATGAACAACGTCAGCCGGGGCGATGTCCGATTATTCCTTACGGGCTTCATACAAAAGCGTTTAGCATCTCAAGGACAGGACCCGCTTGGCGAGCTTTCTGACGACTGCGACCTGCTGCTTTCGGGAGTGATCGACTCGCTGGGGCTGTTGGAACTGGTGACCGCGGTGAATGAGCACTATGGACGGGAAATCGATTTTGAGGATCTGGACCCGGAGCAGATGACTGTGGTCGGCCCGCTTTGTGATTTTGTGGCGGATAAGATGGCCAAAGGGTGATTGATTGAATCAACATGGCCGGGCGGAGCGCGCCAATGCGCTTACTCGATTCAGCGTCATAATCACTTTCTACAATCAGCGACACTTCGTAAAGAATGCGGTGGATTCCGCGCTATCGCTGCGAAATCCGGGAATGGAGATCATAGCGGTCGATGACGCCTCCACGGACGGGAGCCCGGAGATTCTACGGCAATATGGCGATTCGATTCGTGCAGTATGCCTTGAAACCAATCAAGGAGCCTGCGCGGCTCGCAACCACGGGGCCTCCCTTGCAGTAGGTGAATACCTCGTATTTCTTGACGGCGATGACGTTTTTCTTCCCTGGGCTTTGGATGTCTACGAGCGGGTGGTCCAGGAAAAAAGGCCCGCGTTCATGCTTGCCAGCATGCGGTGGTTCGAAGGTGAGCTGCCGGCGGTACCCGCTGAAGAAGTGCCGCACGAAATCACTGTCGTAGACTATGAAGATTATCTGCGAAGAGACAGAGGCTTCGGGCACAGCGCCAGCTGCATGGTAATCGCTCGTCAAACATTTGAAGATGTGCGCGGATGGCCCGTGGGCTTTTTTCCACTTGAGGATTTCGAACTTGCGCTGAGGCTGGGTGTTTCGGGGCGGACAATTCAGATCCTCGCCCCTCCCACCACCTTGCATCGATCCCACGCCAACAATACGGTCAGGAATGTCGCCGGCTGCATCATTGGAGTGAACAATTTGCTTAGAAAAGAACGGTTGGGTTACCACCCCGGTGGGGCGCGTCGCGGCCTTGAGCGGTATGCACTGATGGGGGGTGTAGTATTTCATTGGACGAGGAGGGCGCTAAAAAGCGGTCTGTATTGGCGCGCCGTCAAGCTTTTGGCGCTTGGCGCGCCGATGATTTTAGCTGCCTTCGTGCGCTGGCTGGAAATTACTCTGGGTGGTCGCGAACCCTGCGAGGTCCTAAAATTGTAGTTTCCGGCCGTAGAATGTTCTTCGATACGGGATGCGACGGGCTCTCTGGTAGGTTAGAATCGAGGCTCACATTCCGGTTATGGAGTTTCGCTTGGCTGATGCTACCGCACTCGGAAGTACAGAACGTCGACTCTCGATTGAAGACTTTCGAGGCGACTTTGATGAGATTGCGCGGCTGATTCAACAGTCGTGGGCGCAAAACAGTCAGCATCTGCTTTACACTCCCGCTTTCATTGCATCATCATTCGAATATCCGGAGGCCAGTTTTTCGCTGGCTCCCACGCTCTACGACGGCGATAAGCCTATAGCGTTTGCGGCAGGGTTCCCGCGGAGATTGCGTTTCAAGGGTCGCGAGTTGCGGGCCATCGTCTGTACTTCTCTCGCGGTTTCCAATGAGCATAAGAAGGCGGGATATGGGGTAATTCTATGGAACGACCTCGTCAGGAGGGCGCGAGCGGCTGGTTATGACGCCATGGTGAACTACTGCGTTGATGGCGAGCCGATGAACGGAATGATCCTTGGCTGCTGCCGCGCCATGAAGGTTCCCACCGAACGTATTTTCTCGGTAGGCTATCAAATGCGGCTGCTTCAATCGAAGCGGATATCTCACTCTGGATTAGAAAAATCGGAGGATGCCGGAGCTTTATTGCGAACAGCGGCACCGCTCGCAGAGCATATACCGCTAGCCCGTATTTGGACCGAGCAGGAAGCGAAATGGCAGTGTGGGCGCCACGACGGCATAGTGGCGCGACATGGCTCAGGTACCAGAGAAGGTGTGCTAACGGGCTACTTAATGGAGATCGGAAGCTCGCAGCGGACAAAGTGTTTGATCATCGAAGATGTACTGTGGGGAACACTTGAGCCGCAGGAACGCCTCCCGTTGGTCCGTCAATTACTCGATCAGGCCGTTGCGGCGGGTGCGCAAATGGCGATTGTTCCCTCTTTGGGCTACGCCGACATGGAGCCCTTCAGTGCGGCGCGCTTTCGCCGGACGCCCCGAGTGTTGCATGCGTATCTTTCAGTTTTTAAGGGGGATCCAATGCCAGAGGCGGTTTCCTCGATGTATCTGGATGTTTTCTAAGTTGTTTCCTTCCGTCTGACGCAAGCTATTCGACAAGCGCGGCTATGTTAGACTTTTAGAGATCGCACCAGCCCATTTTCTCCCGTTCTCGCAGCCTCAGGGCCAGTGCGGCTGGATGACATTTTATTGGTGCGGACCCTGTGAACCTAGTTGAAGCTTTAGAGATTCTCAAAAAAGATGCCCCAGAAAACGAACATCCACTGAGGGTGGTCTTGGCTTGCGGATTTACCCCACTGCACTTACAGACTTTTCTGATGGCGCACCTACGAAAACGTTTGCCCCGGCGGGTTGAAGTTAAAACAGGTCTCTTCGGAGATCTCGCGGGAAGCCTTGAGCGCCTTCCGGCGTCGGAAGCTGACGTCCTAGCTGTTGTAATCGAATGGCAAGACCTCGACCCTCGTCTTGGCATTCGAAGCTTGGGAGGCTGGCGCACAACAGACCTGCCGGACATTGTAAAGTCGGCCATCCAAGCGGCGGCTCGTCTGGAGCAGGCTTTGCGACGAGCCTCGGAATCCATGCCGGTATGTGTTTGCACGCCGACTCTTCCGTTGCCTCCTCTCTTCTCAACTCCGACACAGCGTGCGGGTGAGTACGAGCTTCAACTGCGGCAACTGGTTGGCTCGTTCGCCGCTTCAATTTCCAGGGAATCGTCCATACGGATTCTCAATAGCCAACGACTCGACGAAAGCTCGCCGATGCCCGCGCGCCTAGACGTGGCGACGGAATTGATGGCGGGCTTCCCATATAAACTACCTCACGCTTCGGCTGTTGCTGATTTACTGGCCGCCTTGATACAAAATCCCGTTCCCAAGAAAGGCCTAATCACGGATTTGGACGACACCCTATGGGCGGGAATCCTGGGCGAAGTTGGTACGGAAGGGGTCTCCTGGAATATCGAACAGCACACACACATGCATGGGCTTTATCAGCAATTTCTTGGTTCCCTCGCGAGTGCGGGAGTCTTGATCGCAGTCGCAAGCAAGAATGACCACGCATTGGTGGAGAAGGCTTTCGAACGAAAGGACATAATTCTTTCCAAAGAAAGTGTATATCCCTTCGAAGTGCATTGGTCCCGCAAATCGGAATCGGTGCAACGCATTTTGAAATCGTGGAACATCGGCCCGGAAGCCGTCGTGTTTATTGACGACAGCCCGATGGAAGTAGCAGAGGTAAAAGCCGGGTTTCCGGAGATGGAATGCATAGCGTTTCCCAACAATGATTATCAGGCAATTTGGGATTTGTTGAGGCGCTTGCGGGATTTCTTTGGGAAGAGTGTAATTTCGGAAGAAGATTCGATTCGACTGAAAAGCATTCGCGGTGCGGACGCCCTGCGCGAGTCTAGAGCCGCTAGCGGAGGCACGTTGGATGATTTCCTTCAGAGCGCCGAAGCCTCCATTCAATTTGGTTTTGGAAAACAGCCTGGAGATAGCCGGGCTTTCGAGTTGATTAATAAAACTAACCAATTTAACCTGAACGGCAAGCAATTGAGCGACGCGGCCTGGAAAACCTATCTCAACGATCCAGCCAGCTTTCTTATGACGGTGAACTACCAGGACAAGTTTGGACCGCTAGGAAAGATTGCGGTTGTGTTGGGTACGGTTGAAGGAAAGAAGCTCCGTGTGGAGTCCTGGGTCATGAGTTGCCGGGCATTTTCGCGACGCATCGAACATCAATCCCTTCAGCAGCTCTTCAAGACGTTTGACGCAGAAGAAATTTGGTTCGATTATGTTGCCACTCCCCGAAATGGGCCGCTGCAGGAGTTCTTTGCCGGATTACTTGGCGTTCCACCCAACGCCGGTGTTCGTTGTTCCAGAGCGGATTTTCGGGAAAAGTCTCCATCTTTATTTCATCGCGTGGAGGTGATGAATGGATGAGATGGAGCAACGTCTGGTTCGTTGTTTTTCGTCGGTATTTCCGGATCTGAGCGCGGAACAGATTCGCACTGCCAGTGTTGAGTCGGTGCCAGCTTGGGATTCTTTGGCTGCAGTCACGCTGGTCGCGGTTCTGCAAGAAGAGTTTGGGTTGCAGATAAGCCTTATGGACTTGCCGGACCTGGTGTCTTTTGTCGCGGTGGAAAAGTACGTCCGCAAGCACAACAGCGCTAGCTAATCGATTGCGAAATGAGACACAAATGAGAGAACACGTGAAAGAGGGCATATTCCGCGGCCTGATAAACCGTCTCTTTCAGAACCTTGCTAGAATTTTGCCGGGCGCTCAGACACTGAGGGTCAAATTGCACCGAGCTCGCGGAGTTCATATTGGAAAAGACGTCTGGATCGGCTATGACGTGATACTCGATACTTCGCGGCCTCACCTTATCACGATTGGCGATCGTGCATCGGTGGGCATACGTGCGACGGTGATTGCCCATTTCAAGGAAACCCAGGGTGTAACGATCGAAGAAGACGCGTTTATCGGCCCCGGAGTGCTCATACTCCCAAACGTAATTATCGGCCGTGGCGCGGTGGTTACCGCAGGAAGTGTCGTCACTAAGTCAGTGCCACCAATGACCGTGGTGCAAGGCAACCCTGCGATCGCTATAGCAAAATGCGGAGTTCCGCTAGCTCCCCACATATCGCTGAAAGCATTTTCGCGGAGGCTAGCATCGCTTCCCTCTAAAAGTATCGCTCCTGGCGGCAAAACCTAGAGCACCCCCGTGCGATTTGCCGGGAGTTCAAGGAGGGGGTAGTTTGAAACTGGTCGTTCCTTACTCGGATGAACTAAACCCGGCCGATGCTCGTGTGGTTAGACTTGTCGAATTTCTCGGCGGGAGCTGTGAGCCGCTGTTTGTGGAAAGAGGAGTCGGGCTCTCGCCGGGGTTTATTGAGAAACACGTTGAAGACAAAAATTCCTGTTTTGTAGTAAACCCGCCGGCGATTCGAGAGTGCTTGCCGAGTGAGTCTTTTTCGCCGGAGTTGGCTTCTTATCTCACTTCGCGCTTCTCCTTCGTGCTCGCTCACAATTTATCGCTCGATGGTTTCTCAGCCGGCATCATCGATGCATTGTCGAAGGGGTCTCTCCACTCCCTAAAGCCAGTTGACGCGTCGAGGCTAAACTATGAGATCAGCTCAGAACACAAGCAAGTCTGCGGAACTTTTTCGGGTTTGACTTTCGGCCCTGTGAATCAGAAGAACGACCGATCCTTCGGCGTGGGCCCTGTGGCGCAGAGCGTTCGAACCTTCGTGGCCATCGCCGGACAGCCTTTCTTTGCAAGCGTTCAGCGCGAGCGGGCGGAGGTCTTTTTTCTGGGGAGCCTGGCCGTAGCAGACCTCGACGCCAATGTGGACGAGAATCCTCTTACGAAATATTTCTCGCAATTGATGCCCGCGGCTATGTTTGTTCGCTATGCATTTCGCGATCAATGCTGGCGCCCGAATGAGCATCATGCAACCCTTGTAATCGACGACCCGCTACTGCAGGAAGATTATGGTTTTCTGAATTACGAGCGTCTGCTCGCGCTCATGGACGAGTATAACTTCCATACGAGCATCGCGTTCATACCCCACAATTGCCGGCGAAATTCGCTTGATGTCACTTGCATGTTCCGAGAGCGGCCTGACCGTTTATCAATATGCTTCCACGGAAACGATCATACGGCTGCCGAATTCGCTTCGAAGGACGCTGGGCTGCTCAATGCAATGTTAACCGTGGCACAAGAGCGAATGGAGGTTCACCAGAAGAGGACAGGAATTCGTTGTGACAATGTGATGGTGTTTCCTCAGGGGAACTTCTCACGGGATGCGATGCTTGCACTCAAAGCGCACAACTTCTCCGCAGCTGTGAATACAGGTCCCTACCCGCGCGGAGAGCATGCTGGTCTTATTCTCCAGGACTTCCTGGATCCTGCAGTCCTTAGATATGGCGGACTACCTTTATTTCTTAGAAAATACGTCCGTGCGATGTCGTTGGAGGATGTTGCGTTCAATCTCTTTTTCGGGAAACCGGTTTTACTCGTGGAACATCACGAAGTTTTCAAAGATCCGCAATGCCTGACTGAATTGGTTTCGCGCATTAACACTTTTGCGCCGGAGATACGATGGTCAAATCTGGAGACGGCAGTTGAGAATTCCTACCTGAGAAGGTGGACGCCGGACGGCGAGCTTCAAGTCCGAGCCTATTCGAATACCGGGCGGATCGAAAACTCTTCTGAAAATCCGGTGCGCTGCTCTGTTGAGTGGGTTGTGTGCGCCGAAATTCCTTTGGAGAGAGTCGTTCTCGACGGCGTGGCACAGCCTGATGTTCAGACGATCGACAAGTACATTCGAATTTCTTTTGATTTGCCGGCAGGAGAATCGCGGAAATTCTCGGTGGTTTACCGCAATGATGGTGCGCTGTCGAACGCGAATCAACGAGTTCAATGGAAAGCGAAAGCTTTTCTTCGCCGCAGACTTTCAGAGATAAGAGATAACCATCTTAGTAAGAGCCCGCAGTTATTATCCGTTGCCAAAGCTTTGCAAAAGCGTCTCTTCAAGAGTAGTGATCACTAAAGGACGAAGTGATCGGTTGAATTCCCGGTTCTAATTTCTCTGCGACTGCGAATCGGCGAGGATCTTCTTAATCTCGGTGGCTTGGCTTAGATTGGGGTCTATCTGCAGGGCAACTTCAAATTGTTTTTTGGCCAAAGCGAGATTGCCTGATTTTTGGTAGGCCATGCCAAGGTGATAATGATAGGTGGCGCTGTTAGGGCTGCCCTTTATCGCTTCCTGTAACGTATCGACTGCCGCGCTATAGGCGCCCTGGTGGTAGTAAGCCCAGCCTAGAGTATCCGCGGAGTTGGGTAAATTGGGCAGTCCTTTGCGCGCAGTTTGAGCCAGGGAAAATGCGACGTTGACGTTTTCCCCATGCTCCAGCATAAGGTATGCGAGGTTATTTGCGGCGAGCGGATAGTCCGGTTGAACTTGTAAAGCCTTTTTGTAAATGTCCTCCGCCTGCTGCCAATCATTGCGTGTTTCTAATACGCCTCCGAGACCTACGTAAAGTCGCACATCACCGGAGTTGTCCTGGATAGCTCGCTGGTAGGTGGCGACGGCCTGATCACTCGAGCCACGGGCGATCTGAACGCTCGCCAGCAAAAGAGCTGCTGTTACGTTATGTTTGTCGATCTCAACAGCTTTTCGAAATGCGTCTTCTGCTCTTGCCTGGTCCTGATTGCGAAGTTCGATTTGGCCGAGCAGAAGATGGAAGGAACTGTTGTTGGGTACAAGCGCGATCTGATCCTGGGCCAAGCGCAAAGCCTTGGGCAAGTCTTTGCGCTCAACCGCTATATTCACGAGTCCTCCGAGCGAATCGAAAGATGACGGATCCAGCTTGAGCGCCTGGGCAAAATATTTTTCAGCTTCGTCCAGTTTCTTTTGGCCAAAGCGCAATTCACCCATTTGAACGTATCCGGCGGGGTTTTGGGGCGCTGCCTCGATGGCTTTCTTGAAATCGGACTCCGCAGCAGCCGCATTTCCCTGCAACAAAAAGGCTTGGCCTTCGTAAATATATCCTTCGGGTGCGCCTGGTGAGATGGATTTTAGGGACGCGCCACTTTCGGCCAAGAGTTTCGAGTCCTTCTTCTGTAAGGCTAGAGCTGCGAGCGCTCGATGCGCGTCAGCCATGGAGGGCTGCAAGCGGACAGCGGTTCGCCACTCAGTTTCGGCTTGGCCCAAATTTTTTGTGGCCGCGTAAGCAAGCCCAAGCTGGAAGTGCCCAGCGGGATTGTCGGGTGCGTTCTTAACAGCCGGCTCCAACCAGCGAATTGCATCGACAGGTTTTTGCTGACGATTCAGAATTGCTCCGCGCAGAATCGTCGCTGCCGGATCTGAAGGAAGATTTTTCAAGATGGCATCGGTTACTTTCGAAGCCTCATCCAGCTGGTTCTGCTGAATCAAGAGTTGGGCGTAAGACTCGGCGATGGCGTTATCTTTTGGGTGCTGAGAGTAGAGCGCGCTGAACTCCGCCGTTGCTTTGTCCAATTGTCCCTGGCTCAAATAGAAATCGCCGAGCAACCGGTAACCGGCTGGATTGTCTTTCAAGGCAGACTTGGCTTCTTGGATGGTTTGTTCGGCTGCGGACTTGTTACCCTGCGCGAGATAAATATTGGCGAGAGCGACGCGATGGAAAGGACTCTGCGGTTCGAGAGCGATGGCGGCTTGATATTGTTTTTCCGCCTCCGGCCAGCGCTTTTGGCGTTGATAAAACTTCCCGAAGGCAACTATCGCCGGTACAGATTTGGGATCGAGCTTGAGTGCTTGCGAAAAATTCTTCTCCGCGTCAGAGATTTCATTCGATCGCTCATACATAAACGCCAGGCTTAGATAGGATTGCGAGCGGCTCGGATCCATTTCTATGGCTTGTTGGCCCTCGGTCAAGCCTTTGTTGGCGTCGCCCAATGCGGCGTCCGAATTGGAGAGAACTACTTCCGCCTGCGCATTGCGAGAATCGCTTTTCAACACCAGTGCGGCGCGATCGTGGGCGTCTTGAAACTTGCGGCCGGCAAAATAGAGTTCCGCGAGTTCGACCTGGGCCTTTAGGTTCGAGGGATCGAGTTCGACAGCCTTGGACATTTCCTGAAACGCATGATTCCAGTCTCCCTTTTTTACAAAACAACGGGCTAATTGGTAATGCGCTTCGGCGAACTTCGGATCGATCTGGATGGCATTCTGATATTCAATGATCGCTTCTTCGTACTTAGCTTTGTCGAAGTATGAAAGCCCTCGGTCGAAGTATTCCTTTTTGCGGACTTGCGGGTCTCGGGTACAACCGGCAATTAGACTGGCGGACAGGAGCAGAACAAGCCATTGGCATCGCAACTTGCTAAGTTTCATTTCGACCTTTCGCGTAGAACTCCAAGCCGCTACCGGAATTCTAACCCTCCAAGTAAACGCAATCCAGTTAGCTCTTCGAAGTAGTGCTTTTTAAAGAAACTCCATGCCTATCTACAACACAATACGCGCGTTAATAAATTCTCCGATTATCGTCTTGGGCGCGGGGTTCTCGGCTTGCGACGAGGCGGGGCTGGGTGCTACAGCCAAGTGAGACCGGACACAAATTGCCTGTCACTAGGGCACAAAGGGAAAGTATTTTACCCATTCGTGGAAAATTCCTAGGATTTCGGTTCTCCGGCTTGGCCTAGCCTCGCTCCAGCTGTATGCGCTCTGACACGGTACAAGTTAAACAAACTAGATGCCTTAACTGTAGTTTTGGCGCCATACTGCCGATTAGAGCTCTTGGCCATGGCGTTGCACTAGATAATCGGCGAACGGTAGTCCTATGTACACGAGCCCAGCTTTGACAGAGGATGAGAAGGACAAATATGGCGAGTAATGCGGTCGGAGTCGCTTCGGTAAGAGAGGAATGGGGCTTTGTAAGCGGGATGTGCGCCGCGATGCAAGTTCTTGAAAACGTGGTTGCTGAGATTGCGCCCACCAATATACCGGTTCTACTTGTTGGGGAAAGCGGCACCGGCAAAGAGATGTTCGCTCGGAGAATACATTACCTTTCCGTGAAAGGTGACGAGCCGCTGCTCAAGATCGCATGCGCTTCAATGAACCTAATAAATTTTGCAAGCGAGCTGGGATTGGACAAGGCGAGCATATCGGAAGAAGGGCTCAACAACCGCAAAGCCACGGTTTTTTTCGATGAGATTAGCGAGCTTGACGCACCTTGCCAGCGCAGTCTGCTTTACGCATTGCCGGATGGAGAAGCGAGACCTCGCCGCGGATCGCTGGGGGCTCGAGTAATCTCCACAACCAATCGGAATCTCGATGATGAAATGAGGGCGGGACGCTTTCGGAGCGAGCTCTACTACCGGATTAACGGCGTGTGCTTGCGTCTCCCTCCGCTGCGAGATCGCAAAGAGGATATTCCTCTGCTTGTGGAGTCGTTTTTGACGAAATATGCAGCGGAATTCGGCCGCCCGCGGCCTTCATTGAGCCCGCGCGCCCTCCGAATGTTACTGGATTATTCCTGGCCGGGGAATATTCGTGAACTCGAGAACGCGGTGAAAAAAATCGTGGCGTTAGGTGCGGAGAATCTTGCGATCCCCGACTTGGTTGCGGAACCGGTCGAGATCAGGGTTGAAGCTATTGAGTCCCGTAGCTATTCCCTGAAGGCGGCTGCGCGGGCAGCATCTCGTGTGGCCGAACGGGAAATGATATTGGAAGCATTGGCGCGCACTCGTTGGAACCGCAAACGAGCGGCACAAGAATTGCAGATTAGCTACAAGTCCCTTCTTTATAAGCTGAAGCAGATCGGCCTGCCGGATTCCAGAACTGAATAGCCGACGTAGGAGACAGCAAGATGGTAAGACGATCGAAGATGTGGATGATTCTTTCGCTGATCGCGGTTGCGATGCCCGCGCAAGCTCAGCAAGCCGCCAGTGACAAGCCGCCGGCGGCCCAATCTGCTCCTGCGGATGCTAGCGCGGCAACTGCGAAAGCCGCTACACAGGACCCCAACTACGTGATCGGGGCGCAGGACGTATTGGACGTCAGTGTCTGGAAAGAGCCTGAGGTTTCGCGTCTCGTTCCGGTGCGACCCGACGGGAAAATCTCTCTGCCGCTGCTGAACGACGTGCAAGCCGCGGGCTTAACACCGGCGGAATTGGCGGCGCAGATCACAGTGGCTTTGAAGAAATATGTGACTAGTCCGCAGGTAACGGTGATCGTTACGACTATCAACAGCCAGCGAATTTACATTATCGGCGAAGTGACGCGTCCCGGCGCATTTCCAATGCTTCCAGGGATGAACGTACTGCAGGGACTTTCCAGCGCAGGCGGATTCACGCAGTTCGCAAAGACAAAGAGTATTTACGTTCTGAGAATGGAAAACGGAAAGCAACAGAAGTATCCAGTTAATTACAAAGAAGTAGTTAGCGGAAAGCATCCGGACCAAGACATTTTGTTGAGGGCCGGCGACACAATTGTGGTGCCATAGAAAAGCCGATGCGTAAATCAACATTCATATTCGGGACCGTTATCTGCGCTATTGCGCTGAGTGTGCCTTCCGCACGGGCGCAACAGCCGCAGCAACAACAGCCGCAGCAACAACAGCCACAGCCACAGCAACCGCAGGACCAGCCGATTCCTGCTTATCACTCTCCGCTTGCGTCGGAAGCGGATAATGCGGATCCCAACGCTACTCCGCCTCAGCTTTTGCCCGACAATAGCCCATTAACGGGGATCCAGGATCCGTCTCTCGGTGTGCCTTCGACTAACCACAGCTACTGGACGCCTCATGCTGAGGTGTCCGTCACACTGGACACTGAACCGCCGGACGGGCTCGGGAATAGCGGATTCACCACCTGGACTAGCCTCACCGGAGGCGCCGATCTGCGCTGGATGTCCGGAAGGAATGACATGACGGTGGGTTATATCGGTGGCGGGGTCTTTTCGAACGACGGTGGTTCTCAGAACGGTATTTTGCAGGATTTAAATTTTGTGGACAAATTCACGTTCCGGCGCTGGACGCTAACGTTTATTGACCAAACATCCTACAGCCCTGAGAGTGCTTTCGGATCCGGCGGATTTCCCGGAATATCTTTGCCCGGCGGGACACCAGGGCTGGGCGGGATTATTCCCGGCCAGACCATTATTACGAACGAAGGGCAGCGGTTGTTGAATACTTCCATTGGCGAGGCTGACGTAACTCTTACGCCGCGATCTTCCCTCACATTTGAAGGTGGTTATTCTCTTCTGCATTCTTTTGGTGAAACTCTGCTGGATTATGGCGACATCATCGCGCAAGCCGGATACAACTATCAAGCAACGCGGAAGGATACAGTTGGAGTTTCCTATGTGTTCAGCGGATTTCGCTATAACAACTTCGATGAATCGATCGACACGCACACCTTATTACTATCCTACGGCCGGAAGATTACAGGACGTTTGGCGTTCCGCATAGGTGCCGGGCCGGAATTTGCATTCATTAGCACGCCGACCATCCCGGGGACGGTCCCGCCTTCGGGAGGTTCCACGACGAACGTATATTGGTTCCTCTCGACGTCGGTGCAATATCAACTAGAGCGGACTGGATTAGCGGCCAGTTATACGCATGGTGTTGCCGGTGGATCGGGCGTGTTTGCGGGCTCGCTGGCTGACACGTTCACAGGTTCAGCTGGGCGGCAATTATCACGAGTTTCTAACGCGACATTGACCGTCGGATATTCTCGAAACACTGATATAGCGTTTAACGGGATACCGCAGACTCCGCTTTCAAATCAAGCCTTCGATTATTGGTATACCGGAGTGAATTATAGCCGCACGTGGGGACGCTCGTTGAACCTGAACCTGGGCTACCAATTGCAGTATCAAAACACGAATGCTTCGTTCTGCGTGGGAGCGGGATGCGGATCGAGCTTTGTTCGTAATTTATTTTCGTTTGGTGTGGGCTGGCGTAAACAGCCAATCCCGATTGAATAGCGAACATCATATCGAGAATTGGAAAAAGAGGGTGGAATGACTCAGCGTGAGCTAACTCAAGCAGATTACATCGCAATCTTAAAGCGCCGGTGGGTGCTGATAACTGTTCTTGCTGTGATCGGAGCACCGTTGGCCTACGGTGTGGCGCGCGTACTCCCGAATCGGTACAAATCGCAAACCCTAGTGCTTATTGAGCCGCCCACGGTACCGACAGACTTTGTGAAGCCGGTGATTACGACGGAAATCAATGCACGTCTGGCGAGCATGCAGGAGGAAATTCTAAGCAGGACGCGGCTCGAACCGATTATCCACCAGTATGGACTGTACTCGGGAGACGTGAACCGCGTACCTCCGGACGCGCTCGTAGCGCGGCTTCAAAGGGACATTGAAATAACTCCGATCCAGCCGATGGCAGAGACCAGAGCACAGGAGTTGCCGGGTTTTCACATCATCGTGACGTTGGACAATCCGCGGACGGCGCAGGAGGTGTGTTCGGCCGTCACGCACATGTTTATCGAAGAAAGTATTCGCCTTCGACAGCAACGCTCCGAAGATACGACCCAATTTCTGGCTCAACAACTTGTTGATGCAAAAGCGAAGCTGGATGAACAGGATTCGAAACTGGCGGCCTTCAAGAGCCGCTACATCGGATCACTTCCGGACGAAGAGCAAGGGAACCTGAATCTCTTGATGGGATTGACTTCACAACTGGATGCGGCGACACAAGCTCTGGCGCGTGCGCAACAGGATAAAAGCTTTGCCGAATCAATGTTGACGCAACAGGTGGGCGCCTGGCAAGCGTCGCAGAGCGGCACCAGTCCGCAAACCATGGATGCACAGCTCACTCTGCTGCAAACGCAGCTCGCGAATCTCCAAGCGCGCTACACCGACGATTATCCGGATGTGGTGAAAACCAAAAGTGCTATCGCTGCGCTGCAAAAAAAGATTGCTGATAGCGATACTCCCAAAGCCAGCGACGGCAAACCGGGAAAGACGGCGTCGGAGCCGGCTCAAATAGCGCAACTCCGCGCAGAAGTCCACACAACGGATCAAGTAATTGCCGAGAAGACCCGAGAACAAGCAAAAATTCAGCAGGCGATTAAGGTTTATCAGGACCGCGTGCAATCCAGTCCCGCGGTAGAACAGCAATACAAAGAGCTGACGCGCGATTACCAGACAGCATTGGATTTCTATAACGAACTATTGAAGAAGCGAGATCAGTCCGCAATGGCAACTGACCTTGAGCGTCAACAGGAAGGCGAACAGTTCAAAATCCTCGATCCCGCGAACTTGCCGGATCAGCCTTCGTTTCCGAACCGTCCGGCCTTTGCCTTGGGAGGATTGGCCGGAGGTTTGGCCTTGGGAGTCGGTCTTGCGTTCGTTCTGGAGTCTCGAGATACGTCGTTTAGAACTGAGAGAGATGTCGAATTCGCTTTAAAGCTGCCCGTGCTCGCAATGGTTCCCTCCATTGAACAAATGCTGATCCCCAAGACGAAGCAGCCGGTGATTCAGAAGTCGGGCGATGCTGCCGTAGAAGTCGGAGCGAGGGCCTAAATGTATCAGAATTTTTTTGGGCTTCGCGAAAGCCCATTCAATGTGAACCCGGACCCGCGCTATCTCTTTCTGACGAAGCAGATTCAGGAAGCGCTAGCGGGCTTGACATACGGTATCCAGAATCGCAAAGGCTTCATTCTGCTTACGGGTGAGGTGGGTACAGGCAAGACAACTCTCCTGAATCGGTTGCTGGATTGGCTGCACGGGCAACGGGTAGCCACGGCGTTTGTTTTCAATTCGCAAGTGAACGTCAGCCAGCTTTTTGATTTCATGATGGCGGACTTTGAGATTCCCTGCGAAACACGGCACAAGAGCCAGGTGTTACTGCGGCTCAATGCGTGGCTACTCGACCGGTATCGAGCTGGAGAGACAGCGGTCCTGATCGTAGACGAGGCCCAGAACCTGTCGTTACAGGTACTGGAGGAAATTCGCCTGTTGACGAATCTCGAAACCTCGACCGAAAAACTGCTCCAAATTGTACTGACAGGTCAGCCCGAGCTGGAAGAAAAGCTCAAATTGCCGCAATTGCGCCAGCTTCGGCAGCGCATCACGTTGAGGTGCCGGACCGGTGCGTTGACCTTGGAGGAGACCTTTGGGTACATCGCTGAACGTTTGCGAATCGCAGGCGCAAACGGGGAGCCAATATTTTCCAAGGAAGCGATTCAGACGGTGCACTTATATTCACGAGGCATTCCCCGCGTTGTCAACTTGCTTTGCGAACATGCCTTGATCAATGCGTATGTGGATCACTTACGGCCTGTCCCGGCCTATTTGGTCGAAGAGGTGGCACGGGAATTCCAGCTTGATGAGATCGAGCCCATTCTTCCAGTAGGAACTTCAAATGGAAATAAACAAGCCGTAGACGCCCAGGCGTTGCTACAGAACCTAGATGAACTGCTCAGTCGTTTGCGCGAGGCGAATATCATGCCAGTGGCGATGCGCGAAAGGAAACCATGAGTCGCATTCACGAAGCGTTAAAAAAGGCCGAACAAGAGCGAGCTGCAGCTCAGCCTGCTGAAAACCCGGCATTTCTGCCGAGTACGGCGACGGAAGTCATACCGCGCGCGGCTGAAACATCTGATGAAGCTCCCAGTATTTTCAAGCATTCACCTCCGGCGGCTCCCTCATCCGGGGGTTTGAGGCGTTTCGAGGACCTTTGCCAGCAGTGTTCCCATCCCCACTGGCACCCGGATCTCAGCGTGAACATCTTTTCTAATCCGGCCCTAAGCGCTAACGCGGCGGAACAGTTTCGGACATTGCGGTCTCGACTTTACCAATTGCGGGGCAGCCAACAGCTTCGCACTCTTCTGATTGCAAGTTCGATTCCGGCGGAGGGGAAGACTTTTGTAACGAATAACTTGGCGCAAGCTATTGTCCGTCAGCCCGATCGCCGTTGTCTGATTATTGACGCAGACCTGCGGTGTTCTCGTCTGCACGTGCCGCTCGGTGCGCCTCCCTCTCCTGGGTTGACGGATTATTTGCTGGGAGAGGCGGATGAGGCTGCGGTTATTCAGCACGGTCAGGAAGGAAATCTCTGTTTCCTACCGGGCGGGAAAGAAGTGGTCAATCCCAGCGAACTGCTCTTAAACGGACGGCTGAAGACTCTGTTGGAACGAGTTACACCGATTTTTGACTGGGTCATTATGGACTCGCCACCCCTACTTCCGGTGGCGGATGCGAGCTTGCTGGCTGATCACGTTGACGGAGTGATTTTGGTGGTGCGCGCAGCTTCTACTCCAACCGTCGCGGCCGAACGGGCTTGTCAGGAGTTGAACGGCCGGAATGTGGTAGGCGTGGTGTTGAATGCGGTTGATGAGTCTCAGGCTTATGGGTCTTACTATTACGAAGGCTATGGGTATGGGCAAGAGGGAGCCAAATCAGATTAGGTCTGCCGGTGGTTTGGTCGGTCGAGTGCTTTACTGGTGCACGTACGAGTGTGCGGCGGTATCTCGGGTAGCGTGGGCCCTAGGATTAGGAACCCGAGATGCTTTATATATGTCCTTTATTAGCTGTACTTTGCGAGTGTGAAAACAAGTGGAACTCTGGGACAGCAATTTTCATAAAGCCATCCGGTTGCTGGCGCCCGGGGTGAGAATCACCGAAAGAATTTCTCAATTAAGGCATTACGTTTCATAGATTTACCCAAAAAGCGACTGAAGCGGCTAGTGGCCTTCATCGTGCAAACCTGTAGTTGAGAGGTCGATTGTGACTCTCATGGCGGTAGCACAAGCACAGTGGCAAATTATGAGAACAAATCTCAAAGCCGAATGCGACACTGAGAAAGCGACCAGTCAGAATACCGTTAGATATCCGTGGTTTGCTTTGCAGGTTCGAACCCGCCACGAATCCGGTGTTGCAAGTTACCTGCATGGGCAGGGTTACGAGTCGTTCCTCCCGCTGTACAAGTGCAGGAAGCGGTGGTCTGACCGGGTTAAGGAAGTGCAGACACCGTTGTTTCCCGGCTATATATTCTGCCGCTTTGATCCCACGGACCGGCTACCCGTTATGAAGACTCCGGGAGTAATCCAAATAGTCGGGGTAAACCGCGTCCCCGTAGCGGTCGATGAGACAGAGATCAGCGCAATCCAGACCTTGGTGGCCTCGGGTATTCCGAACCAGCCCTGGCCGTTCTTGCAAGTAGGCGAGAAGGTACGAATCGAGTCGGGTTCTTTGAGTGGTATTGAAGGAATCCTAATGGATTTTAAGGGGACGCACCGGCTGGTGCTTTCCATCACGCTGCTGCAACGTTCGGTATCGGTAGAGATCGATAGCGCGTTTGTGTCTTCTACGGCGTCAGCACATCGAGCGGGGTTGGAAAAGACATTTGCGGCGTGCCGGCCCGTTCAAATTGTGGTGTAGACAAGAGCTTAGCTGAGGGAGTAGCAAATTATTTGGAAACGATATAGCAAAAAAAGTTGAGTGAATCGCGTGCCTACAACAAAACCAAGAGCTGTTGAACAGATTCGGAAGCCAATCAGAACGGACGAAAATTCCGCCAGCGTCATGGCGGACTTTCTCTCCGAAGAACAATTTCGTCGAATGCTGGCCCGCGAAAGAAAGAGATCGGAGCGTTCACGGAAGCATTTGGTTCTGATGCTGATCGACGGCGGACTGAAGAATAAGAAGACGGATGGGCTTTTGGAACAGATTGCGGTCGTGCTATCCGCTTCGATTCGTGAAACCGACCTGGGCGGGTGGTTTGAGGCGAATTCTGTTTTTGGCGTGATCTTCACTGAGTTCGGGGACTGTGACGTCAGCGCGGCCGTAAAAATTATCGAAGCGAAGGTTACGTCCAGCCTTCAAAGCTCTTTCAAAGCTACGCAGTTGAGCAGCTTCCAGATATCTTTCTATGCCTTCCCAGAGGGCTGGGAAGGAGACGGACATCAACGTCCGGTGGATCCGACGATGTATCCCGACTTGTTCGAGGTTAAAGAGAAAAAGAAGCTTTCGTTGCTGACCAAGCGACTGATGGATGTTGTGGGCGCGTCCGTGGCGGTGACGATGCTGTCGCCGGCTTTTCTACTGTTGGCCATCCTTATCAAGTTGACATCGAAGGGTCCAATTTTCTTTCGCCAGGAACGAGTTGGCCAGTTCGGGTCGCGGTTTGTGTTTATCAAGTTCCGGTCGATGTACGTCTCAACCGATGCAGCGATTCACAAGGAATACGTCAGGAAATTCATCGTAGGTAAAGCGAATTCTGCCGCGCAAGAAGGAAGCAAGAAGGGCGTTTATAAAATTACGAACGACCCTCGAGTCACTTGGATTGGCAGGCTGCTGCGGCGCACGAGTCTTGACGAAATACCTCAATTTTGGAACGTGTTGAAAGGCGAGATGTCCTTGGTGGGTCCGCGGCCGCCTATTCCTTATGAAATCGAAGCCTACGATATTTGGCATCGCCGTCGATTGCTAGAGTCGAAACCGGGCATCACCGGACTATGGCAAGTGCACGGGCGGAGCAAGACTACGTTCGACGAAATGGTCCGACTGGATCTGCAGTACTCCAGAATGTGGTCACCGATGTTGGACGTGAAAATACTACTTCGCACGCCTCGGGCAGTGTTTTCAGGCGACGGGGCTTATTAATCACGGCTGCAAAGATTCTGTCCTTTCTGGATGTAACTCTACAGGGTGGAAAAAAAATGGCTACCAGTCTAGAAGTTGACTCCGCGAAAACACTTGCGAAACAAAAGGATTCAAACGAAGGCGTGATCCGGATGGGTGTGATCGGGTACGGTTATTGGGGCCCGAACATCGTGCGAAATTTTCACGGACAGGAACGTTCCCGCGTGGTTGCGATTTGCGATAAGACTCCCAAATCGCTTCAGCGCGCCCGGCAAGCCTATCCGGAGATTCGGGCGATCGATGATTGCAACGAGATCCTCACAGCTACTGATATTGACGCGATCGCGATTGTGACCCCCGTTTGGACTCACTATGAACTTGCGAAGATCGCGCTGGAAAACGGCAAACACGTCTTTGTTGAGAAACCGTTCACGTGCACTACAGCGCAGGCAGAGGAGCTTATCGAACTGGCGGAGCGGAAGAAACTAAAAATCATGGTGGACCACACATTCTTGTTCACCGGCGCCGTCAAGCGAATCAAGGAATTCATCGATAACGGGACTCTTGGAGATCTCTATTATTACGATTCGACGCGCGTGAACCTGGGGCTTTTTCAGCACGACGTAAATGTGCTCTGGGATTTGGCGCCGCATGATCTTTCGATTATGGATTATCTGCTCAAGGATAAACCCGAGGCCATCGTCGCGACTGGCGAGCGGCATTTGAATGGTGTTGCCGACATCGCATTTCTCACTTTGTACTATCCGAATAACATGATCGGGCACATCAACGTGAACTGGCTGTCACCCGTGAAGGTGCGCACCACTCTCATCGGCGGTGAGAAGAAGATGCTGGTGTGGAATGATCTCGAAGCTGACGAAAAGCTGAAGATATATGACAAGGGCGTGCAAATGAGCGGTGACGGAGTCTATCAATTGCTCGTCAGCTACCGTTCCGGCGATATGTGGGCGCCTCGCGTCGAACAGGTTGAAGCCCTGAAGTTGGAAGCGGCGTATTTCGTCGACTGCATCGTAAACGACAAGAAGCCATTTAATGACGGAGCCGCGGGATTGCACGTTGTACGAGTGTTGGAAGCCGCCGACCAGTCTCTTCAGCAACGAGGCAAAGTAATCCGGTTGTAGCCGGGCTTCGACCTCCATTCATCAGCAAGCACAGAGAGACCTACCAAATGCCCTTGTTCCTAGAAAAGGAGCTCGAATAGTGAAACTGTCAGTCGTGATTATTTGTTGGAACGATCTACGCGTCCTCCGGGAATGCCTGCGTTCGATCTTCGAGGGCACGCAATCGACTGATTTTGAAGTGATCGTGTCGGATAACGGTTCTACCGATGGCTCGGTCCAATTCATTCGCGAAAACTATCCGCAAGCGCGTGTGGTGGAAAATCGCGCCAACCTGGGATTCGCTAAGGGCAACAATGCCGGCATTCGGGTGGCTCAAGGAGAATTCGTACTTATCCTGAATCCAGATACGATTATTCACCAAGGTTCCTTGGACAAATTCATTGCCTTCGCGGATCGACATCCGGAAGCGGGAGCCTTTGGTTGCCGCGTGTTGAATCTGGATGGAACATATCAGATGTCTGCTCGCCTCTTTCCTACCGTTCGACGGTTCTGGATTTCAGCGCTTTACCTTCACAGGCTGGCGCGTTTCTCGAGCGTTTTCACTTTTGAAGAGTACGTGGGATGGAAAGGCGACAGCGAGCGCCGAATAGATTGGCAGTCGGGTTGTTGCGTGATGTTTCGCGGCCCACTATTGAAAAGCCTCGGAGGATTTGACGAGCAGTTCTTCTATCACTTCGAAGAGGTGGATTTGTGCCGCCGCGTTTGGGGCGCGGGTTTTCCTATTTTGTTTACACCTGAGCCGACTATCACTCATCTTGGCGGCCAATCCGTGAACCGATTTCCCGTTCGATTCGAAATCGAAAAGCTCCGCAGCCGCTACCGATACTTTTATAAGCACTTCGGACAGAAAGGTGCTCGACAATGTCGTCAGCTTACTATCGCTGGGATTCGAATGCGCCAGCTCGGGTATAAGGTGAAGTCCTTGTTCAAGCCTACGCCAGGCCTTCAAGATCGGTTGAAAATGTATCGCGTGGTGCGCCGGTGGAATAAAGCGCTGGATCCAGTTCGCTTTGTGGAACGCGGCGAAGAGCCGCAACTCGATCCGGAGGGGTTGACTCCGACTCCTTCAATTACTCCGGCAGGAACCAGCTCTTAATCAGCAGTCCCTAAAGTTTCGGAACAATTCAAAGGACTAATTAAAATGCCGACATCACTAGTTACGGGTGGAGCTGGATTCATCGGATCGCATGTAGCGGACGAACTTCTTGCGTTGGGCCATAAAGTTGTCGTTCTCGATGACCTGAGCGGAGGATTCGAAGACAACGTTCCGAGCGGGGCCACTTTTGTGAAAGGCTCGATTCTGGACCACGAACTCATCGACCGGCTCTTTGACCGGCATCATTTCACGTACGTGTATCATTTGGCAGCTTATGCTGCGGAAGGGTTGAGCCATTTCATCAAACGATTCAATTACGAGAACAATCTAATCGGCTCGGTGAATCTGATCAATGCTTCTGTAAATTCCGCAGTGAAATGTTTTGTGTTTACCTCGTCAATCGCGGTCTACGGCGCCGGACAATCGCCGATGTCCGAAGAGATGATTCCCATGCCGGAAGATTCCTACGGAATCGCGAAGCTTGCCGTGGAGCGGGAACTTAAAGTGAGCCACGAAATGTTCGGGTTGGATTACGTGATCTTTCGTCCCCACAATGTTTATGGTGAGCGGCAGAACATCGGCGACCGTTACCGCAACGTGGTCGGCATTTTCATGAACCAACTGATGAAAGGCGAGCCCATGTCCATTTTCGGCGACGGCACGCAACAGCGCGCGTTCACTCATATTCGCGATGTCGCTCCAATCATCGCCGCTTGTGTGGACTTCGATGCAGCGCGCAATGAACTCTTCAATGTCGGCGCCGATGTCCCCTACACGGTGAATGAACTTGCCCAGGTGGTTGCGGACGCTATGGGGAAGAAATGCGAGGTCACGCATCTGGACCCGCGCAACGAAGTGAAAATTGCGTTCTCTGACCATTCGCGCGCGGAAAAAGTTTTCGGAGAGCGCGCCAAAACTTCCCTGGAAACAGGCATTCGGACAATGGCCGAGTGGGTAAGAGAACATGGGGCTCGGGAGAGCAGCGTTTTCGAAAACATCGAAATCGCGAAGAAGCTGCCTAAGAGCTGGGCCACCGTCGCGCGCGTCCGAGCATAGTTTCGCGGGCTCCTCACGTCAGCATTGAATCTCCGATAAAAAAGGAAAGAACCCGAACATGGACCAGTACTTGTGTGTGGCACCAGACGTAAAGCTTGGCAAGAACGTAAAACTGTCCAAGTTCATCAACCTGTACGGATGTGAAGTGGGCGACGACACCAAGATCGGCGCTTTCGTGGAAATCCAGAAAAACTCAAAGATTGGAAAGAATTGCAAAATTTCGAGCCATACGTTCGTCTGTGAAGGTGTCACGATTGAGGACGGAGCGTTTGTCGGTCACGGGGTGACCTTCATTAACGATTCTTATCCGCGCGCGACTACTGAAGAAGGGCAGTTGCAAACCGAGCAAGACTGGAAAGTAGAGAAGACGTTGGTGAAGGCCCGTGCGTCGATTGGCTCGGGGTCGACAATCCTTTCGAATGTCGTTATCGGTGAGAACGCTATTGTGGGCGCGGGCAGTGTGGTGACGAAAGATGTTCCGGCGAACGCGATTGTGGCCGGGAATCCCGCAAAGATCCTGCGATACATCGTTCAAGAAAAAACGTCCACACCAGCAGCTGAAAAGAAATGAGAAATCAAGCGTCAATTGTTACCGCGACGCCTCCACGTCCCTAATTCAGTTTTCGCGCAAACTAAATCACTACGGAGCCGAATCGGATCATGTCAAACGACGAAAAAATAGTTTTTTTGGACTTAGTCAGCCTGCACGAGGAACTGCAAGCAGAGCTCGTCCCAGTTTTTCAGAAGGTGTTGCGAACGGCGGGTTTTGTGGGTGGGCCGATGGTGGAGGAATTCGAGCGCGAATTTGCGGCTTTTTGCGATGCAAAATACTGCGTGGGGCTCGCTAGCGGCACTGATGCGGTGCGATTTGCCCTGATGGCCGCGGGAGTACAGCCCGGCGATGTGGTACTGACCGTTTCGCACACTTTTATCGCGACTACGGAAGGAATCAGCCAAGCCGGCGCGCGCCCAGCATTTGTGGACATTGACGAGCGCACCTACTGCATGGACCCGGTAAAGTTAAAGGAGTACATCGAGCGAGAGTGCTACGTGGATCGTGAAACTGGAACGCCATTCCACCGGAAGCTTAGAGCGCCCGTCACTGCGATTGTGCCGGTGCACATTTACGGCCAGACCGCGGACATGGATCCGATCCTCGAACTAGCTCGCCGCTATAACATGATTGTTGTGGAGGACGCTTGCCAGGCACACGGCGCCGAGTATTTTTCGAAAAAAGAGAATCGCTGGATGAAAGCTGGTTCAATGGGACATGCCGGAGCATTCAGTTTCTATCCCGGGAAAAATCTGGGTGCGTGCGGTGAAGCCGGTGCTGCAACAACGAACGATGAGCAAATCGCTCGCAAGATGCGCATGTTACGCGATCATGGCCAGTCGAAGAAGTACTTTCACGACATCGAAGGATACAACGGCCGCCTGGATTCGCTCCAAGCCGGAATTCTAAGCGTCAAGCTCCGGCACTTGTCCGAGTGGAATCGGCAACGCCAGGAAGCTGCACGACGTTATCACACCCTGTTTGCCGGCGCTGAAGCTGTCACTTTGCCGCACGAGCCCGAATCATCACGAGCCGTATACCACTTATATGTAGTTCGGGTTCAGGATCGCGAAGGACTTCAGAAGCATCTTAGCGAAGCGAAAATCGATACCGGGATCCACTACCCTGTTCCGTTGCACAGGCAAAAAGCCTACGCGAACAGCGGATACAAACTGGGCGACTTTCCCGTTACGGAGCGAGTCGCCGCTGAAATTGTCTCTCTGCCGATGTTTCCTCAACTGACCGAAAAGCAGCAGCGTCGTGTGGTGGAGAAGGTGAAAGAATTTACGTCAAAGAAATCTGGGAAACAGCATGAGTTCCATGAGCCGCAGACTTCGTCTGTCTAATCCTTCATTGATTTTTAGCAATTCAATGATTGCAACCCAGGGCATGTTCTACAGTCCGCTGTCCGCCAATGTAGTCATGAATCATGGCTAGACCGCTCACCGCATTCTCACTGGGAGCCGATACTCTCTCGCAGATTAATTGTCTGAACCAATCTGTCTTGACCGGTCTTGTTTCCATGTTCGATCCCGGCCGGAAACTCTTTTGCCATCGACTGCGGCAGAGCGAACGCGGATTGGTCCGAGAGGGAATTTCCCATCGTTACACCATGATCGCACTGCTGGGACTCCAGCGATTGCGCACTGCCGGCGTTTCGATTCCGTTGGATGTCTCGGCGGTTTTGCAGGTTCTTATTCAAGACACTCGTTGGCTTGAAAATGTGGGTGACCTCGGTTTGCTTTTATGGCTGTGCGCTCTTGTGGCTCCCGAGCGCCTGGCTGAGATTGATTCGCGATTCGATTTGAAAAATGCGCTGGCTCATTTCCACGAGAACCGCCGGGGAAGAACCATGGAATTGTCCTGGTTTCTCTCCGGTCTCGCTCACCAGAATCTAGCTTGTCCGGGCGAGCTCCCGCACCTGCGCGACACGGCCATGGAAACGTATCAGCTTCTGAAGAAAAATCAGGGTGAACATGGAGTGTTCAGCCACCTCGCCGAGAATGGAGGTTTGACAGGGCTGATGCGGGGGCGAATGGGAAGTTTTGCAGACCAAGTCTATCCCATCTACGCCCTGGCCAAGTTCTCCAGAGCCTATCAAGTTCCGAAGGCGGCCGAGAGGGCGTTGGACACTGCGCTGACGTTATGCGAACTGCAAGGCCCGCACGGTCAGTGGTGGTGGCACTACGATGCGACTTCCGGAAAGGTTTTGGGTCAATATCCGGTTTACTCTGTCCACCAATATGGGATTGCTCCTATGGCTCTGCTAGCCTTGGGAGAAGAAACGCAATCCGATTTCACGCCGTGGATATACAAGGGACTACGATGGATTCACGGGGACAACGAGCTTGAACGTGACATGCGAGACAGCACCGCGAACGTGGTTTGGAGATACATCTATCGCAGCGACTACAAAAAACATTGGGATGTCGCGCTTGCGGTGCTCATGGCGCGCGGAGACGCTCAATTTCACAAAGAACTGGCAGTCCTTCATGAGTGCCGTCCCTATGAGCTCGGATGGCTGCTCTACGCTTTCGCCGGCTATCCAATGGAAGAGAAAAATCCTCTCTGCACGAACTCTTTGATTGTGGATCGACTGACCGAACGCGCGTGATCGTGAATTTGCAGTTGCTTCGAAATCCTATTCGCTCCTGAACATGGATAGTAAATCTAAAATCGCTTCGGATGGAAAGACAGATCCCAAGGCAGGATTGCGCTTCGATCGTTTGGTCAGCCTTGGGTTGATTCGTCCAGTGCGTCAAGTATTCCCACGGAAAGCTCAAAGGCGAATTCCGATTTTGATGTACCACAGCATCCAGGAAGGGACGAGCGACAGGCGCCCTTATTACGACATCAACACTTCGCCGGCTCGTTTCGCGCAACAAATGAAGTTCTTGCGGGAGAACGGGTATCGCGCAGTGCATTTGGAAGAAGCCCGTAAGTTACTTGGGCAACAGGGCGTCTGGGACTCCCGATACGTCGTCATTACTTTCGATGATGGATATCGCGATTTTCTGACCGCCGCCTGCCCAATCATGGCGGAGTTTAACCACACTGCGGTGCTATTCATTCCCTCCGGTCTGATTCATGGCGAACGTGCACATTTCTTGGAGAGGGAGTGCCTGACTTGGAGCGAAATCCGGGAGCTTTATGCGAATGGAATCGAGATTGGATCGCACTCCGTTACGCACTGCGAGTTGAAGTTGTTGCGAACTCCTGCGTTGGAAGCAGAGGTGGCGGATTCAAAGCAGACTATCGAGGATAAAATCGGCCATCGAGTTACGTCCTTCTCGTATCCCTACGCGTTCCCGGAGACCGAGGTGGTGTTCTCCCAGACGCTTCGAAAACTGCTCGAGAAGCACGGATACCAGGATGGCGTCACAACAATTATCGGGAGGTCCGGCCCCGACTCCGATAGGTTACTGCTTCCCAGGCTGCCCGTGAATTCCTCGGACGACATTGCATTGTTTCGCGCCAAGCTCGAAGGCCACTACGACTGGCTGCATGCGGCACAATACTTTGCCAAAACGATTCGGCGTTCCACTCGAGCCCGACAGGAACCCGCTACAGTTGAAGCTTCCTCATGACAGACGCTCACAATCGAATGGCCCTTGCCGCGCAACTCTTCGCGAATTCAAACGCGGTAGGGGATGTGACTCTTCTTCCCACTGAAGACAGAGACGCCAGCGCTTCACTTGCAGCACCAGACGCGAGGGGCAAGACAGAGATTCGGGTGGCGCGCGACTTCGCGGAAGTGGAAACCTTGCGCGAGGCTTGGTCGAAATGGCCTGGACATCGAGATTCAGAGATCGATTTCTATTTGATGATTCTGCGCTCCTATCCCGAGGTTTTGCGCCCCCATGTGATCGCGCTTTATCGCGACGGACAGCCTGAGGCGATTCTCATCGGAAGGCTGGAAGAGAAAAAGCTCGCGTTTCGAGTGGGATACTTAACGCTTTTTCGACCGGAGGCTCGATGCCTCGATTTTGTTTACGGCGGGCTTCGCGGGAATGCGTCACCGGAAAACACAGAGCTCTTGTTTCGAGAAGCGATGAAGTGTTTGGGAAACGGCGAAGCTGATTTAGCAGTTCTTGAGTTTGTCCCGATCGGTTCGGACTTGTATCGGTTTTCGCAAACCTTGCCGGGCTCCCTCGGTCGCGACACCTCGCCGGCTGAGACCGGGCACGAGAGCCTCAAGCTGCCTGCTGACATCGAGGAACTGTATAAGCGGATGTCCAGCAAGCGCAGGTCCGAGATTCGAAGGAAAGCAAAGAGGTTTGTGGCCCAAGCTGCGGAGGGCATAAAAATTGTTTGCTACAGAGAGCCCGAACAGCTCGATCGAATATTTCACGACGTTGAGGAAATCGCAAAGAAGACCTATTTGCGTGGGCTGGGAACCGGGTTCGAAGACAATGCTCTGGTGAGGGCGCGTTTAGAGTTGTGCGCTCGTAAAGGCTGGCTCCGCGCTTACGTACTCTATATCGGGGATCGGCCCTGCACTTATTGGATCGGCATGTTGTGTGGAGAAACGTTTTACGGAGAATATGTTGGCTACGATCCGGAGTATCGGCTTCTGTCACCCGGGATGTATGTGATGCTGAACGTGATTGAGACGTTCTGCAACGGCACCAGTGGGGACGTCGTAACCGAGGTGGATTTTGGTTTTGGGAACGCCGAATACAAGTCCGCGCTTTGCAACTCGAGTTCGGTTGAGGCTTCAGTTTTTGTGTTTGCGCCGACTTTCAAGGGACTTCGACTCAATCTGCTGCGAAGCGCTACGCGGATTGCCGATCAAGTTGCGAGGAAGGCTTTTGGACGCGCCAACTGGCTGCAGAAGATCAAGAAAACATGGCGAGGCAGTTTGGCCAAGCGCGCTGCGAACGGCTTACCGGAAGCTGAAGCTGCACAGGAAGGAAAGCCCATATCTGCCCCAGAGTAGCTGTTCAGGCTTGGATCCGAAGCCAGCGCGGAAGTGTATGAAACGCCATTCGTTAGAGGCATCAGTCTTACGCCATCGCTATGAATCTCTCTACCTGTCCTCAAACTGTCCCGCGAGCCAGTAGTCGTTCGATGTGGCTGCCAGTATCCTCAAGCCTGGATGGAATGCCTGCGGCGAGCCGTGGGGCTTCCCCGGCGGATATTGCCACCGGACAGCAGAGCGTTCCTGGGTCCCCGACGGGGACTAAGGAAACGAGGGAGACAATGCGCAAATTTCTTTTAATCTTCGCGTTCTTTTTTGTGGTGCTACCTATTCGCGCAACGGACCTCTATATCGCGCAGACCGCTACGGGTGGAAGCACTGGAGCCGACTGCAGCGACGCTCTTCCGTATACCTTTTTCAACAAGAGCTCTAACTGGCCTTCCCCGATTGGCCCCGGGACGACCGTTCACATTTGTGGCACGATCACGGCGCCCGCAGGTGCTGGCGCCTTTCTGACGTTTCAGGGTAGCGGCGTCTCCGGAAACCCGATCACGCTGAAATTTGAGAATGGGGCGGTACTGGCAGCTCCTTATTTCGCCGGGACCGGAGCCATTAACACAGGCGGCCACAATTACATTACAATTGACGGCAACAACCTGCAGGGTACCATTGAGAACACGCTTTCAGGCACGTCCGGAGCAGCGTGTCTAGGTGGCCCTTGTGCCTTCCAACCTGATTATAGCTACGGCATTTACTGCTTAATGGGCGGCAGCAATCTCACGATTCAAAATCTGAACATCATCGATATGTACATCCATGCCTCAGCCTCCGATGAAAACGGTCAGGATAGCTATGGAATTAACTGCGGGAATGGGAACAACATCGTCATATCTGGCAATGTGATCCACGACATGAAATGGGCAATTTCTGCTGGCGTCGGTGGCGGCACATGGGCTGGGTTTCAGGTCAGCGGAAACACGATTTCAAATGCAGACCACGGTGTGTACTTCAATGTCGGAGGAGGTTCAGAGCAGGGTCCGGTCAACATTTTCGGAAACGACATCCAGTGCGGAAGTAATTGGGATGACGCGGCGGGAGGAAACCACCACGATAACATCCACATCTCCGCCGTCGCTGGAATCAACACCCTACTCGGCGTGTCTATCTACAATAATTATTTACACGGCGACCCCGGCGCAAATACCACGAGCTATTTCTTCACTTTTCCCGACGCGGGCGACGAAGGACCAATCAACATTTTCAACAACGTGTTCGTGGACACCAGTGCAACCAACTTCACCACGAATGGTTTCGTTCGATGCGTCACTGCTGTTTGCAATTTTTACAACAATACGACCTTCGCTGTGGCAAATAATAACGGACAAGGGCAGCCCAACGCAGGAGAAACGGACGTCGCAGGTTCTACTCGATACAACAACATTATAGTGGGGGCAACAGGGATTGGATTCATAAACGGGGGACCGAATACAGCCGATTACAACAACTTCTACCAGTGTTGCGGGAATAGCCCAAAGATGAGCTCAATCGGCGTCGGAGACATTGGTGGCATAGTTTTCTATACTTCTCTTCCTGCTTGGCAGACAGCGGGATTCGATGCGCACGGCACGGTGGGCAATCCGTTACTAAACTCGTCTAGCAACCCGCCGTATCAGCTTACGAGTAGCAAATCTGCTGCGTGGCAAACGGGCAAGAATCTGACTAGTATGTGCAGCGGGCAGCCGAATCCGGGCCTGGGTGCGTTATGTTTCGATAAGCTCGGAGTGGCGCGACCAGCTACCGGCCCATGGGACATGGGTGCTTATGCGTCGAGTGCCAGCGCGAGTGCACCGCCCGCGCCCACCGGCCTATCAGCACTTGTCCAGTAATTTCTCGGCTTACGTCAGAGATGTGCAAATCCTTGGCAGTTTGTATCGCTTCAACTACACCATCGGAGAAGAGGGACGGCTTGAGCTTTCCGAATGGGTCAGTTCCGATGACTTGCGAAGGATCATCCTTACCGTCCTGAATTCTGGCGATTCAACTCTTGAGGCTTTTGAAGAAGTCGCCGCCAGGCATCGAGATCTTTTTCCTAGAACAGCGAACTAGCCTCGCCAACTGGCTTGACGAGGCAAGCCCTCCTCCAGACGCTCCAATCATGCGCGAGCATCGTGTTTTGGCCTAGTTCGTGAGTGTCCTTTCGATACAAGAAAGCAGAGCCGGGAAAATGAGCGAGCAACCGCGAGATCTCCAGAGGATACTTGTCGCCATCAATAACTTTGGCGATAGTCACGCGGCCTATTTGTCGCGGCTGATAGCAGAGTACCGTTCCATGGCGTTCCAAGTAGACATCGTGGTCCTCTCCGACATACCCAAGGATTTGGGTCCGGGTATCGAAGTCGTCGTCGGACTGCCAACTAAGAATCCGTGGTCCCTACCGTTTGGCCACAAGAAGATCTTTGCTGAGCGCCTCAATCAGTACGACCTCTTCATATATACAGAAGACGACATCTTGATAACTGGGGCTAACATCACCGCTTTTCTGCAGACGTCGCCTTCGTTGCGTGAGGATGAAGTCGCAGGCTTTTTTAGAAAGGAGATCGATCGCGAAGGAATCCTCCACTTCCCCGAGGCGCACGGCGCGTTTCATTGGGATCCCCAGTCCGTAAGGTCCAGAGGGGGGCACACGCTCGCAGCCTTTACAAACGAACACGCAGCGTGCTACGCCCTGACTCAGAAGCAACTGAAAGCGGCAATAGCGTCAGGTGGATTCCTTGTTGAACCGTATGAAGGACGGTACGACATGCTCTGTTCTGCAGCGACCGATCCGTTCACGCGGTGTGGGCTAAAGAAGCTCATATGCTTATCTCATTTCGACGATTTCCTAGTTCATCATATCCCGAACAAATACGTCGACCAGTACGGACTCGCGGAACCTGCTATGCGCCGGCAGATCGAAGTGCTGTTAGACATGGGGCGGAACGGAGCAGCATCGAGGCCGCTTTTTTCCGCTGAAACCATGTTGTCGGGATCTAAATTCTCGAAGGATTACTACGAGGCGGCGAGAGATGATATTGCTGCATTGATCCCCGCGGGATCGCAAAGTGTGCTCTCGCTGGGCTGCGGCCGGGGAGCGACGGAAACTCGCCTGGTCAATATGGGACTGCGAGTGGTGGCTGTTCCGATGGATCCCATCATCTCTGTTGGACTGGACGCTGAGGGGATACAAATCGTAGAGGGGGATCTAAGGGCCGCCCGGAAGAAAATCGAAGGCCAACGTTTTGATTGTCTGCTGCTACTTAACATGCTGCACTTAGTCGGAGATCCGATTGGGTTGTTGTCTTGTTTCAAGGGTGTATTGTCGAAAAATGCTAGAGTGATCGCAACAGTTCCCAACCTATCGGGACTGCCGGTGATATGGCGCAGGATTCGGCGGGACAATCGGCTCAAGGGCCTCGGGGATTATAAGAAAGCGGGCGTCCACGTAACTTCACATTGGACCGTCCGAGATTGGTTCGAAAAGGCGGGTCTGAGTGTCGAAGACATCGCGGATGTCATATTACCGCGCTTTCGGAACGCCAGCGTCTGGACCTGTGGTCTTATGGATTCCCTTCTAGCCGAGGAACTCATCGTAGTATCAAGAAACTCCTAACTTTCCAGGTCCAATGCCCCAATTGAAAAATCAAAAATCATTTCTGCATGCCGTGAAGTGGGCGTACACGGCCAACTGGGGCGAACGCACGTTTTCCGCAGTTTTCACGTTCATCCTGGCGGCCATCCTGGGACCCCACGACTTTGGCGTCCTCTCTATTGCCGTGATTTACATATCGTTCCTTCAAATGTTTCAGGACCAGGGCTTCGTATCAGCCTTAATACAAAAGCCCGACCTCGAACCCGAGCATTCGGACGCCGTGTTCTGGTTTGATCTGGCTCAAAGCATCGTGCTTGTAGCCGTGAGTATTTTCCTTGGCCGTTGGTGGGGTGCTTTGAACCATGCCCCGCAAGTGGCGTCCGTGATTTTCGTACTCTCTTTCTGTATTCCAATCGAAGCATTGGCAACGGTTCAACGGGCTCTTCTTTCGAGGGAAATGGACTTCAAAAGCCTTTCCATTCGATCCAATGTTTCAGTGCTGATAAGTGGAATCGTCGGCATTGGAATGGCTTTTGCGGGATTCGGAGTATGGGCGCTCGTTGGACAGCAGCTTGTAAGGGACTTTGTGGCGCTCATATTGTTGTGGAGACTCAGTTCGTGGCGTCCTCGGCTTGCGTTCTCCTGGAACCACCTCAAGGAACTCATGGGTTTTTCCATTTCAATATTCATCGCCCAACTTGCGAATTTCGCTGACGGACAAATTGGATCGATTCTTCTCGGTGTGCTATTTGGTCCACTAGCGGTCGGGCTTTATCGCCTAGCTGATAAGTTCATGAATACAGTTGTAGTGATGGCTACGTCATCCATTCAAGCTGTCTCGTTGCCGGAATTCTCACGTCAGCAGAGTAATCCCGTCGAGCTGCGGAAGAGCGCACTTTCGTGCCTACGGCTTAGTTCGACCGTCACGCTGCCAGCCTTGGCTGGCCTCGCAGCCGTCAGCGGTCCGTTAATGGCGACGATCGGCCCGCAGTGGATCCCGGCCGCGAATGTCCTTAGGGTATTGTGCGTGGTGGGAATGTTTTTGATGTTCGCTTATTTCACAGGTCCTCTGATGCAGGCGCTTTCCAGGCCGCACGAGCTCGCAATGTTGGAGTGGGCAAGAACGGCGGTTGGAATTGTATTCTTGCTTGCGGCGGGGCTTATTGTACGTGGGAGCCCGCTGAGCGCGCAGATTATGGGGGTGGCTCTTGCGCGATTCCTCTCGGTTGCATTGGTTGTCGCACCTGTCTTCTTGTTTATCTTTATGCGGCTATGCGGAATCTCGTTCTCCGATTTGGCTGCGTCGGTGGCCCCGTCGGCCGCATCCTCAGCGGGTGTGGTCGGCGCGGTATTTGTTTATCACCACTATCTGAGTCGGTTGGCGGCTGGCCGACAGCAGGTACTGCTGGCGGAGGAAATTCTGGTCGGCGGTATCGTAGGACTCGCCCTCTTGCTACGCCTCGACTCTCAACTGCGGTCCTTTGTCTTTTCGATAATCCAAAAGGCTCCCGGTCTTCGCGCCGCTGGGTCACGTGCAGACTAGGGATAAATCTCCCAGATTAGTTCATCTTCTAGGAAAACGTTCTGCCTACACCCTCACCAGCCGACGAGCAGGCACAATCGCTCGTTCGAAATCTGAGAGAAGGACATTGACGTGCTTCGAGAACTAATTTCTCACCCGATCGCCTCCATACGCTTTATAGTCAAGCGCCTAGCGCAAATTCCGCAAAAGGGTTTGCCCAATTTTGATATCGGCAGACGCGATGAATTTGACCGTACGCTCGGAATCGAAACTGCCATTCTCGTCCGTCTCCCTGAGACGGACAGCAAAAACCAAACCTACGGACGGGGCTACCAGGCTTCTGATGTGAGCTTGGTTGAATGGGCTATCGCATCATCTGGTGTACCATTTGAACGCACTACTTTCGTAGATATCGGATGCGGTAAGGGTCGCGTCTTAATATTAGCTTCTCGAAAGCCGTTTAAACGAATCATTGGTTTCGACTATTCCGAGAATCTCTTGCACACTTGCGGCAAGAATCTAAAACTTCTTGGCCTCGATAAGCGTTGCGAAATCAGTCTCGGCGACGCGGCCAATTTCCCCTTCCCTGCAGGTGAGCTGATGCTGTTCCTCTACAACCCCTTTGACTCCCCACTATTTGAAACAGTCCTCGGAAGGATTAGAGGAATTTACGCTCCCGTAACGATTGCCTATCTCGGGCCGGAAAGAGAATCCTTGGTATGTCCATGGCTCAGCGAGATTGGGCGGTTCGGGAGCGCTCGGCTCTATAGGAACCTTCATCCGGGATTACAATGCTAAGCATAGTGAACATAGGCAAGCTGCATCGCCACGGTCACGACCTAGCCACCATCATTTCGGCAAGCCCTGGAGGCCTAATCGAATGAATGCCAGGGCCCCCATGGTGGTGTATGGAGCGGGTGGACAGTCAAATCTCCATCCCGCAATTCTCATCGCGTTGGTTTTAGCGATCGTATTAATCCTGCTTTTGCCTCGCAAGTACGTAGTCATTCCGCTGCTTCTGCTATCGATACCGATTCCATCGGCACAGATGTTAATGATAGGAGCTTTCCATTTCCAGTTATTCAGAATCCTGATAGTTTTTGTTTGGATCAGGATGATTTGGCAAAGATATGTGAAAGAAGGCAAAACCTCAGAGATCCATTTCAATGTTGTTGATATTTCCGTGATCGCGTATTCGGTGGTTTACGTCCTTGCTTTCACCCTGCTATGGCAAGAGCAACAAGCATTCCTAGACTCCCTGGGAAGGTTTTACAATATCGTCGGCTTCTACATTGCCTTCCGTTTCTTTATCCGTGACAAGGAAGACACCGAGCGGGTGATTAAAGTGCTTGCCGTCGTGGCGATTTTCATCGCGGCTTGCATGTGGAACGAGCAGATAACCGGTCGCAATGTTCTGGCAATGTTTGGTGGCGTACCCGCGCACACAGTTATGCGAGGAGACTACCTTCGTTCGCAGGGACCGTTCGGCGTATTCCTCACCGCCGGATGTTTTGGATCTACGCTTATTCCGTTGTTCCTTTGCCTGTGGCGAAAAGGCGGATCCCGGATTATGGCCGGAGCAGGAGTCGTCGCCGGATTGGTTATCACGTTTACATCACATACCAGCACCGCTGTTTCAGCTTGTGCCGCGATAGTGATTGGACTGGTGATGTGGCCGCTTCGAAAAAGAATGCAGTGGGTTCGTCGAGGGCTTGTGGCGATGCTTGTTGGTCTCCACTTGGTTATGAAGGCACCGGTTTGGGCTTTGCTCGCCCGCGTCGATTTTGTAGGAGGCTCAACCGGTTACCAGCGATTTGCAATCATCGACCAATGCATACGTCACTTCTGGAGTTGGTGGCTAATAGGTGCGCGCGACTACTGGGCATGGGGATCGGAAGATGACATGTGGGACATGGCAAATCAATATGTCGCGATCGCCGATAATTCAGGCCTGCTTTGCCTGATTTTGTTTTTCGTGATGATTATCTATTGCTTCAAATACCTCGGGAACGCCAGAAAGGCTGCTGGAGAGGATTCCGATGACGCGTGGTTCTTCTGGTTGCTCGGAGTGGCGCTGTTCGCAAACATGATCGCGTTTTTGGGGATTTCTTATTTCGATCAGACTTTTATAACTTGGTACGCACTTATCGCCATGATTGTGGCGGCCACGGGAGCGCCTAAGAAGGCCTTAGCGGTTGAGCCTGAGCGACTGCCCCGCTCACTTGCGCGTAAGGCTCCGGAATTGGGTTTTGGCGGTGCTAGCCGAGTCGCGCAACCAGCACCGGCGATTCAGCCGTACACTTCTCGCGTCGCCAAGCCGAAGAACTGGTTGAGCGGGATCAACCCGAATAGGGGGAGATAACGCTGTGTTACGCGGTTACTCTTCGGAGACGATTTCTGTACCTCAAGTGTTGTCAATGAGGGACTCACTGTTGCTTGCGGAGAAAATGCAAGGGATTGGCGCTTTTATTATGGCGGGTAATGATAGATTCTGAAATCGATGAGCTTTTGTCAATTCACTTCTGCTGTCGTTGGACTAGAGTTGCCCAAGCTATAATGAAGGTGGACGACCAGAAGCCGCGGAGCCTGCCTTCAAGAGGAAAAAGTAATTGACGGGGTTGAGCGGAACGACAGCACAATTGATCGAAAAGATGCCAACGACCATTACCAGTGCACGCTATTTGGTGATTACTCCCGTCCGTGACGAGGCGGCGTACCTAAAATTCACCGTGGAGAGCATGATTTCCCAAACGGTTCGTCCGGCAGAATGGGTAATTGTGAATGACGGATCGACCGACAATACTGGAAGCATCATTGATGACTACGCGCGCCAGTATCCCTGGATTCGCGCGGTCCATCGGGAAAACCGCGGATTTCGGAAGGCCGGCGGGGGTGTTGTCGATGCGTTTAATGATGGGCTACGCGCGGCGACTTGCAAGGACTGGGAATTCATCGTGAAGCTCGACGGGGATTTGACCCTCGAGCCCGACTACTTTGAGAAATGCATTGGAAATTTTCGAAGTGACACTAGTCTCGGTGTCGGCGGCGGAGTTATCTGCTATGTCATTGATGGCGTGAAGTCGATCGAAGCATGTCCGGTGTTTCACGTCCGAGGCGCTACGAAGATTTACAAAAGAGAATGCTGGGATGCAATTGGTGGTTTTTGGCCGGCTCCTGGCTGGGACACGATGGATGAAGTTAAGGCCAGTATGCTGGGTTGGACCACCAGGAGTTTTTCAGATTTGCATGTTATTCACCATCGAGTTACCGGCACGGCGGAAGGCATTTGGAATGGAGTAGTGAAAAACGGCAGGGCTAATTATATTTGTGGCTACCATCCGCTGTTCATGCTGTCCAAATGCTTCGCTAACCTCGTTCGCAAGCCTTACATCATTGGTTCGTTCGCGCTTTTTTATGGATTCGTCAGTGGCTACGTGAAAGGCATTCCCCAAGTGAACGATCCTCAAACGATCGCATATCTTCGGCGCCAGCAGCTTAGCCGCCTTTGGGGTGGACAGACGATTTGGCGCTGAATTGAAACAGTGTACCTCTCGGTCATAAAGCCACGCCAGATGCCGGGTGTCATTTGAAGTTGCGTCGCTGTCTTGAGCCGCTTCGACTCGATCAAGGCGGTCTAATCGCTTGTGTTTGTTGCGGCGTTGATGGGCGGGATGGATCATGGTCGGGAAGGAATTTCAGAAGGGGGATACGATATGTCTCAGCAATCTAGGACGTGTGAGGCAGAAGAAAAAGAGGGTGGAGACGTTGCTCCTCCGCATGCTGCCGAGAGGGTAGGCCGGTATTTTGGGAATCCCAAAAACTACCTCGACATTCGTCGTTATATTATCGATATCCGCAAAGAAACCGTACAGGAATTCATTGGAGCGCGGAACTTTAGCCGAGTGCTGGATATAGGATGCGGCGACGGTTCTATCTCTGTGCCACTCCTGACCTTGGACAATCGACTTACCCTTCTTGACATCTCACCTGAAATGTTGTCCCGTGCCCGTCAACGAGTGTCTCCGGATTTGATGGATAATGTTGAATTCATAAACCAAGACTTGATGACAGCCCCCCTGGAGACGGGATCGTATGATCTAGTTATTTGTATCGGGGTGCTCGCTCACGTTCAAACTCCAGCTACTCTTATAGCGAAGATCGCTTCTCTTCTAGCCCCAGGGGGCGTTCTTATACTTGAATGCACCGACACGGCTCACTTTTCGAATCATGTCTTTGTTCTCATCGCAAAGATGAGGTCTTTGTTTCAGCCGGTGGGTTATCGCACGCGTCCGATATCAGCACAGTTCGTCGTCGCTACTGCCAACCAACAGGGTCTGAACTTGGCGTCGGTTTATCGCCACAACCTCGCACTACCGACGATGCGCCGATTTTTCACACAATCCACCCTTCACAAGATGGTTCGGTGGGTTTTTGGAACGGCAGAACATAATCGCAACGCGTGGCTCGGAAAAGAGTGTCTATTTCTTTTCACTCGAAGCAACTCCTCAAGCAAATGATCCTGGGTTGCTATGCTCGGCATGCAGTGCTGCATGCCGGTTTTGCGAGTCGAGTTTTGAGTCTTGATCATTCGAGTTGTTAACAGCTTCAGAGCGAGAATTGACTTCTGATGTTGCGTTCTCCGGCTTAAGAAGGTTGACTCCTGTCTACCAAGTTTCTCCTCTTCAAGATCCGCGATGGGAGGAATTTCTAAACAGGAATCCGCGCTCGTCGGTGTTCCATACGACTGCGTGGCTCGAAGCACTTCGTCGCACTTACGGTTACGAACCGATCTGTTATACGACTTCTCCTTCAAACGAAGCTTTGCGAAATGGGCTTGTATTTTGCCGGGTCGAGAGTTGGATAACGGGTCGCCGACTCGTATCCCTGCCTTTTTCGGATCATTGCGATCCTCTTATCGAGTCGTCGGCGGATTTCACAAGCCTGCTGGATAAGTTGGGGCAAGATTGCGAGAGAGAAAAACAGAATTATATTGAGATAAGGCCGTTATGTTCGCTGGAAGGAATCGAGCCCTTTTTTGGAAATACCGTGTCGTATTGCTTTCACGAACTAGGCCTCGAGCCGAGCCTGGAAACTCTTTTTCACAATTGTCATAAGGATTCTACGCAAAGAAAAATCAGACGGGCGGAGCGCGAGGGTTTAGTCGAGCAGGTGGGCACCTCGAATTCGCTTCTAAAGAAATTCTATCGCTTGCAACTGCTCACGCGCCGAAGGCACGGTGTTCCGCCACAGCCTCTGAGTTGGTTCCGAAACGTCATTGATTGCTTTGGCGAAACGCTCAAGATCCGGTTGGCATTCAAGGACGATCAACCGATCGCAGGGATTCTTACATTGCGACACAAGAATTCTCTCGTCTACAAGTACGGATGTTCCGACGCCGAATTTAACAACCTGGGAGGGACGCACTTTTTATTTTGGAGAGCTATTCAGGATGCCAAGAGTTCAGGGTTGCAACGGTTTGATCTGGGCCGATCGGATGCCGATAACGCAGGCCTAATCACTTTCAAGGATCGTTGGGGAACTAAACGGTCGACATTGAGTTACTACAGACACGCGGGTCCGGGGCGATCGCTGAACGTCTCAAACGGATCCAGCCCGGGTTGGAAATCCCGTCTCGCGAAACAAGTTTTCGCGCGCGCGCCAGATGGAATCCTCTCCATAGCGGCGAACCTTTTGTATAAACATGTTGGCTAACGGGCACGGTCATATGCGCTTGAGAGACCTCTGCCCGAAAAGCTCTAAGCCGGTTGACAAGGCAGGCTAACCTAGCTATGACGGTACCATTTATAACGATAGGTTAATTAGCTTTCACCGTTCTTATTTCCGTATGAGTTTCTTCCTCCAGGCCAAAAACAGATGCGCGCAGCGAGACGCCCTAAGAGGAGTTCGGGATCGCTAGTTGAAATATGGATAACGCTTTACTAGATTATTTTCGTTGTCCGGAGGATTTTGCGGAGATTGAATTAAACGGAGATGTTTCCTCAGATTCCGGATACTTCAAATTTGGTCAAGCGATCTGCTATGGACAATACTCCGGCGGGGAGCCTTCGAAACACCTGGCTCACGGTCTTTGCGATGCCTCTCAGAACGTGAAGATCGAGGGCGGGCGCCTATACCTGCCATTTGATGTCACCCAAGTTATTGAAAATCTTCGGCACGAGCGCTATCAACTCAATTCGTGGCGCTCCTTGGAGAAATTAACCGGCGGGAAATCTTCGAGGGCTATTTACTATCTGCTCCGGCCCATCCTTCCCGTATCGGTGCGGAAGTACCTCCAAAGAGCCCGTTTGAGCGGCTGGGACAAGATTCTGTTTCCACATTGGCCGGTAGATTCCACAGTTGAGTCCATAATGGCGCACACCGTCTCACTGCTTTTGAAGGCTCGGCAGGTTGAAAGAGTTCCATTTATTTGGTTTTGGCCAAACGGCGCACCGTCTGCGTTAATCATGACCCACGACGTAGAAGCCGCAGCCGGACGAGACTTCAGCGCACAACTCATGGACATTGACGACTCCTATGGCATTAAATCAGCGTTTCAAGTCGTCCCTGAAATGCGTTACGACGCTTGCCCTGAGTTCCTCGATGCGTTTCGAACAAGAGGTTTTGAGGTGAACGTGCATGATTTGAACCACGATGGAGATTTATTTCAAGACAAGGATGAATTTCTCCGTCGAGCGGAACAAATCAATCGCTATGTGAAAGGGTTCCGCGCACAAGGGTTTCGCGCCGGAGCGATGTATCGGAACCAGGATTGGTATGAGGCATTCAACTTTTCATACGACATGTCTGTTCCGAATGTGGCTCATTTGGAACCACAACGAGGCGGTTGTTGTACGCTGATGCCATACTTCATCGGGAAAATTCTCGAGTTACCACTAACGACTACGCAGGATTATTCCCTGTTTCACATTTTAGGGGATTACTCGATCGAGCTTTGGAAGCAGGAAATCGATATGATTGTCAAAAAAAACGGGTTGATCAGCTTCATAACGCATCCGGATTACCTGATTGAAGAAAATGCTCGAAAAGTCTATCTCGATTTGCTCGGACATCTAGCTCGGACGCGCGCGGAGAAGAAAATATGGATGGCCTTGCCCGGAGAGGTGGACCGCTGGTGGAGAAGCCGCAGTCAGATGAAGCTGGTCAATGCAGGAAATGGCTGGAGCATCGAGGGTCCGGACAAGGAAAGAGCGCGGATCGCCTATGCCAGCCGCGAAGGCGACAGTGTTGTTTATACAGTAGAAGGGGCATCCTGACGATTTGCGGCCGTCTCGGTCGAGTCGTGCATTCGATCCCACCACGGATAATTGGTTGTCGCGCCGATTTCCTCGACGTCGATCTAATCACGTAATCTAACAAGTGATCACAAACTTGAATACGCGAAGACATCTCTATATGGCTGCATTCGTCGCTGTTACCCTGATCGTTTTTTGGCCGGCAGTCAGCGTGCTAGCCGTGTTTTCTTTCCAACATGAGTTTTCCTCTCACGTTCCGTTGATTCCGGTGCTGAGCCTTTACCTGTTCTACATCGAAAGGCGGGTGATATTTCGAGATGTACAGTCCTCTATAACGCCAGGGGGCATATTGATTTTGGCGGGAGCGGCGCTCTATGTGTGGGTCATGGCGCATTCGTCGTCGAAAAGCGCCGCTGAATTCTTGCCAGGATCCACTCTTGCAATGGTCGTGGTCTGGATGGGGGGATTTCTCGTTTGTTACGGATATCGCGCCTGGCGGGCCGCGGCCTTCCCCCTTCTCTTTCTCCTGCTGATGGTTCCTCTGCCCGAGCCGATGTTGGCGCGCACGATTAACTATCTGCAGGTCGGTTCAACAAGCCTGTCATTCTCGCTCTTCAAGCTGGTTGGAGTTCCTGTTTTCCGGCAGGGATTTTTATTATCGGTTCCCGGCCAAACGATAGAGGTGGCCAAGGAGTGCAGCGGCATCCGTTCCAGCATCGCTCTCTTAATCACCTGCCTCCTGGCTGCGCATTTGTTTTTGCGAACGCCTTGGAAAATGCTGTTATTCGTGGCTTTAGTATTGCCGGTGTCCATTGTTAAGAATGCGATAAGAATCGTCACGCTCACTCTTCTTAGCATTTATGTCGACCCAGGATTTCTGCGCGGCAACCTACATCACGACGGGGGTTTCGTCTTCTTCTTATTGGCGCTAGCGATACTCTTTCCGGTTCTCCTGTTGCTGCAAAAATCCGAAAAACACACTGGGCATTCCACCGCCAGTATTCCGAGGGACCCCGCGAGCGGATTGGCGCGCGGCTGATGCGTGCGGTGCCGTACCAGCAGCGGGTATCGCCGAAAATTAATACACTCGACGCCGACTCTAAACCTTGCAATGTAAGTATGGGAAGGGGCAGACCTGACTGCGCAACACCTCGAAACCCGTTCTTGACAGCCGAGAGGCAGCATTGCAACCTAGGAAATATCACTGAGCCCCCAGCCCAGGATTTCGAAGAAAACCGGAGAAAATAGCGTCGCCTATGACAGCTCATCGCTGTTTCAACGCTTCGTGTGTCGGCAATTGAAGCGAGAAAGCATTCGCTATGGTTTGGGTGTGCTCAAAACTCTCCTCGCAGCGCGGCAGTTAGCCAAGAAACCGGGCCACTCGCAGGCCTTTTATCACCGGATGATTTCACAATGAGAGTCTGCATGGTTGCTTATTCATTCTATGAGGGGGACAACCGAGTCCGCCGCTATGCGGAGACTCTTGCGAGGAGAGGCGATCGGGTCGACGTTGTTTCGCTCAGGCAAAAGGGACAGCCGGCTCAAGGGGTCGTCAACGGCGTTCGCGTATTTCGAATTCAGCGCCGGGTAGTCAACGAAAAGACGAAGTTCACATACTTAGGCCGGCTCTTGCTATTTTTTATGCGCTCAATGGCATTTCTCAGCATAGAACAAATGAAGGAGCGCTACGATCTAGTCCACGTCCATTCCGTTCCGGATTTTGAAGTTTTCGCGGCTGTTGTGCCGAAACTTACCGGATCTAAGATCATTTTGGATATCCACGACTTGGTTCCTGAATTCTATTTGAGCAAATTCAAGAGCTCCCAGCACTCCCTGACTTTTCGCATGCTTACCGCAGTTGAACGCATGTCCGCGCGGTTTTCCGACCACGTGATCGCGGCCAACCACATTTGGGAGAAACGGCTTCAGGAAAGATCGGTGAAGGAATCTAAATGCACAACCATATTGAATTTTCCGGACACTGAAATTTTCCGGGCTCGCGGCAGGACGCGAACGGATGATCGATTCGTCATTCTGTATCCGGGGACCCTTAATTACCATCAAGGAATCGATATTGCAATTCGCGCTCTGGCGCTCATTAAAGATGAAGCTCCCGAGGCGGAATTCCATATTTATGGCGCCGGGGAACAATTAAACTTTCTGCGAACCTTGGTGGAAGAACTTGGCTTGGAAAAGCGCGTTTTTCTCAAGGGTACAAAGCCGCTTAACGATATTGCGTCGATTATCGAGAACGCTGATCTTGGCGTTGTTCCCAAAAGGAGCAATTCCTTCGGGAATGAGGCGTTCAGCACGAAGATACTTGAGTTTATGTCCCTAGGTGTTCCGGTGATCGTGCCGAATACGGCGATCGACAGCTACTATTTTAACGATTCAGTTGTTAAATTCTTTAGCGCGAACGACGAAAAGAGTTTAGCCGAAGCAATACTCTTGATGATCAAAAACCCCGAGTTGCGGCAAAAGTTTAGGCACGACGCAGGGGAATTCGTCCTGAAATATAGTTGGGATATGAATAAAGACACTTACTTGAACCTGGTGGACTCTCTGGTTCAATCGCCGAACGGCCGAGTGAGCGTCGAGAAGACCTGATACCGGACAAGATGCCGTCGATTTCCTCCGTCCACGCCCGCTTTATTCAAAGACTTCTAGGTCCGCCAATCCCACTGCAGTAACCGCCAGTCTTTTCCTTCTCCGACTAAAGCCCCAGCGTACCCGTCTGACGGCTGGAAGGAATGCAGGCGCCACCTTGCACCATCCAGGCTGTGTAGTTCTACCGGTTGGCCTGGCGTCAAAGTCACGCTAAAACTATCCAGGGGAATCTGCAAACCTTCGCCTCGAGCTTTGACGTAAGCTTCCTTCCGCGTCCAACAAAGAAAGAACGCTTCCGCGCGCAGTTCGGGAGCCAACCGATGCCACTCATCAAGCTCCTTCGCCGAGAAATGGCGTTCCGCTATATTTTCGCCGGCAAATTCCGGCCGGATCGGTTCTAAGTCGATCCCTACATCTCTACTGCGCGCAAAGGCATAGATAGCCAGGCCGCGGGAGTGCGCCAGGTTGAAATGAACCGGCGACGCGCCACTGTCCGCGCAAAGGGCGGGTTTTCCGTGCGGCCCATATTGAAATTCCAGGAGGGCTGGAGAGCAGCCGACATACTTTCCGAGCAATTCACGCAAGACTCCTCGGGCAGCGATGAAGTGGTCTCGATCGCGTGGAAAGAGAAACCGGTTGGCGCGAAGTTGTTCAACCTGCGAGAGAGTGGAAGCGCATCGACTTAGAGTTTCATCCTCCATATCGAGAGCTGCGCGCCAAACATGAATGTCGGTTTCTGCCAGTTCCAGGTTCAGCGGAGGCACTGACCAGACCGAGGGATTATCCATGGCAAAGACCTTCGTGAAGATTTTCAGCGTGCAATGGTCGGAGAACCAGCGCCCGCGAAGCGCGCTTCCGCGTTCTGCACCTGGATAATTATATTTCGAACCAATTCATGGACGTTGGGTTCCATGTAAATCGTGTAATGATTTCCGGGGGATTCGCAGACTTTAAGTTCCTTGCCCAAAGTATCAGCCCAACCCAATCGGGGATCCTGGCCAAAGCCGAAAGTCCGTTCAATACTTCTAAAAAGAACAACGGGTCCCCAATACGGCTTTGGTTGGTAACTTTCGACTGCACTATAAAGGGCTTCAACCGGGCTCTTGTTGTTTCGAAGTTTTTCTTGTGCCGCGGATGACCTAAGCCACTTCCACAGAGACTGATTTATCCCGGCGGCCTTTCTCGAAAGCCGCCCTCCGATGTATTTGAACTTCTGCGCTCTGGAAACTTGTCCCAAGTAAGCGTATTCAAACTTTAGAAGATGCCATTTTAGCTGGCCGGTAGAAATAAAGCGCTTCCATGAGGGATATTCTTTTCGTCGAACCGGGTGCGTCACTTCAATCATCATTAGAAGAGCGATCTCTTCACCCTGCTCGCGCAATTGTTGCGCAATTTCAAGAGCGAGCAACCCGTGAGCGCACCAGCCCGCCAGCATATACGGCCCGTGTGGTTGTCGAGTGCGAATCGCGCGGACAAAATGCTCGGCGATGCCGGGCAATGTGTACAGATTCTTCACACCCTGGACGAAGGAAGCCTGCATCCCAAGGCTGTGCACTCCGTGCGAAGCTCTAAGCCCCTGAGAAAGAGGCAAGAATGTGGCGTCGCCGCCGAGGAAAAAAAACGGAAGTTGCGCGGGGCGCTCGCGACCCTCACTGGCCTGTTCATGAGTGCGCTGTACTTGTCCGTTTCGGCCGCCAATCAGCTCGGCTTGTTGCTCGATGGTCTGAGCCTCCAGTAAAGACGCAAGCGACAGCTCTTTGCCGAACGATTGTTCAATGCGAGATACCAGGCGAATAGCGAGCAGTGAGTGTCCGCCCAATTCAAAGAAATTGTCTCTTATCCCGATTTTCGGAATAGCCAGCAAATCGGACCAGATTTCGACGAGGCCCTTCTCAATTTCGCTCTGCGCTGCGATAAACTCCTGAGCCTCCACGCGATTTTCAACAGAAGGCGACGGAAGCGCCTTACGATCAACCTTGCCATTCGCGGAGAGAGGCATCTCTTGCAGAAGGATCACCGTGGGAACCATGTAATCGGGAAGTTGATTCTTCAGGAATTCCTGCAGCCCAGCGGCATCAACTTGTTCGATTTGAGCAGGGACGACATAAGCGACGAGACGCTTATCTCCGGGAGTATCTTCACGAGCGACAACGACGACTTGTCGGATGCCTGGATATCGGCTCATAACAACTTCGATTTCGCCGAGCTCAATACGGAAACCGCGAATTTTGACCTGGTAATCGAGCCGCCCGAGGTATTCGATGTCACCGGACGGTAAGAAACGCGCGAGATCTCCGGTCTTGTAAAGCCGGGAATTGAGATCATCACTGAATGGGTTGCGGATGAATTTCTCCGCCGTAAGTTCGGGGCGGTTCAAATAACCGCGCGCCAAACCAATGCCGCCGATATGCAGCTCGCCGGCGATCCCGCCCGCGGTCGGCTGCAACTGTTCGTCCAAGATGTAAATCTCAATGTTGGCAATGGGACGGCCGATGGGTACGAAAGAGCGATCGTCATCACGACGGCATGTCCAGTGGGTCACATCAACAGCAGCTTCGGTCGGTCCGTAGAGATTATACAAGTCCGCTTCGACGCGCGAGAAAAACAGCCGTTGCAGATCGGCCGGCAGCGCCTCTCCGCTGCAAAAAACCTGTCGCATAGTGCTGCGTTTTGGAATCTCGACAGCTTCGAGGAAACTCCTGAGCATTGACGGTACAAAATGGAGTTTTGTGACATTTTCACGATGGATTAGATCGGCCAAATACCGTGGGTCTCGATGGCCGCCTGGCCGAGCGATAACCAATCGCGCGCCGGTCATCAGCGGCCAGAAAAACTCCCAGACTGAGACGTCGAAACTGTAGGGCGTTTTCTGAAGCACGCAATCGTCGCCCGTCAGCCGGTACGCATCCTGCATCCACAGCAGGCGATTCACGATTCCTTGATGTACGTTTACGACGCCCTTTGGCTTTCCGGTGGACCCTGACGTGTAGATGGCGTAGGCCGCATCGCTTGGGCTGAACGCGACATCCGGATTCGATGTGCTCTCGATTGCGAGGGTCTTCCAGTCAGTGTCGAGGCAGAAAGTCGGCGTGCCCCGATTCGAGATGCGATCGAGAAGCTTTTGCTGGGTGAGTACACCCGGCGTTTTAGAATCCTCGATCATCATAGCGAGGCGCTCGGTAGGATATTCGGGGTCGAGAGGTACGTAAGCTCCGCCGGCTTTCAGAATAGCGAGTAGGCCGACGACCATTTCGAGCGACCGCTCCACGCAAATTCCCACGAATACGTTCGGGCCGATTCCTTGCTTTTGCAGATAGTGCGCCAACTGGTTTGAGCGCTCATTGAGCTCGCGATAGCTGACATGCTCGTTTTCAAAGACTAACGCAACTTGCTCCGGCGACTTCAACACTTGCTCTTCGATTAGAGAATGCAGGCTGCGGTCTTTGTCCGTGTAGTCCACGGCCGAATTGTTGAGTCTTAGGTTTAGCTGGGGACTGTCTCTCATGATCTCTGACTGCTACAAGCATCGCATGCGATCAGTTCAAACGCCGGTAAATTAATTCCGACTGATGGAAATTTGCAACTATAAAAGTCAGCAACCGAACTTCCAATCTCTGCCCGACGAGGAGCCCAGGTAATGGCCGAAGTTTCCTTTTGCTTTCATAGGGTTACGGATGGGTCTTACCCAAAGAGTAACGGTTTTCGTCGGAGCATAGGATGCTTTGCGCACAAATGTATAGCAAAACAGGACATTGCTCAACATCAGCGGTAGAATAGTTATCGTCTCGCGAATGGCCAAAGAGTGGACGCCGCAAACTCCTTTTGAGAAAATCGTTTCCACTTTCTCTACTGGATTATCCTATGAAGCCATCCAAATTAAGCTAGTAAGTGCTGTGTTTGCAGTATATTAACTTCAAATATGAGTGGCCGACCAGTTGCAGAATAAGGGTTAATCAGATCCCCAGTCTAGGGACGGCCTGTTAAGGGTTTAAAGTGAGGTAGTTCGAGTCGGTAGAAGGGAAGTCGACTAAAGCGATGAAGAACGAAGTCTATTTCCTAAAGCCCAATGTGATGATGGAGCCCCTCGTCGACGGATGGTACGCCTGGGCACATTTGATTCCTCCGGCTACCACGGCGAGAAATCTTACCGAGCGCCATTTGCGAATCATGGACTCTTACATCGACTCGCCGGAAACACACGAATCGGCAGTCAGGAATCCGGCCCTGCTTGGCGGCCCGTTCATGGATTTCGACGGCAATCGAGTGGAAGAAGTAAAAAAACTTCGCGAGCGCACTTTGACCGAGCGGAGTCACTTGATCAATCTCTCGCGGGCTATCGAACAGCTCGACGCTCTTCTGCGCGAGAAGGCGGTAGGTTACAGTTTGGAGTCGTTGTATGCCGAAGTGCCCGCCTGCCTTCAAGGATATGTAGAGCTGGTGTACGATCTCAACAACCATCCGTCTTTCAGGCTGATCGAGCCGCTGCTTTACAAAAGTCCGTTTTATGATTCGTCGCTGCAAAGCATAATGCTTTCAGAAATTTCGGGTGATGACCGGCCGTTTGTTCTGAGCACTCCCCGCGTCGACAAAGGCGATTCCATCAATTTGCAGATACCCTTTGCGAGCAAGCAACTCGACGCGCTATTCCGCATGAAAAACGAAGCTTCCTCGTTCGACGCTATCAGCGAGGCACTGAGTTTGACTGCCGCCGATACCGATCGTTTTCGCTCTTTTCTCACCACTGAAGCGCCGAAGCCGTACGCAAAATATGAAGGCGATGGCGCGCGTTGGCGGTATTTCGGGCATGCCTGCATTCTGCTCGAGACGCACGGAGTGAGCGTTTTACTCGATCCTATGCTCAGCTATACGTATGACACACAGATTTCGCGGTACACCTATTCCGATCTGCCCGAAGTGATCGATTACGCTCTGATCACGCACAATCACCAAGACCACATTTTATTTGAAACGCTCTTGCAACTCCGCCACCGCATCCGAAATATCGTGGTCCCGCGTAACGGCGGGGGCGCGTTGCAGGATCCTTCGTTGAAGCTCTTGCTGAAGCAGTGCGGATTTAAGAATGTGATCGAAATCTCGGAGATGGAACAAATCCCGTTTGAACGTGGTTCGATCACCGCCATTCCATTTCTTGGCGAGCATGGCGATCTGAGCGTCATGACCAAGTCCGCCTACTTGTTGCGGATGGACAATCACAAACTGCTCTTCGCCGCGGACTCTTGCAACATTTCCCCCAAAATGTACGGGCACATCCAGCGCGAAACAGGCGATGTGGACGCGTTTTTCGTCGGGATGGAATGCGATGGAGCGCCCGTCTCGTGGATTTATGGCCCTTTGCTCACCCAGCGGCTGGACCGCCCAAAAGATCAGTCGCGTCGGCTGGCTGGATCGAATTTCGAACGTGCCATGGCCATGGTCGAACAATTCCATTGCAAAGAGGTTTACGTCTACGCTATGGGTCAAGAGCCTTGGCTGAACTACATTTCCAGTATCAAGTACACTGAGAAATCAAACCCGATTATTCAGTCCAATCGATTGATTGAGACCTGCCGCAAGCGGGGTATCACCGCGGAACGGTTGTTTGGAGAGAAGGAGATCCTTCTACCCTGATTTCTTCCAGGTTCTTCTATTCGGCAAGGCGTTGTCTATGACACTCGAATCTCAAAAAATCGCGAGTACGGAAAACGGAGAAAAGGGGGCCGATAACCTCCCCGAGCCGTTTCAGACCTGGAACGACACTCGCTCCGAGTATCCAAGAAATAAGAGCATCGCTCAGCTCTTCGAAGAGATCGTGTCAGCGCGGCCCGACAGTGTCGCAGTTATATTTGGAAAGCAGCGGCTCACGTATCATGGGTTGAACGTCTGTGCCAACCGCTTGGCGCACCGACTCCGTCGCATGGGCGTGCACGAAGAAATCATGGTGGGGTGCTGCATAGATCGCTCACTCGAACTCATTATTGCGTTGCTTGCGATCTTGAAAGCGGGCGGGGCATACGTGCCCCTTGATCCTGCTTACCCGAAAGAACGATTCGATTTAATTCTCGAAGACACAAATCCTAAAGTGATTCTCGCGCAAAAGTCTTTCGCCTCGACGATACTCAAAGACGCGAGCGTTCCAGTGTTGTCCATGGACGATCTCGACGAATCGTCGCCCTCCGGCGATGAAGCAAATCCCGCTTCGATCAGTGGTCCCGAAAGTCTGGCTTACGTAATGTACACGTCCGGTTCGACTGGGAAACCGAAGGGCGTGATGATTGAGAACCGCGCGATTATTCGTCTTGTTCGAAATACGAATTACTGCCGGTTCGGTCCTGAGGAAGTTTTCGTTCTGTTCGCTCCGGTTGCTTTCGACGCATCGACGTTTGAAATCTGGGGACCGTTATTAAACGGCGGCCGCTTGGTTGTAATGCCGCCGCACGCCACTTCGCTCGATGAACTCGGCAAAGTCCTGCGCGAAAACAGCGTGACAACTTTGTTTCTCACCACCGCATTTTTTAACTTGATGGTGGATCAGCGGTTGGAAGACTTGAAACCCGTGCGTCAGCTCTTCACTGGCGGCGAATTTGTTTCTCCTCGCCATTTCCGCTTGGTGCACGAACAGTTGCCGAGTTGCGCTCTCTATCACGTCTACGGACCGACTGAGAACACAACCTTCAGCACGTTTTACGCGGTGCCTAAGGATCATGCGTCATTCGCCTCGATCCCGATTGGCCGTCCGGTATCGAATGCGCGTGTCCATATTCTGGATGAGACATTGCGTCCTGTACCGGTCGGTGAATCGGGAGAGATTTATACTGCTGGTGATGGTGTCGCGCGCGGGTATTTGAACAATGCGACTGAGACGGCGGGAAAATTTCTGCCTGATCCTTTTGCCGCGAGTCCTAACGAACGCATGTATCGCACCGGTGATCTTGCTCGTTGGACCGACGATGGCGATGTTGAGTTTCTAGGACGCATCGACAACCAAGTAAAAATTCTCGGCCATCGCATCGAGCCGGGTGAAATCGAGACGGTGTTGACCATGCATCAAGGTGTGAAGCACGTCTCGGTAGTGGCTCATACGGACGAAAATGGCACCAAACGCCTTGTTGCTTACTATGCGTCATCGTCTGAGGCTGCGCCGACACCGCGCGAACTCCGGCAATTTCTCCAGGGAAAGTTGCCACAGTACATGGTGCCTGCGCTTTTCGTTCCGTTACCGTCGCTGCCTCTTTCAAGCAACGGGAAAGTAGACCGATCTGCTCTGCCTGCTCCAGAGTTCGGCGGCGCGGATGGCGCTTCTGCGGAGGCGCCGGCGAACGAGATCGATAAGACCGTGCTGGATGTGTGGCGCCGGGTGCTTCGCGTGGAGAGTGTCGGGCTTGACGACAATTTCTTCGACATCGGCGGCGATTCACTGCTGCTCGTCGCGGTTCACTCAAATCTTCAGAAACTGCTGAAGATGGAAATACCGGTGACCGATTTATTCGAGTACACCACGGTTCGAACTCTTGGCGAGCACCTTCGTAAGGAAACACCGGCTGCTCCTTCTTTTTCCGGCGTGCAGCAGCAAGCGCAGAAGCAACGTGAGGCTTTTGCTCGAAAACGCGAACGCCACGGCGGTGCTTCTTGAGTTCTCACGAGAATCAGAGCCCTCTGCTTGAGGGTGTCGCAATTATCGGTATGGCTGGGCGCTTTCCCGGCGCGCAGAGTGTTGCCGAATTTTGGCGAAATCAGCTCAACGGCGTCGAATCGATTTCTCATTTTCAAGTAGATGAACTGGAAGTTCCGAACGCAGCGGAATTGTCAAAAGATCCCAATTATGTTCGCGCCCGGTCTGTTCTGGAAGATGTTGGTCTCTTCGACGCGGAATTTTTCGGTATCCTTCCGCGCGATGCAGAATTGATGGATCCACAGCAGCGTCTCTTTCTTGAATCCTGCTGGCAGGCTTTCGAAGACGCCGGATACGACCCCTCCACATATCCCGGACCTATCGGCGTGTACGCGGGAAGCAGCCAGAGCACATATTTTCTCACTCGCCTTTGTACCAATCCCGGCTTCATCTCCAAGTACGCGGGCGGCTACCAGGTGGGAAGCTACCCGGAGATGATGGGGAACAATCCGGATTTTCTGTGTACGCGCGTTTCTTACAAACTAAATCTTCGCGGCCCCAGCTTCACCATGGTTTCGGGCTGTTCCACTTCGCTGATGGCGGTCACCCAGGCTTGTCAGTCGCTCCTCACTTATCAAAGTGATATGGCGCTCGCCGGCGGCAGTTCGATTACTTTTCCTCAAAAACGCGGTTCGTATTATCAGGACGGTGGCATGGTTTCACCAGACGGCCACTGCCGCACCTTCAGTTCCGACGCGCAAGGAACCGTGTTCGGAAGCGGTGTTGCTGTTGTGCTTCTCAAACGACTGGAAGACGCAGTCCGCGATGGCGACCAAATCTATGCTGTGATTCGAGGATTTGCAGCGAATAACGATGGATCGGCAAAGGTTGGTTATACCGCACCCAGTGTCGAAGGCCAAGCACGCGTGATTGCGTTGGCGCACGAAGCAGCTGGAGTGAATCCTGAGACTATCGGATACGTCGAAGCGCACGGCACCGGCACGCCGCTGGGCGATCCGATTGAACTCGCTGCGCTGACTCAAGCGTTCCACGCGCACACGAAAAACAGAGAATTCTGCGCAATCGGCACGGCAAAGACAAACGTCGGACACTTGGACATCGCTGCCGGTGTAACAGGATTGATCCACGCTGCTCATATCGTGCGCCATGGAGTTTTTCCGCCAACGCTCCACTTCAATGCGCCGAATCCGAAATTCGATTTGGAGCAGAGTCCTTTTTACGTCAATCCAAAGTTGAAGGAATGGAAGGCGCAAAAAGCGCCTCGCCGAGCTGGTGTCAGTGCGTTCGGCGTCGGAGGCACTAACGCGCACGTCGTTATCGAACAAGCGCCCGAACGGACATCGACGGCTTCTGCGCGCCCGGTTCAGCTTCTTACTATTTCGGCGCGTTCGGAAGCTTCGCTGGACCGCGCCACTGAAAACCTTGCTGAATGCTTCAAGTCTCACTCGGATGTAAATCTCGCAGACGCGGCTTGGACCCTTCAGGCCGGCCGTCGCGCCTTCGCATGTCGCCGTACTGTAATCGCACGCGATGTCACCGAGGCGATTGCCGCACTAACTCAGAAGGATCGCAAGCGTGTGCAGACGCGGCTGCGCCCGAGCGAAAAGCCCGAAGTTTGTTTTCTTTTTCCCGGTCAAGGCTCGCAGCACGCGAATATGGCGCGCGAGATTTACGATACCGAGCCGGTCTTCCGCGAAGCTGTTGACCGCTGCGCGAAGATTCTCCTGCCGCATCTTGGAGCTGACCTTCGCACATTGCTTTATCCGCCGGACGGCGCCACTGAGGAAGCCAAGCGTCGCGTAACCGAAACGATCGTGGCGCAGCCCGCTATCTTCACCATCGAATACGCTCTGGCGCAGCTCTGGATGAGTTGGGGTATCCGGCCGCAAGCCATGCTGGGACACAGCATCGGCGAATTCGTGGCGGCCTGTCTCGCCGGTATTTTCTCCCTGGAAGATGCGCTGAGTCTTGTCGCGGCGCGTGGACGGATGATGCAGGCAGTGCCCGCGGGTGGAATGCTTTCCGTCCGGATGGCGGAGTCGCAAGTTCGTTCCAGGCTAAATGGCGACCTCGCTCTGGCTGCCGTGAATGCACCAAGCTTGTGCGTCGTTGCAGGGCCATTCGATGCTTTGGAGAAATTTGAGCAGGAGTTGAGCCGCGAAGGCATTGCTTGCCGCCGGCTTGTCACTTCGCACGCTTTCCATTCGGCCATGATGGATCCTCTCATTGAGCCGTTTACCGCGCGCGTTGCGCAAGTGCATCTCAGTGCGCCGAAGATTCCGTATGTTTCCGGTGTGACGGGTAAGTGGATCACGCCTCAAGAGGCCACTGACCCATCCTATTGGGCTCGGCATTTCCGCCAAGCCGTGCAGTTTTCCGCGGGTGTCACGGAGCTGCGCAAGAATCCGAACGCTGTTCTGCTGGAAGTCGGCCCTGGGAATGTGTTGAGCACCCTCGCTCGTCAGCACACGGGAACCACGTCTAAACAGAGCACCGAACAGATGATCGTCTCTTCGCTTTCCGACGGCTATTCAGGCGAAGGTGACGCGGCGAATCTGATGAACGCGCTCGGCTCGCTATGGTTGGCTGGAGTACAGCCCGATTGGCCGGCTGTTCACGTTGGAGAGCAGCGTCAGCGCGTCTCTTTGCCCACTTATCCTTTTGAACGAAAACTTTTCTGGCTGGATGCGCCCGCGGCTGAAGCGTTTCCCCAGCAAGCACAAACTGTAGCTCAAACGGATCAACCAAGTTTCGTCGGAATTCCTGCGACGGAGGAAAAAGAACCAGTGAGCGTAACCACACAATCCCAGGCGGCTGGCGGAAATGTTCCGAGCCGCGCGAACAGAATTCGCGCAATTCTCGCGGAACTCTTCGAAGAGCTCTCCGGCGTACAAATCTCGCAAGCCGATGGCTCAACGACTTTCCTCGAGATGGGCTTCGATTCGCTTTTCCTCACGCAGGTGACCCAAGGCTTGCAAAACAAATTTGGCTTGAAGATCACTTTCCGCCAGCTACTTGGCGACCAATCCACCTTGGACGCGCTGACGGCGTACGTGGACGAAAAGCTGCCAGCCGAAGCGCTGGCAGAGCCCGCACCAGCAGTCGTTTCGTCTGGTGCGGTCGCAGCGGCCTCACAGGTACTCTCTACGGCCACGGGAACCCCACAGCCCGCGCGGAATCAGGCTCCTGATTCTGCGTCTGCGCTCCCTGCCGGTAGCGTCGAGCGTTTGGTGCGTGAGCAGCTCGAAGCCATAAACCAGTTATTTGCAAAACAACTCGAAGCGCTGCGCCTCTCTTCGCAAGTTCCACCGCCTGCGCTTTCGACGCAGTCCCAATCGACTGCTGCCCCTTCCTCAACCCAGATATCGGCGTCTATCTCGAAAACCATGCCTCCGGTGCCGGTAGAAAGTCCGAAGGAGGAGTTCAAGCCGTTCGGCCCCTACAAGCCGCCACAGAAGGGAGTTTCTGGTGAACTCACGCAGCGGCAAAAGGAAAGTCTGCAATCGCTTGTCGAGCGGTACTCGAAGCGCACCGCCAAATCCAAGAGTTTCACCGAGGAACATCGCCAGGCGCTCGCTGACCCTAGAGTAGTCGCCGGCTTCCGCTCGCAGTGGAAGGAAATTGTCTATCCAATCGTCACGGACCGTTCAGAAGGCCCGCATCTTTGGGATTTGGACGGCAACGAATATGTGGACGTGCTGAACGGCTTCGGCCCAATTTTTCTAGGACATCGTCCGCCGTTTGTTACCGCTGCGATCGAGGACCAACTCAAGAAAGGCTTTGAAATTGGCCCTCAAACGCCGCTCGCCGGCGAAGTAGCCAAGATGTTTTGCGAGATGACCGGCAACGAGCGCATGACGTTCTGCAACACCGGCTCGGAAGCGGTGATGGCCGCCATGCGCGTTGCGCGCACCGTGACTGGACGTAAAAAGGTAGCACTATTCGCAAACGCTTATCACGGCATGTTTGACGAAGTGCTGGTAAAAGGATTTAAGCGCGGAGGCGTGCCGCACTCCTCGCCAGTCGCTCCGGGCATACCACAAGAGAAAGTCGACAACATTCTTGTCCTCGACTACGGCACTCCCGAAGCTCTGGAATTAATTCGTCAGAACGCGAAAGACCTCGCCGCAGTTCTGGTCGAACCTGTTCAGAGCCGGCATCCCGAGATGGTTCTTCCGGAATATTTGAAAGAAATTCGCAAAATCACCGAACAGTCCGGCACCGCATTGATTTTCGATGAAGTGGTCACTGGCTTCCGCACCCATCCGGGCGGATGCCAGGCTCTCTTCGGAATTCGCGCAGACCTCGCTACCTACGGAAAAGTCGTTGCAGGAGGAATGCCCATCGGCATCCTTGCAGGCAAATCGCAGTTTATGGATGCGCTCGACGGTGGAGCTTGGCATTTCGGCGATGACTCGTTCCCTGAAGTCGGCGTCACATTCTTTGCCGGTACTTTCGTGCGGCATCCGCTGGCACTCGCTGCGGTAAAGGCCGTGCTGAAATATTTTAAGGCCGAAGGCCCCGAGCTTCAGGAACGGGTGAGCGAGAGAATGCGGTACATGGTTAGCTCGATCAACGAATTTTTCGAGCAAAAAGGTATTCCGACCCGCCTCGCGAATTTTAAGAGCGTGTGCTATTTCAGTTTCCCCGGCGAAGAGCGTTTCGCCAGCCTCTTCTACTATTATTTGCGTTTGAAGGGAATTCATCTGCTGGAAGGGTTCCCTGTTTTCCTCACGACCACGCACACTGACGAAGACATTGAAAAAGTGATTCGCGCGTTCAAAGAAAGCGCCGTCGAAATGCAAGAAGGCGGGTTCTTTTCGCCGCCGGCGCCTACAACGCCGCGGCCCGATGCGCACGAGCCTGTCCACGCAGGTGTGTCCGCCGCAAGTTCAACGTCCGTGGCAGCCGCGCACGAAGCGCCTCTCACTGAATCGCAGCGCGAAGTCTGGCTTTCAGATCAGCTGAGCAAGGAAGCTTCCTGCGCTTACAACGAATCGTTCACACTCCGCATGCAAGGCTCTCTCGATGAGCCGAAGTTGCGCGCTTCGCTTCAGGAATTGGTGAACCGGCATGATGCACTGCGCGCAACCGTCGCTGCGGACGGCGCGTCACTGCATTTTGCGCCGCAGCTTCAGCTGGACGTTCCAGTCACGGACCTCTCTGCTCTAGCTCCATCGGAACGCGAAGCACGCCTGGAAGCTGCGGCTGCGAAAGAAGCCAATACGCCGTTTGATTTGTCTCAGGGCCCACTCGTTCGCATGCAATTATTCCGGTTGGAACCGCAGCTCCACGCGCTCATCGTCACGAGTCATCACATCGTCTGCGATGGTTGGTCCACCAATGTCCTGCTCGATGACTTGAGCAAACTTTATTCCGCTCGGCTAAAAGGTGCTAACCCCGCGCTGCCTGCTGCGATGCAGTTCAGTGCATATGCTCGAGAGCAATCAAGCGCTCCAGTCACTGCTGACTTAGCTTTGGTCGAAACCTACTGGCTCAAGCAATTCGGACAGCTCCCGCCAGTCCTGAATCTTCCGACCGACAGGCCGCGTCCGTCTGTGAAGTCGTTTGAAGGTTCCACGGTTCGAGCGCATATCGATGCTGCAACGTATAAGCAGATCAAAAAGGCTGGGGCACAACAAGGCTGCACCCTGTTCGTCACGCTGCTAACCGGTTTTGCGACCCTGCTTCACCGTCTCACTGCGCAGGACGACATCGTGATCGGAATCCCCACCGCAGGACAGTCATTGCTCGACGACGGCAATCTTGTCGGCCATTGCGTGAATTTCCTGCCGGTGCGTACGAGGATGCCAGAGAATCAAAAAGCTTCGGCGTTGCTTCAACAATTGAAGCGCACCTTACTCGACGCCTACGAGCATCAGACTTACACCTACGGCACGCTCGTTCGTAAACTGAAGATGCGGCGCGATCCCAGCCGCTTGCCGCTCGTCGAAGTTCAATTCAATCTCGAAAAAGTCGGCACCGGTCTCGACTTTCCCGGACTCAAAATCGAAGTAGATTCGAATCCAAAAGCTGCGGTGAATTTTGACCTTTTCCTAAACATCGTCGAATCCGAGCATGGCCTTTCGATGGACTGCGACTACAACTCGCAACTCTTCGATCGCGAAACAATTAGCCGTTGGATGCGCCACTTCGAAACTCTCTTGCAAGGTATCGCAGCGGACTCGAACCAAATCGTAGATCTGCTCCCGATCCTGACTGACGCTGAACGATCCAAGATACTGACCGAATGGAACGCCACCACAGCGGAATACCCGCGTTCAAAATGCGTGCATCAACTCATCGAAGAACAGTCTCTGCATTCACCCGATGCCATAGCCATCGCATTCGAGAGTCAGACTCTGAGCTATGCAGATCTTGATCGGCGCGCGAATCAGCTCGCGCGTTACTTGATCAAGCTGGGCGTCAAGCCTGGCGCGCTTATCGGAATCTCTGTCGACCGTTCGATTGAAATGATGGTCGGCCTGCTTGGAATTTGGAAAGCGGGTGCCGCTTATCTGCCTCTCGATCCGTCTTACCCGGCGGAACGGCTGTCGTTCATTCTTGGCGAAGCTTCGGTGCCGCTTCTGCTGACTCAAGCAAAGCAAATGTCCGGCCTGCCCCAGGCGCGCGTAGTCTGTCTCGATCGCGACTGGACCCTCATAGCACGCGAACAAGCGACAAATCCCAATGTCGCGATCAGCCCCGACGTATTGGCTTACGCCATCTACACGTCAGGATCCACAGGCAAACCCAAGGGCGTCGAGGTCACGCATCAAAATGTAGTTAATCTCCTGAGCTCCATGGCCAAGAAACCCGGTCTGACCGCGCACGATCGCCTTCTTGCCGTCACTACGCTTTCGTTCGATATCGCCGGTCTCGAACTTTTTCTGCCGCTCGTTGTCGGAGCGCAAGTAGTCGTCGCTGGCAAAGAGACCACTGTGGATGGAAGCTTGCTCCTTAAAGTTGCTTCAACTTCAGGGGCCACAGTGATGCAGGCCACTCCAGCCACTTGGCGGCTGATGCTTGAAGCAGGATGGAAAGGCACGCCAACTCTGAAGATCCTCTGCGGCGGCGAAGCACTCCCGCGCGAACTCGCGAACCAGCTCGTCGCGTGCGGAGAAGTTTGGAACATGTACGGCCCCACGGAAACCACGATTTGGTCCGCGACGTCACGTGTCGAAGTCGGTGCTGGTCCCGTTACAATCGGGCCGCCGATCCAGAACACTCAATTTTATGTTTTAGATAAACAGAATCAGCCGCTTCCCATTGGCGTGCCGGGCGAACTTCACATCGGCGGCGATGGCGTCGCTCGTGGCTATTTCAAGCGGCCGGAACTGACCGCAGAACGCTTTGTGCCCGACTCGTTCAACAGCGCAGCGAATCGCAAACTCTACAGAACCGGCGACCTCGTGCGTTACCGAACAGATGGTCAACTTGAATTTCTCGGCCGCCTCGATAATCAAGTGAAAGTTCGCGGCTTTCGCATCGAACTCGGAGAAATTGAATCCGCTCTCGCGAAAGTTCCAGGCGTTCGCGAATCAGTGGTTCTCGCGCGCGAAGATGAACCTGGCATGAAGCATCTCGTTGCGTACATCGCAGCGGACCAGTTGCGAAAGCCGGAGATAGCAGATCTACGAAGCTTTGTCGGCCGTTCCCTCCCTGATTACATGATTCCGTCGGTGTTCGTTTTTCTGGCGGAAATGCCGCGTACGCCGAATGGAAAGATCGACCGGCAGGCGCTTCCCGCTCCGGATTCGGAAAACATCGGCTCGCGCGCGGCATTTGCAGCTCCGCGTACCTCTCAGGAAGAAAAGCTAGCGGCTATTTGCGCTGAGGTGCTGCATCTGGAGCGCGTGAGCGTTCTCGACAGTTTGTTCGATTTAGGCGCCGATTCGATTCACTTGTTCCAGATTATTGCGCGCGCCGGACGCGCCGGCATCCTGATGTCTCCTCAGCACGTTCTTCGCTTGCAAACTGTTGCTGCGATCGCAGCAGAGATCGGCGCTGTCGGCGGACAGGCGCCCCGCGATTCGGAGATTAAGAAAGCTCCGCGCGAACAGTACCGCATGCATCCCGCGACTACTCGTTCGATATAGACATGGAAACAAAAACCAATCCATCGAAGCATTCCAGTCCAGGGCTTGAATGCGTCGGCACTCTCGGCGAGGAGCAGTACTGCTTTCCGACAACGATTGCCCAGCAGACGTTCTGGTTTTTGGATCAGCTCGAACGCGGCAATCCGGCCTGGAACATCGCAGTGCGCTTTCGCATTCGCGGTCCTCTGGATGTTTCAACGCTCGATCGTGCGCTCAACGAAATCGTCACCCGTCACGAAATTCTTCGTACCACGTTTTCGCTGATCGACGCACAGCCCAGGCAAATCGTTCATGCCACCGCTGCGATTCCTTTGCCTGTGGACGATTTAAGCCGCCTGGCGCAATCGGAAAGAGACGCGGAAGAGGAACGCCTGTCGATTCAGGAAGGGGAGCGCAGATTCGATCTGAAGAATGGGCCACTCATTCGCGCGCGTCTTTTAAAACTCGCTGAGCAAGAGCACATGCTGCTTGTCACCATGCACCACATTGTTTCTGACGGCTGGTCTATCGGAATTTTCAGCGATGAAGTTGCCGCTCACTATTCCGCCTTGGCCGAGCATCGTCGTCCGGTATTGCCGGAACTCCCTTTTCAATTTGCAGATTACGCGATTTGGCAAAACGACCGCACGCAGAAGCCCGCGCTCGATATTCATCGCGCCTATTGGAAAAGTAAACTCGCAGTTTTGCCGCCGCTGGAAATTCCGCTGGATCATCCTCGTCCTGCGCTGAAGACACACAACGGTTACATCCTTTCCACCGTGCTCCCCGTTCCCTTGACGGACACTCTCACGGAATTTTCGAGCAAGCATGGATGCACCTTTTACACTACTGCGCTGGCGGTCTTGAAGATGCTGGTTCAGCATTACACACTCCAGAATGACGTATACGTTGGAACTCTGCTCGCTGGACGCGACCGCGTCGAGCTTGAACCGCTCATCGGGCTGTTCATCTCCACGGTTGTCTTGCGCACCGATCTTTCTGGCGATCCGAAGTTTCCCGAATTGCTCGCCCGAGTTAAAAAGACGGTTGAGGAAGGGCTGGAGCACCAGGACTTGCACTTTCAACAGGTTGTTGAACTGCTGAGGCCCAAACGTGATCCGAGCCGCCCGATCGTCTATGGAATTAATTTCATTTATCAACGCGATTTCGTAAAGCCATCTGAGTTCGCGGGCTTAAGCATGACTCCCGTTCCCTCCAAGTCTCCGGGCGCGATTTACGACATCAATTTTTTCATGGTTCAAAGGACCGATGGCTGGCGCCTTTCGTGCGAATACAACTACGATCTCTACGACGCAGCCTCCGTAAATCGCATGCTTGGCCAAATGCGTGATTTGTTTGAACAAATAGTAAAGGATCCCAGTCGCAGGATTTCGGAATTTTCTTTCCCAGCCGATGTCGGCGAGCCCGTTCCGCCGTTTGCTCCACACACCAAACTCTCTTCATCGCGCACTCCAGCGACGCCAGACATCGGCAGCAGCTCGAGTGGGAATAAACCAATGAGGCAGCCCCTGCGATGAGTATTGTGCTAAAAAGCCTCGCACTCCTGCCCTTTGTCGCCTATACGGGATTATTTCGAGTCTTTCGTCTGCGAGGAGAAGGGTGGCGCAGCGCTGCCCTGGGCGCGGCAACGTGCTGGGGCGTATTTGTAGCGCTTAGCACCGAACTGCTCAGCGTCCCTAGGCTGATTACTCGTCCCGCTCTGGCCTTGGCTTGGCTGCTGTTGACTTTGGGTTCCTTCGCCTATGCCGCCACGATTCGAGCCGGCCATCCATCCAAAGTAGTCAACGGCCCTGCTCCGGACACAATTCGTTTGGACAAGTTAGATTGGTTTCTCCTCTCCGTCACCGGCCTTCTAGTGGCTCTCGTCGGACTCACCGCCATTATCAGCGCTCCAAACACCTGGGACGCGATGGCGTATCACATGTCTCGTATCGTGCAGTGGATGACCAATCGCGATGTAGGCTTGTATCCCGCGTTCTATTCCGTGCAGCTGTTTCTCTCGCCTTGGGCCGAGTACGCCATGATGCACCTCGACGTACTTTATGGCGGCGACCGTCTCGTTAATCTGATCGAGTGGTTCAGCATGATCGGCGGCATCATTGGTGTCTCGCTCATAGCCCAACGCTTGGGCGCCGGTATCCGCGGCCAGATTTTCGCTGCGATTGCGTGTGCCACAATTCCGGCGGCTCTTCTGGAAGCTTCCGGTGCGATGAACACTTATGTAGCGGCGTTCTGGATCGTGGTCGCTGTTTACTATTTCCTCCGCTGGAACGGGGACCCTACCTGGCCGGTCACTTTCGGAATGGGTTCCGCTCTCGGTCTCGCGATTATGACCAAGGGAACCGCTTACGTTTTTCTGCCTTGCGTGCTCCTGGCTTGCTGGTGGATAGGTTCAGCGGCTTCGCGCAAATTATTGTTGTTGCGGGTTCCAGTGTTAGTGCTTGCAATTCTTGTACTAAATGGCCCGCTGTTCGTTCGAAATTATAGGTTGAGCGGCTCTCCTCTCGGGTTCGCCGCGCCTCTTGGCGACGACACGCTGCGCCAATATTCCAATAGTCGTTATTCCGCCTCCGTAACATTTGCAAACGTTGTGAAGAATCTGTCACTGCACGTCGTCACGCCTATCGGCGCCGTGAACCACGAAGCCAGCCGCGTGGTATTTGCATCCCTTAGAACTCTCCACATCGATCCGAACGACCAGGCCGACACCTACCGCGGTGGCTTCCATCTGAACGGCGTGTCCAGCCATGAAGAACGTGCCGGCAATCCTCTGCAGTTGGCGCTGATCTTTGTATCGATTCTGTTGCTTTTCAGTAGACGTATCGGCAATCGCGCTCTCCGCTTGTTCGCCTTGGGCCTAGTCGGTTCCTTCGTGCTGTTTTGTGCCCTGGTGCGCTGGCAAGCCTGGAACGCCCGTTACCATATGCCTCTCTTTCTTCTCGGCGTTGCACTGGTGGGCGTCGTCTTGGAACGAAGTTGGCCTCGCGTCGTCCTCACAAGCGCGGCGTGCCTTCTCTTATTGGCGGCGTTGCCATTTGTGCTGTTGAATTCACTTCGGCCGTTGATCTCAGTGAAGTCACCAAGCGTCTTTCAGCAATCTCGAACGGAAACTTATTTCGCTGATTCCCATCGTTGGCAGATCCACTCGTACTCGAATACCGCAAGCTTTGTGAAAGCGACCGGCTGCGACAACGTGGGAGTAGATTCTTCTTTTGACGATTTTGACTATCCCATGTTCGCAATCCTGGGTGCCGGACATGGAGACTTAACGGTTCGATATTCGGAAGTGAAGAATCTGACTGCCGAATATGCACGTCCCGAGAGCGGTCCTCCTTGCGCGGTCATTTGCCTTCGGTGTGCGAATTCACCGGCGAAGTGGGCTCAATATAGACAAGTGGGTGGCAGAGTTTCTCTTTTTGACGAGATTGCAGTTTTCAGCTCGAAGGGAGACTTGCCGAACACCCAAACTTTCGAGATGCCCATAGGTTATTCGCCCGATCAAATGCTGGTGGAATTGGATCGTTATCGCGATTCCCCTCCTGCCGTTGACTTGAGGCCCACGGAAGACAGAGTGATCCAGGCAGGACATGACTATCCCGGCCAGCGAGACGATCTGAAGGCGCGCCTGGACAGTTTGTACATGGGGACCGTATCTCTTTGGAGGGTGCGAGATTCCGTCGATCCCTTGCGACGTCGAGGCGAGCGCATTGACCATTCGAAAATTGATCCGCAACAATTGGTGGGCGCTTCAGAAGTGATTCAGAATTGGTTTCAAACCGAACCAGCAAAAGTACGCGAGTTAAACGCTTCAATCGATCGGCTGTATTCCACGCACAGCGCGCAGGTGAATCAGTAGACGGACACTATTTTTTGCAGGACTTTTTGATTTAACTGGCAAAACTTTAGGAGAAGAAAAACATGGCAGACACGATCAAACAAAATGTAGTCGATATCGACCGCCGGAATAACCTTCCGTACGAGGAGTTCGCGCAAGATTATTTATTCCCGCATAAACCGGTGGTTATAAGCGGGGCGCTCGACAAATGGGCCGCTATGACGAAATGGTCGCCTGACTACTTCAAGAAGAAATATGGCTCGATGAAACTGACCATCGACAAGAAGGATTATTCCATGGCTGATTTCATCGATCTGGTCAACTCCTCGACCGATGAAAAACCCGCGCCGTATTTGCGCAACGAGATCATCGACCGATTCTTGCCGGAGTTGCTCCCTGATATACAGCCGTTACCCAGCTACTTCTCGCCGAACTGGCTCACGGGTCCACTCTCGCAATTGTTGCGTTCACGGCTTCATGACGGCAGCCAGGAACTCTACGTCGGCGGCAAGGGCGGAAAATTCCCCTTCCTGCATTTTGACAGCTACCACACGCACGCGTTCATCAGCCAGATTTACGGCACCAAGGAATTCACGATATTCACTACGGACCAAACTCCGTTCATTTACGTTCGCCCAAATCAATACAACGCTTCGCAGATCCCGGACCTGGAAAAACCCGACTACGAAAAATTTCCCCTGTTCGCAAAGGCCAATGCCATGCGCTTCAAACTCGAACCGGGAGAGACTCTCTTCGTCCCGGGCGGCGTCTGGCACACGGCAAAGATGCTGTCTCCTTCGATCTCAGTTTCGGTGAACCGAGCAAATGCTTCGAACTGGAGCAGCCTCACGCGCGATATGTACAGAAAGGCTCCGCTGCCGATGAAGCCCGTCGCTGCGGTGTACCTTACTGGTATGCGTATGGTTCGTTCGCTGCGCGGGTCATGAAGGGTCAGCTTCAGTCCGCGCCGTGGGCGCAATATATTTGCGCTTCGCAGATCTATCGATTCGGAAGTTAGCGGCTTGCGAACGCCGAATAGAGTCGGGCGCGCCAGTTGTCCAAGCGGACTGCGAACGTTGAGAGAGTAGAGAATTTGGCAGCACCGACGGGCCGGGCGCCGTGCGGAAGTGGGACGCGCTCGGCTAGCCTTACTTCGGAATCCGCCGAGGAGTTTTCCCTCCTGTTTGCGTTATGGCGTGAAGGGAGGAGTCGCGATTTTCATAATATTTCTCGTAGTATGAGCGATACTCGCCTCCCCGAATTCCAGTCACCCAATCGGCATTCATCTTGTACCAGTCAATCGTATGCCTCAACCCCTGCTCCAGCAATATGGATGGCTTCCAGCCGAGCTCCCGCTCCATCTTGTCGCACTTCAGAGCGTAGCGACGATCGTGACCGGGGCGATCCTCGACGTGTGAGAGTAGCGTTTCCGGTTTGCCGACTAATCGGAGCAAGCGGCGCGCAACGGTAAGATTCTCTTCTATATCCAGACCGCCGATATTGTAGATCTCTCCAATCTGGCCTCGCTCCAGAACTGCGAGAATGCCGCGACAGTTATCGTCCACATGCAGCCAGTCGCGTTGCTGTTTCCCATCCCCGTAAATCGGAAGCGGCTTGTCATCTAGCGCATTCGTAATCAGCAACGGAATGAACTTTTCGGGAAATTGGTATGGCCCATAGTTGTTTGAAGAGCGCGTAATCAGCCCCGGAAATCCGAAGGTGCGGACATAGGAGAGCACCAGCAAATCTGAAGCCGCCTTCGATGCCGAGTACGGGCTGCTCGGATGCAGTTGCGAACTTTCATCCGCGCAGGTTCCGGGCAGCATATCTCCATACACTTCATCCGTGGAAATGTGGATGAACCTCTGCAGGTTCAATTTTCGAGATACCTGGAGCAGGTTGAATGTGCCGGTGACGTTCGTCTCAATCACAGGCGCTGGCTCATAGATGCTGCGGTCCACGTGAGACTCCGCAGCGAAATGGACTACAGCCTGGCAACCGCGCATGGCCTCCTCAACCGCGGCCGCATCGCAGATGTCGCCCCTGACGAATTGATAATGCGAATTTTCCCCGAGCGAGTTGAGGTTCGCCAGGTTTCCCGCATAGGTTAGCTTGTCGTAGTTGACGACGGAATAGTCTTTCCCAAGACCCAGAACATGCCGGATAAAATTCGAACCGATGAATCCCGCGCCGCCCGTCACAAAAATCTTCATCGCGTCACTCCACGCTCGTCGGATGGTTCGCGACTTGGCCTGAAGCGCTGAAAACAACAATGTAGTCAAACACGGACGCACGTCCGCCCACATTTCGGTATTCGTCCCATTTTTCCGGCACACTGGCGCAATCCAGGCAGATCACAGCACACGGCGCTGGGTGCCTCTCTTGTTCCAAGTACCGGCTCGTTAGGTTCTTCACGCCACTGTACCAAACACTGCGTGCGAGGCCGTCGGCGTGAGTCATTGCCATCAGTGGATATACGAAGAACGACCTAGCATCGTGCCCGGCATCCGACGGAGCGACATAAGAATCAAAAGCGATGCTCGAGCAATCGAGTTTGTTCACGGCGTCTGCGGCGGCGATGAAGGTCGGAGCAAGCGCCTCATGCGTGTCAGTGAAATAGAGAACGGTTCGCGGCTGATAAACATCGTCTCCGTGACTCCAGCGCAACAACGAACGGTGATGATTGGTAAGTGCGAAAGGCAACGCCGAAACGAGAAGCAGAACTCCGGTTGCCGTTCCAACCCATCGTGGAAAACGTTGATCGAGAATCAGTCCGATCAAGGCCGCGCCAAGCACGAACAAAGGCAATTCGTGACGGCTGGACCACAGCTGCCAAAGGACCAGCGCGGAAAAGAGAAAGAAGGCCCCAATCAGTGCCAACGAATACCATAGTTCCTTGCGCCCGACTTCTCCGCCGGGTTTCCAGAGGGCAAGACCGATCGCGATCATTAAGAGGAAAAAATGCAGCGGATTGCTCGCGCTGATTTCGCTTAGCGAAGAATGATTGACGCGAAATGGGCCTCCTTTCTGCCAAATCATTTTCGGATCGTCCGGATCGGCTCCGATTGCCCGGATGCTCCACCGAAATGCCTTTTCGATTTGAAGATTGATGCTCTTGCTCGGCGTGCCTAACTGCAGAGAAGTGTTTCGCAGCACGTTTGCGAATGTTCCGTTCAAGCTCAGTCGATCCACCGTTTGGTGTACACGCGTTCCGCCATCGGGCAACGGCACGCCGAGCGGGGAACCCGTCAACTCGTAGCAGCGAATATATTGAGGAACATTGACGGCGAGAACCAGCAAAAGGAGTGGCGCCGCGCGTTTTAGATACTTGATTCGCGCGGATGGGGAGCCCATCCACCAGCAAGCCAGTACCAGGAACGGCAAAAAAGCGTACGCGGTTCCCTTTGTAAAAATCGCCAGACCCGCCGATAATCCGGCGCAAACCAGATTGAACCAACTAGGATCTTCATTCCAACTCAGCTGAAAAACGACCGTTGCAGTCATCCAAAAAGCCAGCACGTAGGTATTCATGGGGCCCGAGGCCTCGAGAACCCCTTCGGGTATCGTCGCGCAGACAACGACAGCGAGAGCTTGGCCGCGCGGACCGGCGCCCAAAGATTTGGCGATTAGAGAAACTCCGATCAAACAACCGCTCATACTGAAAAACTGGACCATGTTGACGAACCGATCGCTGCCCCACAGCAAGTACGTGTGCATCATCGCGTACTCCGCCCACGGTCCCCAAATCAGTTGGACGTAATCTGGCGTTGGGTAAAATCTCACGCTGTGATTGCTCATCCACATGACCATGCGCGGCAGGTGATAGTCCATCGCATCCCACATACTCGGCGGCGCAACGGCAGAGGTAATGCCTATCAGTAGCGTAATCACTCCGGCACCGGCCAATAGCCATTTCGTCGTGGCGTCCAGAGACCGCGCAGAAGGCTCTGCCAACTGTTCTGTTTGCAAAGGACGGGCGGGACGGAATTTCAAGAAAAGGATCCCGGCGACACTTATGGCCAGCCAGGAGATTGCCACAGCACCGCGAGTGAGAAGCTGTGCCGCGCTTAGAGTTTCAGTAATTACTGCAACAGAAGTGCCGCAGAATACGGCAGCGCCCAGCAGCGACCTACGCCAGTCCACATTTTCGTTGCGGAGGATACGGCAGAAGAGCAGAAACGCCGCGACCGGTAGTACGAGAAGCATCGAATGCTCCAATAGTTCACCAAAGAGAAAATGGGGATGCGACTGCTAGCGGGAACAACTGCTTGTAACGACATGGAAGACACTCCACTTTTTGTTCCAGCTCCGATGCTAGCTTCTCAGCCAAAAATAAAGGCCGGTGTGCGACCGGAAAGATGCTTCCGGATGAAACGGAATCCTTCCCGGATGGCTCGGGACGTCCCACTGGTCGATCAACTCATACCCTGCTGAGCATACCGAATCGATGAAATCTTTGCGATTAAACACGTATTGCGGATGAAAGGCCGGACCTCCGTTTTGTAGGGTCACGATTTGTTTACCGTCATACAAAGGCAGCTTGTTCAATAGAAGATGATACGGGCGCACGGGAAGCGCCGCGAGGGAAGCGGCGAATGATGGCTCTTCGATGTACTGAAGGGAACCAGCAGCAAGAAGGATTTGCGCTCCTGAAGCATCAGAGAAGGAAGTCGTAAAAGAAATTTCATTGCGATTCTCGCGGCGCGCCAGCTCCTCGCCTGCCTTGACGATCTCAGGGAGATCGCAAACGACCCACTTGAAGCCCTCCGGATATTTCAAATATCTCGAATAGGCATAGAAATTCGTCCCACGATGGCCGCCATAATCAAACACCTTCGTGCCCGGCTCGATCAATCGTCCGAGCCAAAACATCACTGGGTAATCAAAAGAAAGAGCTCGCGACAGCCTGTCTTCGAATTCCTGCCCATATGCCGCATTGTTGAATCCAAGAGGTTTTGTTTGTGGTGCCGCTCGGTTGGCTTCTTCGAAGTTTTGATACACGCCGTGAAATGTGCCCCAGGCGTTTCCCGAAAAACGCTTTCTATAGAGTATTTCAAGCAATTTGCGGAGAACCGGTATCGTTTCGATTCGTTGTTGCAGAGTTTCAGCTAACATTCCGATGCCTTGGGAACACCGAACGGGACAAAAGCGCCGGGCCAGCCGTAGGTGATCACGTGCTGATTAAAGCGCAATCTGTATGACTCCGCTCGGCGCATGCATGATGGGCGATCGCTCAGAATCAACTCCAGGGCGGCTTGCCGTTTCGAACGTTTTTGATCCACACGGCAGGTTCGACCGCGCAAGATTTCAATACATCGCGAAGGCTTGAGCGTCCCGGAGGCGTTGGATGTAAACCCAATTTACGCAAAGCATAATTCGCTCGATAAACGTTTGCCAGCATACGGTCTCGGAACTGGAAATTTACACTGACGCTGATGGATACGTTGTCATGATTTTTCACCCAATGCGGTGCGTTCACCGGGATGTGCACCACCGTTCCCGGAGTCATAGCGAATTCATGCGCCCGATTTTGATACTCAGGCTTGTGCACCGCCGCGTTATGGTCTACGGACCAAAATCTTTCCAGTTCCTCTTCAGGCAGCACGATACGATCTTTTTGATCGAATACACTGAGCGTCTTTTCCCCGCGGACCTGTAAAAGAAAATTACATTCGCGATCGATGTGATAGGACGTGACTCGTAGTGGTGAGGTCACGAAAAGAATAATCTCCTGCACCTTCATCACGCGGTCAAGATCCAGGCCTATCAAACTTTGTAATTCGGCCATACAATGGTTCAATAAAGCGGCGTATTCAGGATCCTTATCGGCTTTGTGAAGGATGATCCAGGCGCCGCAATGTTCAATTCGTTCCAGCGCCTCTTCTACTGAAAAAGAAGCCCGCGGCGTTTGGTCCCATCTCTGGTCCACGCGCACGCTGCCCGCATCGTAATACAGATCCTTAGGGCGAGCTCGTGAAGTATCGCGCGCTAGCTCCAGCAACCGCGGCAATTCAAACAGGGGGTGACCGACCAATCGATGTTGAAATTCAAAGCTCGCGCGATTGAACTGGCGACGAAACGCCTCAGGATCAGCTTCAAACACTCTTCCTGGCTGCGTAGGCGATGAAATCTTGGTTGTCGTTTCAGCCTTCACTCGGAACCTCAGTCATCTGACCCCAACATCTAGTTGCACTTTGTGTTCCAGTACAAGCCCTGAAAACCTTCGCTGCCGCCAAGATCGTTTCGCTGCAAGCCTTGTGATATCAGTATGATAGGGACAATCAGAGCAAGCGACACGTTCTGCCGAACAGCTTGCGCCATCAGTCCCGCCACCAGAATTTCCTATTAATCCCATGACTTTCCCTTGCGAAACGGGCCCGAGATCGCTACCCAATTATACGTAGTTCTTAAACACTTTGCCAAAAACCGCCCTCGCGCTGCGATTAGTTAGCCAACTACCACGGTGATATCGTTGTGAAAGTCCTTCTCAACGCTAGCGTGATAAGATTTGGTCTTAGTGATCGCCACAAATTTTTGGAAACGCCTGAACTTCCGCTGCACTGCCACGACACTTGAACGAAGGCGTGCGTACGATATCCTGTGACATCTCATGAGAATCCTTTGAAGAGGATTGTCATTTCGCTTGCTGCGGTTCTCCTGATAATTCAGATCGCGGTGGTGGCGATGAATGTCAGCCGCGCTCTGAATGCACAAACGGATTTCCTCAGGTCATACGCCGCAGGGAAATTAATCCGCTCGGGTGATGGACACTCTCTATACGCTGTCGGAGATAGTCAAGTCTCCTCCGCCGAGTCGGTGAACACGGAAGATACAGTTGCCCCATTCGATCGCCTGGCCTATGAGGCGCTTCTCTACGTCCCACTCTCGTACTTCAGCTATCGCAATGCATTTTTGATTTTTGTGGCTGTAAACCTGGCGCTGATTGCGTTGAGCATTCGAATCCTGCAGCCCTACCTTCCGAAACTTGATCAGACATGGCGCTGGTTACCAACAGCGATCTTCATCTGCTTTCTGCCCGTAGGCTTGTCTCTTGTCGTCGGTCACGATTCGATTCTGCTCTTGGCTCTGATGCTGGCATCGGCAGTGTCTTTTTATCAGGGGCACGATTTCAGGGCGGGAGTTTTTCTTGGCGCAACGTTGTTTCGTCCGGAATTCGCTGTTCCCATCGCCCTTCTGTTTTTATTTTGGCGACATTGGCGCACCGTTACCGGATTTCTTGTTGCGTCCGCAGTTTGTCTGGCGATTTCCACTGCGTTGACAGGTCTGGCGGGCTCCGAATCTTATCTGCGGAATTCGATTACGTGGGCGGCCCAATTTTCTCCCATGGTCACGCCGCTGAACGGCGCGGCCCACTCAACCGTAATGCCGAATTTGTGGTGTTTAATAGCTGTCTTCTGCCATCAATACCTGTCTCCGAATTCGTTACATGCGGTGACCGCCGTCGCAGCGGTAGGTTTAGTCGTTTGGGCTGCTACCAGGCCTCCGAATTTTGCGCTCGCGATTTTGATTGCACTTCTAGTGACTTATCACGGCTCGATCTACGATACGGTTCTTTTGATTCTTCCAGTCGCCATGGTGATGGATTCTAGGATTCAGGCTGTCTCGGGAAACCAATTGCTGGCTAGAGATATCGTGGGAGTTCTGTTCGTTGCGCCCACATTATTTTTTCTTCTTGGCTGGAATTACTGCCTGTTGGCCCTGTTGATTTTGACTCTGCTGATTCCGCTCCGGAGTACAAGCTCGGGCCCCGCTCCTCCTCAACTTCTGGGCTCGTTCTGGGCCCGACGCCCGTCGTAATAACCGTCAAACCTACTTAAATGGATGCCGGAGTTACGATGCTGCGCTTTCCGTTAATCACGACTGGCTCGCCACCCTGCGCCTCGACGGATCGTTCGCATAGCCCAAGACGAACACGCCAGCGAGCGCCAACGCGCATATGGCGCTGATCCAATCGCCTGCGTGCTCGGAGAGCCCGCGAGGAATCTCCAACAGAATTTGCTGATGCCCCGGAGGGACTTGCACTTCCAATAGGCCTTGCGGTAACGCCGGGGTCACGGCTAAGGGACGGTTCTCCGAGACTAATTGCGCCCTCCACAACGGATAGTAGAACTGACGGATCATGAGCGGTCCGCAAACGGTGCAATCGGTCTGCACCTCGATACGCCGCGGACTCCAGACCGGGACAGTAACCGTGCCGTCGCCTTCGAGAAATCTGGCGCGTGGCCCCGCACTCGCTTGCATCGCGCTGTCGTCATCCATTCCAACTGCTTTCCACGCTACGAAGAAGCCGTCGAATTCACTAACGGAGTTATACGACGAAGGAGGGAGCGAATAGCGCGTCAAGGTCTTCCCGTACGAAACTACCCAGCTGGCGACGAACAAAACCATCACCGCCAAGGCCACCTTGGACTCGAACGACAACGGCCGGGAAAGCCCTGACAAAAAAAAAGCGGTTACTGGAAGAGCGGCCATGCACAAAATAACGTTGAGCCTCCATGGGAACTGAATGGAGTCGAGAAAAAAAGGAAGCGCCTTCCAGAGCCGGAAGCTCGCCCCGGACATCATGAACAGAGGAATCACGCAGATCGCCATCCACAGCAGCACTTGTCTCTTTTTGTCGGCGGAGCTGTTCCTCAGCGCCATGAAACCGCAGAACGCAATGAACAAGGCGGTATCGACAGTGCTGAGCGAAACGGATTGGACGAACCCCGATTTATGCGATTGGCCCGTCACTAGTCCCTTGCCAAAGACAAGAAGATTGTCCCCCAAATCGAAGCCCAGCGCGGAAGACGGAAAATATTTCGAGTTGGCAAGAGCGGGGAACAAGTAAAAGGCGGAAAGACCCGTGCCCAGCGAGAGTCCCGCAATCACGGCGACAATAGAACGCACTCTGCGCCCGCTCTCCGATAATGTAAGAGCCAGAAGCAATGGGATGAACGAAAACATCAGAACGCACATCAGATGACTAAGAATGAGGAATAGATAAGCAACTGACAGGCCCAGAATAGCTCCGCGTTTTCTGTTCACGACCTGCATCGTGAAATAGAGCACCAAGGGCATCCAGGTTAGTCCCCAACACTCCGACAAGGCCATGCGGCGGTAAAAGTCGATCGAAACGTGATAAGGGAGCAGCATGTAAAGACATGCCGCTATCAGAGAAATTTGCCGGCTGGCCATCGTGCTTATCCACATGAACGCGAAAATGCCGGAGAGCAAAAGGCACAGAAATACGGCGACATTGAAGGCGTCGAAGTGCAGCACCTTTCCGACTGGCTCTAGCACGGTGTAGACATACGACGGAAGCGGAGGATAGACGAAAAAGTTGGGACTCCCCAGACCGTGGTTCATGTTCAAGAGCCACCGCGGATATACTTCGCCGCCCCACACTTGCTCTGCAAAGTGTGCCGTGTAGTGGTGATGCGCATCTACGTCGTGAGCGGCCGGCATCGGACCCCGAATCAGGATGGGCAACGACAGGATGAGAGCGGCGGCAACGAGGATCGAAGCCTCCCTAAATCTCAATAGCCTTCCACCATCGAGCGTGTTTGCGAATAATGGAGAATGGTTTGCCGTGCCGCTCCCCGTCAAGAGAGGACCTCCCTAAGGTAGGCGCCGTCGCCGTCTTTTCAGAATCGCCGCTGACATTAGTATCAGTGGGGGCAATTTGCAACAGACTAGGCTGCCATTTGCGGTCTACTTTGCCGGGATGGTAACGCTGATCTCGTTCGAAAAGGGGCTTTCGATGTTCGCGGAATTAACAGAGGTCACTACGTAGAAGTACTCTTGCCCGCTAACAACGGTGGTGTCAGAGTAGCTCGTTCCCGAAATCGCTTCGGGGTTCAGCTTCGCATAGGGGCCACTCGGCTTGGAACTTCGATAGACGAAATAACCCGTCACCTTAGCCGTGCTCTCATCCCACTTCAAATCTACCGAGGCTTGCTGGGATTTCTCTGTTCCGGCCCCGGAAAGCTGAATCACCAACGGAGAACCTGCAGCGTTGCTCGAAACCGTCACTTTGCCCAGCAGGCTTCCTGCCGTTTTTGGACAAAATTCTACTGTGATGGTCGCGCTCTGATCGGGCGCCAACCCGATCTTAGATGTCGCGCCGCTAAGCGTGTAACCGACTCCGGTAAGTGACGCGCCCGAAATCTCTGCGCTGGCGGTTCCAATGTTCTTCACCGTTACTTGCTGCGACGGAGTGTCGCCGATGACCACGTTTCCAAAGCTCAAACTCGTGGAGCTCGCCACCAGCTGAGCGGAGGCAGAGACTCCTATTCCAGTTAAGTCAACTTTCACCGGAGTGCTCTGAGTCTCGATTGAAATAGATCCGGCTTCTGTACCAGCGGTCTTCGGATTGAACTCGGCTGTGAAGTTCACGGCCTCACCCGGCGTTAGCGTTTGCGGAGTGGTAAGTCCGGATATGCTAAATCCGCTGCCAGTGGCGCTAACAGATTTGACTGACACACTGGTGGAACCCCCATTAGTCAAGCGAAGCGCCTGAGTGACCGGGCTACCGACGCTAACGTTGCCAAACCCGACAGTCGATGGCGTCACACTAAGAAGAGAGCTCGATCCGAGTCCTTTCATGCTTCCGGCCGTCTTGGGACTCTGCGTATTGATTGTCACCAAAAGGTTGGCGCTTTCTTGGGCGGCAGAGGTCGGCTTAAATGCGACGGTGAGCTTCACACTTTGGCCGGGGGCCATAGTCTCCGCCGATGAAAGGCCTGAGATCGTAAATCCCGCGGCGCTGGCAATGACTTTTTCGAGCGTGAACTTTGCGACGCCGCTATTGGTCACCGTTATGGTTTGAGTGGCGCTTGAGCCAACTAACACCGTTCCAAATTCGACTGGATTAGGCGTTACGTCCATTGCGATGGTTGGGACCACTCCTGACTTGCCGGTTAAGCCCACGCAGCCCGACATAACTATCAATGCAAATATCGCAAGCAGAACGGAGAAGTTTCTGGCGGCGGTTGCGGTGCTTGGTTCGCCGGGATAAGCAAAATCACGCACGAACGCACCTTCCAGAATGGGGTGGTGTTCCATGTACGCACGGATTGTGCGCTGAAGCGCCTATTTGGAACTACTGGCCAGGAGTACACTCTTGGGACAGGGGGGTGCTGCTGTCCGTCGCATCGGCCTTCGCTCTGCCTTCGACGAACATTGAACTTCGGTGAGGTGCCAACTTGCCTCTCGCGCTCCTAAAATATTGCAGGCTATGGAATTGAAGCCACTGCCTGGTTCGAGAAAACGCTTTCCACTCCGTTCGAATCCACGGCTGTGACCACATAGTAGTAAGTCTGGCCCGATTGCAGTCCGCTATCGGTAAACTGGGTCGACGTTATCGGCGAGGCGGTCAGCTTTGTCCCGTACGGGCCGCCCGTGGTAGTTCCTCGGTAGACATTGTAACCAGCCACTGTCGTTGCGCTGTCTGTCCATGCCAGCCCCACAGTGTGTGTGCTCTGCTGGGCCCCGCTGCCGGACAAGCCCATACTGGCCGGAGAGTTCGTAGCATTGCTGACCAAACTAACGGTTCCGCTAACAGCTCCCGCTGCCGACGGTGCAAACTGAACCGTGACCGGAATAGACTGGCCGCCGCTCAAAGTCTCACCCGAACTAACTCCGCTGACTGTGAAGCCTGCACCCGAGACGTTTACAGCAGATATTGTCACGCTCGAATTTCCTGTGTTCGTTAAGGCCGCGCTCAAATCGCTATTGCTTCCCACGTTTACGCTGCCAAAGCTCAGGCTCGACGTGCTGAATGTGAGCAGTTGAGTTCCGGCGACGCCCGTTCCACTCAATGCGATCGTCATCGGCGAGTTAGGAGCATTGCTGGTAAGTGCAATCGAACCGCTCGCGCTTCCTGCCGCACTGGGTGTGAAGACCACGTTAAATGTCGTATTCGAACCGGTCGGAATCGTTACCGGTGCGTTCAGGCCGGTAATGCTGAAGCCCGTGCCTGTCACCGTGGCGCGCGATATCACGACACTCGCTGTACCGCTGTTCGTCAGGCTGATCGTCTGCGAATTGCTATTCCCGGTTGAAACATTTCCAAAAGCTGCCGAACTCGGAACCGCACCAAGCTGTGCCTGAACACCGGTGCCGCTCAAAGCGATGGTTAGCGGCGAATTAGGTGCGTTGCTCAAGATAGAAATGCTGCCGCTTCCATTTCCTGACGATGTTGGCGAAAACTTCGCCGTAAAGCTTGCGCTTTGTCCCGCCGCAATCGTGGTGCCAGCCGGCGATCCACTCATGCTGAAACCCGCTCCGGTGGAAGTAGCTTGCGTGATCGAGACGCTCGCAGTACCGCCATTGGTTAGTGTTATTTGTTGAGATCCGGTGCTACCAACCTGAACACTGCCAAAGTTAAAGGTCGCTGGACTGGCGCTAAGCTGGGCCTGAACACCTGTGCCGCTGAGCGGAATCGTCATCGGTGAACCCGGAGCGTTGCTCGCGACTAAGATGCTGCCCGAAGCGTTGCCGGTAGTTGTGGGCGCAAACGTTGCAGTGAAAGTGGCGCTATTCCCCGCGTCAATAGTCACTGGCATGCTCAAGCCGCTCATGCTGAAACCCGCGCCCGACGCACTCGCTTGAGTAATCGTCAAGGCAGCATTCCCCATGTTTTGCAAAACGATATTCTTTGGAGAAGAGCCGCCAACACCCACATTTCCAAACGGGACACTTGCCGGGCTCGCAGAGATTTGTGGCTGTCCTGCCGCAGCTCCCGAACCGCTCAGAGCGATCGAGAGCGCGGAATTCGACGCGTTACTCGCTATGGTGATGTTTCCAGAGGCGCTCCCTGCTGTAGCAGGCGCAAATTGTGCGGTGAATGTCGCCCCTTGGCCCGCTGAAATCACCAGCGGGGTTGTAAGGCCGATGATGCTGAAACCGGTTCCTGTAGTAGTGGCTCCAGAAACAGTCACACTTGCGTTCCCGGAGTTGCTAAGAGTAATGGTCTGCTTACCGGTGCTTCCAACCGTCACGGCCCCGAAGACAGCGTTCGCCGGGGTGGCGCTCAAAGTAGAGCTCTGCGTTACTCCGCTGCCTGACAATATGATCGCTTGCGGTGAGCCGGCAGCATTGTCTGTGAGGGAAATGCTTCCGGTGCTGCCTCCTGTAGCTGTGGGCGTGAATTGCGCATTGAATGTTACCGTTTGGCCGGCCGCGATCGTAGTCGGTAAGGTCAAGCCGTTGATTCCGAACGCGCTTCCTGACACTGAGGCGAGATTCACCACGACGTTGCTGGCGCTTGTGTTCGTTAATGTGATCGGCTGCGTCCCGCTCTGTCCTACTATCACGTTTCCAAAACTAACTGTCGCCGGAGAGATTGCCAGTCCGGGTTGCGCGCCTATCCCTACGAGCGCGACGGACAATGGTGAATTCATAGCATCGCTGGTCACTGTGAAGCCGCCCGAGGCGGAGCCTGCCGACAGCGGCGCAAACTGGATTTGAATCGTTTTGCTCTGGCCCGGGGCTATCGACGCTGCCGGTGTCCCAGCGCCGGTTGTGAAACTCGCGCCAGTAACCGCCGTCTGATCGATGGTCACGGTGGAACTTCCCGTATTCGTCACCGTCACATTTTGCGTAGTAGTCTTTCCAATGCCAACGGTTCCAAAACTCACCGTGGCGAGGTTGGCAGACAGCATTCCAGAACCCGTTGTCTTCGCGGGCGTTTTCGCGCTCGTAAAGGCCGTACAGCTGGATAGTCCGGCGCTGGCTACAATGGTAGCTAGCATTAACGCGATAGCGACCGGTCCGACGCTTCTGCGGCGTCCGTACTGAGCATTCAGCGCGTGCGTGTAGATGCGTTCTGGTTGGGTTGTGACGTGTGGTTTCATGGCACGCACAGTTTAGAAAGCATCTGCGGTGCGGCACTACTGGTCAGAGGAAGCAACAAAGTGCAGTAATTTTCGCCTGTTCACCTGGCCTACGCGGCACCTGACCTCGAGCAGGGACAGGTGCTTCTAGACCAATGCTTTCAGTTGCTTAACGAGGAGCCTTTCAGCGGCGGCCTGGGCGCACAGGGAATATTGCTATCGGCGTACAACGGTTTTTTGCGAAGCGCAGACGAAACCCGCACCCGTGCTAGACTTTTCGAGTGCCCTATGGACTCCTTTTCTAGCGATGCGGATTCAAACTAGCGAGCCTGAAGCAAGACCCTTATCTACAAGCTGGTCGAATCGGTTCTTGATCGCCGCACTCGCCGGGATTCTTTTCCTTACTCTTTTTCCTTTTCGGTTCGACTTTCAGGCAAAACTGGCCGGCAATACCTCGCCATTTTTCTTGGGTCACGGCACGAAAGTGACCGGATTTATGGACGCGTTTCTTAACGTCCTGCTTTTCGTTCCTCTGGGTTTCGGCCTTGCGGAGAAGTTACGAGAACGAAAGATATCTCGCACGGCGTGCTTTTTTCTGGTGTATGCGGCGGGGGCTTTGCTCTCTTACGCTATCGAATTCACCCAGATATACATCCCCATGCGCGACTCCGGATGGGAGGATGTGTTCACCAATTCTGCCGGTGCAATCGTTGGGTTTGCTCTATACGAATCAGTAGGTGCGCTGATAATCGGTTTTCTTGCTGGGCTCGAGGCGAAACTCCGCTCTTGGTTGACTTTCAGACGCACCGCACTATTTCTTGCCGTTTATTTTCTCTGCTGGTTTGCCATTTCCGGCGTATTGCAAAAACAGACTCGCCTCAGCAATTGGGAGCGGAACAATTTGCTTGTAGTAGGTAACGAAGCCACTGGCCAAAATCCGTGGCAAGGCCGTGTCCTAAAATTGCAAATTGCCGATCATGCGATCTCTGACGCTGCGGCGCTTCTTTTGACTGCTGGCCACCCTTCCCAAGAAGCACCATTCGCTTGGCGCGGCGATTATGATTTCTCGGGCGCAACCCCCTTCCAGGACTTGAAGGGTTTCCTCCCGGGGCTTTCGTCGACTTCCTCAGCCCCTCCTGCACCGGTTTCGGACGGCGTGACCTTGGATGGAAAATCTTGGCTCACATCTCGCGCCGCCGTAGCGGATTTAGTTGACGACATCCGGAACGCAAATCAATTCTCCGTTCATGTGATCTGCGCCGCCGCACAGCCCCGTTCCGGTGATGGACATATTGTTTCCATTTCGCGTTCGCCCTGGTTCGCGGATTTGACTCTTAGACAGGAGGAATCTGCGATGGTTTTCTGGTTCCGTACTCCTCTTTCTGTCAAACGAGCAATTCTCGCGTGGTACGTCCCGAACGTCTTCACCGACACGCAGGAGCGCGATATTGTCTATTCCTATGATGGCGCCGATCTTTCGCTTTATATTAACGGCAAGAGGAGCGAACGCCCGTACCGTCTGGGCCCCGGCACAGATCTGGCGCGTCTGCTTGAAAACGTCCGTCCCGCCGAATTAGAGGGTTACTACGATATTTATTACGCCCTCGTCTTCTTTCCGGCTGGAATAATCCTCGGGCTCGTAGCGCGGCCCGCCGCACGATCAAAACTTGGCATTTTTTTCGTCTCCGTCTTGGAGCTTCTCTTGCCTGTCATTATCCTTGAGCTCATTCTCGTATGGGTTAGTGGCCGGCCCGTCTCGATTTGGAACCTGTTTCTATCGGCTTCGCTCTTCGTCACCGGATTCCTGTGGTTTCGTTCTGACTCAGGGCCATTAAAGGATAGAATCCACGGCCTGTCTCTGCATTAATTGCCCAATTCTGAATGCGACGACGATGAGGGCATTGAGCCTGATATAACTAACTGGATTTGACTGGCTATATTTCTCCGTGACTTTTCATCATCGGGCTGTTTCACTGGTAGGACGGCATACGGGGAAGCGCGAAATGTTTTCCCCCATTATTGTCAGAGCAACTCATGCTAGGGAGATCTGAATCTTGCGAATTTCGGTGATTGGATGTGGGTATGTCGGCTTGGTCACAGGAGCTTGCTTTGCGGAAATAGGGCATGACGTCACTTGCACTGACAATGATGAATCCAAGATCGTAACCCTCCGCTCCGGAAAACTACCGATCTACGAGCCCCACCTGGATGCACTGGTTGAGAAGAATGTTCGAGAAGGCCGGCTCCACTTCGCGAAGGATCCTGGTGAATCTGTCCGCTCAAGTGAAACTGTTTTCATATGCGTGGGTACTCCTCCCCTGGAAAACGGCGATGCGGACTTGAGCGCAATCGATAATGTTGCGCGAATGATTGCAACTGAAGGCGGGGGCGACAAATTGGTAGTGGAAAAGAGCACTGTGCCGGCACAAACCGGACAGGAGCTAAAGCGCGCTCTCGGTGTTTACAGCAGGAAATCGGGCGCCAACTTTACCGTTGTTTCGAACCCGGAATTCCTCCGTGAAGGCACTGCGGTCAACGATTTCCTTCACCCCGATCGAATCGTGATCGGCGTGGATGACGCCGTTGCCGCAAAAAGGCTCCGCGAAATCTATGCGCCGATTCTGGACAGAAAGTTTAAGTGCCCCGCGCATCCTGATAAATGTCCGGATGTTCCGGCGCCTATTTTCGTCGTCACTACCGTCAATAGCGCCGAGTTGATCAAGCACGCCTCAAATTCCTTCCTCGCGGTAAAAATTTCCTTCGCCAACGCTCTGGCGGATATGTGTGATCAGTTGGGCGCTAACGTCCAGGAAGTCACTGCGGCAGTCGGAATGGATCCCCGAATCGGTCCGCAGTTCTTGCAAGCGGGACTCGGATTTGGCGGTTTCTGCTTGCCCAAAGATGTGCAGGCGTTCATTCGTCTGGCCGAGCGTGTCGGAATTGATTTCACCTTACTGAAAGCCGCGGAACAAGTTAACCGTCAACGCATCGACTTACTTCTTGCGAAAGCGCGCAAGGCCCTTTGGGTGCTTAAAGGAAAAAAAATCGCGCTGCTCGGTTTGGCGTTCAAACCAAATACGGACGACATTCGCTTTTCCCCGGCCATTGACGCCGCCAAGCGGTTTTTGTCCGAAGGCGCCGTCTTGCACGCTTTTGACCCTCAGGCCATGGAGAAGACGCGCAAAGCCCTTCCCCAGGTCACGCTCGCGAAAAATCCCTACGAAGCGCTCAAGGATGTCGATGCCGCTGTCATCGCAACTGAATGGGATGAGTTCCGAACACTTGACTGGAAGCGTGTTTATAACGAGATGGCGCGGCCCTTAATTATCGACGCCAGAAATTTTCTGAATCCCGCCGAAATGAAAGCCCTGGGTTTCGAATACTACTCGTTCGGCCGTCAATAATAAGTAACGCAGCGGTTTCGAGCGCTACTCGATTACTCTGCTCCGAGGACTCCGATTAAGCCATCAGGACACGGCCAGGAAAGCGAACGCTGTTGTTGTTCTTGTTCGCCATCTGAAGCGTCCGTTTGACTGAGACCGTCTCCAGTTGCAGATTTCTCTGATTTCCTGAGGAATTCTCGATTGCGGTGGACTCCGCGTTAAGAGTAGCAGGACGCATGAAACCTGCTGCTCTGCGAGCAAGTTCAGTTCGTGTCTCCACGCCGAACTTACTCAGTAACGTCGAGATATGGAATTTCACGGTCCGAACCGTAATATTCAACTTGCAGGCGATTTCCTTATTTGCCCTGTTCGAGAGCACGGAGTGAAGCACTTCCCTTTGGCGTGGACTCAGCGAAGCCGGACACGCAATCGATCGGCCTTCCTCCAGGAGTTCCTCGGCGCGGGATACCAGACGTCCCATCAAGTGTTCCTCTGCCGGAACCAGCACCTGAAAATCGTTCGGATTCTGTCCTCTCACCAAACATTGCATCGCAAGTAGCCCGGCGACTCGCTCGACGGTCGATTCCGGATCTGCACTAGATTCTGTCCGGAACTGTGCCACCCCAGTCGTGGTCTCGCAGAAAACGAAAACATTAGGTCTATTGATGACCTGCTTTTTCTCATGCGCCATAAGCTTTGCAAACACTCGTACCTTCTTCACAAAACCCTTCCCATCCGCTTTGCCGGCACTTTTCGGCAAAGCTGTATTTGGATTTTTTGCTAACGCCAATACTTAATGAGACTTAGGATGGCTCCCACAGCAATCGCCCTGATTTCGATTGCCTTCGGGACCGGTCTACCAAAACTTGGATAAGAGCTACGGCCATGGCAGGTCGTGTGCCATTCGCCCATTAAGTTAAATGCCTCAAAATGAGACGGATATTGCGACTGTCCTCGTTCGCTGCCAGCTCGACCATAAGTAGAAACTTCTCTTTCTCGGCAAAATGTGCCCCCGCCCTCCGCGGTTCGCTCGCAATTCTTGAAAGAGGATCTCGGTTGCGTCGGAGGCAAGTTCGCGATCGATGCAAGGAACTAAACTTCGCACGCGATTTTGCGTTAAACTCCGGCGTCCATCCAGCTAGCGTGCAATTCAGGAAGGAACCGAATCGTGCAGAGGATTTTTCATTCCATTTTGGTGTTGCTGGTCTTGATTCTGTTCCCAATCTGCGTCTTCCCGCAGATTCCTCCGCTAAAGCCGCCTCCTCTTCAAGTTCCCACTGGAACGGGCGCTTGTTCGGTTGAGAAGTCTTGCGACGACTTGGCGCCTGCGATGATTCAAAACGCACTCGGACGATCGCCGCTTGAACAGAATTTGCGTTATCTCACCGACACGATCGGCGGGCGCATCACTGGGTCTCCGGCCGCTGATCGCGCTGTCGGCTGGGCAGTCGAAGCCTTGCATCATGCTGGCGTTGACGAAGTGCATACCGAAAAATTCACGATCCCGGTCCGCTGGAGCGAGGGCAATTCGCATGTAGAAATTGTGTCGCCCGAACCTTTCCCAATTCGCATAGCTTCCATTGGATGGTCGCCCGCCACTCCCGAAGGAGGAATTAACGCGAATATTGTTGATGTGGGAGCGGGTAACGAGGACGGCTTCGCAAAGGCCGGTCCATCAGCACACGGCGCTATTGTTTTGGTGCATACAAGGGTCCTTGCGACTTACGAAGACCTCGTCAACGAGTACAATCTGGACGCGGAAATTATCGATCGCGCTACGGAAGCGGGCGCTGCCGCAATTTTCTGGATGTCCACGCGCCCCAATCTCCTGCTCTACCGTCACACCACTATCATCAACGGGGAGCTTGAAACATTGCCCCAAGCGATTTTGGCCCGCGAAGACGCCGAACGCATAGCAAGGTTCTTAGCCGCCGGACAAAAGGTGCAGGCGCATTTTGAAATGACAAATCACATTGGCGGTCCCGCGAATTCTGAAAACGTCGTTGCCGAAATCCGCGGCCGCGAGAAGCCGGACGAATTCGTTTTAGTCGGTGCGCATCTGGACTCATGGGACCTGGGAACCGGAGCCCTAGACGACGGTTGTAACGTCGCGATGCTTATCGATGCGGCGCGTATTATCCACGCTTCCGGAACCATCCCGCGCCGCTCGATCCGTTTTGTCTTCTTCACCGGAGAAGAGCAGGGAATGCTCGGTTCGTCGGCCTACGCCCACGCCCATCGCCCCGAACTCGATCGCATGGTCGCCGCGGTAATTTTCGATTCCGGCGTGGGACGTATCACCGGATATTCCCTGGGTGGACGCAAAGATATAGTCCCAGACGTGCGTAAAACATTGGAACCGCTGAAGTCTCTCGACGCCATCGATTTAACGCTCGACGCCGGGATGGATACCGACAACTTCGATTTTATCCTCGAAGGCGTGCCCACACTCGAGGCCAATCAAGAGCCCTCTAACTACATGCTGAACTATCACGCCACGTCCGATACTTTCGACAAAATTGATTTCAAACAGTTAAAACACAACGCCGCGATCGCCGCGGTCACGACTTTTGCCCTCGCCGATAGCGCCGAGCGTATCGGCCCGCGCCAGTCGCGCGCTCAAATCGAGGAATTGCTGAAACAAACCGGTCTCGGCAATGAAATGAAAAACGCCGGCTTCTGGCCCCTATGGGAAACAAGCGACCGCGGCCGTCAGCCCTAACCTTCCATCCTCTTTTCTTTCAGCACCCGAAATCTAGTATCGCCCCTCACACTTGTCACGCCTCGCGTATAATAAAAGCAATATGACTCTTACTGCGCGGGCGCGGAACATTGGTGTGCCTGAAGCTGGCGGCGACGCGCCAAGTCGGATCCTTGCTCTTGATTATGGCCGCAAGAGGATCGGTCTCGCCCTTTCTGACCAGCTTGGCCTTACTGCCCAGCCTCTTGTTACACTCCTCCGCGCAAACCGCCGCGACGACTTGCGGCGCCTGCGTGAAATTTGCCGAAAGCATGGCGTTGCGCGTATCCTCGTGGGCCATCCTTTGCACATGACCGGCGAGTCCAGCCTCATGGCGGACGAAGCGGCGCTTTTCGCGGCTCGATTGCAAAAGGACCTTGGCATCGAAGTGGAACTTGTGGACGAGCGGCTAACCTCCTGGGAGGCAGCGCAAACCATGGCTGAAGTGAAATCTTCGTCGCGACGGAAACGTGCTCCAATTGACCATGTAGCTGCCGCTGTTTTGTTGCGAGACTACCTCGAACACAAGAAACAGCTCGCGCTTTCTTCATCTCCCATCGCCGAGAGGACCCAATCGTAATGCGCCGACTCGGTCTCATTGCCCTTCTCCTGATCGCTGCCCTTGGCGCCGGCGCAGGGTGGCTCGATTCCCAAATCAGCCGTCCCTATCGTGGGCATCGGCCCGAAAAAGTTTTTGTGGACGTTCCTCACGGCACTTCTCGCTTGGGTGTGGCGCGCATTCTCAGACGAAATGATGTAATCCGCAGCCAACTTGCTTTCGAAATCTTTAGCATGTGGCATTTTCGGAAGGCGCTGCAGGCGGGTGAATATTATTTCGATCGGCCGCTGGACTCGCGCGAAGTCTTTTGGCAAATTGCGGGCGGCAAAATTTTCGTTCGTACTGTAACGATTCCCGAAGGATGGAATATGTACGAGATAGCGGCGGAGATCGATCGCCAGGGAATCTGCACTCGCCAGGATTTTCTCGAAGCGGCAAAAAATAGTTCTTTAATTTCGGACTTGGCTCCCAACGCTCCAAATCTCGAAGGGTTTCTTTTTCCTTCGACTTATCAATTTACGCGCCACACCACGTGCGAGACGATTGTTAAAAGGATGGTCCAGAATTTTCGCGCCGAGCTGGAATCGCTCAATCCTTCGGGCGCCAATACTTTCCCGCAAGGCTTGACCCTTTATCAGGTCGTAACGCTTGCATCGCTGGTCGAGCGTGAAACTCCCAAATCGGAAGAGCGCCCCATGGTTGCCGGCGTATTTTACAACCGTCTGCGTCTCGGCTCGCCGCTACAGTGCGATCCTACTGTGCAATACGCGCTGGAACTGGAAGGTCATCGCACCAAAAACGTGCGGCCCGCTGATTTGCGCGTGGAGTCTCCCTACAACACTTATCTGCATCCTGGCCTGCCGCCTGGACCCATCGCAAACCCGGGAGAAGCGTCCCTCCGCGCTGCCATCACGCCGGCGCAGACCGAGTACCTGTATTTTGTTGCCAACGATCAGGGCGGGCATTTTTTCGCGAAGACTCTTGCCGAGCACAATCGCAACATCGTGCGTTACCGTCACCTTCTCGCAGGCGAAGCCGTAACCGAGGAACCGTCGAAGGCGAAACATCGAGGTCCCTCTTGAACGAAAATAATCCAAACGCGAATCACGAGAGCGCCTCTCCCACCAAGAAAGCTCTGATTCTCGAAGTGGCGCAGGGCTTGGCCAAGCCGCGATACACTCCCGCGGAAATTGAGCAGATCCGGCGCCAGCTGATCGTGCATCTCGGAGAAAAAGGAAAGACTTCGGCGGACTATATCGTCAGCGTGCTGGAAGAAGCCGGAATGCGAGTTGTGTGGTCCACCCGCTCGGATACGGAAGGCCGCTACGAAGAAGAATTCAGCGATTTGCTTCACTTTTCTACGCTCGACGAAGCAGAGATGTGCCTGGTTCGCCTCGACGAGCTCCTTCGAAAATTTCTCCTCGAATCTGACCAGCCTGCCGCGGAACGTGTTCGCGAAGTCGCGCGCCTAGGCCGCCGCCGCGCAGAAATGATCTCGCGCAATCACAAAGTAGACGCCCGTAAGCGAGCTGAAAAAGAGGAAATCGCGCACTGGTTCGGAATCTGGCTGGAAACCCCCGATGCATTCTTCGACTGGCTGGAAGTCCGAAAACAGTCTCCCGACTTCCAAAAACAATTTCCGCATCTGCAGGAAGAGGAAACCTAGATGTACCTCCTGGATGTCGAGCCTCTCGACTTAGGCCCGGATGTTCGCGCTGCCGGACTCGAACTCACGGAAGCCGACGAGAATCGCGAGCCCGTTCGAGGACCCGATGCCGCGCGAGTTTGGAGTCGCGTCCTGCGCGCAACCGCCGCCGATGAAATTTGGGCCCTCGATTTCTTCAGCCATCTTGACCGTCTGCGCGACTATTGCAACCAGCATAAAATCAAATATCGCGAGCCCAACCGTCATTCCATCGTAATTCCTGCACCCGATCTCTCCATCTTGGAACCCTTGATCGACCGTTTCCAAAACGAGACTTTTGGCGCCCGCGCAGGAGCATTGGTCGCTGAAGGAGACTCAGCTCTCGAAGGAGAACTGGCGCGCCGCGGTGTGGATGCTTACCACACTGCGTTTCACAATTATTTTTTCTGCGCTGTCTGCGGATTCGAGGACGGCTCGCTGGTTTTCTTCAGCGATAAGCTGTGGGCTAGTGAAGTGATTCGCCGCATCCGCCCTGCGCTCGAAGGCCAGGATGTCGAAATCCGCCTACCCTCTTGAAGTATCGATGTGACCTCGCCAGTTTTATATCAGGGGCGAATGCATATCCTGAGCTTCCGTATGCCATCATGAATCTGCTGCGCGTCCGTGCCGCCATAACCAAGGATCAGTCCGCCCCTCGCAGGTGGTTTCAAACAGCATGAGGATAAAGGCATCGCCGAAATTCCCATCTCAGCGGCTTTCTTTGAAACCGCTACATCGCTGACACCCGTGGGTAGCAACGCCACCAGATGCATCCCCGCCTCAGCGCCGATCACTTCGAGACTGTCACCCATCTGGCCGTGAATTGCTTCAACCAGCGCCGCTCGTCTCTCCATGTAAAGGACTCGCATTCTCCGGATATGCCGTCCGAAATGTCCTTCGCGGATGAAATCCGTCATCACCGCCTGATACAGAGTGGATGAAAATTGGTCGGTAGCGTCACGCGCGGTGGAGAAAGCCTCCGCGAGGTCCTTTGGTACAACCACGTAACCCAGCCGCAGTGCCGGAAACATTACTTTACTGAACGTCCCGACGTAAATCACACGCGCGCTCGCGTCTAACCCTTGCAGCGACGGAATCGGGCGGCCTCCCAACCTGTATTCGCTATCGTAATCATCTTCAATGATCCAAGCGCCATTTCGCGCGGCCCAATTGAGGAGCTGCATTCGTCGTGTGGCGGTCATAGTCACGCCCGACGGATATTGATGCGATGGCGTGATGTAAACGGCATGCGCGTTGCGCGCGCGTCGGATTCCTTCCGCGACGTTTAGCCCCTCAGAATCAACCGGAACGGCTACGAGTTGAGCTCCCACCGACATCAGCGCGTGGCGCGCCCCGGGATATCCGGGTTCCTCAATCCACACCCGGTCATTGGGATCCAAGAGAACTTGCGCCGCGAGCTGCAGGCCCAGTTGCGATCCAGTAGACATCAGAATCTGCGACGCCTCGCATCGCACCGCGCGAACCGCGCCCAGATACTCGGCAATAGCTTCCCGGAGCGGCATATATCCCATCGCGTCGCCGTACGCCATTAACTGTCTGGTTGGCCTTCGCGAATGGCGATTTACCAGCTTGGACCAGATCCCACTAGGAAAACGCTCCAGCGCCGGCAAGCTCACTCGGAATGCAACCAGCTTGGTCGACCAGGTTTCTGCCGGCACGCGCATCAACGCCACGCGGCGCGAAACCGTTCGCGGAGCTTGGCGCTTAGATACTTGCCGCGATGTATTCCGTATCTTCCCCGGCGCGGCTTTTAACGCATCATCCGGGATCGACCTCACCACACAAGTGCCCGAGCCGACAAACGTCTCGAGGTAACCTTCCGCCTGCAATTGTTCGTACGCGCTCGAAACAGGTATGCGCGATACGTTGAGTTCCGCCGCTAGATTTCTCGTCGACGGCACTCGTTGTCCGGGCCGTAATTGGCCGGCGAGTATGGTTCCGCGAAACCATTCGTATAATTGGCGGTACATGGGAATTTTTCCGCTGAAATCGAGTGCGATCGGCGGCAGAAAACTGGCAGAGACTCGTTTCATTACCATGGTTTTAAACTGAAGTGGCCATATGGTATCACATCAAAGTGGCTATTGTGATAGGCCACAGCGGGGGTTAACCTCTCTATCGATTCCTAACCCGGAGGCTAAGATGAACGCTCTCGAACATATTCGAACTTATTTCCTGATGGGCTTGGTTCTGGTCTCGCTGACTCCTCGGGCACTCGCGCAGCAGAATTCGGACCCGTCGAAAACGACGTCTCAGCAGACGCCCGTGTTGCGGGATGGACAGCACGATTTTGATCCCTTGATTGGTGCGTGGAAATATCACTTGAAGCGCCGCCTGAATCCGTTGACGGGCTCCGATACTTGGGTCGAGTTTGAAGGTACAGGTATCTGCCGCAAAGTTTGGGACGGCGCAAGTCTGGATCAAGTCGAACTCGATGGTCCAAACGGCCACATCGAAGGTCTTACCCTGCGTGTATATAATCCTCAGTCCCACCAGTGGAGGCTTTATTGGGCCAACAAGAAAGTCGGAATCTCGGACCCGCCACAGGTCGGCGAATTCAGGAACGGACGCGGCGAGTTTTTCGCCCAGGACACGATAAACGGCAAAACTATCCTCATTCGATTTGCTTGGACCAACACCACCACAGATACTCCTCACTTTGAACAATCATTCTCGGATGATGGCGGTAAGACTTGGGAAGTGAACTGGATCACCGACCAAACGCGGGTGACGGACGGATCTGTCAAGGCGCCCTGAACTTCGCCCGCGAAAGCGGGAGCGCGATGTCATCCATCAGGTCGTGTTCCTGCTCACCGCAGCGATTCGGTCGCGTCTAAGATGCCAACCAGGGGTGGGTAGTCACGATCCGTGGCCCATTTCAGTAATGCACGTCGATACGCACCTAAAAGGGAGGCGCTTCTCCATGTTTAGAACAGCTTTGCGAGGTTTCCTGTTTTGCCTGCTGATCGCGGCCACATCAGGCATCAGCCACGCTCAATCGTTTGTACTCGACCTACCTCTCGGAAGCCAACGTGCAGAAGTGGCGCAAAGGATCGGAATCACCGACATCACAATCGACTACCATCGTCCCTTGGTGAACGATCGCAAGATTTGGGGTGGCTTGGTTCCGTACGGCAAGGTATGGCGCGCTGGCGCCAATGAGAATACTACGATTACATTCACAGATCCCGTTTCGATCGAGGGCAAGCCTCTCGACAAGGGTACCTACGGTCTGCACATGGTCCCGAATGCCGAAGAATGGACGATTATTTTCTCGAAGAACGCTACATCCTGGGGGTCCTTCACCTACGACCAAGCCGAAGACGCGCTCCGCGTAAACGTGAAGCCTAAGTCGGCCGATATGCATAATGCTCTGACTTACGACTTCGACCAGTTGCAGCCGGATTCCGCCGTGGCCGAACTGGAGTGGGAGAAAGTCGCCGTCCCATTCAAAATCTCAGTGGATGTACACGAAGTAGTGCAGGCCAGCCTAAAAAAACAGCTTCGCAATCTTGCACAGTACACATGGATGAGTTGGGACGACGCGGCCAATTATCTGCTCGCGGAAAAAATTGCCCTGGATCAGGCTTTAACCTACGCAAATAGCTCCATCCAAAATGAAGACCGTTACGAAAATGAGCTGACCAAGTCAAAGGTTCTCGCTGCGCTCAATCGCAAGGACGAAGCTGCCGCGGCCCAGAAAAAGGCGCTGGATCTCGCGAGTCCGCTCCAGGTTCATATGTACGCTCGGCAATTACAGGCCGAGAAGCGCAACGACGAAGCGTTCGTAATCTTCCGCGAAAACGCGCGAAAGCATCCCGACCAGTGGTTCGTTCATTCGGGTATGGCTCGCATGTACTGCGCTCAGGGCAACTTTGACGACGCCGTAAAGGAAATGAAGCTGGCCATGGCAGCCGCTCCGGACAATCAGAAGAGCTATCTTGACGGACTAGTGAAGCAGTTGGAGGCGAAGCAGGACATAAACAAGTAGCTCTCTTTCGGCGACGCGAGCCCGTGTCAGCTTGCGTCGCCGATTCTTGGATTCGTCTCTCCCAATGACCACCGGTTGCCCGGTTGCCGGAGACCATTCGCCGCGTCTCACGCTTCGAGATTTGGATCGCCGAAGTCTCGTGCCCTGATGAAGTTCGGTGTTTCCTATCCTGTACTCCTTTAGTCCGAAAGTACCATTTCGCCAAACATCAGTCCTAGTACACTGTTAAAGGTAGCGTGATGCCCAGCCTTCAACGCGAAGTGACAGTGTCCAACGAACCCAGAGTACCGAACGCCCGCGCGTTTATTCGCAGCCTGAATATCCTGCTTAAGTACTCGCGGCTCTATGGTTTAGATCATGCTCGCTCGACAAGGCAATTCGACTCTGCCTGGAGTGAACTCCAGGACGCCGTAGACGCCGCAGGACAAGGTGGCCTCTTGTTGGGTTCTTCCGGTTCTCAGCTCTTGCTTGACGGTGTGCCTCTCGAGTCAACTCCAGCGGAACGTAGCTTTGCTGATTTGCTTACCAACGCTGGCGTCGCCAGCATCGGTTTCACTAACGGTGTCACTCGCAATGACTTTGCAAACCTGGTGAAAGCGTTCATGGAGACCGGGCCCAAGGTCGCCGCTCTTTCGGAACGCCTCGAGCAGCATTTCGGAAAGAGAAATATATCCGGCATTCGTGTGAACGAGATTCGATTCGTGGCCGAAGATTCAGGTTTTTCTGAAGCGCGCGTCGCCGCCACTCTCACCGCGAAAACCCTTGGCGCCGATGCTGACATGATTCAGGACTGGTTTCGATCTCCCGAGAAAATGATTCAGCTTATTGCCGCAGCGGAGGGCGCCCATAGCGGCGGCGGTTCCGCCAATCCGGGATCCGGCAGAACCGGGGGAGCTGGAAGCGCGACGGGATCAGTCGCGACCGGCGCGCCCAGTTCCGGTTCACCAGGCGGAGGGCAAGTCTCCGAAGCTGCCGGTTCGTTCTCTCTCCTGGAAGAGGGCGAACTTCAAAGCTTGCTGAAGTTGCTCGTGCAATTTGGCGAGGCGCAAAATTCCAAAACTCCTCAGCTCGATCAGAAGTCCTGGCAGCACAAACTTGCCGCTTTACCGCAGAATGCCCAGGGAACTTTGCGGCAAGCTCTGGCCAGCGTTGCTGCGAAATCGCCTTCAGCCAAAGTCGATGAGGCCATGCTCTTGCGGCTGGCCGAAGATCTCGCCATTAAATTCGCAATGGATCGATACCAGCGCGGCGAGGTGCAAGTCAACGCCGTACGTCAGATGCTCGACCGCATGGGCCACGAGCTCGACACGCTGCGAAAGCTTCTTCGCTCGCGCGAAGACAAAATGGCCAGCGCCGGGATCGCCGTGGAATCCCACGCCGATGTCCTCGATCGCCAGTTCTGGGCTGCCGTCCCCGAGTCCGGCAAAAAACAAGTCTTGATGTCCAGCGAAGCCTGGTGCATTCCGCCGCGCAACGTGCATCAATACGTCGAAGAACTGCTTGGCCGCGGTGAAGCCGACGTAGCAGGAGACATACTTCTCAAATACGCCAAGTGCGTTCGTCACAAGGATTCCGAAGCTCGCAAGAAAGCCGCTATCGGGCTTGGCCAACTCGCCGATCTATTTAGCAAAGCCGCCAGCCAACGGTTACAAGATGCCTTGGTCCAAATCGGCCAGCAGATGGCTGCGGAAAAAGATTCCGAACTGCAAACACTTTTGAGCGCGGCATTCGTCCGTCTCAGTCAAGAGTCGGCTACGCGCCGTTATTATCGCGCGATGCAGCAATCGCTAGACTCTCTCGTTGACCTCGAAGAATCGCGCCCCAGCTGGGTCCAAAGCTTGCGCCCGCGCGTCGGAATCGATAATCGCGTTCCGGAGTTCATCGAAGAAGCGCTGGTTGCCGAGCAGATGCCCGAAGGTCTTGTCGGCGTCCTGATGCGCGTCCCGCAGTCTGCTTCTGAACATCTCGCTGTTCGCCTGGCGCGCTCCGGCCGCCGTACCGAACGTGAAAGCATCGTCGCATTGGCAAAGTTGGTCGGCTCGCCTTGCACCAGACATTTGAAAGAAATTCTGAAGAACGAAGTGCCCGCCAAAGCCGCCACCGTAGTCGGCCTCTTGAGCCGCATGGAACCGCAGGCCGTCGAGGACCTCTTGCCACCTAGGCTTCGCGACGGCGCACGCAGCTTTCATGACGCCGTTGTGCGCCAACTTTCTATAGCGGGTGCGCCCGAGCGCGGCAAGCTGCTCAGCGATTCGCTTGAGTTGTTCGACACCATGATCATTCCGCTGGCCCTGGACGAAATCGGGATTTGCGGCGATACGGAAACCGCTCCAAAACTCCTGCGCATTGCGGAAGGCGAAATGTTGCCTCCTGGTTCGGAATATCTGCGAGTGAAGGCCATCGAAGCGCTGGGTAGGATGCGCGCGCATGTTGCCATTGAGCACTTGCGGCGATACCTCGAGTCGAAAAAAACTTTTGGCTGGGCTTATCCCGACGAGATCCGTATGGCTGCTGCACAATCCCTGCTAAAGCTAGATCCGGAATGGATGAAAGATTTTCTGCCGAACTCGGGGCTCGATCCTAAAGTCCTGCCGCTCGCACCGCTCGATCCTATCGTCGACCGAGATTTCGTGCGCCACCGCCGCTACCGTCGCGTCCGCCTGCCCCGCGCCGTGCCTGCTACCATCACTTCGGCCCGCGGAAAATTCACATCGTCGATCAGCGTGCTCAGTCTCGATGGCGGCCTCTTAAGCGGAGATATACAGATTCCCGTTGGAACCGAGGCCACACTAAAAATTCCGGCCGGTCTGCGTTCGATCAGCATGCAAGCGGTGGTACGATTCGTTCGCTCGCAGCAAGCCGGATTCGAAATGATCGGTATCGGCCTGGAAGACCGCGCAAAGTTGCGTCGCTTGCTCATCTCCCTAGGCGGCCCCGAAGGCACCATTCGCTAGCCCTTCTTCCTTTTTCACCACTCGGGTTTTAATCGTTCGCCATTGAAACGTGCGAATTTTGATTATTCCGGGACTTATTTTTCCTTCTTGCGCTTGCCTCGGCCTGTATGTGCTCTTGCGCTCGCTCGGTGATACTGCCTGCGAATCAGTTCTATGTCGACCGTCGGCTTGGGCATCTTCATGTCGAAATCTTCCATCGTGGCGCTCACGATCTGCGAGACCGCCAGGTTTCTGAACCATTTGTGATTCGAAGGGATGATGTACCACGGCGCATTTTTCTTGCTGGTCTTCGCGAACATGTCCTCATAGGCTTCCATGTAGTCGTCCCAGAGTTCGCGCTCTTTGTAGTCACTATCGCTGATCTTCCAGTGGTGCGCTTCATCGTCCAATCTCGCGCGGAATCGCACGAGTTGCTCTTCCGGGCTGATGTGCAGGTAGAACTTGATCACATGCGTGTTGTTTTGTCGGCGCAATAGGTGTTCGAAATCGTTGATCAAATCGTAGCGGTCGTGCCACACCTCCTTGGGAGCGAGGCTGTGCACGCGCACCGCAAGCACGTCTTCGTAGTACGAGCGGTTAAAATAGCAACAGACCCCTGCGCCGGCACGTGCGGATGGACCCGCCACAGAAAATCCCGCGCACGATCCTCCCAGGTAGGTTGCTTGAAGCCGGTCACCGTGGTGCCCTGTGGATTCATTGCTCCCAAAACGTGAGTAACTGTTCCATCTTTGCCCGCCGCATCGAGAGCCTGCAGTACCACGAGCAGGGAGTGTTTTCTTTCCACATATAGAATCAGTTGCAGCTTCGTAAGTTTTTCGCAGTACTTTTGAATCGCCGGCAGAGCTTCTTTTTTCGAAACATGCTTGCCCTTATAGCCGGCGTCAATCTTCCGCAGTTTCACCCGCTCTCCGGGCTTCACCACGAATTCCTTGCGATAGTCCATGTGGCTTTCCTCTCCGCGGCTGAATCCACGAACGGCACGATCTGAAACGTGGTCCGCGACGGGAGTATAGCTCTCAAACCCAGCCCTCAGCTATTTCAGAGTCCCGTGCTAAACATCTTACGTTCCTGAGCGCTGTTTAGATTCGCGCGAAAGCTCAAAACCAAATCTGACTGACGCCAATCCGATTCGCAATTCGCTGCGTACGTCTCGCAGGGAGAAGTTGCACCGGAGTGGTTGCGTCTTTGAGCCGCGGCGGCCGCATTCTTCTCCAAAAAAATCCTAAAGGAGTGTTATCGTGAGTACAAATAAGGAAAAGCTATTGGTGTGCGCAGACGAAGAGCAGAAAGCGGGAAGCAGCAGGAGAGATTTTTTGAGGCGGGCTTCTATCACAGGAGCCGTCTCAGTCGCCGGGTTTAGCAGCCTCTTGAGTCTGGCCTCTCCCAGCGCAAATGCAGCGACCGGCCGCTCGCGTGATAGTCACGACGAAGACAACGACGGTTTAAAGAAGCGCGACACGAACATTTTGGTCGCCGCGGAAATCGCCGAAGCCCTCGCTGTAACCACCTACACACACATCTCGAAACGGCGCCGTTTTTCAAACGTCTGCCGTCCGACGATCAGGGATATCTGGTAGGCGCGCGACAAGAAGAGATGTCCCACTATCTTCTCGAGAAATCTGTCACCGGGCAGCCGTCCCCATTCGTCTCTTTCTTTTATCCCAAAGGTATGTTTGAGAGCGCACAGACCACTCTGAACACGCTAGTCACACTCGAAGATGCTTTTATCGCTGCCTATCTCGTCGGCGTGCGCAACTTCAGCACACGCGATTTGCGCGTTACAGCCGCGCGGATCATGGGCATCGAAAGCGATCACCGTACGCTGGCCCGCGTCCTGGGCCCCGACGTAGCCGCGCAGGATGGCGGACCCATCAACAAAATTACCGGCGCGCAAGGCGTGCAGGAAAGCGTGGCACCTCCCAACAACAATGGCTACGAGCGCACGCTCTGCTGGACCGAAATCGATCAAGCCGTCACTGCTCTAACGCCCTTCGTTGACATCACCGCCGCCAAAGCTGCTGGGTTCGACGTTTCGAGGTCCTTTGGCTTTGATCCCTTCAATCCAACTCTGCCCAATCCTCTAGGAGACTTCATCTCCTTCGCAGGCTGCTAGCAACCATGAAGCGCAGGCGAGCCCGGATCTATGAAGGGCTCGCCAGAGCCATGCAGTAGAGCCCTGATTTCCGTTTAACGTCGAGCAGGTGCGCCTTTGTAAAGGTTGTCGAGAAGGCGTATCTAAAGTCGGTGGTCTCAGTTGGTTCGCTTGGCAACCGCACGGGACGATATGCTCACAGCCTCCGCGTCCTTGAATTTTGCCAAACAGCGTGCTAGCGTTTTCCGTGATTAAAACAGAACAATTTCGGGCTCGCTCCAGCGGCTTAGCCAGGAATTGGACACCGTTTCGATGTATCGGTTTAGCCGCTGCTAGGCTCGTAGTAAGACGAGAATCGTCTGCGCTGAAGATCGCTAGCTCGAACTGCCATCCGGTTTCACTTTCTTCTACTCACCGCGCCGCTTTTACTGTCGAGTCAACAGAATTAAATCGGCAAACTCGTGAATTTAGAAAATCTGTAACTTACGGAAAACAAACGACAGAGACGTGCTCAAATCGCCAAACAATTCAAGAGTGCTCGGACACGTTCTTGATGTCTTCTTCGGCAAGTGCAGCCAGCAGTTCAACCGCATCGGTTACGTTGACACCCTCGAGCACGGCTGCTACATTGCCTCACCTACGTTCGCGGGGGCGCACTAAGCTGAAGGTATCCGGTTTTGCATGGATGGTCGGGATTTCAGTAGCGGCAGCCTTGGCCGGCGGCTGCGCCGTTAGCCACAAAACGGTCATTAAACCTGGCAACGCGCCCGCTCAACTCCTGACCGCGACAAAAAACGATCTCGTCGGGCGCTACAATCAGCAGGCCCAAGCCGTCACGTCGTTAAACGCAACAGTGTCCATGAAACTCACCGCCGGATCCGCGTACTCCGGCGTGATTGAGCAATATCATGAAGTAAACGGATTCATCCTGGCCGCCAAGCCCGCGAACATTCGGGTAATCGGCCAAGCGCCAGTCGTCAGCAAGAACGTATTCGATATGGTGAGCGACGGCGACACATTTCACATTTACATTCCATCAAAGAGTGAATTCATCGAAGGCCCGGACAATTTGACGAGGCAAGCTTCCAAGCCCATCGAAAATCTTCGCCCGCAACATCTGATTGACGCCCTGTTATGGGAACCGGTTCCGGCCGGGGCGCAGGTGTTGTTCGAAGAAGCCAGCGAAGGTACCAGTCGCTCTTACATACTCACCGCGATCCGCGCCGGATCTGGAGAAAACGCAACAAACGGCGGCGCTGCGGGTTCATCCGACTGGGATATAGCGCGCAAAATCTGGTTCGATCGCACCAACTTGCAGATAGTTAGAGTGGAAAACTTTGCTTCCGGCGGAAAAGTGGTTTCAGACGTTCACTATTCGAATTGGCTCCCGGTCGCCCTGCCACCCAATGCTTCGAAAGCGCCCAATGAGGCGACATCCGCGGATTCGGCAACGGCCACCTTAACCTATCCGCACGAAATTGCCATCAGCCGCCCCGGCGACGATTACCAACTTCAGATCGATCTCAAGAAACTCACCGTCAATGAGCCGATCGCGGCCGATCGCTTCGTACTCAAGCAACCGCCCGGAACTAAGCTGATTCATCCGGATGAAGACGCCAAGGAGCCGCAAAAGCCGTGATCCGCTACATGATCCTGCAAAACGTCTTGCACCGTCCTCTCCGGACTTTCATTACGGCCCTTGCTGTTGCGGTCGAAGTCACCATGGTAATCATGGTGGTCGGCCTCACCACGGGCTTGCTGCAGGACTATGCCAAGCGCACGGAAGGCATAGGCGCGGACGTCATGGTCCAGCCTCCCTCTTCCTCTCTGTTCATGAACTTCGGCGGCGCGCCCATGCCCATCAGCATAGCCGACAGGTTGCAGCATCTCGATTACGTTCAAGCCGTTTCTCCGGTCTTAATTTCCCTTAATTCGGTCGCCGCGCTGGAGAATATTTTTGGGATCGACCCGGAAAGTTTCCGCGCAGTATCCGGCGGATTTGTTTTTTACTCTGGCCACGACCTTCAGGAGCCGAACGACATTTTGGTGGACGATATTTACGCTCAGGGAAAAAACGTTAAGGTGGGCCAGACGCTGCACATCCTGGCGCATGATTTTCATGTGGCTGGAATCGTCGAGCATGGCAAATCCGCACGGCTATTTGTTCTCCTGTCTACCTTGCAGGAGATGACTGGCGCGCACGACAAGGCCTCGATCTTCTTGATCAAATGTGATCGTTCCAACCATGCAGCCGCGGTTGCGGAGGAAGCCAAGCACCTTCTGCCGGGGTACGAAGTCCGCCAGCCCAAAGACCTTATGGCGCTGATGACTTCGTCGAACGTGCCTTATCTAGGGACCTTCATAAACGTCATGATCAGTATTGCCGTTATCGTGGGGTTTTTGGTCACTTTCTTGTCGATGTACACAACGGTCATCGAGCGCACGCGCGAAATCGGCGTGTTGAAGTCGCTGGGCGCCTCCAAAAGTTATATCGTCAGAATTATTCTCAGTGAGACAACTCTGCTCTGTCTGGTAGGGACGGCTGCGGGAATAGGCCTGAGCCTCGCCCTACGCGCTCTCATCCACGATCTCCACCCTTCATTGCCGATTCAGATTACTTACGGTTGGTCTGTTCGCGCCTGCTTGATCGCTATCGCTGGCGGCCTTTTGGGCTCGTGCTACCCCGCCTGGATCGCCAGCCGGAAAGATCCAGTCGAAGCCCTCGCTTACGAATAAAATGCCACTCTTGACCCTCTCCCAACACACATACCCGCTAGGAAGAAATGGCCAACGCGGCTAGAATATTTCCATCCTCGGAAGTGTTGACTCTCGCACGGGAGCGGGCGTTGGAACCGATACTTAAAACGGAAAATTTGTGGAAGGTGTATCGCTCCGGCAAGGTAGAAGTGCCGGCGCTTCGCGGCGTGGACATGGAAGTCTACCCCGGAGAATTTGTCTCCATCATGGGTCCGTCCGGCTGCGGAAAATCCACAATGTTGCATGTGATTGGCGGCCTGGCTCAAGCCACGCGCGGCCGCGTTCTACTCGACGGAAACGATCTCACCACCATGACGGACTCGGCCAGGACACTTCTGCGCCGCCACAAAGTCGGTTTCGTTTTTCAGAAGTTTAACTTGCTACCTACCCTCGACGCCTACCACAACATCGCCTTGGCGCAGCACATTCACGGAAACGGCTTCGACCCGCACCGTTTTGAAGTTGTAGCCAGTCTTCTGGGGCTTACCGGGCGGCTAACGCACAAACCCTCGGAACTTTCAGGCGGCGAGCAGCAGCGTGTGGCGCTCGCCCGCGCAATTGTCAGCGAGCCGAAAATCGTTCTCGCCGATGAGCCCACCGGAAATCTCGACACGAAAAGTTCGGAGGCGGTGCTGAACTTGCTGCGCCAGCTAAACCAGGACTTGGGCCAAACGATTGTCATGATCACTCACAACCCCGATGCGGCTGCGTACGGACATCGCGTGCTGCATATGCGCGACGGCCAGGTCGTTGACGGATCTACAGTCCACTAACATGCGCAAGGTATGGCAAGGAATCGTTCGAACGATTTTTTGGTCCTTCGAACGCGGAAGCTGGCCGTATGATTCGATGGTCGTCGCTATCGTTTTATTTGTGCTCCTCACTCCGCGCCACTTGTTCCACGACCAGCCGCAAACAATTGCTCTGGCAAGCTCCGAGGTTCAACTCCTCTCCGAAGACCACGATAATCAGACACGAACTTACCGTTTGGACGCCAAAATTTTAAAGCCCGAAAAGCGTGCCAAGGAACCGACGCCGGAACTCGAACGCGAGATACATGATATTTTGGGCCGCGCCGTTGACGATTTGAAAGAACACATCTTCCAGGTGACGCGAATCGACCCTATCCGCGCGCCTGACGGATCGGTCGTCTATTACGACGTTACCGTCCACCCCTGACGGCAAGTCTCGTCCACGGCTGCTGCCTCTTTGCATCGCGGAACCGCCTAATCAGCCGACGCATCTAATCCTGTGTGTTATCATGACCCGCGTTTTGATTGCGATTTTGGGCCGAGTCTTTGGGGGAACGTCCTGATGGCGAATCGTACGAAGTTGGTGGCACCGCTATGCTTCGCTCTTTGCTTGGTGAGCGTAGTTGGCTTCGCCGCTGGATCACAGAACCGGGGACCTTGGACGCTTGAGTCCGTCTTGCGTCAGCTCGATCTGCAAGACAAAACCTTTCGAAGCCTCTCCGCGGAAGTGGAACGTACGAAAGTGACAGTCGTCGTCAATGACCACTCCACAGAAACCGGCACCCTTCTCGTGCGCGGCGACAAAATGCTTTTGCAAATGAAAGCTCCAGACATGCGCACGGTCCTGCGCACTGGCGACAATCTTTACGTCTATACTCCCGGTCTAAATCGCGTCGAGGAGTACAATCTCGGAAAGAACCGCACGATGGTAGATCAATTTCTGCTGCTGGGTTTCGGAACATCCGGGAAAGAGCTTGAGAGGAGTTATCTCATCACGCTGTTGGGCGAACCCATGCTCGACGATAAGAAGACCGCTGAACTGGAATTAACGCCAAAGTCCGCGGATGCCCGCAATCAGATTTCGAAAATTCAAATTTGGTTCGATGAGTCTTCATGGCTTCCTATTCAACAGCAATTCAACGAAACGGGATCCGGGGATTATTTCACCATCCACTACTCAAAGATCGTCCGCAATCCCAACATCAGCGAGTCCGAGTTCAAGCCTCACTGGCCAAAAGGTACCGAAAAGACTCGTCCGCAGGGCTAGCTTCTCGGCAATAACGTTTCAAGTCCTGTCAAGCCTTTGCAGTTCGCACTTTCTCTGCGTTCCGTCCAGCCGATTCATGTTCGAGCAGCGTGCGCTTGCGCTCGAGGCCCCATCGGTATCCGGCTAGATTTCCGTCCGCCCGCACGACACGATGGCAAGGGACAACCACCGAAACGGGGTTTGTCGCACACGCCCGTGCCACGGCTCGGATTGCCGTGGGATGCCCAATCGCGCGCGCAACCTCGCCGTAGGTGCGAGTCGCCCCGTAGGGAATTCGTTTGAGCTCTTCCCAGACGCGCCGCCGAAACGCCGTCGCCTGTACGTCGGTGGGCAGATCAAGATGCGGCTCTTTGCCGCGAAGGTGCGCGAGAATTCTAATCACCCATTGTTTGAGGTTTCTCGATCCGCCGCCTCCACTGTCTATTTCCGCGCGCGGATATTCCTTCCGCAGGGCAGCTTCCAAGGGGGCGTCTTTTCCTCCGAGGTAAAGCGCGCTGATTCCACGACTAGTGCCGGCCACCAAGAGACGTCCCAGTGGCGAATCGACGATCGTGTAGTGAATCTGCATTCCAGCTCCACCCTGCCGGTATGTGGCCGGCGTCATGCCCAGCTGCGAAGGGGCGCGTTCATACAAGCCCCTGCTCGAACCAAATCCTGCGTCGTACAGTGCGGTAGTCACATCGTCTCCTTTTTGCAAATTGGATTTCAGGCGCTGCATACGTTGAGAGTCAGCGTATTGCCGGGGCGTAATGCCCATCACTTGGCGGAATGTACGTTCAAGTTGGTGCGGTGCCATTCCGGCAGCTCGACCCAATGAAGCCAGGGTCAGCCGAGCTTCGCCGTCTCTGCCATCCTCGGCTCGAATCTGAGCGTCGATTTCGCGGCAAACTCGCGCAACAGACATCGTGCGGGGATCGCGCAGGTTCATAGCCCGCGGCCGGCAGCGTTGACAAGCGCGAAACCCTTGTTGTTCAGCCGCTTCCGCAAGCGGGAAAAAGACCACTTGCTCGCGGCGAGGCTTGCGAGACGCGCATGACGGCCGGCAATAAACTCCCGTGGAGCGAACGGCATAGACGAATGCGCCGTCGGCGCCCCGATCGCGGGACTGCACAGCATGCCAGCGGTCCTCTAGATATTGTTTGCTGTCTTTTCGCTTTTTGTTGGAATTACGCCGCATGTGTTGCATCACCTACGCAGTTATTAACAAATCGAAATTACCGAATCGCAGCAGGAATCGCTATCCGATTCTTGCGTTCGAACTGGATTTCCACAGCCTTTCGCCTCGCCCGGAAAATAGCGTTCAAAAACGTCCAAACCGTCTGCCTTCGGAGGGTTACATCATAAGGCACTTTCGCCCGCACCCCTGTTGACGTCATAATAGAGCACGCGCATATTCGGACTCCACAGGGGTGGGGTCGGGTAATACTTGGGGGGAGAAGCTATGGGGGCTGCTCCGCAACGGAACAGGCAGGTAGCAGTATCGCCGCTACGTGTAGTGGAAACTCAGACTCTCACAACATCAGTGCCCGCGCTGGGTAAACCAGGACCGCGTCGCTTCGCACGTATTCCCACACATGCCATCGGAGTCGCTACCGAGCGCCGCGGCAATCCGCGAGCTTCGCTTTCTCTGCCGCTTCGCCTGATTCGGGTCGGAGATGAGATCGAAGATGTTCCGGTTACGCTGGTAACTCGGAACATCAGCTCTAGCGGCATCTACTTCCTGGCGCCGCGCAAGTTCGAGCCTGGTACAGCGATCGAACTGGAAGTCGCGTTGGTCGACCGTCCAATGGGTCAGGGAAGAGTACAAATGTGTACCGCAGCTCATATCATTCGCGCGGAGGAGGCGGACACACCCGGTTGGCACGGCTACGCCGCGACATTCGATGATTTCGCGCTTCGCCGCGATGACGTGCTCCCGCTTCGCTACCAAGCGAGCTAGCGTTTCCTTGGTTCAGAACGATTAAGACGATCAAGGGGAGCCAGGGTCTAATTACCTGCCAGCGGCTAGCCGGGAATTTGCAAACGCAACAACTCCGCTGCCTAAGCGAATGACCACGCCCTACCGCTCAAAAAATCTCACTATCAGGATGATCGCGCTACAGCGAATTCAGAAAAGCGATTAGCTGTTTCTTCTCTTCCTCGGTCAGGTTCATCTGGAACCGCTGATTATAAAAATTAACGAGCTGGTCCAGGTTCTGCGCCGCTCCATTGTGGAAGTACGGAGCGCGGGAAGCGAGTCCGCGTAGGATGGGCCCTTTAATCCGATTCACATCGCTGCACGCCCCCGTAATTAAGCCTTTACCAGGATCGGTAGTGTTGACGACATAAGGCTGTGCAGCGGTTTGCGCAGTGGCGAAAGGATTCGGGCAGCCCGTAATCTGATAAACCGGAAGATCGGGAAAGTCCAGTTGCGCGAGCGCGCTGGCAATCTGCGGATCGGTTTCGGTCGCGGGATCATGACCCGTGCCGATATCCAGCGGCAAGGGCAACGAGTGGTTCCCCACGTTTGGCGCATCGTGGCACGTCGTGCAGGTACCCTCGAACGAAGCGATCGGTAGTGTTGTCCCCAAGGCAGCGGCTAGTGCCGCGTTGTCATTCAACCCGCGGACATTGGATATGCTGAACGTATGCGTGTTGAATATTACCTCGCCGGCCGCGATGTTTTTCTGCGCCTCAACCAAAGCCCTGGCGAACGGATCTCGGGGGGCGCCTTGATTTGCAAAGCCGGTGAATAGGGTGAACACGGTTGGATTGAACGGGATGTGGTTAGGATCCTGCCCCAGCGTATCGTTGATACCGGGATAGTACGCTTCCTGTGAAAGGTCCGCCGGGCCGCCTTGAGCTTCCTTTGTGACCAACAAGCCGGCGCGGTCATCCAGCAATTGAGCGCTGAAAAGTCCTAGCTCGAAATTCACGATCGCTGTTTGTTGCGCCACGGTGGGAGGCACTCCCTGCGCATGCGTCGTAGTTGCGTCGACGGCCTGATGCATCAGATCGCTGAAGAGGTTTGCTGGATCTGTCGTCCCATCGTTCAAGGGCAGGATCGTCTCGCGACCGTCGAACATGATCGTGCTCAAGAATTTCAGATTCGTGGTCGGCAGCGGGCGGCGGAACACCGACGCAGTCCTTGTTCCCAACGTTGGCTCGGTTACTAGTGCGCAACCGTATGGATCGTGAGTAGCTACGATTTGGAATTGGACGGGGTTGGGTGTCGGTACCGTAAGCGGGATTCGGATCAACCCGTGCCCCAGCAGCAGGCTGTGGTCTGCCGGATTCCTCGACGACCCGTTAGGGCAATTTGCTCCGTCAACTGCGGCGAACAGCGGGTCCTGTCCATGCGTCGAGAAAAACCGCTCCTGAATGTTCTGTGTACTGAGTCCCATGGCGTTGCTTGCGATGTGGCATGTGCTGCACGACCTCCCGTTCGTCCCCAGGCTCTGAAAGAACGGATTGCTGTGGTCGAACGGCCCGTTCAAGTTATAGGTCGCGATCACACCGGTGGGATCGAAGAAGGCGAATAGCTGCGGAATCACAGCCGCGGAGACGGCGGTCGCCAATCCCAGCACTACCATCGCGAGCGCCAATTTCTTGCCTCGGCTTGCCGTCCAAGAATGCAAAATCATCTTCATCCGCATAGTCCACCTCTTTGGCGTATCAACATAGGATTGTCGGCTATTGGCAAAGCAACCCAAACTCGACAGACGGCTACGAACACTGATTAGGTTAGGACTTGAATCTCAAACTTCCGCTTCGAGGTCAATGGATGGCGGCTGGCAATAAGCTGGAATCGATCTGTATGTCTAAGTCATTCAGTACGCGAAATTTATATTGTTGCCCCGGACAATTTTGGTCAGAATACAATCAAGTTTGCCAAGTATCCTTATGCCTATACGGCCTAACAAATATCGTTTTGGTCCCTTCGAACTGCGGACCAGGACACGGGAGCTCTACAAACAGGGCACCAAGCTAAAGCTGCGCCCACAACCGTTCCAGGTCCTGAAGATATTGGTTGAGCGGGCCGGTGACGTGGTTTCTCGCGAAGAACTACACGACCTGCTGTGGCCCGCGGAAACTTTTGTGGACTTCGAGCAGGGGCTGAACACGTCGATCAAGGTCTTGCGCGGAGTGCTCAGCGATTCCGCGAGCGAGCCGCGTTATATAGAAACGTTGCCAAAGCTTGGCTACCGGATCATCGTCCCTGTCGAGGCGCAGGCCGAGGAGCCTGTTTCGTCCAATGAAACGAACGCTCCAGGGCAAAACGCAACCGCCGAAACTGCGCTCGGCGAGAAAATCCCTCATGACCGCATCCCGCAACCGTTCGTCGTACGAAAATGGCCGCTCCTGGCAGGAATTTCAATCGCCCTGATTGTTGCATTCATCGGTGGCTACTTCCTGTGGTCGCGCTCCCGTTCGGCGCCCCAGCCAGCTGGCAGCCGCACGATGCTTGCAGTCCTTCCCTTCGACAATCTCACTGGGGATCCTTCGCAGGATTACTTCAGCGAGGGTCTGACGGAGGAAATGATCGCGCAACTTGGACGTCTCGATCCGCAGCACCTCGGAGTGATCGCACGCACTTCCGTAATGCACTACAAGAACACCTCAGAACAATTGGACCAGATTGGCCACGAGTTGGGAGTTCAGTACGTGCTGGAAGGCAGCGTTCGCCGCGATTCAGACAAAGTTCGAATCTCAGCACAGTTGATTCAAGTGAAAGACCAAAGCCACGTCTGGGCGCGCCAATACGATCGCGAGCTAAACAACCTATTAGCCCTGGAGGGCGAGATCGCGCGAGAGATTGCCGGAGGCATCCAGCTGACTCTCGGCAATGCGAATCATATCGACTCCGCCCGTTATCAGCAGGTTTCTCAGTCTCCCAGTTCGTACGAAGCCTACGACCTCTACCTAAGAGGCCTATACTTCTGGAACAAAAGAACCGCTGCTGATTTTGAGCGAGCCATCGAATATTTTCGGCAGGCCACAGAAAAGGATCCTAATTATGCACGAGCGTATACCGGCTTGGCGAATTCTTACGTGCTGATGGCCGGCTACAGCGACGTTCCGCCCAAAGAGTTCATGCCCAAAGCGCGCGCGGCAGCCCTGCGCGCCGTTGAGCTTGACGATACCTTGGCCGAAGCTCATGTCTCTCTCGGAGTAATCGCACAAAATTACGATTGGGATTGGCCCACCGTTGAAAGGGAATACCGCCGCGCCATCGAACTGAACCCCAATTATCCAACGGCGCATCAGTGGTACGCCGAGTCGTTGGCGCTGCAAGGCCGTTTCGACGAAGCATATGTCGAGATCGAACGCGCGCGCCAGCTCGATCCCCTCTCTCTAATAATTGGATCGGACTACGCAGTAATTCTTTACTTCTCTCGCGAATATGACCGCGCTATCGGACAGTTTCGCTCCGTGCTAGACAGGGAGCCGCGTTTTCCGCGGGCACACATGGTGGTATATGCGTATGCACAAAAGGGCATGTATGCGGAGGCGCTCGCAGATATACAGAATTGGCGTCGTCTCGGCGATGGCCCGCAGTCGATGCTGCTGGCGTACGTGTCGGGTCGTGCGGGGCAGCAGGTGGAGGCCAGGCGGGCGCTTCGAGACCTGCAATTGAGGCCGGGAGAGAAAACTTATGCATACTCGATCGCGGTGGCTTATCTCGGTATTGGCGATAACGAAAAAGCAATCTCATGGCTGCAAAAGTCGTACACCGAGCGCACCATCACTACCGCTCTCCGCGTCGATCCAGCCTTTGATCCATTGCGCAGCGATCCACGATTCCAGGAACTTCTACGGGGTATGGGTTTAGCACAGTAGACTTATTTTGTTGGTTACTACTAAGCCATAAGAGCTTGAAAACGAGGAAGGCTGCGAAGAGAGTCTAGGTCCGCATCATTTTGTGCCCAGCGCTTATACCAGAAAGCATGCGTCATAGCCTTATCCAGACAATCGATCGCCTCGTCTGGCTTCCCTTGTAGCGCGTAGACGCAGGCGATGTTGTAGAGGATCCCGCAGTCCTCGGGGTCGATCGCTAGAGCGCGTTGGGCCCAATCTAAGCTTCGAGCCCGCTCGCCTAATTGGCATAGCGCATTCGCGCCCAAGTACAGCGCACGTGCATCGTCGGGGTGAAGTTCCAAATGCTTTTCGGCCCGCTGCCAAGCGCGCCGGTATGAGTCCTCCGCATCCTGCTTGCGGCCCAGCCCCGTATAAACCATCCCGAGCAATTGCGGAGCTTGGTAGTCCTCAGGCTTCACCTCGGAGGCCTGTTCGAACTGACGCGCCGCCTCCTTCAACTTTCCCTGCTGAAAGCACGCCCGCGCGTAGAAGTAATAAGCTTCGAAGAGCCGGGAGTCCAGGCGAATTGCAGTCTGGAACTCAACCTCGGCCTCGTCATAGCGCTTGCTTAGCGAAATAGCAAGTCCTCGCGACACGTGCGCCTCAGCCAGGCCCGGGTCTAGGAGCAATGCCTTGCGGCTGGCATCGTCTGCCGCCCGTAGATTTGTCTCGCTGGCTTCCCAGTACATGTACAGATAGGAATGGCAGTCGGCGACCCCGGCGTAAGCCCGAGCATAGCCAGGATCGATCTCGATAGCGCGAGTAAACATCTGCCTGGCAAAATCGTAGCCGCGGCGTCGAAACTGATAAAAGAATTGCCGGCCGCGGAGATAGTAATCGTAAGCTTTCACATCTGCTGTCGGCGGCTTGGCGATCGCTTCTTTTTCGCTGGCGGTCAGCATCACTTTCAAAGCGCCGGCAATGCTCTGCGCAATTTCGTCCTGTATGGCAAAGACGTCTTCCATCTCGCGGTCGTAGCGTTCTGCCCAGACCGAGTGGCGCGTTCGCGTCTCCACGAGCTGTGCCGTGATTCGCAGGCGGTTCTTGGCTCGGCGCAGGCTTCCGCCCAATACGTAGGCAGCGTTGAGCTCCTGTCCCACTTGAGGCGCGGTTACCGGCTTATCTCTGTACACCAGCATTTCAGCGCGGGGAAAAACCCTAAGCTTACTGATTTTGGATAGCTCCGTGATGATGTCTTCCGTCATGCCATCGCGGAAGTACTCGTCATCCTTGGCTCCACTCAAATTCTCGAAGTAAAGCACAGCGACAGACTTTTCGACTGCCGCCGCGGTCGCTGCTGCGATTCGGCCTGAGCCGGAGTCGCGCTTCAACTGTTGAAGGTCGGCGCGCAACTTTTCCGCGCTCGCGTATCGTTGTTCCGGGACTTTCTCCAACAATCTGTTGACGATCTTCTCGAGTTCGCTCGAGAATTTCGGATTCAGGCGAACTGGTGACACGGGCGCCCGATTGAGAATCGCGTCGAAGATGACTGCCGAAGTGCTGCCCGAAAACGGCAGACGTCCGGTTCCCATTTCGTAGAGCACTACGCCGAAGGAAAACAGATCGCTGCGCGCATCGACGTCCTCGCCGCGTGCTTGCTCGGGGGACATGTAAGCCACGGTACCCATGGCCGTGCCCGGGCTTGTTAGGTAATCAGGAGATGCGACCGCTGTGTCCGCTGCGAAAACTGCCACGGTTTCGCCGACCAGCTGCCGTCTGGACGCCATTTTCGCCAGCCCGAAATCAAGAACCTTGGCATTTCCGTTTTGCGCGATGAAAATATTTGCCGGCTTTATGTCACGGTGAACAATTCCCTTTGCATGCGCGGTGGCTAGAGCGTCGGAAATCTGGATAGCAAGATCGAGAATCTCTTCGACTTCCATTGGCCGGCCTTCGATGCGGTGCTTCAGCGTGGCGCCCTCGAGATACTCCATGACGATAAACGGGCGCCCTTCGTGCTCGTCAATATCGTAGATCGTGCAGATATGAGGATGATTCAATGCCGAAGCCGCCCGCGCTTCGCGTTGGAATCGTTCGAGGGCCTGCCGGTCCTTGGCGGAATCTTCCGGCAGGAATTTCAAGGCAACGCTGCGGCCCAGCCGGGTATCCTCACCGCGGTAGACCACGCCCATGCCGCCACCGCCCAGTTTGTCGATTATGCGATAGTGGGAGAAAGTCTGGCCAACCATGGAGGCAAGGATCCTTTGCGAACGCGCATGCTATCTTTTGGTACGGAACAAGTCAACGCAACCGTCAGCCTTGTCGCGAGACCCAGCACGTTGGAAGGATATCCGAGCGGCGTCAACATTCCAACACCACGCCGCGCGAAAACCTTTTGTCACGCGCTGGCTACCTTAAGACAGAGCTTTCCGATGTTTTCACCGTTGAACAGCTTCAGCAGGGTGTCGGGAAATGTTTCGAAGCCCTCCACGATATGCTCGCGCGATTTCAGCTTACCAGCCGCCATCCAGCCAGCCATTTCGCGCGCCGCCTCCGGATAACGATCGGCGTAGTCAAATACGACCATGCCTTTCATGCTGGCGCGATTAACCAGCAGCGAAAGATAATTCGAAGGCCCTTTGACTGGTGTGGTGTTGCAGTATTGCGAGATCGCTCCGCAAATCACGATGCGCGCGCCACGCGCGAGCTGCGTAAGCGCGGCATCCAGAATGTCGCCGCCCACATTGTCAAAATAAACGTCAATGCCTTTCGGGCAATGCTTCTGCAGAGCTTTGCGAACATCCTCCGACTTGTAATCGATGGCCGCATCGAAGCCGAGCTCCTTCACAATGTAGTCGCACTTCTCCGCGCCGCCCGCGATGCCAACCACAGTGCATCCCTTTATCTTCGCGATCTGTCCTACTACCGAGCCCACAGCACCAGCCGCGCCCGAAACGACCACGGTCTGGCCGGGCTTTGGCTGGCCGATGTCCAGCAAACCGAAATAAGCGGTCATCCCCGGCATTCCAAGTGTGCCAAGAAAAACCGGCAGAGGAATGGCGCCCGGGTTCACTCTCGTGATGCCGGTGCCGTTTGATATGGCGAACTCTTGAACGCCGAACGCTCCGTAAACGTAATCGCCAACGGCGAACTTGGGATTTTTCGAAGCTGTCACGCGACCCAGCGCCCCCGCCCGCATCACTTCGCCGATACCTACCGGAGCAATGTATGACTTCCCCTCGTTCATCCATCCGCGCATCGCCGGATCGAGCGAGATATACAGAATCTTTACGAGAAACTCGCCTTCGCCAGGATCGCGGACTGGCTCTTCCTTGTATGCCCAATCCGTTCGCTTCGGCATGCCCACGGGGCGCGCTGCAAGTTCGAATTTGTGATTCACTTCGCTCATGGCTGATCCTCCGCTACTGGCCACTGCTGTGGGCTGAGCCGTCATCGGGCAACTGTTGATAGTCGCTTACAGATGACAGTGACTAACGCGGCGGGCATTGTATATAATCGCGTGAACTGTGCCAAGTCACCACATTCTTTGCACACGGGAGGGCTAAATGGCCGGAGCACCCGCAAATGTACTGAACATGCCGCGACCGCCTGCTTTTGCCACCACAGCGGAGGAGCGCCGTCATCGCAAACAGATGCTGGCCGCCGCGTTTCGGCTTTTTTCGAAGTTCGGATTCGACGAAGGAGTAGCCGGTCATATCACTGCGCGCGATCCGGAAAAGCTCGACCATTTCTGGGTGAACCCGTTCGGAATGCACTTTGGCCAAATAAAAGCGTCCGACCTGGTTCTGGTGAATCACCACGGCGAAGTTGTCGAGGGAAAATATCCCGTCAATGCCGCGGCTTTTGCCATCCACTCGCAGGTGCACGCGGCGCGCCCCGACGTGATTGCTGCCGCACACGCGCATTCCCTGAACGGAAAATCCTGGGCCTCACTTGGGCGGCTGCTGGACCCAATTACTCAGGACGCTTGCGCGTTTTACGAAGACCATGGACTGTTCGCCGAGTTCACCGGCGTAGTCTACGAAACGTCAGAGGGCGAGCGAATCGCCCAAGCCCTGGGGCAAAATAAGGCGGCAATTTTGCGAAATCATGGGCTGATCACGGTGGGCCAGTGCGTCGAAGAAGCGGCGTGGTGGTTCATCACCATGGACCGAAGTTGCCAGGCTCAACTTCTCGCAGAGGGGGCCGGCAAGCCTGTAAAAATAGACCATGCAACTGCTGTCGCGACGCGGGAACAGGTGGGAAGTCATCTCGCGGGTTGGTTCCAGTTTCAGCCCCTACTTGCGCGTATCACCCGCGAACAGCCCGATCTACTTGAGTAGTCTCCGGACACAAAACTGCTCCCGGCTTGGGTGGAAGGTCAGTTTCCGATAACTCTTTAATCAGGCATGTGGTTTAAATTCCGAGTACGCCGTCAAACCCCAAAGTCGGGATGGTAAATCGGCGGCTGTTTGTCGGTTTCTTCTTTAAGTAACGCCGCGCGTTAATAACTCCAGGGGGTATAATCCAGCCCCAAATGCCATTCACCTCGGGTAGTTGCCTAGGGCCCTATGAAATCCTTGCCCCTCTCGGTGCCGGTGGGATGGGTGAAGTGTATCGCGCGCGGGACGCGAAGCTCGGGCGTGAGGTAGCCTTGAAAGCTCTACCTGAAGCTTTCGCTCGCGACACCGAAAGCATGGCCCGGTTTCAGCGCGAAGCGAAAGTCCTCGCTTCTCTCAATCACCCCAACATCGCAACGATTTACGGACTCGAAGACTCTGGCGGCATTCACGCACTGGTGATGGAGCTGGTGGAAGGGCCGACCCTTGCCGACCGCATCCGCTCTGGCCCGATTCAAATCGATGAGAGTCTGCGCATCGTCAAGCAGATTTGCGAAGCTTTGGAATACGCACACGAGCGCGGGATTGTGCATCGCGATTTGAAACCTGCAAATGTGAAGGTGCAAAACAACGATGCAGTCAAGATTCTTGACTTTGGTCTTGCGAAAGCAATCCGAGGCGATGCGGTCTCGACGGATGATTCCACTTCGCGTACGATCAGCGAAATGGCGACGCGGGCGGGAACCTTGTTAGGGACTCCGGCGTACATGTCGCCCGAACAAGCCGCGGGAAAAACCGTGGATCGCCGCGCGGACATTTGGGCGTTCGGCTGCCTGCTGTACGAAATGCTGACGGGGAAGAAGTTGTTTCACGGCGAATCCATGGCGGACACGCTGGCGGCTGTGATTCGTGCGGAACCGGATTGGACGCAGCTGCCTGCCGCCACGCCGCAACAGGTTCGCGTGCTGTTGCAGCGTTGCTTGCAGAAGGATTCGAAGCAGCGGCTGCAAGCCATCGGCGAGGCGCGCATATCGCTCGACGCAGTCCTTTCGGGCCCGCCCGATGCGGCGCTGGCGGGCGCTCCGGCAATTACCATACCTCGCTGGCGCGGAGCACTTCCCTGGGCCCTCGCGTGCGTTGCGATCGTAGCGGCCGTGGCTCTGTTCTTAACGCTCATCGTCGACGTAAATGTTTCCCCGCCTGTTTCTGGTCCCCTCGCCTGGAAGCAGATCACTTTTACTACCGGCCACAAGCAAGGACCCATCCTCACCGATGGAGCACGCCTCTATTTTCAAACTCAAGATGGCCCCGTAGAAATGTCCGTGAACGGTGGCCCCACGGCTTCTCTGCGCGCCTCCGTCTCCGGAATGGGAATGATGGACATTTCTCCGGATGGCTCCGAAATGCTGGCGCTGAAGAGAGATCTGAATGACGAAACGGGTCGAGGTTCCCTTTGGTCGGTCCCGGTTCTCGGAGGTTATCCCAGGATGCTGGGCAACCAAACCGCTCGCGGTGCGAACTGGTCGCCCGACGGCCGCATGATCGCTTATGCCGATCTGAATTCCGTGTACGTCGGTGACGGGCATGGGGCGAATGTGCGGAAGATATGGGACGCTCCGGGTGAGGTCGATGCAGCATATTTCTCGCCCGATTCCCACCTCATTGCTGCGACCGTCGTGGATGGCACGAAAGGAGCGAAGATATGGGAGCTGAAATCTGACGGAGGGTCGCCGCACCGGCTCGATCTGCATTGGCCCGAGGACGCCGATCAGTCGGATGGGCAGTGGACACCGGATGGCAAGCACTTTGTCTTTCTATCCCGTGGAGTTGCCCAGACAAACATCTACGAGGTGATCCGGCCGCCCTGGTCCGCGTTTTGGAAAAAGCCCTCCGCGGTGCGGATAACGGGAGGCCAGATGGATGTGTTGGCGGTGACGCCTTCTCGTGACAGTGCCGGTCTATTTTTGGTTGGAGAGATTGCCCAGGGAGCGATGCAAGTGTGGGATCCGGCGCAGAAGAGATTCCTGCCCTTTCTGGGTGGTCTGGCTGCAACGGAGTTCGTCATCTCGCCTGACAAGAAGTGGATGGTCTATGTTGACTACCCCCAGCATCATCTTTGGCGCAGCCGATTAGACGGCAGTGAGAAATTTCAACTAACGGATTCTTATTCGATCATGCCGCAATGGTCCCCGGATAGTAAGAAAATTGCCTATTCCGATTGGAACCAGATCTACGTGATATCGGCTGACGGTGGCATTCCAGAAAAACTGATCCCGAACCCCAACCAGGAGGTTTTACCAGCCTGGTCCCCGGACGGGAAATCGATCGCGTTTAGTGACTATCCGGAACCGGGGCAGTTCATGGGAATCAAAGTGCTCGATCTTACCACGCGGAAGATATCCGTCATGCCCGGATCGGAGGGCTTTGTTGGTCCCGCGTGGTCGCCCGACGGGAAGTACATGGTGGCTGCGGGCTATAATCCGACGCGCGTCGTGCTCTACTCGGCGCAAACAGGGACTTGGAAGGTGCTGAGGATCTCTGACCTCCTTTCGGGGAATTGTGTCTGGTCGAACGACAGTCAGTTTCTGTACTTCGACATGCCGGATGCGGGTCCAGAGCAAATGCGCGGATTTTATCGGCTGGCAATCGCGGACGGAGCGTGGAGTCGGATGGCCGCCTACGATCGTCCCGCTGTTATCGGCAACTCTGGGCAGGGCGTCTTCCCCAGCATCACTTCAGAAGGCCAACCCGCCATCATGATCGACACGAGCGTCGACCAGATATACTCGGCAAAGTGGAACTAGACCCTTCCTTTGCAATCGGAGTTGGCACAATGGTTCGCTCTCCTGTTTCTATTCTCCCGCTTGCAGAAGCGTGAAGCGGCCGCTAACTCCTGATTAGTCGATAATCGGAAACTGCCCCATCACCGTGGCTTGCCTTCGCTTGCCTGTTTTCGGGGCTGCTGCTACACTGTCGCGGCAAGAGCTACTGCTGCTCCTGCCATACTTCCTGTAAAAGGTTTATCCATGTCCGGACATTCAAAATGGGCCACAATTAAACACAAGAAGGCTGCCACGGACGCGCGTCGTGGCAAGGTCTTCACCAAACTAATACGCGAATTGACGATCGCGACGCGCACCGCCGGAGCCGACCCGGTGACGAACCCGCGCCTCCGCACGGCTATTCTCACCGCCAAGAGCGAGAACATGCCCAATGACAATATTGAGCGCGCGATTCAGCGCGGCTCCGGCACTCTCGAGGGTGAGACGCTGGATGAAGTGACTTTCGAAGGCTACGGCCCGGGTGGTGTTGGCTTGCTGGTGCAGGTTGTGACTAACAACCGCAACCGCATCGTCAGCGAAATTCGCCACATGCTTTCGAAAAATGGCGGCAACATGGCAGAAACCGGAGCAGTCGGCTGGATGTTTGACCGCAAGGGCGACATCGTAGTGCCGAAAGAAGCTGCCGACGAAGACAAAATGATGAGCATCGTGCTGGATGCGGGCGCAGAAGACTTGCGCGACGACGGCTCGGCCTGGGAAGTCACCACTCCTCCGGAAGCCATGGAAAAAGTTCGCGAAGCGCTGAACGCAGCGGGCATCAAGCCTTCTTCCGCGGAAGTTGGCTTCATACCCAAGAATTACGTGAAGCTCACCGGCGCGCAAGCCCAACAAATGGTTCGCATGATGGAAACGCTGGAAGATCACGATGACGTCCAGCACGTTTACGCGAACTTCGATATCGACGAAAAGGAAATCCAGGCTGCCGTAGCCGGGTAGTTCTCTTCGCGTCGCGTATTGCGAAAAAACACTACCTTTCGTTTCTGGCCCGCACGTACACTTGTGCGGACCAGCATGTCTTCTCACACCAGACTGAATGTAAAAGTGCGCGGTCTTCGCGTGCTCGGAGTGGATCCTGCGCTAGCCGGCGCCACCGGGTACGGCATCATTGAATTCGACGGCTCCACGCCGCGTCTGGTGCGTTTCGGATCGTTTAAACTTCCCGCGCGCGCTACACTTGCCGCGCGCTTGTACGAAATTCACTCGCTGATTTCCCGTTTGGTCGCCGAGTTTACGCCCGACGCAGTGGCAGTCGAGTCCGTATTCACCGCGCTGAATGTCAAGACTGCGCTAAAACTCGCGGAAGTACGGGGTGTCGTTCTCCTCGCTGCCGCACAAGCTTCCATTCCAGCGCATAGCTATTCTCCTCGCGAAGTCAAATCCAGTGTGGCGGGATACGGCGCTGCATCGAAGCAGCAAATGCAGCAAATGGTGAGTTCCGCGCTCGGCCTTAGCGAGGTTCCGGAGCCGGCTGACGCAGCGGACGCGCTGGCTGTCGCTCTATGCCACGCCCATCTCGCGCGAGCGCAGGAACGCATGAATGTTGCGCTGTCCGCGCCGCGCACGGTGATGGCATCCAGCGCGCCGGTTCGCAATACACAAACTCCGCGCAACCGCATCCGCGCTGCCCGCATCTTGGAATCGTGATAGCCTCGTTAGCGATGATTCGCTTTGTGAAAAACCGCATTGTCATGGGTCTTCGCAAAATTCTTCCCGCGCTTCTCATGGCAGCTTTCGCAATTCCCGCTTCTTGTTTGGGCGCTGAAACGCCAACTGGAAGTCCCGCTGTTGCCGTCGCCGCAGCCAGCGACGCACCGACTATCACCTATCGCAAAATCTTCAAATCCAGTTATCCGGAATTTGTCGAAATTAAGCTGGGCGAGAGCGGCCGCGGCACGTTCGATATCCGCCAGTTGGACGAAGCTGCCAATCCTCAGCCCTTCGAAGTCAGCGCTGCGCTCGCGGGCAGAATCTTTTCGTTGGCGGGGAAATTACATAATTTCCAAGGAGTCGACTTGGACATCCACAGGCGCATCGCGAATCTGGGCGAAAAAACTTTCCGCTACGACAAAGGCGTCGAAACACACGAAGTCAAATTCAACTACACGCTCGACGACTTCGCCGGCCAATTGACCGCAATCTTCGAAGGGCTGGCTCGCCAAACGACAGACTTGTCTGACTTGCAACGCACCATGCGCTACGACCGCCTGGGAGTGAATGACGTTCTTCAGCAGACGGAGCAGGATTACAACAACAAGCTGTTCCCCGAACCCGAGCGGCTGGTCGCCACGCTCGATCAGCTTGCCGCCGACGATAAGTTTATCGACATCGCCCGACAGCGCGCTCGAGCTCTTGCCAGCCGGATCCGCGCCTCCCACTAGCCGAAATCTCCGAATTAGCACTAGCGAGTATTGCTAACTCTTTTCACAGCTTGGGATTAGAGCGGTCTTACTTTTCTTCGATTCTGTCGGGAATGTGAGAACTGGCTAGTTGACCAGGTTGACATTTTTTGAGATTTACCGCTATCCTTCATCCATCCGTACGGGGACAATTTGCATCTGAATCAAACACGCCAATGACACCCAAAAAACTACCCACAATCCAGTTTGCCATGCTCTTTGCTTTACTTTCGATCACCGCGCTGCACGCTTCGGCGCAGTCTGTCTCGCAAGGCAACCGCATAAGCGCCGCCATCGGTTCCGATCAGATGGTCACCATGACCGGGCACATTCCTCACAATGCAAGACCGGAATTCGATCAGGGTCCTGTGGATTCAGCGTTCCAGCTTAACGAAGTTACGCTCCTCACCTTACCCTCGCCCAGCCAGCAAAAGGCTCTCGACAAACTTGTCGCCGAACAGCAAGACTCGTCGTCACCCAATTACCACAAATGGCTTACGCCCGAAGAGTATGCCGATCGTTTTGGCCTGAGCGTGAACGACGTTCAAAAGATTTCGACGTGGCTGAAATCGCAGGGTCTCACCGTTGTTAACGTGGCTCGCGGACGCAACTGGATCGTCTTCAGCGGAACCGCTTCCCAGATCCAAACCGCTTTCCGAACCGAAATTCACAACTACAACGTGAACGGAGAGATGCATTTTGCTAACGCCACGGCGCCTTCAATTCCGGCTTCATTGGCGGGCATCGCCACGGGAATCCGCGGTTTGGATGACTTTCACCCGAAACCAATGAGCGTCAAAAGAGCGCCGCAGGTCCAAAGCGCTCGCGCCAATTTTTTTGACAATCACTTTTCCCCTGGAGATTTTGTCGCTCCCGGCGACATCGCTACTATCTACGACCTAAAACCTCTCTATGCGGCGGGCGTCGATGGCACCGGGCAGAAGCTGGCAGTCATAGGCCAAACCGACATTTTTCTTGCTGATATCAATGACTTCCGCACCGGCTTCGGGTTGTCCCCAATCAGTTGCACCACGAACTCCAGTAATGTGATCACCTCCTGCAATTCGAGCAACTTCAAGTATGTGTTGACCGGCACAGACCCTGGAGTTTCTACCCACGGCGACGTCACCGAGTCGGACCTGGACGTAGAATGGTCGGGGGCAACCGCGCGCGGCGCGCAAATCATCTTCGTCAATTCGACAGATGTTTTTACTTCTTTCTACTTCGCCATCGACAACAAACTTGCCCCAGTGATCAGCCTAAGCTATGGCACTTGCGAATTTAATGACAATAATCTTCCCGCTGATGAAGTTGAGTTGACCAAGGCCAACACGTTCGGTATCACATTCGTGAACTCGTCGGGCGACAGTGGCGCTGCCGAGTGCGACCCCGATGATCCTAAGAACACTCTTGCCGTGGGCGGGGTGGCTGTTTCCTTTCCGGCCAGCAGTCCGGCAGTCACGGGAGTCGGCGGTACGGCTATCCCTATGGCCGACTTTACCAGCACATTTTGGGGTACGACGAATGCCACGGACGGTGGTACAGCCCTTTCCTATATCCCAGAGACGTCGTGGAACGACGATGTGGAACTGGTAGGCCTGGGTGGTTTCGGGACCTCACCTCAGGCGGTACAGTTAAATATCGGAATCTCATCCAGCGGCGGCGGTGCGAGCAATTGCTCCATCCAAAATGCTAGTTTTACAGCTTGTGTTTCCGGCTTTCCCCAACCCTCTTACCAAACGGTAACGATTCCCGGTCAGGCTAGCGTCCGTTTTTCACCCGACGTTTCGTTGCTCGCATCGCCAGACTTTCCGGGCTACATCGTATGTACGCAATTGTCGGAACTTGGCGACAACGGCACCGGCAGCAGTTGCGGCTCTGGCGGCGCTGCGGGAATCCTCGCTTCCATGGCCCTTCCCAACCCGGCGATCTTTGGCGGCACGTCGATTTCCGCTCCTATCTTTGCCGGCATCGTAGTTCTGCTCAATCAGGATCTGGGATCCACCGGTCTGGGTAACATCAATCCTATGCTTTACACTTTGAGCAAGACCACCTCCAATAAGGCGTTTCACCAGGTTACCAGCGGTAACAACATCGTCTTCTGCACTGCCGGCACTCCCAGCGCTATGCCAGCCGCAGACCGGTGTCCCTCGTCTGGCTCCCTTGGGTTCAACGCTTCCACGCACGACGCCACTAACGGATACAACTTAGTAACCGGTCTCGGATCGGTCGACGCCAACTCCCTGTTCACCGCGTGGAAGGGAAGCGCCGTCAACCCCACGCCCGCCTTTAGTCTATCCGCCAGCCCCAGCGTCGTTACTGTAGCGACCGCCGGCGGCACCGGAACCACTGTGATTACTGTGACTGGAACAAACGGTTACAACGGAACCATCAATTTCTCTGCATCGTCCTGCACCGGATTGCCGGCCGGCGGTTCTTGTAGTTTCAATCCAGCCACCGTTACCGGGAGCGGCACCACGACTCTCACCATATCCACCAGCGCGGCCGGCATGCTGGCGCCGATGAGTCATCAAGTTCCCCCTGCAGCTCGCACGGGCGGCGGCAGATTGCCTTTGTTGTTTTTGTGTTTCGCTGTTCTGTGGCTCGCGGTTCAAGCGGGTAGGCGCAAACTCCGCTGGAGCGTCGTAGCAGGCCTCTCGCTAACTGCCTGCTTGATAGGCATTGCCGCTTGCGGAGGCGGTTCCAGCAGCACTAACAACGGCGGAGGGGGTAGCGGCGTGAACCCCGTCACTACTACCGTCGTCGTGACCGGCTCGGACGGCACCAGCACCGAAACCACCAGTTTTACTCTTACAATCGACTGAGAAGCGCGACTATAAGGCTGCTCTGCTCTGAGAAATTCGCATAGCAGCCTTTGTTAGCGGATGACGATACCCGCGTAGCCGACGACTTCGTCCCAATCGCCAGTAACATCACCCGAAGTCGCGTACCGAATCAGCTCTGCATTCTTCGCGCCAAGATCGCTCATCGCGACCAGCGTCGCAACCGTCGCACCATACCCGCACATGGAGATGCCCTCGGACCTCACCGTATCGAAAAGACCGCGCGGATCGAGCGCCAACACGCGCTCAATCGCCTTGTTGTCCTTCACGCGAGTGATCGCGTCGCTTTCATAGTGATTCATGTCCGTGCTCGCAATGAGCAGCACCGGCTCGCGCTGCGCGGCTATCACTTGCGCCACCGCATGGCCTAGCGATTCGGGTTCCCCGTAACGCTGTGTTGCAAGCACCACCGGAACGAATCGCAGATTTTTCGCCAGCTTTTGAAGAAAGGGAATCTGTACTTCGAGTGAATGCTCTCGCCCGTGAGCCACCTGATCTTCGCGCAACAGTGGGCACGCATTCTTTAGTTCTGTCGCTAGTTCCGCATCGATCTCCGCATCGCCAAACGGAGTCCGCCAACTCCCTTCTGAAATTACGGCCATTGCTTCGCCACCGGGGAAATGCCTCGGGCCGAGCAGAATACACCTCGAAGGAATTTCAATCGCCGAATAAACGGCCCCCGCTACGTGTCCCGAATACATATATCCCGCATGCGGCACCACGCACCCACGGGCGAACAATTTCTTGTCGACACCTGAAGAGTATTTCTCGATTTCAACTGCGAGTTTTTTTGCGTCCGAAGGATAAAAGCGGCCGGAAACAGCGGGAGGGCGAATCATAAAATTCATCAAAACTGCAAGCTAGCAATCCATGCTGGATCAGAAGCACGTCTGCAAGGACGTTCAAATAGCTTTGGAAGGTTTGCCTTTAATATCGAGCGCTTCAGAGCCTCCGGCCATCCATAAAACCTTTATTCGGTCGCCGCTCTGATAGCCGCCCGCGTCCAGAACTTTGCCGATTTTCTTCTGCGCTTTGTCCGCATACGTGAACGTATGCACGTTCAGCGAATTCGCTTCTTCGCGCACCATCAGGGTGTGACTGTCCGCATGGATCACTTCCGCTTTCAGCCAAACAGGTTTTTTCGCCTTTTTCTTCACCACGATCGGCGCGCTAGTGTTCACCTGCGCCCGAACTGTCGGCGCATTAGCGAAGAACAGGCCTGCGGCAGCCAGGATCAGCGCTGCGAAAATTCTAGAGTTCGTCATCGAATGAGATTTTAAGCGACTTCAAAAATTTGATGTCCTGAGCGGTGATTTCCACCATGGATGATGAAACGGTTTCGTCTTCCAGAGCTTCGTCGTCCACGCGAATATGGAGCGACTCCAGAAAGCGGCGGTCGAGCGAAGTCATCTTGGCATCCTGCTCGGAGCGGCGTGCCAGGCCGATGGTAGCGTCGAGCTTCAGCACAATATCGAAGCCCGCGGAACGCACGCCGGAAATGGCTTCGGCGATGCGGTCGGAATCTGACACGCTATCGTTGATTGCGTGCCCTAGGTCTCGCAGCAACTGTTTCATACGGTCGTCGAGTTGCAAGCGCGCCTCCTGTAAAAAGCCATTGGTACACCAATTCTAGGTCCGCCGCAATCCCGAAACAAGAGCCAGCTGTGATCTTGGAATCGTGGATGTTACCTGTACGCTGGTTCACCTGACCCACCCGAAAGGGCGGCAAACATGCTCTGTAACCAAAATAGCAGCCTGCCCGCAGCGCTCCACCGAAATCTATACTAGAATCGTGCCATGGCAACCGGCTTCATTCCGGCGCTATGGAATTCCTCGAAAATAACGGCGCGCGTCGTGTGGCGCGCTGCGCGGCAATTCTTCCACGAAGCCATGGGAGCGTTATTCGCCACTTTTGCCTTGTACGGAGCAGTAGCCGTCTGGCGCCAATGGCATACCAAAGTGGCGGCATGGATTCTCGGTTTTGCGCTGGCTTACGCCGTTATGATGGCCGTCTTCGCTGTGACGTCGTTCCGCAAAGCTCGGCGAGTTCGCTGAATTCCCAATGCCCGAAAACACCAAGAAACGCGCACCCCTAACGGAACGAAAGCTCGCCTCGCCTTCGGGCCTCCCCATGGAGGCTGTTTTCACACCAGACAGCCTCTTCGATTGGAATCCTGAGAGGGACCTCGGTTACCCCGGCGAATTTCCGTTCACACGCGGCGTTTATCCCACCATGTACCGCGGGCGTTTGTGGACTACGCGGCAATATGCCGGATTTGGCAGCGCCCTCGAATCGAACCACCGCTATCGCTATCTTCTTTCGCAAGGGCAGAAGGGATTGTCCGTCGCGTTCGATTTGCCCACGCAGATCGGAATGGATTCCGACCATCCGCTCGCTCTGGGCGAAGTAGGCAAAGTGGGCGTAGCGATCGACTCGCTCGAAGACATGCAAACTCTCTTCGACGCCATTCCGCTCGAACGTGTCTCCACTTCGATGACGATTAATTCCACCGCCGCGATCCTGCTTGCTCTTTACGTAGCTGTGGCCAAGCAGCAGGGTGCGAACCTGAAACGCCTCGCCGGCACAGTGCAAAACGATATTTTGAAGGAATACATCGCGCGCGGAACTTATATTTATCCGCTGCGCCCAGCCATGCGAATCGTCACCGATATTTTCGCCTGGTGCCGAAGGGAAATACCCAATTGGAATGCCATTTCGATTTCCGGCTATCACATTCGCGAAGCGGGATCCACAGACGTACAGGAAGTGGCATTCACGCTCGCGAACGGCATCGCTTACGTGGATGCCGCCGTCGAAGCCGGTCTCGCGGTGGACGACTTCGCTCCGCAGCTCTCATTTTTCTTTAATTCTCATAACGAATTGCTCATGCAGATCGCGAAATTCCGCGCAGCGCGGCGTTTGTGGGCGCGCACAATGCGGGAGAGGTTCGGCGCGCGTGATCCGCGGTCGATGATGCTCCGTTTCCACGCACAGACCGCGGGCTCTTCACTCACCGCGCAACAGCCCGAAAACAATATCGTTCGCGTCGCGCTTCAGTGCCTTTCAGCTGTGTTGGGCGGCTGCCAGTCGCTTCACGCCAACGCTCTGGATGAAGCTCTCGCTCTTCCCACCGAGCAGGCGGCGCTACTTGCCTTGCGCACGCAGCAAATAATTGCCCAGGAAACCGGCGTGGTGAATACCATCGACCCCGTGGCCGGCTCCTTCGCCATCGAGCAATTGACGAACGAAATTGAAGCTGGAGCGCAAAACTACATTTCCAAGATTGATGCCATGGGTGGAATGCTGCGCGCCATTGAAACCGGCTACGTCCAGCAGGAGGTTCAGAAGTCGGCTTACGAATATCAGCAGGCAGTGGATACAGGCGAGCAAGTAGTGGTGGGTGTAAATCGCTTTCAAGCAGACGAGGAGCGACCCATCCCTACGATGCAAGTCGATCCTGAAATTGAACGCACGCAGGTGGCTCGGCTGAACGCCTTGCGCGCGCGCCGTGATGCGGCGAAAGCGAAAGCCGCGCTTGCCGAAGTCGAACGCCGTGCCCGGAGCGCCGAAAATCTTATGCCCGCCATTCTTTCAGCTGTGGAAGCGTATGCAACTGTCGGCGAAATCTCGGACGCGTTGCGCCGCGCCTTCGGCGAATACCACGAATCCGTAGTAATTTGACGATGCGATCTGCGATGAAACTGATTCTTGCATCGGCTTCGCCTCGCCGCGCGGAAATCCTGCGTAACGCCGGAATTCAATTCGAAGTACGCGCCGCGGATGTGGACGAATCTCGCCTCGCTAATGAGACTCCCGGCGATTATGTTTGTAGGCTGGCCCTGGCAAAGGCGCTATCGGCGGCTGCTAAATATCGCGATGGTGGTGACCAAGCGCTGTTTCTCGGTGCCGATACAGTCGTAGTGGTCGATACAGACCTTCTTGGCAAGCCTGCCTCGCAAGATGACGCACAAAGCATGTTACGCCGCCTCAGCGGGCGCATCCATGAGGTTCACACCGGTCTCGCGCTCCTGCAAATGCCTGGAACAATGCAGCGTGTAGTCGAAGAGATTACACGTGTGCAGTTTGCGCCTATTACCGACAACGAAATCGAAGACTATATTGCGACCGGCGAACCCTTCGATAAGGCTGGCGCATATGCAATTCAAGGAATTGGAGGCCGTTACGTGACGCGTATCGAAGGCTGCTACTTCAACGTAATGGGATTGCCGCTCGCGCGACTATGGTCTTTGCTGGGAGAGTTCGGATGGCCAAATTCGCCCGAGTTTCGGAGCGCCGCAAATTGAAAACGGCGGCCGGAGCCGCCGTCAGGATATCGCTGCAAACCGAAGAGACTTACTTCTTGTCTTCGCCCAAAGGAGGCGGAGCGGTCGTAACCGTTGGCGGATTCGCCGGTGGTGCCGGATTCGGCGGGTTCTGCTGATTCGTATGCATGCCTTCCTTAAAGTTGCGAATGCCTTCGCCAAGTCCTTTCATAACCTCTGGAATTTTCTTTCCTCCGAAAAGGAGGACGATAATCGCCAGCACGATTAACCAATGAATTGGGCTTAACTCTCCCATTTTTACCTGCCTTCCCAGGGTGCCTGTTCAGCGAAACCTAGTTCGCGAGCCCGGGTATCGTGGCTAAAGTATAACACGCTCATCCCCGACCCGGCGCGTCAAGTGTTCCCGATCCAGATACTCCAGCAAGGGAATTGCGTATTTCCGCGATACGCCTGTAATTTCCTTGAACGCGCCAATGGGAAGGCGGCTGCCGCGCTCCTTCCGGTACTTGGCAAGAGTCTGGTGCAGACTCGCCACTGCCGTTTGATGGAAGACCAAGTCATCCGCGACTTTGATCAGTACTTTCTCGCGTAGCAGGATCTGCAATATCTTTTGCGCTCGGCGCGATTCTACCGGCAGTTTGGCAAGCACGGTGGCGAAGCTCGGAACAGTGAGGCCGGCGCTCGCGAATTCGCGCTCGATTAATTCTTTAGCGCGCGCTTCTTCCGGCGACAGTGCTATTTCGCGCCCTGCTCGTTGAACGAGATCCCCCGAGAGCACGATCGCGCGCGCACCGAGCAAATCGCCGAGCACGCCTTGAAATATTTCAGGACGCGAGTTTTTCAAGCAGCTACGCAGTTCCTGCTTCGGAATTCCTGGTGATAACGGATTCATGGTGTGGAAATCTTCGATAGCCTTGCGGACGGCGGCCACGCAACAGGCAAACCCTTCCGTGGACATCACTACGGAATTGGAAGCCGGAGCGTTGCCCAAAACTCGCACGCGCTTTGCCGAAGCGAGCGCTTCCGCCGCGTCATGGATTTCAGCAGTAGTCCATCCGGTTCGCGAAAGAATTTCAGAGAAAGTTAGGCCCTTTGGCGAGGCATTCGTCAGCGCGAAAAGAATATCTTCTTTGTTTCCTCGCTCGAGTATTCGTAGGAAAGCTTTGACGCTATCGTCGTTGCGCCGATGCCGGGCAGGCCGTGTATCCAACACAACGCCGCCGCCGATTGTCTCAACCGGAGAAAGCTGCCGCAGAATAAACCGATCCCCTGGCAACACGAGCACGCCGCCGTCTAGCCTGAGCTGCGCGAATTCTGTTTTTCCCGGCACGAGTTCCGCGTCTCCGTTCAAAACAACAAGCTCGGCAATCGATTCCGCAGTACCCTGATGCAGGTGAACTCTCGAGCGATTTTTTAGCGGCCGCGCCGAAGACAGCAGCGTAATGTTTGCGTCCAGCCGTGCGGTCGGTTCGAAAATTCCCGGAGTCGCTAGAACCATGCCTCTGCTGATTTCGTCGCGCTCGATTCCGGCAAGATTCGCCGCTGTCCGCTGGCCCGCCATCGCCTGCTCGATTTGCTTTCCTCCCGAATGCAGGCCCCGCACGCGAGCTCGCTTCTGGGTCGGGTAAAGTTGTACGTCCTCTTCAATCTTGAGAGCGCCCGAAACGAGGGTACCGGTAATCACCGTCCCAAACCCTTTCATCGCGAACGCGCGATCGATCGGAAGCCGAAAATGGCGCTTTTCGTCCCGCTTGGGCACCGCGAGCGCCACACGAAGCAGCTCCTGTTTCAAACTATCGATTCCCGCTCCGCTGCGTGCGCTTACCGCGACAATTGGCGCGGCTTCGAGAAATGACCCAAGTACGAATTCTTCCACCTCTAGACGCACCGTATCCAGCGCGTCGGAGCTTACTTTGTCACATTTCGTGATCGCGACAATCCCGCGCGAGATACCCAGCAGCCGGCAGATATCGAAATGTTCGCGTGTCTGCGGCTTGATCGATTCATCAGCCGCGATAACGAAAAGGACTAAATCGATCCCGCCCACGCCCGCCAGCATGTTCCGCACGAAACGCTCGTGTCCCGGCACGTCCACAAATCCAAGTCTCACGCTTTCGAGATCGAGAAAGGCAAAACCCAGATCGATTGTGATGCCCCGGCGCTTTTCTTCTTCAAGCCGGTCGGGATTGGTGCCGGTAAGAGCTTGGACCAGCGAGGATTTGCCGTGATCGATATGCCCGGCAGTGCCTGCGATTACATGTTTGATTTCATCCATGGAGAAAGGGGCGCGCCCATGCTGATGCTAGCGAAGCGCGGAGCGCTTGGTCAAATGTCACGCGAAGACGAGCGCACGGCTCCGTGCGCCTCGAACTAGGATGGAGAAGCACTTGGATTTCTCTCGAAATAGCGGCACCGATGGGGGACTTTCAAACCGCAGCTTGACGGGATTGAAGCGAAGCGGAGGCAATCTCGTTTGCGATGGCTTGAGCCGCTGCGCGAGGATCCGGTGCGGCGGTGATAGGACGCCCCACTACCAGGTAATTCGCGCCCGCTCGAATTGCGTCCGCCGGAGTGCCGATGCGCGACTGATCGTTCGCGGCGTCGTGCGATGGCCGCACTCCGGGAATGAGTATCAGGAATTTTGAGCCGCAGGCGCGCCGGATCGCCTGAGCTTCGAACCTGGAACAAACCGCGCCATCGAGCCCCGCCTTCTGCGCCAGCTCGGCAAGCGCAACCGCGCGAGCTTCGATCGTCCCGGGCATCCCTATCTCGCGCAGCGTTGCCGCGTCAAAGCTCGTCAGCACGGTTACCCCGAGCAGTTTCGGCCGATTCTTCTTGTCGCCGGCCGCTTCGCGCGCCGCTCGCATCGCGGCGGTGCCGCTCGACGCATGTAATGTAAGCAACCGCACGCGCGGCAGTTTGACGGCAGCCGCCACTGCTTTTGCCACAGTAGTCGGGATGTCGTGGAATTTCAAATCCAGGAAGATGTTCGCGCCGGCATCCGCGAGCTTCTCAACTGCTCGCGGACCTTCAGAAGTAAAGAGCTGGCTTCCGACCTTGAAGAGCCCAACCGCCCCGCGAAGCTTCTTAGCTAACGCAGTCGCGACCTCGATTCGATCGAGGTCTAGGGCGACGATCAGTCGTGATGAGTCAATTCCGGGCGTGTAGGCACCTTGAGCAGCTCCAGCCGGACTTTTGCAAGTCCGCTGTGGTCAAATCCTAACCTACGAGCTACTTCGTAGGAAACGTCTAATTCGCGCCCCTCGACGTAAGGCCCCCGGTCGTTGATTCGTACAATCTGGCTGCGATGGTTCCGCGGGTTAACCACCCGCACGATGGACCCCAGCGGCAGGGTCGGATGGGCAGCCGTTTCGCCGTACATATCATAAGTCTCGCCGTTTGCGGTTGGCTGCCCGTCAAAATCTTCGCCGTACCAGCTCGTCGTGCACTCCCAGACGGCGATCGGCTTCAGCTGTGCAGACCCGCTAGTTTTCTGAGCGGGAGAATTCCGAACTATATTTCGTTGGAGAGGGTTGCTTGGCTTTCCGGTAGGGTTGACCGCCGGAGTAAACGCAAGCAGACCCAATCCTAAGAACACTGATTCCAGTACCACAAAATGTTTAGCTTTCATTGTCTCCTAACCTTATTTGAATCAGCAAATTATACTATTCCTGAGGGCGCTGAGCAACGTTTAACGCTCCCCGTAAAGTGCTGATTTCAAGTGTTCTATCCTCACGGCACCAAGCTTCAAGTCCCTCTATCAGTTTCTCCGACGCCCGTGGATCAACAAAATGGGCTGTACCGACTTGAACCGCACTGGCACCGGCCAGTATATACTCCGCGACGTCCGCAGGGCTTTCAATACCACCAAGCCCTATAATCGGGAGGCGAATCACCTTAGCCGCTTCGTACACCAACCTAATCGTTATAGGTTTTATGGCCGGACCAGACAACCCCCCCGTGGTACTGCCCAGCCGTGACCTTCGATTGTGTGCATCTACACACAGTGCAGGGTACGTGTTGGCGATAACCACCGCGTCGGCTCCGCTGGATTCTGCAGCCTTTGCGATAAGTCCAATGGCATTAACGTTTGGAGATAGCTTCACCCAAAGCGGCCGACGAGCCGCTTTTCGGGCAGCTTCGACGACCCCAGCCGTCAAGCTGGGGTCAGTACTATATTCCATGCCGCCTCGTTCCACATTGGGACACGAGATATTCAGCTCATACGCCGCCAGTCCATCCGCATCCTCAAGCACCTGAATCACTTCGACGTACTCCTCGATGGTTTGGCCGAAAACATTGGCGACCACAGTCGCTTTCTGGCGCAGGAGTTTTGGAAGCTTCTCTGTCACAAAGGCCCTGACGCCGATGTTCTGTAGGCCTATCGCGTTCACCAAACCGCTGGAGGTCTCAGAGATCCGGGGAGGAGGCGCCCCGTCCATGGGCTGGATTGAGAGTCCTTTGGTAACCATCGCGCCAAGGCGGCTAAGATCGACTAACGGCGCGAACTCGATTCCATATCCAAAGGTGCCGCTAGCGGCAATAATGGGGTTTTTGAGATGAAGGGTACCCACGCTGACGCGGAGGTCAATTTCCGCGGGCCGTTGGGGAGTGCTTGCCGGCTGCGGCGCATTCACGGCTGGTAGTCTAGCATGCGCGTCAACATTGGACCGTGCCTCCGGCGCCGACCCGGGCTATTCCGACTTTTGCTCCGGATTCCGCGGCTGCGAACTATCGACGGTCTGTGCTACGATGAGGCGGCAAATGCGCGTCGTAGAAAAAAGACAACTACTCTCCGCCGAAGAAATTGGCCGCACCCTTCAGCGGCTGGCCCATGAAATCGTCGAGAAAAGCGGTGGAACTAATGACCTCGCGCTGATCGGAATACGCCGCCGCGGTGTTCCCCTATCCCAGCGCTTGGCTAAGACCATCCGCGATTCTTCCGGCGTCGACATCCCCGTGGGCACTATTGATATCACCTTGTATCGCGATGACCTTTCCACCGTAGGCCCCCAACCGGTCGTTCACTCCAACCAAATCGATTTCCCGGTAGATGACCGCGACTTGGTTGTAGTCGACGATGTGCTTTACACCGGGCGCACTATTCGCGCCGCCCTGAACGGTCTCTTCGACCTGGGCCGCCCCAAGCGCATCCGGCTTTGCGTCCTAATCGATCGCGGCCATCGTGAAATGCCAATTGAAGCCTCCTTCGTGGGACGAACAGTGGAAACAAGCGATACCGAAATAGTGGAAGTCCGCCTGAAGGAAATTGACGGCGAGGAACGCGTAGTTCTCGTCGATCGCGTTTCCTAGAAACCGGGCAATCGTTCGGGAGGCGCGGAGAAAACGTAAGTAAAGGGATAACGTGCTGCAGCGCTTGCAACACCTGCTTGGAATCGAAGACCTCACCCGCGAGCAAGTATCTTTTATTCTCGACCAGGCAAAACCTTTCCAGGAATTTCACCGCCATCCGTTGAAAAAACTGGCCACGTTGCGCGGCAAAACCGTCGCGCTGGCCTTTTTTGAGAACTCCACGCGCACGCGCATCAGCTTTGCCACCGCAGCTGCCCGTCTTGGCGCGGACACCATGAATTTGCAGGCTGAATCTTCCAGCCTCAAAAAAGGCGAGTCTCTCCTCGACACCCTATGGACGCTCGAAGCTATGCGCCCCGACGGTATCGTGATTCGCCATAGCTCATCTGGTGCGCCTGAATTTGTAGCGCAGCGCCTCGGGATTCCCGTTGTCAATGCGGGAGACGGGACGCACGAACATCCCACTCAAGCTTTGCTCGACGCGCTGACCATCCGCGACCGCAAAGGAAACCTGGAAGGCTTGCACGTTACCATTCTCGGCGACATCCTGCACAGCCGCGTGGCGCGCTCGAATATTCATTTGCTCAGTAAATTCGGGGCACGCATCATGCTATACGGCCCGGCCATGTGGGTACCCGGCGAACTCGAATCGCTCGCGCCGAACGTTCGGCGCGCTTCGAGCATCGAGGAGGCGCTGGACGGCTCCGACGTGATCATCGTTCTTCGCGTGCAAACCGAACGCCTGCACGAGCCCGCGCTGGCGGCTGAAGAATATATTCTGCAATTTCAGCTTACTTCCGAGCGGCTTCGTCTCGCGGGTCCGGATGCTCTTGTGTTGCATCCCGGTCCCATGAATCGCGGACTAGAAATTGACCCGAATGTTGCCGATGGGCCGCAATCCTGCGTTCTGGGTCAAGTGACGAATGGCTTGGCGATACGCATGGCTCTTCTTTACCATCTCGTCGGCGGCGCGCCGTCGGAAACGACCTTAAGCGCGGGAACGACAGGCAAGGAATAAACGATGCTGCTGATTAAGAATGGCCGAGTCTTGGATCCATCAAGCAATGCAGAAGCATCGCTCGATATCCTTCTCGACGGCCCTCTCATTTCGAAAGTCGGAGCAAATTTGACGGCGTCTGACGCGGAAGTTTTCGATGCGGCGGGAATGATCGTGACGCCAGGCTTTATTGACCTGCATTGTCACTTGCGGGAACCCGGCCAGGAACTCTCCGAGACGATCGAAACCGGCACACGCGCAGCGGCGCGCGGCGGCTTCACAGCCGTGTGCACCATGCCGAACACCCAGCCCGTAAACGACAACGCCTCCGTCACGCGCGGAATTGTCGAGCGCGCCGCAGCCGCCGGCATGGTACGCGTCTGGCCGATCGGAGCGGCCTCGGTCGGCAGCCAAGGCGATGCTCTCGCGGAGATTGCGGCGATGAAGGACGCGGGAATCGTTGCAGTGAGCGACGACGGCAAGCCCGTTGCGACCGCTCGTCTCATGCGCCAGGTGATGGACTATTGTCGCGGCCTCGATTTGCCGGTGATCGATCATTGCGAAGATCCTTCGTTGTTCGCCGGTGGCGTGATGCGCGAAGGCCCGCGCTCCATTCGCCTCGGATTAAAAGGCATTCCAGCGCAATCCGAATCGATCTGCGTGGGCCGCGATGTGGAAGTCGCAATGCTCACCGGCGCGCGGCTTCATATCGCACACATGTCCACTCGCGCCTCGCTGGAATATGTGCGCGCGGCGAAAAAACAGGGATTGCAGGTCACCTGCGAAGTCACGCCGCATCATTTCACTCTGATTGACGAAGACGTTCGCTATGATTCGCATTACAAAATGAACCCGCCGTTGGCTTCACGCGAAGATCGCGCCGCCTTGATCGAAGGTCTGGCGGACGGAAGCGTCGATGCCATCGCCACTGACCACGCCCCGCACCATCCCTCGAGCAAGGACGTCGAATTCGACCGTGCTCCTTTTGGAATCACCGGGTTCGAAACAGCTTTAGCGCTTGGTCTAAACGAGCTGGTTCATACGGGGAAACTTTCGCTTAAGCGTCTGGTTGAATTGTTTACTTCAGGGCCTGCTCGGGTTCTGGGGATCGAAAGAAAAATTGCCGCCGATGAGCCGGCCGATCTGACGATTTTTTCACCAGACCATTCCTGGACATTCCGCGTATCCGACTCGCCCAGTAAATCGCGCAACACTCCATTCGATGGCCGCGCGTTTCGCGGCGCCGCGATGGCCACTATAGTTGCCGGCCGAATCGTTTATCGCCGCTAAATTCTGAAACCAGGCCAGACAGGCGCTTCGACGGTTACGTAACACCGAACCTCAAGCGCAACTTTCTCAAGTGGTCTCTCGTCGCAACATCGGCGCTTGCCGCGGTGACGCGTCCCGAGAAAGATTACGGTTTTAGCAGGCTCTTCCAGCGTTTCCAGGAATCCTCGCGAGCCTTCTTGTTGGCGTCAGTAGCATCGGGCGCTTCGCCTGCTCGCATGAAGCCGTGCCCCGCGCCTTCATAGGTCACTGGGTCGTAGGTTTTTCCCGCAGCTTTCATCGCGGCGATCGTATCGGGAATTGTCGCGTCGATGCGCGCGTCGTTCCCAGCGTAGAAACCGTACACGGGTGCCTTGATGCGCTGCATCGCGTCCGTTGCCGGCGGCGGGCCGTAGAAAACGAACGCTGCCGCAAGATCCGCGCGGTTTGTTGCAAAGCGGAAAGTCTGTCCGCCGCCCCAGCAGAATCCTGCAACATAAATTTTCCCGTTCGAGGCCGGCAGCTTCAGACCATAGTCTGCCGCAGCATTCAGATCCGCCGTCACTTGGTCGGGATTCAACTTGCTGACAGCTTCTGTAACACCAGTAGAAAAATCTTTCGTGCGGCCGCCGTTCGGCGCCATGCCGCTCAGCAGGTCCGGTGCAACGGCAATGTAACCGGCTGCGGCGACTTCGTCTGCAAGTTCCTGCGCCCAGTCACTCAATCCGAATATTTCGTGAATGATCAGAACCACCGGCTGCTTGTCTTTCGATTCGGGATAAACCACCAGCGTTTCGACGTTGCGGCCATCATGTTTCACCGTAACCCACTCGCTATGGCGCGGCGAAATCGCGATTCGCTCACGCGCCCAAGGCTGCGACCATTCCTGCGCCGCTACCGTCTGCGTGCCCAGCAAGATTCCCATCGCTAACAGCAGCATTCCTGCGAATCGCTTCATGGTTCACCTCGTCTCAGAATAGCGTCAGCGATAATAATTGCGCGAGATGCCTCAAGCAAGACCTTTTGGGTCAAGAGAGTCGGCCCGCACTGGAATTGCTGAACTGGCTTTCGATGGTTGTATTTACCACACCGAGAAAAGGGGACTACAATCTCTAATCGGATGCGCATTTCTACTAAATGTTTAATTATTGCGGTGGCGAGCGTTCTCGCCACGTCGAGTTCCAGTCTATCTGCGGTATTTCAGACCAAAGATCCAAGCCTGCGACAGGAAGTCAAGTCGAACCCAGTTGATCAATATAAGCCACATGGATATGTGAACGACTTCGCCGGAATGCTTGATTCAAAGGTTCAGTTGCAGCTCGATCTGATCTGTAAGGACTTAGACAAGAAGAATGAAGCTCAGATAGCGATTGTGACGGTTGTCTCCCTCGATGGCGTACCAATCAAACAGTTTGCTACCGACTTGGCGAACCTCTGGGGAGTCGGGCACAAGGAAAATAACCGCGGCGTTCTCATATTGTTATCTCGAGATGACAGGCAATACCGTCTTGCGGTTGGATCCGGCCTCGAATCCGTGTTGAGTGACGAAGAAGCCGGGCGCCTAACCCAGGAAATCTTGCCCATGCTCAAAAAGCAAGACTACGGAAATGCCGTACTGCATCTCGCCGCTCGCGTTCGTGAGGAAATCGAGCAGAAGGTAAAATAAGATTGCCTCGAACGCAAACCTCTAAGCTCGAATCCGTAGGTTTTCGATTTTTAGTGTGTGGCGGGTTCTGCGGCGGGATGCATGCCGTGTTGAGGAACTTCGTGGACACCTCGCAGGGGCTGTTCCTGATGAAACCGGAAAAGTTGGTTCAACGGACCTGCGCCCTTGCCAATCTGATAGGATTTTTCGATCGCTTTCGTCACGTACGCCTTGGCTAGGATCACAGCCTCGCGCAGTTGCTGCCCGGATGCGAGTTGCGCCAAGATGGCCGAGGAAAATGTGCATCCGGACCCATGCGTGTTTGGACTCTTCACATGATCGCCGCCAAAAGTTTCTACTTCTGTTCCAACGCAGAATACATCGATCGGTTTCTCCAAATGTCCGCCGGTGACCACAACTGCGCGCGCGCCCATTTCGATCAACTTCTGACCTGCCACTTTCATCGCGGGAAGATCTTTCACTTCCATGCCGGTCAGAAATTCCGCTTCGGGCAGATTCGGCGTGATCACGCTCACTCGTTTCAGCAGTTCGTCCCGCACAAATTTTAGGCCGGACGTATCGAGTAAATCCGCATTCCCGGCGGTCGGTCGGAACACGGGATCGAGCACGACGTGCGCGAACTTATGCTTGTCGAGAAACTCGGAAACGGCTGAAGCGTTGCCGCGATTCGTAAGCATGCCTATCTTCACGCCTGCAATCGCAACATCCTCCGCCAACGCTTCGAGCTGCGCGCGCAGGGTCGCGGCAGGAGTCGCGTGCACTGATATCACGCCCTGCGTCGATTGCACTGTGAGTGCGGTCACCGCTGCTACGCCGTAACAATTGTGCGCGGCGAACGTTTTCAGGTCGGCAGCTACTCCCGCTCCGCAGGACGGGTCAAATCCGGCAATGGTAAGGAGAATCGGTGGAGTGTGGTTCGTGTGGTTGTTCAATTCTTGAGTTCCCTCGCAGACATCGCGCAGACAAATATGCCGGCGCTGCCCTTTTTCGCGTGAGCGCACCGGCTAGATAAAAATGTACGCGTGTTATCGTTCGCCGCGCAAGTGGAAATTTTTGCGATGAAGTTAAAAGCTGATAATAGTTCGAAACGGCGTGCGCGCGACGCTCTACGGAAAGAGTCCGCGAACCAGTGTCGCGTCCGCAACCCGTCCGACGGCAAGAACGTAAGCTCCGGTGCGCATGTGCGTGCGATGTTTGCGCGCCATCTCGTGTACTTCGTGAAACGCCCGACGCATCACCATCTCGAGCTTCGCATTCACTTCCGCTTCGGACCAGAAGAAGCTCTGCAGGTCCTGCACCCATTCGAAGTAGCTGACAGTTACGCCGCCCGCGTTCGCAAGAATATCCGGAATCATCGTGATGCCCTTGCGAGCCAGAACTTCATCTGCGTGAGGAGTGGTCGGCCCGTTTGCCGCCTCGGCAATTATTTTCGCTTTAATTTGATCGGCATTATTCAGAGTGATTACATTTTCGAGCGCAGCCGGAATCAAAATGTCACATTTCATCGTCAACAGATCGTCATTCGAAATGCGCGACGTTCCGGGCATTCCCACAACGGTTCCGGAGCGCTCTTTGTAACGGGCTGCTTTCATCGGGTCAATTCCGCGAGAATTGAAAACGCCGCCGCGAGAATCGCTGATCGCTACTACTCGCGCTTTCTTTTCCGCGAATAAACGCGCCGCAATCGATCCCGCATTTCCGAATCCTTGAATAGCCACGCTGGCCCCGCGCAGCGACATCTTTTTCACCTTGCAGGCTTCTTCCACGGAAACCAAACATCCTCGAGCTGTTGCTTCGTTCCGGCCCTCGGAACCGCCGATCGAGATCGGTTTGCCGGTAACTACTCCGAGTGACGTGCGCCCCTTGGTCATGGAATAGGTGTCCATGATCCACGCCATCGTTTGAGAGTCCGTGTAAACGTCCGGCGCCGGAATATCCTGATCCGGTCCGATGATGGGAAAAATCTCTGACGCGAATCGCCGTGTCATGCGTTCGAGCTCGGATTTGCTCATCCTCTTCGGATCGCAAATCACGCCGCCCTTGCCGCCGCCGTAGGGAATATTCACCGTCGCCGTCTTCCACGTCATCCATGTGGCCAGCGCTTTCACTTCGTCCAACGTTACCCCTGGGTGATAACGGATGCCGCCCTTCGCCGGCCCGCGCGCGATATTGTGCTGCACGCGAAAACCGGCGAAAACTTTGATCTGCCCGTTATCCATTTTGGTGGGCACGGACACTTCGAGTATCCGCTTCGGCGTTCGCAATATTTGGCGAAGCCCCGTATCCAGCTTCAAATACTCGGCTGCGATATCAAACTGGATTTGCGCGATGCGGTATGGATTCAAATCCTCGCGCGGCGCAATTCTTGGGATCGGCTGCGGTGCGGCTTTGGCGACTATGGCCATCGTGTGACTTCCTTCCTGTCATACCTTCTTGCCGCGGTGAACCGTCATTTTCTTCGCGCCGCCGAAGGTTATTTGATTAATTGATTGCCGTAAGTCCTACGCGAGTCGAAGTTTAGCCAAGCCGCCAAGGATGTCAATGGAAACCATGACAATTTATGCGCCCGCGTGCGCCCGTTTAAGCCTTGTACCCTGCCCAAGTTGAGGTTCCCTATCTTATCTATCTGTATCTACAAGGCTTACTGCCGGGATTCCCGCCTTTCCATCGGATTCGCGCTCCCGTCGCCGGGGCGGAAATGTTCCCGGAACCTGTTGACGCTCTATGTTCTGCAAGTTAGGCTGCGGGCGTCGGTTCGCACACTTGGCGAATCCGCGCGCAACCTGGAGGAGTTTCCGGCTCGGCTGAAAACATCCGGAGAGCTTTCACGTGCGTACTTTAAAGAATGGAGTCCCCAGAATCTGGTGAGTGGAAATACGGGAGCGGAGTTGAGCACCTCGGACGCGGCGCTCATCCAAAAAATTGTTCAGCGGGACGAGTCAGCGCTGGCCGCGCTGTACGACCGCTATGCCGGTCTGCTCTCGTCCGTCCTGAATCGCATTCTTCGCGACACGCAAGCGGCCGAAGAAATTTTGCAGGACGTCTTTTTCCAACTCTGGCGCAACGCCGCGCAATTTGATCCCGGACGCGGTTCACTGCCGGGATGGCTCGTGGTGATCGCGCGCAATCGGGCCATCTCGCGGCTCCGGCGGCACAATCCAAGCGAAGGCGAAGAGCTGCTCGAAACTTCCGTCATCGTGCCGGCGAATTTGGAAAGCGCGGTCGTGCAACAACAATTGCTCGGGCGCGTGAAAGGCGCCTTGGAAAATCTTTCCGCCGACCAGCGCGCCGCCATCGAGTTGGCGTATTTTGAAGGTTTGACGCACAGCGAAATTGCAACCCGAACGGGCGATCCGCTGGGCACGGTGAAAACACGGATTCGCACCGCGGTTGAAAGTTTGAAACGGACTTTACTGGCATGAACGGGCATCCAACTCGGCCGGAAGATTTCGACCTCTACGCCCTCGGCGTTCTGGAGGGCGAAGAGAAAGCTGCGTTCGACGCCCATGTGCCCACGTGTGCGGCGTGCGCGGAAAAACTCGCGGAAGCGCGCGGACGCATCGCGCTGCTCGCTTTCGCCGCGCCTCGCGTCGAACCGTCTTCCGCTGTTAAAGAGCGCCTGATGCGGCAGATTCACTCCGCTCCTGAAGCCGCGCGCGTGCCGCAGCGTGAGCGCGCACCGCGCGAACCGGAACGCACCGGCGGATTCTTCGGCCGATGGTGGCCTGCTGCTGTGCTGGTGCCGGTGGCTGCCGTGCTGATTCTCGTCTCCATGCGCCTTTGGAAGGAGAACGTGCACCTCGCCGACGAATTGGGCGAAGAGCGCGCCGAGTTGCAGAGGCAGCAAGCGCAGCTGGACGAAGCCCGCCACCTCCTCGCGCTGATGGAAGCAAAGGACACCATGACTGTCGCGCTCGCGTCCCAGCCGGGCATGGCCAAGGGCGACGTCCGCGTGATGTACAACGCGAAAATGGGCATGGCTATGTGCGATGGCTGGGTAGATCCCGCGCCCGCGAACAAGAGCTACCAGTTGTGGCTGGTCCCCATGGACGGCAAGCCCATCAGCGCGGGCCTCATCGAAGCTTCCAGCGGGCCGATCAACCCGTGGACGGTAAAACTTCCGCCGGGCGTCGCGGCAAAAGCATTCGCGATAACGCTCGAACCCGAAGGCGGCATGCCGCAGCCCACCGGGCCGATGGTCCTCGTCGGGCCAGTTTCGTAAATTTTCACCAACAACCATTTTGAACTTCTTCTAGGTATTCCCTGCGCGAGGAATGCGGTCCACGCCCATGTACGGTTTCAAAACTTCGGGGATGACGATCGATCCGTCGGCCTGCTGAAAATTTTCCGCAATCGCGATCCAGGTGCGGCCCACGGCGAGGCCGGAGCCGTTCAGCGTGTGCACGAACTCGCTTTTGCCCGCCTTCTGCTTGCAACGAATGCCTGAGCGGCGCGCCTGAAACGCTTCCGTATTCGAGCAGGACGAAATCTCCATGAACTCGCCCGCGGACGGCAGCCACACTTCGATGTCGTACGTTTTTGCCGAAGCGAATCCCATGTCCGCGGCGCACAGCAGCATCACGCGGTAGTGCAGGCCCAGGCGCTGCAGCACCACTTCCACGTTTTTCACCAGCAATTCCAGCTCGTCGTAACTTTGTTCCGGCCGCGTGAACTTGAAGAGCTCCACTTTCTGAAATTGGTGCTGGCGTTTGATTCCGCGCGTGTCTTTTCCCGCCGCGCCCGCTTCCGAGCGGAAGCAAGCGGTCCAGGCGCAGACTTTCTCCGGCAATTTGTCCGCGTCCAGCGTTTCGTCGCGGTGCAAGCTGGTGAGTTCCACTTCGGACGTGGGAGTGAGCCACAAATCGGTGCCTTCCAGGTGGAACATATCCGCGGCGAATTTTGGCAATTGGCCTACGCCCGTCAGCGAAGCCGTGTTCACCAGAAACGGCGGAAGAATTTCCGTGTAGCCGTGCTCGCGGGTGTGTACGTCGAGGAAGAAATTCGCGAGGGCGCGTTCCAGCCGCGCGCCCAGTCCTTTGTAAACGGCAAACCGCGCGCCCGCAATTTTCACCGCCGCCTGGAAATCCAGAATCCCGGCGCCTTCGCCGATTTCCCAGTGCGGACGCGGCTCGAAATCAAATTTCGGCGGAGCGCCCCAGCGGCGCACCTCCACATTGTCCGCTGCGCTTTTTCCCACCGGGACGCTCGCGTGCGGAATGTTCGGTACCGTCAGCAGAAATTGCTTCAGCCGCTCGTCCAGCTCGCCGATGCGCACATCGTCGAGCTTCAGCCGGTCGGACACTTCCTTCATCAGCGCGAGAATTGACGCAGCATCCTCGCCGGCGCGCTTCATCCGCGCAATTTCTTCGTTCGCGCGGTTCCGCTCAGCCTTCAACTTCTCGGCAGAGGTGATCAGTTGCCGCCGCTCGGTGTCAATCTCGCGAAACGGCGCCAGGTCCAGCGTGATTCCGCGGTCCCGTGCCATCTTCTCAATCGCGTCCAGATGCTCCCGCACGTATCCCAAGTCCAGCATAGTCCAAGCAGAATACCGGAAGCAGTAGCCGCTGTGAAGCAGCCCTTGCGCAGCTCCCGCGGTCTGAGGCTCAAATGTAGCGCCGGGGCCTTCAGCCCGGCATCTTTCTTCTGTCTTTTCTTTACGTAGTCATCCCGAACGGCGCTGTTTGCCGACGTCTTGAGGGACCTGCTTCTTCTTTTCCGGTTCCTCCGTGATCCACCTTGACACACGTTACCGTTCGATCAACGATCCGGACGGTCGCGATTTTCGCGCCCAATCCGCCAGAATGCGCAAATCCGCACAACTTAATCCCGTACCCGTCGATTCACCTGCGGATTCGCATCTGCCCGCGCCCGTTTTCCACGACCAAAAACATCACATCAAAATTTTCCAAGGCGACTGCCTCGAAATCCTGGCAAAAATTCCTGAAGGATGCGTCGACTTGATTTTCGCCGACCCACCGTATTTTCTTTCCAACAACGGAATCACCTGCCACGCCGGCCGCATGGTCAGCGTCAACAAAGGCGATTGGGACCGTTCGCGCGGCGCCGACGCCAACCACGAATTCAACCGCGCATGGCTCGCCGCCTGCCAGCGCGTCCTCAAGCCCAACGGAACGATCTGGGTCAGCGGCACCAGCCACGTAATCCATTCCGTCGGCTTCGCCATGCAGCAGCTCGATTTCAAACTTTTGAACGACATCTCCTGGGTCAAGCCCAACCCGCCGCCCAATCTCTCCTGCCGCTATTTCACCCACGCCACCGAA
>Ga0209330_1000003_pt1 | contig 208638 bp, 178 predicted proteins | sample JacPinW_OM2H0_O3_FD_187969 | JGI IMG/M metagenome (GOLD analysis project Ga0209330, IMG submission 187969) | Forest soil microbial communities from Algoma, Ontario, Canada - Jack Pine, Ontario site 1_JW_OM2H0_O3 (SPAdes) (version 2) | ecosystem: Environmental > Terrestrial > Soil > Boreal... | reverse complement strand
TCAATTCTGGCGCGGGCTGCAATATTTGTGGTGGAGCGAGCAGGACCAGAACTGGCACTTGCCGTTCGAGCAGAAAATGACGGACGGGTCGTCGATCGAGGATTTGCCGCGATACGAATTCGTCACCAACATTTACCAGGCGTTTGGATTGTCGTTGGTTTCCGTGCTTTCACAAGACGTGCCGAGGGTGCGGTTTTTCCCCTCGTCAGCGCAAGCGGAAGAGGATGTGGCGGCAGCGAAAACGGCGACCGAAGTTGCGGGTCTGGTTGAGCGCAACAATCGCGTCGGGAATCTGATTGTTGACGAAGCGTTTCAGCTTTGGACGGACGGAAAAGTCGGCGGGTATGTAAGGTTCGTGGTCGACGGACAGAGGTTTGGATTTCATCCCGAGACGGAAATTGGTGCGCGGGAAGTGCGGATTGGCGAAGATGTTTATGTTTGCCCGGAGTGCAGCGCGGAAACGGTGGCGAGTGGCGGCAATGAATCGAAGAACGCGGGTTCCGTAGCGCCACCCTTGAGGGCGGCATCTTCGAGTGCAGCGTCGAATCCGAATCAAAACCAGGATGCCGGGCTGAAGCCCGGCGCTACGAAAGGCAACGGCGCGGCGGTGCAATGCGAGTTCTGCGGGGCGTTGCTGACGGAGGAAGATTTTGTGGCGGCGGAGACGGTTACGGTGCCGTCGGGGCAGACGCGGTTGCGGGTGCCGAATGGGCAGGAAGTGATCACGATTGTTGGCGGGCTGGAGTTGAAAACTCCGCCGTGGGCCAACGAGATGCATGAGTATCCGTACTTACAGTGGAACCTAGAGGTGCATCAGGCGCGGCTGCGAGCGGCGTATCCGCACGCGGCGGACAAAATTGGGTCGCCGGTTGCGCCGGGTGCGCAGCAGTACGAGCGGCTGGCGCGTCTTTCGCAATCGCAAGGCGGACCGCTCACCGAAGGCGGCGATTTCAACATTAATCTGATCACATTTCAGCGGACGTGGCTGCGTCCTTGGGCGTTTTTCGCGCTAGAGGATAAATCTCTGCGCGACGAGCTGCTGCAAATGTTTCCGGACGGCGCGTATGTCGCGTTCGCCGGGGATGCGTATTGTGAATCGCGAAACGAAAACATGGACGATCACTGGCGCGTGCTCCATGCGCTGCCGGGCGATGGGTCGAGCGGGCGTCCGGCACTGGGTGATGCGCTGATCAGTGTGCAGGAACGGTTCAATACGCTGTCGAACTTGCAGATGGAGACTTACGAGTACGGCATCCCGCCGATTTACGCGGACAGCGAAGTATTGGATTTCGACTCGCTACAGAATCAAACGGCCGAGCCTGGTTCGCATTATCCGGCGCGAGCGAAACCAGGGCAGTCGCTCGCAGCGGGTTTTTTTCAGCCTGAGCCGGCGGAGGTTCCCGGAGATCTCGCCGAACACGCTGCCAATTTGATGGGGCCGATCGCGCAGTTTCTTACTGGAGCGTTTCCAGCGCTTTTTGGCGGGGCAATGTCGAACAACGACACGGCTTCCGGTTACGCCATGGCTCGCGATCAAGCCATGGGACGCATCGGGCTGGTTTGGCGACGAATGAAGTTTTTTCACGCGGACATCATGTTGCTGGCCGTCGATTGTTTTCGACGCAACCGTCCGAATGACGTTGAGGTGACTCTGCTGGGTGCGGGCGCTGCGTTCGAGTCGCAATGGATTCGGCTCGCTGACCTGAAGGGAAACCTGTTCAGCTATCCGGAAACGGACGAGCAATATCCGACGCTGTGGTCGCAGCAGCGGGCAGTCCTGATGCAATTGATCGCAAATCCCGACCCGCAGATACAGGCGGTGCTGGCGCATCCGGAAAATATGGCGCTGGTGAAGCGGTTGATTGGCTTGGAAGAATTTGTGATTCCGGATGAAGAGTCTCGCACGAAGCAGTACCGCGAAATCGCACAGCTTGTGGCGGAGCTTCCGCTAGTGAAACGGCAAGACGTGACCAGCGCGGTGAATCCCGCGTTCAAGGACGCTGTTGCAAGCGGAGTTGACGCCGAAATTATTTTGCCGAGCATCATGCCGGACGAATTTGCGGACAATCACGCCGTCGAGCTGGAAACTTGCATGCGGTGGTTTTCATCCGATGCGGGGCAAGTGGCAAAAGTCGAAGCGCCGCTGGGCTACGCGAACGTTCGAGCCCACGCGCTGTTTCACCGCGATTACCTGCTCAAACAGCAAGCCGCCGCATCGCCGCAACAACCGCCGACGGCGCAATCGCGACGCCGCCGATAATCTTCTTAAGGCATCACTGATAAGTAGTAAGATTCGCGCAATATGAACCGATTCTCCGACGCTCGCGAAGCCAAAGAGTTCCTTGTTTCGCGAATTGTCCAGGAAGCGCAACAAGAAGGTGTTCCGCTTTCAGAAGTCGAGCGCAAGATGCTCTACTTTTCAGAAACTGCATGGAACTTGCCGGGGATCACGGACGTTTCCGACGAGTTTGATCGCACATACGATCAGGGTGAATACGAAAAAAAGATTGCGGATCTCGTCAGAAATGGGGTCAAACGGGCTCAGAAGGGCAATCGCGAGGAGTATGAAGCTTGGTGGGGTGCCATTCGAGTTCTCAGCAGAGAGGACCATTACATACTCGTGATGATAAGACGCGCTGGCCTGGGTCCGCCAGGCGATGGTCTAAAACTCTGGGGCACAGGGATTGCCATTGTAATGATCTTTTGTTTGGCAATATTCATTTCGCTCAAATTCAACACCCAGATAGATAAGTACGTGCCATCGAGAGACACGTTTTATTTTTATGCTCGGGCAGCGGCGGCTTCGACCGTGATTGGGTACGTTCTTCTGCGAGTGTTTGTGGGCGCGAAACGGACTGATAACCTCGTCAACAGATTCTTGCGAATCGTACTCCGAATTCCGGGCGCGAAAAGCAGATCGAACGACCAGTAGCTCGCAGTGGATTACAAGGTACGTTCGATGTTGGTGGTGGAGCGGGAGCTGCCGTAGGCGCTCTTGTTTTGGGGTGGTGGAGCGACCAAGCGAACGACGTGCAGGAGCCTTTCGGGTTTGAAGGGTTTTGCCATGCAGACAACCGCGCCGAGTTGGTGGCTTGCGGCGTAGTCGGCGGGTTGCGCTGCTCGTGTAAGCAAAATTACGGGAACGTGCTGCAAGCGGTCGTTGCGTTTGATGATCAGGCAGAGATCGTGGCCGCTCATGTCCTTGCCTTCCACTTCCGCGAGGAAGCAGGCCGGCACGGTGGTGCGCAAAACTTCGAGCGCTTCTTGGGCCGTAGGGACGACGATGACGGTGTAGCCATCCTGACTGAGGATATTGCGCATGACGTCGGCGGTTCGCTGGTCGGACTCGACAGCGAGCACGACCGATGGCAGTTTCTTTTGGGTTGCGGGGACTGATGAATTTTGGCCGCCGGCGGCGAACGGATCACCTTTTGCAGCAGACTTGTCGTCGCTCTTCAGCGCGGCTTTCGACGCAGCGAAGTGAACAGCTACTCCATAATTTCCGCCCTCTTGTTCGGAGACGCGTACCACTTCAGCTCGCTGAGCCGTGTTCAACGCGGCAGCGGCAGTGGAATACGGAAACGTGACGTCAAGAATCTGGCCCTTCCAGTAGCCGCCGCGAGTGGCGGTGAACAGCAAGCCGTCGCGCGAGACGTCGATGCTTTTGCACACTTCTTCAAACGGCTCGGGAGAATCAATTGCGCGCACATGGACTTGGGCCGAGATTTTTGCGCGTTTGCGGCGGCGGCGTTCCACTTGAGCGGCATTTTCGGCGGCTGCGGCTTTGGCGTCTGCGGAAGTAATTGATGTAGTGCTCATTCCCCCACCTCAGAGTTTCGCGGACGTGGCGCGCGTCCGATTGAATCAGCGCGGAATCCTCACGAAGGTCAGGTCGCGCTGGCATATATAGATGTACAAGCGAGCGGCGGGAGAGGGAATAGTACCTTCGTTTCAATTCGAGACAACTTGAGATGGGCCTGTCCGCAGCTCACGTAAGCTACAGCGTTGCAGCAGTTTAGACGCGGCGATACCTGTACTCGTACGGTTACCTCTAAGAATCACTGTGGAAAACTAACTGGAACCGGAAGACGGTGGTGCGGCTTTGCGCAGGAAGGACGGCGGATCATTCTAAACTTCGCGTACAAAGATTCTTTATCTTGCGGAATGGCTGATTATGGCAGTCCTGCAGACGTTGCAGCGGGCACAGCATGCTGTGCCCCTACGGCAGCGGTCTTTGGCATGTGGAAGTATTTGTGATCTTGCAAAAGAAAAACAATTGTTGGGCCGACAGCCCGCGTCCGGCCGCCTCTACAACGGCAATTCGCGGGATCTCGCGAACGAAACGTCAGATACAAAAACCTCGGGTCCAAAGACCCGAGCTACATTAACCTCGCGCTGCAATCCAGAAAAGGCTGCCGGGCTGAAGCCCGGCGCTACGAAAGAAGCACGACCAAGGCAATTAGTATGCGTCGAAGTTGTTGTTGTTTTCGCCTTGGGACCGTTGCGCGAGTTTCCGCTGGGAAATATTGACAACCCATGACGCGATGTTCGATTGCGTCACTGGCGGAGGCAGACGTTTGAGCATGGACTTCCAGCTATAGAACTTCAGGTACATATCCTGGACGTTCTTCTCGATTTCTTCGGCGCTGAAATTCTTGGGCTTGATGTGGCAGAACTCGCCGGGGAAGCGGCCGATGTCTTCGAGGCGCAGAATGCGGTCGTCCGCCTTCATTTTCTCGAAGAACATGGTGCCTTTTTCCGGGCAGAGAATGTTGAAGTAGGCGACGGGCACTTTTTCCTTATGCAGGAATTCGAGGGTGTGCTCGAAAACGCCCTGCTGTTCGGTGTCCCAGCCGAAGATAAAGTTTAGAGAGTAGCTGATGCCGCGCCTGCGCAGATTACCGAGCATTTCGCTGTAGCGATCCACTTTGTTGAAATTCTTGTTCATGCCTTTGAGTGTGGCGCGGTCGATGCTTTCCAAACCCATATTGACGTGAAGCAAGCCGCTACGCTGCGCCAGGTCCATGTACTCATCGTCGTAGCATAGAAACGAAGTCCACAGAGCGGACCAACGCAGCTTGAGCGGAATCATCGCTTCCATCAAAGCCATGGCGCTGGCGCGTTTGCCGCCGAAATCACTGTCACCGAAGAAAACATTCTTCGAGCCGGTGTGCTTGATGTCTTCGATCACATCTTCTACGGGCCGGACGCGAAAGCCGCCGCCGAGGTACAGACGCTCGGAGCAGAATTCGCACTGCATGGGGCATCCGCGGGATGACATGAGCGAAAAGGTCTTGAACGGCCCGTACCTTTTCAGATCCAACGTATCCCAGCGAGGCAAAGGCAGCTTGGCTATGCTCTTCATCTGGGGCGCCTGGTAAACTTTTTGCAATTGGCCCGCTGCGGCGTCTTCCAACATCTTCGACCAGATCGGCTCGCCTTCGCCGATTCCAATCGCATCGCAATGCTCGGCGGCTTCGTCGGGATGAAACCAAACATGCGGGCCGCCCATGATCACAGGGATGCCTTGTTCGCGGAACTTGCGCGCTACGTCGTACCCTCGAATCGAGTGAACGGTCCAGGACGTGATGGCGACCAGGTCCGGCTTGGAGTCAAAGTCGATGTCCTGAAGCTGCTCGTCAACCAGGGTCACATCCCAGTCCTTAGGGGTGAGCGCCGCCAGGTAGGGGAGCGTGAGCGGCACCAGCGTGCGCATGCGCGTCTTGAAGACGGTTCGATCATTTTTTGAATGGTAATGCGACGGCTGAATGATAAGAATTTTGTTACTCACAGGCCTCTCCATGAAGATAAATAGATCGTGGTTGTGTCGGAGCGGGGAAGTCCACGCTCCCGACGGAATAGTCTGTAGGTTGCTGATTCTGTTGTATGTACGATAGCGTACACTGCATTTTTACCATGCAAAAAATTCTAACTTTTGGTTCCCGCGGATGTCAAGAGCGAGAATCCGATTGATAACACGGGAGAAGCATATGGCTGCCAGCCATCCCACAATGGGAAAACCTCAAGACGCGGTTGCGGAGCCTCGCGTTGACCCGCAGTCGCGACCCGCAGACGACTCCGCGCGAGTGGGTCCCGGCGCTACGGACGACGAGATTCTTGGGTTGACGACGAACGTGAGGCGAAGAAATTTGAGCGGCGCCCGAGCTCCGGCGGACGCGGCGCAGGAGGCGAAGGACATCGATCAACTCGAATTGGGGCTTGCGAGCAAAGATGGCGAGCGCGGCGTTTCGGCTGATCGAGCATCGAGTTCCTCGGATCCCGAGACGCAGGAGACCGCGCAGGATGGCAGAGCGAAAAGCGGCAACAATTCACTCGGAGCTGCTGCTGACGCGGCCGTTGCCGCTGGTGCTGCGGAACCGGCGCACCTGAAAGCTGCGTTCGATGCCGCCCCGGAATTGCGCACGGCGTGGCATGAAGCTAAGGCGTATCGCGAAACCTTTGCGACGCCCCAAGAAGCGCGCGCGGCTACCGGAATGCTCGCAGACCTGAATCGGATGGACGCGTTGTTTTTCTCGCGGCGTCCGGAGGATCATGCGCAGCTGGCGCGAGCGGTGGCAGAAATGGACCCGGTTGCGTTTGCGTCGCTCGCTCGCGCGATGACGCAGATAGCGCAGACAGCGGGCGTGACATTTCCCGCGATCGCAGCTCGCTCGGCCGCGTCGCATGGACATGCGGGAGAACAGTCCACGACGGTGGATGTTCGAAGCGGTGCGCACGATGAACGGCCGGCAAGTTCCATTCCGCGACACGCAATCGTCAACTCATCAGCTGGCGCAACTCCTGCGCAAGAGCAGTTCTTTCATTCGACGAACGCATCGGCTGTCGAGGGCGTGGTGGAGGCAATCGAAGCGCAAGTGGACCGTCTGCTACCGGAAGGAATTTCAAAAAGCGCGCGTAATCGCGTAGTGGGCGAAATTTACAGCGAGCTGGATTCCACGTTGCGGGCAAATCGCACGCTGACGCAGCAAATGCGGGATGCGTTCCGTTCAGGCGCACTGGATGGCGACCATCAGAAGGCGGTCGTCTCGCTGATAACGGGGCGAGCGCGACAGGCTCTCCCGGGCGTCGCCAAGCGAGTATTGAATGAATGGACCACCACGGTTGTTTCCGCGAATCAGCAACGCCGCGAACGCCAACGCACTGCCGAACGGCGCGTCGATATTGGCGGAGCGGGTGGCGCAGGCGCCGAAGGGCGTCACTCGATGGGTCCGCGTGAAATAAATTACGCGCGGATGTCCGACGCGGATATTTTAAATTTGTAACGCAGCGACCTACAGAGCGGCGCGTTTGGTGGAAACTTTGTAGGTGTTGATGGCCTGAGCCAACGAATTCACGAGCGTTTTTACTTGCGCGGACGTGTGGCCGGGTGGAACGGTCATCAAGCCGGCGGAGATAAAGCTGTCCACCGCGGTGCTGAGGCTCGAATCCACTTCGGTCCAGTTAACCTTGCCGCCGGTCGTGGCGGTTACGATGTAGGAATCGATGACGCGCAGTCCGACGCCCGGAGTCAACATCTGCAGCATGCCTTCGTTGTCATTCATCGCGGTTACCAGGTCGAGCGTGAACCACTGCAAATGCTGAGCGGTTGCGCCGGACGGCGGCGTGGCGAATCCTCCAGCTAATATGGCGGTCACAATTTGTGAGACCGCGAGATCCTGCGCGGACTGATTCTCCGAGCCGTTTGCATTCGTGGGAGGCATGGCATCCGAAATTGAGCTGGCGATTCCCGCGAGTATCAAATAGGTGTGGTGAGTCTGGACAATTTGCGAAACAGCCACGCCGTAGGTTTCAAATTCGGCCAACGTCATGCCGTATCGCGGGGCTGTGATTTTCGTGGTGACGGCATTGGCAACAAAGCACTTTACGGCGGCGGCAGACGAGGCAGTGCAGCTTTGAGCGTAAACCGACGGTGCTACGAGGGCCGCGCCCGCCAGACAGGCCACGAAGAGATCAAGCTTTCTCGGTACCATGATGAACGACACCTCACTATGATTTTCTGACGCGGTATTCTGGAAGGGCTGGGGCGAGCACACAATCACTCGTTTGCTTCCAAACAAGTCATTTTGTCCTGCGGCCTGAAAGCGTTCAACTGTTCTCGGGTGTAGCGTGGGGACAGTGTGGTAGGCCAGTGTCTTCCGCCGATCCCAAATGAGCTTATTAGTTTGCATTTCTTGCGCCGTCTTAACGCGCCAAACGCCGCGCAAACCTTTCTCTCGCATTCGTCCGAAGAGGACACCTCCGTAGTTCAGCACTGAAGCAACAACCATATTCGACGTTCCGAGCGGACTTATTTTGTAGGGCGAAGACCAAGACGATTACGCGAAGCGTGACGTCGTCCTCGGCGCGACGGACCAAAGATCCGCCCGCTGCAGGCCGTTTGGATCGTCAATCCCAAGGGAGAATTCAATCACATGGCACAAATGCAAAATGCGCAATCGGTTGCGCTGCAACTGGAGAAAGTCCGGGACAAGCTTCCGCTGCTTTACGAGCGCGACGACATCCTGCTGACGATGATCCAGCAGCGCGGCGACGTGGAACGCGTCAGCTCGCGGAACATGCGCTTGCCGCTGCAAATCCGTCCGGGAGGGAAAGCGGGCTTGGCAAACATGGACGGCGGAGATTTGGGGCGCGGTTCGGGCACTGTCTATGACGTGGCGCAAGTGACGCCCGTATTTTTCCGCCACGCGGTAGAAATTACGAAGTTGGTGGAATACGCATCGAACGCGCCGGAAAAAGCAATCGAGAACGCGGCAAAACGCGAAGTGAAGAACGCGATGTTTCAGTTTCGCGCGTTTCTTGACAAAGTAATGCAGACGAACGGCAACGGCGTGCTCGGTACGGTCGGCTCGATCACGACAACAGGACTGCCCGCCGGCGTGGCAGCGCAATTCGGAATGGCCAAGCCTCCCGGTGCGCAGCTTTTCTATTACAACCAGACGGTACAGGTTTACGATCCCACGCTGACAACGAATCGCGGTTCCGCCAACGTTTTGCTTGTCGATCCGTTCAATTCGCTGCTGCAAGTGGACTCGCTACCCACGGGAACAAGCGTCAATGACCTGATCGTTCACGATGGGCTTACCGGAGCGCAGCCCACTTCGCTGTTCGGCATTCTGTATCATCAGACGAACGCGACAACGGGGACGTGGCTGAACTTGAATCGCGCAACGTATCCGGTGGAACTCGCGACACCGGTGGTGAACGGAAACAATTCCGCGATTACTCCCGGCGCGGTGCGTCTCGCTATCAACAAAGTCCGCAAGGCGTTGGGCTCGAATCAAGTTTCAAAGCTCATAGCTTATACCGCGCTCGAGCAGGAACATCAGTGGGAGCAGCTCGGCGTCACGATTTCGCAAATCATCAAGGAAGGAGCAGGAGGGCGCGCGAGCGATCTCGATCTACTCTTCACCGGGGAAAAATCGATGGCAGGCGTGCCGATCAAATCGTCCATCAATGCCAATCAAACGCGCGTGGACTTCCTGGATCTTTCGCACTGGGGCCGCGCGGTGATGCAGGACATTGATTTTTACGACGTCGGCGGACAAACCGTGTTCCCGATTTACGGCGCAAGCGGCGGTATCGCAGCGGCGTATATCTTTTACTTCGTCACCGGATTCCAGGTCTGGAACGAATCGCCCCGCAGCGGCGCGTTCATCAATAATCTGGCGATTCCGACGGGATACTAGTCGGCGGTAAACGTAGTCAATCAAAAGTCGAAGGGGCGGTCCGCCAACAAATAGAGGCCGCCCCAAAGTTTCCAGATCGAGGGTCTTAGCCGGGCCAATAATTCACGGGGCTGCAACAGGAGCGTAACATTGCGCTGAATTCGTCTGTTAGGATGGCGGCCACAGGAAACCATAAGACCATGCTGCCACCTAAGCTGATTCTCGCACCAATTGATTTCAGTGACGCGTCGCGCGCGGCGCTGGACGTTGCCGCCGACATGGCTTCGCGCTTCGGCGCTGAGCTATTGCTCGTCCACATTCAACCGGCAATCGAAGACTTGCCTAAGGGCGTATCGATCTTCAAAGAAGGGCAATATGACAAGAGTCTCGACTCTAAAGCCGCGCAGCAGCTGAAAGAGCTCGCCGCTACGGTCTCGGAGAAAAATGTCAAGGTGCGCACGGAACTTGGAACGGGGAATGACGTCGGCATGGAACTGATACGAATCGCCCAGGGCGAAAACGTGGACATCATCGTCATCGCCACGCACGGCATGACTGGCTGGCGCGAGTTCGCGTTTGGCACGGTGGCGGAAAAAGTGTTGAAGCAGGGAGATTGCCCGGTTCTGCTGCTGCGTGCTAAAGCGACAGAGAACGCGACCGACAAGAGTAAGGCGGCTTCCGCTATTCGCGTTTCTGCCTCCTGAGTCGAAACATCATCGAGCACGTCTCGATTGCAGCATCCGCAGTCCTGCGAAACAAAATACCACGGCGACTTCACCACAACTCTACGGTAACGTTCTGCACGACGGCTGAATTATTGCCAAGCACTCATGCCGGGCACAGCATGCTGTGCCCCTACAAAAGCTTCACCGCGTGACTTTACGGAGATAGCGCTTCTGCTCCGTCCGTCTTTACTCGCGATTCCGGCGCATGGATGATTAGTTTGCGGGAATACCGAGTTCCAGGAAGAGAAAACTCAACAGGTTTGTGCGCTCTTCAATTTGTTTGCTCAACGGGCGGCCGCCTGAGTGCCCGGACTTGGTGTCGTAAAGCAACAAGATCGGACGGTCGGAAGATGTGGCGGCTTGAAGTTGAGCGGCCATCTTTCGAGCATGCAGCGGGGCTACGCGAGTGTCGCCGTCACCGGTGATGAAGAGAACGGCGGGATATTTCACTCCCCGCTTTACATTGTGATAAGGCGAATAGGCATAGATGTATTTGAACTGCGCGGCGTCTTCAGACGAGCCATATTCTGGAATCCAGTAAGGCGCTTCCATAAATTTGTGGTAACGCACCATGTCGAGAAGCGGATATTCGCAGACGACGGCCTGTACCAGATCGGGCCGCTGAGTAAGAGTTGCGCCGACAAGAAGTCCGCCGTTGCTTCCGCCTTCAATAGCCAGTTTTTTTGAGTTGGTATAGCCGCTGGCGATCAGCCATTCACCGGCAGCGATGAAATCGTCGAACACGTTCTGTTTTTTCTCCATCATTCCGGCTTTGTGCCATGCTTCGCCGAACTCGCCTCCGCCGCGAAGGATAGCTAGAGCGAAAACTCCGCCGGCATCCGCCCATTCGATGGCAGGCACGTCATAGTAAGGCGTGTTGTTGACGTCAAACCCGCCATAGCCGGTCAGCCATGTTGGGCGCAAACCGTCTTTCTTGAGGCCTTTTTTGTAGAACAGAAATATCGGGACGCGCGTTTTGTCTTTGGACTCGTACCAAGCCTGCTCGACGGTGTATGCACCGCTGTCGAGCGGAACCTTCGGAGCCGCCCAGACTTCTAGTTTTCCCGTATGCAAGTCCAAGCGGTAAACGCTGCCGGGAATATTAAAGGACTCAAAGTCCAGGAAAGCGTTTTGCGAGTCCCACGTTCCGCGAGCTTGGGCGACGGTTCCCAGCGCGGGGAGGGCCACTTCAGCGCCAGGCTTTCCGTCTGCGTCAAATATCTTCACCTGTGAAACGGCGTTGCGAACGTATTGCACGAATACCTTTCCGCCAACCAGACTGAAAGTACCAATCGCGGCGTCCGTCTCGGGAATGATTTCTTTCCAGGAATCGCGCGCGGGATTTTTCAGGTCCACGCGAAAGATGCGCCAGTGCGGAGCTTTCCAGTTCGTGGCTACGTACATCGAACCTCCCTGGATTTCTCCATTGAAATTGAAATCGAGATCGTTCACTACCGGTTTCACTGGGCCGACTTTTTCGACGTCCATGAAGTAAAGTTCAGAGCGCGTGCTTCCGGACCCGTAAACAACTTCTATCACCAGATCGCTCCCATCTTCAGACAGGCCGACGCCGATGATTTTGTCGGGGCCGAAACCTTTGCCGAAAAGTTCGGTATCGGAGCTGGCGGCCGAGCCCATCACATGGTGGTACACGCGCGGTCCATCGGGAGTCGTGCGCGAGTAATACACGCCGCGCTTGTCCGGCTGGATAGAGACGCCGAAGTAGTCCGCCTTGGGAAGCTGATCCGGCAATTCTTTGCGCGTTTCGGTGTCGATGAAATGAACGGTCACTTCATCCTGTCCACCAGCACGGACGGCGTAGGCCGCAAGCGAACCGTCATGCGACACGGCCTCGAGATTTACGCTCGTTGAATGATCCGCGCTTAGTGCGTGGGGATCCACGAGCACATCGTCGGGACCTTGGAGGCCTTTGCGCCGGTAGATGACGAATAAATCCTGGTCCGAGTTACGCTTTGCGAAGAAGTAGTAGCCGTTGCGTTCAACGGGGAGGCCAAAAGCATCCACCTTCATCAGCTCGGTGAGGCGTTTGGTAATTTGCGCGCGGCCTGGAAAGGAATCGAGCACCGCGTTAGTGCAACGGTCCTGCGCCTCAATCCAAGCGCGCGTTTCCGGGCTGTTTTGATCTTCGAGCCAGCGGTAGGGGTCGGCGACTGATACGCCGTGAATCGTTTCAACAGTTCCGTCGTTGCGCGACGGAGGAGGGCATTTTCCGCCGGAGGCGCTACTCTGCGCCGCAGCAGGGGCGGGAATGCTGATAAAGATCGCCGCGAGGATTGGCGGCGCTAGCATCCGAAACATTGCTGTCGGGAATTTGAGCCGAAGGCCTTGCGAATCGTGAAGCCTGACTGGCTGGGCGGGAAAACTTTTCATGTTGAGTTTTTTCTCCGTAGTGAGACCGCTCGAGGCTCGCGTTGAAAAACGACCTGTGGCGGAATGGGGGATGTTATACACCATCGGATGGATTTAACACGGAATTTCGGTTGTCAGCGTGCCATTAGCGAGTTCTAGAGATCTATTCCGATGGCGATTCACGCTGGATCAATACGATCCGTTTGACTTGATTCCGACTAATGCGCTGATCGGTTCCACCGATGCGAACCACCACTTCGGTGGCAGACATTGATTCCACATCTCCGCTCAATACTGAGCCATCGCGGAGTTCGAGTGTGTCGTGCGCAGCCGTTCCAAGTTCGTAACTTAGGCTGCCACCAGAAACATCGTCGGGAGTAGTCTCCAATGGAAAAGTGCCTGTTTTGAATCCCTCTTTACTGAAGGTCAAAACGTGCTTCCCGGGCGTGACTTGAATGATCTTGGGCGTCGTTCCCGCAGGAACGCCGTCCAGTTTCACTTCTGCTCCCTGTGGCACGGAATTGACGGTTATCGAGATCGTCTTGGCAGGGAGAAATGATTGCAATTCAATCGGGAGCACTTTGGCTACAAGTTCCAATGAAGCGATAGTCCCGGATGCGCTAATGAAAGTCTGGAATTTAACCAACGCTCCCGGGCTTACATCGCTGATGCTGATGTAGCCATCTCCGATCCGAGCTTTGGCTTTGTCATACGCGTAAAACGTGAATTGCGCGTCAGAGATCTTCTTGCTCCAAAGATTCTCAGCGGTAACGTCCGAGGTGTAATTGTGCTGCTTGCCAGCCGAGCTAGTTTCCTTGAATTTCGCAAAGCTAAAGCGCAACACGGGCGGACCCGACGCAGGCCAGACTACGACTTGAGCCGGGGGCTCTTTCGCACTTGTTGCGACAACGAGAATGAGAGCGATGCACCAGTTTGCCAATCTGCGCGGACGCATGGGTTCACCTTCCGGGGGAGTATAGACCCAGAGACTTGATTGCGCAGCTATTTCGTCTCGGACTGTTACATCCGAACCGGCCCGCAAGCCTCCACGCCACGTGTCGGACCTTTACCGCATTGACGCGACGTAGCGCTAGCTTTCATGAGGCAACCTGCGAGCGAGTGCTTTAGAATAGGCAGCCTTGGCTACCGCGGCGCAACTCGATCGTGTGCGTATCGTTCTAGTGTCCACGCGCAACCCGCTGAACATTGGAGCGGCTGCTCGCGCTATGAGCAATTTTGGTTTTCGGCATTTGCGAGTGGTGAATCCGTACGAACCGGCGTTTCGCGAAGCGCGGTCGGCCGTGGGTGCTTCGTCCATTCTCGGAAGCGCGGAGCGGTACGACACCGTCGTGGAAGCCGTGGCTGACTGCAATCTGGTGGTAGGAACGACGGCGGTGCGTCACCGGCAGTTGCATCACCCGCTGAGGCGGCTGGAAGACGGCGCTCGACTGATCCGCAGGAGGATGGGAGCGAGCCGCGTGGCGCTGCTGTTCGGCTCGGAGAAATTTGGCTTGTCGAACGAGGATCTGAGCCATTGCCACTGGCTGATACGCGTCCCAACGTGCGACGAGAATATTTCGATGAATTTGGGGCAGGCTGTAGCGGTTTGCCTCTACGAAATCGTCCGCGATGCAAAGACCAAGCGAGTGCCGGAAAAGTTGCCGCGCGCGTCGGCGGGCGAAGTCGAGCGAATCACACTGAAGCTGCTCGACGCGTTACACACCAGCGGTTTTCTGGAAATGCGGCGTGTGGCCGACGCAGAGGAAAGAATTCGCCGACTCGTTCGCCGACTGAATTTGCCTGCGCGCGATGCGGTGATCTGGCTCGGCATCATGCGGCAGATTCTGTGGAAGATGACATCCGGGCAGAAATCGGAGAACGAGAAAAATGGAGAGAGTTGATATGCCCTGGCTTCACGATCTCGGACGGGGCTTTTCCGTTGACGGTCATTTGCGGGTTGCCGGGCGACCGGCAGACATTGCTAGCCATTCTCGGGCGGCTGGTTGCAATTTGGAGTACGCCTCCCACGCTGCGCGGGCCCAGGCTTCGACGGCTTGTCCGTAGAGCACCGGATCTTCGATTCCCGAAACATCGGCGATTGTCAGATGGCCGCGGAAGACCGGCAACTCCGGCTTTAGCAATTTGGGGTTCGTGCTCAGCCAGAGTTGGAGCTGCTCTAATTTCTTAGCGTCATTGTTATGCTCGAAAGCTATGCACAGCCCGCACAGGTGGGCAGCCAGCGATTTGAATGATTTTACGTAGGGCGAATGTTGGACGCAGTACGCATCGACCGCCAAGCGGTGATGCTTCCAATAACGCAAGGGCTGCTCGAAATCGCGCGCCAGTAGAGCGTCACGAAGCGCAGCACAATTCGGTTGGCCGGGCGCAGCGCGCATTCCACAGTCAGAACAGATTTCTTCGCTGGCCATCGAATCTCTGAGATCTGCTATCGCGGTACTACAAAAAAGGGCGGCCCGCTAAATAATTAGCAGCCGCCCCTAAAACTAAGCGAGCGCCGGAGGATTCGTGACAAGCACCCCGGCCTAAAAACAGATGGACACATCTGAGAAGCGCATATTTAGGATACTCCCAACTCCACCGGTGTCAATAGGCTGTCCGCGTTGAGGGACGGAACGGAGAGTGGAAGACTCGAACTTCTGAGGCTGTCCCCAGCCCCCAACGCTTCTCAGACGTGTCCAGTACCCCCACTGGCAGCACTCTCCGAAACACGGCCAAGCCGGATGTTTGTTTCACGCGGGTGGCAATCGCGCAAGAGTACAAAAGTCTATATTCCTTGATTCGCGTCACACGAGAAACGCATGAAACGCCGGCTGGCGTGCAGGAACTGGCTGCGCGCGCGGGCGGGGTGAACCGTTATGGCGAGGCGAACTTTCGCGTGGTGTGGGGCGGGTCGCGGCTGGCGTGGGTTGGCGGGCGTTGGACGGATCGCGACGCGCACGGAAATACCATTCGCGAAACGGTGGAGATGCGGCGCGTCCCGAAATATCTTCCCGAGGACCGTTGGCACATCGAGCGATGGATGCCTGCAGAATCTTACGGCTCGCCGGAGCAATGGCTTGCGCAAACAACCGAAGTCGAAGATGGAGTGCGCATCGCGGCGCTGGGGCCGTATCCGTCGCGCGGGGATTACGAGCATTGCTTCACGATCGAGAGCGCGAGAGGCGAATTTATTCCACTTACCCCGGCGGCGTGCGACTGGATCGTGCGCGCAATCGAATGGTCGCGGCGGCAACGGCGCACGGAAATGCGCGGGGCCATCGCGGCGAGGGAAGCGCGTCGCGAGCGCCATATGGATCGCGGCATGGACGATATTCTCGACGACGCGGTGCCAGCATTTCACGGAGAACCGTTTGTTGTAGGCGCTTGACAGCTCTTTTACAAAACGAAGCGGCGAACCGCCCACCGTTATTTGCCGAGTATTTGTGCCGGGCTCAGCATGCTGTGCCCCTACGGTTTTGTTAGTGACTTTCCATCGACGCACGATCAGCAGTGAATTGCGCCGTCGGCGCGGCCTAGACCTGTAACTACAATTTACTTATCACTTAAAGGAAAACACATTGAACGTGCTACTTGGGCAGGGGATTCATCGCGATATTTTGGTGGATACGCGAGCGAAGGATGACACGGCTGCGACCGTTTCGATTTGCTCGGTTTCGGAGCAGGATTGGTATGTGTCGCGCACCCATGGCGTTTATCACATTCCGGCGTGCGCGAAAGGCAAGCCGTTTGCACTATTGCTGCTGACATCGCGCGGCGACGCGCTCGATCTGGGCGACAATCGCCGATTTCCTTTTACGATTTCGGCACGCGAGATCGCTGTCGACCTGCTGCAGGACCTTCAGGATCACGGCGTGTTCGTTTGCGCTGGCGCGCGGCCCGCAGCTGAAGAATTGACCGCGGCACGCGAGCGGCGAGATGTGTATTACCATCGGCTGATCGGCGAAGGCGACACGATGTGGGCGCGCGGCCATTCATTCCGCGAAATTTCAGACCTGCACAGGCGCGCCGCTATCAGTCTGGGTGTCGAACGCGAGTGGGCCTACGTTCCCATGCGCATGAACGATTGTCCTGCTTGCGGCGAAAAAGTGAAGCATGGAGTGGCTGTATGCAAGCACTGCAGCGCAATTCTGGATGCAGAAAAAGCTGCGAAGCATGGACTTGGGATTGGCGCGAAAAATAATGCCGCGCAAGTGCCGACGGGTGCGCGCTCAAAGACGAGCGTACGCGAACGATAATGTCCTGTGGAGTAGACCGTGGGTTCTCAGCGCCGATCCGCCAATGATTTGCCGAACGTTCAAGAGAATCAAAAAGAGCTGGCTCTTCACACCTAAGGGCAAGCAAGGCTCTTCGACAGCACTCATGACACGCTGCCGATAGAAAACCCAGGATTGAGTTGTGCTGGTGGCTTAGTTTCGGGACATATCGGGAACCGGATGCCGGGCTAAAGCCCGGCGCTACGAAAGGCAACGGCCGAACCGAGTCAAAAGAGCCGGCGGGGACGCCCTTCGGCTGCGCTCAGGACAAGTCGGCGCTATGAACTGCAACCCCGAATCCAAGATGCCGGGCTAAAGCCCGGCAGCTACGAAACCGCCGCTCCCCGTTCGGTGCAGCCGCGACAAATGTTGTGCGCCAGTTCTGTATAAATTGACGGGATTGCGGTACAAAAGCGAGGGTACTAAGCAGCGACGAGGCAAACGACATGATAGGAATCGGCAAAATTCGGCAAGCTGACGAACAAGCGCGGAGCGCGACACTGCGTTTAGAGCGAACTCCCGGCTCAAGTGTGGCGGGATGGCTCGCGCCGGTAGGCATGCTGGCGTTGTGCGCAACGTCAAGATTCAAGCGAGTTGTTCGTCGGTGTCTAGCCGGACGGCTGGCGGGATGTCTTGCACTTGCTGCGATTGTGGCGCTCACTGCGCCTGGCGCAGGCGCGCAAGGTTCGCGCAAAGACGACATCGTGTTTGGACCCGAGGGCCATCCAATCGCCGGAGCTACCGTCACTGTCTGCCAACCCACCGCTACCGGAACGCCGTGCTCGCCGCTGGCAACGCTCTTTACCGACGCGACGCTCAGCGTGCCATCGCAAAATCCGCTTCAATCAGACGGCCTGGGCAACTATCACTTTTACGCTCCTGCGGGCCGGTACATGATTCAAATCACAGCTCCGCAGATCAATGGTACCCAGACTTTTCCGGACGTAATTCTTCCCGCGGATCCTTCCTCGACGGGAGTGGGCAATAATATTTCGGCATTCGGCCTGACGCTCGGCGGAAATTTGAGCGTATCTGGAAATGCGAATATTACCGGCACGCTGACTACGACCAATTTTGATCCGGGAAACTTCACGCCTTCATCGCTGAGCGTGCTGGGGAATGAAACAGTGACGGGCCCGCGCCCGCGTATTGACGTGACGGCGTTCGGAGCAAAGGGCGACGTAGTGACGGATGATACGGCAGCAATTCAGGCTGCCATCACCGCGGCTTGCGCCAACGTAATCGACGGCGTCAGCGTGCCTCCGGAAATAGATTTTCCGTCAGGATATTACACGGTTAAACAAACGCAGCTTCCCTCCACCGCCCCTATATTTGAATTGCCGTGCGCCTCTTTGACTTTTAAGGGAATGGGCACCAGCAGTGGACTGGCATTTTCGCGCTCACCGATGACCAGGCTTGTCAGTACTCCAGGCGCCAATCCCAATAACGCGCCTGTGTTTGACTGCCGATTTCCCACTTGCGGCCAAGCTGTCACCTTCCGAGACATGGAAGTTGATGGCTACAACAAAGCTCTCTGGTTCTATAAGACGACAGATGCGAAATTAGAAAATGTGAACCTGCTGGTGCAGAACACCGGCCAAGCGGACAACAGCGCGTTAGAGCTCACTAACCTGTTTTGGTTTGAATGGCACGGCGGCGAGTGCGCTAACACGGGAGCGGTCACAGCAGTCTACTGCGTGCTTATGACCGGAGATGTTTCCATTGGGGGAGAAGCTCCGCTTGTCGGGCTGGTGGAGTTCGACAACCTTCAAGGGGCCAACGGCACATTTCGTTATGACCAGCGCGTAAACACGAGCGGCAGCGGGCCGGGGAATTGGGTGTTCCGAGACATCCGAGGATTGGAGGCAAATCATGGGCCATTTCTTTTGATCACCAACAGCACCGGAAATCCTGGATCTGCCGCCCTACCCATCGTTACCAACGTGACTTTTAATAATGTAACGACTGCGGATTCAGCCGGCTTTCCCGCCTTGATTGAACTCAGCTCCGCGGGAACGAACCTGAACGGCGTTCTCATTGACAATTCGATCGGCGGGAACGGGGGTTCGCCCGCAATTCAAAACGACAACCCAAGCTCCTCTTCGGTATTTGGTTGCAATATTCGAGCGGGCGGAAATTTCTCCTCGTCCATCCTCGTGCAGGACAACAATGGCAACCCGATCTCGGGATGCTCGGTGCAAACCTGGAACGGGTTTGACTACTTCGTGCGGAAGGGCGGCGGTGGGGGGCCGGACCCCAGGCTGCGCAGCGATGTTGCGCAGTTTGGCGGCTACGACGGCAACGCCTTGAGAGCGACTTTCAATGGGGGCCGATTCGCTGGAGTGAGCATCGACCCCGTCTTCGGCCTATTACTAAATGATGAAACTGATTTCGGATATGGCGCAAGCATTGCGCAGAATGCGGCAGGCTCGATCGATATTCAGTTTGCGAGAACGTATCCACCCACCGGCGTCGCAGGCGCGGCTACGACCGGAGGCTCGATCGCGGCAGGAACTTACTTCGCGACGATGTACTCGACCACGACAAGTTGTAATGCGACAGAATCAGCGCCTTCGCAACAGAGCACAGGGGTGACGGTAAGTGGCGCGAACAACGCGATCACGTGGAACTGGGCGGTACCTATCGCTGGCCTCGGCACAGTGGCAGGCTACTGCATAGCTACTTCCACTGCGCCGAATTTTAATAACGGACAGTGGCTGCCCCAGCAGAACAATTTCATATTCATCTCCGGCGCGGCTACGACCAGCTTTACGATGACCACGCTGCCATCCTCCGGAGGACAAGATTCGATGATCAGCACGTTGCTGCCGGCGCATCGTTTCACGCCGAGCGCGCTCGGCATCAACAACGTCAATCCGCAGTTTAATCTTGATGTGAACGGATCCGCGGCAGTAAACGCGCTCAATGGAGTGGAAAAAGCCGAGCGGTTTCCCGGCGCGGATGCAGCAGCGAAGATCACCGCCTGTTTGGCCGCAGCTTCGGCGTCCACGGCTTCTTCGGTTTGCGACGCGCGGGGCATGACCGGCACGCTTACCGGCGCGCATCACATCACGATTCCCGGCGGCACCGTTTTGCTGTGGGGGCAAGGGCAGCTCACCATCACCGACACGACCACGAGCGACGCGGTGGAGCTGACTGGAGATGGCGCTTCGATCAAGGGCTATCAGGAGAGCGGCACAGGTACGATTGCCAAGCCGGACGCCTCCGGTTTCATCGCCTGCGGGAACCCGGGATGCACCACGGTGAAAAACCCGAATCAAGCCTCGTCAAAAATAAATTACGTGCACATCGAAGGCATGGCGCTCACTGCTACGGGCGCGAACTCAAAAGTAATCGACATGACCAGCATCGGGCACTCGGACATCGAGAACAACAACATCACTCTCGGTACGGGAGGTACGTCCTACGGCATTTACGGCAACACTTCGGTCGGAGTGTTCGACGGCACTAATACGCTGTTCAAGCACAACAACATGAGTCCGCAATCTGCCGGCGATACCTGCTTTTTTTTAGCAGGCATCTATAACGCGATCGTGCTCGAACAAAACGCGTGCATTCTGCCGCCTGCCAGTTCCACCGGCTATGTCCTGGCGAAAGACACCAACGGAAATTATCCGAACAATGACGAAATTTACGGCAACGATTGCGAAAGCTCCTCCGCCGCGTTCGGACAGATCTGCTACAACATCATCGGTGCAACCAGCGTGACTTTTGGACCGAACAACCGCTGCGAAGATGTTTTCAACTGTATTCAATTTCCGTCCGACGGCTCGGCAATCGGCATTCACCTTCTCGATCCTTATCTTTCGATCACGAACACAACCCAAATCAAGCCCAACGAACCCGCCACCGCGATGGTTGCGATTGATAACAACGGCCACAACTGGACGCCCTCCATGCACTTCGGGCAAAACGACCTGGCCAGTACAAACCTGCTTGCAAATGCGGGCTTCGAGGCATGGAGCGGCGGGACTTCTCTGTTGGCGTGGGGCGGAGCTAGCGGCACGAACATCAATCAAGCCGCCACCGGAATTTATGCGCGGCAGTTGAGTTCGGCGGCGCCAGTCGACGGTAACACGCAGGGCAGCTTCAATGTAAAAGTGGGTGACGGAGCCACCGCCGGGCTGGGCGTAAACTCTCAATGCATTCCGGTCGATCCTGCCGCGGAATACACGTTCGGAGTGCGTGTGGCTTCCGGTTCGACGTCGGCAACTTTCCGGCCGGGCTTCCGCTTTTACTTTGACTCGAATTGTACCGAGGCAGACAAAATTACGAACGTGGCTACAAACGCGCGGGTGCTCGCGCCCTCGAATTATGTGGACAACGGCGGGAACGGCGGCAACTGGCAAAGCACGAACGCTTCGCTGACGTACAATAACGGAATTACCTGCAATTGCAGCGTCACTGGAGCGGATTGGCAGGTCTCCACAGCGAATACATGGACCGTAAATCGCAACTACGCCGTAATTTTCCGCGTGCCAAATGCATTTAGCGTCTCAACCACCGTGGCACATTCGATGCGGATTTTTCTGCTGGAGAATTCGGCTTCGTCCAGCAATTTTATTTATTTTGATGACGCATTTCTGGCCAAAGGGCCTATGTCGGCCGAACCGCGGTTCGCACCGCTTGCTGACAGCGGCAACGGCGGCAACGACACGGTGTTCTCCAATCTCAGCGTGCAGGGAACTGTGAACGCCACCAGCCAGAACGCGACCAGCGCAGGAGGACAATTCCTTGGCGCCGCCAGCGGGACGGCGCCGAGCCTGATCGCGCAGTTGAGCACGGGCCAAACCGGACATATGTTCGATCTCGATCCAAGCGGCTCAACAACTCCCGTCTCGTTTTTCGATAATTCCGGAAATTTTCTTGCCCGCAACGATCTGAACGCCGTGAGCGCGCTCGGCGCTGCTACTGTTTCCATGTCCAATTCGAGTGACGGACTCGCGATCGCGCCGGCTTCAGGAACTACGAGCGGAAACGCGCTGAAAGTGATGGCGCCGGGATCGTCGGCTACAATTAGCGCGGCAATTTCTTTTGCCGGTACGGTGCAGGGAACGTTCCTGGTGGCGAATCGCGGCAGTTCGATCAGCGGGTCGAATGTCGCGCTTTCGAGTGGATGGGGAAGCGCAGCAACAGTTACGGCGAGCGGAACGAGCCAGCGATTCACGGCGACGGTCACCGCAAGCGGGACGGCCGCAGCGAACCCGACGATTGCGGTTAATTTCACGAATACCTGGCCGCTGACGCCGATTTTCGTTTGCAAAATGGTCGGGGGTACCGGTGTGGTCGCCAACGTCACCGGAGAAAATACCGCCAGCACCGGCAGCATGACTCTGACTTTCAACGCCACGCCGGCCAGCGGCTCAACTTATATTTTCAATTGCGTCGGCGAATAAAAGGGTTCGGCCTTTTACAGCGCCGCTCTCTAGTGCGGGATTTTGTTTTGGGTGGCGTAACAAAGTTTCAAGGCAAGATGCCGGGCTGAAGCTCGGCGCTACAAAAGCCAGACACCCCCCGGCCGGTTGCATTCACACCAAGCGGAGAGCATTGAGCTCAGCAAGGTTTTCCTTCACGCAACGGATTCTCCTCAAGATCAGCAGTCCGCGGAACTACTTCAGTAATTATTTTTCACACGAAACAGCATCTCGGAGGCAACAATGCCCGTCGTCCCGACAACGGCATATTCGCAGGCGGAAGATGCGCTGAACCTGGCGCGTGCACTGGTGAATGACTCGGCCGGCGTGGTCTTTACGGACACGATGCTGATGCCGCTGCTGAATTCGGCGTACCGCGGATTACAGCGTGAACTCGCGGAAAATGGCGTAAGCGTGCTGGTCGAACAGCAGGACATCGAACTCGATGTTAACTCGGATACCGGCGCGACAAATATCGAAATCAGTGACGTTTCGAGCCCGCAACTTCCCGCCGATTGCCTGATGCCGCACATGTTGTGGGAACGCGCCACGGCGAACACAACGGACACCTTCATCCCCATGGAGAAATTCATGAGCGGCGGCGGGATGCTGAACTTGCAACCGAGCAGTTATCTGCGTCTGTGGGAATGGCGTGAAGACAAAATAAACCTGATCGGCGCAACGCAATCCATCACCGTGCGCGCACGTTACGAAAAGATTCTGCCATTGCTCGTACTGGGGACTGACCCGGTACAGATTCGAAGCGCCACGGACGCGTTGGGATTTGCAACAGCCGCGCTAGCTGCGCGGTCGCGTGGAGCTCGCGCGCTGGCCGCGGATCTGCTGGGTTCGGCACAAACCGCCGCGGAAAATCTGATCAATCGTTACGTGCGCCCGGAACAAACCAAGGGGCGGCGCCGCAAGCCCTACAGCTATCACCGCCGGATAATTTATTTGTGAGACGCAGTTGCAAACGCGATATGCAAGGCGAACTTCCGAGCGTGTGATTTCTCTAATTCACTACGAGGGTCACAGTGAAGCCGCGGGTGGCGCCTTGAGCAGTGCCCTGAACGGTGAGATTCGTCGTACCTGCGGGCGTGGGAATAAGTTTTACACCGCTGCTGCCGCAGCCTCCCAAAGCTGCAACACAAATTATGAATAGCGCGCAAATCGATATTGATCGCGCCAGGCTTAGGCCACCAATTGAGTCTCCGTGAATCTTCGCGACTCCGATGCGGGCTGAGTTCGCCTTCGCCGCGTCCCGGCCTCGCTCGAAAATGGCCAGCGCGAATATCGCGGAGAAAGCCGCTGCCAGAATCGCGAGTGCAGCAGAAGCATTCAGGGCAGGGAACCTCGCAAATCTTGCTGTAGCACCGCCTGGCCCATTTGACTCGCCACCCGATGCCCCAATCGTTGGAGAAAAACCAACGTTCGAGGGAGCCGGGGTGCCCTTCGCTGTGGTTTGAAATGTGACATTAAACGGAAGGGCCACTCCCGCGACGACGTTTACCGTCATAGTAGGCACCAACGGCGTGGTCACGGTTGTTCCAGCAGAAATTCCGCACGTGGTGGAAGTGGGCAAAGTGGCTGGACAATTCAGTGTCACTGGACCGCTGAAAGTGTCGTCGGGAACGACTTGCAATAAAAATGTGGCCGCCATGCCCGCATTGATCGAGATTTGATAGATGGGGCCGACATTGCTGGCCGGCGTGATTTGATAATCGTCGGCGGTGCCGGTTACTGGCGCAGTCAAAGTAGCTGGAGGGTTCGCACCCGCCGTGTAAGTCACCACCAGACTATCGGAAAGCGCGCCGCTGGATTGAGGAGTGAATGCAACATTTATGGCGCAACTCGTGCCGTTCACCAGGGTCGGCGTGCAGGAAGTATTTGAGACTTTGAAATTTGTAGTGCCGCTCTGAAAGCTGGAGCTGACTTGCGAGATCGTCGCGCCGGAATTATTCGTTAGCGTGAAGGCTTGTGTGGCTGTGGTGCCGTCAACTGGTTCGAGACCGAAGTCGGTTGGCACCGGTCCAGCGGGAGGAGTCAGCGTCACGCCGGTGGCGGGCACGCCCGCTCCGCGCAGTTCGAGAAGTCTGTGGGTGCCCTGGTCCGTGATGAAGAGATTTCCGTTCGGATCGAAAGAGAGTTCGCCGGGCGAAGTCAAACCGCGCGCCGCGGTCGTCACTTTTGCCGAAGCGGCATCAAGCCGCCATATTTGATCCAAGCCACCGCCCGGGCCGGAGAAGGATACAAATAAGTTTCCCGCGCCGTCCACTGCCAAGCCGGTAGGAATAATTTTGGCGCCGGTGGGATTCTGGCTGCCGGCGAACCATTGCGAAGTTGAAATGGGTGAAGTGGAAATCGACCGAGTGGCGGCGTCGATCTCGACGATCGATCCAGTGTCGGGCGAAGCCGCGAAGACTTTACGGCCGTCCAGGGTGACGCCGACGCTCGCCGGCGATACCACATGCGCGAGAATCTCCAACGCGCCGGGCGTGGCGGAAGTAGCTCCGTGCAGCATGAGAACGGCATTCGCGCCGCGGTCCGCGATATAAAGATTTCCGGTGCGATCGAGCGCGAGTCCGAGCGGCTCGACGAATTCGAAATTCTGGCGCGGACCGAAGCGCCCTACCACGCTGCGAACGATTCCGGGTTCGCTGCTGGCGGCACCTGCGATACTGCGAATCGTGCCGTTCAACGTGTCTGCGACAAAAACTGTGCCGTCGGGCGCGACAGCAACCCCGCTGCGCATCGCCAGGGAGTCGAGTTTCAGATCGAATTCCGCGCCGAAGGCTGTTCCGCCGTCACCTAGTGATCCCGGCGCAGCTTGGCCTGCGAAGAGAACAATTTTGGTACCGGTGGAGAGAGATGCAGGGACAACGCCTCCAGCGGCGCTCATCGCTCCGGACGCGCTTGAGCCAGTTGCCAAAGTGAAAATCCTGTTTCCCTTGTCCGCGTTGCTCAAAAAAAGCAGAGCTGAAGCGGGCGCGCTGGCGATTTCTGTAACGGCTGGATTCGTCGCGCTCTGGAGATGCGGCTCAACCGCGAGAGAGCGCCCCGAGATGTTTGCTGCAATGGTCACCGGAACGTTCGCGCTCGCCTGCGTTTGAGCGGCATTCGCGCCCGTCTGCGCCCGAGCTACGGACGACTGCACGATGGTGTTTACTTGCGTCGCGCTTGGATCTGGCCCGGCAGAGGACGCCTGGGACGCGGAGGGCATTGCGGAGCCTTTGCTTTGCGCAGCAGTTGAGGTTGCTGTAGATAATTTCAGCGCGGCCGCAAATCCAAGCAATGTCAGAACTGTCGCCGCACAAATGATTCGCAGTCGTCGCACCAAGCTCTCCTTACATTCGACGCTTAGGATTCAGCTGAAGGCCTTCGGGTTGTGCGCCGACGCAGCGCGCAGCGCTAAATGATAACAGTGACGTGCGGCATGTAGCCAGCGGAGACAGCGCCTTGTCACGAGGCAGTAATGTTCGGCGATCTTAGAGGTTACTGGGAAACGGGCTTGGCGTCGTCCTTGAGAAGGCTTTGGATCTTTGCTTCGCAGGAAGCGCGGTCGACCATACCGAAATACGATTCGGCGATTTTGCCTCCGCGGTCGATCAGCAACGTCACTGGCATGTTCTTGACCTTGTAGAGTTTTGCCAGCTCCGGATTGCCAAGCACTACGGCGTAGTTAATCTCTTTCGCTTCAATGAAGGGTTTTACGACCGGCCAGCCGGCGTCATCCATGGAAACACCGATGACGGCGAGCCCGCTGTCCTTGTACCTTTTCTGATATTCGACGAACCAGGGAATCTCGAGCCCGCATCCGTAACACCAAGTGGCCCAGAAATCCAGCAGCACGACTTTGCCTTTGTAATCGGATAATTTTACCGGCGCGCCTTTGGAATCGTTGAGGGTGAAGTCTGGGGCGGCCTTTCTCGACTCATCCGGGGCGACGGCAGCCGGTACCCTGGCGGGGGAGATCGAGCACACGACTAAGAGCGCTGTCCCTAAGGCAACTCCGGCGGATATAGGACGAGTCATTTTTAGTCTGCCTCCACGCTTCGGGATTATCTGACTGCACGTTGGCCTCGTCAAGCTCGGCTGAGCGCTACCGTTAGCTTTTTTCCGCGAAGATTTTCCACGTAGCGCGAGTCACATTTTCGAAAATCATGCCCGCCTAAAGGCGGCCGCTGCATAAACAAGATCAATTGTCACTCTAGGAGGAACAATGGCACTCACATTTTCGGTTGTAGATACGTGGGAAGACGGCAAGCGCGTTCACGTGAGCGGCACAGTTGTGGCGTCGGGAAATTATGCGACGTCCGGTGACACGCTGGACCTGTCGCAGGTTCCGCTGATCGCGTCCGACCAGCCGCCGGTGCAGGGGACCGCCTGGATGGACGGACTCGCCGGCTACGACTACGTTTTCATTCCCGGCGCCGCGATGAACGCCAACAAGGTGAAAATATTTCAACAAGGCGCAGCCGCCGGGCCGTTCCCGGAGCTTGCCGCCGGAGCGTATCCCGCAGCAATCACCGCAGACACGGTCACGTTTTACGGCATCTTCAAAAAATTGCAGTAGCTGCATACTTTTCTATTCCGCTACACCACCGATTCAATTCGTCGATCGGGGATAAACCACATCAGCGAGATCACCACATACAGTGCAATGGCGGCCCAGGGGCGAACAAACGCGAGCGCAATCGCCAGCGCATAAAGCAACATCGAGACTTTGCCTTTCAGATCCCTGCCGATCGCAAGAGCTAGTTTCGAATCAGGGCCGTTGCACGCGATGAGCGCTTTTTGCAGCAGAAGGTAGGCGATGCCCGCGAACCACAGAACCACACCATAAGCGGCGGTTGGTGTAGCAGCGAAGTGAGTTTCATCCATCCAGCGAATCACGAACGGGACCAACGACATCCAGAATAATAGGAGCAAATTGAACCACAGCACCGCGCCGTTAATCCGATCTGTAGCGTGAAGCATGTGGTGATGGTTATTCCAAAAGATTCCTACGTTCACGAAACTCAGAGCGTAAGTGAGATAGATCGGTAGGCTAGACATCAACGACGAAAGGCTGGAGCCGGACGGAACTTTCAGCTCCAACACCATAATCGTGATGATGATGGCGAGCACTCCGTCAGTGAACGCTTCGAGGCGTTGCTTACCCATCGCGATCCTTTGGATTTCTATGGATTCTTAACGAAAACTAGCGTCCCGGCGCAATGCTTTTCCTGGTTGACGGCAACGATCGTAGAAGTGTAACCCACTGCGCTTAACGTAAGAAATTCCTTCAGATCACAAACCTTCCGCATCGCGAGCGTGTCACACAATGTCTATCGAAACATTTACGCCGTTGCCGCTGAATATTTTTAGCACTTGGATCACGCTGCTCGATCCTTCCGACGTGCCGGTGGGGATGTCGCCCTCACTTGGCGACGTGGAGTTTTTTCCGGGAGGAGTGCGCACGCGCCCGGGGCTCGTCTCGCAATTTCCGGTGGTTGCGGGCTCGCCGCAGATCAACGGGCTGAAAACTTACGCCACGACGAATCTCGTTCAGAGAATGATCGCGTTGGATTCGATTGGCAATTTGTATAAGGAGACTTCGCCGGGAGTGCTTTCGGTGGTGGCGTCGGGCGGAAAGCCGGGTCTTTATCTCGCGTCTGACACCCATTTCGGCCGCGAATATATGGCATTTGGCGATGGACTGATCGGCCAGGACATTCCGCGACAGTATGACGACACGAATTTCGACCGCGTGAGCCAGATTGGGCCGGCGGAGGGACCGGCGGTTGCAGACGCCACCGATGCCGGCAACATTTCGCCGGGCGTGCATCAGTGCTCGGTGATTTTTGTCACGCGCCAGGGATACATGACGGCGCCGTCGCCTCCAACCACATGGACGGCAGCGGGAAATAAGAAAGTCAACGTGACGAATATTCCCACAGGGCCCTCAAACGTGGTGCAACGGCTGCTCGCGTTCACGGCCAGCGGCGGGGCCACTTTTTTTCAAGTGCCCGCGACGATGACGATCAACGACAACGTCACCACATCGCTCGAGGCGGATTTCACCGACACGATTCTGTTGAGCGGCCTGAGCGTGGAAAACCTGTTTGGCCAGATCGAACTGCCGTGCCAACTTGGCGTGGTGGATTACGCCGAGCGCCTTTTCTGGTGGGGCGAACGCGCCAAAATGGGCAACTGGCGCAATCTCTCGTTCGACGGCGGCTGGGATATTTCCGGCGACGGGCGTCCGCTGGGATGGCAACTCGATCCCATATTCGGCGCGGGAGGAAGCCGGGAGCCGAGTTTTTCGGTTTGGGGCGACGCGTATCGCATCACCGCCGACGGCGTCACGATCCAGCGCGGAACGATCACGCAGAATGCAATCACTGACGCGTTCGGCGATCAATTGCTTGCGAACAACACGGATTATTCAGTGCGCGTGCGAGTGGCGCGAAGCGCAAATCTGTCCGCCGGGACATTGCGCATCAATACTTTTAGCCCCACGGCTGGACTAGTCGGCACGGGACTCGTTTTGTCGGCCGCGCAAGCGACTGCTTCTTACCAGGAATTCACCGCACAGCTTTTTCCGCCGCAGACTTCACTGCCAGCCGATCTGACGCTACGTGTTTACGCAGACAGCACGCCGGGGCCGAGCGGCGAGTCGTTTCTCGTTGATGATATTGAGATATTTCCGACTTTCGCAGCACAGAATTCTTCGCTGGTACGCGCTTCAGCTACCTCAGCGCCCGAAAGTTACGACGGCGTTTCCGGAATCCAGGAAATCGCAGTAAACAACGGGCAGGGAATTCGCGCTGCGTTCACTTTGCGCAGCAATTTATATTTTGTGAAAGAACGCTCGATGTATGTGACGGCAACGGATGGCGTGAACGAGCCGGCGCTTTGGGGCGTGGAGGAAGTGTCGAACAAAGTGGGCAGTCCTTCGGCGCATGGCGTCGGATACGGCGAAGAATGGGTGGTGATTGCGGGCCGCTCCGGACTTTATTATTTTGACGGAAGCGAGCCGATCAAATTGTCGCAGGAAATTCAACCCACTTGGGACGCTATTAATTGGCAATACGGCCAGTTGCTCTGGGTGCAGGTAGACACCCAGCACAAACGCATCTACGTCGGCGTGCCGATGGGCGCAGCTACGCAGCCAAATCAGATTCTGACGCTCGATTACACAGAGGGAATGCAGGACCCACTCGTTTCGATTTATACCGCCGCGGCTGAACGTTCCCGAAAATGGGCGCCGTGGATGATTTCGGCAAATTCTTGCGGGTTGATCGAACGCGCGAACGGAGTAGCGCAAGTGTTTCTTGGCGCGAACAATTCCAGCGGAAAAATATACGCGTTGACGGAAGGCCAGTTTTCAGACGATGGCGTGGCGATCAATTCCTTTTACTCTACAGCGTTTCTTGCAGCGACCGGATTGAGCGGAAGAAACTTGTTTGGCTATTTGACGGCTTACGTGCAGGGCGCCGGCTCGCTCTCGCTCACTTCGTTCTCGCCCGGCGACGTGAGCGCATTGTCGCTTGGTGCTTGGACGCTCTCGGCGCCCGCTTCGCGAGACATGGAGCAGTTTACAAACGTGCTGGCCGAGCGCGTGTCGTACCAGATCGCGACCAGCGTCGCAGGGTCATGGTTCTCCATCACGAAGTTAGTGCCGTGGGCCAAAGCAGATCCTTTCGCTATAGTGCGCGGAACAAACTGATCATTCGAGTGAGGATAATAATCGCAAACGGGTGAGGTCTAAGTATCTCTCTCGCTGCGGTTCCTGGCGTGTACTCTTTTTAAACGTAGCTATGATATATTCCCGGCGATATGCCGCTCGATTCGCGCACTGTGATTTTCTTCTTGGGCTCCTTCGTCGTTCCGGCTTTGCTAGTCGTTGTGAATTTTATCGTTCGCAAGACGAATCATTGGTATTACACGGCGGGCTCTGATGTTTTGCTGAGCTTAATGGCTTTCAACTTTTCCTCCGCCGTGCTCTACGGCGATGTATCACCGTACATTCGCAACCTAGTGATGCGCGAAGCGGCGGTGGGAATTTTTGTAGTGATGGCGATCATCGTATTTATTGCTTGGTTTTGGACTATTCGCGTCGTGGAGACGATGATTCACAGCGCAATTCGGAAGGGACAGAGCTTGCATCTCCTTCCGCAACTCATGATATTCTTATCGTGGTTTTTGGTTGTGAGCTTCACGGGCTTGGAGTTTTTGATTTTCCTCTGTCCCTAAATTCATATGACAACGTTCTTCCAGCTTCTCGGTTTTAGTTTGATCGCCGGAGCGGTCTTGACCGCGGCATTCTGGCCCCTGTTGTGGGTATCGGGCGTTTTCCAAACTCCTCCGTGGGCCGAAGCAATATTGACGCGGATTTCTGGAATGGGCTCCGGCCCGATTGCTAAAACCAAAGTCTAGAGTTCCTACCTGATCGAATCGTCCCTAGCACCTGATCCTGCGTTCTTGCGTCCGTAATTCAACGATCATGCTGAAGATTTCACAAATTGAGGCGCTGCGGCGCGCGAATCCGCAACTCTATGAAGCTATGCAGCGGCTGGCGGCGGCTTCGCTCGGGCCGAACCAGGGCTGGAGCATCGACAGCCAGATCACCGACGGCACGAATTTTGCGCGAGTGACATCCGGCGCGTTGACGGGAAATCAAATCGACCCCACGAAGCCGGGCGTGCTGATGAAAGGGTCGGTGCCACCGACGTGGTCTGGCGCGTTCACATATGTGTCCACCACAGCGGGCATCACGTGGTCGTGGGGCGGGCTCACAATTTCGCGCGCGGACGGCACATCGACCGCGGTTCCAAACGGCTCACTCGCCGTTTCGGGACTCGCCGCCGCGACCACGTATTATTTTTATCCTTACTGGGACGACGTAGTGCTCGCGATCGCGTGGGTCGAAGGAGTCGCCGGAAGCGTGGGCTCGCCCGCCAACGCGCAGAGCGCGAAAACGAATGTCGCGGCGCAGCAGCAGGCGTTGCAAGGACGGGTTCCGCTTTCACAAGGCGCCATGATCGCGGCAACGACTAGCAGCGGAACCGGCGGCGGTTCAGGGGGCGGAAGTGGAAGCTGTCTTCGCTCGGGAACCGTGGTGCAGACGAAAGAGCGCGGCATCGTCAAGATCGAATCGTGCAAAGTGGGAGAGCATCTCTGTTGTCCATGCCATACGCACGGAGAACCGTGGACACGCATCGCGCGGCTGGAAGTTCGCGACGCCGACACATTTATCCGGCTGCATTTTTCGAACCACGAATCGCTCGACGTGACCCCGCACCACATTTTTACCTTGGCGGATGGATCGCCGATGCGTGCCGAACGTTTGTGCTTAAGCGACGTTTTAGTGGGCCGCTTTGGACGCATCACGCTGAAGAAAATTGAAACGATCGCCGAGGAAGGGAAGAAAGTGACGGTGAGCTGCGAGCCTTATCACCAATTCTTTGCAGGGCAGCGCAATGCAAGCGTGCTGACGCACAACTACACTTTTTCGTCGTAGCTTTCCCACTTTGTCCTTCTTGCATGACTGATCTCTCGCGGGATCGTTGATTGCCCGCGCTTCAGCGGGCGCAGCATGCTGCGCCCCTACGAAGCGGCGCCGAGGCCATGTTCAGGCCGTCTTCAGCGGAGGCCGCAACGGCACAAAAAGTCAAGATGCCCGCATAAACGGAAGCGCCGCCCCCCTTTTTTCTCGTGGGCAGCCAAAATGACTGGAAAACGCTACTACTTGACGACGCTTGGCGCGTGGCATCGACACGCTGCGCGATTCACGAATTCGCATTGGCTCGCGCTGAACCAAGCCGCACCGAGTGACACAGCGAGCGACCTCGCTGGTGATGACGCGACGCCGATCCTCGCCCTGATCGAAGGGGACGAAGGAGCGCATCTCGGGCTCGAGGACGACGCTGCGTTTGAAGCGCTGCCGCATCCGCTGGCGCAAAAGCCAATCTCGGAAGCGGCGCAAGCGGCTCTCGCTGCGTACGGAGTCGCGACGGACGCGACCATGTTTGATGCGGCGGAAGCCGTTGCGCGCGTGCATCCGCTCCTGCGCCATCGCGTTTTTTGATATTCCTTTTCGCATTGTCAATCCCGGCGGAGATCTTATGCCTTTCATTAAGGGCAAGTTTTACATGAACCCGGCTTACGGCCGTGCGATCGAACGCGCTCGCAGCGCGAACGGGATCTGGTCGGAGGAGCTTCCCGAATTCGCCGGAGCGCCCCTGCAAGCACAGAATTTTTATAGTGACGGATTGCTCAGCGATGCAAAGGAGAAAAGCTCGGGTGAGCATTGGGTCACAATCGACGGCCACCATGTCTTAATCGATGAGTCGCGCGGATTAGGAATGCTGAAGGTATGCGGCATCCGCCACAAACGGTATCAGATACGTTGACGGGGACCTCCGCTAGAGCCATCCTCTTGGATGCGGACGCTAAATCCGCATGGGCCGATTCGCAAGATGCTTTGCAAGAAGCCCCCGGCTCAGCTGACGACACAAACGGAGCCGTGCACTTTCTTTTGGACTATCCAGGCCTGAAACCCCCATCTTGGGCAGCGGACGATAGAGAAACGGCGTATTACGGGCCGTTCGTCAATACTGCTGGGGGCGGCATTCGCGGCTTTCACTTCTCGAAGGAAGGCTTGGTAGTCTTGGAAGGGGATCCCGATGGAGGGTTCCCGCCCACGGACCCCGACATGCTGACAATCTATGTGGATGACGATGACATCTGCCGATGGAAGCACACTTGGAAGAAATATCATTTTGAAATCGTTGATTCGCCCACCACAGAACGAATCAATGAAGCTGGGACACGGCAAAAGCAGAGGGTCGGATATTCCTACCGAGAGATGCCCACGAAGGAGCAGCGCAGATTCCCTCCAGAGTGATACTCCTGTCGGCGCAGTCCAACCAGGCCAGGACATGTTGCTGTGACTGTGACGGTGCCGAATGAATAGACAGACGAGACTAGCATTACTATTCGCGCTTATCGCAACAGCGTTCCTGGTGCTCGTCCCAGGAAAAGCCGGTGTAATGCGTACTGGAGGAACGCAAGCTCATCGGCATTTTGTCTTGGTCTCGCTGCCAACCCTGCATATGGCCGCGGGAGAGCGAGTCGTGGGATTTGACTTTGATGTGACGTCTGGACGAATTGCCCAAATTACCGATATTCCGATTGGCTGGAATGTATCCGCGGACAATGATGCATCCTGGAATACGAAGATCCACGCTTCTGTCCTCGTGGCGGCCGCTGCTTTGAATGGTTCCTACTTCAAGGATTTCGCTGTAATCGAAAAGGAGGGCAATGCCGAAATCCCTTTCGAAATCGGAGGGAAGATCGTTGTGTCCAGCAATTTTTCAAAAGTGCGAGAAATCCGGATCGAGATGAAAGATTTTACGACCGCGGAAAAGGTTCAGGTTCCTCACAGCCACCCAACCAAATAGCCCTCGCTGCCAGAGCGGTCGATGTTCAACGCGACATCCTATTCTCGAAGTTCAAAACCGACGGCAAAAGAAAGATGCCGGGCTGAAGCCCGGCGCTACGAAGGCTTCCGGAATGCTCATCCGCGAATACACTGACGCCGATTTCGACGCGCTGCGACGCATACACGCGCAGCAAGGATTCGATTACGCGTTTCCCGATCTTGCGGATCCGCTGTTTGTTTCGAAGTTGGTAGTTGAAGACGACGCGGGGCGCGCGGTGATGGCTTCGCTTGCGCGGTTGACTTGCGAAATGTATCTGCTGTCTGCGCCGGGGGAAGGGAATCCGCGGGAACGTTACGCGCGGCTGCTTGCATTGCACCGCGCCGGTGAACGCGATCTGCTCGCGCGTGGACTCCACGATGCACACGCCTGGTTGCCTCCGCCGATCGCCAGAAAATTCGGCCGCCGTCTAGCAGCCCTCGGCTGGGTTCGCGACGACGCGTGGACGCCGTACTGTCACCGCCTGATCTTGTAGCAACACCGGCGCCGCTTCTCGCAGGTTGCGTAAGGGTACCTCTGAAGAAGCGTTCCTAGGAAACTATCCATGCCTTTCATCAACGGCAAGTTTTATATGAATCCGGCTTACGCCCGCGCGATCGAACGCGCTCGCAGGGCAAGGGGCATCTGGTCAGAGGAACTTCCCAAATTCGCCAGAGCGCCCCTGCGAGGACAGAATTTCTCGAATGAGGGAACTCCAAGCGATGGACAACAACAGGGTTCGGGTGAGCATTGGGTCACGATCGTGGCTTGAGTCCGTCCGCGCAAAATGGTAATGGAAGTGCTGAGAATCTGCATGAAGCGCGAGTAGCCGTCGCGGGCCCAAGGGTCGGCTTCGCTTTGTGGCTCTGCTTGGCTTCTACCTGGTTTGCCTTGGAAAGACTGCCGAAGGCCAGATCGTGATTTCTGGTGATTTTCCTGGGCGGGAAGATACGGCTATCCTCTGCTGGAGTGTCCCCGAAGAAAGGGCCGGATATCAATCACAAATAGTCGTTTTTCAGACCGACACTCAGGGCGCGGCGAAGCTTTTGTGGCGCTCCTCAGATCCGGTTCATAGAAGAAATAACGATGCAAGAGCTGCCGCTCGCATTGGTCGAACGACAAACTGGAGCCGCATCGTCGCAGCTCGATGTGATTGGAAAGGCGGCAGGCCGAATTGTAAGACTACTTCAAATCGATGGGTTCAAGTTTGATGTCGTGCCCCTAGACGAGAGCAGACTGCCTTTTATCATCGCGCATACCGATGCGAGCGTCCTGGATGTCCCAGACATATATCGCTGGAACGGTGATCGGTTTGTGGAGGACAGCGCCGCTCACTCCGAGTACTACCGGCAACGTCTAGGCGAAGACAAAAACACCCTTCCAGAAAATTCAAGTGGGGTCGTATTGGTCAATCTCGCTCGAATCGCCATATTGTCAGGTGACGAAACCGAAGCGAAAACAATTCTCACAGAAGCGCTTTCGAGGGAACGCAGCAAGGGCGCCCAGGCTAACGCGGAAACGCTTAGGTGAATTAACAAAGCATTGCGCGCACTGGAGCCAAGCCGGCACCCTTAAGACGAAAACCATCACCCCAAGATGTGGGCCACATTAGCCGCCAGGATGGGATTCGATCCAGGTGCCGAGGAGTTTTGCGGCGTGCTCGCATAGTTTTTTATCTTCGGATGCGAAGGCGGCGCGGAAATGGCTGTCAATGTCCAGCTCGCCGACGACTTTTCCCGCGACGAAAACGGGCACGACGATTTCGGACTTAGTTTCGAGCGAGCATGCTAAATATCGTGAGTCGGCGTTCACATCATCGACAATGACGGTCTCGCCGCTGGAGGCTGCGGCTCCGCAAATCCCCTGATTCAGCCGGATGCGCGTGTGCGGCGTCATCGACCCTTTGAACGGACCCAGCACCAGCATATCTTCGGCGGGTTCTTTTTCAATCATGTAGAAGCCCACCCAGTTGTACTTCAGAAGATTTTTGTGCAGCAACGTAACGATCCCGGTCATCAATTCGCGGGCGGAAGTCGCGGACGCGGCAAGTGCGTCGAGCTCGGGGATTAGATCTTTCGGTTCCGGATTCGCGCGAAACATATTGGCATTAAATCACAGCACAGCGGATTCGCAACTCGGCGCCGTGGATTTCGTTTCCATCCGCGCAACTTTGGGATGCGTGATAGAAAGAGGCGGCAAGCCGCCGCACTCCAAACCTAGCATTCGCTACTATTGTATGGGGTGCGTGAGCTTGCTCCCGCTTTGCATTACGGTCGCTTAAACGCTCAGCTTGCTCTTCTGTTGCTTTGCGGAATCCACATCCGGTGAAAATCATCTGTCACCCGTCACAGCCATGAATTTCTGGCTACCGGGCAATCGTCACTAACCACTTTTTCTATGGAGGAAATATGTCACGCGGAGCAGAAAGTACTACGCGTAAGCTGACGGACCAGCAACTGTCGCAGCAGAACCAGCTCATCTCGCAATCAGACCAAGAGGGAACCCAGGACCGCTCGCTGCTGCTGCCCACGATTCAAAGTTTGTTGACCAGCGCGGGCTACACGCCGCAGCAACAGTCGGACATCACGCAGCAAAGCCTGGGCGCGGCAAATACTGCTTATGACGCTTTGCGCCAAAGCGCTGCCAATCACGCCGCTGCGACGAATGATACCGCGGGCTACGGCGACTTGACAGCGCAACTCGGCCGCGAGCAGGCACAAACAGACGCGAGCACGGCGCAGCAAAATCAAATCGCGTTCGCGAATCAGGCGTACAAAGAACAGCAGGCCGGGCTCAACGCGCTTAGCCAAACGTACGGCATCGACACGAATCTGCTCGGTAAAGCGATGGGCGTGCCCGCGGAGCTGCTCAACGTCCGCCAACGCGCGTCGTCCGGATCGTCCACGGCCGGAATTGGCGGGCTTGCCGGTTTAGGCTCCAGCGTTGCTTCGCTCTTCGGCTAAACCTCTCACTCACGCATTTAGGCATTGCGCCAGTGCAGGTCCGCGGAGAAACATTCATGCCTTTTATCAACGGAAGGTTTTACATAAATCCGGCTTACGTCGTGCTTTGGAGCGCGCCCGCAAGGCCAGCGGCATCTGGTCGGAGGAGCTTTCCGAATTCGACAGGCCGCCGCTTCAGAAGCAGAATCTCTCGAACGATGGGTCGGTCGTCCAGCGATACACAAGAGCAAGGTTCGGGTGCACATTAGGTCACAATCGTCATCAATGGTCTTCAAGGTCGTAACGTATCCGGAGTCCGCGTGAGGCTGGAAGGTATACAATATAGTTAATCCGCGTTGGGAAAACTTGGTGAACGATGGTATCAATACGATGAGGAAAGATATTCCCACTTATTTGTCGCAGAAGAAGGCGGAACAATCCCGCTAGCGCGGTGACTAAGACCGACATGCCATTACGACGCGGTTTTACATTCCTACTTGCTTGACTCCTACTGAGCCCTCAGGCGTCGAAGACGCAAGTGTACCGGAACGATGAGTTTGGGATTACGGTCGCCATTCCCACTGGTGTGCTCTACTGTGTTCCCGCTGAATACCAGCACGATCACGGTCCCGTTTTCCTCTTGGCGAACTCGGACCCGAGCGCTTGCGACGACATAGACCATCAAGGGTACGTCTTGATTTTCGCAAGCTACAATGCAGTGGAAGAGACTAAGAAGCTCCGCGACTTCCTCAAGGAGCAATGCACTGGCGTGGGCGGGGGTCCCTGCCGTCCGGCTCCCGACGGTTTGCGTATCACCGGAATGACGACAAAGTCCGCGAGGGTAAATCGGTCAGACGGCTGGATCGATATCATCGTCGTTACTCAGGCCGGCAAGCCCGACCCGGACTTCAATCCTTCGGTGCCATCGATTAACTACAACGTGGGATTGCACACGACCGGACGCTACCTGAAAGAGGACTTGCGCATATATCGCGCTCTTTTAGGCATGGTCCGATTAGCGCCGCCGGCATGAGCTGGCAACCTTTTCGGCTCGCTGCAACGTGGCGGAGTTTTTCTGCTGCAACATCGACTGCACGTCGCGGGATGTGGCACACTGTGCGGCAATGCGCGCGACAAAATTCGAATTTCAACAGCGCTTCTGGATCATCGGAGCGATCATCTGGATAGGTTTTTCCTGTACCGAGTCGATCCGGTCAATTTCGCGGTTTGGCTCCTGCGTGTGGTTGCGCCGTCGATCGATCCGGAAAGTGCGCGCGCAAATGATTTGGACCGGCTGATTTTCGGCGCTGGCGCGATGCTGGTTTTTCTGTCCGCGTTGATTCGCACTTGGGCCACCGCTTATCTGAGGACGGAAGTTGTTCATGACATGGCCCAGCACTCCGAAGGTTTGGTGGCTGACGGGCCGTACCGCTACGTTCGCAATCCGCTGTATCTCGCGAATCTGCCGCTGGCTGCCGGCATTGGGACGATGGCGAGCCGCGCGGGCTGGGTTTTTATGGTACTGGGAATGTGGTTCTTTATGTACCGCCTAATTTTCCTCGAGGAAGACGGCTTGCTCCGCACGCAGGGAGAATCGTATCGCGCTTACTTGAAAGTGGTGCCGAGGTTCTGGCCTGCGCTCACGCCGCGCGTTCCGTCCGGCGGAGGCCAGCCGCGATGGGGACAGGCGTTCGCGGGAGAGATGTTTATTTGGCTGATGGGCGCCGCAGTGCTGTGCTTTGCGATTACTTTGAGTTTGAAACTGGCAGGCATCGTGCTCGCCGCGAGCTTTGCCGTTTACTTCACCGCTGTGTATCTCGTCAAGAAGCGCGCAGCCGCAGAAAAATCCTGAGGCGAACGTCCTCGACCTGACACCGTTACAAGAACGATTGCAAACCGCAACGCTTCGGGGCCAGCCATTCTTTTGGTGCGCGATCTAGAACATCATGTGCGAGGTAGGTAAGCATCCCCTTATTGATTTAGTTTGCCCCTCGGCGTGAAGCACCGCGAATTCTCCAGACGGAAGATTACTTGTTCGAACCTTTGGTCAAAATTATGCGCATTGTGGACGATCCCTACTGGTGGACGGTGGCTCTTTCGTCCCTGGTGCAACTGATGATGTTCGTCCGCTGGATCTACCGGCGGATCCGCAATGACGAAATGATGCGCGCGTTTGTGGAAGACATGGCCAAAATTCATTTGCCGCACACCTACGCGCTGCTCGAAAAAATCTGTGACGCGCAGGGAATTGATCCGCCCGACCGCCCGCAAATTAATTGGATCGACCACGTCGAACAACGGCATTGATTGGCGGTTGCGTGTGTTCGCGCCCGTTCTTTACTCCGAAGTTGCGTTAGCACGAAGCGCGCAGACCGGGCTTTCGATTTAAAGAGACGCACTTGTTGCGACTCTAGTTTTTGGAGGGGTTCGGAAGCGAGCCTGCCTGAACCTGACGAATTCCCGTGAAGCTCGCACTCCGATTGGGAATGGCTTCGAGGAAAGACTCGCCTCTCATCTTATCGCCGTTGACCGTGGCCCTGTAAATTGTGCTGCTCATCGCTCCGCGTGACGTGATCTTTAATCTCAACTTATCACCTTTCATGGTTCCGGAAATGACGCAAGGGCACACTGGTGCATCCAACGTCCCGGTCAGATTTCCGTTGTCGCGATGGAGAATCAAAATTCGGGTGTAGTGTTCGCCAGGCGGGCCATCAAACGTGATCTGCCATTTTCCCTCAACGTCAGGCGCCTGTTTCCCAGGAGCAGCTTGTTCAGTCTTGACTGAATTCTGTTTGTTGGCTTCCTGAATGCCTTCTGAAGTTGGGGAAAACACGATAGCCGCGACGAGGACAATAAAACTGATACGACTTGGACTCACAATCAGTCCTCCCTTATCTGCGAGTAACCACCGAGGTCACCGCTGGCGTCGCTGACTTTACCATATCCGACCTAGCTCAAACTCTCCCCAGCCTCCGAGTTAGAGTGGCGAGGTCGCAGTCAGGTCCCTGGAAGTTGATCCAGATCACAAAGGTGCGCAAATTAAAATGAAGAAAACTACTCGCATACTCGCGACGATCTTTTCCGCTGCTGCGTGCGCCATGATGCTTGCGCTGGGTGCGCCTGGTGCACTCGCGCAGGGGTCACAGCGCGTCAACGTGGTGCAGGGGGACACGGGGCAAGCGATCGCCGGAGCAAACATATGGGTTTGCACCGGCATGGTGCAGCCCGCTTATACCAGCACACCCGCATGCACGCCGACCGCGGCGATTTTCTCCGACCCTATGCTGACGCAACCGATCGCGCAGCCGCTCGTTTCCGACGGCCTTGGCAACTACAGTTATTTCGGCGTGGCGGGGACGTACACGGAAGTAATTACCGGGCCGATGATCGCTGGCTACACTTCGACTATCGTTCTGCCGTGCGCACCGAGTTCTCCGACGGCCGGATGCGGAGGCAGCGCGGGAAATCCTGCGTCACCGAGCGGCGCGATTCAGTTCAACAATATCGGAGCGTTCAGCGCGTCGATTCTCAGTCAGGATTCCGGCGCGACTACGATCACCGACTCCGGCAACATGACGGTGCAAGGCGCGCACGCAACCGTAAACACGGGGAGCAACGGCGGATTCAACCTCAACGTAAACGGTACGGGAAATTTTCTCGGCTTGCTGACGACTCCAGGTGGCCTGTCTGCGAACGCCGAATCGCCAAACAGCGCGTTCAGCGCGCCGACAAAACTCTTCTTTATGGCCGCGGGTTGCAACAACGTGACAGCAGGGAATGGCTGGCAGATTGGAACGACCGGCGCGCCCACTCCCGCTTGCCAGGGAACGCACACGCGCAAAGGCGTGCTGCAGTTCGCTCGCGGCAACGTGGCTTATGTCGAGTTCGAGCTGCCAGTGGACTGGAATTTTGGCGTGAACGTGGATTTGAAGATTGCGTTCACTACCACGGACACAACTACCGGCCATTTCACCGCGTGGAGCGTGCAGACCGGGTGCAATTCGCTGAGTGGGACGTCCACTGACGATCCTGTGTTGAACGCGGCGCAGACGGTTTCGTCAACGATTGGCAGCACGGCGGTTTCGGGTGCGGAATATCTCACGTTGCTGACCGCGCTGAACACGACTGGGTGCTCGGCGGGAAACAACTTCGTCCTCGCGATCACGCGAAATAATTCCGGCGCGGATACGAATACGGATACTGCCGTCGCCGCAAAGTGGGCCGAGCTAACCTTCGGCCGCACGATTAATTCCGCGAACCGATGATCGCCTCCGTGCTCTCTTCGTAGGGGCACAGCATGCTGCGCCCGCGGCTACATGGGAAACGGTATCCGTGGACAAACTTCCTAGACCACCCGCGCGGAATTGGAATCACGCGGGTTAATCGTCGCCAAGCATTTGTGCCGGGCACAGCGTGCTGTGCCCCTACGGATCCCCGGACAGGCGCACGTTTGTCTCCAAGGAGTCGCAATGCAAGCATGGCAGAAATTTCTCGACTCGCTGGCTACCAAGGGCGGGAATCTTTTTGTGTTGTTCGTATGCTTTGGAGGATTGCTCGGCCTGCTGATTCACGTTTTGCATCATGGTGACGCGGGGAATGTCAGCATGGTCGTGGTCGCGACGTTCTCCGGATTTGCGGGCGCGTTGATGGCGACGCTTACCGGCAAAGACAGCAAAGACACGACTGAGCATGTCCCAGGCGGCAAAACAACTAGCACCATTATTGCTAGCTCGAACAGTCCAAGCAGTCCGAATGCCTCGCCGGGTATCGCAGTCACCACGATCTCCGAGTCCGGCGCTCCGCCAGCAAGTGCCGGCGCATCGACAAATGACGGATCTGCTTCGTAATGCAGGCTGTCGCATACAACGAGCTCAGCGCGCTCGATTTGATGAAGCTGTGCGTGTGGCGCGAAGCGCGCGGCGAAGGAACTTTGGGCAAGCGCGGCGTGGCCCAAGTGATACAGAACCGCGCGAATGACCCTTCGTGGTGGGGACACGACATCCGCTCGGTAATTCTGAAGCCGTGGCAATTCTCCAGTTTCAACGCCGCCGACCCCAATTGTGACAAATGGCCTGCGGAGAGCGATCGTTCATTTCAGGATTGCGCGGAAGTGTGCGAAGGGGTCGTGAGCGGAAAACATGAAGACATCACCAGCGGCGCGACTTCGTATTACGACATCTCGATTCCGCCGCCGTCGTGGGCCGCGGACGGAAGCAACGTCCTCACGCTAGCCATCGGCCGCTTGCGTTTCTACAAACTCGCTCCGACGATGGTCAGCGATATCGACCTCGGCATGTAGTGTTTGGCGACGCACAGGCTGCCGGTGCCAGATGTAACTTCGATTTGTCAGCACAATTCCGAAAAAGCCATCCGGGTGTACAATTTTGTCTCCTGGATTTGCACCGGGCAGGTCCCAGCCAGGCCCGCGGCGGGAAGTTTCGTTCCGGAGGGCTCAATTGGAAACTGCCATTGGGGTGTTCAGTTCGCGAGAACGCGCCGAGAATGCGATGGGGTATTTGCTGGAGAACGGCGTGCCGGAAGATGCGATCGTTTATTTGACTCGCTCTGAAAGCGAAGCCGTGGCTCTGGGCAAGAGAATCGGCGGCTTTGCCGGAAGCATTGCAGGCGGAGCTGTTGGCTTCGGTGCGGGCATGGCGGCGGCTTCCTGGGCGCTGATTCCCGGAGCCGGGGAAGTTTTCGCTCTTGGCGCGGGAGCGGCAGCATTACTCGCGCTGCTTGGCCATCGGGCCGGCGCGGCGGCCGGCGCGAAACTGACTAGAAACGCGGATGCTGATGTCCTAAGGGATGCGAAGTCGGCGGAAGATGCGGAAGTTTTCCTGAATATTTTGAAAAAAGAGCGATCGCTGATCGTAGTTAGAACCGAATCGCACGAAACTGCTCAAGTTGCCTGCGTCATTTTCGATCGTATGGGCATCGCGACGATGACGCCGCCAGCGGCATCCGTGACGCCGACTTCGGAAAAAATGCAGGCTACCACCCGTGCGGTCGGGAAGGGCATCACCGTTCTTGAGATACGCGGAAAAATCATGTTGGGCGCAGGCAATGTTGTGCTTCGCGACGCGGTACAGGATTTGCTGGCGCAGGGAAAGACAAGAGTCCTACTAAACTTGAACGACGTGGAACATATCGACAGCGCCGGACTGGGAGAGTTGGTGCGAAGCCACACGTCGCTGCGCAAGGCTGGCGGCCAGCTCAAGTTGTTGAATCCGAGCGCCAAAATTATGGACATGCTGCGCATGAGCATGCTGCACAAAGTTTTCGACGTGCAGACTGACGAAGCCGCGGCGATCAAATCTTTCGATAGATCGTCCCAGTCAAGAATTTCCGCGTAAAGCCAAATCGCGGATGGCAGTAAATTCGTTGCAGTGACATCTCCGTTTTCTGCGTTTTGACGATTCCGCTCGTTATTGAACTTCCTGCGATCAGTCTCCGCGATGCAATCGTCCGAGAGGTCGACATCTGCCGCTGTGACACTTGGACATACAGTGTGCACCGAAACCGCTTGCAGGAGAAGTCACCGATAGCGGCGAACCGGGAATTGCGCTGCGGGCCGGGAAGTGGGGACTGTGATGGCCACATCCGACACCTTTTAATTATTTAAGTTACCGGACATAGGAAGCTCGCAGGCCGCTTCCTCCAACCTGCCGTCGATCCATCTGAGGCTTCAATAGATGAGAAAAGTTCTCTTGGCCGTCGTCCTTTTGCTATTTGCAGGGGCAGCGCACGCGCAGACGCAAAGCATCTTTCTTGCGGCGACTGCCCAAGGCGCGGGGACAGGCGCGGATTGCGCGGATGCGAAGGCGTTCACTTTTTTCAACTCCAGCACCTGGCAGGCTACATTCACTTCCGGCTCTATCAGCCCAGGAACCTCCGTTATTATTTGCGGAACGATTACCATTACTCCCCCCACCGCGAAAATTACCTCAGTCGTGGGAAGCGGAACTTGCACACCGACCGGATTCTGTGGCACCTACACCATCACGGCGAACAACAGCTTCACCGCCGGCGAGTCTGTAGACATCTACAATTTGACCAATGCATTTTTCCTTAACGATGACGGCGGGCCGGCATTCTTTGCGCCTACCAACCCGCTGCCCATCGTGGGAACTCCGACCAGCACATCGTTCGTAGTGGCATGCCCGCATGGTTCCGGCTCCGTGACTTGCACGCAGCCTTACGGACCTACAGCGGAGACTTCCGGGGCGGCTGGCGTGGTGAGTCTTACAGCTCCCTTCACTTTTCAGGGAAATGGTACTTCCGGCAGTCCTATCATTCTAAAGTTCGACGCGGCGACATCGGGAACTCTGACTGCGCCGTTTTGGGGCGCGAACGGAGCCATTAACACCAATGGAAAGAATTTTATAATCATAGATGGAAATAATCTGGCCGGAACGATTCAAGCTACGGCCAACGGCACGCCGGGAACGTTCGCAAATCAAGTTACCAATAGTACCGCCATTGTTCATTTGAACTCCTCCAACTCAACGGTAAAAAACCTGAACATCTTGAATATCTATCAGCATTCTTGCACCACTGTTCGCTCAAGCTGCAACGATGAATACGGCGGCAACACCAACGGTATCAACTCTTCCCCAACCATAGCGGTATCTAATATCACCCTATCCGGCAACAACATAAACGGCGTGCGCTGGGGCGCACAGATGGGAGTTGCTTCCGGCTCGACCGTTTCAGGGTACGTGTTCTCGAACAATTTCGAAACCAACATCGACCATATGCTGTTCTCTGCGAACGGCGTAAACGGTATTAACGACCAGATGGTCATATCCGGAAACATCTGCACCATGACAGCCAATTGGGACGAAGCAGCAGACCAGTTTCACCACGATTGCGTTCACGTTTCAGCCAACGATTCTTCCGGCGCTCAAATTAATGGGGCGCGGATTTATAACAACTATTTTAATGGGATTCCGGGGGATTCAACCGCATGGCTTTTCTTGGCCGGGGAAACCGGGGGAAGCGGAACTGCTTTGGGGATTGTCGGTACGTATGTGTTTAATAATGTTTTCGTTGTTTCCGGCGCTGGTCCAAATCCCGGCAATCCTGCCGACAGCATGTTGGACAGTATCGCCGCCAGCGGATTTATTTTTAATAACACGTTCGTTGGATGGAGTCTATCCAACGTATCAGAGAATCAGGGGATTCTAATCGGGGACGGGGGTTGCGTCGGCAATGACACGATTTACAACAATATCCATTCTACGATGGGTTCAGGAATTGGTTTTGACGGAAGCCCGCTCAGTTGTGTTGCGGCCCCTCTCGCTCTTGATTACAACGATTTTTATAATTCGGGCGGCATCGGGCACAGTCAGACAGGGGCCTGTGTAACCGCAAATCCTACCACGTGGCTTGCTTGCACGGACTTTCTGCCAGCTGGGCATGATGCAAACAGCTGCCTGCTGACGCAATACCTCGGAACGGCGTCGGGCTGCAATCCGCAGTTGAATGCATCGAGCACACCGCCCTACCAACTCACCAACAGCACTTCAAGCGCGTGGGCCACCGGAAAGAATCTGACCTCGCTCGTCTGTGGGACGGTTCCCGCAGCGTGTTTTGACGCTGCAGGAGTCGCGCGACCGACGAGCGGGCCGTGGGATATCGGCGCGTTTGAATCGTCGGCAACTGGGGCTGTGACGCTCACTCCATCTTCCTACACTTTCGCAACGACAGTAGTCAGCCAACCCAGCTCAGACAGTCCATCCATTTTTACGCTGGCCAACAGCAGCGGGTCACCCATCACGAGCATCTCGATTTCGTTTACAGGTGCTAACGCGGGAGATTTTTCTCAGACGACGTCGTGCGGAAGCTCTCTCGCGAACGGTTCAAATTGTTCGATAAACGCAACCTTCACTCCGGCAGCGGTCGGCCCGCGTAGAGCTACTCTTAACGTTGCGTATGCAGGCTCCGGCAGCCCACAAACTTCCAGCCTTTTCGGCATTGCAGTTCCTTCTGTCACCAACCCGTCTCCAGCCAACCCCGTTACATTTGCCGTTCTGGTTACGGATCCCTCAGTTCCATCCACGGAGAAAGATGAAAAATACACCGAAGATCTGTTTACTCGCAATATTGACCACCTCGCTTTGGTTGGCCTCCTGCACTAAGACCGTGCCGGTGACGCCGCCGGCGCCTTCGCCAGTCAATAAAGACTGGCTCATCACCGCCAGCTTTAGTTACAACTTCACAAATTACATGCAATGCAGCCCAAGCGCTGCAAGCGGAACGAACGTCACGTCCGGCTGCATCACCGGATTTACCTGGGGCTATCTGAACGCGCAAGGCGAGCAAGTCCCATTGAAAACCAGCCCAGTTACAGTGTGCTCCGGCGCATCGCAGCCGCAGACCTGCTCCGACACCGCTAACAGCCAGCTTCCCATCGGGTCGGACGTCTTCACGATCGTAGTGAACTACATCGACGCAGCAGGGAAGCCTCAAGTCACTTCGGCGGTGACGTCCGCGACACCCACAGTCATCGCTGCCGGCCTGCCGCAGGGTTTCACAATTTCTACTCAGTAGCGCGCACTGCCTACCAACACTTAATCGAAAACTCAGAGAAGCTCGGACTCCGACCTGACCGTTAGCTGAATCCGTTTGCATAAGACCGTATTTCACTCTAGGAGAACATCGAAATGCATAATTTACGTAAAACAGCACACGCAGTATTGATTGGGATTCTTTGCGGCACGTTGGCGATAAGCACCGTGACGCTCGGCGGCTGTAACTCAACACAAGTGGAAGCGGACATTCAGAAGGTGATTGCGCTGCTTCCGACGGCTGTGCAAATCGCAGGCAGTATTCTCAACATCGTCGCAGCTGCAGAAGGGGACTCAGCTCCGAGCGCGACTCTACTCACCACTGTAAAAAATGCATCCGGGCAAGTTCAGGCGGACCTCACTTTGGCAAATAGCCTGGTCGCACAGTATCAGGCGGATCTCGCATCAGCTCCCGCCGGGGTCCTGGGACAAATCGACGCTGCTATCGCCGACGCGCAACAAAATATAGGTGCGATTCTCAGCGCAGTTCGCATCGCAAACCCCACTGTCGTTGCAGCGGTCAATTCCGCGGTTGCAAGCGTCCAGACGGTGATCCTCGCGCTGATTGCCGTGCTACCGGCGCCCGCGCCTGCTGTGCTTTTCCCCAAGTTGAGCGCTTCGTTGCAGGCTGCGGGAATTCAGCCGGGAAGTGTGAAAGTTAGCATTCCTACGCCACACGCTTTCGCAAAATCGTTCAACAACGACGCGCGAATCTCCGCCGTCCAGCAGGCTTATCCTTCCGCGCAGATCAAAGTTTCCGTCCCACACGCTCGTATCTTCGGCGTGCCGCTGCCCTAACAGGAATTTCGCGTCCCGCATCCCTTCGGAACCTCGACTGAGCCGGAAATTCGTGTCGGAGGTCGGAGGCACCCTCGCCGCGCTCCGATCAGCCTCCAACTGCGAAGCGCCGCGTCTCGCTCGCTGCGTATTTCATCACCGACAAGGATGTCTTGCACTCCGAAAGCCCGCAAACTCGGCTCGCACTCGCAGCAGCGCACGAAGGATATCTGCGCGCCTGCGTTCACCTAACAAATGGAGAACCGGAAATGAAGCTACCCCTTTCGCCCAACGGCCGGCGGTACGGCGCACTCAAAAGCAAGCCCGACCCGAGAGACTACGGCATGGCTTTACTTTCGCTGCCGAAAGCGATTCCGTCCGCGATCGACCTGACCGAATGGTGCGGCCCCGTTCGCGATCAGGGCGACCTGGGAGCGTGTACCGCGTTCGCCGGTACCGCGATGACCGAATTTTTGTGGCGTAAATACAAAAATCAGGAGCTCGTTTTCAGCCCGATCTATTTGTATTATCAGGAACGCGCTCTGGACGGCGATCGGAACAAGGGAGACACCGGCTCAACCGGCCGCACATGCGTAAAAGCCCTCAACCAATTCGGCGTCTGCTTGGAAGCCGATGATCCCTACAACTCCACAGCGTTTGCGAACCCTCCCAGCAGCGGGGAATCGCAAGAGGCGCTGCTGTACCGCTCAGGCGCGTACCACGCTATCTCGAACGTTCAGGATATGAAGGCGTGCCTCGCTTCGGGCTATGCGTTTATCGCCGGATTCAAGGTGTATGAGTCCTTCGAGTCTGATGCAGTAGCCCGGAGCGGCTTGATGCCCGTTCCAAACCAGCAGACAGAATCTCTTCTGGGAGGCCACGAAGTCTGCTTCGTGGGGTACGACGATTCGGTGGAATGCCCGGGCGCTGCATTGGGCGCATTCAAGGTCCAAAATAGCTGGGGCACAGCTTGGGGCCAGTCTGGCTTCTTCTGGTTCCCCTACCAATGCGCCGCGGACCCTACCATCCTCATCGACGCTTTCATCCAACATTTCGGCCGTCCCTGGTAATTCGCTCCGTCTCGCCAGTCTCACCCACTTCTGTTTCAGCCGGCTAGCACGAACGCCTCCCGCCTTCCGCCTTCCGCCTTCCGCCTCGCGACTTTCCCCCACAACCGAATTACGACCTCTCGCCCGCTATTTGCCGAGCTAGCATCCCTCGGGGCCGAGTCAGTTTCATGTAGCCGATCTCGCCCGGATTCCCCGAAATGAAACGCGCGTTGTGAACCGCAGACTAATCTAAAGCGTACAAGGCTGCCTAGACCAACTGCCGTATCGGCTAGACTCGCGCCGCCGAGCAGTTTCGGATGGTCTCCACTCACGCAGATTCTAAAAAATGAACTAGCCGGCGGAGCTCTGTGGGTACCTCGAGAGTATGATATCCGCAAAAAATGAACCGCGCGGGTGAGACCGCCTTGGTACCACGAAGGTAAAAATTTCCCTCGGGTAACTGCCCTGCCGACCGGACTGCGATGCCGAGTCAGTTTCATAGCCGCAGATCGCTTGGATTCGCGAAAAACTAACTGTACGGTTGGGACTGCCGGAGTGAGCAGCGAAAGATGAAACCCGCTCGCGACGCAGCCCCGCATCGCCCGCAGCGCAATGGGCATTCCCAAAACCCCTTCCAACCAATCTGAGCCCGCGGATCGCGGCTTGTCGTTAAAAAAGGTCTTGACTTCACGCGCAATCCGATCTACAAGTCAATGTACGCTCAATACGTTCGAGAATGGATATTATGTTGCATTGCGGATGAGAGCAGGCATGGGGGTGCTCACGACGGGGCTTTGATACTGTCATCGGGTGGGGGTGGCCGGGGGGTGGGCTAGTTCGTAAGTTATGGACTGCTCTAGGGCGGCTTTATCGGCTGAGGGTAGCATGCGGCCGTTGACGAAGACCGTAGGGGTACTGTTTACGTTTAGGGCTTGGCCGTCTGCGCGATTTGCTTCTACTGCTTTTTTTGCTTCCGGTGACGTCATACACGCCTTAAATGTGGCTGCGTCGAGACCCGCGCTTGCTGCAAAACCTACCAGTTTTTCCCAGACATTTTCGGTGGAGATGAGGTCTTGATTCTCGAAGATTGCGTCGTGGACCTTCCAGAAGGCGTCCGGCGACTGGATGTACGCGCACCGCGCCGCGATGGAGGCTGTTTCTGTCCAGGGGTGGATCTGGGTCAGCGGGAAATCCTTGTAGACGACGCGAACCTGGGGATATTGCGTCTCGATGGTTTTCAAGTTTCTGAAGAGATCGCGACAGTGAGGACACTGGAAATCGCTGAATTCTACTATCGTCACCTGTGCATTCGTTGGTCCTACCGAAGGGTTTCCTTCAAGGTTTAGGTGCGAGAGGTTCTCTGCGAAGGGATTGGAAGACATGTCATACATCTCGCCACGCAGGAACGTTTTTCCGTCTTTGCTGATAAACACGACTCCCGTATCCGTCTGGTCATTAATCGTGACATGAATTGGCACGAGATAGAAGTCGGGAGAAGCGGAAGGCACCATGGGGCCTAGCCGCAATTTGAACTCAGGACCCCACGCATATAGGTTACGCACGAAGGCTTCGGTGGACCGCAGGATTTGCGCCTGGTCGGGCGTCGATGAGGACGCTGATGTCGTTTGTGCGAGAACCGGCAGCGCCGGGACCAATAGTGCCAGCAGAATCACAACGCAACAATACTGAAACGAACGATGGCACGTGTTCATCTATTTCCCCGTGTTTAAAATACTAGAAACTCTCTTGGAGCTTTCGAGCTTCCTCTGCAAGACAGCAAAGATTGTAATTGTTCGCAGCCGGAGACCCAAAAAGAAAATTCCAGAGGAAGACAGACTGTCGCAGGTTGCGAGTGAGTTTCAGACAGAGAATTTTTGGGCGAGAGGGAAACGGCGGCCTACGCTGAAGGCTTTTAAGGTGATCTTCAATCCGGGCGGGGCCTGCTTACGCTTGTATTCGTTTTGATCCACGCGAAGAGCGACAGAGCGAACCAGATCAAGGGGGAATCCGAAATGGTCCGCGATCTCCTCGGGACTGCGCAGATCCTCTACATAGGCCTTGAGTATCCGATCGAGAACATCGTACTCCGGGAGGGTGTCTGAATCCTTCTGATTGGCTCGTAGCTCGGCGGAAGGTGGCTTGGTGAGAGTCTCCTTAGGGATCAGTTCCCTTTTGCGGTTTACGAAATTCGAAAGCGCGTAGACCATAGACTTGGGAACGTCGGAAATAACCGCGAGTCCACCCGCCATGTCGCCGTATAGGGTGCAATATCCAACAGCCATTTCCGATTTATTTCCAGTGCTTAGCACCATTGATCCGAACTTATTTGAAAGGGCCATCAACAAATTTCCGCGAATGCGTGCTTGGATGTTTTCTTCGGTCACATCCTCACGCGTGCCGGCGAAGGGCGCTGCCAAGGTCTTGCGGTAACTGTCAAACGTCTCATTAATCGGAAGGACGAGAAATCTAACGCCAAGATTCTCAGCCAGTTTGCGTGCGTCTCGCATACTGCTTTCCGACGAATAAGGGCTAGGCATGGCGACGCCAAGCACGTTTTCATGACCCAAGGCGTCGGTGGCAATGGCGGCGACTAGAGCTGAATCAACGCCGCCGCTCAGGCCGACGACAACTTGCTTGAAGCCGCATTTCCGAACATAGTCGCGTGTACCGATCACCAGCGCACGGAAAGCGGCTTCGAGTTCATCTTCCACGGGTGGGCGGATGTCGCCCTCACCAGTAACGCTATTAAAGAGAACGAGATCTTCTTCAAATGACTTCGCGCGTGCCGCGACCCGGCCGTCGGGCATGAAGGCGACACTTGAGCCGTCGAAAATAAGGCTATCGTTGCCGCCTACCTGATTTACGTACACAAGGGGCACGCGATATTCTTTGGCAATCGCTTGCAGCATGTCGTGGCGCAGGGAGCGCTTGTCGATTGTGTAGGGCGAGGAGGAGAGATTCAGGAGCAGGGTACTTCCCTTCCCGACGATTTCGGCGACCGGATCGCGGTCGTAGAGCCGCTGAATCCAAAAGCTTTTGTCGTTCCAAGCATCCTCGCAAATGGTTACTCCAAGTTTCTCAGTGTCGAAGGGAAAGATGTGCTGCGTATGAGCGGGCTGAAAATAACGCGACTCGTCGAACACATCGTATGTGGGCAGCAGCATTTTACGTTGTTCGAAGAGAATTTTTCCTTTGGCGATAAGAGCGGCGCAATTGGCAACGGGTTTTCCCGTGTTGTCCTGAGCTCCTCCTACGTAGCCGACGAGCGACGGCAACGGGATCTTCTTGGCCAGGCGAAGGAGTTCTTTCTGGTTGAGTTCATCGAAAGCGGGGCGCTCGGTCAAGTCCTGAGGCGGATAGCCGCAGAGGCAGAGCTCGGAAAAGACAGCCATTTCAGCGCCGCGAGATTGAGCCTCATGCGCCAACTCAAGAATGCGAGTTGAATTGCCTTCGAAATCGCCGACGGTTGGATTGAACTGGGCCAGAGCGATAATCATATTTCGAGACTAAGCATACGAGGCGACGGCGACCTTTTCAATGACATGCAGTGAAGGCTGTGATTTCCGAGGCCCGAGGTCATTACAAGCGCGAGGAGAAGCGGACGCCCCGGTAAAGTGGGGCGCCCGCAATGCCGTTAGACGCTGAAGGAACTGCCGCAACCGCAAGTGCTCTTCACATTCGGGTTGTTGAACTTGAAGCCCGAACCTTCGATGGTCTCGATGTAATCGATCTGAACGCCTTCGAGATACATTTCGCTCATTTGATCGACGAGAACTTTCAGGCCTTCAAATTCATAGACATTGTCGCTGTTCTCATTGACCTGATTCTCGAAAGCCATGTGGTAACTGAAGCCAGAGCAACCTCCGCCAACCACGGCTACGCGCAAGCCAGCCGGTGCGGGAGTCTGCTGCTGAAGAATCTCTTTAACTTTTGTAACTGCTACTGGTGTAAGTTGAACCATTCGCCAAGCCTCCACAGATTTCGCACGGAAAACCATGCGTTACAATTCCAAGGACATTATATCAGATTCCGGCGGCGGGCGATTGGATTCCCCCTGTTGTTTGTTCAAGAGACTAAAAGAGTTAACACGGTGTCTCTCACCTTTGCGCTTGGCTCAGCCTTGGGAACCGATCCAACCGATGATGTGGACTGGGAGCGCTTCGCCGCCTAAAATGAGTACCCTATCATGAAACACACCATCACCTTGATTCCCGGAGACGGGATTGGACCCGAAGTCTCCAGGGCGGTTAAACAAATCCTGGCAGCTACAGGCGTGGAGATAGACTGGGAAGAAATCGCCTCGCGCGCGGAAATTGAGCGGCGTGGCATCGACTTCATGCACGCAGGCGTCCTTGAATCCATTCGCAAAAACGGCGTGGGACTGAAAGGACCCATGGAGACTGCTGTCGGGACCGGCGCACCGAGTATCAATGTTGGACTGCGGAAGGCGCTAGATCTTTACGCGAACCTGCGTCCGGTCAAGAATCTCGAGGGTGTGCAGTCGCGCTTTCAAAATGTAGACATTGTTTTAATTCGCGAGAACACCGAAGACTTGTATGCCGGCCTGGAGCATACGGTGGTGCCAGGAGTAGTTGAGAGTCTGAAGATTATCACTGAGCGCGCGTCCACGCGGGTGGCGCGATTTGCTTTCGAATACGCAACAAAGTTCGGCCGAAAGAAGATTCATGCCGTTCATAAAGCAAACATCATGAAACTTTCCGACGGCCTGTTTCTTACTTCGGTGCGGAAAGTGGCTGCGGAATATCCCGGAATCGAATACAAGGAAATCATTGTCGATAATGCCTGCATGCAAATGGTTTTGAACCCCAACCAGTTCGACATGCTTTTGCTGACAAATCTTTATGGCGACATCATGAGCGATCTGGCCGCAGGGCTGGTCGGAGGGTTGGGCGTCGTGCCCAGCGGCAACATAGGCGAGACCGTAGCGGTTTTCGAAGCCGTGCATGGAACAGCGCCCGATATCGCCGGCAAGAACATTGCAAACCCCACAGCCTTGCTGATGAGTTCGATTATGATGCTGCGGCATATCGACGAACTGCAGGCGGCGAAACGAGTGGAAGACGCGCTGCACAAGGTTTATCGCGAGCGTAAATCTCTGACGCGCGATGTCGGTGGCACAGCGACAACCACGGAGTTTACCGAGAACTTGATCAGAACTTTGGGGAATTAGTATGAAAGCCGCTGTGCTGCATGCGCTGGGAAAGCCTCCCCAATTCGAGGAGTTCCCGGAGCCAACTCCCGGTGAAGGTGAAGTAGTCATTCATGTACGCGCCGCAGCGCTTAAGCCGGTCGATAAGCAGATGGCTAGCGGCTCGCACTATGCTAGCCCTCGCGAACTGCCGATCGTTTGTGGCATCGACGGAGTTGGCACACTCGACGATGGAACTCGAGTGTTCTTCGGTGGACCCCGACGGCCACACGGCGCAATGGCGGAGAGCACCGTCCTGCGTCGTGCGCAGTGCTTCCCAGTGCCCGATGCCCTCTCTGACGATATCGCCGCGGCGCTGCCGAACCCCGGCGTGTCGGCGTGGCTCACGTTGAAGTCGCGCGCAAAGTTTGCCTCCGGTGAAACCGTGCTAATCCTCGGCGCCACCGGTGTCACCGGAAAGCTTGCTGTGCAGATAGCTAAGCTCCTTGGTGCAGGCCGTGTTGTCGCTGCGGGACGCAATGAACAGGTATTGAGCACCCTTCACGACCTCGGCGCGGATGCTACCATCCAGATCGATAAGCGGAGCCAGGATCTCACGGAAGCGTTTGCTCGCGAAGCAGGCGAACATGGATTCCAGGTTGTCATCGACTATCTGTGGGGCCACCCTACCGAAGCGCTGCTTGCTGCGCTTACTCGCAGCGAATTTGCCGCAGCGAAGTCTGAGACTCGCCTTGTCCAGGTCGGCGAATCCGCCGGAGCGGCCATCTCGCTCCCCGCTGCGGTGCTCCGCAGTACGCCCCTGACGATCGCCGGAACTGCCGGGATACCCTCCCTTGACATCCTCACAGAAGCCCTGAAACAAGTAATGGCGCATGGTGCCAACGGCAAACTGCGAATCGACACCGAGCGGGTACCTCTTGCCGACATCGCAAATGCCTGGCAGCGAGAGCAACGCTCTCGTCTGGTTGTCATCCCATAGTTGCCGAACTTCCCTCAGGCCCGCGCTATTCTCAGGGCCTGGTTGCATTAACACCAGACTTCTTAGGTGATTGACTTCCCTGCCCTGTCCGACGAAAATGCTAGGATTAGCGAGTTACGGGAGGCTGAGTGGCTGATATAACTCCGGAAGTTGCGCCATTTCTGAAGGGCGAGGTCGCGAAGTACGAACCGATTTCGGAAGGAACGAACACTCGCCGAAAGCGCAAGCCACACATAGTTGCCGTCATCAACGACATGTGCACCGGATGCTCGGGCTCGCCAGCATGCGTTGAGTATTGTCCCGTAGCAGAATGCATGTTCTGGGTTCCGGACCCGGAGCACGAACCCTTCGGTAAGATCCTCGTCGATCCCCTGCTTTGTATCGGCTGCAAGCTTTGCACCAGCAAAGGCCCGGATGGCGCGTTCCTGGAAGGATGCCCCTGGGATGCCATCGATATGGTGCCGCTGGCGGAGTTTGAAGCGCAGTACGGATCGATGCCGTTTTGATTTTTCTGCGTGATTACTGCCTGAGGTTTAAGCCCGAAAAGGACCAGTTTTAGAAGCGCTGGTTAAGAACCGCGTTTCTTGCGACAGTCCGCGCAGAGGCCGCCCACTTCGGTACGCGAAACCGTGATTTCGATGCCGCAATCGTGGGAGATTTGCCGCTTCAGTTCTTCGTAGAGCTCACTTTCAAACTCACGGACTTTCCCACAGCCCATGCATGCAACGTGAATATGGTCGCGAGGGCCGTGGCTCTCGTAAAAGTGACGGTCCCCCCGGAGGTGCAGAAGATCCAACTCGTCTATGAGTCCCTGACGCTTCAGCAGATCGAGGGTGCGATAAACGGTGACGCGGGTGACTGCTGGATCAATTTTCTGAGCGCGTTCGAGGATTTCGTCAGCGTCGAGATGCCGGCGGGCGGTTTCCATCACCTGTAGAAGTACTTTTCGTTGGCGCGTGAGGCGAATTCCTCGCGCGCTCAGTTCATGCTCAAGCCGGCCGGGCGCTTCGTGATTGATGCGCTCCCCGCTTGAAACGCGATGTGCAGGCGTGGCAGACATGGTATCCGCGAACATTATACCAAAATCGCATTTGTGGGAATGGCACTAACCGGAAACTAAATCACGACGTGCCATTTCGTGATTTCAATCGGAGCCGCGAGGAATTCGCCCGCCACTTCTCGGAGGGACTGAATGTGCGGCGACTTCGAATGCGCTTCGAGCTGCGCCTCGCTGGCCCAGTTCTCATAAAATACGAACAGCGCGGGATCTGGGTGCGATTGATGCAAATCGTAGTTGATACAGCCCGCTTCCGCTCGAGTAGGAGCGAGCAGACCTTGGAGGATTTTGCGAACGCGCGATTCCTGGCCCGGCTTCGCGCGAATGTGGGCAATCACTATAAGAGATTCGTGCACGCGGGCTCCCGCAGAAGTGAAAGCGTCTCTAGTGAAACTGAATCAGCTTGAAAATATCGCTGTACATCACGAATGCAAAAATCCCCAGAAGAAAGACCAAACCGACTTGAACGAATCGCTCCTTCACGGCGACACTAAGATCGCGGCGAAGAGTGCCCTCAATCGCTAACATCAGAAGATGGCCGCCATCGAGGATCGGAATTGGGAGCAGATTCACAAGACCAAGGTTCAGGCTAATAACCGCCATTAACCAAAGCAGATCCATCGGACCTCTCTTGGCAGCCCGGCCCGATTCTCGCGCAATGCCAACGACAGTCGATAGTTGGCCTAACTTCACGCGTCCTGTAAAAAGGCCTTTCAGAACCTGCAAAATCTGTTCCATCCCAAGCGTGGTCTGCAGGGCGGCTTCTTTTCCCGCCGGAATGAATCGCTGCCTCTCAAAGTCGAGTTGGATCTTAGGCGAAACTCCAACCTGCCAGATCATGTTTCCGTCGACACCCATTCCCTGAACGGGGGTGATGTCGAAGGTCAAGTCCTTACCGTCGCGTTGAACAGAAAATTGAATCGGATGGCCATCGGAGCCGCGCACGCTTTCCACCAACTGTTGCCAGGTAAGAACGGGGCGACCGTTCATGGCGACAATTTTGTCGCCGGCCTTCATTCCGGCTTTTTCCGCCGGAGTGCCGATTCCGATTTCGTCCGTGATAGCAGGTTCAGGCGGATATCCAATCACGGGATAAAGAGTGCCCGAGGCCGGCGGCATCTTCGCAGTGAGTGTCTGCTCTTGACCGGCTCGATCAACAATGAGAGTGATGGATTGGCCAGGCAGTTCGTCTTTTAGTTGGTTTAGGACTTTCTCCCAAGTATCCGTTCTGACACCATTCACTGCGACAATCTGGTCGCCGGCTTGGACGCCTGACGCACCCGCATCATTTTGAGGTATCGCTGCGATTTGCGCAGGTTGCCGAAGGTAAGGATCGGAGGGGAGTCCCACCAGCCAAAATATTCCCCAAAAAATAACCAAGGCGAGGAGGATGTTCATCGTAGGCCCGGCTATCGCGATGATCATTCGGACCCAGCGCGGCTTCGACAGAAACTCATAATCCGCGCCGGTGCGTTCTTCCGCCGGATTGTCACCAGCCATGCGCACGTAGCCGCCGAATGGAAGCACGCTCAATCGATAATCGGTATCGCCGCGTTTCACGCCCACAATCCGCGGACCGAAACCGAAGGAAAAAACATCCACGCGAACGCCTGCAAGTTTTGCCGCGACGAAATGTCCCCACTCATGGACGAATATCAGGATGCCCAGGACGATGGTCACCGAAACAATGGCGATGACTGCGTTATGAAAGTTGGCCATACAGCCCCTATTTTAGTTCTTTCTGCGCTCGACTTCCAGTTGAGCGAGTCGTCGCGCTTCGGCGTCGGCGGCGAGCACATCGTCTATCGTCGCGAACCCAGTTCGCGGCATGCGTTCCAACACGCGTTCAATGACCGCTGCAATTCCCGGAAATGAGAGTTTGCCCGCAAGAAACGCGGCTACCGCGATTTCGTCGGCCGCGTTCAACGCGCACGGTGACGCGCCGCCTTGCCTCAAAGCTTCCTTCGCCAGCGCAAGGCATGGAAATTTACCGACTGGCACCTCGTCAAACTGAAGCTTGCGTAAGCCGGACCAGTCCAGAGCGCAATCATTCGACGGCACCCGCTCAGGATAGGTTAGCGCATAAAGGATGGGCATGCGCATATCGGTTGCGCCCAGTTGTGCCAGGATTGAACCATCCACAAATTCCACCATGGAATGAATCGTGGACTGCGGATGGATGACCACCTGAATCTGATTGAGACCAACGTCGAAGAGCCAGCGCGCCTCGATAACTTCAAATCCCTTATTCATCAGCGTGGCAGAATCAATCGTGATGCGCTGACCCATCTTCCAATTTGGATGCGCCAGGGCTTGCTTCGGGGTTGCTTTTGCAATCTTTGCCAGAGAGGCCGTGCGAAATGGACCACCTGAAGCCGTTAGGATCAGGCGCTTAATTTCGTTTGGTTGGCCGGCTCGCAAACACTGGTGGATCGCGTTGTGCTCGCTGTCCACTGGAAGAAGAATGGTGCTTTGGCGCTTTACGGCGGCCATTACCACTTCTCCCGCTGCCACCAGCACCTCCTTGTTGGCCAACGCGATCTGTTTGCCGTGTTCTATCGCTTTGTATGTGGCAGGTAGCCCGACAACACCGACAGCAGCTGAAACAACCATTTCGGCATCGGGATGCGTTGCGACGCGCTCGATGCCTTCGGCGCCGAAAAGTATTTCAAGGCCCGGCTGCGCGGCCTGCTTTCGTCCACGATTCTTCTTCAAAGCAGAACAGAGTTCCCGCGCTCCGGCTTCGGTGGCGACTGAAACCACTTGCGGCCGATACTTGGCCACTTGTTCTGAAACTAGAGCAACGTTGGAACCCGCAGCCAAGGTCACGACTTCAAATCTTCCCGGGTGCGCATCAATCACTTTGAAACACTGACGCCCAATGGATCCCGTGGAACCCAGTATCGCGATCTTTTTCATCGGACTCCATTTTATCGGCGTTTGAAAGAATATGCGAATAGGGAGTGACCCGGCTTCGCCGGTTAACCAAGAATCAGTGCGTCAGTTCGCCGACTTGTCCAGGAGTTGCTTTAGATAAGACTGCCACACCACGGCCCAAGTGTGAGTTCCGTGGCCGTGAGTCTGCTCGCTGATGGGAATTAAAACAAAAGTCCCGTTTCTGAGCCGCTTGCTTTCCCTCTCGGCGATGCCGAGTTCGGGCGGGTTGATGAAATCGTCGGCTGTATTGATCCACATGACAGGAGCTGTGATTTTCTCCAGCTGAGCAGAGGGATCATAATCACTCGAAGCGTTCACCTGATAGAGCAGATCATTCGCGTCCAGCGTGCTGGCGCGTTTTTCCACATCCTCTGCGTACTTGTCCGCCGCGTCGTGAGTCGGCAGAGTCCTCTGCATCCACAGCGGTGCGCCGCCTGCAATCACGATCAAATCCTCTCCCTCTAACAGAGCTTCCTTCGGCTCTTCCTTGTATTCGCCGCCATTCCACGCTGGGTCATTACGGATCGCATCCATCAGCATCTTCCGCCAAACTCGGTTGCGTCCGGCGATTTGCACTGGCAGGCACGCCATCGGCATCAAAGCATCCATAAAGTCCGGGTAAGTTTCCCCCCATACAAAAGAGTGCATGCAGCCCATCGAAGTGCCAAAGATGAGTCGCAGGTGTTGCACTCCCAACCCTTCTGTAACCAGCAGGTGCTGTGCGGCTACCATGTCGTCATAGTCGTAAGAGGGAAAGTGGGCGTGCATGCCATCACTGGGCTTGGAGGATTTCCCATGGCCAATCCCGTCGGGCAAGATGACGAAGTAGCGGGCTGTATCCAGCGGCTGGCCAGGACCATACAGTTCTCCGGCGAACTGAGGTGACAGAAACTGTTGACCGCTTCCGCCGGTACCATGGAGGATGAGGACGGCGTTTTTTATCCGCCCCTGAGCATCGCGCTCCGGCTTTCCCAAAGTCCTGTAATGTATACGCAGCTCCGGCAGCGCCTCGCCTGACTTGAACTTGAAGTTGTGCGCGACATAATCGCCTTCCGTTGTCGGATACTGGCTGGGCGTTTGCGCGAATACTGTTCCTGCCGCAAGCAACGTCGCGGCAACAATAGAAACAGTTCGTGGAAAAAGATTCATCGACGATACCTCGTTGTACTTCGAATTTTTAAGCGTCGTCAGAAGCCCGCTGGCCGCTCGTTAACTACGCCGAAAGCGCGTTCCAACGCGAGGCCTGCACTTGCCAACGTACCTTCATCGAACAGCCGTCCAATCAATGTGACACCGTGCGGGACACGCCGCGGCGGGGAGAATTTCGGCAATGGCCTACTTGGGTCTGGAGCCCAATCGCTACGAGCCTGGGACACTTCGACAAAACCCGCGCGCAAAGTCAATGAAGGGTGTCCGGTAAAGTTTGTGATGGTGAGCATCTCGTCGCGCAACGACGGCACGAGAAGAAGGTCCACTTCGGAGAACACGCGGCCCATCTCTTCGGCTACTTTGCGTCGCAGCCGGTCAGCCTGGACAAAGTCGACGGCTGAAAGAAAACGGGATTGCCGAAAAAGATTTGGCCACGCATCGTACGTTTGAATCTTGAGTTGATCCAGACCGTGGCTTAGAGTGAGCTCCTCAAACGCGGCGGCTCCTTCAGCGAAGAGAATCAAGTCAAGCGAGTCGTACGGCCAGTTGGGAATGGCCACCTCAACGGGAACCATGCCGACTTTTTTCACTGTTTCCAAAGCTGCGCGGTCGACGTCAGTGGCGGGACGCTCTTTCATCCATCCAGGGAAATAGCCAACACGAAGTCCCTGGACGGAAGCAGCAGCGTCGAAATCGAGTTTGCTCGGAACGCTTGAAACGTCTCCAGCGTCAGGTCCGGAAATTGCGTGCAGCACCAGCATGGTGTCTTCCACGCTTCGCGCCATTGGACCTAACTTGTCGAGCGACCAGCAAAGTGTCATCGCGCCAGTTCGTGGTACGCGGCCGTAAGTGGGCCGCAATCCAGTGACGCCGCAACGCATCGAAGGAGAAACGATGCTGCCGCCAGTTTCGCTGCCGATCGCGAATCCCACCAGCCCCGCCGCGGTAGCGGCTCCGGGGCCGGCGCTTGAGCCGGAGGATCCTTCTTCCAACAACCAAGGATTCATCGTCTGGCCGCCGAACCATATGTCATTGAGTGCCAGCGACCCCAGGCTGAGTTTAGCGACGAGCACTGCGCCGGCTTCGTGAAGGCGCTTCACCACGGCTGCATCTCTTGCTGGGACGCGGTTCCTGAAAGGCTCTGCTCCATACGTCGTAGGAATTCCGGCGGTGTCGAGAAGGTCTTTTCCACCCCAGGGGATGCCGTGCAGAGGTCCGCGGTATTTTCCTGCTGCGATTTCCTGGTCGGCTCGTTTCGCCTGGGCCAAGGCCAAATCTCGAGTGAGTGTGATGACGCAGCGCAGCTCGGAGTTGAATTTCTCCAGTCGATCCAGATAAATGTGCGTCAGTCGCTCAGAACTTAGTTTTCGCTGCTCGACCCAGCGCGAGAGTTGCGTTACCGAAGCGAAGGCAATATCTTCGTCGTTTGCAGGCAGCGGCGCTGGGTCGCTGTCACTGCGGACAAATCGGTCGCGCGCCGGGAGTGTTTTCTGCCCCGGCAGCACGGGATCCCAGCGAGAATAGGGCGCGAGGGTTGAATCCAATTCCACTTTGTGCGGACCGGTGCGCCGTTCGTAGAGCGGAGCCATGTTGACGCGCCAACTGGCTGCTGCCGTGTCGCACTCTGTCGCGTTCAATTCCACTTGCACAAGCTTTTCTGCTTCGACGAAAGTCTCGGGCGAAACCTTGGGTCCGACAGCCTGTCCGGTGCCAAATGCGGGCGGCGCTCCCGGCGGTAGTTCAGGCTTTTGGTCCTGAGCGTGGCCTGGAATTGCTGCTGCCAGCAGTCCAAGAGATGTCGCGGTGATGAATTCCCTGCGCGATTTTGACATGTAACCTCCGCCCGGCATGTGCAGCTGGGCCTAGACCGTGAAGCGCGCGTCTAATTCGTATGCGAGAAGAAGAAAGTAGTCATCGTAACGCCCTCGCTCAAACATTTACCCACAGCGTCTTGTCGCTCAATGTGGCGACACAATCCATTGATACATAACCCACACAACCGGTGCCGCCAGCATGAGACTGTCAACTCGATCAAGCACGCCACCGTGGCCAGGCAGCAACTTTCCAGAGTCTTTCACGGAAGCGCCACGCTTATACGCGGATTCGATCAAGTCGCCCATTTGCCCCGCGATGTTGGCCACGCCCGCGATAAACATCAAGGTGACCACATCAATTTGCATCCATCGCGCAAAAAGGACCGCGACGAGCAACGAGCCCAATATATTTCCTAACGCACCTTCCCACGTCTTTTTGGGACTTAACGCAGGAGCCATTGGAACCCGCCCAAACCCACGTCCGACAAAATACGCGAGCATGTCCCCGGCCCAAACGAGACATAAAGTAAACAAAACGAGTTGCCGCCCGGTTCGTTCGATGTTGTTTAGGCGAACCAGGTAGCTGAACGGGAGGGCGATAAACAGAAGCCCGGCGGCGCTGACAGAGACGGAAGGAAGCACCTCGTGGAGCGGGCGGCGCGTAAAGAGTCCGATCGAGACACAGCCAAAAACGAAAACTAGAAGTAGCGCTTCGATCGAGAACACGCCTCCCGCGGCGTTTCGAACGAGCGAGAACCCCTCGACAACCGCAGGCGTCTCCACGAATCCCTGCGAATATTGCGCATAAAACAACCCTGCGACGCACACGATTGTCCACTTTTGATAGGCGCGAAGACCCACGCGGTTTGCGAGGTCGAAAAGTTCGATGATAGCGAGTATAGCGACGATGCCGGCAAGCCCGGCAATAAGCGAAGGAAGTCCCCACCAAACCAAGGCGACAACTATTGGGATCAAGACGAGCGCGGTAAGAATACGCAGGAGCATTGGGCGTCAGCCTCGTCCATGCCCTGCCGAGCGCTTTGCGACTTTGGCTGAATCGCCGGGTTCCGACGCTCGGAGGCCACCGTAACGACGCTCGCGTTTTTGAAAATCAACAAGCGCTTCGAGCAGACGAGCGCGCGAAAAATCGGGCCAGAGCGTTTCAGTAACATAGATTTCCGCATAAGCGATCTGCCACAACAGAAAATTGCTTACGCGCATTTCTCCGCTTGTGCGAATCAGCAAGTCGGGGTCGGGCAGTCCGGCGGTGTAGAGATGCTCGGAGATGGTCTGTTCGTCCGCCTGAAACGCAGACAGGCCGTTTGAGCGAACATGTGCCAGCAAGGCATTGAACGCGTCGACCATCTCGGCGCGCCCGCCGTAATTGAGCGCGACGACCAGCTTCATTCCCGTGTTCCGCGCAGTCATCTGCATTCCATGCTCGATATCTTTACGCACGCCTTCGGGAAGCTGCTCGGAACGTCCGATGATAAGCAGGCGAATATTATTTTTGTTAATCGCAGGCAGCTCGCGTTTCAGATATTCGCGGAGCAGACGCATCAAAAAATCCACTTCGGCTTGCGGGCGCCGCCAATTTTCCAGCGAGAACGCATACAGGGTCAAACAGGGCAGTTTCAGACGCGCGCACGTTTCGATGATTTCTCGCGCCGCCTTCACGCCCGCGCGATGCCCAGCCACTCGCGGCAAGTGCCTGCGCTGGGCCCAGCGGCCGTTGCCATCCATAATGACGGCAAGGTGCTGCGGAAGCCGCTTTAGATCGAGAGTTTCGAGGAGGGCCGCTTCCTCCGCATTCACGGATTTCAAAAGTTCACTTGCTTTCACTAGGATTCACTCGAAGGAAGCAGCCAGAAAAACTAGCACACGCCGGGGACACACGCAAGGTAGCGTAAAACAGAAAGCTAGAAGAAGTGGTGATGAAGCAACGCGCCGGACAATCCCGTGGTTGCGGGCTCGAAGATGGAAGTGTAAATCAGGACTAGCGTCAGGATGATCATGATGATGCTGGCAGTCCAGGCGACGGCGTTGAAACCCCACGAGTTGGTGTGCTCTCCCATCAAATCGCGGCGATTGATCAGTATCAAAATGAAAATCAAGACGACAGGCAGCCAGATGCCGTTGCCCACCTGCGAATAAATCAGGATTTTCCACAGCGGCGCCTTGGGAATCAGAACAATCCCGGCACCGACCACGATCAGGGTGGTGTAGAGCGAATAAAATGCCGGAGCTTCCTTGAACTTACGATCCAGCCCAGCCTCGAAACCCAGGCCCTCGCAGATAACGTGCGCGGTGGAGAGCGGAAGAATCGAAGCGGCAAATAAGGAAGCGTTCAAAAGCCCGAATGCAAAAAGGCCGCCTGCCCACTTCCCTGCCAGCGGGACTAGAGCCTGGGCCGCTTCTTTGGCACTGGAAATGTTGGTGAGGCCATGTACGTTCAGGGTCGCGGCACAGCAAACGATAATAAAGAATACGATCACCATGCAGGAGATGCTGCCCACCAGAACGTCCATACGTGCGTGTTTGTACTGTCTCGGGCCGACCCGCTTTTCAACGAACCCAGCCTGAAGATAGAAAAATTGCCACGGCGCAATTGTGGTCCCCACCAACCCAGTCAGCATCAGGAGGTAAGGGGCGTTCATGTGAAGGGACGGCACGACGAGCTCGTGCGCCGCATACAGCCAATCTGGTTTGGCCAAAAATGCCGATAGCACGTACGAAAGATAAAAGCAGCAAGCTACCAGAAAGATCTTTTCCACGATGCGATAGCTTCCATAAACTACAAGCAGCCAGACGGCAATAGCCGCCAGCGGAACTGAAACGTAGCGGCTGACGTGCATAACCTCGGACGCTTCCGCAACTCCCGAAAACTCGGCGACTGTGTTGAACAGATCCACAAACAGCGCCGCGACCATCACAAAAAAAGTAGATCGGAATCCGAATTCCTCGCGAATCAAGTCGGACAGGCCTTTGCCGGTAACCACGCCCATGCGCGCGCACATTTCTTCGCTGACGTACAGGGCGATGGTCATAGGAATCAACGACCACAACAGTGTGTAGCCAAATTGCGCGCCTGCCTGCGAGTAGGTGCTGATCCCTCCCGCGTCATTGTCGACGTTGGAAGTGATAAGCCCGGGGCCTACCACGGCTAGAAACAGGGCGATGCGCTTGCGCCAGAAATTCGAGCGCCGGTTAAAATCTCTGCCGCGCTTCTTCCAAGCGCCCAGCGAGTTCGTCAATGTGGCCCAGGTATTCATCGTTCCGTCTCTAGCGTTCCGATCCCCTACTTTATTTTTAGACTTTTGCTCGTAGCCTGCTCACCACGTCGTCCACGGTGATTGCTCCGATCGGAGCCTTGAGTTCATTCACCACCGTGAGGCTCCGCAAGTTGTATTTGTCGAAGAGCTCGAAGACTTCCTTATCCTTGGTGTCCGGGGCGACAAAAAGCAGGGGCTCAAAAATCAGTTCGATCATGCGTTGTTCGGTGTCCGCCAACAGCAGCCTGCCGACAGGGACTGTACCGGCGAGCGCGGAATCACGATTGATTAGCACTACGTTGTCCACTTGGTCGATGCCGATTTCGTGGAAGCGAATATAATCCACCACTTCACCTCTGGTGGCGTCTTCACCAACCACGATCATTTCCGTCGTCATCATTCCGCCCGCTGTGTCTTCGCCGAACTTCATGAGTTGCTCGACAGCGCTCGCTTCGCGGTCTTCCATTTCGTGCAAGAGCTCTTTTGATTTGTGGGGCTCAAGACTGGCAATCAGGTCGGCGGCCTCGTCCGGGTTCATTTCCTCCATGATGTCGGCGGCGCGTTCGGGATCGAGTTTTTCCACCACTTGCGTTTGCAGCCGCTTATCAAGTTCGGCGATCGTCTCGGCGGCACTTTCTTCATCCAGAGAAGCGATAATCGTCTGCCGCTCGTCGGGAGACAACTGCTCCATAATGTCTGCCAGGTCTGCCGGATGCAGCGCGGCCAGCTTTTCGCTCGATAGGCGCAATTTCACGCGGCGCAGCGGATCCGGCTCGACGATGTTCACGAATTCCCACTGAATTTTTCGCGGCGGCAGTTTGGCCTGGATCCTTCGAATCGCCATGGGCGGAACAATGCCCTGTAACAAGCGGCGAACCGCGCCGGCCAAACCCACATCCACTTGCGTAATCCGCAGTTCGGTGTTTCCATTCGTTCGGTTATCGGCTAGATCGATATCGTTCACGCGAACCACTTTGCGGCCGTTCGTATCGATGATTTGCTGGTCCAGCAAATCCTTTCCCATGGCCAGATAGCTTTCGTTCGGCTGATACAGGTCAAGATGTGATTCATCCGTGGTAAGCGCGATGCGTCCCGGGCTGACCAAACCGATCTGGTCATAACGCGCTATTAGCGGCCGGTATTGGCCGCGGCTGAGAAGCAGTTTAGATACTCGGTTCGGCTGATCACCGGGGTCGACGAACATTTCTTTCACTCGTCCGACGAAGTTGCCGTGCGAGTCGTAGGCTTCGGCCCCTAGCAGTTCTGTTGCGTGAAGCATAATCACTCCTTCAGCAGCTTGCGTCTTATCGCGATTGGGGTAAATCTTTCGGGCAATTAGCAAAAAAAAATGCCCGAAGCCAGCTTTCCAACCGGCTTCGGGCACAGAAAAAATCCCCTAAGCTAGTTTAGGCCGGGCTTCGCCTTCCTGTTCGTGCGCGCAGCAGACCGCTCAAAGGGGCCCGCTGCAGAGGCACGAACGGTCCTGTGCACGATCAAAACCTCGAGTGAGATGCGACTCGGCCAGCCCCATTCTGGGACTCCGGCCAAGCAGCTACTCCATGGCTCCGAATTGGACTGTAGCCCTTCCATTCCGATGCGCGTTTGCTCGTTTCGACTACTAAATGCAGACGATAACTTTGTCAAGCGAAGAGTGAAGTTTTAGCTAGATTTTTTCGATTTGAATACCATATTTCGAGAGAGGCGTTTCAAACGGCGGCAGTCGGCGACATAGAGGTCCCAATATGTGGCCCGGAGATAGTCTTTGGGTGCAAAACCGAGCGCGCGAGCGCTTCGCCTAATGGCAGCGGGATTTCCTTCCAACTCTAGAAAGATGCCGATCGGGGTCTCATCCAGATCCAGATGGAGGTCTCCAAGCCGAAAGCTGGTGCGGTACTTTTCGTATCTGAAGCCCGGGCGAAAGCCGAGTTCTTGGAGCAACGGCGGCCACGGGACTGGCTCTTTCACTTCTAGCTCAGTTTCGAGGCGCTCTTTGTACGGCATTCTCCTCGAGGAGCTTGATCGAGCGGAAGAAGGCGCTTTCGCCGTCAAAATGGTAGTAGGCGGGCCGCCCCGTGAACCGTTTTTGGGCGCTGGAGTCTGCATTCTGACCCGCAATAAGCGGCCGCGATGCCAAAAGCTGGAGCCGGGGGTATCGAAGAGCGTGTTCCGTTCCAGAACCCTGCCGCGGGACACCGCTCCGATGTCGCTTAGACGGCTCAGAATCGCCTGAAGGTCTGCGACCCGCAGCTTAATTTCGATTTCGCGCTTGCTACTTACGTGTGTAGCCACGTCTGAGTATAAACGCTCTTAATCGTTTATCCCCATCTGCGTGAGGAAGTAGGCATAGTCAAAAGCCGTTTCATGCAACCGATCGTAGCGTCCCGATGCGCCGCCATGTCCGGCGGGGCTCATATTTGTTTTCAGAATCAAGATGTTGTTATCAGTCCGGAGGGCACGCATTTTTGCAACGTACTTGGCCGGCTCCCAGTACATCACTTGGCTGTCATTGAAGGACGTCTTCACGAGCATATTTGGATAGGCCTTTGCCTGGATGTTGTCGTAGGGCGAATAGGTCATCATGTAATCGAATGCGGGCTTTTCCTTGGGATTGCCCCACTCCTCGAACTCGCCGACGGTCAAAGGCAGAGACTCGTCCAGCATGGTGTTCATCACGTCCACAAACGGGACGCCGACCAAAGCCGCGTGGAACAAATCCGGTCGCATATTTAGAACCGCGCCCATCAACAGGCCGCCGGCGCTTCGCCCTTCGATCACCAGCCGCTCTTTCGAACCATATCCTTGGGCCACTAGGTATTGGGCGGAGGCAATGAAATCAGTAAAAGTATTTTTCTTGTGCATCATGCGGCCATCGTCGTGCCAACCCTTCCCCATTTCTCCGCCACCGCGAATGTGGGCCACCGCTACGGTCACGCCACGGTCGACCAAGCTAAAGATATTGGAGTTGAATCTAACGTCGGATGACACGCCGTAAGAACCATAGCCAGTCAGATAAATGGCTCCTTTACCGTCCATGCTGGCGGCTTTGAGATGCACAACCGAAATCGGTACCTTCACGCCGTCGGGCGCCGTAGCGAAAATCTGCTCTACCTGATATCGAGTGCGGTCATAGCTACTGGGGATTTCCTGTTGCTTCAATAAAGCTGAAGTTCCGCCGGCCATGTCGTATTCAAAAACCGATTGCGGAGTGATAAACGACTGGTAGCTATAACGGAACTTTGTCGCGTCGTATTCGAAATTGGCGTAAGGAGAGCTCACGTAAGCAGGCTCTGGAAACTCGATGCGGCGCGACACCCCGCTTCGCAGGTCAGTGACGCGAATCTGAGGTAGTCCCTTTTCACGTTCGTAAGAGACGTAGTAGTTCTTAAAGAAGTCCGTACCACTGAGCATCACATCGTCGCGCTGCGGCACCACTTCCTGCCAATTCTTGCTGCCGGGATTCGAGACCGGCGACTTGACCAGCCTAAAGTTGCGTCCAGTGTCGTTTACTCGGATATAAAAGAAATCGCCGTTGTGATCTGGGTAGTATTCGACGCCCTGTCTACGAGGTTCCAGGACCTTCCATTCCGCCGTGGGCTGGTCAGCAGGGATATAACGCGCCTCGCTGGTCGTGTGGCTGCCGGCGAAGAGAAACAAGTAGGCCTTGCTGCGCGTCTTGCCAGTGTAGATATCAAACCTCTCGTCTTTTTCCTCATAGACGAGGGTGTCCGCGCCGTTGGTGCCGACGGTGTGACGAAACATCTTATAAGATCGCTTCGAAACCTCGTCTTCAACGGTATAGAAGATGGTCTTGTTGTCGTCGGCCCAGGCAACCGAGTCCACGCGTTCGGCGTGATCTACTAACATTTTTCCCGTGCGCAAATCCTTCAGAGCTAATGTGTATTGTCGGAATCCAGTGTTATCCATGGTGTAGGCTAGAAGATTCCCGTCGTCGCTGACGTCGAAAGATCCCAGCGACATAAAGGCTTGACCCTTGGCGAGCTCATTGACGTCCAGCAGAATTTCTTCCGGCGCGTCGAGGTTCCCTTTTTTTCGGCAACGAATCGGGTACTGCTTTCCCGCTTCCGTTCGCGAATAGTAAAAGTAGCCGCCTTGCTTGTAAGGTACCTCCACGTCGGTTTCCTTGATCCGGCTCAGCATTTCGCCATAGAGCTTTTTCTGTAACGGCTCGGTCGGTTTCATCACCGCATCGGTGTAGGAGTTTTCGGCTTCCAGATAAGCTCTGACGTCTGGATTTTTCTTATCGCGCAGCCAGTAGTAATCGTCGACGAGCTTGCGGCCATTGATCTCAGTGATTCTGGGCTCTTTCTTTGCCACCGGAGGTGCAGGGGGAGAAGAAGTATCGCCCGCAGCCAGTACCAGGACGGAAGTAAGGAGCATGGAACCGAAAATCAGCAACGGGAGGCAGAAGTGCCGGAATTGAAAAACTTTCATAAAGACTTCCTTCAACGAGATTTGGACGGGAATTTCCGTTTGAATCTGAAAACGGCAGCCATTGTACATCCATTCGCCTGTCAGGTCGTCGTGGAGTAAAACAATCCCGTTAACGCGGTAGGAACGTGTTGCCAAATGGCTGCGTCGGCAAGATAATCGCTTGCCTGCTCGGCCCTGCCACGTTCCGTCTCGGGGTGAGGCCTGCTTTCATGACTGAACCGACGACTCCATTGATGCGGCAGTACCACGCGCTCAAAAAACAGCATCCGGCTGCCCTTCTGCTCTTCCGCCTGGGGGATTTCTACGAACTTTTCTTCGAGGACGCTGTGGTGGCTTCACGCATTTTGCAAATTACTCTCACCGCGCGCAACAAAGAAAAGGGCGATGCGATTCCCATGTGCGGCGTGCCGTATCACGCCGCGGAAAATTACATCGCGCGTTTGATTCGCGACGGCCACAAAGTAGCGATTTGTGAACAAATGGAGCAGCCAAGCCCGGGCAAGAATCTCGTGCGGCGAGAAGTGGTTCGCGTGCTGACTCCCGGAACAGCAAGTGGCGCAGGATTGTTAGAACCCAAAGAAAATAATTATCTCGCGGCGGTAGCACGCAACGGATTCGTTGGCGCGGGAAACTTGGCGCTGGGAGCCGCAGTGTCCGGCTCGCCACAACGCGCGTCCCAAGGCAGGTCCGTGAACGCGCCGCAGATTGGCCTCGCTTTCCTCGATCTTTCAACCGGCGAGTTTCGTACCACGGAGTTTTCGGGCGAGAAAGCCGAAGCTCGGCTGCGGGATGAGCTCGGCATCCTGCGGCCGCGCGAAATTCTGTTGCCGCGCCCGGTCACTCTCTTCCCCACCGCGGTTCCCACGGAGATGGACGGTCTTGGCGCGGTTGAAACCAGGCTGGACGAATGGGTTTTCAAAACTGACTACGCGGAGCGCGTGCTTGAAGAGCATTTTCGCGTCGTCGCGCTCGGCGGGTTTGGATTGGAAGGACACCCTCAGGCCATCGCAGCAGCAGGGGTAATCGTCCACTATTTGAAGGAAACATCGGCGATCAGTGGGCGCAGAGCCGAGGATCAGGCGGCAATTCCTTCGCAGCGTCCATCGGGAACGGGACTCGAGCACATAGATCGCCTGGCATATTACGAGCAACAAGACGCCATGATCCTGGACTCAGTCACGGTGCGAAATCTCGAATTGGTAGAACCCGCTGCAGGCGAGGACCCTTCCGCCACACTTCTAAAAGCCATCGATCAGACTTGCACAGGGATGGGCGCACGACTTCTGCGCAGATGGATCCTGCGTCCGGAGATCTCGCTTTCTGAAATCGACCATCGCCTTGGCGCCGTGGGCGAACTAAAGTCGCAGACCATAGCGCGGGAAGAATTGCACAAGGAGCTGGAAGGAATCCTCGATCTCGAGCGCCTCACCAGCCGCGTGACCCTTGGTGCCGCGACGCCGCGCGATTTGCTCGCTCTCCGTCAATCGCTCGAAAGACTAACGGCCATACGTGCGCTGCTCAACTCTCCCGGGATGACGGAACCGAACGGCGGGCGCGAGCCTGTCGAATCGAGCCGGCGTTTACTCCTGCTTCGCGAGGAACTGGACGAGTTGTCCGACGTTCGTGACAAAATCGCGCGCGGAATCGCCGACGAGCCGCCGGCTATGGCCGCTGATCCTGGCATCATTCGCCCCGGTTACGACAGCGAACTTGACGAATTGCGCGACATCACGACGCGTGGGCGCCAAATTATTGCGTCGATGGAAGAGCGCGAGCGCAAGCGCACAGGAATAGCGTCGCTGAAGATCCGTTATAACCAAGTATTCGGCTTTTATATCGAAATCTCGAAGGCGAATTTGCATCTGGCCCCGGGAGACTACGACAGAAAGCAAACTCTAGTCAACGCCGAGCGTTTTACGTCCCCAGAGTTGAAGGAACACGAGCACAAGGTGCTCTCGGCGGAAGAACGGATGCAGGAGATCGAACGGCGACTATATAGTGAGATCCTTGAAGGAATCGCCCAACAGGCGGCGCGCCTGCGCAAGACTGCTGCGGCCATCGCACAGGTCGACGTGCTCGTGAATTTCGCTCGGCTGGCTGCCATTCGCAATTACACCCGCCCGGAGTTTACCGAAGCCGGCTTGGCGCGTAACAGCACGCGCAAAACCGCCGCGGCTGGGACACCTTTTACGGAGACTCCACGAGGGATTCTCATGATCGCCGGCGGACGTCATCCTGTAATTGAAAACTTGCTTCAGGATCGCGGCGAAAGATTTGTGCCGAACGATTTGTATCTGGACGACCAGAAACAGTTTCTGTTGGTAATTACGGGCCCGAATATGGGCGGTAAGTCCACCTATCTTCGACAAGCGGCGCTGATTTCGATCCTTGCGCAGATGGGATCGTTCGTTCCCGCCGCTCGGGCGAGGCTGCCGCTTCTGGATCGAATTTTTACGCGGATTGGTGCGTCGGATAACTTGGCGCGCGGCCGCTCGACTTTTCTGGTCGAGATGAGCGAGGTGGCCGCGATCCTTAGCACCGCAACACCCGCCAGTCTGGTTCTGCTCGATGAGGTGGGCCGCGGCACCTCAACATTCGACGGCTTGTCGATCGCCTGGGCCGTGGTGGAATCGCTGCATTCCGGCGCGCGGCCTCGCACTCTCTTCGCGACTCACTATCACGAACTGACGGAGCTGGAACAGTTGCTCCCCGGCGTGCAGAACGTTCACGTCTCGGTACAAGAAGCCGGCAGCGAAATCGTTTTTCTCAGGCGCGTGGAACCTGGCAGCGCAAACAAAAGTTACGGGATTGAAGTTGCGCGTTTAGCTGGATTGCCGACCGATGTGATAGCTCGGGCCCGCGAGATTTTGCGTCGACACGAACAAAAGGAAGACAAATTAACGGAAGAGCTCTCGCCCGGTGCGCTCGCTGACAAAGCCATGGCTCATCAAGCTAGTTTTACGGCCATAGATGAATCGGTGCTCGAATCTCTTCGGGGCGCGGACTTGAACAAGCTTACACCGCTCGAGGCTATGATCCTGCTGGCCGCGCTGCAAAAGCAGCTTTCATGACTACGCGCAAAAAATCGATGCTGGTGCTTGGCATGATGTCCGGAACATCAGCGGACGGCATTGACGTTGCGCTGGCGCGTATTTCCGGCGGGCCGCCGAAACTGTCGGTGAAGCTCGAAGGGCATCACCACAGTTGTTTCTCCGCTTTGGTGCGAAAAATCATTCTGCGTTTGGCCAACGGGGGTCCCACGACGACGGCGGAAATCAGCCAATTGAATTTCCTGCTGGGCCACGAGTTTGCACGTGCGGCGATCTCGGCCTGCAAGTCCTGGCGTGTTCCACTGCGAAAGGTTGCGCTGATTGGATCGCACGGGCAAACGATCTATCACCAGGGTGCTGCTTCTGTTTTTCTCGGCAACCTGCGGTTGTCTTCGACTCTGCAAATTGGCGAACCCAGCGTCATTGCGGAAGAGACAGGCATCAGAACCGTCGCGGATTTTCGTCCCGCAGATATGGCTGCCGGTGGACAGGGCGCTCCGCTGGTTCCCTTCGTTGATTATTTGCTGTACCGCCATCCAAAGCGGAGCCGCATAGCCCTGAACGTCGGCGGAATCGCAAACGTCACCGTAATCCCCGCGCATGCGAAACCGAAAGATGTCTTCGCGTTCGACACGGGCCCGGGGAACATGATTGTGGACGCGCTGGTAGAAACATTCACTCATGGCGGCTCGCATTACGACAAAGATTCGCAAATGGCCTTGCGCGGGCGCTTGCTCCCGAGACTTTTGAACGAGCTGATGGACGATCCTTATTTCAAAAAACAGCCGCCCAAGACCGCCGGCCGGGAACAGTTCGGCCAACCTTACATGCAGAAAATACTCTCCTGGGCCAAAAAACATCGTGCGAAGCCCGAAGACGTAGTGCGAACTGCGACGGTCTTCACTTCTCTTTCAATCGCGAATGCAATTCAGCAATTTATTCTGCCGCGAGCGCGTGTTGACGAATTGATTGCTTCCGGAGGCGGAGCTCGCAATTCACTGATGATGGTTTATCTCGCCGCAACTCTCGGGTTCCCGATTCGTTTCTCGAGCGAGATGGGCGTACAGCCTGAGGCCAAGGAAGCCCTGGCCTTCGCGATTCTTGCCTACGAGTGTTATCACGGCCGCTCGAACAATTTACCTTCCGCCACCGGCGCGAGACATCCCGCGATCCTCGGAAAGTTGGTGCATGGACGCGCGCGCTAATTTCCGACTCGGCTTCTTTGCGCTCGCGTTGATTGCTCTCCTCCCACCGGCCGGGTGCTCTCATTTTCGTCCCGCAGCCGAGCCGAACACCTTAGTTTTTCTCATCGAGTCCTCTCCTACCAATCTCGATCCCCGGATCGGCGCGGATGCTTATTCGGCACACATCGACGGTCTGATTTTTTCGAGCTTGGTGGCCCATGATGCGCAGATGAATGTGATCCCCGATTTAGCTGAACGCTGGGAAACGCCCGATCCCCTCACTTACATTTTCCATCTTCGCCAGGGCGTAGAGTTTCATGATGGCCGCGAGCTTACTTCCGCGGACGTGAAATTCACATTCGATTCCATTATCAACGGAGCGGTGAAAACTCCCAAGCGCGGCGCTTTCCGGCTGGTAACTTCAACCGAAGCGCCCGACGCCCATACTTTCGTGTTTCACTTGCGCGAGCCCTATGCGTCGTTCCTTTTCGGGCTTACGCGCCCGAGCGTCGGCATTGTCCCTCAAAATTCTGACGCCGCGATGTCGCAGCGCCCGATCGGCAGTGGACCATTTCGCTTCGTCGGCGCCATCCGCGACGAGGAAATTGTGCTCGAACGCAACCCTGACTATTTTGGCGGCGCACCAAAAATTGAGCGTGTGCATTTCCGGATCGTTCCTGACGCGATTGTCCGCGCTCTCGAACTGCGCAAAGGATCGGCGGACGTCGAAATTAATTCTCTTACGCCCGACATGACCGCCTCGCTCGCAAAGCAATCCGGCCTCGCGGCGGACGAGCAGCCCGGCACTCCGCTGGCTTACATCTCATTTAATTTTGAAGATCCCATTCTCGCGCACCGTGAAGTGCGCCAAGCTCTGGCTTACGCCACGGACCGCGAATCGCTGGTCAAGTATCTGCTTCACGGACAAGCGCGTTTAGCCACTAGCCTTTTGCCTCCCAACCATTGGGCGTTTGATCCGGACGTGGCGCAATACGGCTACGATCCCGCGCGCGCCGAACAGCTCCTGGATGCCGCAGGGTTTCGCCGTGGAGCCGACGGCGTTCGATTTCATCTCGCTTTGAAAACTTCCACCGACGAGTCCACGCGATTGACTAGTGCGGCGATTGCCGACCAGTGGAAGCGCGTCGGAGTTGCGCTGGATTTGCGTCCGCTCGAGTTCGCCACTTTTTTCTCAGACATTTTGCGCGGGAGTTTTCAGCTCTACACGCTGCGGTGGGTGGGCGCCAATAATGACCCGGACATCTTCGAGTACGTTTTCGGTTCCAGGAAAATTCCGCCCGACGGCGCAAACCGGGGCCGTTATCGAAATCCGGCACTCGACACTCTGCTCGATAGCGCTCGCGTGGAGATGAATCAGGAGAAGCGCAAGATGATCCTGTGGCAGATTCAGAAGACCGTTGCAGAAGACGAGCCTTACATCAATTTGTGGTATCCGGATAATGTCTGCGTGCACCGAACAAGGCTTACTGATCTTTCAATTCCACCGGGCGGGGACTACGAATTCCTCAATACCGCACGCTTGCAGTAGGAACCCAACGCGCGCACGTATTTACGAGGCTAATTAGCCCTTGAGCGCGGCGTGAATCTCCGCCTCGGGCAGCGCACCCTCGCGTGCCAGCGTCCAATTATTTCCATCGATGCGCACGATCGTCGACGCCATCACCGCTCCAGTGTCGCCGGCGTCGAGAATCAGCGGCAGCCGATTTCCAAGTTGCCTAACGATTTGTCCTGCGTTCGTGCAGGAAGGAAATCCGGAAAGGTTTGCGCTCGTGCCGGTAATCGGACCGCCCGCGGCATCAATGATCGCAGTTGGGACGGACGAGTTCGCCCAGCGCAATGCTACGCGCCCGGTGTTGCCTGTAACTTTTAGCGGCAGGCGATGCGTCGCCTCCACCACTAACGTTAGTGCGCCTGGCCAGAATTTGTGCGCGAGGAGCAGGAAAATATCCGGCACGTCCCGCATCATTGTCACTGCTTGCTCGATCGAGCTTACCAGAATGGGAAGCGCCTTGGTTTCCGGCCGCCCTTTCGCTTGAAAGACAGCTTCGATCGCCGCAAGATTAAATGGGTCGGCCGAAAGCCCGTAAAAAGTGTCTGTGGGAATACCCACTACTTCGCCGCGCTTGATAAATCCGGCGGCGTAGTCCACGACGTCACTTTCCGGCGCTTTAGGAGATATTTTAAGAACTTCGACGGGCAATGTTCACTCGCGGCTTAGCTATCATTCTTTGGCAAGCTACCATAGGCATAGCTGGCCAATCAAGCTGCCGCTTTTCGTGTCGGCGAGTTTCCGCCAACCCAGCTTGCCGGATCACGCATTTTGGGCGGCTCCCGCGCAGCTTCCCGGCGGGTTTACGCAGGCTCAGGCGTTTGTTACGCTTGTTGCATGGCGCAACGGTTCCCTTCCGACGATCGAGTGCAAGCTGCGCCGGAAAGCGGTCCGGTTCGCGCGCGGCGGAGCCATTCCGCATCCAGTGCCCACGTTGGCGATGCCGACTCCATAACTAGTCGCGATAACAAGTGGTTAAAGCAATTTCGCGCCGGCCTGCGGGGCACCGGCCCCCCCGAAGGCGAGCCGATTGCCGCTGAGGGGCCAAAGCTTGTAGAAGAAGGCGTTCGTTCGGGGCTTCAGGCAGAAGCTCTGTTAGTAAGTGAAACAGGCGAGCGCCACTTGGAACGCATACTTCTTGTTGCTAGCGAGAGCGATTCCGGAATACCGCGATCGCGAATTTTTCGCACAACCGATAAGCTATTCGAGAGCGTTGCAGGTACGGAAACCCCGCAGGGAGTAGCTGCGCTATTTCACCAGCGCGAATGGAGTTTTGATGACGTACTGCGCGGCCGAGCCAGTCTCGCCGGAGCTTTTTCCAGCGACTCAACACTCATTGTCGTAATGGCCGCGGTGCAAGATCCCGGCAACGTTGGCACGATTGTTCGCTCAGCCGAAGCCTTCGGAGCTTCGGGAGTTGTCTCCACCCGCGGCACAGCCGATCCTTGGTCTCCCAAGGCGCTACGAGCATCGGCAGGCTCTGCGCTTCGCTTGCCGCTCCTGCGAGGCATGGCGATTCCTATTCTTCTCGCGCAACTGCGCGTGGCGGGGGTGACAGTTTTGGCCGCAGGGGCTAAACCAGCCACTGCGACGACCACCGAGGATGCGCCAGCGGCACTATCCGACTTGCGTGGCTCCTGTGCAGTTTTTATCGGCAATGAAGGCGCAGGTTTGCCAAGCGAGGTGGAACACGCCGCCGATGACTGGGTCTCGATCGCTATGAGCGATGATGTGGAGTCGTTAAACGCAGGAATCGCGGCGTCGATAATTTTGTTCGAAGCAGCGCGACAGAGGCGAGGCGCCTAAATCGCATGGGACTCTTTCAAACTCTCGAGCCCGAAGCAGAATCGCAGGCGGGGCGTCCTCTGGCGGACCGCATGCGTCCGCGAACTCTAGACGAATTCATCGGCCAGGAAGAACTGCTTGGCCCGGGCAAGCCGCTTCGCGTTCAAATCGAGCGCGACGATCTCAGCTCGATGCTGCTTTGGGGCCCTCCAGGCTGCGGAAAAACCACACTCGCGCGAATTATTGCCAAGAGCACTCGGTCGGACTTTATTCCCTTCAGCGCCGTGCTGGCGGGCATCAAGGAAATCAAAGAAGTAATGGCTAAAGCTGAAGGCGCTCGCCGCTATGGAATGCGCACGATTGTTTTCGTTGACGAAGTGCACCGCTTCAACCGCGCGCAGCAGGACGCTTTTCTTCCGCACGTCGAAGCCGGAAATATATTGCTCATTGGCGCGACCACGGAGAACCCATCTTTTGAGGTAATCGCGCCGCTGCTTTCGCGGATGCGAGTCTACATACTGCATGCACTCACAAAAGACCAGATCGTCGGACTTTTGCGACGCGCGCTTGCAGATCCCGTTCGCGGCTTGGGCAAGGAAAGCGTCACCGCGCCGGACGATATTCTCGATCGCATAGCAATTCTCGCCAATGGTGACGCGCGTTCGGCGTACAACACTCTGGAAGCGCTGGTGATGGGCACAACTCCCAACGCGGAATCTCGTCGCGTTCTATCGCAAGCCCGCCTTGAAGATGTTTTGCAGAAAAAGCTTCTCCCCTATGACAAATCCGGAGAGGAGCATTTCAACTTAATTTCCGCGCTTCACAAATCCGTGCGAAATTCAGACGCTGATGCTTCTCTTTACTGGCTGGCGCGCATGCTCGAATCCGGCGAGGACCCGCTGTACGTCGCGCGAAGGCTGGTTCGCATGGCCAATGAAGACATTGGACTCGCCGAGCCGCACGCAGTTCAAGTGGCGCTTGCCGCCATGCAGGCGTTCGAGTTCCTGGGTCCTCCGGAAGGAAACCTCGCGCTGGCTCAAGCCGCTGTTTATTTGGCGCTCGCGCCGAAATCGAATGCGGTGTACACCGCCTACGGCGACGTTCAGGACGATCTGCAAAGAACGATGGCCGAACCCGTGCCGCTGCACTTGCGCAACGCTGTCACTGGCCTGATGAAGAACATCGGCTACGGCAAAGGCTATCAGTACGCGCACAACGCGGAGGAGAAAGTTACAGATATGACTTGCCTTCCGGAAAGCCTCGCCGATCGTGTGTACTATCATCCGACCGATCAAGGGTTCGAAGCGCGCATACGGCAGCGGCTCGAAGAAATTCGTCGCATCAAAAGCAAGACTTCGGAGAGCAAGGAACAATCATGAGCGAGGGACGCAATCAGGTTACGCGCGAAGACAAAGGAGCTCTTCTGCCCGTTGTGCTGGCGCTAGGGCTGTGTCTCCCGCTGCTAGCGTATGCACAAGGGAAATCACTCGTGAAGATTGACGAAGACGTTCAGGCGTTTGCCATCGCTCCCGACAATCGAATTGTCTATGCCGTCCAGCATATGCGCAAGTTTAAGAAAGCCCGGATGGAACGCGACGATTTGTGGATCTCGTCGCCCGACGGCAAGCAGAAAAAGATTGCCGACGGAGAAAAACTATTCGCCGATCCCCTGCTCAATTATCAAGTGCAATCATTCGCCTGGTCCCCGGACGGCCGCCGCATCGCCGTAATGATGCAAACGGCGGAAATGACTCAGCCCAAGGGGACTGTCGATCAGCAACTCGACGAACAACAAACGGTGCGCGGAGTCGTCGCCATTTATCTAATGGACTCCGAAGGCCATCAGATCCCGATCCAGGGAATGAAAGATGGATTACTCAATGACGGGTACAACGCAGCGTGGCTCGCGGATGGAAACACCTTGGTATACGTGACTAAAACGGGAGGAGATTTCTCCGAGTTAAATTCCTTGCGCCCGGCTGACGGAAAGAGCAGGCCGCTTTTTCAAGGGCGAACGTTTGGAGCCTTATCGTGGGATACCAAGAACAACCAGGCATTTGCGATAGAAGAAAGCGTGAAGGTACTGAGTCCACCGATGCTCGTGCGGCTGGATCTTACGAAGGAGACGCGAACTCCCATCATGCCGATCGACGAATATGCGGGAGACTTTGCCGCATCGCCATCGGCAAACAAGGTCGCCTACTTCCGCGACGGTGACACGCTCGAAGTGCGCGATATCGCCAATCCCAGTGGAAAGCCGGTCCAGGTAAAAGTAGCTATCGGGCAATTTCAATGGGGCCACGACGAGAAGCGCGTTTTGCTCAAGCGGGGCGATCCATTAAGATCCGCCAGGTTGACTTGGGTTGGCTTGTACGACGGCCAGTTTGAACCGCTCTTGCACGATCTGGAATTTCACGACTACGAGGTTTCTCCTGATGGCAAGTTTGTGGCTGTGACGGAACCCGGGAAACGGAGCCTCTTGGTTTATCGACTGAATTAGGAGGATTTTGCTGGTCGCTGAAATTGGCGAGCTCGCTTGACGTGTTCTTTCAAAGTGCACTTATCCATGATCACGAACAATCCCGCACGTCTGGCGCGTTCAGCAGCTTCGGCGTGTATGACACCTTCCTGCATCCAAATGCAGCGAGCGCTAATCTGAATCGCGGCATTGACGATTTCCGGAACGAATTCCGACCGCCGAAAGACATCCACAATATCAACAGCGACAGAAATATCCTGTAGGCGCGTATAACTTTTTTCACCGAGCACTTCGGTTTCGTTCGGATTTACAGGAATGATCCGGTAGCCGACCGATTGAAGGTACTGGGCGACGCCGTGACTTGCACGCATCGGCCGATTCGAAAGCCCCACGACCGCGATAACTCTGCTGGACTTGAGAATCTGCGTGATCGCGTCGAACTCAGAAATACCGGAGATCGTGGGAGTAGTATCTGAATTAGACGGCTCAGTGGATTTCTCGTCGGAATCAAACATTCAAAGTCCCTGAGTGTCTCCCTCCAAAATGGTGCGCTCGTGGGCTGGACGACGTGGAAGCGACGCCTGTGCCTTCGCGAGCGCATGCAGAAATTTCTCGTTCTCTTCGTGAGTTCCCACGGTCACTCTGATGGCCATGGGAAAACCCATCCAGCGCATCGGCCTTACAATCACGCCGTGCTTAAGCAGTTCCTCTACAAGAGGCTCTGCGTCTGTTCCAATTATCACGAGAATAAAATTTGCGACGGACGGAACAAACTTGATTCCTAGGTTCTCTAGCCCGGCCGCCAGCTGTTTGAGCCCCGCGCGATTCGATTCGAGCGAGCGATGAACGTGCTCGGAATCGCCTAAAGCGGCTAAACCTGCTGCCTGAGCCACGCCCGAAGTATTGAAAGGGCCGCGAATCTTGTTCATTTCCGCCAGGAGCGCTGCAGGTCCGATTCCGTAACCGATGCGCAATCCTGCCAGGCCGTACACTTTCGAGAAAGTGCGCAACACGAGAAGATTGCGGCCACCGCGCACCAGATCGACCGAGCGCGAATAGTTCGGGTCGTCTACGTAATCACAATAGGCTTCGTCCAGCACAACGAGCATGTGGTCGGGGACGCGCGCGAGAAAGGCATCCAGATCGTCTGCGTTGAACATCGTGCCCGTGGGATTATTCGGATTAGCCAGGAAAATAAGTTTCGCTTCCTCGGGAAGATCGCGCGCGATTGCCTGCAGGTCAAAATGGTAATCGCGCATGGGAATATCCAGGTAGCTCGCTCCCGTCGCGCGAATTGCAATGTAATAAAGCGGAAAAGAACCGTAGGACGTGACTCCGAAATCGCCTGGAACCAGCGCAATCCGAGCGGAAAGGTCGATCAATTCGGTGGAACCGCCCCCAAGAATTATATTCTCCACCGAAACGCCGTGCTTTTTCACGAGCGCTTCACGGAGATGGAATCCACTGCCATCCGGATAACGATTGGACCCCGCTAGGGCTTTTTGCGCAGCTGCGACTGCGAGCGGGGACGGACCGAGAGGATTCTCATTGGATGCGAGCTTAATGACGTGCATGTTCAATTCGCGCTCGACCTCATCGATTGGTTTTCCGGGCACGTAGGGCGCAAGTTCGCATATGTACGGCGGGACGAGTTCGTGAATAAAATTGCTCATACGTGATGGCACCTCAACGGCGTTTCTCGGGCCGCGAAGGCGAGCCGTGCTTCGGACGTTCGTGACGATGTTGACGTTTCATGGCGGTTCGCGACGGCCGCCCAGCTCTGTGTGGCGCCGAACCGCGGCTGCGCGGCACTGAACGTTCGTTTGACCCGCGGCTCCCTGCCTGCGGAGCAGCGGGCACAGACGGCCGCGGCGCAGCTTCGACATGCCCCGTCGCTACGAACTGTTTTTTAGCTTTGCGAGACGGCTTAGGCTTCGGTGTGAAAGGGCGACGTTTTACGCGCATTCGGCGCGGCCTCTCGACGCCCGGTTTGGGCTGTACGGAACGTATCAGCGTGGCCACCTCGGCGTCGGAAAGGGCGCGATGATGTCCGGGAGCCAGCGATTCGAGAGCAAGATTCCCGATTGCAACGCGTTTAGTTTTTTCGACGGCGTGGCCCGTCTGAAAAAGACGGTTGCGTAAGGCGTCGCTCCGCGTTTCGGAGAGAGTTACCTCATACCACGGTGCGTCTTTGCCCTTGATGCGCATGATGTGCGCGCCTGTAATGCGCGTGAGATTTTCAATCTCTTCAAATGTCAGCAGAGTTTTCAATTTGAGGCTATACGTCTGGGGCAGATTGGCTTTCAACATCAGGTTTGCCAAATCACCGTCGTTAGTCAAAAAGACGAGTCCCATGGCGTGATATTCGAGTCGGCCGACCGGAAACACGCGCTGCGTGACTCCATGAAGAAGATCGCTCAGAGCTCGGCGCCCCTCCGGATCACTCATGGTGGAAACGATTTCCGGAGGTTTATTCAAGAGAAGATAAATTCGCTCTTTTTCCGGACGCAGGAGCCTTCCGTTTACCTTGATGTGATCGCGGGACTCGTCGGCCTTCGTCCCCATTTCTGTGACTGTGCGTCCGTTGACCGTAACCATGCCGGAGGAGATAAGCTCCTCCGCATGCCTCCGTGAGGCAATCCCGGCGCGAGCGATAATTTTCTGGAGTCTTTCGAGCATAAAATTTGACGTGAACCGACTGTACAGATTAGCACGGAACAAGAAATTCAGTCGCGAAGCGAACTGCTGCAGTCTTCAATCAATTTAGAACACACTGAGGCCCATCGCGGGATATTGGGTAACGGCTGATCGCGTTTGGAGGCTAGGTTCCCTGTTCAGATGAACCTTCCCCTCCAGATGCCGCCGCTGCGCGCGCGCTATCGGTTTCGCCGGCAGAATTTTCAGCGTTGCCAGCAACTTCGTTGGAGGATTTCTCACTAACGTCAACGCTCGCGTCGGCTTCAGCTGAAGCATCAGCTTTGTCGCTGCTCGGCGCGGCAGCAGCCGGGGCGAATTCGGCGGAAGCCTTCGGCGCGATAGAGGGATCTTCCGGCTCAGTTGGCGCGATGCCCGTGTCGTCGCCAAGGGCAGCTTGTGCGAGGGCTTCGAATTCCTTCAGGCTGGGTAACTCGTCTAAATCGAAAAGGCCGAAGCGCATCAAGAATTGCTTCGAGGTGCGATAAAGAATCGGCCTGCCGATCACTTCTTTTCGACCGGCAGTGGTGATCAAACGTTTTTCGAGGAGCGTTTTAATCACGCCACCTACATTCACGCCACGGATTTCATTGATTTCAGGAATCGTGGCCGGCTGTTTGTACGCGATCACAGCCAGAGTTTCGAGAGCGGGCATGGTGAGCCGCAGCGGAGGCTGCAAGCTCTTTATGAATTTGCGGACGGAGTCGTGATGCTGGGCTTTGGTGTAAAACTTCCAACCGCCGGCGACTTTGCGCACTTCGATACCGCGATCGTCAGTTTGATATGCGGCGACCAGAAGATCGAGCGCAACGCGAGCTTCGGTTTTTTCGACACCTAACGCTTTGGCGATCTGGTCGAGGGTGGCGGGCTCATCTGCCGCATAAATGATGGCTTCGAGCGAGGCTTGGAGTTCTTGTGGCGTCATGGTCACAGATATTGCTCCTCGATTTGTGACATGGCATCGGGTCCGGCGAATACGGCGTCAAACATCTTGTGTTTGCGCAAACGAATGTCGGAGAAAAGCTCTGACTGCACCAGCATGACGGCTTGCATGCGCACCATTTCCAGGACGGCAAGCAACGCCACGATCATTGCGTTGCGCGTTTCGCAGGTTTCGAAGAAATCGATCAGCGAAACGGGCTCGTCGTTTCCGGCCAAACGCTGGCGCAGGCGATCCATCATTTGCGCGATGGTTACGGTTTCATGGTGCAACTCAAATTTCTTGATGTCCTTTTTGCGTTCTAGGATTTGCTGGAATGTTTTTACCAAGTCCACGAGCGAAATCACCAATTCGCCCTGGACTTCGTCGCCGCTGTAGAGAGAGCGGTCGGGATGCGACCAAACGTGGTCCTCTACTTGCTGTTTTTGGTAGAGAAGCTGTGCGGCATTCTTGAATTTCTCGTGTTCGAGAAGGCGATGCACGAGTTCATCGCGAGGATCCTGCTCTTCTGGCCCAGCCAACGGATCGGGAGGCAGCAGCATTTTCGACTTGATGTGAATCAGGGAAGCAGCCATGTAAATGAAATCGGCCGAGACGTTGACGTCGAGCTTTTCGAGCTGGTGAAGATAATCAAGATATTGCTCGGTGACTTTTGCGATGGGAATATTGTGGATGTCCATCTCCTGCTTGCGAATTAAATCGAGCAGAAGATCGAGCGGGCCTTCGTACACCGGCAAATTAATGCGATAGGGTGACGCCATTCGTTCGATTATCCTTGAGACCTGCGCTTCCTTTTTTCCAATAGCACAACTCAAAAGCCTCATCCCGGTAAACCGGGATGAGCTACACAACGGCAAAAGCGAGCTACTCGGCCGCGGACTTGCGCGCGTCTTCCCATTCAAATATGGCGTTGCGCACGCGCTTCATGGTGCGCTTGGCGGCTTTGCGCGCCTGGTCCGAGCCGGCATCGAGGATATCCCAAACTCGCTGCGGATGCGCTTCGAATTCTTTGCGGCGTGCCTGAATAGGCTCGATCCATTTGACGAGATTATCGGCCATGGCGTTCTTGCATTCCACGCAGCCGATGCCAGCGGTGCGGCAGCCTTGATCGGCCCAGGCGATTGTGTCGGGCGGCGAGAATAGTTTGTGATAGGCGAACACGGGACAGACTTCCGGCCGGCCCGGGTCGGTACGGCGGACGCGCTGCGGGTCGGTCATCATGTGTTTTAGAATTTTGGTACGAATCTCGGCGGGCGGGTCGCTCAGCCAGATAGCATTGCCGTAGCTTTTCGCCATGCGCCGGCCATCCAGGCCTGGGAGGCGCGGCGTTTCGGTCGGCAAATAAGCAGGCTCGCTCAGGACTTCCTCACAACTGAAGTAGCGGCTGGATTCGCCCATGGTTTCAAGAAAGTTCGCAAGCCCAGACTCTTGCGCCACGACGTGTACGGCCCGGATGTAAACGCTGTCATACGGCTCGTACGATTCCCGTCTCAGATGTTGTGGTGCCATGTTCATGACACGGCGAAGGGCTGTCTGGTCATCGAAAAAGCCTCGGGATACCCGCAGCCCGAAACTGGTGTTGAATCGGCGGACTATTTCGCGGGTAAGTTCGACGTGGGGGGCTTGATCTTCGCCGACCGGGACGAGCAGTTCTTGCTTTGGCTCACCGTACATGACGATGTCGGCGGATTGCAGGAGCGGGTAGCCGAGGAAGCCGTAGGTGCCGAGGTCGCGGTCCTTGAGATTTTCGATTTGCTCTTTGTAGGTGGGGACGCGCTCGAGCCAGCTTAGCGGCGTGATCATGGAAAACAAAACGTGCAGCTCGGCGTGTTCGAGGACCTGCGATTGGACGAACAATGTGCACTTAGTGGGATCAAGGCCGACGGCGAGCCAATCCATTGCGACCTGCAAAGTGTTTTCGGCAATGGACGACGTGTCTTCGTAATGCGTGGTGAGGGCGTGCCAATCAGCGACGAAGAAAAAACATTCGTATTCTTCCTGAAGCTTCAACCAGTTCGAGAGGGCGCCGAAGAAATGGCCGAGATGGAGACGCCCGGTGGGGCGCATGCCGCTGAGGACTCGTTTTTTGAGGTTAGCCAACCTGGTGGGCTCCTGCGGCGCGAGATCCGGCGCGAGCGGGGGCGTTGCGCAATAAATCGCGCGCGATCACGATGCGCTGCATTTCGCTGGTGCCCTCGTAAATGGTCAGGACTCGAGCGTCGCGATAATATCGCTCGACGTCCGACTCGCGCGAATAGCCGAGGCTGCCATGCACCTGAACTGCGCGGTACGCCACTCGATTGGCCATCTCGCTGGAATACAATTTGGCGCGGGATGCAGACGAACCCAGCCGGCGAGAGCCCGGTTCGCGCGTTTCTTTATCGCGCGTGAAAGCGGCGTAGTGCGTGAGGGCGCGAGCGGCTTCAATTTCCGTTTGCATATCCGCAAGCATCCATTGGATGGCTTGATATTCCGCGATAGGCTTTCCAAAAGTGCGGCGCTGCTTGGCATAACGCGCCGCAGCTTCCATCGCGCCTTGCGCCAGTCCGACGGATTGAGCGGCGATGCCCACGCGACCTCCGTCAAGCGATTCGAGGGCTATTTTCAGGCCTTGGCCTTCTTCACCGAGAAGACTTTGGATTGGTACGTGGCAATTGTCGAAAACGACTTCCGCCGAGCGCGAAAGGTGCAACCCCATTTTTTCTTCGTAACGGCCAATGCCAAAGCCGGGAAAAGACGGCTCGACTAAAAATGCGGTCACGCCGCGCGCGCCAGCGTCAGGATCGGTCTTGGCGAAAACTACATATACGCCGGAGACGCCTCCGTTCGTTACCCAGGCTTTCGTGCCATTCAAAACGTAATGATCGCCGTCGCGTACCGCGCGTGTTTGAATTCCGGCGGCATCCGAGCCGGCCTGGGGCTCAGTCAGACAAAACGCGCCAAGAATTTCGCCACGGGAAAGAGGTGTAAGATATTTTTTCTTTTGTGATTCGCTGCCAACTTTCCAGATGGGCACACCTACTACGGAATTCGTAACGCTCAACGCAACTGCCGTTGACGCACAAACTCGCGCGACTTCTTCAAGCATTAGGGCGTAGCTGATCGTATCCGTTCCCGCGCCTCCCCATTCTTCGGGCACGAGCATGCCGCAGCAGCCGAGTTCGCCAAGCCTACGGAGTTGCTCGGCGGGAAACTTCCCCTCGCGCTCGTACTCGCGCAAGATGGGCCGCATCTCCGTTTCCATAAACTGGCGGACGGTGTCGCGGATCAGAAGTTGATCGCTGCTGAGTGAAAAATCCATGGAAAAAGTGCCGTGGTGATGCTAGCACAACCGCGTAGCACATCGAAATGCTGAGCCTGAAATTCGTGGTGGACTGTAACGCAACAAGACTAAGGGCTCTGGATCACTTCGGGGCCGGCGGCGCGGGAGGTTTCAGGGTGACGGAAAGCTTTGATTTGTGGCCGGACTTGACCTTTACATCTTTGTTCTCGGGGACTAGGCCTTCTGCAGCGACAGTGACGCGATAATCTCCGGCGGGCAGATTTTCTACGGCAAATGCGCCACTGACGTCTGTTGCGACGCTGGTCGCCGCGTGGGTCTGGGAATTCGTTACGGTAATGCGAGCACCTGCTAGCGGGCCGCCGTGCCACTCCGAGACACCGCCAACAATGGAACCGCCGCGTTCTTGCGCCGAGACGAGCGGGGCCAGAACGCTGAAAACGCATACGAACAGGAAGAGCGGTTTCAAGGATGCTCTCGGGCGACGGACCGCTTGAAGTGTCGAACATAAACTCAAGAATTTCATGGGAGAATTCTCCTATAGCTTTAACAGCTCGCGGAGCCGCTTCGTTTGAGCGCGTGACACAGGGATCTCGCTGGCGCGCTTATCGTTCATTTTTAGCATGTAACTCGATTTGAACCATGGCACAACTTCCTTAATGTGATTGATGTTCACCAGATAAGAGCGGTGCGGGCGCCAAAAGCGATCGGAATCGAGAGAAGCGCCTAGCTCTTCAATGGTGCGGTAGTTCGATACACCTTCGAAGTCGCGAGCGAAAATAGTGATCGTTCCGTCCTGGATCGCGGCGTAAATCATGTCTTCCGCATCCACCAGGAACATGCGCGCTTGCGACTTTACGAGCAGTTTTACCGGTTGTAAAGCTTTCGGCGGCGCAGACAGCTGGCCAACGAGGTTTTCGAGCCTGTCAACCGGCGAGGTATGAGCTTCCACCATTTTTTTCGCGCGCTGGACAGCTTTCGCGATGCGGGCCTTGTCGAAGGGCTTCAGGACGTAATCGACGGCATTCACTTCAAAGGCCTGAATCGCGTAATTATCGAAAGCAGTCGCGAAAACAATTTGAGGGATACGCAATTTGCGCTCGACAAGCTTCTTGATCACACCGAAGCCGTCGAGGCCGGGCATTTGAACATCGAGAAATACGAGGTCGGGATCGTGCTCTTTGATGAGAGCAACGGCTTCGAGACCGTTTTTCCCCTGGGCGATTACATTAATTTCCGGGAAACCTTTTAGGAGATAAATAAGTTCATCGCGCGCGGGACGCTCGTCGTCGACGATGACAGTATTGATGGGCATGACTCGCAGCGTCAGTATATGCAACCGGCTCGATCGCGGCAAGAAAACGCCGCGCCGGCTTTTGGCTAACAATTATCGTATGTGCTCCGTAGCGCTCATCAAGACGCGAGCCCGGTATCGCTATAGAATGGCGGTGCAGTGGCTTTCGCTGCCGGAGATTGCATGGCTAAGAGAAAACAATTGGCAAAGGTTGTAAGCAGCAAAGTGGTGTTCCAGGGGCGCGTGTTCGGTGTTCGCCGGGAAAGAGTGATCGAGCCCGGAGGGATTGAGGCGACGCGCGAAATCGTGACCCACCCGGGCTCGGTGGTGGTCCTTCCCGTGTTTTCAGATGGTCGCATCCTAATGATCCGGCAGTATCGCCACTCTGTGCGCCAATATCTCTGGGAGCTCGTAGCTGGAAGCAAGGATCCCGGCGAGAGTTTCGAGAAGGGCGCGCATCGCGAACTGAACGAAGAGACCGGATACACAGCTCGGCGGATGCGGAAACTGCTGGACCTGTTCCCTACCCCGGGGTTCGTTAGCGAGAACATGGTGATCTTTCTCGCCGAGGGATTGAAGTTTGGAAAGGCGCAACCCGAAGCCGACGAGAAAATCGAGCTGCGGATATTCAGTCTGCATCAAATCGAAGATTGGATACGAGCTGGGAAGATTCGTGATGCTAAGTCGGTAGCGGGGATTCTGTATTACGGGTATTGCTTCCGGGGGAAGCGACGCTTGAGGTAGTAGCTATGCTCCCACGAGAGAAGACCTCTGAACTCTGAAGCCGGCAAAGCGGCGGGAAGGCGCCGCACTCCACATAACTGGTCTTCAGGACAAGTGGCGATTAGGTACGGAAATCGTCGGTCGAATCGCCGGATTGCTCTCGACTGCTAAGCTTAGAGGCAGCGCGAGGTCACATGGCAAATCCGGAGCTGTATAAGAATCTTTATCAATTTCTGAAATGGTCCAGTCTCGCTGTCCTTATATTCGCGATGATCCTCATTTTGCGCAAATCGTCGTCTCCGAATATTCCTTTTGACTCAAACGCAGCAGCCAGAGCAGAACAGAAATTCGAAGCGGCAGGTCAGGCGAAAGCTGCGGGCCAGCCGAGCCAAGTTCAGCTCGATCGCAACGAACTCAACTCTTATTTGACGCAGAATTTACAACTGGAAGGCCAGCCCGCGACGCGCACGGCGACGGCAGCGACCGCAGCCGGCGGCAGTACCCAAACCCCGGACGGAAATGTTGCTCCCAACTCGGATCCGGCAACAGCGGTATCGGGCGACGATCAAGCAACTTTGGAGCAAGTGCAATCAACTGTGAAGGACGTCAAGGTCGATATGGAAGGCGACCTGGTTAAGGCGTATGTGATTTTCGATTACCACGGGAAGGATTTGTCGCTCGAGCTCGACGGGCATCTGACTTCGGATAACGGTTACATAAAATTTGAGCCTGTAGCGGGGAAACTCGGGTCGTTACCGTTGCCGCAATCGACTCTGCAGGCGGCTGTGGACAAAATGATGGCGTCTCCCGAAAATCGTGAAAAGTTAAAGTTGCCGGCGGACATCAGCGATATTCAGATCCAGGATGGACAAGCTGTAGTGAGGTACAAATAACACTCCCGGGGCGACGCACTCAGTTTGACTGATTCCGTCCGCGAATGGCCGTCAGCGTAGCCTGAGCCTGCTGCGCAATCTGAGGCGACATCCCATCCATACCTCGCGCGTAGCGCGCCACATCCGGCAAATCGTCCGCGGTCCCTATCAGATAAAGCGCTCGCAGAGCTTCCCAAACCATGCTCTCACTTGGCAGCAGCGAAAGAATCGGCTGGTCTGTGTTTACGCTGGAGCCGTTCGCCGCAAGCCACCGATCCAACGTGCCAGGCACATTCGAGCGCACTTCCATTTTCCCTGCCGCCGAATCGACGTGGGCCACCATCGTTCCCGGATTGACGACGTCCCCGGGTTTCAAGCGAGTATCGAGCTTTCCCGCAAAAGGCGTGTGAAGTTCAAAAGGCCTGAGCATAGTGACAATTTGCGCGTGGCCGGAATCATCCTTGAAGCGCACAAGTGAAAGCGCTGCGTTGCGCCGGACCATGGGGTTAGGGTCACTGAGGAGCTGCAAAAGCGCGTGATGAAAGTCTTCAGATGAAGTGTCCTGGCCCATCACCCATGCGTCGGTAACGCGAATTTCGTCAACTGGATCGTTTGCTAGCTGGATGATTTGGGGGTACCACTTACGCACAGACGGGTCGTTACCTTCCACGCGCGTCTCCATCTGAGCCAATGCGTGCTGGATGTCTCGCGGGTGCGAGCGGTCTGCGAGCGCTTTTGATAGCTGTTGATCGTTCATGGGACGTCCAAACCAAGTGGCGTTCCAGAACAAGAACGGCATGAGCACAAAAAGCAGCGCGATCGCGAGGATTCCGAGAGCCCAGCGGCCACCAAAGGAAGATTGTGTTTTTGCAGTTTCCGACATGCGACGTTCAGTTTACAGCAACGAGTGCAGGAGAGGCAGGTTCATCTGTGAGACCGCAGGAGCGCCGATGGGGGTGTAGGCGATGTATAGCAGCCAATAAATTATGACGCCTGTAACTGAAACGTAGAGCCAGATCGGATAGGTCCAATGCGCGATGCGGCGATGGCTGCTGAATCTCTCGCTCAAGGCGTAAGCCAGAGTGACGATCACAAGAGGCAATGTGGTTACAGCGAGAATGGTGTGCGAAACGAGAAGCGTGAAGTACACAGGCCGAATCCAGCCTTGACCTCCGAAGCGGATGATACCGGCGTGCACGTGAAAATAAACGTAGAAGCCGAGAAAAAAGATCGAACAAGCGAAAGCGCACAGCATGGACGCCCGGTGCCAGCGGATTTTCCCGTTGTGAATGAACGCGAATCCCACGAGCAGAAAGAAAGTACAAACCGCATTCAGGGTCGCGTTAACTGCCGGAAGCGATGAAAGCGGAATAATTGTCATGTCTGTGCGATCTTGGCTTTGGGCGCCGTTAGCTGTCCTGCGGCTTGGCTGCCGGCGCGGGCGCGGGTTTTGCGGCGGGCTTAGGCGCCGGGGGAGGCTCGGGATAGCCCGGCTGAACAGCAGCCGGCGGATGGGATGTCTGCAGCGGCGGAGCGGCGGCCGGAGAAGTAGCGGGGACGGAAACTGAAGCCTTGGGGGCAGTGGGCGCTGGCGGCGTCGCGGCGGCTTTCGGCGCTGTTTGCGCGGCGGGCTTGGCGCGGAAAAAAGGAAGCACTCCGGCTTGGTACACCATCACCAGAATCATCAGACTGAATATTCCGCCCATCATCAGGCAGATGGCCAGCAGCATGATGCCGTCGATTCCGCTGGTGAGCAAGCCACTGGTAACTTCCCACACGATGCCAATAAGCGATAGAACAGCAAACAGCGCGCAGACGATGCTCAGCTCGATCCAATTTGCCCGCGGTGTGGTGCGCTCGGTTTCCATGGTTGTTGTGGTCATCGGCCCATTTTATCGAAGATCATCCACGCGAGCAGAAGCGGGATGTGAATAACAGTCGCATGCATCAACCACTTCGCTCGGACGTTGGTTCGCGCCCTGTTGGCCCACAGCGAAACCTGCAGCAAAATCATTCCCAGGACCAAGGCTCCAAAGAAATAACGAATGCCGGCCATGCCCATCACTGACGGAAGCAGGCTTACCGGCACCAAGATTGCGGAAAAACTGACGATGACACGAAACGTGGAGTCGCCTTTGGGATCTACAACGGGCAACATTTTGATTCCCGCCCGCGCATAATCTTCGCGGTACATCCAGGCGATGGCCATGAAGTGCGGAAACTGCCACACAAACAGAATCGCGAAGAGAATCCAGCCGCCTTCAGAAAGCGAGCCACGGGCAGCGGCCCACCCGATTAGCGGAGGCAACGCGCCAGGAATGGCTCCCACGGCCGTTGCGAGCGTGGTACGGGTCTTTAGCGGCGTGTAGAGACCAAGATAAGACGCGCTGGTGGCAAACGCGACTATGGCGGCTAGTACGTTCACGGTGAGGGCAATCCAAGCCGTCCCGATGAGAATCGTAGCGGCGCCGAAAATCAGGACTTCAACCGGCTTCAAGGTGCCAGTTGGCAGCGGGCGCGCTGCGGTCCTGCGCATTAGCGCGTCCATGTCGCGCTCGACGTACTGATTCAGAGCTGCGGTGCCGGCGGCAACCAGCAGAGTGCCGAAAAGTGTGTGCGCCAGGCGAGCCCAATCCATGGGACCGACGGAGCCCAGATAGAAACCCGCGACTGTAGTGATGACCACAAGGAAGGTGACATCGGGCTTCGTGAGCACGACGTAGGCCCAGGGCTTTTCAAAGGCGTTGATCGCGACTGCGCGTTCGTTGCTCATTTGCGTTACGCTCTCGAGCTTTCGGCTCGTGAACCACCGGCGCGTGTTGTTTCCATCGCCGACCTTAAGGCAACAGCTGCCTTCGGCCGAATCAAACGGCAGCAAGATAACGTCAAGAGCACACTGGAAGCAAGCGTCAAAGCGCCGACGAGGACGTGCGCGACCGTGACGACGACATAGGTCATGGAAGGCTGAACAGCGTGCATGGCCTGCACGACCGCCCAGTACGCTGCGACGCCCAGCAAAATCTGAGTGCCCAGGAACGCTTGAAGCAAAATCCCCCAGCGGCGAAGAACTCTAACCTGGCCAAAACGCTTGCGCACCGAACGGCAAGTCCAAACGATAAGAACCGTGACGACGACGAATCCGATCAGATGCGGCAAAATTCCAAAGGCCCCGTGCCGAAAACCGGCGCCCAGGATGAGTTGAACGAAAATGGCGGCGGTAGTGACAGCGGCCAGAGGGCGGAGACGCGGAGAGCCTCGATCATCCAGGTGCGAAAGATCACGTTCCCACCAGGCGTTCGTAAGGAGCGCGAGGCTTACCACGGTCACGAAGAAAATCTGTGCGAGCGTGGCGTGCATCGTTGCCGTTATCGCCGGATGGCCGCGTAGAACGCGGAGCGCGCCAAGAAGGGCTTGCGCGATGACTAATGCGAGCGCCGTCCAGCCCAGCTTGCGAGCAATTCGGGTACCTCGACGCGCCAGCCAGATAGCTAAAACCACCGTAAGAATTGTGACGGCCGCAGCGAACACGCGGTGAGCAAACTCGTAGCGGATGCCTCCTACGAGTGGAGGAATGATTCGGCCGTAAGCGAGAGGCCAGTCCGGGACGGAATCAGCAGCATCATTGCTTGTCACCAGCGCACCGGCCATCAAAAGCAGTACGGTGACGGACGCCGTAGTGACGGCGAAGCGGTGGAGGCCCTGAGGTTTTTCAATTTCCGGCATTGAGAGAGATACCCCGTTGCTTAGAACCAACCGCCTAGAGCGTGCGCGCGAAGAATTCTCAAGCTAGGCAATATGGCCACAGGAGCGAGCAAGAACTCACCCCTGCGGCCATAAATCAGCATCCGAGAGAGCCGATAGCTAACTAGTCTCCGGATGCAGCGGTCTTGAACGTGAAAGTGAGTGGCTTAGATTCCTTGGCGCCAATCGTCACCGTCTGATCCGAAACACCGTACTTTTCGTGCCAAGCTTCAATCGTATAAGTCCCCGGCGGCAGATCCTTCAATTCAAACTTTCCGTCCTTTGAAGTGATCGCGTAGTAGGGGTTCTTGAACACGAAGATGTAGCTCTTCATCCACGGATGGACGTTGCACTTCACCGGAATGGCCACTTCGGCGCGACCGAAAGTTTCATCGATAGGAGTAGCGCCGGGCGGCTGCGACTTGTTCCACTCGCGATTGTCTTTCGGCATGGGGTGAATGTTGTGAGTGGTTTGGTCGTCATTCTTGACTTCGAAGGTTTGGCCGGTCATCAGCGCGATGATGTGAGGATCGTACATGCAACCTTGTTGGTTCAAGGTCACCGGCTGTTTCGGCGTGTCAAAGGAATAGTCAGGAGAGAGGCCGTCCTTCACGTAAACCACAACGTTGGACAAGTCGCCTTTATCATCTACCACGACTTCCGGCGGCACAACCGGGCTCGGATGCGCTTTCTGGCAATACGGCTCGGCGCTCATGTTGATGGGCTTGGCCGCCACGGGCTTGCCGTCCAAAGTGACGCTCCCGGTGACGGAGCCTACGGTCGAGGTATCCACTACTTTCTTGGCGTTCGAATTCGCAATGGGCTGCTCGTTCGTGTCTTCTTTTTTGCCGCAACCGGTGATGGCAATCGCCAACACGGCTGCCAGTGCTAGATAAAAAAACTTGGTCTTCATTTGAAGAAAATCCTCCTTAGTAAAGCGGGGCTATTCTAACAATTCTGCGGGTGCATGAGGCGCAAATTCTTTGTGAGCGAAGGCAACACAACGAACCGCTACTTTCCGCCACCCGCGCCTTTCCCGCCCGCTCCGCCCGAGGGCTTTGCGGCGCCAGTGGAGGATGGCGTCTTTCCCACTAGCGCGGCTTGCTCTTGCGGTGTAAGCGAGAACATGTAGCGGACCAACAAGTCCGCTTGATCGCCCTGATAGTGCTGCACGGTTGACGGGACGGGACCCGAGAAGACCCAGTGATCGCCTTCCATTCGGAACAACCCGGAAGGCATGGCAGTGCCTGGAATAATTTTCGCCGGGTCGATGATCCAGCGCTGGGTCCATGCCGGTTGCAAACGATCGTGAGCCAGCAAGAAATTCGGCGCGATGGCGTTCTTGTCGTGCGCTTCGTTCCCGGTCATATGGCATTTCAGGCAAGGAGCGGCCGGACTGGTGAACAAGGCGCGAGCCATGGCGCGTTCGTTGTCGTCAAGAGGCTTGACCTTGGGCGGAATAAACGGATCGGGTTGCGACGACATGGCTTGGAAGAAAAGCACGAGCTTGCGAATTTCGTCGTTCGAGAGATAGAAGGTGGGCATGCGCACTTGCAGATACTGTCGCACGCCATTGCGATTCGTGTCGGTAGCGCTAAGCGACGGGTTCGCAAGGAATTGCTTGAGCCATTCCGGATTCACGCGGGCGCCTTCGGTAGTGAGCACAGGCGGCAAGTTGGCTTTGTTCTCCCCTTGATAGAAAGGAAGCGTCTGCATCACTGATTTCTGGCCAACATCAATCTGGTGGCAACCGATGCAGTTGTATTTCGTGACCACCCACCAGCCTTCTTGAACGTAGCGCCTGCGGTCGGCCGGTTTGTACATATATTCCGGCGGAAGCGTGGGGTCGGTGCTGCCCAATAGCATGCTAACGAGAGCTTCGACATCGCCACTGCCGTAAAGATTCGGCTTGGGCATACGCAACGCGTCCATGGGATTCGCGTGGTATTTACCCTGGTCGTAGACGGCGGGGTTCTGAAGTTTTTGTTCGAAGAATCCTTTCGCGTCGTACCAAGGGCCGCGCGGCGAAGGTTTTCCGTCGGGAAAAACGCCGCGCTTGGCATCTTCGGTCCAGAGAGCAAAGTCGAGGCGCTCGATTGGCTTGCTGCCTTCGTTGGTGAGTTCAGTGCCGATGCGGCCTTCGTCTTCGAGACCGCTGAGCTCGTGGCATCCAGCGCAACCGTAGTGTCGCGCGAGATCTTTGCCCGTGGCCGCGAGCTTCGGATCGTCCATGTAGTCTGCGGCTGCATAGGAAGCGTCCGGACGCTTCTGCGTCATCAGGTAAGTGGCAATGTCGCGAGTGTCGTCCATCGAAAGTCGTAGACTCGGCATGACCGTCGGCTGCTGGACTACGAGTTCATGGCCGTCGTTCGGGCAGCGCGAGTGATCCAGGTCGAAAACGTACGGGAGGTTGTGCTTGGCGTAGTCCTCCGGGCCAAGGTCGCGTTTTTCATAGGGGCAGTAGGGTCGCGTGCGCTGGCGCGGGTCGTGGACCCAGCGGACGACATAGTCATAGTTTTCTTTTTCGCCGACGCGACTCAGATTGGCAGCGAAAGTTCCACCGACTGTGGACGAGCCTTCGCCCATGGAATGGCAGGCGAGGCATCCGCGCTCTTCGAAGAGTTCTTTGCCGTGGGTTGCGTTACCCGGAGCCTGATGCTCGAGGGGAGGACCAGTGAGCCCGGATTGCCAAACGAAAGCAGCCAGTGCCTGAGTTTCGTCCTGAGAGAGACGGAACTGCGGCATCTTGGTGGTTGAGCGGAATTCCGTGGTGTGGCCGATCCAGTACGGAATCCATTCTTTGCGCAGCTTCTGGCGCGCTTCCTTCAAGTCCGGGCCAACTTTCTTGATTTCCTGCAAGAGGCTATGAGTTTGTTGCTCCAGCGATTCGGAGCGCGCGTCCATGCGGCTGATTTCAACTGTGAGGTTGGTGGCCTGACTGTTGAGTTTGTCGGCGGTAGCATTGTCGGGAGCGGCGTCAGCTTGCTTCTGCAAACGCGGGATCGTCAGCAAGTCGTCTGACTTTGCTTTCGCGAGTTGCAAAATTTGCTGGCGCGCGTTGACGAGTTGCTCGTCCTGATTGTCAAAACCCTGGAAGCGATGGCATCCGATGCAACCGCGCTGGCGATAAAGTTGCTTCCCGTCGTTGAGAACAGGTGCGTGCTCGGTGACCATGTCACCGGAATGGCACTGCTGGCATCCCGCTTGGTAATTTTCCGGGTAATACAACGGCCAGAGCCAGTGCGGGTAGCGACCATGCCCGCGCTGAACTGAATCGATCGCGCGTCCGTTTCCGCCGTGGCATGGCGAGCAGCCGAACTTTTCAAGCGGATGCCACTGAATTAAATCCAGATCGGGGTGACTCGAAAAGGGCGCGTTGTTGCTCTTTGCCATCCCTAGATCAGCCTTTGTCAAAGTCACTTGAGGCGGAACGTATTTCGGATCCGTGCCGACGTGGCAGGATTCGCAGCGGTCCACCAACCCAGCTCCGCCCAAATTATTGATGGACGCGCCGGATGGGTTCACGTTGATTTGAATTATGCGTTCGTCGAAGTCTTCCATGGACCGCCGCAACCCATCGAGGGAAGCGGAACTCAGCCCAGGCAGGTGGTCAGAAACATATTTCGTCAGGTCGGCCTGGACGTCTTTGGCAGGTTTATCAACTTCGCCGCGCTTTGCTACCAAGGCGGCGCGCTGAGCCATGATGCTCGTGAAAGTGTCATTCAATTGGTCGGCGGTGAATACTTTATTTTTCTCAACCTGACCATTTCCGGTGGGCCAATCCACTTTCCAAGTGGAACTTCGGCCTTCGTTCAATTCCTTTAGTGCAGTAGCCTTCGCACTCTTGTCGCTGTCCGGGACAATTTCATACTGATAGACGAGGTGACCGATCTTTCCGCGTTCGTCTTTAAAAGCATCGGCCATCGCAGCGCGCTGCTCATCCAGCAGGTCGATCTGCTTGGCTATTTGATCGTCCTGGACTTTTGCCGCTTGCTGCGCGCTGGCGAGATTTGCCGCTAGGGTTTTATATTCGGGAGACCCGTAAACGTCACTCTCGTCTTGTTTCTGGCGTTTAATGTCTTTGCCGAGATATTCGGAATAAGCCTTTGCGAAACGGGACTGATATCGGCGCCAGGGCTGAAGTCCGTAGAATTCAACGTAGAACGACCACGCGACGGTGAGAATAAGAAGCAGCGAAGCGATCAAAAGCGGAAATGCAAACGATCGACTCTTGATAGGATCGTCCGGCTGCATTTCAGGCGAACGGTCAGGCACCCGTGTCCTCCGTGCGCATTTCTGCGATGGAGCTTTCCGCTCCGGCGGCCGCTAAATGCTGAACCATGGCGTCACCCATATATATTTGATCGTGAAAACCAGCCGCAGCAAAATCTTGATCGGCAGCGACAGCATAAGAATCAAAAACGTGTACATGGTTACAAGCTGCAGCAGACTCATGCGCTTGTAGATCTTCTTGCTGAATTCCGTCCGCGTGCAGAGCCAGTGAACGAGAATCGCGGCAAGGATGAAAAAGATCACGAGCGGGAAAATTCCAAAAATCGCCCGCGCCCAGATGGCCGCCTGGTCCTTGGTCGTATGGAAAATGGGAGCAAGCCACGAACCATCAATACCGAATACCTGATCGAGGTTCCGGTTCACGGCATAATCGACGCGTTCAGCGTCCCAAGTTTGCCCCGGCCAAAACCACATCCACCCCGGACCGCGAATAAACGTGCCTATAACAATCATTAGCACCCACAAACCGATGAACCCGACCAGGAAAGTCCAAATCGAAAATCTGCGCTGCTTGTAGGTGTAGTAGCCGTTGCCGAGTGGATTCGAGTCGATGTACGGGATGACCATCAATCCGACGATAATCAACGTCGGCATCACCACGCCTGCGATCCAAGGATCGAAATAAACGAGCATTTCCTGAAGCCCGAGGAAATACCACGGCGCTTTAGCAGGATTCATCGTGACGTTCGGGTTGGCAGGTTCTTCCAGCGGAGCGTTAAGCGTTAGCGACCACACCATGAGCAGTACGGTGACGAGAATCGCCACGAGGAATTCCATACGCATCAAATACGGCCAGGTGTGAACTTCTCTCTCCCACTTCGGATCCCACTCCTGGGTTTTGCGATATTTGGTTTTGGCTGCTTGCGCGTCAGATTCCAGAATCGCGATGAGCTTGTCATTCGCAATTCCCTGTTTCAGCGCGTACCACATGAAAAACGGAGTGATAAACAACAATGCGACGATCGGCACATTGTCGGGTGCGGAAGCAACCTCCCAAATTTGGCGCAAATCCAAATGCATCTAGCTTCTTGTCCTTAAAAAAGATGGCAACAAAAGTTTGAAATTCTCGACCTAACCCATGCCGCTTGGCCGCAGAATTACCGGCCGCGGACTTCTCTCTTCCTTGATTTCCGATTCGAGCATTACTGGCGCGGGACCTGATATTCCTCCGTCTTTTCGCACCCGCCAGAAATGGACGCCCAGAAATATAGCCACAATCAACGGGATGGCGATGCAATGCCATATGTAGGCGCGCAGCAATGCGTTCGCGTCCACAATAGATCCTCCGAGCAAGGCAAAGCGCACGTCGTTATACGGCGTCATGCCCATTTGAGGGCCGCCCGGGCCTTCATTTCCCAACAGCGGAGTGGCTCGCGCCATATTCGTCCCCACGGTCACGGCCCAGAATCCCAACTGATCATCCGGCAGCAAATATCCGGTAAAACTCAACAACATCGTCAGAACCATCAGTAGCACGCCGACGCACCAGTTGAATTCGCGCGGGCGCTTATAGGATCCGGTCATGAAGACGCGGAACATATGCAGCCACACTGCGATAATCATCAAGTGCGCGGCCCAGCGATGCATGTTGCGCAACAGTTTGCCGAACGGCACGTCATTTTCGAGATATAGAATGTCGCGAAAAGCCTGCACTTTCGTGGGATGGTAGTAGAACATCAAAAGAACGCCGGTGAAAGTCAGCACGATGAAAAGATAAAAAGTGATGCCACCCATGCCCCAAGTGAAGTTGTACTTCGTCGCGTCGCGGTTGACTTTGGCCGGATGCAGGTGGAAGAAAACGTTGGATAGAACGCTGAGCGCGCGGTTGCGCGGCTCTTCGTCATGCTTGACGCGAAAAATTGAACGGTAAAGCTGAGATTTCTCAGGCTCCTTGAGCTCGGTAGCTTGCTGTTTTGCCTTTTCTGTCAGCGTTTCACGCAGCGCGGCAGCAGAGTCCTTTGCTTTTTCGAGGACGCCAGTTTTGCTCTTGCCGTCGCCGTTTTCTTCAGGCATCTGTCTGACCCCTTGCCTAACTCAACCCCTGCGGTACCGCAATCCGACAACAAAGACAACCACGGCTTTACACGTTCAAAAATGCTCCGGGATCATTGAAATGATTTACGCCCGCGCGGGGATCATCTACGAACAATCGACTCGTATCCACCGTGATTTTTCCAGTGGGATCGAGCTGCACGAACGAACGATCCATGGGCCGGGGCGCTGGTCCTTCGAAGTTCACACCCTCGCTGTCATATCCGCTTCCATGGCAGGGACACTTGAATTTATTTTCAGCAGGCTTCCATTCAGGAGTGCATCCCAGGTGCGTACACCGCGCGAAAATAACGAACAGGCGGTCCGGCTCCCGAACAACCCAAACGCGATTGGTCATCAAGAACCGCTGATCGATTCCCAACGCGAAGTCACTGGGAAAGCCGATATCAAAAACCGTATTGGGTTCGTATAAAGCGCGAGGGAAGAAAAACCTCAGGAACATGAGGAAGTTAACGCCGAGGTAGCCCCAAATACAGGCCCAAACAATCCGGCGACGGGTGGTATTCACCGTTTTAGCCGCTGCCTTGGAGTCCACCGCAGCAGATGCATTCGCCGCCGGCGCCTTCGAAGGCGCGCTGGTTGTTTCTCCGGACTTCCCGTCAGACATATCTGGCATCGGCCCGTTGTGGTGCTGTGTTCAAAATCTAAGAATATATAATTGCTGAGTAAGAGCAAAACACGAACACTGGTTTATATGACGTGGGAATCTCCATGTCAAGTAGTTACGGCAAATTGTCGCAGGTAAATTTCCGTCGGCGCCACATGTCGTGGCGCGGTAGGTAAGCTACTTTCTTCCCAACTACGATTCCTTCTGTTACGCTGACCGCCCATGCGTCCATACCAGAGCTTGTTTTTAATTCTTGTCTTGGTCCTCTCCGAATTCGGTCAAGGTCCCAAACCCGTTGCAGAGCGCGTCGCCGTCCAGAACACTCTTTTCGACGAACAGTACGAGTCAGATCTCCGCAATATGCCCGAGCGAGCGACAGCCTTCGGCGACTACCGCTACAACGACAAACTCGAGGATCACTCGCTAGAGGCAATCTTTCAGCGCCACAAGACTGACCAGATGTTTCTAGCTCGGCTTGAGGACATACAAACTACCGGCTTCTCGGATCAGTACCAACTCTCACACGACCTTCTCGTGCGTGTCCTCCAACAGCGCATCGCCGATTTTGACCTCAAAGAGTATGAGATGCCGATCAACCAGCAGAATGGCATCCACACCGGATTGGCCGACCTGCCACTTTCCGTCCCCCTCGATTCCGTCAAGCACTACGAGGACTACATCGCGCGTCTTCACCAAATCCCACGTGCCCTCAACCAGACTACCGAAGTTCTGCGCGCCGGGATGAAGGACAAGCTGATGCCTGTCCGGTTCCTCATTGAGAAAATCCCGGTGCAGTGCCAGGGCATCATCGACGCCGATCCGTTTCTACTTCCGGCAAAGAAGTATCCCGCGGATATCTCGCCGGAAGAGCAAAAGCGATTGACCCAGCAAATTACCGAGGCCATCAACACTGACGTCGTCCCCGCGTACCATGGCTTCGCCGATTTCGTCCGCACCGAATACGCGCCCGCGGGGCGTACTACGCTAGCGATCACTTCTCTGCCGGACGGCGAGAAGCGCTACCAAAATAACATCTACGCCCGGACGACTACCCACATGACGGCGGACGAGATCCACCAACTTGGTCTTCGCGAAATCGATCGCATTCAAGGAGAGATGACTGCCATCGCGAAAAAACAAGGCTTTGCCGACCTCTCCTCCTTTCGCGCATCTCTGAAAACCAATCCGAAATATATTCCGACTTCAGCGGAACAGATCCTCGACGATTTCCGGCACTACATCGCTCAAATGGAGCCGAAGCTGTCCGAGCTTTTCACTTTGCTTCCCAAATCACCGGTAACGGTGGAAGCCATCCCGCCTTTCCAGTCTGCCGCCGCAACTCATTACGTTACCGGAACACCGGACGGCAAACGACCCGGCCGCGTCGTGGTCGCCACATCGAACTTCGCCGAACGCTCGCTTATCGACGACGAGGCGATCGCTTACCACGAAGGCGTTCCCGGGCACCACATGCAGCTCTCCGTCCAGCAACAACTTACTGGCCTGCCGAAGTTCCGCCTTCATGGGTTTGGCTTCAATGCGTACATCGAAGGCTGGGCTCTGTATGCGGAGCAACTTGGCAAGGAGGTCGGCTTCTATCAAGATCCGGTCTCGGACTATGGCCGTCTCTCTTCTGAGCTTTTCCGCGCCGTTCGGTTGGTTGTCGACACTGGGATTCATTCGAAAGGATGGACGCGGGATCAAGTGGTGGAATTCTTTCGCAAATCGGGCGCAGTGGACGAACCTACTATCCAGTCCGAGACCGACCGTTACATCTCGTGGCCGGCGCAAGCTCTCAGTTACAAGTTAGGGCAGCTCAAGTTCCGCGAACTTCGTGAACGTGCGAAGAAAGAATTGGGACCCAAGTTCGACCTCCGCACCTTCCACGATGAGATGCTGAACGGCGGAACCCTCCCGCTCGACCTTCTCGACGCACGTACGAACAAATGGATCGCCGAACAGCAATCAAAATAAGTGTGGGTTGCTTCAATTAGGACGCGATGGAGGAGACGCCGTTTCGTTTGCCTACGGAACGAAGGACGAGGTCGGCCAAAGCCCGAATGAGTAACGGCGAATCATTCAGCGCGGGCATCATATGAAATTCTCTGATCCCTAACGCGTCGGCTTCCTCCCTTGTCTCGATGTTAATTTCGTGCAGGGTCTCAATGTGCTCGGTGAGAAACGAAACTGGAATCACCAGGACGCGTTTGATCCCGCTGCGAGCGAGCTTCTCGATAGTGTCCGGTAGTGATGGTTGAAGCCATCTCTGCGGACCGACCCGGCTTTGAAAGCACAGAGCGTGAGGATTCGGCCAAGCTCCCAACTCCCGCACGAGCTGCACTGTTTCCTGAATCTGTTTCGGATATGGATCGCCCTTTGCGACAAGTGTCATCGGAAGGCTGTGTGCGCTGAAGAGAAGGTGCACCTCGTCAGGATTCGATAATTCTTGCAGGACGCCGTTCACGCGATCCACAATCGCCGCAATGTAATCAGGATGGTCGTAGAAGTGATCTACGAGATGCACGGGCACCTTCGGCTTATATAAGCGGTTCCATTCCTTCAAGCTGCTGCCAGTGGTGGCGAAAGAATAGTGCGGATAAAGGGGTAGAAGAACAAGTTCGTCATAGGATGCGCTCTCGAGCGCGGCAATCGCCGCTTCCGTGTCGGGATGCCAGTAGCGCATCGCCACAATCGCTCGCGCTGCGATGAACGGTTGCAGTTCGACTTGCAGCGCATTGGCCTGCTGCTCGGTTAAGCGACGGATCGGCGAGCCTCCACCGATTTCAGCGTAGTGTTCGCGGACGATTTTCGAGCGTGTGGTGGAAATTAGTTTCGCTAGCGGCTTGCGAGCTAGAAAAGCACCGGGAAAATTTATAATGTCGGGATCGCAAAATAATCTGTACAGGAACGGTTCGACAGCAGCCTGACTATCAGGTCCGCCCAACTGAAATAGTACGACCGCAATTCTCTTCGGCCCATCCATGACGTACTCCTTGCAAACTATCTTTCACGCAATTGCCGCTTCAACCCTTCGACGTCATCGCGAAGACGGGACAAACGTTGTGCGATAGACAGCTCATAAACAAAAAATACCGCCCAGACCACCATCCATGCGGCAAACAGGTTTTCGAAATTCTTCATGTACTCTCCTTTCCAAGAATAGATGCCGGACCGACGCTGCGAGTCTCAACTTCTAGACGCAACTCCTCGAATTCGTGCCGGAGCCGTTCGAGCCGGTAACGGTCGACCAGGACAATAATCATTGCTCCCATTACTGCAACTACGCAAAGAAGGAGAACCTTGCTCATGGTCGGATCCAGGCCGGAACCATTTCCGCCGAGGATTACGGGCTGTGGGTGCTGCGTACGCCAAAGCCGGTTCGAAACATAAACCAATGGAACATCCAGGAAAGCGAAAATGCCGAAGACGGCTGAGAGCGTCGCCTTCTTCTGAGGGTCATCCAACAGGCCGCGCAAAAGCAAATAGGAAATATAGAGCAGCCACAAGATGAACGTGGTGGTCAACCGCGCATCCCAGGTCCACCAGATTCCCCACACGGGACGGGCCCAAAGCGGGCCGGTTGCCAGTCCGATGGTGCAACAAACGACGCCGGCTTCCGCGCCAGCCACGCCCAACGCATCCCACTTTGTTTTGTGCGAAGCCAGATAGGAGATATTGGCTACAAAGACGACCGAAAAAGCAACGAACATCGCAATCCAGCTCGGCAAATGGAAGTAGAAGATGCGCTGGATTGCGTGCATCGTTTTTTCGTCAGGGGCAATGAAAAGCGCAGCATAGCCCGCGAAGAAAATCAGCGCGGCGATACAAATCGTGGATGCTATCCTTCCCTTCATCGACTAAATTCCATTATTCCTCGATTAAATAATCGCACAGTAGCCAGGAAGCTGTCAGAAATACGATATCAAATCCGGCGAGCACCGCGACCCATGTGAGGTCGAGTGCAGGCTGGTCCACTAGCAAAGAAGCTGTGGCTTCGACTGCGCCGATCAATAGCGGCGTTAGGATCGGCAGCAACAGAAGGGGAAGAAGTAACTCCCGCATTCGCGCGTGCGAAGAGATTGCAGAAAAAACTGTTCCAGTGACAGTTAGTCCAATAGTCCCCAGCACCAGCACTAAGATCAAACGGCCCGCCACGCCGGAAAATGGCACGTTGTAAAGCACACTGAAAACCGGCACCAGCACGACTTCCACGAGTGACATGAAAATAAAATTCGCCACCATTTTAGAAAACAGAATCGCGAAGGGCGATATGGGCGCCATCCGCAGGGCGTCCAGAGTGTCATTCCCTTGCTCGCGCGCGAAAGAAGGAGTTAACATCAGCGACCCGGCGAAAAGGAACGCTATCCAAAGAAGTCCGGGGCCGTATCTTCGCGATTCCGCCGCGGTAGGCTCAAAAGCAAAACTGAAAAGCACTACAATCACCAGCGCAAAGACGACTGTTGCGCTCAGTAACTCGCGCGTTCGGAACTCCAAGCGCAGTTCCTTGGCCAATAAGATTGCGGCAGCGCGCGTGGTGGTCATTTAAGAATTCACTCGCAGCGCGGCAAGCAGCGGACGCGGGTCGCCACCTCTGCCACTGTCCTGGCTAAGCAGGCCGCGGTCCAGCGCGACAGCCCGCGTAGAGAGATCCAGCGATTCGTTGCGCGCGTGTGTGCTCATCAAAACGGTGCACCCGTCGTTGCGCAGCTTTTCCAAGGTTGTGCCAAGCCAGATGAGCCCTTGCCGGTCCAATCCCGCGGCAGGTTCGTCAAGCAAGAGAAGCCGAGGTCCATGCAAAAGTGCTCTTGCAATAGCTAAGCGCTGTCGCATACCTCGCGAGAATGTTCGAAGGAGGCTGGTGGCGCGAGATTCAAGCCCGCAGGACTTCAACGTATCGGCGACCCGGACAGAAATATCGTCCAACGCATAAAGTTCTGCGAAGAGAGTGAGATTTTCCGAAGCCGTGAGTTCGTCGTAGAGCAGAGTACTGTGGCCGACCATCCCGATCAGCTTCTTCGCCACAACTGTGTCCGAATCGGCGGCCGGAACTGAGCCGGTAAACCGCACCTTGCCGCGCGTGGGTGAGGCAAGCAACGCGGCGATTCGCAAGAGAGTCGTCTTCCCTGCACCGTTTGCTCCCAGAAGAGCCACAAACTCGCCGGAACTGATTTCGAGCGATATACCGCGCAACGCCACAAAAGATCCGAATCGTTTTTCGATATTCTCGAAGGAAATACCGAATGGAGCAGAAGTAGGATGAGAAGTAACAGAAGTTGCGTGCAAGGCGTTCCGTTTAGCCTCTTACCAGGTCGCGCAGCACTCTCTCAATTTGCCGCCGATCACGCTCGTACTCATCCTCGGTGATGGTTCCAGCCTGGCGGCGCAGTTCCAGGCGAAAAAGGCTGTCCTTCAGATCGTCAAGGCTACCTCTGACTTCGCGGTTGACCTCAGCCACGATTTCAGCCGCAGCTGACGCCGGTTTCGTCGCGACAGGAAGCCCCGTTTGCGTTGCCGCAACGGCAACCAAGGACGCGTCGCCGTTTGCGGGGATGATCACTTGCGGACGCCGAAAGAGATATATAAAGCCCAGCACGAAAATTGACGCAAAACCACCCACCAGAACCCATTTCACGCTATCGAGACGAGCCGGCACGGTCGTTGTTGCCGCTGTAGTGCCTTCCGCACCGGAAGCTTCTAACCGAGAGTTCACTGAGGCATTCGCGGAACTATCACCGGAGGGCGGAGCGCCGCTCTCATTGGCGCCTGGATTGATCGGAGGCATGGGCGCCGTACCCGAGACATTGATGTTCAGCGCAGTATCGGCGGCAACCGCGGTTCGCGTGTAGACGTTAAATCCCTGGTCTTGTCCGGCAGCGGTGATCCCGTCGCCGGTTATATGCACAGTGGGCGGAGCCGCTATAATCAGCCGCTCTGCCGCATAAGAGGAAATATTTTTCAGCGTTATTTGGTTGCCCGGATAAGGAAGTTTGTAAGAAATGCGTACTCCACTTTCGCCGGGACGAAAGGCAAACGCGATGGCCATCTTGTTCTTGCCTTTATCAATAGTTCCTTGGACTACGGGCATTCCGGCGGAGCCCCAAGCTGAAGCTTGACTGAAGTCCGCGCCGTCCGGGATCGAGAAATCGAACGAACCATCCGCGCGATAAAATGCGACGGGCGGCTTTGTCTTATTCTCAATGGAATATTCTTCTCCGACCATTAGATCAGACCCGTTTGGCTGGACGATCAAGGCATGATTGGTGACCGCAAACGCGTTTGGTTTATCCGTGGGCTCGAAAACTTGCACGTCAGCGGTGATTTTTCCCGGCGGAACGGGCTCGTGATAATTCACTCCGCCGTAAGCCACGCGAATAAGCATAGGTGCGCCAGCACCGAGACCGGGATTATCGAACGTATATCGACCCTTAGCGTCGGTTTTGGTGTTCGCCACCGGCTGCATTCCGCCCTGGAGCTGAATTAGGATTACTTCAGCGCCAGCCGCCGGCTTTCCGGTGGTTCCGTTTGTTACTGTGCCCGATACCGTACCTGCCACTGCGAGCGGCGCGGAACCTGACAATACGACGACGCTCAAAAGAAACATTGCTGTAACGCGCGCAATTTGAAAGCCGGGAAATCTGAGATTCATGAACGTTGTGCCTTTTCCGTCGCAGCTTGGCGAGTAGCCGGCGTAGGAGTGCCGCCTGTTAGCGTGTCCATATCGGAGAGCACACGGGCCGCTTCCATTTCGAGAAGTTGTTTCGTCTCCTCGTAGTCTACTTCCGAAAATTTTCCGGCTCGGTATTCAAAGCGCAAATCGCGCAGATTTTCGTAAATAGCGTCGCGACGTTCCATCAACTGATCGAGCTTGGTGCGATGTGGCGCGGAGTCGGAAGCATCTGGTTGAATCATAAATATGAAAACGATGGTCGCAGCGGCCAGCAATGCGCACGCGAGTGCAATGTCAACGCTACTCATCGTAATCTCTTCCTGTTTCGCGCCGCGCACGCGCCAAAAACTCGGCGGGAATCGCGGGCCCCGAAGCAGTGGCAAGCGCGGCCTTATTCCGCCACCGCCGCACAACCACCCAAACGAGAATAATCGCCAGCAGCGGCATGACGATAGGTGCGACCCAAGCGGCAATGTTGAACCCCTTCGCGGGAGGAACGATGAGCACTGTTGGCCCGTATTCCTGTACGAACGCTTGCAGCGTCAAGTCGTCAGATTCATTGCGGGTCACACGCTCGTTGATTTCGCTCTGCATGCCCTTTGCGGTTTCGCAAGGACCCGAGAAGGAGCCGCCGGTATGATTACACGCGGTCGCGGAATCATTACAGCCGCCGCACATGCATTTCACGCGCTTTCCGAGCTCTCGACCCCGTTCAGTTTGCTGCGCGTACAATGCGGGAGAAATCACGACACTGTGCAAAACGAAGGTCAGCGTCGCGAACGCCAGCAAAAAGAACCGAACGCGCGCCCGCAGATATCGGTCCTGCGACGTGGGGCGCCTAATCATTTCCTTCGCCTCTTCGCGCAATCGCTCCGGCCGGAGACACTCTCGCCGGCAGCCTATCTCCCCAAGCCGGTTCAGTGACAGGACGAAGGACCAGCGCTGCTCGTCGATTCGGCAACAATGCGAGTCCGGTTCCCAGTACAACGACAATGCCTCCAAACCAAATCCATTTTACGAGAGGATTCAGATACGCGTGTATTACGGGCTGACCGTTTTCCGGGCTGCGCCCCGCATACACGATATAAAGATCTCGCAGCGAAGAGCTCTGAACCGCGACCATCGTCTCCGTCACCTGGCTCGCCAGAAAAAATCGGCGCTCGGGGTAGAGCATCATTTCTGATTTGCCGTTGCGGAAAACCTCCAAAGTGGCGCGCTCGGAATCGTAATTGCCGTTCGTAACACGGTCAAAATTCTGGCAAAGAATAGAGTAAGGTCCAATGGTCAGCGTCTGCCCAATCGCCATTTCTTTTTGAATATCTTTGTTGAACGGCACTCCCGCGATGCCGATGAAAATCAGCACCATCCCGAAGTGGACCACGTATCCGCCATAGCGGCGAGTGTTGCGCATGGTAAGTTCGCCCACTGCGGAGACCAGATTCGAACCGTCGCGCGCCGCTATCACCCGCGCGCCGCGGTAAAATTCCGAGAAAACCGTGAGCGTCACGAACACACCAAGAATCAGACAAATCAGCGAGTAAATGTCACGGAACCCAAAGACCAGCGCAACGATTCCAGCTGCGAGACCTCCCGCCAGAGGCCAAGCGAAATTGCGCTTTAGAGCGTCGAATGAGGTCTTGCGCCATGCAAGTAATGGTCCGACCCCCGTTAGCAGCAGAAGAAACAGAGCGATCGGAATATTCACTTTGTTGAAAAAGGGGGGCCCCACACTAATCTTGTTTCCAACTACCCATTCCGAGAGCACCGGAAACAGCGTTCCCCAGAGCACCGCAAAGCATGCTGCGAGCAAAATGAGATTGTTAAACAGGAAACTGGATTCGCGCGAAACCAATGAGTCGAGCTGATTATCGCTGCGCAAATAGTCGCGATTCTTCCAGTAGGAAGCAAAACAAACGATCACGATTAAAGCCAGAAAACCCACGAACCAGTTCCCTATCGACGACTGCGCAAAGGCGTGAACCGAGCTGACGATTCCCGAGCGTGTCAGCAGCGTTCCGAGAATGCAAAGCATGAATGTCGTGAAAACCAGCCATATATTCCATACCTTCATCATCCCGCGTTTTTCCTGCATCATCACCGAATGCAAGAAGGCGGTCCCTGTGATCCACGGCAGCAGCGAAGCATTTTCGACCGGATCCCATGCCCAGTAACCACCCCAACCCAAAACCGCATAAGCCCAATGCGCACCAAGCAGAATTCCAACGCTTTGAAAGCACCACGCAATCATGGTCCAGCGACGAGTGATGTGAATCCACTTTTCGCCCGGATACCTGCCGAGCAGCGCGCCGAGTGCGAAAGCGAAGGGTACCGTAAACCCGGTATAACCGAGATAAAGCATAGGCGGATGAATCACCATCTCAGGATATTGCAGCAATGGATTCAGGCCGTGGCCGTCCGCCAGCGCTGAAACTCTCATTACACCCGAGGGATCCGCGCCAGCCAGCAGAGCAAAAGGACTGGCGACAAAATTGTTCAGAGTGAGAAAAAACGTTTGCACGCCGGCAAGCACGACTCCGACGTAGGGCATCAGCTCCGGATGTCTATTACGGTTAATGAAAATTGCAAAAAACGCATAAGTGGAGAGCAACCAAGTCCACAGAAGCAACGAGCCTTCTTGTCCCGCCCAGAGAGCAGCAAACTTGTAGTAAAAAGGGAGCGAGCGGTTACTATGCGCGGCCACGTACGCCATCGAGAAATTATCGGTGAAAAAATAGTACTCGAGGCATGCCACCACAAGAGTGACAAGTACAAACACAGCCATTCCGGCGTTGCGCGCACTTTTAGCAAGGAGGGTCTTGCGTGTGACGATCCCTGCTACACCTGCGCAGATCGCGTACACCGCGGCAAGGAACGCAAGCAAGAGAGAAAAGGATCCCAAAATATCCAATTAATTTCCTCACAGGAAAACTACGCTATTTCGCCCACCGCTAAGATCCCGCAGACCGTGTGCCTGCGCCGGTGGACGTCTGCCCCGGCTGTGGCGACCCAGGCGTCTGGCCTGGCGCGGCTTCATACTTAGAAGCACACTTGGCCTGTACTTGTTCAGCCTCGAAACGATTATCTGGCCTCATCTTGCCCTCAACCAGAGCTTGCGCGCCGTCTTTAAACGTGTCCGGAAGAGGATCCCGCCCAACATAGCTGACGTTTAGATCCTTGCCTTGCTCGGTGAGGACAAACTCAACTGCTCCGGGCACATGGGCAATGGTCCCGTTTCGCACGTTGCCGGAGACTCGCATGCGCTGATGAAGGGACGCTCCATGAAGCGCCGAAAGCTCGCTAATCGTGTGATAGTAGGTCTTACTCTGCGTGAAGCCGACGTAGGCCAATGATATGAGCGTCACCACAATGATTGCAGAGCCGACCAGGAACTTGGAGCGGACTTTCATTTGTTCTTCCTGCCTGAATACACGCAATCAGAAGGCATCATCAGCGGAATTCTAGCACAGTGGTGCGGCACACCCGAAAAGTCTTAACGTCCTGGAATACGCGGCTTTTAGACTTTTTCGGACCGCAGGAGGATTTCTGCTTCGTTGCGAAACGCGTCCCACGCCTGTTGGACGTGCCGCAGCTCTGTGCGCGTCTGTGCAACGCAGAAGCGAATCGTGTACTTTCCGTTCAGACGCGTGTGCGACAGGTACAGCTTGCCACTGCGGTTCAGGCGTCGGAGGAGTTCTTCGTTCACTTCATCCGATGCCTTCAACCGAAAGCAGATCAAATTCAGAAGCGCAGGAGCCGCTAACTCGAAACGCGAATCTTCCCGCACCCATCCTACGAAACTTTGCGCGAGTTCCACATGGCGGCGAACGTGAAACTGCAGTCCTTTTACTCCGTAGTGTTGTATGACGAACCACAGTTTCAGCGCCCGAAATCGGCGTCCGAGCGGCACATGCCAATTTCGGTATTCGAACACCGTATCCGAACCCGCCGCCTGGTTTCGCAGGTATTCCGGTAAGACATCGAGGCTTCGCGTCAACGTTTCGCGATCCGCCACAAAGAAACAGCTGCAATCGAAATTAGTGAACATCCATTTGTGCGCGTCAAAGCAGTAGCTATCCGCAAGCTCTAGCCCTTTCTGAATGTGCCGAAATTCTGGACACAACGCCGCAGTTCCCGCCATTGCTGCGTCCACGTGTAACCATAGCTTGTGTTTCTTGCAAATCTGTCCAATGGCCTCGAGGGGATCGAAGGCCAGCGAAGAAGTCGTTCCAACGGTGGCGCAAACGAAAAAAGGCCACTTGCCGGCGCGCTTGTCGTCCTCGATTGCCTTCTCGAAGAGTTCGGGCCGCATGGCGAAATCTGCATCCACATCAATCAAGCGCAGGTTGCGCCTGCCAATTCCTGCAACCTTCACGTCCTTCTCTATTGAGGAATGCGCTTGCGTGGACGTGTATGCGACAAGTTCTTCTCGACAGCCGTCTTCGTTGCTGCGAAATCCAGTAGCGCGTTCTCGCGCGGCCAGGATCGCGCAAAGCGAAGAGCTTGAGGCCGAGTCCTGAATCACGCCCCCGCCTTTTCCGCTCGACAGGAATGTTTCCGGCAGACCCAGCATTCTGACTAGCCAGTCCATTACCGACATTTCAAGTTCTGTGCAGGCCGGACTCGTCGCCCACAGCATTCCCTGTACACCCAAGCCGGACGACAGGAGGTCGCCCAGAACGGACGGCTCAGTAGCATTCGCCGGAAAGTAAGCGAAAAAACTAGGCGATTGCCAATGTGTGATACCCGGCATGATCTTCGAATTCAGACTGTCGATGATGTGAAGGAAATCCGTACCTGATTGCGGAGGCTCACCTGGCAGCGACGCGCGGATGTCTCCCGGAGACACCTGGGCGAGCACGGGGTACCGCTCCACTTGCTCGTAGTAGTCTGCAAGCCAGTCGATCAGTTGTTTCCCGGCATCTCGGAATTGCTGCGAGGTCATGTGAAAAGTCTTTTCCAAGAGGCCTCCTGCAAGGCAGTCCTTCGCTTATTTTAACTCGCGCGGAATTATAGCAGCACGCCTTGGGCGGATGTCTTTGGGAAGAAATAGTTCGACGGCGTAGGCCTTTCAGCCAGCGGAGTGAGTCTAATCAAGACCGCGACGAAAGCGCCTCGGACAACCGATCTCCGAGCGACGTTCCGAACTCCGCTTGCCCTTGGGGGTCTCCAAGGAAGGGGTCAACAAAAGGTTTGCCTTCATTCAACACCAAACGGCCGCCCCATCCGCTAAATTCGAACAGCGGAGCCAATTCACTCATCGGCGACGAAATTGGCACGATATATTTCGGTTTATACGACTTGTTCACCCTGTTCACCATAACCGGACCTTGCCGGTTCAGAGCTGCACTCAACGCTTCCTGAGACTCCACAGGGCACTCCACCGCGTAAGCTAGAAAAAATCCTCGATGCTGAAATTCGGCGAGAGCTGCTTCTTCGTTCATCTCGATAGCTGGGGGAATTCCGGCGGACTTTACGATCTCGTCAAAGTACATCCGCGAAACCACCGAGCGGAGCTCTCGATTAGTGCTGGCCCGATAGAAATAATCTTCGTCGCTAGCAGGCGGAGCGGCGTCGATTAATAGCACCTGGATGTGAATCGGCCGGAATCGTGTTGCAAGCTCCAACCGCTCGATGCGGCGTCGGATGTGTGCATCGTCAACCTGCGAACCACAGCCGTCGCAAAAAGCCATTTATTCCTCCCTCTTCCGCTTCCGTTCTAAGAATGGCACGGGAGGAAATTTTGTGCAAATCGAGGTGTGCACGAGTGCAGGTAACCGGATACAAGGCTCGCAACCAATGGAGGACATTTTCAAGGAGCGAGAAAAAGCGCGGGTCTACAACCATGCTCCTAGTGACTTTCTTCGTCTCGGGGAGCGGCCGGAATTGCAGGAACCTCAGGCAAGGTCTCCGAGCCCGGTGCAACTTTTCCTAACTTCGTTCGCAAGCAGCCGACGAGTTCGGGAGCCAGGTTCGAGATGCTCATACCTTCGGAAACCAAAAACTTGCAGCTCAAGATCGGTCGCGCTTGATCGTCATCGGATAGTTGGCAGTCTACCCGGCAATATTGACAGTCCTGGTTCCAACAAAACCGTCCATACGGAATCGTGTCGGGACTAATGAATTGGAAGGCGCGAAGGAGCGAATTTCTTTCAGGCACGAGAAAGTTCTTTCCCATGATCGTAATCTCTACAAGTTTTTCGTACGGCCGAAAAACATCCGACGTTAAAGGTATCCCTGAGTTCCCCACCGCAGTGCTCCTTGCTGCACTAATTGTCTGTTACGAAGCTAAATCACCGGGGCAATGAGGGCAACGGAAAGAGTTCGACAGTTGTTCAATACTCTAATGGCAAATCTACGCTGGCCGTGAATGGACGCGACGCGATTCCGGTTTTGACGAAAATATGGCGATTTTTACCTACGAAGAAGTTGCACCGCGAGGAACGAAAACAACCAGCGTGTAGGCCCCAAGCGCAACACCGAGCGGCCCGTTGATCAATCCGAAAAAGCTTGCGACCAGAGCGAGAGTGCGTGCTGAGCCGGCGCGTCCCAACAAGGCTATTGCGGCAAGAAGAGAAACAATCCCCGCGATGATGCTCAACACCACTGCGAAGATAAGGAAAAGATGGAACAATGACATCAGCGCATCGGGGTTTGCAACGCGCGTGATTATCGCCCCCCACATCACGGTAAGCATTGGTTCGTACACGACTATGAAGGCGGCACCTGCAAATCGTAGAATAGCGTAGACCGCCCAGAGGACGCCCAGTGTTCCATATCTTCCGCTAGAATCATTCACGGTTTGCATGACACCTGCCTTTTTTGGGAGTGAGATCCTCCAAATCCTTAGAGTACCAACTCGCTCCGAGGTTACGACGCGCGACAGTTGTACGCCCCGCGTCCACTTCGGCAAGTCCTATGCGAAAAACTGTCCCATCCGCCGAAATTTCTGGTAACGCTGCTCGACAAGCGCTTGCGGAGAAAGCCGGGAGAGTTCGTGAAGAGAACGCACCAGCACGGGTTCGAGCAACTTTGCGGTGGCTTGATGATCGTTGTGCGCGCCGCCATCGGGTTCAGGAATGATCTCGTCGATTAATTTCATTTCGAGCAAATCAGGCGCGGTAATCTTCAAGGCCTCGGCGGCAACTTCTGCCTTGCTGGGATCTCGCCACATGATGGAAGCGCAACCCTCCGGCGATATCACCGAATAGACCGAATTCTCGAGCATGTACACACGGTCGCCGATTGCTATTGCCAGCGCCCCGCCCGAGCCGCCCTCACCGGTGATGGTAACTACAATTGGAACGGGCAAACGCGACATCTCACGCAAATTAAATGCGATAGCTTCGGCTTGTCCGCGCTCTTCGGCGTCCACGCCTGGATAAGCACCCTGCGTATCCACAAAAACTAAAATCGGGCGGCGAAATTTTGCAGCCAGCTTCATCGCGCGCAAGGCTTTCCGATATCCTTCGGGTTTTGCTTGGCCAAAGTTGCGAGCGAGCCGCTGCTTGGTATCCCGCCCCTTCTGGTTGCCGATAATCATCACAGGCGCTCCGTGGAACGTCGCCATCCCGGTGATGAGTGCCGGATCGTCGGAGAAATTACGGTCGCCGTGAATTTCGCTGAAGTTCTCAAAAAGCAATCGGATAAAGTCATCTGTGTAAGGACGCTGTGGATGACGTGCGAGCTGCAAACGCTGCCAGGCATCGAGATGGGTGTAAAAGTCGCGCTTCAGCTCATCCACCTCGCGGCGTATGCGTTCGATTTCCACCTTTGTTTCTCCCGTGGGAGTTACGAGCCTTGTCAAATCGGCTACGTCACGTTCGAGCGCATCAATCTCGAGCTGGCGTTTCCTATCGATTTCTTTCTTGTATGGAACTATCACGCGGCCAGGCTTCTCGATCGTAGCGAGTTCCTTTGATATCCCGGACTTCTCGGCTTCGGCTTCTTTCTTGCGCAACTTAGCAAGTTCACGCCGTCGCCGGAGCCGTTCGCGAATTTGCTGGCGTTTGCTCATTGCACTACAGCAACCGAATCCGTACCGCAGATCTCTCGCACACGCTCCAGCAGTTCTCGGTCGGCCATTACCGCACTTCCAGCTTCCAGCGTGGCTTCCGAGCCGTCCGATTGCACCAGTTCGAACGCTACGCGGCAGCGCCCGGGCCGCTTCGTAAATAATTCCTGCAGGCGGTCCAGCGCGTCCGAATCCACGGAGCCAAGGTCAACTCGAACGCGCAGCAAGCTGGGTGCGCGATCCGTGATCTGGTCGAGCAGCCGGGCATCCGAGACAATCAGACGCGTGCCTACGTCTTCGACCGCGACACGCCCTTTGGCGAGTAAGGGCGTATTAGCCTTGAGGATCGCCTCCAGCTTCTGAAAAGCCTCGGGAAAGACCAGCGCCTCAATGACTCCGGTACGATCTTGAAGCGTCAAAATCGTCCAGCGCGCCCCCCGTCTGGAACGCATCGGGCGCGACTGCACGATAATTCCTGCAACAACGATGTCTTCGCCGTTCCGACGGGCTTCCATGGTTGAAAGATCGACCGCGTTCAAATCCTTCTGGCGCCCGGCATATTTATCCATAGGGTGACCCGAAATGTAGAAGCCGAGCGTCGCGTATTCCCCCCCGAGGAGCTGTTCCTCAGTCCAATCGTCGGCCTCGGGTAACGAACTCTCATGCCAAGTCTCCGCCTGTATGTGGCTGGAACTTGATCCCAAAAGAAAAAGGCCTCCTTGGCCGACTGCTTTCGCCTGCGATTTTTTCTGGCCGCGCATGATCGCTTGATCGATCGCAGCAAACAGGCGCCCTCTCGAAGCGTCGAGGCAATCCAAGGCGCCTGCCTTTACCAGGCTCTCGAGCACCCGCTTATTCAAACACCTCGGTTCAATAGCTTCACAAAAACTGAAAAGGTCTCGAAACTTAACTCCGTCCGCCCGTGCATCGCAGATAGCTTTGGCTGTGTTCTCGCCGACATTCTTGATCGCCGCCAGACCGAATCGAATGTCATCGCCTACCGGCGTAAAGTATAGGCCGCTTTCTTGCACGCAGGGAGGCAAGACTCGGATGCCCAAACCGCGCGCCTCATTGATGTACTTGACTACCTTCTCAGTGTTCCCCGCTTCTGAGCTAAGCATCGCAGCCATGAATTCCACGGGGAAATGAACCTTGAGATATGCCGTCTGGTATGCCAGCAAGGCATAGGCGCACGCATGCGCTTTGGGAAAACCGTAAAGCGCAAACTCTTCCATCAGGTCGAACAACTTCTCGGCTTTCTTTGCAGGAACTTTTCGCGCGGCGCAACCGGTGAGAAATTTTTCACGCTGCGCCGCCATGACTTCGACCTTTTTCTTGCCCATGGCGCTGCGTAGGATGTCCGCTTCACCGAGGGTAAACCCCGCGATCCGGTTGGCTATCTGCATAACCTGTTCCTGGAAAACGATCACTCCCCAGGTTTCCGCAAGGATTTCCTCAAGTTGTGGAAGGTCATAGGTAACTTTCTTCTTGCCCTGTTTGCGCGACATGAATTCGTCGATCATGCCGCCCTGAATCGGGCCAGGACGGTACAAAGCGTTCAGCGCGGTAAGATCTTCGAGCCGGGTTGGCTGATAACGCTTAAGAATGTCGCGCATCCCATGCGACTCAAACTGAAAGATACCGCTCGTATCACCCCGCGCAAAGAGAGCGTAGGTTGCCGTATCGTCGAGGGGAAGGACGGTCAGGTCGAAGTCCACGCCGCGATTATGCTTGATCATTTTAACAGCGTCGTCGAGCACGGTCAGCGTGGTCAACCCCAGAAAATCCATTTTCAGGAGGCCGATGCGTCCCAGTGCGTTCATGTCGTACTGGGTCGTTATTTCATCTTTGCTGGACTTGTACAACGGAACGATTTCTGTGAGCGGCTGCGGGGAGATGACCACCCCCGCTGCGTGAGTGGAAGCATGGCGCGCCAAACCTTCCAATCGCAGCGCTACTTCAATAAGTTCTTTGACTTTCTCGTCCTTTCGCGCCGCTTCAAGTTGTGGCGATTGCCTCAGCGCTTCTTCCAACGAAATATTGATGGTTAACGGAACGAGCTTTGCGAGTTTATCCACATCGCCGTACGGCATATCCAGCGCGCGTCCCGCGTCTTTCAACACCGCTTTGGCGGCCATAGTTCCGAAGGTAATAATTTGCGCCACATTCTTTTCGCCGTATTTTTGGCGGACGTATTCGATCACTTCACCACGCCGACGCATGCAAAAATCAATGTCAATGTCGGGCATCGAAATTCGCTCGGGATTCAAAAAGCGTTCGAACAGAAGATCGTACTGCAGCGGATCCACATCGGTGATGTGTAGCGAATAACTCACCAGGCTCCCGGCCGCCGATCCTCTTCCCGGGCCAACGGGGACCCCCTGCGCTTTCGCATAGTGAATGAAGTCCCAAACGATCAAAAAGTAGCCCGCGAACCGCATCTTCTTGATCATCTCGATCTCGTCGGTAAGCCGCCGCTCGTATTCCTCAAGCGAATGGCGCAGCCGGTTTTCCTTAACGAGCCGCTCGATCTGCGGCCCACGCGATTGAAAACCTTCGCGAACAGTTTTCTCGAAATACGAATCGGCGGTGTGGCCGTCCGGCACCTTGAAGTCGGGGAACGGATTGTTCACGCGCTGAATCTTAACGTTGCAGCGATCCGCGATCGCCACCGTGCGAGAAACGGCATCCGGCAGTTCACGGAACACTTGCGCCATTTCTTCGGCGGTCTTGAAATAAAACTGGTCGGTGGCGAATTTCATGCGCTGGCCGTCGCTCATGGTCTTACCGGTCTGGATGCACATCAGCACTTCTTGCGCATGAGAATCTGACTGAGTAAGGTAATGGCAATCGTTCGTGGCAACCAGCGGGATCCCGCTCTCTTTGGAAAGCTTCACAAGGTCACGATTGACCCGTATATCCATTTCCAAACCCTGGTCTTGGACCTCGAGAAAAAAATTTCCTTTCCCAAAGATGTCGCGCAGTCGATAGGCACTGGTCTTCGCTTGTTCGTACTTGTCGGCCAACAATGCATCGGCAACTTCTCCGCGAAGACATGCGGAGAGAGCGATCAGCCCTTTGCTGTGCTTCGCCAGGAGTTCGTGATCGACGCGCGGCTTGTAATAAAAACCGTCCAGATAGCCGGTGGAGACCAACTGCATCAGGTTCCGATAGCCTTCGTCCGTTTCGCAAAGTAGCACGAGATGGTTGGAACGCTCTGCTCCCGTGCCTCGAGCCTTATGATTGTCGGGTGCCACGTACATTTCGCAACCGATGATCGGCTTCACGCCATGAGTTGTTGCTTGATGATAAAAGTTAGCCGCCGCGAAAAGATTGCCGTGGTCCGTTACCGCTACTGCCGGCATTCCGCGCCGGGCGGCTTCGGCTGTCAATTCACCAATTTCGCAAGCGCCGTCGAGAAGAGAGTAATCCGTATGCAAATGAAGATGAACGAAGTTCGAAGAATTCATGCGTAGCTTATTCTAAACCACTTCGCCAGTTCGCGTACCTTCAATCGTAATTTCAAATCTGACATGTTGAATGCTGTTTTTTGCACGATTGCCGGCGCCATCCTTAGCAAGAGATTCTGGCGAGATGCACTCACACCGAAAAATCAACGCCCTGATTTTCTCGTGCCATGTGCTTTCGACTTCGCTTGACGGCTCGGGGCATGCTTCTTACCTGCTGTTGAAGCCTTGGATTTGTGCGCTGCCTCGGCGTGCTTTGCCTGCGCTCTGGCGCCGATTGCTGCGGCTGCCGACTGCGGCTGTTTTGCAGTACCTTGCTGACCTTTCGCAGCGCTAACTGCGGATTTTGCGACGGTCGGGGCCTGAGCCGCAGTTTGCTTTGGCTTTCCCGTTCCCTTAGCGTCTGCTTCCACGCCTTTTACTTCGCCCTTCTCCCCCTTGCGCTTCTTCTCTGGCTTTTCGATTTTCTTGGGCTCGTCCTTGATGCCCGCCAGATTGCGGAGAATTTTCGTTCGGTCTTCAGGTAGTTTTCCTTTCCCGCGCAACTGCATTTCAAACAGTTGCTCGATAACCTTATCGAATTTCGGCCCGCGTGCAACTCCCAGGGCCGCGAGCTCCGCCTGAGGCAAAGATTGCCGCAGCGGACGCCATTTCTGGATGTAATTGCGGAATTTCGAGATCACCCGCGGATTTGGCATCTCGACTTCGATGAATACGAGCATTTCAGCCGGGAGCGACGCGATGTAGAAATAGGCGTCTTTCGGTGTGTTCGTTTTTCGTCCCTTCAGTATCTTCACTACTTTCTGCGCTTCGGGAACCAGATCGGCTACCGCCTCTATGTCAGCCGATCGGAATTGCATGGTTCGCAACGCCGCCGCTTCCTCGCGCGGTTTCAGTCGCCCCAGCGTGTAAAACGTCACAGCATGCTGCAATCGCGGCCGCAGCCCTCCGGAGTAAAGGTTCGAGCGTATTTTCCCCATTTTGTTCAGGCTGTCATAATCCGGCTTGCGCTTTTGCAAATTCGGATGGATTAAGGCGAGCATTCCGTGCGCTTCCCATTGCTTCAAGGTCGCTACAGGATTATCTTCACGCGCGAGCGCTTGCATTTCATGTCCCACATCGACCGGTTCGATATTCTGATTCATGCCGCGTTCCATCGCCAGGTCGAACCATTCCTGCGTGCGGGGCTCCATTTTGAAGCCCATTCGTGCGCAGTAACGGAGAATCCGCATCAGCCGGATAGGCTGATTCGTAAACGCATGAATCGATAAGGAGCGGATTTCCTGTTTTTCAAGATCGGCAAGACCGTTCATAGGATCAAGCAGCAGACCCCGCGACTGCGTATTCAGCGAAATAGCGATCGCATTCACTCCAAAATCACGCCTGCGAAGATCTTCCATCACGCTGGAAAAGCGATATTCCGGCTTCACGCCAGGCCGTTCATACACGTCCTCGCGCGCTCCTGAAATTGAACCGTCCACGTCTCCGGCAAAAATCATTTCGTGGTGCCGCAGTTTCTCGCTCTCCCACACAACCCGCGCTCCACCTTTCTCCAATTCCTTAACCATCCGGACAGGATTTCCCTCCAACGTGAAATCAAGATCACGAATGGGCATCCCCGAAATCAGATCGCGAACCGCGCCGCCAGTGAGATACACATTAACTTCCTGCGAGCGCGACAGTTCCTGGACGCGCTCCAGCACCGCCCGCTGCTCGGGCGACAGCCGGCTTTCCAACAAATACATATAATCGGGCATGTGCTTCTGTTCCTCCTCGATTTACCGCGCACTTTTCAGGCGCGCGGATGATGCGCCTTATAAACTTGCTTCAATCGTTCTTCCACCACGTGCGTGTAAATCTGCGTAGTGGATATGTCGGAGTGGCCTAGCATCATTTGTACTGAGCGAAGATCAGCGCCGCGGTCGAGCAAATGGGTGGCAAAACTGTGCCGCAGCATGTGCGGCTTGAGTGCTTTGCGCAATCCGGCTTTGCGCCCGTACAGTCCCAGAGTCCTCCAAAAACCGATCCGGTCCAGCTTCGATCCTTTGCGATTGATGAAAAGATATTTCGAGGAATGCTCGCCAAGAATTTCGGGACGGGCCTTTTGAATGTAGAGTTGGAGCACGGCTAGAGCGTTCTTTCCGACCGGTACCAGCCGTTCCTTGTTCCCCTTGCCTAGGCATCGCAATGAGCCTGAGTCCGCGTGCAAATCATCTACGGCCAAGCTGCACAGCTCCGAAACGCGCAGGCCGGACGAATAAAGCAACTCAATCATGGCTTTATCGCGCAATCCGAGGGCGGAAGACGTATCCGGCTGCGCGAGGAGCCGATCCACTTCCTCGACGCTAAGGAACTGCGGCAGGCTTTGCCGGAATTTCGGCGATTCCACCGTCACCACCGGATCTTCCGAGATTAATTCTTCACTCGCGAGAAATCGGAAAAGTTGCCTCAGCGAAACTAGATGGCGGGCCACCGAGCGCGCGTCGAGCTTCCGCGCATATAACGTTGTTAGAAAGTCGACGACGTCTCCGCGTTTTACCTGCGTCGCCTTCTCCAGCCCTCTCTTCGTCGCAAACTCGCAGAATTTTTCCAGGTCTCGACGGTAGGCATCGATCGTGTTTTGAGAGAGTGCCTTTTCAACGCGCAGGTAACTCAAAAATGAATGGATCGCCGCTTCCACTACTTCCCCCCGGTTTCTCTATCGCATCTCGATCAGAGTATATTCAGGCTTCCATTCCAGCGGTCGAAGCCGTTTCCGGCTGCGCCCGGCGCAACATCAGAAAAAGTTCAGGCAATTCTTCGCACCGTAGAACCCATGCGAGCCCGAAATAAATTCCGACCGAACCCAGAATCATGGCTGCCAGTAATCCAGCCTGAGAAACAACATGGCCGATATTCGCGAAATCCGAATAGCGAAGCGCGGCGAAACACGCCGCGGCCATGGCTGCAGCGCAAATCGTCATCTTGGCGATCGAACTGACAATCCCGCGCGCACCCAGAGCGCCGTATCGCCCGCGAAAAATATAAAAAAGCAGAGCGAAATTGAAATAGGCCGCCAGCGAACTAGCCAGCGCGGGGCTTGCGTTCCACAAGTATCGCGAGAAAGCGAATAACAGAAGGACGTTCAGGGCAATATGCAAGCCCAGAGAATAAATTCCGACGCGAGTGGGCGTCATGGTGTCGTGCGTTGAATAATACATGGGCGTAATCAACTTGATGGCCGCAAATGCCGGCAAACCGAGCGAATAATAAAGAAGCGCATGCGACGTAAGCGCTGTCGATTCGGACATGAACTGGCCGTGCTGAAACAATACCTTCGTAATCGGCACGCGCAGCAAGATCAATCCTACCGCTGCCGGGATGGTTATGAATGAAACGACCCGCACCGCAAACTCGAATGTGCGCTTCATCTCGTCATACTTTCCATCCGCCGCTTGATGCGACATAGTCGGCAGAATCGCCGTCGACAACGCAATCGCGTATCCTCCTAATACCAGTTCCATCACACGATCCGCTATGTAAAGTGACGTAATGCTTCCCGTCGGCATTCGCGGCGACGTCGCAAAAATCGTATCCACAAAAAAATTGATCTGAAACACGCCCATTCCGAAGAAAACCGGACCCATGAGCTTACCGACCTTGCGCACTCCGGGATCCCGGAATGACACATCCGCGCGAAAGCGCATGCCCCGTTTCCATAACGCCGGAATCTGCATCGCCAGTTGCAGCGCTGAGCCAATCAATATTCCGATGGCTAGCGCTAGCGCTGGAGTGCGGTAAACCAGCGGCGTGATCCGGAGGATCGGCTTGTACACAATCCCAAGCGAAAATACTATAAACACCAAATTAAATAGAATCGAGGTCGAGGCCGGCAGCGCAAATACATGGAAGCTGTTAAGTATCGCCGCCGCTAGTGCTGCAAGTCCTAGGAAAAACACACATGGGAAAATGATTCGGTTCAGAAAAATCGCCAAATCCCAGTGCACCGTGCTGATTCCGAAAAAAGTGAAAACGCCGATCACTTGTTTCGAGAATATGCATCCCAAAATGGCGATAACAGCCAGAATCGCTGCCATGTCCCAGAATACTTTCTGCGCGAAATCCCAAGCTTGGTCCCGCGATTTTCCGCGCAGATATCCCGTAAAGACCGGGATGAACGACGCCCCCAGGGCTCCCTCCCCGGTCATCCGGCGAATCATATTGGGAATGCGGAAAGCCAGGATGAATGCATCAGCAGCTGGTGAGGTGCCAAGGAGCAGCGCCACCCGCTGATCCCGTAAGTATCCGCAAATACGGCTGATAACGGTGACCAGGGCTATTACGGAGGCAGACTTTAGAATCTGTCCTTTGACGGTCAATCGGCGGTTGCTCCGATGCTAACCCTTTAAGCACCAATAACTTGACAAAAAATCACGTAAGGATAACATAACCAGTGAGGAGATAGCAATAAAATGCCCCAAGATCCTGAAATCTGGAGCCAATTCTCCGAAGTACGTCCATAATCCCTTCTCACTCTTGACCTTCTGGACCATGCACCTAGGGACGATCAAACCATGGCACGAGTAAAGAGTCTGGCCGTAGCCTCCACTCACAAGAAAGTGGTCGTGCTACTGCTTGACCAAACACCCGTGAAGGGATATCTGAATGCAACCGACCTCGGACGAGCGGAAACCATCGATTTGCTCACTCCGGATGGCGAACACCGCTCTATTGAATTATCTGAGATCAAGTCGATCCACTTCGTTCGCGAGTTCGTTGACACATTCTCGCCGGAACGCAAGGTCTTCCTAAGCCGCCCTAAGCTCGACGGACTGTGGGTACGTCTCCGTTTTCGCGACGACGACGTTATGGAGGGCATCGTCGCGAATGACCTTCTCGACCTGCTGGACAAGGGCGTCCATCTGACCCCGCCGGACCTCCACGGCAATACCATGCGCCTGTTTATTCCACGTTCAGCCTTGGCCGAAGTTAAAGTTCTAGGCGTGGTTGGTGTCGCGCGCAGAAGCCCCGCCGATTCCCGAGCCGCGACGCCAGCGTCACAATCCAAATTGTTCACCGAGTAGCGAATCCCGCGCCGCGCATCATCCTTTATCGCCCGTCATGGTCTTGATATACATTGATAGTGTTGCGCGCGATCAAAAGAGGAGAATCGTCGATGAAACTTGAAGCAATCTCGAAAGCCCTGGGCTGCCAACTTGATGGCGATCCCAATGTCGAAATAAACGGGGTTGCGGGAATCGAAGAAGCGAAGCCCGGAGAATTGACATTTCTCGCCAACCGAAGGTATCGCCCGCTACTATCGTCGACGCGAGCTTCAGCTATTATCGTAGCGAAAGACGCTGGCGCCATACGTATCGACGCGCTGCGTTCGGCCAACCCTCATCTCGACTTCGCGCGAGCTATTGAGTTATTTCATGAAGCACCCAAATACGCTCCCGGCGTTCACCCTACGGCGATCGTGGAAAAGTCCGCGAGAATTGGCGCTGACGTGCATATCGGTCCCTATTGTTTCGTGGATGCAGGGGCGGAAATAGGATCGAGAGCGGTACTGCATAGTTTTGTCACCATTTATCGCGGTAGCAAGATCGGCGATGATTTTTTCGCTCACTCTCACGTTTGCGTGCGCGAAGGCTCGCGCATCGGCAATCGCGTGCTATTGCAAAACGGCGTAGTCATCGGAAGCGACGGGTACGGATTTGCGCGCCAGTCCGACGGAAAGTGGTACAAAATCCGCCAATCGGGCACAACTGTGATCGAAGATGACGTAGAGATCCAGGCGCACAGTGCCGTTGACCGCGCCACCATCGGAGAAACTCGAATCGGCCGCGGCACAAAGATCGACAACTTGGTGCAGGTCGGACACGCGTCCAAAGTCGGCGAAGACACTATGCTTTGCGGCCAGGTCGGTCTGGCCGGCACCACGCGAGTGGGAAATCATTGCATTTTGGCGGGCCAAGTCGGAGTCGCCGGCCATCTCACCATCGGCGATGGCACAACGCTGACGGCGCAGACTGGTGTGCCCAACGATGTGCCGGCCGGAGTCGTTTATTCCGGTTACCCAGCGATGGATAGTTTGGCGTGGCGAAAGTCTGTAGCTTTGTTCGGCCGTCTGCCTGAACTTCAGAAGGAATTGCGCGAACTTCAAAAGACAGTTTCGAGACTGGCGTCAAGGCAGGAAACGGCATAACGCTTCGGCCTCTATCTGCTAACGCGGGCACGCATCAATTTCCAACATCGGCGGGCTTGACCGGCTTTTGTTCATCAGGCAGTCCAGCAGCCACCAATTCTTCAACTCGCGCCAACAAATCCCCACGCTTCTCGACCGTGTAAGACGAAACATCCACGGCTGGTCCAAATCGTATAGTGACCTCTCCCGGATGCACACTCCATTCTCCTTTGCGCAACAAATCCTGGGCGCCCACGATTGATACCGGCACAACCGGAAGGCCTGCTCGAATCGCCATCACAAATGTTCCCTTCTTGAATGGCAGCAAGCGCCCATCCCGACTCCGAGTTCCCTCAGGATAAACCGCGAACGATAATCCTTCTTTTAGATATTTCACCGCCGTCTCGACGCTTCCAGCGGCCGCTTCCCTGTTGTCGCGATCCACGGGCACGAAGTTTGCCATGCGCATTGCCATCCCGAGCACCGGGATCCTGAACACTTGTTTTTTAACCAGTATCGCCACTCGGCGCGGTATTGCCGGAACAAAAGCGAGCGGGTCCATGTTCGACACATGGTTCGCCGCGAAAACACACACGCCAGGGGGGATATCGCCAGCGCCTTCCACGCGCACACGAACTCCCGCAATTCGCACAGCCGCGCGCACAAACTTCATCGCGACCTGATACATGAAATCCACGCTACCTGTTGCGAAGCTCCACAGTATCAGCCACGGCATTACCAGAAATATTCCAAAGGCGAGATAAACGACAGCAAGAATGGTGCGAATCATGGCAAACGCATTTAATTAACGGTGCCGCGCAGCCAGCCTTCTCTGATTCTCTTCTGCTTGTCAGTGGCATGCGCTGCTTCGGAGATTGAATAAACCTTTAGTTCGTTCGAACCAAGCGCGAATGAGATGTCCCGCTCGTTACCGTCGCGTTGCACCCGCAGCTTGATTGTTTCGCCAGGCGAATGCTGGCGCACCCAGGCCGGTAGATATGCCGGCATGTTTTCTCCATTCAATTGCAATAAAACGTCACCAGCAAGAAGTCCTGCAGTCTCCGCTGCGCTTCCTGGCGCTACTTGAGACACCGCTGCCGCTGAGCCCGGGGCGCGCCCAATCCAGAATCCCAACTCTGCTGTCTTGTGCGTCTCCACTTTTATTTCCAGGCCTGCTGCAGCCAAGAATTTGTCGTAAGGTATTTCTTCCGTACCGGCGATATATTGCCGAAAGAAATCGGCAAGGCTTGTTCCGGATACTCCCTCGGCCGCTGCGCGGACACCAGCGCTGTCATCGTAAAACTTCCGCTGTTTTGCGTACTCGTCATTCATGCGCCTCATGACGTCGTCGAGCGATTTATGGTTGTCCGTGGCATCGCGAATCGCGAGGTCAAGCATCTCTCCGACGATCTGGCCCTTGTTGTAGTACGAAATGCTGCGGTCGGGCTGACGATAATCGTCATATTTTTCGAGCCAGGCATCCAGGCTGGACTCCTCCACACTCTGCCACAAACGCGCCGGGCGCGAATCGAGGTCGCTAATTTGTGCCGCCAAGTCCCCATAGAATTTCTCTTTCGGCCAAAGGTCGCTGCGCTCGAGCGTGTAGGCGGCATATGTGCTTGTTACGCCTTCCGCAAACCACAACGCTCGCGTGTACTGCTCCTTTGTGAAGTCCACCGGCTCCAGCGTCTGTGGGCGTATTCGCTTCACGTTCCAAGCGTGAAAAAATTCGTGGGCCGCTATCGCGCTTGCGCTTTCCACCGAACCGGCTCCGATCGCCGTGCAGTTAGAATGCTCCATCCCCCCGCCACCAGATTCCGTATACGGGCCAATGTGAAAAAAGAAGGTGTATTGGTGAAATGGAGCGCCGCCCATCAACTGCAATTCGTAGGCAGTTATGCGCCGCAGGGATTCTTCCAGCCGGTCCCGCCGCCATGTCTTGGCGTCCACTAGGACGCGGAAGTGCGCGCTGCCTTGGTCAAATCCGAATTCTTCAAATTTTCCAATTTCAACAGGCGCGTCCACCAGCGTGTCATAGCTCGAAGCCGAAAATGAATTCAGCGTTTCGCCCACCGGTAATTCTGCCGCAGCGCGCCAACCCGTCGGGACGTCGTCAAACTCTACCGTCGTGTCTTCACTACGCCGGTCTGGGATGTACATGAGGACTTCAGCAAAATTGACGAATGCGTGCTTGGCATTCAATTGCGAATTGAAGGGACCTGGCTCATCCCACAAGATTGAATATCGTATCGTCCAGTTGGAAAACCCGGCAGAGTTTGCGGTTGCTGCCGGACGAACCTCCCAGGTTTGTTTGTCCACCTCCCGAACGGACAGTTTCTCGCCCATCGTTCCGGATTCAGCGAACGAGCTCGCCTCCACATCGCGGACTCGGTATGCGAAATCGCGCACTTGATAAAGCGCGTTCCACGCAGGAATCGCGACAGAAATACCGTCGGCCGGGTGCGGGACGGTCATCGTCACTTGAAAAGAGTGCCGCTCCGGATTCTTCAGCGAGATTTTGTAATGGATCGTCGCTTCGGCAGGGCGCACGGTAAAGAGAAAAACAAAGGTACCGAGACAAACCAATCGACGAAGAGCCTTATTGCTCATGTGCGCGCCGCCGCGAGTGATTTAAGTTTCTCTAGCAGCTTGTTGGATAGCCCGTCGAAGCTTCCGTTCGACATCACTATCACCATCTCTCCCGGCTTTGCATTCTCCACCAGATACTCAGCAATTTCGTCCGAGGACTCAAATGCCTTGGCTGGACGTCCCCGATCGAGTAATGAATCCGCAATTTGTTCGGGCGAGAGGCGCTCTTCTTCTCCGAGCAACTGCGCTCGATTCACAGGCCCAATAAGTACGGCATCGGCAATCGCCAGGGCGTCGGGGAGGACATGCTGAAATATTTTTCGACGCATCGTATTTGAGCGGGGCTCGATCGCTGCCCAGATCTTTCGTCCGGCCCAACGCGTTCGCGCAGCCTCTAACGTCAGGCGAATAGCAGTTGGGTGGTGAGCGAAATCTTCTACTACCAGGACGCCGTTCTCTTCACCTTTGATCTCCATTCGTTTGCGCACGCCCTGAAACGTCGCAAGTGCGCCCTCAATAGCCTCGCATTCGACTCCGCGCCCGTACGCGAGCGCGATGGCCGCGAGGGCATCGAGAACGTTGTGTTTTCCTGCAGCCGGCATGCGAACGCGGGTCACTTCACTGCCGCGAAAGGCCACGCGAAATTCCGTAGCTGAGTCTTGCCATATGATGTCGCCCGCATACCAGTCGCATTCGGGCGTGAGCCCAAAAGTCTCAACGGTGCAAAACGCCCTGGCGACCGCTTCTCGAAGGTCGGCACTTTCGCCCCAAATCAATATGCGTCCGCGCCGCGGTACCAGGTTAACAAGCCGCCGAAATTGCAGAGCGATTGCCGCGAGATCGGGGTAAATGTCCGCGTGATCGTACTCCAGCGAAGTAAGAATCAATTCGTCCGGATGATAGTGCAGGAATTTCGGCCCACGGTCGAAGAATGCGGTCTCGTACTCGTCGCCCTCGATGATGAACTCTTCCCCACCGCCAAGACCGTAGCTTCTATCATTGAAATTTGGGATGACCCCGCCTACCAGAAAATCCGGCCGCCGCCCAGCCGTATGAAATATCCAGGCGAGCATTGCGGTCGTGGTGGTTTTGCCATGCGTCCCAGCCACCACGATCGAGCTGTGTCCTGGAATGAAATATTGCTCAAGCAGCTGTGGCATCGAGCAGTACGGAATTTTTTCGTCGAGGATGTATTCGATCTCAGCATTTCCGCGAGCGACGATGTTCCCCACCACCGCAAGGTCCGGTGCCGGACGCAGATTCTCCTCTCGAAATCCTTCGTTCCAGCGTATCTCGAGTGAATCCAGCAGCGTCGAAGCCGGCGGATATACGCCCACGTCAGAGCCGCTAACCTGAAATCCGCGCTCCTTCAACATTCCGGCTACAGGCGCCATAGCCGCGCCGGCGATGCCGAGCAAGTGCATGTGTTCCGGTTTTCGTCCTACCATTCAAGCCTCACCGGTGTTTCGAATTCTACGCTGTGCATGCTGGCTCCAAAATTTCCAACGCCGAGGCACTGGACTCGTTCGCAGAAAGTCGCGCCCGAACTCCCAAGGGCAGCGTCAACATGGGCCGCGAAGTGTGCCCAATCGCCGCTCCCCATACGATGGGAAATCCCAACGGCTTCAGTATTCGTCGAGCGACGTCCTTCACCGTTTCAGTCCCGGCCGGCCCTTCGCAATCAGGGAAATCGCCAAGAATAACGCCGGAAACGCCACGGAATTTCCCTGCCTGCTTAAGGTGCATCAGGGCACGGTCAACCTGCCACGGCTTCATTCCCCTGTCTTCGAGAACCAGAATTGCGCCATGGGTGTCCAGCTCCCATGCGGTGCCCAGCGTCGTTTCGACCAGCGTCATGCAACCGCCGAGAAGCGTGCCGTCCACTTTCCCGGGAGTCAACGATTCAGCGCTGTCCAGGCCGATAGTCCAACCATGTCGAGTCTCTCCGATCGCGCTCGAAAAACTTTTGCCGTCGTAACCCTCGGCGAGTCCTTCACCTTTATCGAATCCGGACGCGACCATCGGACCATAGAACGTAACCCATCGGAATTTTTGCCATAGAAATATTTGAAGTGACGTAACGTCGCTATATCCCAACAAAATCTTAGGAGCGGACAGGGCGACGCTAAGACCATCCAACAAATAGTTCGACCCGTATCCGCCACGCGTGCAAAAAATCGCCCGCGCGTCGGCCTCGCTAAATGCCTCCTTTAGCGCAGTGACCCGCTCCGAAGCGCTTCCGGCAAAAAATCCACCGCGCGCGAAGACGCCAGCATCACTCATTCGGGTTCTGTACCCGAGTCGCGCGAGTTCTCTGCTGCCCTTTTCGACTCGATCTCGTTCGACCGGGCTGGAAAGAGAAACTGTCCGAATCACGTCTTCCGGCCTGAGAGCCTGTGGTTTGAAAGGTTGGGGCATGGGCCGCAACCGAGAATAAGGAGTTTCTACCGGGTAGTCCAGCCAACATGCGCTTACGGTTTACATCCCAGCAGCGCCGACCTCGGGCATTAAAAAGAAGTCAGCGTAAGCAGTACGTCCCCATATCCGCTCACCGGCGCGGTCTTTACTGGAGATGCGGAAGAGAAAGCCGCCACTCGGCCGTTTGAAATGATGGGCACCGGCGAAAATTGATCGACACTTAACGCCGGCGCTTGCGACAAATTCACTGGAGCAGCCACCGCGACCGTGCGAGCCGTACACCCGCTTGGCGCACCGAAACACGTGTCGCGCACGAATAAAAACGTCTCCACAAAATGTTGCCGCTTTGCGCTATTCGAAATGCCGGAGATAAAACTGACGTACCGGCCGGATGCGCTGATCCACGGGGCAAACGCGTCTGTGTTCGTCGTAATACCTGCGGCTTGAGCACCAAGTGGCGTCGTGGTCTGAATGCATCCATCGGGAGCTGTTGCGCCCAGACAGGTATCGCGCAAAAAGATATTCGTCTGCGAGTGCGACGCCTCAGCCGCAAGGTTGGAGGCACCTGACTGAAATACAACGAAACGTCCGTCACCGCTTACCGCAGGAGCTCCGCTTTGCCCGTTGCCAGGCTGCCCAGCACCAGAAACCGAGACTTCAACAGTTGAAGGAACGCACGCTGCGGGGGCGTTCGACCCTAAACAAGTATCGCGAAGGAGAATCTGAGAAGGACGGCGGCTTGCATTTGCCCCAGGCCCGGGTTCCCCAGCCACAAATGCGACATATCGCCCGTCCGCAGAAATTGCTGGACTCTGAGGTTCCAATCCGTCGGCCTGGTAGTGGGAGTCGATCGGAATCTCCAAGCTCTTCGCGATACAGGATTTTCCAGCCGTCGGACCCGCGCAAGTGTCTCGTACAAAGACTCGAGATCCTGATCCGGTTTGTCCCGCAGCCAAGTTTGCAGCCGAAGAAGCGAACGCGATGAACCGTCCATCGGCGCTGATTGAAGCAGATCCGCTATCACCACCAGCCGCAAATTCGCCCTCGTTGTTCACAGACACAGATTCCGTGTGAGGCTCGCAACCTAAAGGCGCATTCCCACCAACGCAAAGATCGCGCACAAACAGGTTCTTCGCAGTGGAGGCCGACGTGCCCTGCTGTCCGAAAACAAGATTCGTCGCCGCAGACTGAAAGACTATAAACCTGCCATCGGCGCTCATTGCTACCTGGCTGCCTCCCACCGCGTTGGGGGCGCTACCGTCGCTCGCCAGGTCCACGGCCGATGTTTTCGCCGTGCACGAACCGGCGCCCAAACAAGTGTCACGCACAAAAATGTTTCCGTGCGAGCCTTGCGTCACCAAATTTTTCGCTTCCGAGAAGAATGCGACAAATCTGCCGTCGGCGCTCATCGCCGGCGCCGCACTGGGCCCATCCGCCGGCCCTCCAGAGCCATTCACTGATGCAACCATGGGGAAGGCGGCGGCGTTACTCGACATAAAGCTAAAAGTCACCGAAGGCGAAATTACTTGACTGCCGCCCGGCGTGGTATTGAACACGCTTACGCTAGCGAAACCCGCCGTCGCGATGTCGCTTGCTGGAACGTTCGCTGTCAAGCTAGTGCTGCTGACAAAAGTGGTTGCAAGAGGCCCGGAATTCCAGGCGATCGTCGAACCCGGTGTCTGTACCGTGTTGTTTACAATTATCGGAGCTACGAAGTTCGAGCCGTTAACCGTGAGCGTGAAAGCACCGCTGCCTGGAGTTGCGCTGGCCGGAGAAAGACTGGTAATCGAGGGGCCACCATTCTGCACCGCGTTAATTGTGAAGGTGGCTGCAAGCGACGGTCCTCCTGGTTCCGGGTTTGTCACCGTAATGGCGGCAATACCCGGAGTCGCTACGTCAGTCGCAAGAATACTAACAGCAAGTTGCGTGGTAACCGTATTCAGCTTGCTGGTGCGAAGCGAACCGTTCCAAAAAACCTGTGATGGCGGGCTAGTCACGAAACCAGTTCCGGAAATGAATAGCGTAAACATTTGGCTGCCAGCCGTAATGCTTGACGGGAAAAGACCAGTTATTACAGGAGTCGGCGGGGGCGTGGTGGTAGAAGAGCCGCAACTCCCGAGCATGGTCGTAATCGCAAGGAGCGCTGCGAGAGCAGTCCACCGCAAACGAATCAATTCCATCCTCCTGTGACTCTTCCGAGAGCCCGGCGCCGCTCGCCATAATAGAGCGGCTTGCAAGCGGAGCGGGGAACCCTGAACAATTTCAACTGCGCATCACAAATCAAAATTGACACCCACTCCCCGACCGTCAACTCGGATTCCCGGCGGCAGGCTTTGGTTGGCCGGCGTGTCGTTTTTCAAATTTGGCGGTTAGAATCGATCGAACCTGAGCACTCGGGTTCGTCTCGATTGCATCCGCTTACAACTTGAACGTGGTGAGCTGCAAGAACCGCCGCGCTCGAGCATTTATTTCTCGAAGGGTCAGATTGGTCAGGCGTTCGACGCCAAACCGCTCGACCGCGAAACTTCCGAGCACCGATCCGTACACCATCGCGCGGCGCAGAGTCTGGTCGTTGACTCTCCCCTCCCGGGCGAGATACCCCATGAAACCGCCTGCAAAGCTATCACCCGCTCCCGTAGGATCGTGCACCTCTTCAAGCGGAAACGCCGGCACGGAGAACAGGAAATTGTTGTGGACCATTAAAGCTCCGTGCTCGCCGCGCTTGATTACCAAAGTTCGCGGCCCCATTTTGAAGACTTGCTTGGCCGCACGCATCAGGTTGTGTTCTCCCGTCAACTGGCGAGTCTCGTCATCATTGATCATCAGGATCTGCGTGTGCTTCAGCGTCTCGCGCAATTCGGCTGGCGTGCCCTCGATCCAATAATTCATGGTGTCGAGTCCGACTACTTTCGGTTTGCACTTCATTTGTTTCAGCACCGAGCGCTGCAACGTCGGGTCGATATTGCCGAGAAAAACGAACGACGAATCGCAGTATGTGTCCGGCAACGTGGGACGAAAATTTGCGAACACGTTCAACTCGGTCGCCAGCGTCGTGCGTTCGTTCATATTCTTGCTGTACTTGCCCGACCAGAAAAATGTTTTCCCGGCCGCATGCTCCAGGCCGGTCAGATCGATATGACGGCCGTGAAAAACAGCTTTGTCTTTTGCGCTGAAATCATCTCCGACAATGGCAACCACTCGGACCGGCGCGAAATGGCTGGCGGCCAGCGCAAAATAACTCGCCGCGCCTCCCAGCGTTCGTTCCACTTTGCCGTGGGGCGTTTCGAGAGCATCGAAAGCGACAGATCCGACAACGAGCAGTGACATTCAGTCTCCTAATCAGGAAATATATTTGCCGATAATTGGCGCGAGCCGCTTCTTGGTGGCGCGAGTAATCGCTGCGCGGTCCGTGAGAATCGCGTGAGACAGCGCCGATCCGCACTTGCAGCCGCGCGCGTCCGGCAACTCGCGAACTACTTCGTGTAAAACGCGCTGCACGTTCCCCGTATTACGGTTCAGGTTTTCTATAATCTCATCCAATGTCACTGAATCGTGTTTAGGATGCCAGCAATCATAATCCGTGATCATTGCAATCGTTGCATAGCAGAGTTCGGCTTCGCGCGCGAGCTTCGCTTCCGTTAGATTGGTCATGCCGATTACGTCAAATCGAAGCTGCCGGTACGTGTGAGATTCCGCCAACGTGGAAAACTGCGGCCCTTCCATGCAAACGTACGTTCCCGCGCGGTGAGCTTTTACGCCTACTCGGTCACATGCTTCGGCAATGTGCGCCGAGAGAAGCGTGCAAGTAGGCTTGTCAAATCCCACGTGCGCCACTACGCCACCCCCAAAAAAAGTTGCCACGCGCAGCCGCGTGCGGTCGAAGAACTGATCCGGAATGAGAAAATCGAGCGGCGGCAAATCGTCGCGAAGCGATCCCACGGCACTGACCGAAAGGATTCGTTCGACGCCAATCATCTTCAGTGCGCAAATGTTTGCTCGATAGTTGATCTCGCTCGGAGTAAAACGGTGGCCGCGTCCGTGACGGGCCAGAAAAGCAACTCTGCGGCCTTCAAGTGTGCCCACGACGATCGCATCAGACGGATTTCCGAAAGGAGTCTTCACCTGGAGTTCGCGGACGTCGGCCAGACCCGGCATTTCATACAGTCCGCTTCCGCCGATTATTCCGATGCGAACAGGCTCTTGCTTAGCTCTGCTGTTTTTTCTTTTCGTCGTTCTCGCCATTCCATCTACCCTTGGAATCAAGTGCCTTCAATCGACGTTAACCGGCTCCGCTTCCCATTTGCCGTCGCGTTCGCGAAGATACGCGGCCGCCACCTTCGGATCGTGCGCAAAGAGCGCGATCCAACCGTCCCGGACCGCTTCCGGAATCCATTTCTTTTTGTTTTCCAAGGTGGTCATCGGATAAAGGTCGTATCCCATGATCCATGGCAGAGCCAAGTGAGCAGTGGTTGGTACCAAGTCTGCGAAGAAAAATGCCGTTTGGTCCCCGCCGGTGAGTTTCACGCACTGCATATTCGCGGTATGCCCGGGAACGCGGATCAATTCAACACCCGGAGCAATCGTGCGGTCGTCCACAAGCAGTGACCATTTCCCTGCGGGCTCGAGCGGCGCGTAATTTTCCACCATATAGCTGGCGCGGTCTCTCTCCGAAGGATTCTTCGCGTGTTCGAATTCTCCGCGTTGGACAACGTAGCGTGCATGAGGAAAGGCGGAAACCACTTTGTCTTTCTCAATACGTGTGTTTCCGCCACAGTGGTCGAAGTGCAGATGCGTATTGATTACGATGTCGACCTCATGCGGATGCACTCCGTGATCGAGTAGGCGCTGCGTTAGGTGCGGGCCATCCAGAGCGAAAATACCGCGTCGTTTTGCGTCCCATTTGTCTCCGGCGCCGGTTTCAACCAGGATTGTTTTACCGCCGGCGCGAATAAGCAAACAATTCATCGCCAACATGATCCTATTGCTCGCGTCAGCCGGAATCTTCTTCTCCCACATAGGCTTCGGGATCACGCCGAACATCGCGCCGCCGTCAAGCCCCAGGTGGCCGTCGACCAAAACATGAAATTCCAGTTGCCCAAGTTTCAAAGTTTCTCTCCGAGGCCTGCGCGCGTGAGGATCTGATTCACAGCTCCATACGGATCCATTTTTCGCTCGGCCACCTGCGACGCAATTCTATCCAGCTCGCGTTCCCCAAGCTGATCACCCACCACCCGCTCCAGCAGCCGCGCCTCCAGAAGCTGAAGAATCCATTCTTTCCAGTGCGAGATTTCGCGTGCTTTTCGATCGTGCGCTTGATCGAAATGTGCGCGAAACAGCTCGATTTGTTGCGCCAATTCCCGCACACCCTTGTTTTCGGTTGCCACGGTCCGCACAACGGGCGGTTTCCATCCTTCGCGTTCGGGCACAAGTTGCAGGATACCGCGAAGTTGTTGCTCGTAACGATCCGCCCCTTCGCGATCAGATTTGTTCAAGATGAAAATATCGCCGATCTCCATAAGTCCGGCCTTCAGGCTCTGTACGTCGTCGCCCATGCCGGGCATCAGCACGACGATCGTGCAATCGGCAAGCCGCACGATTTCGATTTCGCCTTGGCCAACTCCGACCGTCTCGATAAGAATCATCTGCTTGCCGGCAGCATCCATCAGCAACGCAGTGTCTCTGGTCGCCTGAGCAAGTCCGCCGAGAAATCCGCGGGTAGCCATCGAACGGATAAAAATTCCCGAATCTGTTGCGTGCCCCTGCATGCGCACGCGATCTCCCAGGATTGCACCGCCCGTAAACGGACTGGATGGATCGACCGCGATAATTCCTACGGTCTTTTTGTCGGCGCGATAATGGCTCGCCAGACGATCAACCAGTGTGCTCTTCCCCGTCCCGGGAGCACCGGTAATTCCCACGCGATAGGCATGGCCTGTATACGGAAAAAGTTGCCGCAGGATTTCTTCGGCCTCGCGCGAGCGATTTTCAATCGCAGAGACAGCTCGCGAAATTGCGCGCTCGTCTCCCGCACGAACTTGCTCGGCCCAGTTGTCGACAGACGTGATCATTAGAAGGAAGCAATCAATTCAAGGTTTCATCATTAAGCGCTGCAGGATCGGAGAATTCACCCTTTACCCAGAATTTCCCGTGCGATTACCAGCCGTTGAATCTCGCTGGTGCCTTCGCCGATGGTGCACAACTTCACATCGCGATAAAATTTTTCCGCCGGGTAGTCCTTGATGAAACCGTAGCCGCCGTGAATCTGAACCGCTTCGTTGGCCACGCGGACGGCTACTTCCCCAGCGTACAGTTTGGCCATGCTCGATTGGCGAGTGAACCGCGCATCATAGTTTCCAGCAGTAATTGCTTCGTCCGCCAGCCACGCGGCTTGATACGTCAGCAGGCGCGCCGCTTCGATCTCCATGGCCATGTCCGCGAGCTTGAATTGAATTGCTTGAAATTCGGCGATAGCTTTCCCGAATTGTTTGCGCTGCTTAGCGTAGCGCAGCGACGCTTCATATGCTCCCTGCGCCATTCCCAAGCCGAGTGAAGCGATGGATATGCGTCCGCCGTCAAGGATCTGAAGGCTGTTTACGAAGCCCTCGCCTTCCTTGCCGAGGAGGTTTACAGCGGGAACCTTGCAATCGCTGAAGACAACTTCGCTGGTGTCGCTGGCACGCAGGCCCAGCTTGTTTTCTTTTTTCCCGGGTTTAAAACCAGGAGTACCCTTCTCAATAATGAAAGCCGAAATCCCGTGACTCTTCTTCGTTGGATCCGTCACCGCCATGCCCACGCACACATCTGCATAGTGCCCGTTCGTCGTAAATGTCTTCGAGCCGTTGAGCGACCAGCCGCCATCCTTTTTTACCGCGGATGTCCGCGTTCCGCCTGCGTCCGAGCCGGCTTCGGGTTCCGTAAGGGACCAACAGCCGAGCTTTTTCCCCTGTGCCAGCGGCACCACATATTTCTCTTTCTGTTCCTCGGTTCCAAATTTGTAGATGTGATTGGTGCACAGCGAATTGTGCGCAGCGACGATGATGCCGATTGAGCCGTCCACGCGCGACAGCTCCTCAATAATGATGGCGTATTCGATGTAGCCCATCCCCGCGCCGCCATACTTCTCGGGAAAAATCACGCCGAGAAAGCCCATCTCCGCCAGCTTGGGAATTATCTCGGAAGGAAAATGAGAGGCTTCGTCCCACTCCATTACGTGAGGAAGTATTTCACCTTCGGCGAACGCTCGAACGGTTCGCCGAAGCTGCTGCTGTTCGTCGGTCAGCGAAAATTCCACATCACCTCACAAAGCGGTGCAATTTCACGACAAGCTGCATCCCTTTTATATCATATGAGTTGGCGCGCCGAGAATCGCGGGACTGGTAACTCCGAAAGCGGGAGACTATGACGCCCCTAAAGGAGCATCAGTTGCGACGCTTACCAATCTACCTTATGGCCCTTGTTCTGCTCATCGAGCCACTGCTTTAGCGGCGCGTAGTACTCGAGGATGGCGGTCGCGTCCATTTGCTTTTCGCCCGTTAGTGCTTCCAGTGCTTCTGGCCACGGACGGCTCTCTCCCATCGCGAGCATTTTGTTCAGGCGCGCGCCCGCTTCCTTGTTGTTGTAAATAGAACAGCGGTGCAATGGCCCTTTGTAGCCGGACTCGCGGCAAAGAGCGCGATGAAATTGATATTGTAAAATCGCGGCAAGAAAATAACGTGCATAGGGAACGTTCGCGGCGACGTGATATTTCGCTCCGGGGTCGAAGTCCTCTTCGCTCCGCGCAGACGGCGGTGCAATGCCTTGATATTTCTCGCGCAGTTCCCACCACGCCTTGTTGTAATTTTCCGGCGTCACTTGCCCAGAGAAAACCTCCCAGCGCCATTTGTCGATCAAAAGTCCGAACGGAAGAAACGCAACTTTGTCGAGAGCACGCTTCATCAGCAATCCGATGTCCGACGATGCGGGCGGAACATTCTCCAGCAAACCAATCTGCTTCAGATATTCGGGCGTGACGGAAAGGGCTATGGTGTCGCCGATGGCCTCGTGAAATCCGTCGTTCGCGCTGTTACGAAACAATGCAGGCTGCGTGTCGTAAGCTCTCTGATAAAAATTGTGTCCCAGCTCGTGATGAATGGTAGTGAAGTCTTCGGACTTTTGCTCGATGCACATTTTTATCCGCAGATCTTCGACATAATCGATATCCCATGCGCTGGCGTGGCAAACCACGTCGCGGTCTTGCGGCTTGGTAAACATCGAGCGTTCCCAGAATGTTTGGGGAAGAGCGGCGAAGCCGAGAGACATGAAAAAACGCTCGCCGTAATGCACCATTTCGACCGGTTCGATCTTTTTGGCTTTCAAGATTTCCGTCAAGTCATACCCTGGATCAGCATTCGCGGGCGCTATCAGCGGATAAATATTAGTCCAATCCTGTGACCACATGTTGCCGAGCAAATGTGCCGGAATTGGCCGGTCCTCGCCAACCACGCCAGCACCATACTTTTCTTCAAGCTTCCAACGGACGTACGCATGCAGCGAAACGTACAGTGGCCGAACCTGTTGCCAGAGGCGGTCCAACTCCGCACTGAATGCGTCCGGCGCCATATCGTAATTCGAACGCCACATCGCGCCTACATCTGCGAACCCGGTCTCACGCGCACCCTTATTAGCGAGCACAACCATTCGCGCGTAGCGTTTGCGCATCGGCGGCGCAATGGCGTGCCAGCTTTCCCACGCGCGCTGCAACTCTTTGGGATCGCGGCTGGTGGCCATGATGTGTTCGAGATCATTCAACGAAAGGCATTTCCCCTGCGGACCGTCCGGGCACCACTTCCCTTTCCCGTAGTCGCTCTGCAGCGAAGCATTGATCTGCGACAGCTCTGTGCTCTCCGCGGTGTCTCGTGGCGCCGGAATGTCCACGGAAAGCTTTATAAGTTTGAGCTTCCGAGCTACATCGTCAGGAAGTTTCAACCCTTCGTAGCGTTGGGCTTGTGCAGCGAGGTCGGCAGTGGCCGCTTTCACAGCTTGGTCAGCTTCGGCAGCCATTTCTTCGGTGTCTGGAGTAATAAATGTTTCCTGCACCCATGAGGCCCGCGATTGCGCGACCCACAACGGCAGCAGCCGTCTTTCCGCCGCTTCCGCGAAATGGCGCGCGGCTTCAGCAGTCAGCGCCCCCGCTTGCGTTTGTGCCGATGTAGTTGTTTCAGCCTTTGGCGGATTTAGAGGCTCGCTCTTCATCGCCCTACTCTCCCCTCGTGCGACAAAAATTCCTGACACCACGAATATTGCGAAGAGTCCCCCTGTTGCCAAAACTCTCCGGCGATTACTTGCGAAGGTCATCTCTCTCTCCGATTAGGAATGCGCGGCTGCGGGTGTGCGTGCGCCGAGGACCTCGGCTATCGCCGTCAAAGCGCTCTCGATCCCGCTACGGTTCACATCGCAATGCGTGACCATGCGAATCGAATATTTATCGGTCGGTCCGCTAAGGATTCTCCTCTTGCCAAGTTCCGAGCAGATCTCCGCCGCCGTGCGGCCCGAGCCGCGAACGTCGAAAATCACGATGTTCGTCACGACCTTTGCAGTATCGAGCGAAATTCCCCTGATCTTGGCGAGGCCATCGGCCAGAAACTTTGCGTTTTCGTGGTCGCGGTGCAAATTTTTCGGCGACTCTTCCAAGGCAATCAGCCCGGCCGCCGCAAGTACGCCCACTTGACGCATCCCTCCGCCCAGCATCTTGCGCGTGATATGCGCTTTTTGAATAAACTCGCTTGTGCCAACCAGCATCGATCCCACCGGCGCACCAAGCCCCTTCGACAAACAGAACATAATGGAATCGCAATTCTTCGTGATCTCCGCCACCGTTTTCTTTAGCGCTACCGCTGCATTGAAAATCCGCGCACCGTCGAGATGCACGCGCAGCCCCGCCGCGTGCGCGCGCTGACAAACATCTTCCGTCACCGTCATCGGGTAAACAGTTCCTCCATGCATGTTGTGGGTATTTTCCAAGGAAACCAACACCGTCTGCGAGTAGTAATAAGTTTTGGGACGAATAAGCGGCTCGATTAAATCCCAGGTAAGTATCCCGTCTGGGGCAGGCGTCGTTCGCGGCATGCACCCGGCGACGGCGGACATCGAGGCCAGTTCGTATTGATTGATGTGGCCGCGTTGTTCGCATATCACCTCATTGCTAGGTTGCGTCCATACTTTAATCGCGATCAGGTTTCCCATCGATCCGCTGGGAACAAAAAGCGCCGCCTCTCGGCCGAATATTTCGGCGGCGCGTTCCTGCAACCGGTTGACCGTAGGATCTTCGCCGTAAACGTCGTCGCCGACTTCCGCTTCTGCCATGGCACGACGCATCGCCGCTGACGGCCGCGTTACCGTGTCACTGCGCAGATCGACTATATCTATTGCTTTGTTTTCTGCTGAGGACGTATACACGTTTGCTCCTTATCCCAGCAATTCGACAAACACTTCATTTGAAACCGTCAACCGATCCGCGGCGAGACGCAATCGCGTGCCATTTAGTTCCAGAAAACCCTGCTGCGCAAGTGGCGCAATCCGGCTCGCCAAGTTCACGTGATATTCGCGCTCGATCCGCTCCAGGTCAATTCCTTCAAGCTGGCGGAGACCCAAAAACAACTCCTCTTCGAGCGCTTGCCCGGCCGTCACCGTTTCGAGGTGTTCGCGAGGCGACGTTCCCTGCTCGATGCAAGCCAAGTATTGAGCCGAGTCGTGAACATTCGACCAGCGCTTCACACCATCAAACGAATGCGCTCCCGCGCCGAACCCAAGATAGGGGTGCCGTTGCCAATACTTCAAATTGTGCCGCGACCGCATACCTGGGAGCGCCCAATTGGAAATTTCGTAATGTTCGTAGTCAGCGGCAGCTAGTCGCGCGCACACAGAGTCGTAAAATTCAGCGATCGAATCGTCGGGCGGAATTTCGGCAGCGCTGTACCGTTCGCCGCCGGCAAGAGATTCCTTGCCTAGCCTGCTTCCCTCATCGATCTCCAGCATGTATATCGACAAATGTTCCGGGCGAATGATCAAAGCCTGCGCGACTGATTCATCCCACGATTCGCGGGTTTGATGGGGTAGCCCAGCAATCAGGTCCAAGCTGATGTTGTGGAAACCTGCTTCGTGAAGAGTCGTATTAGCGGAAAAAACATCGGCGCTGCGGTGCATTCGCCCCGCAGCTTGCAGTTCCACATCGCTGAATGATTGCGCCCCTAGGCTCATGCGATTGAATCCAAGTTCAATCCATGCTTCCGCTTTCTCGCGCGTGACCGTTTCCGGATCGGCTTCCAACGTAACCTCGGCGGCGCTCGCCGGCGCTGATTCCTTGCGTTTGGGGGCTTCCAGGCCGAGGTGATCTCTCAGGCTAGCGAGAATTCTTCCTAGCGCCATGGGTTCTAACAAGCTCGGCGTGCCACCGCCGAAATAAACGGTGTCTACGGCCACCGCACAGTTTTCGGACGCCAGCGAGACAGCCGTCTGAGCTATATCGCGACACACAGCCGACGCATATGGTTCATAGCGATCGCGCGACACCACGCCGGTGTGAAAATTACAATAAGTGCACTTCGTCTGGCAGAAAGGCACCTGAATGTAGACGCCGAACTTCATTTTCGTTCGACGATTGTACCGCAGCAGGGACTGCGGTTAGCAAATTCTGGCATGTGCCCTCTCCAGAGGCTAATCGACCGCGTCGAGTGTACTCGGCTCGCAAGTCCCGTTGGCGTTTGCAGCTTGCTTCCTCAATACAGTAAACTGCTGGGTTCGATTTAGCACAGGGGGCTTCCATGTTGGTGGTGATGCAGTCCCAGGCGACTGAAGAGCAGATCCGCGCCGTTTGCGATCGCATCGAGTCGCTGGGATATAAGGCGCACCCGATACCCGGTTCCGGGCGCACGGCGATTGGCATCACGGGAAATACCGGAACCGTGGATATAGCCACGGTGGAATCAATGCCGGGAGTTACCGAATGCATCCCCGTCAGCAAACCTTACAAGCTGGTCAGCCGTGACGTCAAAGACGAGAACACAGTTGTGGCGATAGGCACCCCGTTGGGCGACGTAATATTCGGCGGAACGGAGGTCGCCATGGTTGCTGGTCCATGCGCGGTCGAGAGCCACGAACAGGCCTTTCAAATCGCCCGGCACGTAAAAGCTGCGGGCGTCCGATTGTTCCGAGGCGGCGCCTACAAACCACGCACTTCTCCCTATAGCTTCCAAGGTCTCGGCGAGCCCGGTCTCCAGATTCTCGCGGCTGTGCGCGAAGAATTCGGCCTCGGAATCGTCACTGAAGCTATCGATAACGAATCGCTCGACTTGGTCGAAAAATACGCGGACGTGATTCAGATTGGCGCGCGTAATATGCAGAATTTTTCTCTGCTAAAGCGTGCAGGCCGTTCGCAGAAGCCGGTGCTGCTCAAGCGCGGAATGTCCGCCACGCTCGACGAATTCCTGATGGCCGCCGAATACCTCATGTCTGAGGGAAACTACAACGTCATTCTGTGCGAACGCGGAGTCCGCACGTTCTCCGATTACACGCGAAACACGCTTGACCTCAGCATCGTCCCAGCAGTGCAGCGACGAAGCCATTTGCCGATCGTTGTCGACCCTTCGCATGGGACCGGCCGCCGCAACAAGGTTTTACCTCTTTCGCGCGCCGCCGTAGCAGCTGGAGCTAACGGCATCCTCGTCGAGGTTCACCACGATCCCGATCGCGCACTTTCCGATGGCCCCCAGTCCATCCTACCGGCAGAACTCGATCAGCTTATCCACGAAGTACGGCAGATCGCCGGCGTCTTGGGTCGCACAATCAATTGAGCGCCTGTTCCGCCGCTCTGCGCATATACTGCCGTCCTTAAAATGAAAAGTCGGATTAACGTCCGGTTAGTCTTCGTTCTCGTTGCTCTCGCCATTCTTGCTTTCCGCGAAGTTACACTCGAACTCCGGCCCTCATTTCTACGTCCCGGGCTTCATCTTTTTGCATACGTAGGCAACACCGCTGAAGGAACGCTGACAGCTATCGATCTTGTGAAGTTGTCGGCAGTAACGACAATTCCAGTAGGCTCGGGACCTACTGGGCTGCGCGCTCATCCCACGCGAAATGAAATCTGGGGGCTCAGCTCCGTTGGAGGTTACGCATGGGTTCTCGACGCCGCGCTGAATCGCATCGTTGCGCGAATTCCGGTCGGAGCTGAACCATATGCGCTGGATTTTTCACCCGACGGCCGCCGCGCCTATGTCGCCGCTTCCGGTTCGAACTCAATCGTGGCAATCGACTGCGCCACTCGCCAGATCGTTGGTCGGGGAAACGGAGGGCGCCGTCCGTGGATTGCCCGCGTCGCGCCATCAGGAAAAATCGTTGTGGTTTCGAATCGAGACGATTCGTCAATATCAATCCTTGACGCCACAACGCTCGCACGACTATCTGTGATTCCGGTGGTGGAACATCCCGAGCAGTTGGCTATATTGCCGGATAGCTCTAAAGTTTTCGTCACGTCCGGCACAACCAATGAAATTTCTGTGGTGGATTTAAAGAAGACTGTCTTGCTCGCTAATCTTTCGATCGGCGGCACGCCTGGAGACTTAATCCTGAAGGCTGACGGCGGCGAGCTCTACATACCGTCCGGAGACGCGCACGGCCTTCTCATCGTGAACACACTGACAAACGAAGTCAGCGATTTCCTGCTGCTTGGCATGTCGCCCACCGCCGGGGCTTTTTCTGCGCCTGACCAGAAACTCTACGTCGCCGACTCCGCAGGAGGTCACGTGATTCCTATTGCGACTGACGTCCGGCAAGCGGGTCACCCCATTCCTGTGGGTCAAGACCCTCGTACATGTCTCCTTACGCCCGGCGGAGACCTCCTTCTGGTGGTTGACACCGCATCAAACGACTTAGCCGTAGTTCGCGCGAAAACCTCTGCATTAATCACACTAATTCCGGTCGGCGTGCGCCCTCGGGACATCGCCGTCAAAGTATTCTAGTGTCCTTGATCTTCCCGTAACGAGTGACGTCCTATTGCACAGTTAACGTCAAGGCAATCGTGCGGGTTGCGCCGCCCGACGTTGCTGTTACAGTGAAAGAATATGTGTTTGCTTGCGTTGAGGAAGACGCGCCACCGCCGCAAGCCGACATTGCGAAAAGCAATATAAACAGAAGCGCGCAAACTGGAGCAATCCGCATCATGCTTTTTCCCCAGAAATCAGAAACCGTTCCCGAGTTCTGATGCCCTCGTCCCAGCGCAGAATCCCGCATTGAACGACGACCTAGGCTAGACAATCCTAATATTGCAATCATAAGTGCATACCAATTCCATGGCGGGGTTCTGAATTCCATGGCATTCGGACTCACGAATTCTGACGCCGTCGGGACACTCACCCTGAATGGGGCTTGCCCGTTTGCCGGAACAGTCAGCGTGGAGGTCGATGTTGTGCAAGAACCGGCGCCGGGAACCGCGCCCGCGCATGCGAGTCCAACGGTCCCCGCAAACCCGTCTGTTGAATTAACTGCCAGGTGAAAAACCGCCGTAGTTCCCTGAGTCACAGTCAAATTGTTGCCTCCGACCGTTGGAGGGTTCGGACAGAAGTCTGTCGCTATCCCGTTCAGCGCGACCGTTTGCGGGCTATTTGTCGCATTGTCCATTAGCGTGAGAGTTGCGGTCTTTGTCCCGCTCGTGGAACCACATTGTGCGGAAGCTGGAGCTGCGGGACTAAACGCGACTTGTACCGTGCAAGTGCCGGCACCCGGGACGGCTCTTGCACAATTATTCGTTAGTGTGAAGTCCGCCGTATCGCTGACGTTGACTCCACTCACGGTCAATGCGCCTTGTCCTGTATTCGTAACCGTGACAGCCACGGGTGAACTCGGCGTGCCTCCCACCAACTGGCTTCCAAAATTAAGAGTTGACGGTGAGACCGTTACCGTTGCCACCGTGGCCGTCCCGGTCAGTGCAATTGTCTGAGGACTTTGAGGAGCATTGTCGGAAATGCTAATTGTCGCCGCCCGGTCTTCAGGGCCAGTGGCGGCAGGGTGAAACTGCACCGTGATTAAGCAAGAGCCGCTCGCCCCCAGACTCTGCGGACAGTTGTTCGTCTCGATGAAATCACTCGGATTTGTTCCGGCCAAAACGACCCCGGAAATTCCGAGCGAAGTAGCACCGTTGTTCGTTACCGTGACAGTTTGTGCGGAGCTTGTCGTCCCCGCAGGTTGCGAGCCAAAATTCAGACTCGATGCTGACAGACCGATCGTCGGTCCTACCGCCGTTCCGGTTAACGACACCGTTTGCGGGCTCGCGGCAGCGTTGTCGCTAAGAGACAGACTTGCATTTTTTGTGCCGGTCGATAACGGCGTAAAGTTGATCGTTACGGTGCAAGTCGCAGCTGCTGGGACGGTACCGCTCGAGGGGCAAGGACTACTTCCAACCGGAATGATTGCAAAACTACTCGCACTACTTCCGGCAACGGCTATAGACGAAATATTCAGGGCCGCGCTCCCTTGATTCGAAAGCGTTACTGTCTGGTTTCCGCTGGTGCTGCCTATAGCCTGCGAGGCGAATACCAATGCTGTAGGCGATACGTTCAAGATCGGGGCCGCCGGCGTGGCATTACCGGTCAACGGAATTGTTTGCACCGCGCTGGACACATTTCCTGAGCTGTCCGTTATATTCACTGCCGCGCTAAATGCTCCAGCGACAGACGGTGTGAAGGTTATGCTGAACCCACAACTCACGCCAGCTGCCAAGCTAGCCGAGCACGTATCCGCTGACAGCGGAAACTGGGCAATATTATTCCCCGCCAGCGCGATGTTGGTGATTTGCAAAGTTTGATTGCCCATGTTCGTCAGCTTGATGGTCTGCGATGGTGTAGTTCCGACCGGCACGCTGCCAAAATTAATACGCGAAGGTGAGGGCACTGCCAGCGGACCGGCTCCAGTCCCAAGTAATGCGAGAACGTGAGGGCTTCCCGGCGCGGTGTCAGTAAAACTGAGAAAAGCACCTTCGAGGCCCACGACGCTCGGCGCGAATTGCATCTCGAAGGCGCAAGTCGAGCCTGGACTAATTGTCGACGTCAAACATGGAGCCGTATTGACGGCGGAAAAATCGCTGCTGTTTGGACCCGTTATCGCAACGCTCGAAACAGAAAGCGGCGCGTCACCCGTATTAATCACTGCGACCGGCAATTGCGCGGTGTTTGCGACGCCGACCGGCTGCGACCCGAAGTTTAGGTTTGCCGCATTGAACGAAACGCTCGGATTCATCGCCCTACTCGGCGTTATTTTCACAGCAAACGCGTCATTCTGTGGCGGCGCCAGTTGGCAACTGGCGCATGTGGGTTGCATCCCGTTCATCGGATTCCCAGCGCGAGGAAAATCTCCCGTCGATGTGGCTCCTACGACGTACACGTCGCCGGTTACATCCGCTGCGATCGCGTTCCCGCTTGATCCAGCCGTCACGCCGACCGGTGCCGTCCCGCCGAGGGGAGTGGAATACAGCAGCGAAGCAGTTCCTGGTGAAGTTGGATCGAGCATGAGCACGAATGCGGCGGCGTCACCGTTGAACGGCTGAAAATTATCGCGCCAAGGAAAATCCCAGGACGTCGTGGTTCCCACTAGATAAACCTGATTCACCGCGGCGAAGAAAACTCTTTGCCCGGTGTCTGTCTCCGATCCGCCCAGATAACTGGAGTACGCGAGCGACGTTAGGCCTGTCGTCGGATTCTGGGAAATAACGGACAGAAACGCGTTTGTTGTACCCTTCAGGCTGCTCTGCAGCCCCGCGACCGAGCCGCTGGTAGGAAAGTTTGACGATTGCGTCGATCCCGTCACGTAAGCCGTAGCAGGCAAGTTCGTTCCCACAGCTATGGCCAGCGCCTTGTCTGAGCTTGCTCCTCCAAGAAATGTCGCGTACGCCATATCGGCGGAGCCATTTCCCGCCGGCGTTATTTCCATCACAAATCCGTCGAACGGGTCGCCGCCGTACGTGGTTTGAAAACCGTTCGTAGTTATCAACGTCCCTCCAGGGTTCGACGTGAATCCCGCAAGATATGCGTTGCCGACGGAGTCCACGGCAACTCCTGTAACGCTGGCTTGCGCATCTAGTCCCAGATAAGTGCAGTACTTCAATGTGGGAGTAGTCCCCGGCTGAAAAATCGCCAGAAACCCGTCACTGGTGCCACCTCCGTACAAGGTTTGAAACGCTCCCGGCGTGGTCGTCAGGTCCGTGGAGTTGGTGTCCATGACTACAAAAACATTTCCTAAGCTGTCCAACGCAATTCCGCCCGGACCTTGAGTAGCTTCGGCACCGCTACCGCCGAAAAGCGTAGAGAAAATAAGTTGCGCCCCGGTTGAATTAATCTCTGTAATTGTGGCGTCATTCGCTCCTGCTGTTCGCGTGCTTCCGTCCGTCACCGGAAAATCAGTGGACGTCGTCGTGCCGCCGATCGCTGCGTTTCCATTTGCGTCAACAGCCAGAAATCCTCCCTCTTCGTCTCCGCTCCCCCCGATAAACGTCAGATAGACAAGAGAATTCAGTCCGCTCTGCGTAGGATCTATTTTCGCGATGAAGAAATCTGAAGTTCCTCCGCCCGCACCAAGCTTTTTGGAAGTTTCCGAAAAGGTGGTAGCTGACGTCGTTGTGCCGCTTACATATATCTTTCCGGACGAGTCCGCCACGATGCTCGTCGCACTGTCATCGCCCGCTCCGCCAAGAAAAGTCGAATATGTCACGCTCAGCGAAGGATCAATTACCAAGGTGCCCGCAGCGTCAAGGTTCCTCGTTCCCTGGCTCGAAGGATTCGTGCCGTTCATTTGTGCAATTGTGTTCCGCGCCTCGATTTGGAAACCTACCGTTCCGTCACTCTCAAGCGCGTAGCCTCCCGCAACCGGTCGCCGCTGTGGCTTTGCATCTACAGAATCGCCCTTACGCGATCGCTCGTTGTTCATTTCTTCATACATCGCCGGCTTCTTCATCCGGATTTCCTGTCCGGCTACTAGGATCACAAGGTTCCCATCTGCATCGACCTTCATCTTCTCCGCGCCCGAAATCTGCAGGCGCAAACTACGAGCGTCCACACCCGGCCCGACGCGCAAATCATATTCGAGCGCACGCTCGTTTCCGTAGGCCACCACATCCACTCCGGGGGCCACGTCCTTCGCAATTGCGCGCGAAAAATGGGCCACGTGTGTTCGCCACTTCGCGGGGTCGTTTCCCTTGAAATAGTTCGTCTCGCTCGTTAACTTGCCCTCCCCGCGCCATTGCATATCTCCTGCCTCGGCGCTCGGGGGATTCTTTTCACGAGGAGCGGTAGGAATTTCCGGCGCGGTTTGACGCGGGACTTGCTTCTGCGTCGGAGATGAATCTCCTGCCGCGCGTTTTCTTCGACTCCGAGGTCGTGCAGACTTCTTCCTGGCTCGCCGATGGCGTGGTGCGCCCGACGCGCTCCCGCTTCTCCGCTTTCGCCGCGAGTGAGTCCTGCTCTGCGTTGCGGGCGAAGTATGCGGAGACCGCGTTGTTTTCTTGGTTGTGGACTCGCCTGACTGGCCGCCTTGCTCCGCTTCAGGACCGTGCGCTGCAAAGCGAATTTTTACAACTCGGCTCGCCATTGCCTTCCGCCGCGACCCAATGACCACCTCAATCCCTTCTGACGTTAGCAGTCCGGTAATGCCTTGCCCTCGGGCAATGAACCTGACACGAGGATCGGCCTGACCTTCGTTGGCTTCAAGCGTCACGGGAAGAGAAAGCGGCGACGTGCAGTTCACATCGGCATTGCAGCCCATTCCTCGAAGCGACGCAGGGTTTGCCACACCTGCCGGCCGCGAATTTCTCGATAAATGGACGTCCGGCAAAGTGTTGTGAGCGAGTGATTTGTGCGGCCGAAGAGTTGCTATGAGGAATAATGCTGCAATTGCGGTAGCAAAAAAAACGCCAAGAAAATACCCCTTTGAGCGCATAAGCTCCTCCGCCGGAACCCGAATCGGTTCCCGCTTTTATGGCTCAAGACTTCCGAGCCGAGTGCTCTTGGTGTGTAGTCCCAAGTTTGCTGAAAGGGTTACGCGGACTATCGTCTTCACTGTTATGAATGTCAATTCAATAGTGAAGTTTTGGAGTGGCAATGAGGATGTTAAATACTGAATCGAGGTGCAGTATTAATACAGAGCCATTAAGACTTCCAAGCGAAATTCTCGTCTCCCAAGCCAATTTCCAGCATCCCGTCAATTGGCAGTACGTCGATCGGCAAGCCGCCCTCCCATAGCGCCACGCTTAACAGCAACGATCGGCGGTCGCGCAGGTCAAACAACTCTCGCGCTAGGCTGACTTCAATAATTTTCTCGTATGCTGCCTCCACTAGAGTTTCCGGATGCAACAAACACGCGCCGCCCTGCTCGACGATGCATCCCGCAGCTTTTCCGTCGGTCACCCGCACGGTGAGTCGCGTCTCTCGCGAATCCCACATTGTCAAGCGGAGCTGAAAGTCCGGAATATCCGCGATCGCCTCCGTAGGATCCACCCGCAAATAAAAATGCTCGGCGCTAAATCCGTAACGGAGATGTCCCAGAACGTAGCTCCGGCCGTGCATGCTGCCCTCGCGCCGGTCTGTCGCGTACAATCCCGCTCCCAGCCACTCAAAGTAACTGCTTTCGCGACCGTCAACTTTTACGTCCAAATATGCTTCCGGTGCTTCGCATCGCGAGCGTTCGGGCGCGCGCTTGATCGGATGCAGCAGTGCGTCGGGAACATGTTCACCCAACGCAGTGTAAACTTCGGTCAGCTGCTGCCGATACAATTCATCGAATTCCGCGTCGTTCGATGAGGCGTGCTCCGGCCCGTACCACCAGCACCAATCGCTGCCTTCGGCTGCGAGCAATGCTTCGTAGGCACGCGCCAAGAAGAGCTTTGATCCGCGTTCTGCGGGCGCGGCCGCAACATCAGACGCGACACGCTGCAAGACCTTTGCGTAAGTCTCTCGCGCATCACGCAACAAGTCCCATGCCCGCACATCCTCCGAGTGCCCGATCCACACGTCGAAATTCGCGTTGATCCACGAAGCAGGAAAAATTCCCTCGAGCTTCGGAGCGTCTGGACGCGCTTCCGCGGCTTCGCTCATGGTCATCGTACGAATTTCCGGATCATCCTGCACCCGACGGTAAAATTGCCTTAGAAAATCTCGCCCATTCTCGGCGTAGAACTCCCAGGCGTTTTCTCCGTCCAATATAATACTCACGGTTGCCGTGTTCCCCGCAGGTTCACGGTCACCAATCGCTCGGATTCTGCGATGCAAATCTTCGGCAGCGGCGCCCGCTCCCATACGGCTGTAAACAAATCCCACGAGATCGGATATGTAATGATCCCGGAAGAAACCCATCATTTCGCGCCCACCGCGCTGCAGTTTCCATGGTGTATAAAGATCCGGCCCATTTTGTGGATATCCTGAAGCGTCGCGCCAGAATCCGATATTTCGCGTGCGTCCCAGGACGCCTTCATCCGTAGCGAACCACTTGAAGCCAAGGTCCATGGCAATTTCAAGCGCCTGATCCGATACCGACCCTTCAGAAGGCCACAAACCAGCCGGGGGCTTTCCGAAAATTCGCTCGTGATAGTGACGCGCACGCACCAGCTGTTCCCGTGCGTCTTCCGGATAGCGAAAGGCTGGATGCGGCAGCGGTGTGTGTGGATTTGCCACCCGCGCTACATCCGTATCGCAGAGTAAGGGCAGGATCGGATGGTAGTACGGCGTGGTAGAGATTTCGATTTGCCCGCGTTCAGCTGCCAGCCTGTACTCCGGCAGGACGGCACCCAGCAGTTCGAGCTGCTTCTCGCGCAGCGCTGCTTTGTCATCTTCTGTAAAATCGGCCCCTTTTCGAGATAGTTCCGTCACCACGGGGTCTTTTGCGATGTATTCCTCATCCATCCATGCGAGTTGTGACAGCAATTGCAAATCGCGCCAGTCCCGCAGCTCGAAGCGCGCCACACACGATTCCGTCCCAGCCGATTTGACTTGGGCCTGCAACTCGGCAAAACGCGGCCAGCGGCGTACGAAGTTTTCGTTTACTTGAAATGCGCGCTCCAGAATTTGGCGTTTCTGTCCTGAATCGAGCGAGTCAGCCGGTGCGAACGCTAGCTCAAACCAAGGCTCGTGAAATTTTCCGCTCGCGTACTCTTCAATTTGTGCCGCGAGCAGCGGAACAAAATTAAAAGTCGCGTGTACTTTCGGGAATTCCCCGAGGACTTTCACCATGCCCCAGTAGTCTTTCAAGGCATGCAACCGCGTCCAGGGCAACATGTAGCGCCCGTTGAAGGGATCACGGTACTGCGGCTGGTGCATGTGCCAAAGAATTGCGAGGTTAACGCGGCTCAACGGTGGGGGCCTTGGAATTGCACGAACGCTTCATAGATTTCTTTTCTCTTCCTAAACCTGACCGTGCCTGCGTTGCTTTCCGTTAGCATGCTAGAATGACCTCGCGCAAACATGCGCCTGCTCGACAAATACATCGGTCGCGAAGTGGCCTCGCACTCGTTACTCGGCCTCGCTGTTTTCACATTCGTTTTCTTCGTTCCACAGCTCGTTCGTTTGATGGACCTGGTCGTGCGCCACTCCGGCGGCATCCGAACCGTTGCGCTGCTTTTCATTTGTTCGCTCGCTCCAGTCCTCGCCTTCACGATTCCGATGGCCGTTCTCGTCGGCGTTCTCATCGGACTTGGCAGACTTTCAGCCGACAGCGAGATCGTTGCAATCCACGCCTCCGGAATCAGCCTGCGACGATTGCTTGTACCCATCGGCTTTGTGGCACTCGGCTGCGGAATGCTCACGCTGGTGCTTACTTTCTGGCTCATTCCAGCTTCCTGGCGAACTCTTGGACGTTTAGAGCAGCGCATTCTTTCCTCTCAGGCGCCTTATGCCGTTCAGCCGCGCGTTTTCGATGAGCGCTTTCCCCACTTCGTATTATACGTGCAAGATGTTGAAGCTGCAGCGACGCGTTGGCGCGGTGTCTTCTTAGCGTCCGCCGCGCAGTCTTCGGCCACATCTAGTTTAACGCTGGCACAGGGCGCTCAGGTCGTCGCTGGCGCGGAGAAGAACCAGATCGAACTCCACCTTGGCTCCGGCAGTACTCACGATTACGACCCGCGGGAGCCCAACCGTTATAACGTAACCACATTCGGACAGAGCGACATTCCGATCGATGTTTCCGCCTCAACCACCGGTGTCAAAAGTACCGTCATTTCCGACGCCGAGCAATCCGTCTCCGGCCTGTTAAAAGATAACGGAGCGAACTGGCGCGACGCTCGAGTTGAGTTCCACCGCCGCGTCGCGTTTCCAGCGGCCTGCCTAATCTTCGCGCTCCTGGGCGTGCCGGTCGGCGTTCGTCCTCGTCGTGGCGGACGCGCTGCCGGCCTCGTCCTCACACTCGTGCTGATCGGCGGCTATTACTTCCTATTCGTCACCGGTGCGCATATGGCGCAACAAGGCTCTGTCTCTCCGTGGCTGGGTATCTGGGGCGCGAATATAGTCGCAGCCATAGTGGGATTCTTTTTTCTTCGGCGCATCGAGAATATCCGCAAACCAAGCCGAATCGCGGCAGCCTTTGATTCTGTATTCTCCAGGCAACAAAAAACTCAACGTCTTGAATCAGACGCGGCGCCCTTTCCCGCATCCAACGGACCTGTTTCCACCTTATCTACATCTACCAAGCCTGCAGCCCCCGCCGTCACCGTCCGCCAGACAATTGGGGCCGGTAGTTCCGTGGGATTTCCCATGCTTATGGACATGTATCTATTGCGGCAGTTTTTCTATTACTTCATCGTGCTGCTTTTGGGCTTTGTGCTCATCTTCGATGCTTTCACGCTTTTCGACCTTCTCGGCGACATCTCAAAAAACCACATACCAGCCTCGATGGTTCTCAATTATTTTCGTTATCTTGTTCCGCTCATGGTGTATCAACTTTCTCCTCTCGCATCACTAGTTGCCACTCTCGTGACTCTCGCCGTTCTGGCCAAAAACAACGAAGTCATTGCATTCAAGGCTAGCGGCATCAGCCTCTATCGTCTGGTCCTTCCACTCACTTTGGCAGGTTGCATCCTAGCCGGAGCCATGTTCCTTCTGGACGACACCTTTCTGCCGTATGCCAATCAGCGTCAAGACGCGCTTCGTAACGAGATCAAAGGCCGGCCGGCTCAAACATATTTCCAGCCCGCGCATCAGTGGATCTTCGGTGAAAATTACAAGGTTTTTAATTACGAGCTCTTCGACTGGGATCGTCAGCTTTTCGGCGGATTGAGCATCTTCGAGCTTGATCCGAAAACTTTCCAAATGCGCAGACGGGTTTTCGCCACCCGCGCCACCTGGGAGCAGAGCGAAAATGCGTGGGTTCTAACAGGAGGCTGGATTCGGGACTTCGACGCAAGCAAAATTACGCACTATGTGCCATTCAAAGTCGATTCTCTACCAGAGTTCACCGAGCCACCCAACTACTTCCGCCGCGAAGTGCGCCAGTCCGCCCAGATGAACTGGCGACAGTTGGGACAATACATCGCAAGCCTGGGACAAGCCGGTTTCGACACCTCGCGCCTCTCAGTTCAGTGGCAAAAGAAGTTCGCTTTCCCGCTCATCGCGGCAATTATTGTCTTCCTCGGCGCGCCATTCGCATTTCTGGTGGGAACTCGCGGTGCCGTTGGAGGACTTGCAGTCGCAGTCGGCATTGGCATCGTCTACTGGGCAACTGCCGCCCTCTTCGAAGCAATGGGATCGGTTGGCCAATTGCCGCCGCTGCTGGCCGGATGGGCGCCAGACGCCATCTTCGGATTCCTGGCTGTCTACTTTTTCTTGAAGATGCCGACGTAGTTTTTTTCGTACAGGCCGCGAAAGAAGGATTCGAAATGTGAAGTTGGACTTCTCACAGCAACTTTCACTTCAAGTTATACTTTAGGTGATCTAGCTGCTTCAGTTGCTGCCCTAAAGCAGCGCCGGAATTGTCGGCCATCCCACAACTGAAGGACTACCGGCAGGAATCTCGTCTGAGAAAGTTCACGCCGTTCGCGGTCCGCGCAGAATTCGAACAGGAAGCATGATGATCGCGCGAACTAACTCAAGCGCTCCATCCACGGCAATTCCCACCAGCCTGAACGGCAGCAGTATCAGCCATACGATCGGATAAATAACTAGCGCCAGTAATGCTAGGGGCCAGCACAGAACGAGCAGAATGCACCACAGTAGAAACCCCACAATTGCACCTCCTATCGCTACTACAACAACATACGCATCAGGCTCCAGATTGGTTCATCGAGTCCTTGCCTCTTGCTCAATTCCCCGCAGGCCAACAGCGATCCTCAGCAACCATCTGATTCGTTAACCCAGACAAATTTTCTTATGCGCCGGTCAGTTCTTTGCCTTCCGCCCTTCCAGAACGGCCTGCGCCGCCGCCAACCTCGCAATCGCGACGCGAAATGGAGAGGCACTAACGTAGTCCATCCCCGCACGGTGACAGAACTTCACACTCTCCGCATCGCCGCCGTGTTCGCCACAAATTCCTATTTTAAGTTTCGGCCGGGTCTTTCTCCCTCGTGCGATAGCCCACTCAATCAGCATTCCGACGCCCGCTACGTCAATTGTCTGGAATGGGTCCGAGTCGAAAATGGCTGCCTTGCGCTCGTCCACATAGTCGGGCAGGAATCGGCCTGCATCGTCGCGCGACAATCCCATCACCGTCTGGGTCAGATCGTTTGTCCCGAACGAAAAGAACTCGGCAACTTCCGCGATTTGATCTGCCAGCAGTGCAGCACGTGGTAGTTCGATCATGGTTCCAACTAAATATTCAAGTTTCACTTTAGACCGAGAAATAATCTCATCGGCTACTCGACGCGTTGCTTGGTCGAGAATTTGTAGTTCTTTCTTGTCCAAAGTAAGCGGATGCATGATCTCAGGTATCACTTTAATCCGGCGCTTCTGGCAGTCGATTGCCGCCTCAATAATCGCTCGAACTTGCATCTCAAGAATCTCAGGATACGTAATACACAGCCTGCAGCCGCGGTGGCCCAACATTGGATTCGCCTCGTGCAGTTGTTCCACTCGCCTCGCTACAGCCTCGGTTGAAACACCGATCTTCCTAGCTAATTCGGCCTGCTTTACCGGATCGTGTGGGACGAATTCGTGAAGGGGAGGATCGATCAGGCGGATGGTTACGGGAAGCCCGTTCATCGCCTCGAATATCCCGATGAAGTCCCGCCGCTGGAATGGCAGAAGCTTGTCTAGCGCTGTACGGCGGGCTTCGGGTGTCTCCGCCAAAATCATTTCCTGAATAGCTTGCTGCCGCTCTCCGCTCTTCTCGGGATGTTCGAAGTCCTTGAAGAACATATGCTCTGTGCGGCACAAACCAATGCCCTCCGCACCCATCTCACGTGCCACTCGAGCATCCTGAGGAGTATCAGCGTTAGTCCGCACCCTAAGTTTTCGAATTTTGTCCGCCCATTTTAGAAGCGTTGCAAAAGCCTTCGGTGGCTCGGGACGCACAAGTGCAATCTCACCCGTGTACACAATGCCCTCGCCTCCGTCGAGCGTGATCCACTCGCCTTCGCGAACCGAGCGGCCATTCGCAGTCATCGACTTTTTCGCGAGATCGATATCGAGTTGCTCCGCCCCGACGATGCAGCACTTCCCCCAGCCGCGCGCGACTACGGCCGCATGGCTGGTCTTGCCCCCCGTTGCCGTCAGAATTCCCTGGGCCACAAACATGCCGCCGACGTCCTCCGGACTCGTCTCGTGCCGTACCAAAATCACTTTCTCGCCTCGCGCTGCCCAGGTTTCCGCGTCCTCCGCCGTAAAAACAATTTTGCCTACTGCAGCTCCCGGTACCGCATTAATCCCCGTAACGATCTTGCGAGCAGATAACTCACTCCGCGACATCCCGGGTGCAATCACGGGATAGAAAAGCCGCTCCACGTCATCCGATTTTATTCTTTCAAGTGCTTCTTCAACTTTAATCAATCCCTCGTCCACCATGTCTACCGCTATCCGAAATGCTGCGGAGGGCGTGCGCTTGCCTGTGCGCGTCTGCAACATATAGAGCTTGCCGTTCTCCACCGTAAATTCCAGATCCTGCATATCCCGATAATGTTTTTCCAGGGTCTGCCGAACGCGCTCAAGCTGTTTGTAAACTTTCGGCATGCGCTTGGAAAGTTCGCTCAGATGCATCGGGGTGCGAATGCCGGCAACCACGTCTTCACCCTGCGCGTTTAACAGGAAGTCTCCGAAGAAAGATTTCTCTCCTGTCGAGGGGTCGCGCGTAAAACAAACTCCTGTGCCAGAATCGTCGCCCGTGTTCCCGTACACCATCCGAACCACGTTGACCGCAGTCCCGAGAAGCCCGGTGATCTTTTCAACGTGGCGGTAGGTCAGCGCCTTTTCTCCCATCCATGATTCGAATACCGCGCCGATGGCTCCCCAGAGCTGTTCGTGTGGGTCTTCAGGAAAAGCTCCCCCGGTCTTTTCTTGGAAGTATTTCTTGTACTCAACGATCAGATCGCGCCAGCCCGCGGCGGTCACTTCCGTATCGTCCTTCATACCGAGGCGCTTCTTCATCGCTCGCAAGCGTGCCTCGAAATCGTCCTTTGGCAAGCCAATCACGACGCTCGAATACATCTGTACGAAACGCCTGTAAGCGTCATAGGCAAAACGATCGTTCTTTGTCGCTCGCGCGAGGCCTGAAACCGACTCGTCGTTCAACCCAAGATTCAGAATTGTCTCCATCATTCCGGGCATCGAACGCGCAGAACCGGAGCGTACGCTCACCAGCAAAGGGTCCTTCGCATCCCCCAATTTCTTCCCTGTGAGCTTCTCAAGGCGCTGAAGATTTTTCTCAACTTCGGCTTTCAAGTCTTTGGGATACTCGCGATCATGCTTGAAGTAATAGTCGCAGGTTTCCGTCGTGATCGTGAATCCGGGCGGAACTGGTAATCCGATGCGAGTCATCTCCGCCAAGCCGGCACCTTTGCCGCCCAGCAAATCCTTCATCTCGCCATTGCCTTCAGCCTTCTCTGCTCCAAAAAAATAAACGTGTTTCATGTTTGCCTCGAGTCTCCACTACTCTCGCGTTGCGAAGCTCTCGTATGATCTAGTTGGACTTTGTTGCGCAGACTTTCGTCGGCGCGCCAACAACTCAGGTCTTCCTTTACTGCCCCATCCCGCAATCTATCTGACAGTTCGTCCTTGTTGAAGAGGCTCTTGGACATCCTCAGATCCCAATTGGGAGAAATCTGCAATGGTCGAGAATTCCTTTAGCAAATTTGCAAGCAGCGCAACTCTATTTTTGCGCACTGCCTGGTCTTCAACCATCACTAGAACCTTCTCAAAGAATTGGTCAACGGATGGACGAAGCTCCGAAATTACTTCAAGTGCTTCTCGATACTTTCCCGCCTTCTTCCTGCGTGTTGATTCGTCTCCAATTTTCTGAGCGGCTGCATGCAGCTGGCGTTCGGCAGGTTCCCAGAGAAGTTCATGCTCCACTTTAAGCTGTCCTTTGTCGAGTGCACCTGCAGACTTCTCCAGAATGTTTCGGATGCGTTTGAAAGAGGCCGCGAGCGGGCCGAAATTCTTTGTGTTGCGAATAGCTTTGACGGCCGCTACGCGCTCAACTGCATCCACCAAGTCATCGGCGCCCGCAGCAAATGCCGCGTTGATTTCGTCATACGCAAATCCGCGTTTCTCGCTCAGCATGAACCGCGCGCGGTCCAGCAAGAAATCGAGGACCTGTTTTTGAACTGTATCCGTCACATCGATCTTAGGTGAATAGTCCTTCAGAGCCTTGGCTGCAGCCGAGATAGCCGCCGAAATTGAGACCGGCACCTTCTTTTCGAGAATTATTTTCACCACTCCCAGCGCCGCACGGCGTAGCGCGAACGGATCGCTAGAACCGGTTGGAATCGCTCCCACGGCGAAGCAAGCCACCAGTGAATCAAGCTTGTCGGCGAGCGAAACCGTACATCCGGTCAGGTTGCGCGGCAAAGGTTCATCGAGCCCGATTGGCTTGTAATGGTCGTAAACTGCCCAGGCAATTTCTTCAGGTTCTCCCTGCGCGCGTGCGTAAAGTCCGCCAACGATTCCCTGCAACTCGGGGAACTCGTGCACCATTTCCGTAACTAAATCGCACTTCGCAAGCTCAGCCGCCCGGTCCGAGCCTGCCACGTCAGCATGCGAAATCCCGCGGCTGAACCATTGCTCCGCCAACCAGCGTGAGAGGAAGCGCATCCGTTCAACTTTGTCACCATAGCTTCCGAGTCGCGACTCGTATGTCACTGTTGCAAGCTTCGGAAGATAATCACCGAGGCCTCGTTTTTGATCTGTCTCCCAGAAAAATTGCGCATCCGCGAAGCGAGCGCGTAGAACCCGTTCGTGCCCGCCTCGAACGAGCCCCCTCGGATCGCCCGGCAGGTTAATCACGGCGAGAAAATGTGGCGCAAGCTCTCCGTCGCGTGTTTCCAGACCGAAATATTTCTGATGATCGCGCATCACCGTAATCAATATCTCATCTGGAAGCGAAAGGAATGCTGGCTCGAAATTCCCCATGATCACACCGGGAAATTCATTTAGATATGTTACGAGATTGAGGAGTTCTGGATCGTCGTGAACCTTCAACTTGCTCCGTCCAGTCAGTTGGCGAACCTCAGTTTCAATTCTCTTCTGACGTTCCTCGGGTCGGCACAATACAAAGTTTTGCTTTAACTTTGTTCCGTAGTCCTCCGGCCCGTCTATCGGGATGCTTCCTTTCCCCAGGAACCGATGACCGGACGTGCGATTACCAGCACGCAATCCTGCATATGAGAAAGGCACAACCTTGCCGTCGAGCAAAGCGACAATCCATCGGATCGGCCGAATAAATCTGGAACCTTGTGCTCCCATCCAATGCATCGACCGCGGCCACGAAATCTCCTGAATCGCTTGCGGCAAAATTCCCTCGAGAATCTCCGTCGCCGATTTTCCGATTATGGTTTGTTTGGCCGCTACATACTCGCCCTTCGGCGTACTCACGATCGACAGTTTTGAAACAGCGATTCCCTGTTTTTCGGCGAAGCTCATTGCCGCCCTTGTCGGCTCGCCAAGATTATCGAAGGCAACCGACTTTGGAGGTCCTACGATCTCTCGCGCGGTATTTTCTTGGCTCAATCGTACCCGCCGAACAATCGCAACGAGACGGCGCGGTGCTCCAAAAGTCTCAATCCTTTCTTCAACTGTCGGCCCGTCGACTAATTCCGCCGCCGACAAAAGTTTTGCAAGAATCGCTTTAAGTTCTCCGGCTGCCTTAGCAATCATTCCTGCCGGAATTTCTTCGCAACCAATTTCGAATAACAGGTCGCCTGTTTGCTTCGACGGTTTCTTTTCTTGAGCCACGCTCATTTCTGGCTCCCCGCGAGTTCAGGTGCTAGGTGAGTTCCCCGCCGTTGCCTCAACCAAAGGTCCGCCACACGCACTGCCAGCTTCCGGACTCGGCCAATCATCGCGGCTCGCTCAGTGACAGAAATCGCTCCGCGAGCATCCAGCAGGTTAAACAGATGGGAGCACTTTAGCGTGAGTTCGTAAGCCGCCAAAAGCGGGAAGCGTTCAAGCATCTCAGTCTTCGACTTCGGCCAGGCGTCGAGAATGCGCTTCGCTTCCGCTTCATTTAGTTCAAACTGCTTCCGAGTCGAGCCAGCATCGGCATAATCAAAGCTGTAAGCAGAAAGCTGTTGCTCTTCAGCCAATCGCACCTGGCGGTAGCTGGTTGTGTTTGACCAGCGCACATCGAAAATATTGTCCACACCTTGCAGGTAAGCGGCGATGCGATCCAAGCCGTACGTAAGTTCCACCGAAATCGGATCGAGGTTTTGTCCGCCGCTCTGCTGAAAATAAGTGAACTGTGTAATTTCCAAACCATCGAGAAGAACCTGCCAGCCAATTCCCCACGCACCAAGCGTCGGAGCTTCCCAGTTATCTTCTTCAAAGCGAATGTCGTGCTCCTTCAGATTTATTCCGATAGTCGCGAGGCTCTCTAGATAGAGGTTCTGCGAATCGGCCGGCGCGGGCTTGAGTATCACTTGAAGTTGGGTGTGTTTATAAAGCCGGTTCGGATTCTCGCCATAACGCCCGTCAGCGGGACGCCGGCTCGGCTGCGCGTAGACCACCCGATACGGGTCAGGTCCCAGAACCCGCAGAAAAGTTTCCGGGTGCATTGTCCCGGCGCCGACCTCGACATCATACGGTTGCTGCAGAATACAATCTCGACAGGTCCAATATTCTTCAAGTTTTAGTAGAAGTTCCTGGAACGTCAATCCTTTCGGTTTGACTTGAGCTTTTCCCAGGGCCCTTTTGTTTTTGATCATTCGAGATTCAGCCTTCACGTTGGCGACTCCAGGAGTTTCCTCGCCTTGAGCTTGCGGTCAATTTGACGTTCGATCACGTCGAGCATAACATCAGTTAATTCTCGCGCGGCAATTGGCGAAATGTCTGCCTCGCTCAACCGGTCAAGACGCACGCCGAGCATCTGCCGCGCCGCCACCAGCGCGGGCACCGAAATCATTCGCAAGCCGGGCTTCCGACAGTTTCCACAGGCGAGTGCCGAAGCGCTGCGCGAAAAGTACGCAGGCTCCATAGGAGTAAGTTGCCTGCCACATCTTGCGCAAGTGTCCAATGGCGGAAGCCAGCCGCCTAGCTTTACTGTCCACAGCGCGAAATATGCAAGTGGCACTTCCGATTTGCCCGTACGCTTCACCGCTTGTGCCGTTAGCAGAAGCAGACGAAAGTTTGCATCCGATGCTTCGCGATCCGGTAGCACCGCTTCGGTAACTTCGCTCAAAATCGCAAGCGCTATGCCAGAAGCGTAATCGCGGAACGCATTGAGGAACGATTCAATCAGCTCACACTGATTGATGCGAACCAGCTCTCGCGACTCCTTTTCAAAGAACCAAATGCGCACGTGCGAAAGGCGCTCGAGCGTTGAACCGAATCTGCTCTTCGTTCTGCGCGCCCCGGAGGCTACCCCGCGAACCCGCCCGATGGTGCGCGAAAGAAAGCTCACCAGGCGGTCCGCTTCACCCAGTGGATAGCTCTGCAAAACAATTGCTTCAGATTCGTGCAATGGCATTGGAGTCGACACGCCGACAATTAAAGGTACATCTTCACTATTCGACCGTAAGGTCCGCATGCGCGTTTATCTCATGCATACCAAACAAAAATTTTTATCACAGCATCGAACCACACGCAATTGTAAACGACTACTCCGCGCGAGTTCCCGCTTGAAAATCGCAAAACCTCAGCTAGAGTGATTTACAGTGGCCAGAAAAAGCAAGACTCAGCGTGCAGACGTCGTCGGCGTCGGGATCAATGCCACCGATACGATCATTCATCTGCCTCATTTCCCCGCTTCCGACTCAAAAATAGAACTGATTTCTTCCGAGATTAAAGCGGGCGGCCAAGTAGCCAGCGCCATGGTTGCCTGTCAACGGTGGGGCCTACGCACGCGCTACGTCGGAAAAGTCGGGGATGATGCGGCCGGAAAATTCCAAGTACGCGAAATGTCCCGCGAAGGCGTCGAAGCTCGTTGGATTCGAGTTGCGAACTCTCCGAGCCAGAGTTCCTACATTCTCGTAGATAATCGTTCCGGTGAACGCACTGTCCTGTGGAAACGAGATCCTCGGATTGCAATCCGTCCGTCCGATTTGCGCCGCCAATGGCTGAACGGCTGCCGCACGCTCCTGGTTGACGGCCATGATACCGCAGCCTCTACGAGAGCAGCGCGTTGGGCTCGCGAGCAAAAGATTCCGGTCGTTGCTGACCTGGACAACTTATACCGCGGAGTTAAAGAATTACTTAAGTATGTCAACTTTCCGGTAACCTCCCGAGATTTCCCACAGCGGCTTACCGGCGAGCAGGATTTGCTGAAGTCACTTCCGAGAATCCACTCGGACTTCAAGTGTCGCTTGATCGCCGCCACACTAGGGAGCCAGGGTGCTCTTGCGTGGAACGGTACACAATTTTTTTTCGTGCCTGGCTTAAAGGTTCGAGCACTCGATACAACCGGCGCCGGAGACATCTTTCACGCGGGATTCATCTACGGAGTTGTTCACGAGTGGCCTATTGAAGCGATACTTGAATTCAGCAACGCTGCTGCAGCTCTAAACTGCACCGCCTCGGGAGCGCGCGGCAGAATTGGGACGCTCGCCGAAATTGACAATTTGCGTCGCAACGGCCAGCGTTCGGGCGCTGCATACTCCGTTAAACAATTGGTTGAAGCTGCGAAAACAGCCGAACGGATTAAAACTGGGAGCGATCGGCGGCGAGCAGATGGAAATCTATGATCCCGCTCAAGGACATGACGCCGCGAGGTTCTGTACCGGTCATGACGCTGTTGCTCATCGCCGTCAACGTAGTCGTTTTCATTCATCAGATATCTTTATCACCGGCGCAATCCGAGGCGTTCGTTCGACTCTACGGACTAGTGCCGGCAAAATTAAGCCTCGCACTGGCTGGTCGGCATTACAGTCTCGCCGACGCGCTAATTCCTCTCTTTACCTGCATGTTTCTCCATGGTGGCTGGCTGCACATTATCGGCAACATGTGGTTCTTATGGATTTTCGGCGCCAGAGTTGAATGTCGCATGGGACCATTTATCTATCTGATTTTTTATCTCGTGTGCGGCATCGCGTCAGGTGCAACCCAGCTTATATTCTCCTGGGGCTCGAACCTCCCCTCCATCGGCGCGAGTGGTGCTATTTCCGCTGTCTTGGGCGCGTATGTTGTCTTTTTCCCTTCGTCCCGGATTCTAACGCTGATCCCACTCTTCATTATCTGGTTCACCTGGCAAATCCCGGCAATCCTGTTTATCGGGCTGTGGTTTGCGGTGCAATTCGTAAGCGGAATCGGATCTCTAAACGATCCGCGCGCGGCACATCTGGGAGGCGTCGCATGGTGGGCACACGTTGGAGGATTCCTGATGGGAATGCTTCTGGCTTACGTTATGAACCTAACAGGGCGGCGAAAAGTGTACGGGTGATGCGTCGTCGAGCCGACAAGTATGGCAGTACTTGAGAATTTGAACCAGCGTTCGACACGTGTGCTGGGCTGACTGCGTTAGCCGAACATCGAAAAATTGAAGTAATACTTGACCTAGCGAACCGTATTGACGCGTCGACGTGCCGACATGCGAAGTAAAACACAAAGAGGTACAAGTCTTTGATCAATCTAGTTTCAAGGTAAAACTTGAACTGCGATTCCCGATGGCTGGTCCTTGGTTCGATACACTTTCTCGGTGGCCTTCTTGAAATCCTCCGGCTTGGCGTCTGGAATGTTTTCAAAAACTTGCGGATTCCGATCAGTTAGTGGAAACCACGAACTCTGTACTTGCACCATAATTCGGTGCCCGCGCCGGAACGTGTGATTCACATCAGGCATAGTGAAGTCCACTTCTTCCACTTTACCGGGCGCGAACGCCTCCGGATGTTCAAAGCTCTTGCGAAATTTCCCTCGCATCGGTTCGCCGCGAATCAACTGCTGAAATCCCCCCATTTTTATTGACGGCGGCGGAACATCATTCGGAGGAGTAGCGCTCGCAGGCCCATCATCGGGATAGTCAGAGGGATATACGTCGATTAACTTGACCACCCAATCGGAATCCGTTCCGGTCGTCGAAACAAAGAGCTTGGGGGATATCGGCCCGACGACCGTGACGTCTTGCTCCAGCGGTTCAGTCTGATATACCAACACGTCCGATCTGCTGGCAGCAAATCTCTGGTCCGCAACCATATATTCCTGCGGAACTGATGTAGCCGGATAGCCTACGAACGGAACCGGCTTATTGGGGTCACTCACATATTCGTCGGCAGCACCCGCGTCGTTACTTGGTGGATCAAACGCCAGGCCGCCGTTTTCGCGAAGGTAAAGCGTCTTCGCTTGCGTGTTTTTCGGCGGCCAACTCGGATACTCGCGCCAGGTGTTGGTTCCAGTTTCAAAAACGTAAGCCACGGGCAGTTTTGCGTCGGTGCCATCCTTCAAGTATTGCTCGAAGAATGGAAAAAGGATCTTGGCGCGAAAAAATTGTCCAGTATTTGAAGCAAAGCTTACGCTTCCGAGATGATTCCCGTCGTAACGAGCCCAGCCTCCGTGTACCCATGGCCCCACGACGATTCCGTTGTAAATATCCGGATTATTGTGTCTGATTGCGGCAAAAGTCGAAAACGGCCCTTGCAGATCCTCTGCATCAAACCATCCACCGACTGTAAGCACGGCGCAATGAATGTTCTTCATGTGCGGCGCGAGGTTGCGCGCTTTCCAGTAATCGTCGTAGGTGTCGTGGGCTGCCTGATCGTCCCAAAGCCAATTCGGATCTTTGAAATAGATCGCCTTCGCGTCACCAATAGAACCCATCTTCAGGTAGAAGTCGTAGCCGTCTTGAGTGCCGTAGTCAAACCGCTGCCCGTTTTTCGGAGGAAACGTCGGAACTTGTTGCGGCCTGAAAAACGTATAAAAACCAAAGTTGGCAGAGAGCATGAACGCGCCCCCGTGATATGCGTCGTCACCCATGAACAGGTTTGTCATCGGAGCTTCGGGAGAAGCAGCTTTAATCGCGGGATGCGAGTCGATTATGCTCGCCGAAGTGTAAAAGCCGGGATACGAAATTCCCCATATGCCGACCTTACCATTATTGTTCGGCACATTTTTCAACAGCCAGTCCACCGTATCGTACATATCGCTGCTGTCGTCCACATCGTTTTTCGATTTCTTGTTGTCGATGTGCGGGTGCATTTCTACAAACTCGCCTTCCGACATGTACCGGCCCCGAACATCCTGATAGACGAAAATGTAACCCGCGCGTTGAAATTCGTCAGACGGACCCAGCGATTTCCTGTATTGATCAACACCGTACGGCGCCACGCTATACGGCGTCCGATCCACCATGAAGGGATAAGTCCGCGATGAATCCTTAGGGACATAAACGGAAGTAAACAGCAGCTTGCCGTCGCGCATCGGAATGCGGAACTCGTACTTCGTATAATGCTCCTTTACATTGAACTCCGGCGGAGCATCCGCGTGACCGCGTGACCAAATCGAAGGCACCGCAAGCGCAAGCAGGCTCACCGTAAGAAGAAGATATAACGCGCGACGTGGCATTTTCCCTGGCTCCTGATCCGAAAATTGGAACACGCCGAAACTACATTTCGGAACACCTGGCGTCAAGTGCTTTCGAAGGTCGGATAGCCGACAATTCCAGCGAACCTTGAGACTTGTGTCCCCGTTCCGGAATCTTAGAAATTAGTTGCGATATGCAGATTCATGCGCCGGTCCAACTGAAATTGATTAGAATAACGGAGTGTACCTCTATCAATCAGGAGCAATCATGAACTCCTACCGGAGATTTCTAATCCCCATCTCTCTTGCTGTTTTTTTGTTGGCCTCTTTTGTGGCGACGGCCGGAGCCCAAAATTCTGTCCAAGGCGAACTCCAATTCGTCGGCTCGACGAAAGCGGAGAAGACCGCGGGAGTATGGATCGATGGCCAGTACGTCGGCTATGTCTCGGAGTTAAAAGACGACAAGAAAGTAATGCTGCTTCCGGGACAACACGAGATCTCCGTGCGCCAGACAGGCTATTTGGATATGACTCAGCCCTACGTCGTCGAACCCGGGAAAAAACTGATCATCACGGTTAAATTAGACAAGGATCCCAAGGCGCAATTCTCGGCAGTTACTTCGGAAGTGAAACTCAAAGTGACGCCCGAGCGCGCAGCAGTGTTCGTTGATGGTAACTTCGCCGGCTACGCTCAGCAGTTCAGCGGAATGGGAAAAGGGATGCTCGTAAGCCCCGGGCCGCACCACATAAAAATCGCCCTCGCTGGGTTTCAAGAGTTCAACACGGACGTTAATCTTTTGCCCAAACAAAAAGTTACGATTAAGACGGATTTGGTTGTCGGCAGCATTACGCAAGCCCCTGCAGCAATCAAGCAGAACTGAAGCCGACGGCAAGGTCGACGTCTCCGCCGAAATGCGGGGAGCTGGCCGCTAATTGAAGTAACAGTTGAAATATCTCAGGTGAGTTGAACACCCGCCGCAGCCACAGAATTGGCCAGCCAATCTCCCACTTCACGTGTCCCCATCGACCCGCCAAGTTCTGCCGGCGTCTTCCCCTCGCGGAGCGCGCGACGAACCGCAGCATCAATGGCGGTGGCTTCCTGCTTCCATCCCAAGAACTCGAACATCATGGCCACGGTTAAGACCGCACCCATGGGATTCGCGATATTCTTTCCGGCAATTGTCGGTGCCGATCCGTGAACCGGCTCGAAGAGCGAGACTTGTCCAGGATGGATGTTTCCTGATGGCGCTAACCCCAGACCACCTGCGATCTGTGCACCCAAGTCGCTCGCGATATCTCCGAAAAGATTGGACGTCACAATCACGTCAAACTGCGAAGGATCGCGCACCATCTGCATTAACAAATTGTCGATGTACTGATGGCTGGCTTCAATCTCGGCATATTCGAGGCGAACCTGCTTGAACACCCTTTGCCAAAGGTCATGACCGAACGTCAGCGCGTTTGATTTGTCGCTCATGCAGACCCGTTTAAGCTTCCGGGCCTTCGCATATTCAAAGGCATGCCGGATAATGCGTTCGACACCTTTTCGAGTATTTAGATCTTCCTGCACCGCGATCTCGTCAGCAGTTCCCTTCTTGAAATTGCCGCCCATCCCAACGTAGAGACCTTCCGTGTTCTCACGAAAAACCATGAAGTTGATGTCTTTTTCACTGCGGTCTTTCAGCGGAGTGAATCGTTTATCGAACAGCACACAGGGCCGCGCGTTGACGTAAAGATCCAGCTTGAAACGCAATCCCAAGAGAATATCCGCGGCGTGGACATTTGTTGGCACACGGGGATCGCCCATGGCGCCAAGTAGAATAGCGTCGAACTCACGGTGAAACATTTCCACCGCATCAGTCGGCAGAGTCACGCCATCGCGCAAATAGCGATCGGCGCCCCAGTCAAATTCCGTCAGTTCTACTCTGCGTCCGCCCGCCGCCGCAGCCGAGTTTAGAACTTTAATCGCAGCCGGAATTACTTCTTTGCCGATGCCGTCTCCGGGAATTATAGCGATCCGTTTTCTCGCGGCAGAAGGCTGATTTTCTTGAGTCATATCGTCGCGGAACCTAACACGCGATTTCGGGGATGTCAACGGAGGCTGAGGAGCTGCCACAAACGGCAAACTCGGACCCCGTTTGGCAGGGCCCGAGTCCGCAGGAATCTCGTCTAATACAACGCAAAGCTCGACGCTGGAAGCCCCTACTAATCCGGCCACCGATCATCATGGTTCCAGTTCGGCTCGGTGTGCCACTTATGGTCCCTGCCGTCCCACCACTGATGATAAGCGTTCCAGCAATGTTCGCGCTCCGATCGCAGCTCGTGCCAACGATCTCGCGCCTCGGGGCTCTTAGCACCGTGCTTGGCAACCGCGTCATTGAGCCTCACTTCGGCCTTTTCAATTTTCACGCGGCATTTGTCTCTCTCGTCAGCGTGGGCGCGCGGCGCAGCGGCGAAAAATAGTAACACGCCCATAGTTACGAGCCCGGCCAGAGTTCGAAGCAGACTTCGACGGTCCCAACTCGTGTTCGTTTTCAAGAATTCCTCCTGTTTGGTCTCGCGCAAGGCGAGCACGATGATCGGTCGTGACACACACAAATCCTACGCCGGCAATCCTTATTAGTGAAATACTGCGATTCCTGTAGGTTCTCTACTTGTAAACCATTGCCCACGAGGATGCCTATTGAAAACTCGATCTCGCAAGAACTTATGACTTCCGCTTCCTGGAAGCACCCGTCTTTGTTTTTTTGCCATAACGCAACACGAGGAACACAACGACCGCGATAGCGATAACTCCAGCAATTGCCAACACGGCGGGATGTCCATGATCCCGCATGAATGCGATGATCTGGTGGCCGTAACGCGCCGCCAACAGGGCCAGGATGCTGTATCTCACGATTCGTCCCAAGGTGAGCGCGGCGAGAAACTTATTCAGAGGATATTTAGTGGCGCCAGCGGCCAACACGAACGGCACCATCGGCATGGGAGGCGGCAACAGTGCCGGGACGGCGATCGCTCCAAATCCCCATCGCTCAAAATGCTCAGTTACCATGTTCATGTTCTTGCGCGATAATTTTCGCTCTAGCGTTTCCTTCCCGCCCTTGCGCGCAAGTCGGTAGGTAAAGTAGTTTCCAAGCACCGACCCGGCGGTAGCCATCAGTGCGTAGTAAATCCACCAGTCCGGCTGCTTGGCAGCAAGTACGATCGTGAGCACATCCATGCTGCCGGGAAGCGGTATCACCGAGGCGTCCAGCACGCCAAGCGGAATCAAACCGAGAGCACCCAGGTGAAATATCCAATGGGAGACCCTTCTGCTGGCCTGAACAGTCAAAAGCGAGATCGCGAAGTGAACTTCCATTTCTGGTTTGACCGCTCGCAATATTCGCACGCAATCCGCGCAAATCTATAAGCATTTCTGTTTCACTGCCTGCCCGCGAAGAAAGTACTATTGCCCTATTCAAACCCCAGGTTTAATTTAAGACTGTCGAATCCCTCATTTTCGAAGGAGGCTGAGTGCCGCAGCAGCTTGGGAAGCATCGACGCAGCAAACGTCTGGATCTCGCTATACCGGTTCGAGTGTATGGACGAACGGCGGACAACCTCCCTTTTCGCGACGCTGTCGAAACCAATGCCGTAAGCGTCCACGGCGGGCTCCTGCCGCTGAAAGCGAAGGTCAAGCCAGGACAGAGTCTTCTGCTCGTCAATGTCATTACAGAAGAAGAACGCGAATGCCGCGTCGTCTATGTTCAATCGAATCTCTGGACTCGAAAAAGGGTTGCTGTCGAGTTTACGAATACGACGGGCGATTTCTGGCATGTTTACGGTCCGCTAGTCACCATGAAGCGCGGCGGGAATACTGATTCATAAGAGCAAGACCCGCAACGAGCTGTGTTCGTATCGAACTAAATCAAAAGGGCCTCGCATCGCTGACGATGTCGAGGCCCTTTTCGTTTCCGTTCACAGCTTAAATCTTGTAGCTAGGACGTTGATGGTTGCGACGTCAACTGTGTACGCGGCGGTGGCTGCGGAGCTGGCGGATTCGTTGCAGGCGCCGTGCGGTTCTGTTGAGTGTTCGGCGAGGCCCCAGCCGTATTCGTATTCGAACGCGGCGTGGCACTCGATGTGTCCGGATTGGCCTTCAGTGAGAATCGCACACCCCTTTTCGCATTTTCGTTCACCGTCCGCTGCAAGTCGACTTGATTCATGTCGATGCTATTTTGTCCGGCGTAGTTTACGGTGAAGTGCAGCCTTCCGTCAGCCAGCCAATAGTCGCTCGCTGCGTATGCCGTCCCATCGTTCAGGTAAATCAACACAGTTGGCGTGGTTGCCGCCACGTTGCCGGTCACAGGATTAGGATTATCGGTCGCTTGATCCGTGTACGGTAGGTCGCTCTGCGCAAACTGATCGGCACCCGTGGTGTTGTTGTCCGCACTGTAAGCACCGACATTGTTGTTATAGCTCATGTCAGAACTGTACGATCCAGAATCGTCGTACCCACCGTAACCGTACCCGCCATAACCTCCCCAGTACGGATAGTATGGATACCCTCCCCACCACGGATTCCAGCCGAAGCCCCAGCCAAATCCACAGCCCCAGCATCCGCCGAAAAAGAACGGATTGAAGCCGAAACCAAATCCAAATCCAGGGAAGAATCCGAACCGGCCGAAGCCGAACCGGCCAAATCCGAATCCAGGTCGAAACCCGCCTCGGAATCCATTTCCGAATCCGCCTCTAAAACCATTTCCGAACCCACCTCTAAAGCCATTCCCGAATCCACGGCCGCTTCCGAATGAAGACCCGAAAGTTCCGCGGTTGCCGAAAGACGACGATCCGCGATTACCGAATGAAGATCCAGCGTGGGCGTTAAGCCCGCTCAACCTCGTACCCGATACCACAGACGAGTTCACACCGAATCGGGTTGACGAAAACGAAGAAGCCGACCTACTCCCCATAGACCCCGACGAACGGCCACCCGACGCCATCGACGAATTCGAGACCGCCGGCGAAAACCCGCCTCGTCCAGCTCCGTTGCTTGAAGCCGATGAACCCGAGTTTCGAGAGAATGTCGATGAAGACGCGGATCCTCGATTGCCGGTTCCGTTATTTACAGCGCCACGGTTGCCCATATTCCCCGAATTTCCAAAATTTCGCGCTGACGTGGAAGGACCGGAGCGGCCAGGTGCCGCACCAAAGCGCGCACCCGATTGGGGTCGCGCGCCAGGACCGCCAAATCCCCGGTTCATGGCGCTGCCGCCAGGCCTTGAAAATGATCGCGGCGCCATTCCACCCGGACGTCCGGAAGGACGCCCGCCACCGCTAAAATTTGGGTGTCCACCACCACCGAAGTGTCCACCGCCTCCGCCGCCGTGAAAACCGCCGCCGCCTCCATGAAAACCTCCACCGCCGCCTCCGCCATGCCCGCCTCCGCCATGTTGGGCGAACACAGGTGCGGGCACGCAAGCGATTGCCAAAGCGACGCTTAGCGCGAAGATCAATCTCAAGAAATTGGATTTTTTCATTTCGAACCCCCTGCCGACCTCAGTGCCGTACTCCGCAAGTCTTTATCTACCTTCATATCACATTTGATTCCCTTAGTGTGTGACAGGTTGCAGTTACTTAACCCTTTTAACTGCTGCGTTTCTGGCCCCACAAAGGTCTTTACACTCTGTACAACACCGGCGCTTCCATAAAGTTTCGATGTTTCGCTCATTATTTTGGCCGACCCCAAGCCCGGTTTCGGCGATCTACCCCGTGCCGCGCTCCGCCAGATATACTCCCAGCAGCACAAGAGCGGTACCCAGAAGCAAATTGCGCGAGGGGTGTTCGTTGAGAAACGCCACCGAGAGCAAGATCACCGCAATCGGCTGGAAATAGCTGACTGCCGCGACGCGCGAAGCACTCAAGTAGCCAAGAACCCAGTAGAAAATGGTGTAAGCCGCAACGGAACTCGCTGCGGCCATGTAAATCATCCCCAGCCATCCCGACCAGCCTACCGCATGCCAGTCGAGCCGTGCTCCCTGCCGAACAGTCAGGGGAAAAAGCATAATCGCTGCTGCGACGCAATTGAACGTGTTCATGGCTATCGCGTCATACTCCGCCGCGACCCGTTTGCCCAAAACAGTATAAATTGCAAATCCCACGGTCCCGCAAAGCGTAATCAGATCTCCTGCGAGAAAAGGTGAGTGCGCCGGTGAACCGTTTTCCGCTTCGAGCAGGAAAACTCCGGCGAACGCTACCGCCATCCCCAGTACTTTTGCGGGAGTGACTGCTTCCAGCTTCATAATGCGAGCCAGCAATAGAACGATGATCGGACCAATAGCGATAATTACGGCAGAATGAGCGGAAGTGGTGTAATTCAGCCCTACCGTAAAAAGACCTTGGTTCACCACCACTCCAAAAAATCCAAGGTATGCGAATGGCCAGAAATCCCGCATGTGAACCGTTGCGCGCCGGCGCGAGAAGTAAATCGGCAGCATGATGATCGCGGCAAGCTCGATTCGGAAACACGCCAGGGATATTGGATCCATATGGCGCAGCGCGACTTTTCCCGCGATATAGTTGAATGACCAAAGGGCGAGCATCAGCCCAAGAACCAACCCGAGTGCTAGAGTACTCGGACGTTTTGGAGCAGGCACAGACCCAATGCTGGAACCGGAAGGCGTGGCATCAGTGGGGATAGCAGTCAAATTCTACTCGAGAACTTCCAGGCGGCGAGTTAGCGAATCAATGCGATCGAGTCGCGGCTTGTAGCCGATTCCAGGCGCATCCGGAACGCGAATCGTCCCTTGCCGCGTAACTACGACCTCCGGCTCGATGATATCTTCGTCCCAATACCGACGGCTCGCGGATACATCGCCCGGCAATGTGAAATTCGCCAGTGTCGACATCGCAATGTTATGCGCGCGCCCGATTCCTGACTCGAGCATGCCCCCGCACCAAACCGGAATCGACTTCGCCTGGCAAAGATCGTGGATGCGCCGGGCAGATGTGTGCCCGCCCACGCGCCCAAGCTTGATGTTGATAATCCGGCAGGCGCCGATCTCTATCGCCGCACGAGCGTGTTCGATATCGTGGATGCACTCATCCAGACAAATTGGCGTGTCCAACCGGCGCTGAAGCTGCGCGTGCGAGTAAATGTCATCCCACCCAAGCGGCTGTTCGATCATGATAAGGTAAAAAGCATCGAGTTGCTTCAAGAGTGGCGCGTCTTCCAGACAATAAGCGGAGTTGGCGTCAACCATCAGACGAATCCGGGGAAATCGTTCGCGAAGAGCCCGAGCGGGCTCCACGTCCATCCCGGGTTTGATCTTGATCTTGATGCGCTGATAACCCGCGCCAAGTTCCTTTTCAACTTTGTCAATCAGCTCTTCGATCGTAGGTTGGATGCCGATCGACACTCCGCAAGGAATTTCTTCGCGCAATCCGCCCAGAAGTTTGGCAAGGGGGACATTTTTCTGTTTGGCTTCGGCATCCCATATCGCTGTTTCTACTCCGCCCTTTGCCATATTGTGTCCGCGAACGCGCGCCAGAAGGTCCCCAATCTGCGACGCGCCGGCGAATTCCCGACCCTTCAACAACGGCCAGAGAAAGTCACGAATAATGTGCCACGCCGTCTCTACCGTTTCATACGAATAGTAGGGATCCTCCCCCGCCGTGGATTCTCCCCACCCCACGACGCCGTCCGCATCCGTTTCCACCAGCAGGATCCGCCGAAGCGAGGTTTCACCGAAACTGGTTTCAAACGGAGCGATCAGAGCTAGATGGATTTCCCTCAGCGTGATTTTCTGAACTCTCATTTTAGCGTTTTACCAGAAGCCTTCATGTAGTCCAGGCCGTCAGACCTGAGACTCTTGTCGTTGGTATTTAGTCCTCGAATTCTTCCGGGCGATATTCCGGCAGGCGCAGCCCGCCAATCGAACCCGATGGCTCCAAAATGTAGTCCGTGACATCGACGCGGGCCTCGATGCCGGTAGCGACGTATCCCGCATGGAAGTGCTTTTCAAATGATTCGCGGGCTTCTTTTTGGCTGCGTGCTCCGGCTGCGGAGTCTTTGGACTTGAGCTCGCTGATGCGCGTGGGAAGCGAAATTCGCTCGACAGTATCGCCAACCGCGCAAGGAGTGCCCGTGAGAATTCCGCGTACCCGATCGGAATCGAGCCACCATTCGGCGACAACTCGATCGGTAGGAAGCCCAGAATGAAGAGGGCTTCCGGTTATACCGTAGCAATTCGGGATATAGCGCCGAATGATCGCCCCAAGCCGGGTAAGGTTGAAATGCGCGTTCTTCAGCTCCAATGGATCGAATGTCCATTCAACCAGCGGTACTCCATTCTTCAAAGCCTCCTGGCGTTGAAATAGTTTTAGACGTCGTCCCACTCCGCGATTCTGATATTCGGGCAGCACCGCAGTCATGTGCGAATGCAGGAACGGTTTGCCGCCGCGTGTGCCGGCCAGCGCCAATGTAAAACCAATCATCCTCCCGCGGTCGAACGCGCCAAGTATCTGCCCGCCGGTGTGGTGCGCCACGACAAAAATTGCCGACGGCACCGCAATATGCTCACCCCATGTGAAGAGTTCCAGCTTTACGCACTCATCATATTCCGCCAGCAACTCGCAATGTCGCACCTCGATCTCGTCAAACACGGTCGCTGGATGTTTCGCCGATGCATTCATCGCGTGTGCGCCACCTTTGCAATTTTCCGGGCCTTGGATTCCCTGTTATCTTCGGCCAGTTTCGCCAAATTCCACAACTCCTCTTTGCGCTCGCGGGGCAAATCCGCGAAACTCCGGCCTTCCGCCGACGCAGCCGCCTCCATGTAGCCAAACCGCCGTTTGAACTTCCGGTTCGACTTCTTGAGCGCAAGTTCGGGATCGATTCCAAGAAACCGTGCAACATTCACAGCCGCAAATAACAGGTCGCCAACTTCGTCCTCCATCCCTGGTACGCTCCCAGCGGAAGCTGCCTGTTCCGCGTCTGCGTCAAAACCAGGCAAGTTCGGCAACAGGGCTTGTAACTCCTGTTTCTCCTCTTCGAACTTGTCGAAAATTTCGGACAGCTTTTCCCAGTCGAAGCCCACTCGCGAGGCTCGCCGCGTCAGTTGGTAAGCTTCCAGGACGGCTGGGAGAGAACCCGGAATGCCTCCTAAGATCGAACTTTCCGCTCCGGTCGGATCCTTCGATATTCCTTTCGTACTGCGCGATTCTGCGCGTTCCTCCGCCTTAATCTGCTCCCAATTCTTTAACACATCCGAGGAATTTTTCGCCTTCACCTTCCCAAAAACGTGCGGATGCCTGCGAACCATCTTGGTATGAACTGATTCGATCACGTCTGAGATCGTGAAGCGTCCCGTTTCTTCGGCGAGAATCGAGTGGAAAATAACTTGCAGGAGTAAATCACCAAGCTCGGAGGAAAACTCTTTCGAGTCGCCCCTTTCCATAGCGTCCAAAACTTCGTAGGTCTCTTCAATCAGGAATTTTCGCAGGGATTCGTGGGTCTGCTCGCGATCCCAGGGACAACCTTCGGGCGCTCGCAATCGTGCCTGGAGCGCAACGAGTTTCTCGAACCACTTGCCGGCCAGCTTATCGCGCTGATTGCTGCGAATGCACACTCCGGAAGCTTTTCGACGTTTGGCGTGAACTTTCGATTTCAACCGCGAGATAGATCGCTCTCCGGCCTTGACACGAGTCTTGGAAGTAATTGTCTTACGCTGAGCCAAGATGATCCCGTACTTCGTCGCTGAAGGAATAATCTACAAGGAAGGCCCGCGGGTGACAAGCAGCGAGTGACGAACGGATTGCGCTCTTTTCTAACTCAATTATCAAACACGGGTTGGTGGTTCCTCATACAACCTAGATCAACAGCTTTACTCGATATCCCGCTTCGTCTTGTAGCGGCCGACATAAGTCGTGAGTATCTGTTCTCTCGCCCCGCTCCGGGCGACGTTATTCCGGCTTGGCAAGCCCATGTGCAACCGCATCGTCAATCAGAGATTTCATCTGGCGCGAAGCTTCCCTAAAGATTTTCTCTTGCTGTTGGCCCAGCTCGCCCTGCAATTCCCCGAGCTTGCCTTGTTCCTCGCCGAGCTTTCCTTGCGCTTCGCCTAGCTTCCCTTGCTCCTCGCCCGCCACCGACTGAATGTCTCCGAGTTTGCTTTGCAGGTCGCCAATTTCGCCCTGAATGCGGCCAATATCCTCTTGAGAGCCGCTCGCTCCGAGAGCTTTCAGCTCGCCCTCAAGCTTTTTTAGGTCTTCGGTCAAATCAGGAAGCTTCACGCGCACTTCTTCCTGCTGCTTGCCCAACGCTTCCTGTTTTTCTCCGAGGGCTTCCTGCTGCTTGCCGAGTTCCTCCTGCTTTTTGTCGAGATCTTGAACAGCGGCGAAAAAGTCTTTCGCCCGCTTGATGGTGGCCGCGTCGCGGATTATGTAGGATTTCCCATCGCGCCGAAACCAGATGAAGTCTCCGGGATTTTTCTCCTGGAGAAATTCGACGAACTCCGATGGATGGTCCGTCCCATAACTTTCGCTGTTGCCCGAAACGCTTATGTACGTGTTCCCCGAAGAAATTACAAATTGATGCCTATCTCCATCTCTTTCGTCGCTCATTACCACAACGGTCGAACCCGAGTGGGAATTTTGCGTCACCATTGGCAGAGGAGCTAGGGCGCGAACCTTTACCGGATCCGCAATCGCCACGGGCACAATTGTGCGAGCGGAAACCGACACCTTGGGAGCCACCGCAGTTTTAACGTCTACCTTTGCCACTGGGGCATCTGCGACTATCGCCGTAGCTGCAACTGACACCTTAGGAGCCACAGTGGTGGCAACGACCACTCTCGTTACCGGGTCCACCGTCACCACCGGCGCTGGCGAAGGAGCAGCCATGGGTGCCGGTGCTGGAGTCGGAGCAGTACCTGGAGTAGGGGCTGCCGACGGAGCAGGGGGAGCCGTCGCTTGCTCTTGCGTGGAAACGTATTCGGATGAGCTGAAGTTATAAGCTCCCGGACGCAAAGCCGCCGCCACGTACACCACCGGAACCGCGCACATCACCAACAACACAACCACAGATTTTTTCAATTGCATGGCCACACTCCCTTTCCATTCAAGAATTCTGTCTAAGCGCTTTTCGGCCTGCCCGGCTTTGGCCATCGCAACTCCGTGCCACCAAGCCCGCCCGGGAGCGGCTTCAAGCTCCACAAAAAAGCCGAGCAGCGTCTCCGCGTAACGAGTCCGGTCCGCTCCTGCTGCCAGCGCGGCCTCATCGCTCGCTTCTTCGGCGAGCTCCGCCAGGCATCCAGTCAGAAACCAGCTCAGCGGGCTGAACCAAAATATCGCTCGATGCACAAGCGAGAGCCGATCGATGAGTGCGTCCCGTCGCGCAACGTGCGAAATCTCGTGCGAAATCACAGCATCCATCTCAGCTTCATCCCAGTCCCGCCAACCTGAGGGAAGCAGAATCGCAGGACGCAGCACGCCGAAAGTCACCGGAACAGAAAGCAATTCCGACTCCGCAACACGCGGTAAGCGATTCAGTCCGAGTGCACCAGCGCGCGACGAGACAAGCCCCAGCACTCGTCCATCCTCGACGCTGATCGCCGCGCCTTCCAGTCGGACAGTTAAAATTAGCCCGGTCGCAAAGCGAATTAGAAAGCCCAGCATAACCAGAAGATAAGTGGCTGCAGCAATAGCAGCCCAAGGCATGGCTGCAAACTGGGATTTCATATAGCCGGTTGCGCGACTTACGGAAAAGGCCTCCTTGCGCCGGGAAAAATACAATCTGGATCCCGTCGAAGATGCAGCAATTGCTCCGCCTGTCAGCTTGGGACCTTCCGCAACGGGGTTCGCAAGAGAATCCGAGAGGTGAAGCTCGCGAGAATTCTGCGCGAGCTCCACGGATCGAGGCGACTCGTTCGCCGCATGAGGCTCGACCTCGGTTCCAGCGCGAGACGCGAAATGGAACTCATCGATTGTCTGCGCTATCTGCGCTGGCAATCTAAACGTCACAGCTGGCAGCGAAAAGCCCAAAAAAGGCATGATCAGAGCGACACACAACACCGCCCTCCACACATTCAGCCGCACCGAAATACTCTTTACGCGCGCGACATTCAGTACGACGCCCGCTGCGCACCCCAGCACAAGAGAACGAAGCGCAGCATCAGCCAGATGAGTCAATAGGGTTGCCGGCGTACCAGTAAGCGACGCAAGGATCATGGCTTCGTTCCCCTTCGTTGACTGATTTTCTGGGTTAAGCGCTCGAGTTGCTTGCGGTCGAGCACCGCGTTATCAACCATGCCAATCACAAGCTCTTCAGCCGAACCGCCGCAAAAGCGATCGATGATGTTCTTCACCGCCCGCACCGCCACATTCTGCCGCAGCTCCGCGGCGCGATAGATGAAAGTCCGTCCGCTGACTTCGTGCGCCACGTAGCCCTTCTGCTCCAGCCTGCGCAGAACGGTGCGAATAGTAGATTCCTTCATGGGGCGCTTCGCCGCCAGAGCTTCCCGGCAGGCTTCGGCGGACACTGGCCCATTCGACCACACGTAATCCATCACCATCTGTTCAACCTCTCCGATGTTCTTTGGACGCGGGCTGTGTGTGTTCTTCATTGTAGCGTTACAACTTGTAACGCATGCAGAACACCCTGTCAAGAAAAAAATGAGCACCCATGGGATTTGACGCCGGAGGAGTAAAACAGTCACCTGCAAAAAGCGATTAGCGCACGCTTTTTCCGCAAGACGCTGTGCTGCGGTCCTGCGATACAGCGCGGGAGTTGGGAGAGATCAAAAGCTTGACCTGTAGCATTACGTTAGAAGCCGGAAGCGGTCGCTCGCAGCTGGATCACGGAATCCGCGAACCTTTCCATCTCTTCCAACTGCGGACTGAACTGAAGTAGCAGCAAATCCACGCCCGCGTCCTCAAACTCCCCAACGCGATCCGCGACCTGTTGTGGAGTCCCCACCAAGCCCGAGCGCAAGCCGCGATTCGAGACGGAGTAGTCTTCCAGCGAAACGCGCTGCTCAAGCTGAGTATTTGCGAGCCAATCCTGATAATTCTGGTAGCCTGCCGCGCTTTGCTTCACGTCCGTAATCCGCGCAAGCTCCTGCTGCGCCTCGCGCTCGGTCTCGCGCACGACGGAGTACCCTGCCACGCCAAATATCATGCGCGGCAGACCTTTGCGCTCGCGCCGCTCCGAAAGATCCCGAATTTTCACCGCAACTCGATCTGGCGAATCACCGTGCATCACATACGCATCACACTTCTGCGCAATCAACTCTTTCGCAGTTTCGGATTCCCCGCCTGCATAAATTACCGGACGCGGCTTCGACACCGGCTTCGGCTGCAACACCAGGTCTTGCACCGAATAATATTTGCCGGAATACGAGAAGTGATCCTCCTTCCAGGCTTTGTCTACCACGTCCAGCCATTCCGACGTGCGCGCGTAGCGATCGTCGTGCTGATCGAAATGGACTCCATATTTTTTCGCTTCCTCCGACCACCAGGAAGAAACCACGTTCAACGAAATTCTCCCGTTGCTGATTTGATCGATGTTCGCCGCCTGCTTGGCGAGCAATGCCGGCGTGTGAAACGTCGGCCGCACAGCCACCATCAGCTCAAGCGTTTCAGTAACAGCAGCCAACGCCGCTGCAGTGGACCACGCATCAAGCGAAGGAGCGTCAACTCCCTTGATGTCGTTCAGATTCAGCTCGGCGATCAGCGTAATATCGAATCCGATTTTCTCGCTGCGCCGCGCCAGCCGTGAGACATAATCCCACGTCGGCTGCATATGCTCGTCTTCCACGTTGCGCAGCCATCCGCCGAAAACCGGCAGCCAGTATCCGTAACGCATCAGCGCCTCTCCTGAACCAAGTAATCAACCAACCGCTCGAAGGGATCGAATCCGACCACACGAGGCCCGTCAGAAACAAAATTCGAAAGTGCGTTGATGTCGTAGTAATACAGTTGCCCATCGCGGTCGTCGATAATGTACTCGGCCCCGCCTACTTCGATCGTGGTCTCTCGAAAAATCCGCTCCACATCCGATATTACTTGCGGAGGCGGTGTGTAAGCTTCCAGCTTCAATCCCGTCTTCGGGCCTTCCACCACACAGACCGTCTTTATATCCGCTCCATCGTTCGTCTTGCAAATATCCATCGGGCAAAGATCAAAGGTCTCGCCGGAAGTGAAGACCTTAATTCCGTAGAGGTATTTATAGCCGATAGTCTCCACGCGCGTAATGTGCCCGTCGCGCGCGGGAATGAATTCCTGTACGATCCCCGTCGAGTCCAGCCCCAGCGCGATTCCGTTCTTCGCCGCCGCTTCCAATTGTTCCGGCGTGTCAAACCGCACGATTCCCACGCCGCTTCCGCCAATATTGGGTTTGATGATTACGGGAAACCGCATGCCGCGTCCAGCCTCCGAAGCTTGGCTGGCGTGATTGATCACCACCGAGCGCGGATAAGGCAGCCCGAGCGATTGCAGCAAGGAAAGCTGAAGCGCCTTGGAAGTCTCGTTGCGGAATGCCTGGCTGCCGTTCACAACTCTCGTGCCGAGCCGTTCGAGATGTGCCAGATAACTAAGCGTATAAAAAATGGCGTGAGCGTTTCCGCGCGTCCACGCCGAAGGACTCATCCGGTTGAAAATCAGCCCAAAGCGGCGGTTCCCATTCGGACGCAGGTCGAAGTGGCTATTAGCCGCGTCCAGTCGCACGTACGGAATCGCGCGGCGATCCAGCTCTGCAAATACCGGCGTAAACCACCGCGGATGCTCGTAATAAATTCCAATTGGATTCGCTGACGATGACACTTTTACCTCCGCAGACTCTTCAGGCGGGCTTGGGGCCGATGGCCCCCTATCGCTGCCCCTATAATAGACCATTCAACGCGAAAATTGCTTGGATGCTGAAGTGTCTCCGTGGTTCCCAATTTTCTTCGAGTTATCCGGAGTTAGTTGTGCCGGGTCGCTTGTCGCCAAGAGTCCGCCGGTGCTAAACTGGAGCGCAATCACTCGAGCAAGCCTAAGGACACCGCGTGGCAGACTCCAAACGAGAAGAGACCTTTAAAGTCATAGACCGTCGGCACTTCACCGGAGAGGGCGATTTGCGCCCCGAAGTCGTCGAGATGGAACGGCGCGAAGAAGAAGCCGCAGCCAAAGAAGCAGCCGCGAAAAAGGCTGCAACTGCTGCGAATCCTGCCGCCAAACCTCCGGCGAACTCACCGAATCCAACGACCAAGTCGGGTGCGAATCCGACCTCTAAGAACGCTTCCGCGGCTGCCGCGGCCTCAGAGTACGACATCAGCGGCGCAGAACAGCGTTCCGCCGCGAAAGATCATTCGGGCTCGGGCCTGGTAACTCCAGGCGCTTCCGGAGAATCCCTGGTCTCGGAGGCTGGCGAAGGCGCTACTGCGGAGCAAACTCACTCATCGCGCAGTTTTCAGATGCTAGTCGACTTCCTCACCCGCAACGCCGCCGCTATGCTCGGTGGAATGGCCGACCCGCAAACCGGACGCCCTTTCGTCGATCTCGAAGGCGCGCGCGAGGTCATCGACATGCTCGATGCCCTTCGCGAGAAAACGCGCGGGAACTTGTCCAAGGAAGACGACCAACTTCTTATCGAAGTCTTGGGGAGTTTGAAGCTTACGTTCATGGAAATTTCCAAAGCAGCCGCCGAGGCCATGGCGAAAAAAGCCAAAGCAAAATAATAAGTTATCGATAGATATCGAACGTCGGCGTGAAGAATCGAAACCGGTTTCTGTCGCTCGCTCCGAAATGCCCACTCTGCAACTCACTGTACTAGGATCCGGCACCTCCATGGGCGTCCCCACGCTCGCGTGTCACTGCACCGTGTGCGAATCACTCGACCCGCGAGACAAGCGCACCCGTCCCTCCGTTCTTCTTGCATACGATGGCCATAATGTTGTCATCGATACCACTCCCGATTTCCGCTTTCAGGCCATGCGCGAAAAGTTGGACACGCTGGATGCCGTTCTCTACACCCACGGCCACGCAGACCACGTTCTTGGGCTCGATGATATTCGCCCCTATAATTTAAAGCAGCGGGGAGTCGTTCCGATCTATGCGTCGACAGAAACCCAGGCTACGCTGCGCCGCCAATTCGCTTATATTTTTGACGACTCTCCTACCGTCAGCTCTCTGCCCCGCGTGGAAATGCACACAATCAACGGCCCTTTCAATCTTTTCGGCCTGAAAATAATCCCTATCCCGGCAAACCATGGCCCCACTTCCGTCCTGGGATTCCGATTTGGTAATGCCGCCTATCTCACTGATTTCAGTTCCGTACCCGAAAAGTCGAGAGACCTTCTTCGCGGACTCGATGACTTTATCCTGGACGCTTTGCGCTACACTCCTCATCCCATGCACTCAAACGTGGAACAATCCGTCGCTCTAGTCGCTGAGCTAAAGCCCAAACGCGCATGGTTCACGCATATCTGTCACGATCTAGGACATGAACAAGCAAACGCGAAATTGCCGAAAGAAGTCCGCTTGTCCTACGACGGCCTGAAGTTTGAGGTTCAAGCCTGATGCTTCCCGAGGAAATGAAACACCGAATGCGCCTCGCGCCCACTCTGCGCCTGGACCTCGCGTACTCCGCTGAAGGCTGGATCGAACGTTTCGGCGATTCGCGCAAGCGCACCGTCGTAACCATCGGTAATTTCGACGGCGTGCACCTGGGCCACCAAAAGATTCTTGGCGGCGTTGTCGAAAGAGCGCGCGCCAACGATTTGCAGAGTGCTGTCCTCTCATTTTATCCTCACCCAGCTCGCGTGCTCAGACCGGACGCCGCGCCCACTCTGCTTATGACGCTCGAGCAGCGACTCGCGGCATTTGACGCCATGTGCATCGATGCTGCCGTAGTCCTCCAATTCGACGCCGAACTCGCCAAGATCAGCGCTGAGGATTTCGCTACGATATTCCTGGTGGACACCTTGCGCGCAAAGGCAGTCTTAGTCGGCGAAAACTTCCGCTTCGGAAACCGTCAGGGTGGCGACGTCAAGCTTCTCCAGGAAATCGGTAAACGCTCAGGTTTTGACGTGGTCATCGTGCCGCCGGTCGTCGAAAACGGAGTAGTCGTATCCAGCACAGCGGTTCGTGACGCTTTGCGCGATGGCCGTGTTGAAGACGCCGAGCCTCTTCTCGGCAGGCCTTTCTCTCTCAAGGGCGAGATCCGGCCCGGTACCGGTCAGGGACGCAAGCTCGTGGTCCCAACGTTGAACTTAGCGACCGATCAGGAAACATTGCCCAAAGCCGGTGTCTATGCCACTGCCACGGTAATCGGCCCGAGGATCTACTGGTCGGTAACGAACGTCGGTGTCCGCCCTACGTTCAACGGACAGACTCTTGCGATTGAATCGCATCTGTTCGATTTCACCGAGCAATTGACGTCCGGCAAAATGGAAGTAATATTCCTCAAGCGGCTTCGCGACGAACAAAAGTTTTCGAGTCCGGAAGCTTTGCGCGAACAGGTGTTAAAGGACATCGAACACGCAAAAAACGTGGTAACGATCGGGTCTTAACTGCTCTGATTAAAAGTTTCGCGTGCACCTGGACCGATAGGGATAGAAATGGAAAATAAAGAAGTCGCCAGAATCCTGCGCGAGACCGCGCAACTGCTCGAAATCGACGGCGCCATCATAGGCCGCTACCGCAGCTACGAAAAAGTCGCCGAACTCCTCTACAGCCTCCACGAACGCATCGAGGACATCTGCAAGGACCCCAAGAAGCTTCGCGAGCTGCCCGGCGTCGGCGAGAACATGGCCGAGCACATCTGCGAAATCCTCGCGACCGGCGATTACAAACTTCGCCAAAAGCTCTTGAAAAAGTATCCTGCCAGCCTTCTGGAACTTCTGCGCTTGCAGTCGCTGGGTCCCAAGAAAGTTTTGTTCCTGTGGGAGACCTTCCAAGTTTCGACAATTGAAGGCGTCGAGAAGTTGGCACGCGAAGGCAAGCTCCAAGACTTGCCCGGTTTTGGCGAAAAGAGCGAACAAAACATTTTGAAGGCCACGGAGTCCGCCAAACGCTCGTCTGGTCGCTTCAAACTCAATGCCGCGGAAGACGAAGCCGAGAAGTTTTCTGCCTACATCACGAATGCCGAACTGTCGAAATCCGCGGCCGCTGTGGAATCCGTCACGCCTGCCGGATCTTTGCGCCGCGGTCGCGAAACCATTGGCGACATCGACCTCCTGGTCACTATGCGCCCGGGACACGACAAGCAGAAAGACGTGGACGCCGTCGCCGAACACATCCTGAAATATCCCGGCATCGATCAAACCCTCGCGCACGGAGAAAATAAAGTCAGCGTCCTGCTCGGAAGTGGATTCCAGGTTGACGTCCGCATGCTCTCGAAGGGAAATTTCGGCGCCGCTCTTCTCTATTTCACTGGCTCCAAATCTCACAACGTCGCCCTCCGCGGCCGCGCCCTCGATATGGGCTGGACGCTGAATGAATACGCCATGACCACGTTGAAAGGCGGCAAGGTCGTCGCGGGAAAGTCGGAAGAGGAAATTTACACCAAGCTCGGCCTCGACTACATCGAGCCTGAACTACGCGAAATGACCGGCGAGATCGAAGCCGCCGAAAACAAACAAATGCCGAAGCTCGTAAGGCTTCAGGACATTCGCGGCGACCTCCAAATGCACACCACCGCCTCCGACGGCCGCAACTCCATCGAAGAAATGGGCGAAGCGGCAAAAGCACTTGGCTACGAGTACATTGCCCTCACTGACCATTCGAAAGCCGTAACCGTTGCCAATGGAATGGACGAGAAGCGCACCCTCGCGCAAATTAAAAAAATCCGCGCCGCTCAAGAACGCGTCCCCGGCATGCGCCTCCTCGCCGGAATAGAAGTCGATATCCTAAAAAATGGCTCGCTGGATCTCAGCAATGACGTGCTGGCTCAACTCGACGTAGTCGTCGCCTCGATACACTCTTTCATGAATCTTGAACGCGCAGCCATGACCGATCGCATCCTCGCCGCAATCGAAAATCCCTACACTCAAATTATCGCGCATCCCACCGGGAGACTCGTCCTGCGCCGCGATGCCTTCGACTATGACATGGAAAGAATTCTCGATGCCGCCAAGAAAAACGGTGTCGCCGTGGAGTGCAACGCCTATCCAGACCGCCTCGATCTCAAAGACATTCACCTCCGCATGGCCAAACAACGGGGCGTGAGAGTCGTCATCTCCACTGACGCTCACAACGCCACTCACTTTCGCTTCATGAAGTACGGCGTGATCACTGCGCGCCGCGGATGGCTGGAAAAGAAAGACGTGATCAACACGCTTCCTCTCGACCAATTTCTGGCCGCGCTCAGGCCCAAGCCCACCGCCGCCGTCGTAAAGCCCAAGGCAGCCAAGCGCAAATCCGCCTAGTTCTTGTACCGTGGCAGAGTGATGTGTCGAGAAACGCTCAGATTCAACGCTGACTAATTTTCGTAGCGCCGGCCTCCGCTGGCTCTCTTGACTTTTGACCCTGGCAGACTGGATGTTACGGAACATTTAGAGTAAGAACACCGTATCTGATGGTGAGGCACAACTCAAACGGAGACACCCATGAACCGAACGCTTCTAGCAGGCACTTTCCTTGCTGCCTTGACCATAGCAGCCGCCGCAGCGCCCGTGCGCGCAGACGACTGGTCCAAGACTTATCAAATCAGCGCCCGCGCCGACCTGCGAGTCTCCACTGACGATGGCGACGTCACCATCGTAGGCGCCGATCAAAAACAAATTGACGCCCACGTCGTCACCGAAGGGTACAAAATCAGTTCCAGCGAAGTGCGCATCGAAGAAAGCCAAAACGGCGATCACGTCGTGATCAGCGTGAAAGTCCCGCATTTCAATTTTTCCTTCTTTGGCGGCAGGCACAAATCCATCAAGGTTGAACTGCACGTTCCCCGCGAACTCGACCTCGATGTCCAAACCAGCGACGGCAACGTCGTTGCTCAAAATGTCTCTGGCCGCATACATTTCAATACTGGCGACGGCAACGTCACCGCAACTGCCGTTCACGGGGACATTCGCCTGCATACCGGCGACGGCCGTATCTCAGGAAGCAACTTAGATGGCACGCTTGACGCAGACACGGGTGACGGCAATCTCCAAATTAGCGGCCGATTTGACTCCCTTTCACTAAAAACCGGCGATGGCAACATCGAAGCCCAAGTCGGCGGCGGTTCAAAGGTGGCAAACACTTGGACCGTTCGCTCCGGTGACGGCCATATTACTATGCGCGTTCCCGCTGATCTGAATGCAAACGTGGACGCCCACACCGGCGACGGTTCGATCACTCTCGATATTCCCATCACCGTGGCCGGCTCTTTAAGCCATTCTTCCGTACACGGCAAGTTGAACGCCGGCGGCGGAACACTTTCGATCAGTTCCGGAGACGGATCGATCCACCTCGAAAAGCTCTAACGAACGACTCGATCAGCGGCAAAAAGTTGCCGATGTGTGGAAAATCCAGCGAAACGGGTCGCGCCGGACACGCCAGAGTTCCATATATCTACGTTTAATTCCTTAGAATCAGCACAATCCCGTCCGGAAACAATTTGGCCCCCGCCGTGCCTTACCTATTTGTCTTTCAGCGTCGTGCCGAAAGTGAGGCGCCGTGCTCGCATACACAATGATCGGTATTCTCTCAGTCCTGGCTTTTCTCTGTATTTCACACGCCATCCCCTCCCTCGCTCGCCGCAAGGCGCCGCCGAATTCGCCGTCTGAAGTTGATAGTGCTACGGCGCTGCGATACACTCATCCCCATGCGCGGTCTTTTTCTTTGGCGAAACATCGCAAGTAACCCATCAAGCAGCGTCAACAACTTTCCCTCGCAAAGACTGATTCGATTTGCAAAACTCTCGGCGTTGCCGCATCATAAGTTGTTTTGTTTCGCACATTCATCCCGTTAAGTTCGCATCCATCGCAAAACAATTTCGCTTCAGCAAATCGCCTTGGTGAACTCGGGCAAGTTACGCTTTTCATTCACATGGGGGAAAACGAATGCGCAGGCCAGTAAGTGTTGCTCCGCCAAAAGGAAAATTGGGAATCCTGATGCCGGGAATGGGCGCCGTCAGCACAACGTTTATGGCCGGTGTCGAACTCGTGCGTCGCGGGGAATCTGTTCCGGTAGGCTCACTCACTCAATTGGGCACCATCCGCCTCGGCAAACGCACCGAAGCCCGGACGCCAAGGATTAAAGATTTTGTGCCGCTCGCGAAACTCGACGATCTCGTCTTCGGCGGCTGGGACGTTTTCAAAGACGACGCCTACCAGGCTGCCTCAAACGCCGGAGTGCTCGAAGCTAAGGATCTCTCCAAGGTCCAGAAGTTTCTGAAGACCATCAAGCCCATGAAAGCCGCGTTCGACCAGCATTACGTGAAGAATTTGAGCGGACCCAACGTCAAGAAAGCAAAAAATAAGTTCGATCTCGCCGAGCAACTCCGCGAAGACATCCGCAACTTCAAGAAAAAGAACAAGTGCGAACGGCTCGTGATGGTTTGGTGCGCTTCCACGGAAACATTTCTGAAGCCCCAGGACGTCCACAAGGATCTGAAATCCTTCGAAAAGGGTATGCGCTCGAACGATCCCGCCATCGCCCCGTCCATGTTGTACGCGTACGCCGCCATCAGCGAAGGCGTTCCTTTCGCCAACGGTGCCCCGAACCTCACAGTCGACATTCCCGCTCTGGAGGATTTCGCAAAAACGAAAGGCGTGCCCATCGGCGGCAAGGATTTCAAGACCGGTCAGACCTTGATGAAAACAATCCTCGCCCCCGGATTCAAGGCCAGAATGTTGGGCATGAACGGTTGGTTTTCAACCAACATCCTCGGCAACCGCGATGGCGAAGTCTTGGACGATCCCGGCTCGTTCAAAACGAAAGAAGAATCGAAACTCGGCGCGCTCGAATATATTTTGCAGCCCAAGCTCTACCCCGAGCTTTACGGCACCATTCATCACAAAGTCCGCATCAACTACTATCCGCCGCGCGGCGACAATAAAGAAGGCTGGGACAACATCGACATCTTCGGCTGGCTCGGCTACCCCATGCAGATCAAAGTCGATTTCCTCTGCCGCGATTCAATCCTTGCAGCACCCATCGTTCTCGACTTGGCCCTTTTCTTCGACCTCGCCAAACGTGCAGGCATGCACGGGATTCAGGAATGGCTGAGCTTTTATTTTAAGTCGCCAATGTGCGCCAAAGAGCTGTACCCGGAGCACGATCTCTTCATCCAGTCCATGAAGCTGAAAAACACCCTGCGCTGGATGATGGGCGAAGACCTGATCACACACCTAGGCGCCGAATACTACGACTAATCGGGCATCTGTTGGTTTTCGTAGGGCCGCAGTATACTGCGCCCGCCGCAAGTTCTTGGCAGGTTCGCCCTACGAGATTGAATTCGTCGCGCCGAGGATTTCAGGCCTTGGCTTTTGTAGCGCCGGGCTTCAGCCCGGCTTGTCCTGACCCTAGCCGAAGGGCATCCTGAATTTGCCTTGCTCGATCAAGGGAGATTAAATTGCACATTGCATCCCGCAACAGCCTGAACACGTTTTTTTTCTTGGTGCTCCTAATGATGATCGCTCAACCCGCCAGTTCTTCCCCTGCCAACGGCAACGGGCCCAAATTCGAGATTAGCTTCCCGCGCGACCGTAGCGCGCAACCCCTCGATGGCCGCTTGCTACTTTTGCTTTCCGCTGATCCGTCCGAAGAGCCGCGCATGCAAATCAATATTTCGCCGAACACGCAAATGGTCTTCGGAATCGACGTGGATGGCCTCGCGACAGACAAGGTCGCGGTCGTAGATGAAAACGCGTTTGGCTATCCGATCCGGAGCCTTCGCGATGTGAAACCTGGCGAATACTATGTTCAAGCCGTGCTGCACCGCTACGAGACCTTCCATCGCAGCGACGGCCACACGCTCAAGCTCCCCATGGATCGCGGCGAGGGACAGCACTGGAATATCGCGCCAGGAAATTTGTACAGCAAACCACAAAAAATCACGCTCGGCCCGGATACCTCCCTCTCAATCGTGCTCGATCAGGAAATTCCGCCAATCCCGCCGCCCGCCGACACCAAGTACATCCGCCACGTGAAAATTCAGAGCGACTTGCTCACCAAATTCTGGGGTCGTCCCATGTATCTGGGCGCGAATATTTTGGTGCCGGAAGGTTTTGACCAGCACACCGAAGCTCGCTACCCGATGGCCGTCAACCAGGGCCACTTCCCCGCCGACTTCGATGGATTCCGTACCGAGCCGCCTGACCCGAACCTGAAGCCCGATTACAGCGAGCGTTTTCACATCGCCGGATACAACCGCATTGAACAAGAAGAAGCATACAAATTCTACAAACAGTGGATCGCTCCGGATTTCCCGAGGATTCTGATCGTGGAGCTCCAGCATGCCAATCCTTTTTACGACGATTCCTACGCCGTGAATTCCGCCAACCTGGGCCCCTACGGCGACGCAATCGAAACCGAACTGATTCCCTACATCGAAAAAAAGTTTCGCGGAATCGGCCAGGGCTGGGCACGTTTCCTATACGGCGGCTCAACCGGTGGATGGGAATCTCTCGCCGTGCAAATGTTCTATCCCGACCACTACAATGGCGCTTTCATCGCTTGCCCCGACCCCATCGACTTCCGCGCCTTCACCACCATGGATCTGTACAAAGACAAAAACGCTTTCTACATCGAAGGTCCGCACAAAAGGGTCCTTCAACCTGCCACGCGCGACTATCTTGGCCACACAATGGCCACCACACAGGATATAAACCACTACGAGCTCGCGCTCGGCACCAAGACTCGTTCCGGCGAACAATTCGATATTTGGCAGGCGGTGTATTCACCCGTAGGCAAAGACGGCTATCCCGAGCCCATATTCGACAAAGAAACCGGTGAGATTTACCCCGAAGTTGCCGCCTACTGGAAGGAACACTATGATCTTCGCTACATCCTCGAAAAAAATTGGGCAACGCTCGGCCCCAAGCTTCAGGGCAAGCTGCACATCTACTGCGGCAGCGCCGACACTTATTTCCTGAATGACGCCGTCTATTTGATGGAAGACTTTCTCAAGACCACCACGAATCCTCCCTACGACGGCGAAGTGAAATACGGAGACCGCGCGGAGCACTGCTGGAACGGAGATCCCTCCCTGCCCAATTATCTTTCGCGCCTGCACTACAACACGATGTATCTGCCCAAAATTCTGGACCGCATCGCAAAGACCGCCCCACCGGGCGCAGACCTAAAGAGCTGGCGCTACTGAACACTTTCGCTTCGGAAAATGCCGCCGACGAAATGGACTAATCGAAGTTCATCCAGCCGGGTCATGCGGTGTTGCAGGTCCACATGCGAAAGAGCGGGCGTAATGAGCACCGAGCGTAATTTCTGCGATGGCAGCTCTCTCGCAAGCCATAGGCTCTCAGCGGATGGAATAATGTTGTCAGTCGAACCGTGCAAAACGAAAACCGGCACACGCAGTCCTGCGATCTGTCCGCGCGGCGAAAGCGCAGCGAGGTCAGGCTCTTGCAACCGGATAACCTCCAGCATTTTCGCGCGCACTGCATCGGTTCGATTGGCAAATAGGTCCTCCATGCTGGAACGCGCTGCGGGACTCAGCTTCGCGAGCCACGGCTGCGCCTTCTGAGGTTCCTCCCAAAGCCAATAGCGTAACGCTTCGTGGGCCGCAGGCAGATCATCGTGTGGGAAAAATTCTGCCAGGTGAGCGTACACAAAGACCTGCGGACCGTAGGGATGAGCGGCGAGGAGTAGCACGCGTCCATCCGGATACTCAACGCGACCAGTCGCCAAAAACCGCGAGACTCTCGCCAGATCGTCATAGGCGCCAAAGAGCGCGAGTGCCCTTATGTGACTCGCGCAAGCCGGACTGCGCGCCGCGAGCAAAGCGAGTCCGCCGCTAAAGCTGAGCGTTGTCACAATCACCGGTCCGCTGCCGATACGCTGTTGAAACCATCCCGGCGCTTTACAAATGGTCGTAATGGAGGACGCCTCCACATGGTAATCAGCGAGGGCGCTGAGCAAGGGCGTGAACACGGCTACTCCGGCTTCCGCAGTAGCGCGCGCGAAGCTCACCAGCCGCGGTTCGTCAATTCCGAGGTGATGAATTCCATGAAATAGAACCATGCCCGTGGGATGGGCGATCCCAACGGGCAGATACAGCCTCCCGCGCACAGACCCGTCTGTTGTATCCATGCTCACATCTTCGATAGTGATTGCGTTCGACGCGAAGCGCAGAAGAGGGCCCGAGGCTTGTGGGCTTACAAAATGCGTCAGAAGAGTGTAGGCGCGGAGATCGTATCGCAGACGCCCCGCTCCCAAGGACAAAACGACGCAGGCGAGAACTAAGAGGAGCCAAACCTTCCTGAAATTGTTCCGGCGCGCGAAGCTGTCTCGGTTCTCCTTGCCGGGTTCGGACAGCGTGGTCTGGACAGCCATCAAAATCTAGTGCCGCGCAGCATGTTACAGACGAGCCCGTCGCGTCAAGCTTCACGAACGAAGAAACCTGATCCGGAAGCCGGCACAACTTTCGAATCGTGGAAACCGCGCACCTCTGAGCCACGGACTGTCGTCTAAAACAAATTCCAAAGAAACTGGTTGTACACCTCGTGATGGAATTGCACTTCCGGCGCCTTCACAAAAGTTCCCAGCTGCCTCGGACACCGGTCTGCAGACGCCTGCTTCAAATCCGCGTAACGATGCTTCACATCCTCGCCCAAAAGTTTCGTAGTCCACGCCGACTTCCGGAAATCGTCGATCGCCGTGTAAATATTGTCCGGCAAATAGCGTTCGGCTTGCCGCAAATTCTTGATCTTTGACGTCTCCCCTTCCAGCCCTGTTTTAAACACCGACAGTAGCACCATGTAAGGATTCGCATCCGGCGACACCGAGCGCACTTCCACTCGCATGCTTTTTTCGTTGCCGATCGGTATGCGGATCATGGAACCGCGATCCACTGCGGACGCCTTGATCTGGTTCGGAGCTTCAAAATGCGGATCGAGCCGCCGATAGGCATTGACGCTCGCATTCAGCAGCAAACAAATCTCGTTCGCATGCGTGAGTATCCGGTCCACAAACGCCCACCCGAACTTGCTCAGCTTTTCTTGACCCTTTGGATCCCAGAAGAGATTCTTTCCGCCCTTGCTGACGGAAACGTTGGTATGCATTCCGCTGCCGTTCACTCCCACCACCGGCTTCGGCAGAAAGCTGGCTGTAAAACCCATCTTGGTCGCGACCTGCCTGCAAATCAGTTTGTAGAGTTGAATTTGATCTGCTGCAGCAACCACTTCCCCGTATCCGTAGTTGATTTCAAATTGCGAAGGCGCCACTTCCGGATGGTCTTTCTCATTCTGAAAACCCATCGCGCGCTGTACTTCCGCCGTTGTATCGATAAACGTCCGCAGTGGGTCGCCCGGAAGCGAGTGGTAGTAGCCGCCCGTGTTCACGTAATCGAATTTCCGCGTCTCGTAGTATGCCCGCTCCGCGTCTGCTCCGCTGAATAGGAAGCCTTCGATTTCGTTCGCCGCGTTCAGCGTGTACCCTTCACTTTTGTTCAGCCCGTCGGCAAAACCTTTCAATACTCCGCGAATATCCGCACTGTACGGCGTGCCGTCTTTGTCGATCACCTGCCCAAACACCAGCACCTTGCCCGAGCCGAAAACATCCGCGGGCGCCCAGTAAAACGCGCTCCAGTCCATCGTCAGGCGCAAATCGCTTTCGCGCTGCGCCGTGAATCCTCGAATCGACGAACCGTCGAACGTCAGATTGTCCCAATTTTTGATGAGAAACTTTTTGTCATAGTCCAGCATGTGTAGGCGGCCTTCCAGGTCGCTGAACAGAACCGTCACCGCCTTGATGCGCTTCTCATCCGTGAGATATTTCAGCCGCTGCTCTTGTATCTTGTGGGCTGGCGCGCGATTGCGCCGCGCTTCTTTCGCGTCCAAATTCATGTCTTCCAGCTCGTCGTAGGGAATCGCCAGAAAGTTTCTCAGCTCGTTAGGCATGAATCTCCTTGAGGTGAAAAACACCTCTCCTGCATCGATGGATTGTTTTGGAATGAAACATCCAGGCGCTAGGGTATCGCGGTGGAATTCCAACCGTCAAATCTAAAATCATTCTTCTCTAACAAATCTTTTTATCGGACCAATAAGAAAATCTTGGCTCCATCGCGCGGGGACTCTTGCCGTTGCAGTCATAGCGCCGGGCCTGCCTCGCCGACAGGCGGGCTTCAGCCCGGCATCTTTGTTTTGTCAGGCTTAATGCTTGAATCTCCCAATTACTTGCGCCTGCGCCAAAATGTGCCCCTTCATTGCCGCCTCAAGCTCTTCCCTCTTCGCGTTGGGCTTCAGGCCTGTCTTCGCATCGAGCGCATACAACTTGAAAAAATAATGATGCGCCGGCCCGCCTTTCTCGGGGCATGGCCCGGTATAACCGGGCTTCTTTCGAACGTTCCGACCTTGCTCCGAACCGTCCGCCAGCTTCTTTTTTGTAGGTACGCCCTCCGGCAGCGAACGCGTGTCGCCGGGAATGTCGTAAATCAGCCAGTGCACCACCGTCTCCGCCGGCACATCCGGATCATCCATGATCAGCGCAAAACTCCGGGTCGCCGCTGGCGCGTCCGTCCAAGCTAGCGCAGGAGAGGCATTCGAGCCGTCACAACTATACTTCGCCGGAATATCCTGATCCGCCTCAAACGAACTGCTGCTCAGCTTCAACACTGGCCCCGCTTCTTTCTTTTGTGTTTCTTGCGCACTCACGGCAAGGCCCAACACCAAACACAGTAAGGCGCCGGCCACGCACCCGAAAAGCTCATGAAAAATATGACGTCGGTCAATTATTTTCAAAGTAGCACTCCCGTCAGTCTCAATATACCTGAACCCAATCCCGGCTAAAATCTCGTCGCATTCCCGTCATCATTCGCAAGAAGACCGTACAATTGTGCATTGTACTTCAGACATCGTCACAAGGCGGACTCGCATGTTTGAATCATTCAAGCGCGATGAATTTGTAATCTCCACCGATCCCGCAAGCTTTGACTTGAGCGCCATACACGCGTACCTGGTTCGCGCCTACTGGTCGGAAGGTATTCCGCGAGAAACGATGGAGCGCGCCATCGCCAATTCTTTGTGTTTCGCTCTTCTTCAAGGAAAATCCCAAGTAGGCTTCGCGCGGGTAGTTAGCGATTCCGCGACCTTTGCCTATCTCTGCGACATCTACATCCTCGAAGATTATCGCGGCAAAGATCTCGGAAAATGGCTGATGGAATGCGTAATGAATCATTCTGCTTTGCAGGGATTACGTCGCTTTATTTTGGCAACTCGCGATGCTCACGGCCTTTATAGCCAATTCGGTTTTCGCGAACTAAGCAAGCCCGAATCTATGATGGAAATCCTCCGGCCGGACATCTATCGTTGAGCGAATCGCCAGTCAGCAGCATGGTTGTGTCGGATGTAAGCAAGTTTTTGGTCGCAGATCAGTCGCCGACCGGCGCCGTTAACCGTTCATTCGAAACCTTGGAGGCCGCCTTGTGAACGTACAAGTTTCGATCTGCCGCTTCAATCAAGCCTTCGAACTGGTCTCCCGTCTCATACGCCTTCCAACCCACCGAAAACAACACCTCCAACTCTGTTCCGCTCACGTTTACCCTAAGTCCGACCAGCCGCGACAACACCACCGATAATTGATCGATTTCACAGTCCAGCAGCAGCAACATAAATTCGTCCCCGCCCCAGCGCACCGCAAGATCCGACCCTCGCGTCGAACTGGTCAAACACTTCGCGAATTCTTTCAGCACTTCATCGCCGGCAGGGTGCCCGTGCTTGTCATTGATCTTTTTGAAATCGTTCAGATCCAACAGCACCACCACCATGGAGAGCCCTCTTCGTTCTGCTCGCCCAATTTCGGCCCTCAACCGTTCTTCCGCGAACCGCCGGTTGTACAGTCCCGTCAGCGGATCGAACAGCGCCAACCTCTTGAACACTTCCGCCTGAATCTGCTGCTCCGACAATTCTCTTTGAACCGTTCTCAGCCTGAACTGCTGAAAAATCATATGTCCGGTAAAGAACAGCACCAGCCCCACCAATGCCCAAACCGCCAGACTCAAATCCCATCCGAACATCGCTTTCGGCGCCTTGAGGTAAAGCGAAACAGACAAAGACACGACTAGCGCCGTCAAGCCGAGGATAATGATCGCTGTGCTACCAGAGGCCCACATGTCGCGCCGCTCTAGCTTGCGCAAGCTCGATTGGATATCGTCCGCGCCATGGTAGGTGTTTTTGACCGTGCCCGGCGCAACGGAAGTCTGCATTTGGTTGTAGTTCAGCCTTGAAAAGCCGTTCTTCGACCCTAACCTCCGCTCTTTTCCCAGTCAAGCTCTCGCATGTCCCCTGCTTCGCCCTAGTAACGCTGTGCACTGTTTCCCTGCTCCGTTTGTAGTAGCGCCGCCTTGGCTTTTCTTGTCCCAACCAACTTCCGGACGCTATCATTTCTCGCAGGTTCCTTGTCGGTACCGCCCGAGTTCGACCCAGATTCGCCGCCGCATTCTCGCATTTCTACCGGGTTCTGCCCTACGAGTAGATCGACGTAACTCACTCAAAACAAACGACGGCGTCATTTCTACCCGGGCTAGGACCACGGTTTGCGCTTTGTGGTCGCCGCGTTTTTTGCCAATCTCTCCGTCTATCCCAGTCTTCAAGACCAGCCGAGGTTGTGTTACTGTTGATAGTCGTAGTGTCGCTGATCGGGCAGACCTCGCAAGCGCGCTGGATCACCCTAACGGAGCTGTGAAGAGATGAAATCCGCCTACAACGGCGTGGCCGTTCCAACCAACGGAAAACCAATCGAGTACGCCGCTGACGGCGATTTCCATGTCCCCGATCGCCCCATCATTCCCTTCATCGAAGGTGACGGCACCGGCCGTGACATCTGGAAAGCCTCCCGCTTGGTCTTCGACGCCGCCGTCGCCAAGTCCTACGGCGGTAAACGCAAAATCGAATGGCTGGAAGTCTTCGCCGGTGAGAAAGCTTTCAAACAATTTAACAACTGGCTACCCGATGAGACAGTCGAAGCCGTCCGCGATTTCCGGGTCGCCATCAAAGGCCCGCTCACAACGCCAGTTGGCGGCGGCATACGCTCGCTCAACGTGACGCTTCGCCAGGTGCTCGATCTCTACGCCTGCGTTAGGCCCGTCCGTTATTTCGAAGGCGTGCCCTCCCCGGTGAAAAATCCGGAACGAATGAACGTGGTGATCTTTCGCGAAAATACCGAGGACGTTTACGCCGGAATCGAATGGCGCTCCGGCACTCCGGACGCAAAACGTTTGATCGATTTCCTGAATGTCGACATGCTCAAAGGAACCACCAAGCAAATCCAGCCGGATTCCGGCCTCGGCATCAAGCCCATGTCACCCACCGCCACGAAGCGCCTGGTGCGCCGCGCGATTCAGCATGCGCTGGAAGAAAATCGCCGCATCGTGACGCTAGTCCACAAGGGCAACATCATGAAGTTCACCGAAGGTGCGTTTCGTGATTGGGGATACGAACTCGCCACTCAGGAATTTCGTTCCGTCGTGGTCACCGAGCGCGAGAGCTGGATTCTCGAAAATAAAGACCGCGACGCCGCTCTCACCGCTGAACAGATCGCGGAAATGATTGAGCCCGGCCTCGATCAGGCAAACGAAGACTTCAGAAAGCGCGTTGCGGCAGAGGTCGAACGCACACTCGAAACTATTTACGCGTCGCACGGTGCCGGCCAGTGGAAGAAGAAAATATTGATCAACGACCGCATCGCCGACTCCGTTTTTCAGCAGGTGCTCACGCGCGCCGACGAATATCAAGTCTTCGCCACGCCCAATCTGAATGGAGACTATTTATCCGATGCATGCGCGGCCCAAGTGGGCGGCCTAGGAATGGCTCCCGGGGCCAATATCGGCGATGGTTGCGGCGTATTCGAGGCTACGCACGGCACCGCTCCAAAATATGCCGACAAAGACGTCATCAACCCCAGCTCTGTGATGTTGTCCGGCGCTATGATGTTCAATTTTATGGGCTGGCATGAGCCCGCCAGCCTCATTGAAGACGGAATCGCGCGTACCATTCAGCAAAAGCGCGTCACCTATGACCTGGAGCGCCTAATGCCGGGATCCAGGAAACTCAAAACCTCCGAGTACGCCGCGGCAATCATCGAGAACATGGAGACTTCAGTAGCAGCACGTTAGTGCCGTGACGAATTTAACCAAAACACGCAAGGAGACTTGGGAATGCGGAAGAAGGTAACGGTTGTCGGCGGAGGTTTTGTCGGGTCCACCACCGCGCAGCGGATTCATGACGCAGGACTAGCCGACGTTGTCCTCACCGACATTTTGGACGGCGTCCCCGCCGGCAAAGCGCTAGACATGGCGGAATCCGCTCCCATCCTCGGCATTGACGTCCACGCCGCCGGTATCTCCACCGCTGGAGGAGACTACAAAGAAACCGCCAACAGCGACATCATCGTGATCACCGCCGGATTTCCGCGCAAGCCCGGAATGAGCCGCGACGACCTGTTGAAGGCGAATTACGACATCATCAAAGGCGTGGTCGAAGCAGTGGTCAAGCATTCGCCGAATGCGGTTTTAATAATCGTCACGAATCCGCTCGACGTCATGGCCCACGTCGCCCTCAAGCTCAGTAAATTTCCCAAAGGTCGCGTCATAGGCATGGCTGGCGTCTTGGATTCCGCGCGCATGAGCACCTTCGTCGCCGCAGAACTTGGCGTCTCCGTCGAAAACGTGCATTCCTTCGTCCTCGGCGGCCACGGAGATGAAATGGTTCCGCTCCCGCGCTATTCCACCGTCGCTGGTATTCCCCTCCCTGCTCTCTTGTCCAAAGAAAAAATCGAAGCGATCGTGACTAGAACACGAAAGGGCGGTGCGGAAATCGTCAACCTGCTCAAGACCGGCTCGGCTTATTACGCTCCCTCTGCCGCCGTATTCGAAATGGTGGAAGCAATTTTGAAAGACAAGAAGAAAATCCTTCCGTGCGCCGCTTATCTCGAAGGCGAATACGGACTTACCGGCCACTTCGTCGGAGTCCCGGTAAAGCTCGGCGCAAAAGGTATCGAGCAGATCATCGAGATTAAGCTGGAGGCGGACGAAAAATCCGCGCTGGATAAGTCTTCTGCCTTGGTCCGTGAACTGATAGGTGTGCTCGGTTTCTAGAATCACGAAATGCGATGAGCCTATTCGAGCGCAAAGACAGAGATAGCACCCGAGGGTCTGCCGCGGGTGGTCCTGCGGCCACCGGAGACGGTAATCCCGCCGTTCTTGCTCATCGCATCACCAAAGATCTCGAACGCGCCGAAACCCTCGCAACCATGCTGGCCCATAGCCGCGCTGCCCGTACGGTGGAAGTGGCCGACCTCCTCGCCGGAATGTACATCTATGACTGGGAGCGCCTCTCCAAGTTCTGGGATGAACAGGACGAGATTGAGGGCTTCCTTCAGCAGATTTGCAGCATCAGCCCGCAGCGCTGGCACCACTGGATTCAGGATTACGATCAGCAACGCCGCGAAGAAGAGCCGCGAAAAATTTGGAATCTGCTGAAAGGTTCGAAGACAAGAACCGCTCCGTCTAGCGATGTGGCACTCGCCAGATCAGGGGAACTCCAGATTATTTTGAAACACGCGGAAGAACTCTCCCCCGCGCGGGATATTGTCGAAGGCCGTGCGATTCCGATTCTGACTTGCGAATGCGTCCTGCTCGCCATCGCAAGGAAATCTGATTCAGAAATTGGTCATCGCCTGGTAGCCACTGGACTCAATGTCTCCGCCTTGGAGCAATCCGCGCGAAATCCAAAACACGCGCCAAAACACTAGCCGTTGCATCTCCCGCGTGGACGAACCACCGCACACCCTGCTCGAACAATTCGCTGGCGCGCCCCACTTGGAAGCTCAGATCATCATTTTGAAATTCGGCCAAAGAACCGGGAGCGGCGCGCTCGGTCTGTGGCAGACGTATACGTGCACATCTCGCTCTGAAGGCATCGCGTACTCGTCCGTAATGGTGGCAACCAGCTGGGCCTCCCCGAATAGCTGTGCATAGCGATCCGCGTTTTCCCCAAAAACAATTACGCAGTCGCCGGAATAATTCCGTGGACCCCAAAGAAAATAATTGTTGTGTCCGCTGATCGCTTTGGGCAACCCGAGCTTGGGTCCGTAATAATCAATCGCCCCCGCCTCCCCGTAATTCCCCGCCAGGATGGCGCAGCCCGATCGCTCCATCTCCGGTAAGCCATCGTAAACGTGGGCCACGGTAGAGGCCATGTTGTCCCAGCCAAACATGTCCGCATAAAGCTGCGGCAAGGCGACAACAGGGTCGCGCTCCGTCCTCATTCCGCGAGCGTAAGGCAATACTTGGGAGTAGCGGATAAAAGTGTCCACAGGCAATACCGGAACCCCGAACGGCACCGTGATCAACTGCGCAATTACAATCAGCGCGCAATACGCCCACGCCATCCATCGTCGCCGACGCGCTCCAAAAAACACTTTCTCAAGCGCCACACCCCCGGACGCGATCAGGATCGGGTATATCGGCAGCGGGTAATAAGATTTGCCGTGCAGGACAATAAAAACAGTCATCACAATGAAATATGCCCAGCCGAGAAAACGAAACCGCTTCCCTTCCGGAGCGGCGAAAAACCACACAAGGCCGGCGAGCCAGACCGGCAGTTCAATCGGTTGCAGGAACAGTATCTGGTCAGCCAAGAATCGCAGCGGAGCTTTCTCGATATTCTTAAACTCTTGCCCGTTGCGCACCACGAGAATTTGCGGCCAGCCGTTGCGCGCTTCCCAGATTAAATTTGGAAGGAACATAGCGAAAGCGATGACTCCGCCAATCCAGAACCATTTTGAATAGAACAACCGTCCTTCGCCGGAAATTAAAAGTGCGGCCACGATCGCAAAGCCGAAAACGAGTATGGTGTGCTTGTTTTCCAAGCCCAGCCCGGCAATCGCGCCGAAAGCGAGCCACAGCTTCGGCCATGCGCCTTTCACGATGCGGACCGCTATCCACGCGCACAACACCCAAAACAGCGGCTCGAACGCGTTCATCGATAAAAAACTGTCGAATGCGAGATATGCAGGCGCAAATAACATTGCCATTGCAGCGAGGAATTGCGCAAAGGGGCCGCCGCCGAATTCGCGCGCAATCCAGCCGGTGAGGAAGACTACCGCAGCTCCAGCCAGCGCGGGAAGAAACCGGACGGCAAACAGCGAGTTGCCAAAAACATGCCGAGCAAACCAGGCGATCAATGCTATTAACGGCGGCTGGTCAACGTACCCCCACGCCAGATGCTCGCCGCAAGCCATGTAGTAAAGTTCGTCACGAAAAAAACCGTAATGATTGATGCCGACGAGTTGCACCAGAAGCTTGGCAAGGGCGAAGGGGAACAGCAAAGCGACGCTATCACGCGCAGATTCGCCAGCGATTGTGTGAGCTGTTGCGCGACCAGAAGTTTCCAGTGAGGTCATCCGCTTGGCGCAGACCCCGCCCTAACAATAAATCTAAGCGGGGGTCGAAATTGTCGCGGACTTAATGCTGTCAAGCTTGGGAAAATTCTTATCCAAATAAGCCTTCCCCTGAGTGGTTATTTGCCCTTGGTCCGGGGATTCGCCATATCCGCTGTGAATTTTCTGCACAACGTCCATCCCCGAAGTCACTTGACCAAATGGAGAGAAACCCATGGAATCCAGCTGCCCGTTATTTCCGAGGTTAATAAAGAGCTGAGTTGTGCGCGTGTTTTTTCCGGCGGTAGCAAACGTTATATACCCTGGGCGATTGCTTTGTGAGACCGGATCATCATTGATCTTCGCATCTCTCCAGGCTTTGTTGACCGTCGGATCCGCGCCCAGCCCGAATTGGACGACGAATCCAGGTATCACGCGGAAGAAACTCGCATCGTCATAATAGCCGGCCTTCACCAAGTTATAAAAACGGTCCGCCCCAATCGGCGCCCACGCACGATTCACGCGAACCACGAAATCACCTTTGGTCGTGGAGAACGTCACGTCATACACTTCCGGAGCTTTTTCCTTTAGTGATTCGGGCTTCAGTAATCCGGGATTACTCGTCATTGGTATTTTCCTAGAGTCGAAAAGATGGAATCTGCCGTGCAACTATCGCACGGTATGCTCTTATTGTTTCGGCGCTGGAGTTGCCGCCTTGTGAGTTGCAGTAGGAGCTGAAACCGGCGAGGTAATCTTCGCCGACTGGATACTGTCGAGCTTCGGAAAATTCTTTTCCAGATAAGCGTTGCCCTGATTCGTAATTTCGTCTTGATGATTCGTAGGGGCATCAGCATAGCCGCCATAAAGATTCTTGACTACATCCATACCTGAAGTTATCTGTCCGAAGGGAGCGAAACCCTGGCCATTGTGATCGAGCCCGGCATTGTTGCCCAGGTTGATAAACACCTGAGTGGAGCGTGAGTTCGGACTTCCTGTTTGAGCAAATGTAATCGTGCCCTCAGCGTTGGTCTGCGTGGTCGGATCGTCCTTTATGTTGGCGTCCTCCCACGCCTTATTGATAGCAGGACTTCCAGTCAGGCCGAATTGGACTACGAATCCAGGAACAACGCGAAAAAACTCAACGCCGTTGAAGTAGCCATGCTTCACCAGATTATAAAAGCGATCCGCTTCATTTGGAGCCCACGAGCGCGTGACCTGCACCACGAAATCACCTTTGGTCGTCGTGAATGTGGCTTCGTAAACGTCCGGCGCTTTGTCCTTGAGCGTTGCCGGATGCATTAGAGCGGGATCAGTAGCGGTGCGCACAGATGCCTTGGGATGGGCGGCCACAGCCGGCTTTTGAGCCGGCGGCGCCGAGGATTGATCCTGTGCAGCCAGTGGGCCGGGAACAAAACACAAAATCAGGCAAGCGAGAAGGCAAAAGCTGAACCACGAAGCAAAATGTTTCACCGCTTTTCTCCCATTTTTTTCGAGGTGGCTTCCACTTCCTGCATCACGCGAAGCGTGTTGCCACCCAGGATTTTCGTAATATCGCTTTCGGAATAACCTTTTTCCAATAAAGCGTTTGTGATTTGCGGCAGGTGCGAAGCGTCTTCCATGCCATAGGGCATGTCCGCGCCGTCGAAATCAGAACCGAGACCCACATGATCCGCGCCCACAAGTTTAACAGCATGGTCGATATGTTCGATTATTTTAGTCCAATCCACGCGCGGAAGTTTTCCTTGCGCCACATATTCGCGGACCAACCTGTCTGTTTCGATTAGCTGGCATGCCTCTTCGTCGCCACAGCGTTTTTTCGTTTCCACCTCGATAGCCTTGAATATCTCGGGGTTGGCCTTTGCCGCAGTCGCATAATCCTGACTGAGGAATCCGACGTGGTAATTGATCTGGATCACGCCGCCCTTCGCCGCGAGAACCTTGATCATGTCGTCGGTCATGTTGCGCGGCATGTCATCGAGCGCGCGGCAGGAAGAGTGCGATGCAAGCACTGGAGCCTGGCTGGTGGCCACCACATCATAGAAAGTTTTGTCCGCGATATGCGAAACATCCACCATCATTCCAACGCGATTCATTTCCAGGACAACTTGCTTGCCGAAGTCGGTTAGCCCGTTGTGCGCGGGCTTGTCTGTGGAAGAATCCGCCCAGCTAGTGTTGACCATGTGGGTGAGCGTCATATAACGAATGCCAAGCGCGGCGAACTTATCCACATTTTTCAGGTCGTCGTTGATCATATGCCCGCCCTCGACGCCCATAAGCACGGCAATTTTGTGCACGGCAAAAGCGCTGCGAACTTCCGTGGCGGTAGTCGCTAACGCGAGGTCATTCGGATGCAAACCGATCTGGCGGCGAACTGCTTCAATCTGTTCCAGCGCGCGCTGAACTGCTGTTGGGCCAGTGACCGTTCCGGGAATATAGATGGAGAAAAAGATCGCGTCGAGACCGCCTTCGCGCATTCGGGGAATGTCGATGCTGCCGTCGGTGTGGCGCAAGCCGAGATCAAATTTGGGATCGAGCAAACGCTGAGTGGTATCGTCGTGTGTGTCCACCACGATCGAGTGAAAGTGGAGGTCGCGCGCCTTTTGCGAAATCGGTTGCGATTGTGGCGTAACAGCGAGCAATGGCAGAATGCCTCCAAGAGAGACGCAGAATAAGAACAAGCCGAAACGAGCCATTTGCCTCCTCGGTTCAGGTTCGGATTTTACGACACGCGGTTGAGAAACGGAACGGAGATTCGACTCGGCGTTGTCGATTCACAGCACGTTACGCGAACAAAAAATTAGCCGGTGAGATGCCCTTCCGCTTCGCTCGGGATAATCACCGCTATTCTCCACGCAGCCACGACTTTACAGCATGCACCAGCACCTGGCCGTTTACGGCGGCCAACGACTCGGTAAGCGGAATGCCTTTCGGACAAGCCTTCACGCAATTCTGCGCATTGTCGCAATCAGCGATTCCGCCGGGCAGCATAAGCGCGTCGAGACGCTCCGCGGAATGCATCGCGCCCGTGGGATGCATGTTGAAGAGGCGCACTTGGCTGACAATTGCAGCGCCGACGAAAGGATCCCGCTGATTGACCTTGGGGCAAACCTCCAAACAATTTCCACAAGTGATGCAGCGCGAAAGTGGGTAGCCCTTTTCCTGCACCGAGGGCGCCATGCGCGGGCCTTCGCCGATGTCATACGTGCCGTCTATCGGAATCCAACAGTGAGTGCGCTTCAAGTCTTCAAACATTTTCGAACGGTCGACCACAAGATCGCGCACCAGCGGAAATTTTGTTAGCGGTTCCAGGCTAATCGGCTTTTCGAGTTCATCTACCAGAGCAGTGCAGGCTTGCCGCGCGGTCCCATTGATCAGCATGGCGCAGGCGCCGCAGACTTCTTCCAGACAATTCGCGTCATAGCTGACAGGAGTGGATTCCTCGCCACTTCGAGTAAACGGCTTTTCCGCAATGTCGCGCAAACAGATGATCACGTTCATGTGCGGACGGTAACGCAGTTCGAATTCTTCCCAGCGCACGGATTCGTCCGGACGTTGCTGGCGCTTGATGCGAACGATAAAAGTTTTGTCTGCCATAGTGCCTCTTAAAGCTGCGTCACAAACGACACCAACTGCAAATTCAAGGTGCCGGGACGAAGTCCGGCGCTACAAAACCAAATACCTCACGACTTCGCGGTGTACTTGCGCTCGCGCAGGGGCAGTAGCGAAGTGTCAACCGCCTCATACTCGAGCTGGATATTGCCGCCGTTGTAGCTGGCCTTTGTAGTCTTCAGCCAGTTGGCGTCGTCGCGCTCTGGGAAATCAGGTTTGTAATGTGCGCCGCGAGTTTCGTTTCGCGCGAGGGCGCCCATGGTGATCACGCGCGCGAGAATCAGCATGTTGCCCAGTTCGCGCACGAAATTCAGCGTCTGATTAGCCCACTGTGTGCGGTCTTGCATATTGATGCGCGTGAAACGGCCGCTGAGTTCATCAAGCTTCGCGAGCGTCTTTTCTAAATTGGCGTTGTAGCGAATGACTGTGACGTTCTCGGTCATGATGTCGCCCATTTCTCGCCATATGGTCAGCGGATTTTCCGTTCCCTTATGCTGATTCAGCAAAGCATCGGTTATATCCTGCTGGCGGACGCGTTCCCGTTCGAAGATCGCCTCTGGAACGTTCTCGCACCCGGTCTCCAGTCCACGCGAATAGCGGACGGCCGCTGGACCTGCGAGCATTCCGCCGTAAATGCAGGATACCAGCGAATTCGCGCCCAGCCGGTTTGCACCGTGATATTGGTATTCACATTCGCCGGCGGCGTAAATTCCCGGAACATTGGTGGCTTGATTCTCGTTGTCCACCCACAGTCCGCCCATGGTGTAATGCATCGCCGGGAAGACTTTCATGGGCTCTTTGCGCGGATCGACTCCTACAAATTTCTCGTAAATTTCGAGGATTCCTTCGAGCTTGCGGTCGAGTGTTTCGCGAGGAATATGGGTCACGTCGAGATAAACGGCTGGTTCGCCAACCAAGCCCATCTTCATCTCGAAAACAATTTTGTGAATCGCCCTGGTGGCGACGTCGCGCGGCACCAGATTGCCGTACTTTGGATACCACTCTTCTAGGAAGTAAAAACGCTCGCCTTCCGGAATGTCCTTTCCGGAGCGCTTATCCCCCGCCTGCTTGGGCACCCAAACGCGGCCACCTTCGCCGCGAGCCGATTCGCTCATCAAGCGGCATTTGTCTTCGCCGGGAATCGCCGTGGGATGAACCTGGATGAATTCCCCGTTGGCGTAATAAACGCCCTGCTGGAATAGCGCTGACTGCGCGGAGCCAGTACAAACCACGGAATTTGTAGAGCGGCCGAAGACCGCCCCAATGCCGCCGGTGCAAAAGATTGCCGCATCGCACGGAAAGGTACGGATTTCCATCGTTTTTAAATCCATACCGCATATGCCGCGGCAAACCCCGCCATCATCGAGAACCACGGAAAGAAAAGTCCAGCCCTCGAATTTTTTAACTTTATTTTCGGACTCGTAGCGGCGGACCTGTTCATCGAGCGCATAAAGCAATTGCTGGCCCGTCGTCGCTCCGGCAAAGGCTGTGCGGTGGAAGAGCGTGCCGCCGAAGCGTCGGAAATCGAGCAATCCCTCGGGAGTACGGTTAAACATCACTCCCATGCGGTCGAGCAGATCGATAATCGCAGGCGCGGCGTCGCACATTCCCTTCACCAACGGCTGGTTCGCCAGAAAATCGCCGCCGTAAATCGTGTCGTCAAAGTGCTTCCAGGTGGAATCCCCTTCGCCCTTCAAATTCTTGGCGGCGTTAATACCACCCTGGGCGCATACCGAATGCGAACGCTTGACCGGGACAATCGAGAAGAGTTCAACAGGCACGCCGGATTCCGCCACACGAATCGTGGCCATCAACCCGGCCAGTCCGCCGCCCACTACGATGACTTTTGGGTGCCTCATTGCACGTAACCGCCGAGAGGAAACCACGCGTAGTGAAATCCGAGAACAACCACGATGCCTGCGAGCGTGCACCCGACACCGACAACAGCGCCAAACCACGCAGCGGCGTGTTGCGCCTTAGGAGTAATGGCGATTCCCCACTTGCATGCGAAATTCCAGAGTCCGTTGCCCAGATGGAAGGAGCAGGCTGTGACTCCAACGATATACGCAGCGACGTACCACGGATTCATCATGTCCTGAGCTACCCCGGCATAACGAGTGACACCGTGCCCGCCAAATCGCTCCGTGTAAAGATGCCAGCCGATAAAGACGAAAGCGATCATGCCCGTCCAACGCTGCAGAACGTACATCCAGTTAGACATCCAAGGATGGCTCAGGGCGTTAGACTTCCCCCTGGACCAGATATAAAACCCATAGAGGCTGTGGAACAGCAGTGGAATCCATAGGACAGCCGCTTCGACCCCGATACGCCACGGGACAGTTTGAAGGTCACCGGAAACCTGATTGTATTTGTCGACGCTGACTAACGCGTAGCTATTGGACCAAAGATGATCGACGAGGTAAGCGCCAATGGGAATTACGCCGCTGAGGGATTGCAGTTTGTCCAGGATGTAACTGGCTTTCGATTCAGCCACTGCCGCCGGCATGCACGCTCCGAAATTATTTCGTCCGAGTAGAGTATAGGCACGCGTGAAGAAGTTTGCAAGAACGGGAGTGCCTTGAAGGAAACACACGCCCGCGACACTAAGATTCCCACTGAAACGTTCATGCTAAACTCACGAGACAAAGACCGCACAATGGCCAACGAATCCATTATCGAACTGAAAAAATGGGCGAACGAGCTCGTTCACAGCAACGGTTTGGGTGACTTTGTTGGAATGCACCGTGCAGTAGACCTGATCAGCAAGCATTACGCGGTGCAGCCGCATGAGGTTGCGATTCTTGTGGCCATGCCCGACGAGCGATTCCTGCGATTCGTAATGCCCGAAAACCTCCAGGGGATGGGCCAAATCCCCCTGACCAGCGCCAATTCGCTGGCCGTGCGTACCGCCCGGGAAAAGCGGCCTGAGATGATCAACCACTTCTCGGCCATCCCGCACACCACGGTATTCGAAGCGGTTCCTATCTCCCAAGATCAGCGCGGGGTTCCAATACAAAAGATCATGAGCGCGCCGATCTTGTTGGAGAAAAAAGTGATTGGCGTGATTCAAGTGTCGCGCAAAGGAGCTTCGCCGTCAGAGGCTGGACCCGACTTTGTTCCCCAACATCTTCGAGAGCTCAAAACCATCGCCGATACGATCGCGCCCTGCATCCCCCTCTGCGCCAAGGAATCTCAGCTTCACGGCTCCTGAGCGAATCGCACGTGTGTTTCCGAGAGCGAAACTTTCTGCCAGTACCTGGGTTATATGCTTCGTATGCAACTCAGAGCGCAGCATTGCCATCACTCTAGTAGAAGCAAACGAGGCTTGAAGCGAACGTTTTTGGCGTACTGCCCGCGGCTATGGCAGATGAACTGGGAGAATAAAAATGGTCATTAACCTTGCGAATCGTGCGAGTCGCAATCTAATGCGTGGACTGGGAATTGGTGCATTGGCACTCGGATTTTGTTTAGGCGCAATGCCCGCGTCCGCCCAACAGGACCAGCCGCAACAAGATCAACAGCAACAGCAGGATCAGCAGCAACAACAGCAGGATCAGCAACAACAACAGCAGGATCAACCGGCCCCACAGGGGCAAGTTCCTCAGCAGAGCGCGCCGCCGCCCGAGGGGCAACAGAATGCGCCCCAGGACAACTATACCGTTCCCGATTCGATGACGTTGCCCACCGGAGCGCTCGTGCAAGTGCGGACAACCGGATGGCTCTCAAGCGACGGAAATAAGGTGGGCGATAATGTAGTACTGACGCTCGATCAACCTCTGGTGGTTGATGGCTTGGTAGTGGCCCGGCGTGGTCAGACCGTGACTGGACGTGTAGTCGCTGCCGAAAAGGCGGGCCGAGTTAAGGGTGTTTCGAAGTTGGCTGTGACGCTGAGTCAGTTGACGTTGGTCGATGGCCAGCTTGTTAACGTACAGACCGCGCTCATAAAGGCCAGCGGTGGCACTTCGAATGGCCGGGACGCACTCGCAGTTACAGGGACAACGGGATTCGGCGCCGCAGTCGGCGCGGCAGCCGCGGGTGGTCCGGGTGCGGCAATCGGCGCAGGAGCAGGATTCGTCGCTGGAATCGCCGGCGTGCTATTAACGCGAGGCAGACCGACGATCATCCCTCCCGAATCGTTGCTCACGTTCAGAGTAGAAGCTCCGATAACCATTTCAACTATCCACGGCCAGGTCGCGTTCCTGCCCGTAACTGCGGATGATTATGGAACGAATAACAGACCGCGAGGGCAAAGACGGTACATGGGCGGATATCCTCCCCCAGCGCCGCCGTACGCCTACGTGTACCCCTACGGTTATCCTTATCCTTACGCGGGAGTCTATCCTGGGCTGTACGTCGGATATTACGGCGGCTGGGGATGGGGCAGGCGCTGGGGCTGGCGCTAATCCCTAGAAGACTAGCTTCCCAAATCAGCAATCTACGGGGACTCGGTTCGCCGAGTCCCTTTTTTTATGTGAGTACCTGCATTGAAAAATCTCGATTCTTCTCTATCATGGCGAAGTAATCATCCGGCTGTCCCTAAGGTGACGTGATGAAAATTTCCCGGATCGCGTCCGCAGCGGTTCTCTGTGTCCTTTCGTTGGCTGCCGCACTTTTCTTGTACGGGAAAAACAGCGAACACGTCCCTACGGCCGCGTCGACCGTTGACGGTCAGGAAACCGCGCTGAAGGATCGAGCTCAGCCATCGACGACGATCACCTTGCTCGACACGACCGATTCCCACGGGCACATCGATCCATGGGATTACTCCACCGGCCAGCCCGCCAATCTCGGCTTGGCGAAGATCGCAACATTGATAAAGGCTGCGAGAGCGCAAGCGCCGGACGCATTATTGCTCGACTGTGGCGACACCACCGAAGGCACGCCATTTGCCTATTATTTTGCGCGCAAAGACACTGCCAAGCCGAATCCGGAAGTCGTCGCGTTCAATGCCATGAATTACGATGCGATGGCCGTGGGCAATCACGAATTCAATTTCGGGCTCGACGAAATGTGGAAAGCCAAAAGCGAATCACATTTCCCCTGGCTCGCCGCAAACGTCAAACAGGCCTACACCAGCGGCATCCCATACATACGTCCATACGTCATCAAGAACGTCGGCGGCGTTCGAGTTGGCATCGTCGGATTCGTTACTCCCGGAATTCCACGCTGGGAGATTCCCAAACATTACGAAGGCTACGAATTCGAACCGATCATGGAAGCCGCAAAAACCGTGATTCCGGAGGTTCGCAAACAGGTGGACCTGCTGGTGGTCATCATGCATTCGGGAATCGACCGAAATCCCGATACAGGAACAGCGCCGAACCGCCCGGATGTCGAAAACGCGGCCTGGGAACTTGCGGAGGCGCAACCTGGAATCGACGTAATTTTCTTCGGCCACACGCATCGAGAGTTGCCGGAAAAAATTGTGAATGGTGTTCTGCTGTCGCAACCGAAGAATTGGGGCATTTCGCTTGCTCGCGCCGACGTCAGGATGTCAAAGGATGAGGCCGGCGCTTGGCACGTAAAATCGAAACACTCGCAGACGATCCCCGTGACGCCCGACGTAGCGGCCGATCCGGAAATTACGAAATTGATGGAGCCCTATCAAACCGAAGTGCTGAAATATTTGGATACACCCATTGCGACTTCAGCTAAGACGCTTAGCGGAGAGTACGCGCGATATCAGGACGAACCCCTGCTGGATTTAATTCACAAAGTCCAGCTGGAAGCGGGACACGCGGATGTTTCGATGGCCACCATGTTCTATCCCGGCGTGCAGGTCCCGTCCGGTCCGGTGACCGTCCGGGAAGCCATGTCGATTTACGTGTATGAAAATATGCTGTACACCGTGGAAATGACGGGCGCACAACTGAAAGACGCACTCGAACACGCGGCAAGTTTCTTTCCAGGGTGGCCCTTGCCCGCAGATCAAGCCGTGCGGCTCCCCGGATACAACGCGGATTCCGCGCAAGGTGTGTCCTACGTCATCGATCTCACGCAGCCCGTTGGACAGCGCATTCGAGATCTAACGTTCCACGGAGCGCCGCTGTCAGCAGATCACAAACTGCGCGTCGCGATAAACAACTACCGCTACACCGGCGGCGGAGGATATTCCGTGTACCAAGGATTGCCGATCGTTTATCGATCAGAAGACGAAATTTCCGAACTGCTGGTGGACTACCTCGCGCGTACGAAGACCGTTCCGGTGACCGCGGAAGGAAACTGGAAGATCGAACCGCCGGAAGCCCTCGCGGCTATCGAGAAGGCTGCCGATGAAGAGAGTAAGCGTCCCGCAAACCAATAAAATTGTAACCCGGCTGAAACATTTCGAGAGCGTCATGCGTTACTACTGCGCACGAGGTCAATTAGTGATTGACTTACCCGCGTGCGCTTGTTAATTTCCGAATGCGTTAGATTTTTCCGACTCAATCGAGTGGAG